>Ga0209579_10000022_pt1 | contig 471902 bp, 387 predicted proteins | sample Coa_R1_2_FD_187152 | JGI IMG/M metagenome (GOLD analysis project Ga0209579, IMG submission 187152) | Surface soil microbial communities from Centralia Pennsylvania, which are recovering from an underground coalmine fire - Coalmine... | ecosystem: Environmental > Terrestrial > Soil >... | reverse complement strand
GTATTCCGCCTGGGGAGTACGGTCGCAAGGCTGAAACTCAAAGGAATTGACGGGGGCCCGCACAAGCGGTGGAGCATGTGGTTCAATTCGACGCAACGCGAAGAACCTTACCTGGACTCGAAATTTTGTCGACCGCCTCAGAGATGAGGCTTTCCCGCAAGGGACGGCAGAATAGGTGCTGCATGGCTGTCGTCAGCTCGTGTCGTGAGATGTTGGGTTAAGTCCCGCAACGAGCGCAACCCTTACCCTTAGTTGCTCATTCGCAAGAATAGCACCCTAAGGGAACTGCCTCGGATAACGAGGAGGAAGGTGGGGATGACGTCAAGTCCTCATGGCCTTTATGCCCAGGGCTACACACGTGCTACAATGGCCGGTACAAAACGTCGCAAACCCGCGAGGGGGAGCCAATCGCTAAAAACCGGTCTCAGTTCGGATTGCAGGCTGCAACTCGCCTGCATGAAGCTGGAATCGCTAGTAATCGCGTATCAGAACGACGCGGTGAATACGTTCCCGGGCCTTGTACACACCGCCCGTCACATCACGAAAGTGGGTTGTACTAGAAGTCGTAATTCTAACCGTAAGGACGATAGCGCCCAAGGTATGACCCATGATTGGGGTGAAGTCGTAACAAGGTAGCTGTAGGAGAACCTGTGGCTGGATCACCTCCTTTCTAAGAGAGAACCGTCCCGATGGTCCCGATTTATCGGGACAGGCATCGGGAACAGTCACTCGGCCGGCGTGGCAGCTCAACTCAGTGGTCAAAGAGCAGTCGATAGTTGATAGTCGACAGTCAACAGTTCAGAACCTTTAAGAATGGCCGCGAGCAATCGCGGCCTTCTTGTTTTTGGTGCTATTATCTATTGGTTATGACATCGTGGCGGATATCGTGGAATCATCTCCTTCACTGGATTGTGAGCCTTACAATCTTTCTTGTGGCGCAGTCTAGTGCGCGCGGGCAAGAACCGCCCTCCGCAAGCAATCGAAATGACAATAAAAAATTGGTTCGTATCCCCGCAATTGCGCTCGATCACTTAAATCAACCCTTGTCCCACCTAAACCTTGGAAGTTTCAGCCTTTTCGAGGACGGACGCGAGGAGTCAATCGTTTCAGTAGAAGCACCGGAGGCACGTTCGCTTATGCTCGGAGTGCTCTTTGCTACAAATTTCCCACGTATACGCACAGTACACCCCATAACATTCAGCAAGCCTCCCATATTCTTTAGGGATGCTTTGCGGCCATCAGATACGGGCTTTGTGGTGGCCTTAAATGACCACATCATAGCGGGTTCCGATTCGAATTCGGATCCGGAGCGCCTTGACGATTCGATCTTCAGGGCCTCTCTGCTTCATGGCGGGAATCTAGCAGTTTTCGATGTTCTCGAGTCGATAATCAATTCGAATTTCGACAAATTTGATGGGCGTAAGGGTCTTGTGATTCTAGGGAACATGGAACAGGATCGAAGCAAACTGTCCATCAACACAGTGATTAAAAGTGCCCAATGCCAGGGGATCCCTATCTACGTGGTCTGCCCTATCGACAATGCAATGGAAATATATATAAACTCCCAGCCCGAGATGGCCACCGCAAAGGATAACGGAGAAAAATTGAGCAGCCAGACGGGAGGCCTCTACTTCCGGGTTCACAACGAGTCAGAGTTTCAAACGGCACTTGAGCGAGTGGCGAATGAACTCCACTCGCAGTTCCTGCTAACCTACTTGCCGAGCCAAGGGTCAACTCTCAAGGACTTGCGCCGCATTAAGGTTGTCCCCGTGGATCATGGCCTGAAGGTGAGAACCGCGACCCACATTGCTTCTTGCACACTGCCATAGACTTTGGATCAATCCTAGCAACAATGAACAATTATCAATGCGCATGCGGATTTATTACTTACAGGGAATTCGTTGCGTGGCCCGCTTCCCCTGACGATAATGTTTGCGGCTTACCATGATCGCTATGGGAGGAACTTTGAAACGTGGGAAATAAAAAGACAATTCTATATTGCTTACTCCTGATTTTCGGTTTGGCCGCTGTCACTGCACTTGCCGCATCCCAACCGGTGGAATTGAAGCGCGGCGACAACCAAATAGAAATCATCATCGGCGGCCGCCCGTTCACCACCTACTATTTTGATCCCAAGATCGCCAAGGCTTACTTCCAGCCCTTGCGAAGCGCTCAGGGTACCATCGTCACGCGCTCCTATCCGGTGGGCGATGATATTCCCGCCGAGCACGTTCACGATTCGAGCGTCGAGCCCCACCAGCGCCCACTCTACTTTGCCCACGGCAACATTGACGGCATCTCGTTCTGGGTGGAGGAGGTCTTCCTGGAACGATTCTACCATCACCAGGCGCAACCGTTCGGGCGCATGATTTTCACCAAGCTCGACGACTCGCGCGGCGGCGCTGATTCGGGCGAGATCAAAGCTGAGTTCAACCTGGTCGCCCCCTCGGGCCGCGTACTGGCCACAGAGACGCAGTCTTACACTTTTAGCGGAGACGAGAACATGCGCACCATCGACTGCGAATTCGTAATACACGCCGACCACGGTCCGGTGGTGTTCGGCGATACCAAAGAAGGCACGTTTGCCATTCGCGTGGCTCCAGAGCTGAATTCCCCGCCCGGCCGCATGGTCAGCTCGACGGGTGGCGAAGGTGAAAAAGCTATTTGGGGGAAGCGCGCTGATTGGGTGGATTATGATGGCACGGTGGCTGGTGAGGACCTCGGCATAGCAATTTTCGACAGCCCCAAGAGCTTTCGTCACCCCACCTACTGGCACGCTCGGGCTTATGGATTGTTCGCAGCCAATCCCTTTGGCCTGCGGGAATTTTCGAACGACCCCATGCAAGATGGAAGTTGGACTATCCCTGAAGGCAAGTCATTGCTGTTTCGCTACCGCGTGGTGATCCACCACGGCGACTACCAGCAAGCGGGCATTGCTGACGCGTACCATAAATATGCCGCGCAGGAAGGAAGATAGGATAGCCGCAGCATGGCTTCCGAGCTCGTTCTACCCGAACGAGGCCGCGCGCCATCACGAAATTTCCTTTTTGGCCAAGATGATGATAACCTCATTTTGAAGCCAGCCGCGCCAAGACGGCAGTTTGAGGATGGATTATGACGTCTGATGAGATGGACAAGAAGATTGAATTTATTCTGAATATGCAGGCGCAATTTGAGGCCAACGTCGGCAACCTCGCGACCAATATGGCCCGCTCCGAGACGAACATAGATAGCCTGAGGGTTTCCGTGGCGGGACTAGCTGAGGTCGTTAAAGAGTCGATAAGGATAAGTGACGAGCGTTTCAGCCGGCTCGACGATAAGTTAAATAAGCTTGCCGATGCTCAGAAGGCCGCCGACGAGCGACTCAACACCTTAATCCACGTTGTGGAAAGGCACATCACCGGCCCTGACCACGCCCCCCGGGCTTAAATCGATTCGGCTTCCATTCCACTTTCAATAAAGCTTGTGACTCAAGATCGACTTCGTGTCCCGGGATTGCGTACATTTTCCCGTGGAGATGTCAGCTCACCCGCAAGCTTTTCAAATATTCATAACTAATCTTAATAGCATCAAGCGGCGGCATGTCGCACTCGTCCTGCTCGACGAAAATGTGTTGAGCGCCGGCTTCGTGGACGTGAGCAAAGATTTTGGGCCAGTCAATCCGCCCCTGGCCCACGGGAACAAATGGGTTCGGCTTACCCGGGTCTTCCTGAGGGTTGATGGTGATGTCTTTGCGCATGTCCTTGATGTGCAGCAGCGGAAAGCGGCCGGGATATTTTTTCCAATAAGGCAACGGGTCTTTACCGGCGTAGGTGACCCAGAAAATGTCCATCTCCATTTTTAGGAGTTTGGGATCGCACTGCTTGAGCATAATGTCGTAGCCGCAGGTGCCGCCGGTATCGGCGAACTCGTGGAAGTGGGCGTGATAGCAGAATTGAATTCCGGCAGCCTGCGAAGCCTTGCCGCACTCATTGTAGAAATCCGCACGGCGTTTCCATGCCTCCGCATCCATGCTGGGGTTATCACCCACCACGATGTAGCGCTGGCCGTATTGGTGCGCCAGCTCCACGGATTTTTTCCAATCGTCAATTGATTTTGGCTCGTCGAAATACCCGCTCGGCAGACTCAGCCCTGCGGCCTGAAGGGCGGGCTTCAAGGTCTCGGGTTTGACTCCCGGCCCGATCTCCACCTCTTGGTAGCCGGCGGCCGCCACTTGCTTCAGTGTTCCCGCGGGATCTTTCTCAAATAAGTGGCGCACAGTGTAAAGCTCAAGGCCGATGGGCTTGGTCCAAGCGAGCTTTTCCGCCGCGATGAGTTGCGTCGCACCCAACGCTGAAGTCGCAACCGCGCCCTGAAGTGCCTTCCCGAGAAAATCACGCCGTGTAAGCATAGCTGCCTCCCAAGTAGTTTGGGTTGTCATTAAATCCCACCATGGGAGTGAAGGTCAACAGTGCTTTTTAACTTTCAATCTTAGGACCGCTTTCGGGATTCGGGAAAGTTACTCGAAGCGCAAAGCGCGTGTGGGGTCCACACGAGAGGCGCGACGGGCCGGGATCCAGGCCGCAAGTAGCGTGACGGCGAGCAAAATCGGCGTGACAATCAAGTAGGCGAGAGGATCCCGCTTTGTCGAGTTGAATACGGCGTTGACGCCTGTTTCGGCGGCAAAGCTGGCCGCGAGCCCGATGGCCACGCCGACCAGCCCCAGTGTCAATCCCTGGCGCAGGACCATGCGGACAACCGATGCCTGGTCCGCGCCAATCGCCATGCGAATCCCAATTTCACGCGTGCGGCGAGACACCGTGTAAGCCATCAGACCGTACAAGCCCAACATCGAAAGCAGCAGTCCAATCAAGCCCATGGCGCCCACCATCTCGTTAAGCACCACCGCAATGCTGTCGCGCATGCGGTAAAGCTCGCTCATGGTGCGCACATTATAGACGGGCTGATTCGCGTCGATCTCGTGCACCATCTGGCGCAGCGGGGGCACCAGGCTCGCGGCATCGCCAAAGGATTGGGCCACCAGCGTCATGCGCGACTGGGAATGTTGCGCAAGCGGGAAATACAAGAAAGGTGTTGGACTCTCGCCCACCCAGAGATACTTTGCGTTCCTGGCAATTCCGGCGATCTCCACCCACGGGCCTTTCTCATCGTTGAGCCGGAATCGTTTGCCCAGGGCATCTTGATTGGGCCAATATTTCCCCGCCAATGCTTCGTTCACCACGGCAACGCGCGGCGAACCCGCGGTATCGTTATCGCGAAAGCCGCGGCCGCGGAGGATCGGCACCGCCATAGTTTCGAAATACCCGTTATCCACGGTGTCAGAGAGCACTGTGATGCTGGCCCGATCTTTGGGGAGATGGTAACCATCCGGCACGATATTTTCGGAATCCTGAACCGGCGACATCGGTATCACCTCGGTGAGCGCCACCGATTTGACGCCTGGCGTGGAGCGTGCGCGGTCGCTAAGCTGGTCATAAAATTGTTTTATTTGTTGATCGTTATAGCGCACCAGCTTGGGGTCAAAGCTCATCAGCACCAGGTGATCGGTACGGTAGCCTGGCCCGTGGGTGAGCACCGAGCGGAATCCACGGAAAAGCATGGTGGCAACTGCCATGAGCACCATAGAGAGAGTAATCTGCGCCACCACCAGGGCCTTTCGCCCCCACAGGCGCTGCCTGCCGGAACTGTCGGCGTCCGTTGACTTCAAGGTTGACACCAGGTCGGTGCGGCTGGCTTGCAGGGCGGGCGCCAAACCGAACAACACGGCGCTCACTAAAGATGCAGCCAGGCCAAAAAGCATGGCGCGATGATCCAAGTTGATGGAAATCACCAGCGGAAGATCAGTGGGTATTTGTATCTGGCTTAGGAACTTGATTCCGGCTTCAGCGAAGAGCAGGCTAACGCCGCCACCTGCCAGCGCGACTACCAGGCTCTCCGCCATCAGTTGGCGGACAAGGCGCATACGTCCTGCTCCCACGGCCAGGCGCACGGCGATTTCCCTGGTTCGGGCCCGCGCGCGGCTCAGTTGCAGGTTGGCCAAATTGGCGCAAGCCACAAGCAGCACAGTGGCGGCCATCGCCATGAGCATGGCCACAAATCCCGCGTCATCCGGATCGCTGGCCAGGCGCTGCTGCATTTCGGTCATCACTCTTATCTCTTGACCTTTGTTGGTAGTTGGGTATGTCCGCTCGAGGCCTTCCGCCATGGCCGTCAACTCCGCCTCTGCTTGCGCCAAAGTGACGCCGGGCTTCAAGCGGCCTCTCACATTCAGCCCGCGGTCATCGCGTTGCTCGAGCATATTTCTCGCAGCGTTGGAATCCAGACGTTGCGCCATCATCAGGGGCACGAACACGGCGGGCCGGAGGAGCAGGTCCATGCCGGTAAAGCGCTCCGGCGCTACGCCAATCACGGTGAATTCAACGCCGTTCAGCCGCACGGTTTTCCCAATGATGGAACGGTCGGCGCCCAGTTGCGTCTGCCAGAAGTCGTGACCGAGAATGACGACGGCGTTGCGGCCCGGCACCTGGTCTTCCTTCGGGCTGAAGCCCCGGCCAAGGTCTGGCTCCACTCCCATCACGCGAAAAAAGTTTCCCGAGACGAGCATTCCGGTCTTCATCTGCGGCAGGTCGTCCGGCCGCGAGGCAAAGCCGAAGTCAGTGGCGCTAAACGCGACTAAACCATCAAAACTCTTGCTCTGGTCACGGATATCTCTGTAGTCGGGATAGGAGAGACTGCCCATCGGGTTGCTTGGCGATTTGCTTGCAATAGTGACGACTTCGTTGGGGCGGGATACCGAAAGGGGACGAAGGACCAACGCGTCCGCCAGGCTGAACAAGGCCGAATTCACGCCAATCCCGATGGCAAGGGAGAGTACCGCCACCACCGTAAAGCTCCGATTCCTGATCAGCAAGCGCAAGGCAAAACGAATGTCCTGCGCCCAAGTCTCAAGCCAGCCCCAGCGCCACATCCGGCGAGAGTCTTCTTCAATTTGCATCACATTTCCAAATTTGCGCAGGGCGGCGAAATGAGCTTCTTCGGGCGACATTCCCGCCTCGCGGTTCTCCTGCTCCTCCATCTCCACGTGTTCCCGGACCTCTTCGCTCAATTCTTCGTCCCTGCGATCGCATCCGAAGAAGCCACGAAGTTTGGCCAGTGATTTTTTCCAACTCATAATTCCTCCGGAGACTCAACCGGCCGCAGGACGCTGGTAATGGCAAGCGCCATGCGCTCCCATCGCGAGGTCTCGGCCCTCAGTTGGCGGCGGCCTGTGGCGGTCAGGCTGTAGTAACGGGCGCGGCGATTATTCGGCGAGGCCGCCCATTCGGCCTTGATCCATTCCTCTTGCAGGAGGCGCTGGAGCGCCGGGTAAAGGGAGCCGTGCTCGACCTTCAGGACATCATTGGATGTGCGCTCGATGGCTTTGGCGATGCCATGACCGTGCGTAGGTCCCCACAAGAGCGTACGCAGGATCAGCAAGTCGAGCGTGCCCTGCAAGAGTTCAATTCGTTGGCGTTCGGAGTTTTTCGGTGGCATAGGTAGACACCCTACTAGGGTTTAGGTAGAGAATCTACCAGAAAGGCATGAGAAATGTCAAGCTGCATTCCTGCATTTCATTTTATCGTCGCGTGAAACAACTCGGCCCATGCTTCTTATGGGCCATCCACTCTTAATCATAGTTGAGATTTCGCAGCCCCTGGGCCCCTGGGCCCCTGGGCCGCATTGACTTCATAAACCTCCTGTGCTAACTTCCGTCTAGAATCAGATGGCTTAATGGGCGCCGTGTGCACGCGGGCGACGGGGCCATCAGCTAATCGACCAGGTCAAATTCAAACTGATCTCCTGAGGAGTCCGCTGGACGGCCGAGGAGAGGGGACAAGATGGCCGGACCATTGACGAAGGCGGGCCGGTACGAGATTGTGGGCGAGTTGGGCCGCGGCTCCATGGGTGTGGTTTACCAGGGCTTTGACCCCATGATCGGGCGCACCGTCGCCATCAAGACGATGCTGGTCGAAGGGCTGCCTCCCTCCGAATTTGAAGAATACAAGCAGCGCTTCCAACGCGAAGCCCAGGCCGCCGGCATCCTGACTCATCCCAACATTGTTACGGTTTATGATTTCGGCGAAGACAATGGTGTGTTGTTTTTGGCCATGGAGTTTCTGGAAGGCAAGTCCATCCAACAGCTCGTGGAAAAGCACAACATCATGCCCGTTGAGACCCTGGTTCCGATGTACGAGCAGATTTGCAGCGCTCTCGATCATGCCCATCAGCATAAGATTGTTCATCGAGACGTCAAGCCCGCCAACATCATGATTCTGGAAAGCGGCCTGGTAAAGGTGACGGACTTCGGCATTGCCAAAGTCATGTCCATGGGGATGACCCAGGCCGGACAGATTCTCGGCACGCCCAATTACATGTCGCCCGAGCAGGTGAAAGGCCGCCAGGTGGATGGCCGCTCCGACATCTTTTCGCTGGGCGTAATTCTCTACGAACTGGTGACCGGAGAAAAGCCTTTCGGCGGACAGAACATTACCACCGTCATATACAAGATCATTAATGAGGACCCCATTCCGCCCCGGCAATTGGACGCCACAATTCATCCCGGCCTGAGTTTCGTCATATCAAAATCGCTGGCCAAGAACGCCGACGAGCGCTACCAAACATGCCGCCAGCTTGCCGAGGATTTAAGGAATTACAAGAATCTGGGAAGCTCGGGCGCGCCCAACGCAACCGTGGTGATCAAAGTTCCGCCGCTCCAGCCGCAAGCCGCCGAAATTGTAGCGCCACCCCCGCCTCCTCCCCGCCCGGTGCGGCCGTCACCCCCTGTCGAAGCGAGGACGACACAGCCGCCCGTGGAGGTGCGACGTACTCCACCTCCTCCTCCGGTGTCTGCTGCCCAGACGCCGATTTTTGCCGCCGTGCAGCCCCGGCAAAATCGCAGCTCGTCGGTTGCCTGGGCATTTATCGTCGTTCTCTTGCTCGCGGGGTTGGGAGGGGGCGGATTCTTTTATTACACCAATGTTTATGTCCCCCAGCAACAAACTAAAGTTTCCACCCCCCCGCCCAATGAAAACACTGTGAAGCCGGTTTCAACTGCTGCCACAACCACGCCTTCGACTGTGGCGCCGAGCTCGACCACACCATCAACGGCCCAGCCTAATGCAATCACTACCCCGCCGGTGAAGCCCCAAGAGGCGCCACACGACAATCCGCCCCCTGTCACACCTACGGTGGCTACCAAGGGCGAGGTGGTAGTCTCCTCAAATGTAATCGGGGCCGATATTACGGTTGATCGGCGCGGTACGGGATTTGTAACGCCTCACGCTTTGCAATTATCTCCGGGCGACCATTTGATTACCGTATCAATGGACGGGTACAATCCCTCCAAGATCACCGTCACGGTGGAAGCAGGGCAATCTGTTTCCAAGAGTATTGAGCTCTCGGAAGAGACAACACCGACGCCCAAGGTCCCGCAAAATGTAACGCCCACGACGCCTACTCCTGTGGCTCCTGACGCCGGCGTTCAGGGACAAGGAAGCGTCACCATTGAAACCACCCCCGTCGGGATAGATATCGCTTTCGACGGAAAGCCGGCGGGCAAGAGTCCCACGACAGCCCTGCTCACCCCGGGCAAACATACTTACTCGTTCACTTGCCCGTTTTCGGACCCGCAAACAAAGGCAATTAACGTCACCTCGGGAGCAATCTCGACCCACACGGTCCACTGCGCGGAATAATCCGACCGACTGCAATTTGAAACAAGGGAAGGTGCTGGTTTCATTTGAACCTGGCATCCTTGCGAAACCCGCCGGCCGACAGGTCATTCCCGCGCAATCGGGAATCCAGTGTCGCCAGGGTCACAGAGTTTCCAATGAATTAGGAAAATTGCTTCCCGCTTTCGCAGGAAAGACTGCCTATGGGAGCGCTCGAGTTTTGCAAATGACACCGCTAGCCAAGAATATATGGAATTCAAAGCGCCGAATTGCTAACATAAGCGCGGGTACCACCCGGAAGTCTCCTGAAAATACCCGACTCAGGTAGTTCAAGCGCAGCGACATGGCCAGGTTCCTCATAACCGACTCGGCGCAGCAAACTCAGATCTTTGAGATTCGCGGCTCGACCGTCAACATCGGACGCGCGCCCTCCAACGATCTGGTTCTCAACCATCCCAGCGTCAGCCGGCACCACGCCCGCCTCACCATCCTCCCAGGTGATACCACTCTGTTAATAGACCTGGGCAGCTTGAATGGGTTGTACGTAAATGGTCAGCAGGTCCACGAGTTCAAACTTGCCGATCAGGACAGAGTGGGCATCGGGATGTATGAGTTGAAATTCGAATTGGCGGCCGAACAGCCCCTCCACGTGGAAGCGGGAACCAAACCTATTGACGATGTGCAGAGCTTGATCGATGGGGCCGTGCTCAAAACCGCCCTGCGCATCCAAGTGGAAGCCGGGGTGCCGACTGAGGAGGCGGTAAAAGACCGGTTGCGCACGCTGGAACAAGAAAATAAGCTGCTTAAATTGCTGCTGGGCGTGGGAAAAACCCTCGCTTCCGTCCTGACTCCGGAAGAGATCATGCAGCGCGTGATGGAGCTGGTTTTCCAAATGGAAAACGTGGAACGCGGGTTCGTCATGCTGGTCGACGAAAAAAAGAATTTCAAAGCCGCTGTTCTTCTTTACAAAGATGAAAAAATGAAAGCGGAAGCCAAAGGCGTGGTTTTGAGCAAGGCGATTGTGGACCGCGTGACCACGGAGCGGGTGCCTCTGCTCATCCATGACGTGGCGGGCGACGAACGTTTTTCATCCAGCGAAAGCCTGCGGCTCTCCGGCATCCGCTCGGCCATGTGCGCGCCCCTCATTTACAAGGACAAGGTCTTCGGGCTCTTTTACGTGGACTGCCTGTCCAAACCCTGGGCGTTTACCAAGGAAGAGTTAAACATCTTTGCCGTGGTCGCGGCCGAAGCGGCCATCAGTTTTGATAACGCGCGCTCCCATGAGGAACTCTCCCGCCGCGTCATCGAGCGTCAGGCGCTGGAACGTTTTTTGAGTTCTTCCATCGTGGAAAAAATTCTCGCCAATCCAGACCAGGTCCACCTGGGAGGCGAAAACCAAACGGTCACCGTCATGTTCGCCGACATTCGCGGCTTCACCCGCATGTCCGAGAAAATGGAGCCCATGGAAGTGGTGGAACTTCTCAATGAGTATTTTACTGAAATGACGGACCTGGTTTTTGAAAATGGGGGCACACTCGACAAATATTTGGGCGATGGGTTGATGGCGGTTTTTGGGGCGCCCCTGGCCAAACCGGACGACTCCACGCGAGCCGTGAAAACAGCTATGGAGATGCAGCGGGCGCTGGCACGGCTCAATCGCGACTGGGAAGCCGCCGGCCAGCGATCTTTGAAAATCGGCTTGGGCATCAACACCGGCCCGGTGACAGCCGGCAACATCGGATCAGCCCGCCGGATGGACTATACTGTAATTGGAGATGCCGTGAATATTGCATCGCGGCTTTGCGCGAACGCCGCCGGGGGGCAGATTCTGATCTCCGAGTCGACTCATTGCACCCTGAATGACCGTTTGCCCGCCAAACGACTTGAACCCATCCGGGTCAAAGGGAAGGAGACGCCGATCGAAATCTACGAGATACCATGGGCTGAGCAGGTTTCCAGTCCATCGGGCGCGAAGGTCTCCTCCTGACACTCGCTCCGCGGATCAGACTTTTCACCCTCAATCGGCCATGAAACTGGCGCGTTCTTCTTTAAATCTACGATGGACGGTAGCCGCCCTTATCTTGGCGAATTGGGCGACCTTTGCCTTCGCCGGCCAGAAGGACAACCCCCCGGCCAGCCAGCTCCCGCCCGAAATTCAAAACGCCAAAATCTATAAATTTCCCGACAAAACCCAACCCGGCGTGCCGGTGGAAAGTCCGGTCATTTACAAGGCCATTGCCTATGATGATGTCAAGGCTGACCGTCTGTTGCTGAATCTCTCACTTAGCATCCGGCCTGTCGATCGATCTGCCACCATCCAAAAAATATATTTTCAAGACGTGCGGGTGGGCGGCCTCCCGGTGCACATAGACACTTTCGAGTCTGAGTTCAAGGTTTCGAAAAAAGACGTGGTGGACCTGCCTGCCCCGCTAAAATGCACGATTGTTTTTTCGGACCTTGAGTCATTGGCCCCCTTGTCGCAGTTTGTAAATCAAAAGCAGGTTCAGATTACGGGGGACAGCTTTATTGAGGTTAAGCTCAATGCGCTGCAAAAGCTTGCGGTGGGCGGAAAACAGGTTGTCCTGCCCGTCAAGCTAAACGAGAATATTCCCTTGCAGTTCCTGCCCGACAACCCTGTTTTGCAAATGGCTGCCGCGAAAGTATTGGAAATGTTGTCCGACCCTCAGACTACCGCTGCCATCCAAATGGTAAAGGATCACCTCGCCCGGCTCACGGCGGAGCGAAGTCTGTCATCACTGGGGAACAGCTCGCTCTATCTGATTTATTGCGAATACTCATTGCGCAATCCACAAACCAATGCGGAAGAGAAATTTGTGCAGTCGGGAACCGGGTTTGTGGTAAGCGCGGATGGAAAACTTCTGACCGCAAAACGTGTGATCCAACCCTGGAAGTTCGACCCTCAGGTGGCTTTCCTGATCAAACATTTTCATCTCGAACTTAATGATAAGAGCTACAAGGTTTCGGCGTGGCCCGCCGGGGCCCCTGTGCTGACGCTGGATGGGAAACTCAATTTCCAATTGGCGCGCAGCACGGACCAACAGAACTTGAAAGTGCTCTTGACCGCTCCCGACCAAATGAAGGAACAGGAATACAAGGACCCTGACACTGGCGCAGCAGAGAAACTCAGCCTGGGGGTCGAGGGCGAAGAAGACCTTGCCACACTTCAGCTCACTGGGGGAAGTTTTGTGCCGTTGACCTTTGTCGACGCTGGTACCCAACCATCCCCGGACGCGCAAACCGCTCTTCTCTCCTTTCCTTACGGGCTCAGCCAGCCTCTGGCAGCGCCCAAACTCACCTTCGTCAAAGCGACGGGTTCTGGCTCAGTCTTGACTCTCGATCAACCGTTAAATACAGGGGACTCGGGCGCGCCAATTCTGACTCCCGAGGGGAAGGTATTGGCGATTGCCGGGAGCGCCAATCAGTGCATTTCGGTGGCAGCCTTGCCAAAGCTTACCATGTGAGGTTACAACTGTCCCATCACCGGATTTTTCGATCGGCAATTGTCCTTGTAACATGGCTCGCCGCCATAGCATCGACCGGGGCTGCCCCACAACAAACCGCCGAGCAGACCTTAAAGGAAAAGTTGTTACGGGCCGGAGTTTATTTCCGCGCCGACGCCCCCCGCGTGTTGCGCAATCCGGACGATCCTGATCTCCCGCTCTATCTCGAAATCATCAACGGGGTTGAAAAAAGCGGGCACTCAACGGCGCGAAGTCTGGCCGCTTACCTGAATCGAGACCCGCTGAAATTGGAAGGCGTGAAGATATTTTTCAAGCCAACGGGAGCCAACCGGCAATTTGCCGATGAACCGGTGCAATTGGGGACCAGCAAGGATTTTTCATTCGACGGGCGCGTGGATAACCTGCCTCTCTCCATTCCCGATCGATTGAAGAAAACCCTGGAGATTCCGCGCCTTTTAATTCAAACCTATCTCGACCGCCACTTCATCGGCGGGCCATTCGACTCCATCGATATCAAAGCATCCTTTTACGTAACCGGTTGGCCGACCCAGGATTTCTACCTGCGCGTTCGCACCAAAGCTCCGCCCCTACCGCAATTAATGCATTGGTATCGCGGCGATGTGCACTACCACTCCGCTTATACAGACAACGCGGCCGAACGCGGCCATCCCCTGGCCGTCAGCAAACAAGTGGCACTCGATGCTGGACTGAATTGGGTGGTGCTCACCGACCACTCCACGGATCTGGGAGAGGACGAGTACGCAAAAGAGTTGAAGGAGGCAAAAGGTTACAGCGACGGTCGATTCATCTTCATCCGCGGTGAGGAGATAACGGTTGCATCAGCGGGTCAGTCCAACTTCACGACCTTGCACTTGCTCGCCTTCCCTTCCCCGGATGATCCTGGCCGGGGGTTTCCTGATGCGGCAGGAAAATCAGGCCCGTCGATCGTTACTGGAGACGGATCACCAGGGTCTGCCGCAATGCCGCTGAAGGATGCCCTCGCGCGCATAACAGCGGCGGGCGGTTTTGCCTACGCGGCGCATCCCTTCGATCCCATTAGCCCGATCCTGAAGGGAGGAAGTTGGGACCTAGCCTCCGATTTTCTTGCCCCAGGCGGGCAAGGACTTCAAGCTGGATTGGCAGGCTTGGAAGTCTGGAATCGCGCAACCGCTCGCACAGCGGACGAAGCCCGCGACCCGTTTTGCCTCCGAGTGCAGGCCGACCCCGAGGCCTGCTTTCAGCCGGACAAGAACGCGAACCAATACACCCGTCTTGAAAAAGGAATCGAACTGGGATGGCGGCCGCTGCTCATCGAGGGGCTCAAAGCAAACGAAAAATCTACGGGCTCCCTGCCCTTCAAAGTCTTCATGGCGGCGGGATCGGATGCTCACGGGGATTTTAATTTTGAGGCCACCATGGACGCCCTCGACTTCCTTTCCAAACCCATGCGCGGAGTATCCGGATACGCGGAGGACAACGCCTTAGGAAAACTTTCCACGGTGGTTTATTGTCCTCAAGGCATGGGGCCGCGCGGTGAAAACATTCTCGAGGCGCTTCGCAACGGTCGCAGCGTCCTGAGCAATGGTCCGTTGCTAGTAGCTGGATTCGACGTGAATGGAAATGGTTCGACGAATGATCCTGAGGACGTCACGATTGGCCAGCACTATGCTGCGCCTGCCAAAAGCTTTTTGCCTCTTCAAGTCGAGTGGGCGTCGAGCGAAGAGTTTGGCGCTCTCCAATCGTTTAGCGTCATTATCGGATCGAAGACTGGTGAATCCGATCCGATAGAAATCCAAATTCCCACCCGAATGGCGCTAGGCAGCACCGGCCTTTTTCCCATAAATTTAACTCCTCACCTCGCGAAACTGGGATCGGATTGGGGTTATGTCCGCCTGGAGGCCAGAACCGTGAATAGTGCCAGAGAGGAATTTCGCTGTTATACTAATCCCATTTGGATCCGTCTTGCAGAACACTGATGCTATGGCTCAGTGAATTTTGAAAAGGACCGCGAGTCATGAATCAACAGCCTGGCGAAGAGGGAACAGTTCGGTACGTCCGATGCCCTTCCTGTGGAACACCGAACCCTGAGGTACCGAACGCGCTGTGCAGCCGTTGCGGCAAGCCACTGCACGAAGAGGCAAGACGAAAGACCGCGCCCACAGCCGTCCCACCGCCCGCACCCGCTCATACGGTTTGCTCAAATTGTCGCAAGGAACTTCCACCGGGCAGCAAGTTTTGCGGATTTTGCGGCGCGGCGCTGCCCGCACCCGCGCCCCGGCCGCCAGTCCCCAAGCCTCCAGTGCGCTTGACGAGTACGCCCGCGGTTGCGCCGCCGGCGCCACCCAAGCCCCCCGGTCCGCCCAAAGTTATTCCACCAGCTACAGGACAGGACGCACCCACTTCCGCGCTCACTCCCTCTCGAACCCCGCAGCCTGCTATCCGTCCGCCAGTTCGACCGGCGCCGCCCGTGGTCCCTGTCGCGCCCGAAGGTCAAGGAACCCAGGTATTCCTTGGGCTCCGCGTCCCGAAAATCGAAGCCAAAATATTGGAAGTGAAACAGGACGGGTCAACGGGAAAAGGTCTTCGAATCCTCAAGGAAACCTTTATCGGCCGCGAGAATTGCGACGCGAGTTACCCGGAAGATTCATTGTTGGCCCCGCGTCACGCTTCGGTAATCAAACGGGAAGGAAAAATTTTCTTGAAAGACTTGGGTACGCCCAATGGGACTTTCGTGAAACTTCGCCAGGACACAGAGTTATCTCCGGGCGACATCTTTTTATTGGGCCGCGAACTCTTTCGTTTTACCACCCAGAGGCTTGACGATAATCGGGCGGCCAATGGCACTTTGAAGATGATGGGCGCGCCCAGCCTCCAGGCCGGCCCCGTCACTGCCAAGCTCGAACACATCCAACTCACCGGCGAATTGATCAAGGAATATAATCTGGATAAGCCCGAAATCACCATTGGCCGTTCCACCGGGGACCTGGTTTTCAAGAATGATCCTTACATGTCGGGCACTCACGCCCGGGTAGTGGCTCAGCCCGGGCGGTTCGTTCTGCAAGACCTGAAGAGCAGGAATGGTGTTTACCGCAGAATAAGAAATGAATTGGAGCTGCAGAACTTGGACGAATTCTTTCTGGGCGAACAACTCTTTCGAGTAGAAATCCAGGAGGTTGAAAGTTAGCCGGGCCGGGACTCAGAACTACTGCACAGGCACGCCACGCTTCTTTAGTTCTTTCTCTGCCTGCTTCTCCATGCCGGGGGTACGGCTCTTCACGTAATTATCCATGATCCGGGGCAATTCCACATTCAGGCGCGCCACCATATCATCCTGTGCCTTTTGCAGCTTTGCGTCGATGCCGGCGGCGTCCTGATTCAGGGCGTCCATTTTCTTTTGCAGCGCCTCGGATTGGGTCAACACATCACCCATCATTTGCTTCTGCAAAAGCACCCTCATGCTGGCCAGCTCGTCACTGTTGGCTGATAGCTTCGACGCCACGTAAAAATTGGAGAGCACTGAAAGGGCGACCAAGACCAACACCACATAAAGAAGATTGCGAAGAGTAGATATCCCGGGTTCCATAGTGTCTCCTTTGTGCAGAGGAATGGGCGATCAGGCCACGTCCTTACGCTTCATCAGGAATAGAACAATCCAGATCATGACCAGGGCATAACCCGCCAAAACTCCGAAGTATGGCCCTTTATCTTTCAAGAAATTCGACGGTAACGGAAAATATCCGGGAGCAGCGGCAGCCTCGGCGGACGCGTCCAGCCCCTGCTCGAGCATTTCAAGGTCGTCGGGATGGAAGGAAATATAAACTGTGTTAATAATTTTGTAAGCGGAATCCTGCGTCGAGTGGGAGCCATGGATGCAAAGGTCCGATAGCGCCTCCATCCCCCAGCGCGAAATAGCGAGGTCGGACAATAATTCCACCGGCTTGGGCATTCCGTCCACCGGCTCCGGAGTGAATTTCTGGAGCGCCCTCTGGACTTCCGGCGACGGCGCCACCGCTCCCGCCACTTGATGCGCCATCTCACCCTGCGCGGCTGGAGCCTCCTGGGGGGGCGGATTCAGTTCTTTTTGAACGCGAGTCTTATCCTGGGGTTGCGCGAACATTTTGCCGGACGCTAACTGCCCAATCGTAATCGGAATGATGGGGTGGATGGCACGGACGGGCAGGAACAATCCGGAAAGCAAAAGCTCCGGGATTAGTACGAGCGGAAACAAGGTGAGCGCCTTCTCCGGAGTCTTAACCACGCTCGAGATAACGAGGCCAATCAAAGTGCCATTCACCGAAACCAGGAACATGATGCCGAGGGCGCCCAAAATTTCCACCGGGCTCAGCGAAAGAGCCGGATGCGCGGGTGGAATGAAAATGAGGATGGCCAGCACCGAGGCGCACTGCACCAGGGCGACAAACGAAAGAACAAAAACCTTGGAGAAAATATAGGAAGGGATTTTGAGGCCGGTCTGCCGTTCGCGTTTATAAATGGTCTGCTCGTCCACGATTTCGCGAACTGCGTTCGAGCAACCAAACCACAGTGCCGAGAACATGGCCATGAAGATGGTCTGAATCTGGTTGGAGCCGCTTGCCATCATGGCTACCAGCAAGGCCACGATGGGGGCCTGGAGAAACAGGAGCAAAGTTTGGGAGCGGTCGCCAAACTTTAAATTCCAATTCCGCCCCACCAGGACTCTGAACTGGTGAAGGCTAAAAGTCTTCTCCTCATGAGTTTTGGCGGCCGACGGGGCCGCAGCTTCTTTCTTGTCCTTTTGCACCGATTTCAGCGGGTCACCGATCAATTCCTTGTAAAGAGATGATTCCTGGTACCGCTTCTTCAATTCCTGCGAATAAGCCACCGTGTTGTTGTCAGTGAGGTCATCGTAAACATCGGGAGGCGCTTCAGCTTTGAAATAATTCAGGAATTTCGTTCCCGGGCCATAAAAAGAGAGCCTGCCCTGGACCATCACAACCACTTTATCCAATACGCCGAATGAAGCCAGCATGTGAGTGGTAATAACAATTGTGGAACCCTGATTGGCGAGCTGCCGGAAGAGCATCATCATCAGGGTTTCGGTGCGGGGATCGAGGCCCGCAGTCGGTTCATCGAGAAAAAGCACGCCGGGCTTGGGGAGCAGTTCGATGCCCACGCTGATGCGCTTGCGCTGGCCGCCGCTCAAAGTGGCCACAGGATTGTCCCACCGCTGTGGATCGATTTTGAGAATATCGAGCATCTCATCCACGCGCTTGTTGATTTCGTCTTCAGAAAGGTCGGCGGGCAGACGTAATTTGGCCGCATAATACAGGCATCGGCGAACGCTTAACTGTTTGTGCATGATGTCTTCCTGAGGCACAAACCCGATCGTCGACTTCAGACTGCCCAGATTTTGGTAAAGGTCCACCCCGTTGTAGAGAACGTTTCCGCCCGTTGGTTTCACGAATCCGTTGAGGGCATTCATCAAAGTGGTTTTGCCGGCTCCGCTCGGCCCCAGCAACCCAATTAATTCGCGGGGCTTCACCACCAGCGAAATATCGTCCAACAAGAGTTTGGGCTTTCCGGTGCTCACATCGCTGACCTGAAAGCTGACGTTGCGTACGTCCAGCCGCACCACGGTCATGGTAGGCGCGTGGGAGAGGCTGGCGCCCGAGAAGTGCAACTCGAGAGGGCCGATCACAATCCGGTCCAATTCCTGCAATGGATGCCGTCTGATTTTTATTCCATTAACGAAGGTTCCGTTGGTCGAGCCGAGGTCCTTGAGGTAAACTCGCCCCGCTTCCTTCACGATTTCGGCGTGCTTCTTGGAAACGGTGGGATGATTAATCGGAACGTCATTGGTGGAATCGCGACCGATGGTCACCAGATCTTTGGATAGATCAATTTTCTCGACCTTTAATTCAGGCTCCAGCCCGGTCCGGAAAATCAAGGATTTGCCCGAATACCGTCCGAAAGTAATGTAGTCACCATCATGGAGGTCTGCCGTCTTCACGCGCAAGCCGTTCACAAATGTGCCGTTGGTCGAATGATCGGTGAGCACCACTTTGCCGTCGGCGGGCTTGAAGTCGGCGTGCGCCCCCGAGACCGATTGATGGTCCATCATTAACGCGCAGCGGCTGGAATCGCGGCCCACCATCAATCCGGCGTCCGGAATGTCCAGAGTTCTCACGGCGTACTTGTCTACTATCAATTCCAAGTGTGGGCGCGCCAGGAGGTCGGTCACTTTCATTTTGACCGTCCCGCCGGATATCTTTTCCTCCTGTTCCGCGTCCGCAATATCCTTGGAGCTGATTACGGAAGTTCCGCCGGCGTGTGGCACGTCTTTGGGCGTCCTGACCTGCGCGGTGGCGACAGATTCAGCCGGCGTTGCGGCCCGCACTTCTTCAATCCTGAAGAGATGGCGGTGGCCGTCGCCCACGCAAATTTCATCTGAAGGACGGAGGATGCGCTCCTGGATTCGCACCCCATTTACGTAGGTTCCGTTGGCCGAGCTGCGATCCCGCACCAATATCTCGCCCTGGTCATTAAATCCGACCCAGGCGTGCAGGCGCGAGACTTCGTCATCTGCCACCACCACCTGGCAGGTGGCCGGGTCGCGGCCAACAATCAACCCCTTTTCATCAATGGTAAACGTGCGGCCGGAAAGAAGTCCGCCGGTGGCCACAAGTTTGTAATCGGGCAGGAATTCACGCTGGTCGGCAACTGGCTGCGGGGCGCGATTGGGCTTGGAAGCGCGAGATTGGTCGGGTACGTCCAATGCCGCCGTCGGGATGCCATCCTCGGCACCGGGCAAAGTTCCGCCACAACTGCGGCAAAATCTAAATCCTTCTTCGTTCTTCTCTCCGCACCTCGGACATCTCATCCCCGACATCCTCCGCGCCCCACCTGGGAACCCGATGGTTCAGTCGGATCCCCCACCGACCGGCCTATAACAAACATAATTGCAGTGGCAGGATCACACTCTCCCGCGCGTCCCCACCTGGTTTATTCGCCGGATTGCTTCTGCCGCCAGCTCTCCACCCTCTCAGCCGAATCATGCGCCGGCAGTGAAATCGTCCTCCTGGAATTCCCTGAATTCCACCGCGGCGTTCGCATCCATGGGCGGGAGGCCGGGTCCGTTGAACTCGGCAATCACTACCGTGCAGTTATCGGTGCCACCGTGTTCGTTGGCCTTGGCAATTAACATCTTGCATTTTCCCGGCAGTCCATCACTGCCACTCACAATCTCGGTCATTTCCGGCATCTTCACCATGTTGTAGAGCCCGTCGCTGCATATCAGCAAGGAATCGCCCTGACGGACCTTGGTGTAGGTCATCTTCACTTCCACTTTTTCGCTGCTGCCCACTGCCTGCGTCAAGATACTCTTGCGGCTGTCCTTCTCCGGATCAGCGGGCAATTCAGCTCCAATATCCGCCAGGTAATTCAGGAAGGTCTGATCGCGGGTCATTTGCGTCATTTGTTTGTTTCGGATCAAATAAGCACGAGAGTCCCCCACCTGGCCTACAAACAAATATGGGCCAAACAGGGCGGCCGCAGTAGTTGTGGTGCCCATACCTTTATAGAGCGGACTGGTTTGCGCCTTTTGGAAAATAATTTGGTTGGCGTATTCGATGGCTTCGCGCAGCAACAAGACGAAATTCGGTTCGCTGACGTTGCCCACGGATTTCAGGTTATCGTAGATCCGTTTGGGCACCGTGGCCGTGCAAATCTGGCTGGCGACCTCTCCCGAGGCTTCCCCCCCCATTCCGTCCGCCACCATAAAAAGCGTCCCGCGCGCTCCCTGGACGTAGTCGGAAAGGGCGGGCAAGCCCACCTCGCCTGAGGTCAGATTGCAAACCACATAATTGTCTTCGTTGTTCTTTCGGACGCGGCCCATGTCTGACAGGGCTGAAATCTTCACTTGAATCGCGGCAACTTCCTGTCCGCTGGCTTTATTCACGTCAGTCATTTTCCCCTTCTTCCCTTCATTCACTCAACGGGGCACGCGGCTCCCCGGGCGGGAATCCCGTCAAAATCATTTTCGAATACGCCAGTTCAAAACCGGCCTTAAGAACTTCAGAGGGCGAACTTGCATCCTCACCCTGCTTTCGACTTCTGCGAACGGGTTGCCGACATCCCAATCCGGCGGATAACGGATGACTTTGATTACCTGAAGTGGCGCAGTCTTATTTATCACACCGCCACTCTTGTGGCAAGCACCTTGCATCGACCCCGGGCTCCACAGGGAATGGCCACAAAATTGGGAATGGAACATCCGCCGATTCGGATTGTATAATTTCCCTTTCCCTCCCCGGGCCGTTGGAAGTGAAATCGCCAGGGGGAATCTAATTGAGCGCAAATTTAAGGAGGATAATTATGAGCACAAAAGCGAAGGCCGTACCTGAAGGTTTCCACACCATTACTCCGTACTTGGTCGTTCGAGACGCCGCCAAGGCAGTTGAGTTTTACAAAAGGGCTTTTGGCGCTGAAGTGCGAGGCATCCATTACACTCCTGACGGCAAAATCATGAATGCCGACCTAAAGATTGGTGATTCGATCGTGCTCATGTCGGAGGAATTTCCAGAAATGAAGGCTTTGTCGCCGCAATCCCTGGGCGGCTCCAGCGTGACCATCCACATATACACTGAAGATGTGGACGCCAAGTTTAAGCAGGCGGTTTCCGCCGGCGCCACGGCGGTGATGCCGGTGATGGACATGTTTTGGGGAGATCGCTATGGCCAATTGGCGGACCCTTTTGGCCATCGGTGGTCGATCGCAACTCACGTCGAGGATCTCACTTCGGATGAGATTCAGAAACGCGGGCAGGCCGTCTTTGCGGAAATGGCCAAACGCGCCCAGCACGCGTAACTGCATTCTCCCCGCCCTTTACTCCGAAACTGTGACCTTGATTGGCGCCGAGAGCGCGAGATTGCCCCAAGCCACATTCATGGTGACGTTCCTGATGTCATCCTTGGGGTGGGTCAAGGTGATGGTCAGCTTGTCCGCAATCTCTCCCGCTTTCTCGGTAGTCATGGGAGTGAGAAAGTCCACCTTGGCCTTCCGGATATCAAAGGCATCCAGGTGTGTCGCCATTGCCCCGGCCGGATCGATAAACGCCAGACTCCATTGTGCCCCGTCGGCGGAGCGCTGGAGCCCAAGGTAATAAGCACCCGGTGTGATATCTCTCCCGGATATGTTGACGTGCAAATCGGTGACCAGGGTGGTCCAGAAATTGCTTCCCATCCGCCAAACTTGTCCGTTGGTCATCTTGTCAAACGCGGCCTTGTCTTCGTAAGCTTTTTTCCAAACCGGCCGGCCGTAATTGATCGCGACCTGGCCGGCCGCCGCATCTGCTTTGGTATTCCAATAAAGCAACCGCGCCGACCCGCGGTCGTCCGGCCGGGCGCCACCTTCCGCTATGATCACTGGTTTAGCCTGTTGCGCTTGCGCCCAGGTCGCCAGCAACATTGCAACAACTGTGAGCCATGATCTGGTTTTCATTTCCTTTCTCCCTGTCGCTTCAGTTCTGTATGGGCTTGAGATTCTAGCACGAGTCAAACAGCTTTTTGCCATTGCAATGTTTTGGGAAGTGGGCCACATTGAAGCCTCGCCATGCGAGTGGCCCCTTTGTTGAATACGTGAGCGACAGCGTGTGCTATGATTGTCAAATAAGCGTTTGTACCTCCCAATCATGACAGGAACGACAGTTTCGCATTACCACATTGTGGAAAAACTCGGCGGCGGCGGGATGGGTGTGGTCTATAAGGCCGAGGACACCAAGCTCCGTCGCTTAGTCGCGCTCAAATTTCTGCCCGATGAAATGGCCAAGGACCATCAAGCACTGGGCCGCTTCCAGCGCGAAGCCCAAGCCGCCTCCGCGCTGAACCATCCCAACATCTGTACGATCTACGACGTGGATGAGCACGAAGGCCGGCCGTTTATCGCCATGGAGTTGCTCGAAGGGCAAACGCTGAAGCACCGCATGTCCACCCGGCCTTTCAAGGTCGAAGAGCTTTTAGATCTGGGCATCCAGCTCGCCGACGCCCTCGACGCTGCGCATTCAAAAGGAATCGTGCATCGGGACATCAAGCCCGCCAATATTTTTGTGACCCAGCGAGACCAGGCAAAGATTCTCGATTTCGGACTGGCCAAACTTGCACCGCAAAATTCGACAGAGGCCGTTGGCTCGTCGGCCATGCCTACCTCAGGGGCGGCCCCGGAACATCTGACCAGCCCGGGAACCGCGATGGGCACGATGGCTTACATGTCGCCCGAGCAGGCATTGGGCAAAGAGTTGGACGCGCGTTCAGATCTTTTCAGTCTCGGCGTCGTGCTTTATGAAATGGCCACCGGACGGCAGGCCTTTTCAGGCAATACCACGGCAGCGGTCTTTGACGGGATTCTAAACCGGGCGCCGGTCTCCCCAGTACGACTGAATCCAGAGTTGCCGGCGAAACTGGAAGAGATCATTAATAAGCTCTTGGAAAAGGACCGCGACCTTCGTTATCAGGTCGCCTCCGAACTGCGCGGCGATTTGAAACGGTTGAAACGGGATACGACTTCAGGCCATACGGGTGCAATCGCCGCCCCACCACTTAGTCCTGTCGAGGCGGCTCGCGATACCGGCGCGCGCCGCGGCTGGCGCACTTGGGCAGTGGTTTCCGGCGGAGCCGTCATCGTCATCGGGGCAATTCTTGTATTTTTTCTAACTCGTCCGATTGCTCCGCCCAGGATTGGTAGTCTTACCCAACTCACCAACGACGGACACCAGAAACCGTCGGGTTTCACTACTGACGGTATTCCATCTCCAATTGTAACCGATGGTTCGCGGCTCTATTTTTGGGAGGCGGGAGTAGGGGTGTCGCAAGTTTCCGCTTCAGGCGGGGAGACGGTTCCGGTGAAAATCGACGTTCCGAACGCAAGCCCTGTGGGCATATCGCCGTCGGGATCGGAAATGCTGATATCGAGCTTCAACCCCCAGAGCTACTACGATTCTCTTTTATGGATTGTGCCGTTGCCGGGCGGGTCGCCCCGACGTCTTGCCGATTTGATAGGTCAGGACGGAACATGGTTTCCGAACGGCCAGCGGGTGATTTACGCCACCGGCTCGGATATATATTCGGCAAAAATCGATGGGAGCGAAAAGCGCAAGCTCGTGACGGTGGACGGGCGAGCTTGGTGGCCGCGCGTTTCGCCTGATGGCGATCGGATCAGATTCACCGTGTATGACCCGAATAATCACAGGCACTCCTTGTGGGAAGTTTCTATGGACGGCACGAACCCACACCAATTTCTTGCCGGCTGGAACTCCACGCCTGCCGAATGCTGCGGGGACTGGGCTTCGGACGGTAGTTACTATGTTTTTCAGTCAACGCGCAACGGCAGGACGGACATCTGGGCGGTTCACGACAAAGCGCGGCTATTCCAAAAGTCTGGCGGCGAACCCGCGCGCCTAACGACAGGCCCGCTCAACTACTGGGCGCCGCTCCCGAGCAAGGATGGCAAAAAGATTTTCGTGGTCGGGGAGCAGCCGCGCGGCGAGCTCGTGCGGTTCGACGAAAAGCTCCACCAGACTGTCCCGTTTATGGGCGGCCTCTCTGCCGAGCAGGTGCGGTTTTCACGCGACGGCCAATGGGCTGCCTATGTTTCCTATCCCGAGGGGACATTATGGCGAAGCAAGATTGACGGCAGCGAACGCTTGCAGCTGTCATTTCTTCCGCTGCAAGCCGGAGTCCCCCGGTGGTCACCGGATGGAAAGCGAATTGCGTACGTGGCTGCCCAGCCCGGACAACCTTTCAAAATGTATGTCGTTTCCGCTGATGGCGGCACCCCCCAGGAGTTGGCGCCACAGGATTCTGCCCAGGTTGATCCCGCTTGGACATCAGATGGAAGCTCAGTCATTTTTGGCGAGTCGCCGCTTGGCCAATTAGGAGTAATGCACACCAAGGGTCTCCACACGATTGATTTGAAAACCGGCCAAGCCTCCATTCTCCCTGGGTCCGAAAATTTGTGGGCCCCGCGCGTTTCGCCCGACGGCAAGTATGTGGCCGGACTACATGCAGATGATCGACGGCTGATGCTTTTCGATTTGACGACCCAGAAGGCGGTCGAACTCGTAAAAGGAACCTCAGTCAGTTGGCCTGAATGGTCCGGGGATTCCAAGGTAATTTACTTTGTCATGGAACGGCCCAACAGTCCCTCTGCGCTTTATAGGATTCGTACTGCGGATCAAAAGCTGGAAATCGTCCGAAGTCTAAAAGACGAGCGGCTGGCTGGCGGCACCTTCGGCAGTTGGTACGGATTGGCTCCCGGTGACTACCCTCTGACGCTGCGCGATGCCGCGACCCAGGAAATCTACGCCCTCGATTGGGAGGCGCCTTAAACCTCCTCTCCACGCGTACAGCTTGATTTTAAATCCTATGGCTCTGACTTGTGCTTCAGGAAAGTTCCCTCCTGAAGTTCGTTGAACGCCTGCCGAAGTTGCTCCTGCGTGTTCATCACAATCGGACCGTACCAGGCCACGGGCTCTTCCAGCGGTTTCCCGGAAACCAGAAGGAATCGAATTCCTTCCTTGTCAGCCTCGACGGTAAGTTCATCGCCACGATCAAAGAGGACCAGCGACCGGTTCTCTGCCTCGGCGGGAGGCGTGGTGTCAGCCCATCCCACTCCTCCGGTCGGCACCGCGAGCGGTCCGGAAGCGTTGCAGAACTTCCCTGCCCCTCCGAAGACATACGCGAAGGCGTGCCGCGTTGTCTCCACGGGCAGAGTTTTCCTTTTACCAGGTGGCACGGTTACGTCGAGGTACATCGGGTCGGCGGCGATGCCGTCCACCGGCCCGCGTTTTCCCCAGAAGTTTCCGCAGACGATTCGCACCTGGGTGCCATCGTCATCCGTAATCACGGGGACATCCGGCGACTTCACCTCCTGATAGCGGGGCGTAGTCATCTTGAGTGACGAAGGAAGATTGGCCCACAACTGGAACCCGTGCATTCTGCCGTCTTTATCGCCCTTCGGCATCTCCTGATGGATGATGCCGCTTCCCGCCGTCATCCATTGCACGTCACCGGCGCCAATGGTACCGCTGTTCCCGATGCTGTCGCCGTGGTCCACTTCCCCCGCCAGGACGTAGGTGATGGTCTCGATCCCTCGATGAGGATGCCAGGGGAAACCCGCCAAATAATCCTCCGGGCGCTCGTTGCGAAAATCGTCGAGGAGTAGAAACGGGTCAAAATCAGAAGTGTTGCCAAAGCCAAACGCGCGGCGCAGATGCACGCCCGCGCCTTCCAAGGTTGGTTTTGACTTAATCAGTCGCTTGACCGGACGAAGTGACATGTTGGCCTCCAGATCTAAAATCTTATATCGTTAAGCGAATCGCTGCAATTCCTTCCGCACTACACTATAAGTCGATCCCTCGCCGGCGGGAGTGCATTCTCGCCGAAACAAATGATTGGATGGGAAAGTTAAGAATCCCCTCTCGCTCCCTGGTGAGCTCGCCTTTGCAAATCGTCTTAGGTCTGGTGACGGCGATCACAGCAAAGGGCTGCCAGGATGATAAAAACTGGAGTACATTCCCGGCGCGGACATGGGCGGAGGCACATCATGCAAGAAAAGGAATGGAACGAATTCTATAAAGATGATCTGGACGTCCTTGAATTACTCAAGGGTGAACTTGAATTTATCGAGAAAGGCGGGCACAAGAACCCGGATAAGGCGCCATGGCTGCCCTCGTCAGCATTCCAAGGGACTCCAATCTGCCTGAATTTCGAGGAGCCCAATCGAACTCATCCCTGTGACGAGTGCTTGTTGATGGAGTTGGTCCCCGCTGCGCGGCGCGCCGAGAAGGTCCCCTGCCACCATATTCCGCTGACCGCGGAAGGCAAAACCCTCGAAAATCTCGGGGGGGCGAAAACCGGTGCAGAGATCGATCAAGAGGTCAGAAACTGGTTGCGCCGAATGATCGCCACACTCGAAGGATTGCGTGGCACTCCGTCGCCCTAGCAGGCACCCTCGCGGTCCGTGAGGTTTCATTCCCAAATTTGCACACAGACATAAGGCCTATCCGCCAGTGCAAACCGGCCCTTGGTGCGCTACTCCTGCCTCAGCGCGCTCATGGGGTCTATGCGGCTGGCGCGTCGCGCCGGAATGAAACTGGCGGCCAGCGCGGCAACAACCAGGATGGGAATCGTGATGGCGAAGGTTACCGGATCGAGAGCCTGTACTCCCTCAACCAAGTGGGCCATCAGACGCCCCGCCGCCCACGCGCAGGTGGTGCCTATTAATACTCCGACGACAATCATGCCTAGGCTTTGGCGGAGCACCAGCCACATCACGTCGCGAGCGCCGGCTCCCAGGGCCATGCGCACTCCAATTTCCGGCACGCGCTGGCCGGTCAAATAGGCCAGCACGCCGTAAATACCCACGCACGCCAGCAGTAAAGCCAAACCGGCGAAAATGCCGAAAAGCAGAAGAAGGAATCGTTGGCGGGCGAGCGAATCGCTCGCCAGTTGCTCCATAGTGTGAACTTCGTAGAGAGCTTGATCGCCACCGGCTCCGCCAGTAGCGCCACGCAGTTCGCGTCGCAGAGATGCGAGCACGTTCGCCGGCGGACCGCTGGTGCGCACGGTAATCGACATCAGTTCGGACCATCGGCGCATCAAGCCGTCCGGCACCTGGGCAAATGGATAATAGAACTGGGCGCGTACTTTGGCTTGATCGTCGCTCGCAAGCCCCCAATAACGCACGTGGCGAACTTCGCCCACAATTCGTGCGGCGTCAGGCCCCGTAGGTCCTTGCGAAAAAGGACTGCCCGTATCGGGGAGCCATAGATATTTACCGATGGGATCCTGGCTGCCGAAAGCACGCTCAGCCAAGACGTCATCAATCACCACAACGTGCTCGCTGCCCAAGCGATCGTGGTCATCAAAGAAACGTCCTTTGAGAAGAGGGATGCCCATCACCTTCAGATAGTCCGGAGACGCGCTGCTGGATAAAGCGAGCGGCTGTTCGTCCGGCGGCGGAATCGCGGGTGAGTTCCAATAGCCGAGTTGGTTGTTCCCTTCGCGCATCGGTACGGTGTCAACCGTGGCCACCGATTGCACCCCGGGCACTCGGCGCGCGTGGTCAAGAACATCCTGCCACGCCGCCCGGATCCTGGCCGGGTCAGTGAGCACGTCAGGCGAGAGCGCCATCCTGGCCACCAGCACGTTTTGGTAATCAAAACCAGGATCAAGGGCTGAGAGTTTCAGGAGCGTGCGCCCCAGCATCCCGGCAGCGACCAGAAGCACCACCGCCAGGGCGATTTCAGAAATTACAAAACTGCCATGCAAGCGGCGGGAGCTTCCCGCCACGGTCCGCGCACCGGCGCGCAGCGCCTGTTCGAGTTTGCGTGCCGGCGCTCGCATGGCCGGAGCAAGTCCAAAAAGGACTCCGCTCACCAGGGAGATGACGGCGGCGAAGCCCAGCACACGCCAATCAAGCCCAACCTCCGCCGCCCGCGGCAAGGCGCCCGGCCACAGCCCCACAAATGGGCGGATACCCACGGCGGCAAGCCACACACCGAGCAGGCCTCCGCCGAGGCCCAGCACCATGCTCTCGGTGAGGCATTGGCGCACCAAGCGGCCCCGGCTTGCGCCCAGCGCCACGCGCATGGCAAGCTCACGCTCACGGGAAACCGCGCGCGCCAGAAGTAGGCTGGCTACATTGGCGCAGGCAATCAGCAGCACCAGGCTCACCGCACCCAGCAGCAGCCAGAGCGTGGACCCAATGTCACCTACATCGGCATGCATCGGCTCTACGACGAAAGTTCGATCCTTGTTGGACTGCGGGTACTGCTCTGCCAGTTGGCGGCCAATCAGCGCCAACTCGGTCTGTGCTTCGGCAAGCTTTGCGGCTGGACGAAGGCGCGCGAGAACTGCAATACCGGGATGCCGGTCCCGATTCTGCAAATTCGGCGAAGGGTCCTGACCGAGCAAGGTGAAGACATCCGCGTCGTCCTGGTTCAGTTTGAACCCCGCCGGCGTTATCCCGACAATCGTGTACGGCTTTCCATCGAGAGACAATGATTTGCCCACCACTCCCGAGCTGCCCCCAAACATTCGTTGCCACAATCCGTAACTCACAATAATCACGGGCGGCCCACCACGCTGCTCTTCTTCGGGCAGGAAGGCGCGGCCCTGCGAAAGGGAAACACCGAGGACGGAGAAAATGTTGGACGAGATCTGGAAGCCATCAACGTATTCGGCATCTCCGTGCTCACTCACCAAACCCCCGTTGTATCGCCATGCAGCCAACGCCAACGTGCGGCTGGCGCGCTGGCAGTCGAGAAAGTTTGGGTAGGCAAACGCCCACCGATTGCCCCACAGCGGGCTGGCAACCTTTGCCGTCTGTTCGTTGAGAACTACTAGCCTGTCAGGCTCGGCGTAAGGGAGAGGCTTAAGCAACACCCCATTGACCACGGTGAACATGACGGTGGTCACTCCGGTGCCTAGAGCCAGCGTCAATAAAACCACAGTCGCAAAACCCGGCCTCTTCCATAAGCTGCGCACGGCGTAACGGAAATCCTGCCAGAGGTCTTCCAGCCAGCGGGTTCCGCGGGCATCGCGGCATTCCTCTTTTACTTGCTCTGGGCCGCCGAGCGCGATCAGTGCCGCACGTCGGGCTTCGTTCGGATCGAGCCCCTGCGTGATCAAATCATTCATGTGCTGCTCCAGGTGAAATTTCAACTCCTTATCGAGTTGAGCTTCCATTTGCTTTCGCCGCGACAGGCGCTGCCACCAATTCACTTGGAACCTCCTTCGGCGATCCCGAGGATAAGTCCAACGGCTTTGGTCAACCGTTCCCAGCTTGCGGCTTCCGATTCGAGTTGCGCCCGGCCCTGGCGCGTCAAGCGATAGAATTTCGCCTCCCGCCCGGTCTCGGTCTCCTTCCAGTCCGCCGCCAGAAGGCCGCGGTTTTCCAGGCGATGCAGCGCCGGATAGAGTGAGCCTTGCGGAACCTGGACGACGTGGCGCGACACTTGCTGAAGGCGTTGGGCTATCGCGTAGCCGTGGACCGGGCCGAGAGCCACAACTTTGAGAATCAATAAATCCAACGTGCCCTGCGGAAGGTCAGATTTCGCTTTCATCTCTATACCTCGCTCTTCTACCTATATAGCACGCGACGTGTAGAAGTGCAAGGGGTCTGTCCACTATTTCCCCGGAGATGGAAACGAGATTTGTTCAGAGGCAGGGCGATGCGCCGTCAACCCGGGTTAGAAACCTTTTGGTTGTTCGGTGACGGGCATCGCGGAGTAGTGGACGTGAACCAGGCGCCAGCCGCCTTGTTCCTTCCGATAAATTTGTGTTTCCCGGCCGTGAGTCGTGATAGCCGTGCCATCCTTCCTGAATTTGGCCGTGAAATCCCAATAGAATTCCGCCCACGCCGCGTCACTGTAAACGTGGATGGAAATATCACGTGGGCTGAGTTTCCGCTCCGAAAAAGTCTCACCCATCAGATGGCGATAGACGTTTTGCTTAATCTGCTCCAGGTTGTGCTCGTGCCCAAGAGGATGAATGAACGATACCTCGGTCGAGCTGGACCAAATCTGTGACGCCAGCGCGGTGTCCGCATCATCGATTGACTTCGCGTACTTCGCGATCATGCTCTTGATTTCGTCACCCGCCACCCCAGTTCCCTGCGCCTGCGACGCCAATATCCCGCTTGGTTCCGCCCCTGCGACCTTGTTTTCCCTCCCCGCACCTGGAGACGTTATCGCGGTGAATGCCAGAACTATCGATAAACCTGCCGTCCCCAAAAGTGTTTTGGTGGTTTGTTGAATTCGCGTCATGTCTAGTCCTCCTGGTTCGATTGACCCTTCTTGCAGGCAGCCAAGTCAAGCCTGCATGCGAGATCATTGGCAAATAGCCGTTCGACCGGCCCATAAGTTTAACCCGTAAATCACTTCGATTCGATGCTTACCGATCTTCTGCGAATCGTGAGACAATACCGCAGACCAAACCAGTACTGGAGCTATTAAAAGTTTGAGGGGGCTGTGAATGACCACAATTTCCAGAAGAGAGTTCTTAAAAAAGTCGGCAATTAATACTGCGGTGGCCGGTGCTCTCTGTGCAGACGCAAGCGAGCTTCGCGCCAACCCGCTCGGATTGCCCATTGGGTGCCAAACGTATCCGGTGAGGAAGATGATCGCCCAGGATTTTCCCGGGACGATTAAGGTTCTTGCCGAGGCCGGATTCCAGACCATCGAACTGTGTTCGCCCGTGGGTTATGCCGACTCGGGCTTTGGCGGAATTGCCAAATACCGCGGCGCCGACCTCCGGAAAATATTCAGCGATGCAGGAGTGAAATGCGAAAGCTCTCACTTTGACATCAATGAACTCCGCCAGGATCTCCCGGGCAGAATTGCCTGGGCGCACGATTTGGGGCTGATGCAAATGTTGGTGCCCAGCCTCGATGGGCCGAAAAATCCGACCATGGACGATGTGAAGCGGGCGGCCGAAGAATACAACAAAATAGGCGAAGCGTCCGCCAAGGCCGGCATTCAGCAGGGGCTTCACAACGAGAACTTTGAACTCTCGATGGTGGACGGCAAGCGGACTTATGATTTGCTGTTGGGACTTCTCGACCCGAAGTTCGTCAAATTCCAGTTCCAGGTTTCTACCATCAGCAAGGGCTATGATGCCGCTGAATATTTTACAAAGTATCCCGGCCATTTTGTCTCGATGCATGTGCAAGGCTGGTCCGCTGAGACCAGGAAAATTGTGGCAGTGGGCCAGGACACGCTCGACTGGAAGAGAATCTTTGTCGCGGCCAAGACCGGCGGGATCAAGAATTACTTCGTGGAAATGAACTTGGACTTGATGAAGGCCAGCGTTCCCTACCTGCGCGATTTACAAGTTTGAGAAAACCACTGGATTAAAGATCGACAAGGCCGGGCGCCGCTCGGCCCTACTTCCAGAATTCTTGTCTCTCTCCAAATCCTTGCAACTGGTTCTTTCGCGGCGCATGACATCCAATTATTGTAGACCCCGAAGGTACGACCAATTGCTCACCAGCCATTTGGCGAGAGCGAAGTGAAGGAGAAACACAAATTGCGAGATCTGTTAAAAGAGACGGCTGAACGTGCCGCCCGTTACCTAGAGAATTTGGATGGCCGCCCCGTCGCGCCCACGATGCAGGCCATCGAGAATCTGAAGAAATTCAATTTCCCAATGCCCCAACAACCTGCGCATCCTTCCCAAGTGCTCGCCCTCCTCGATGAGATCGGCTCTCCCGCGACCGTGGCCACTACGGGCCGGCGATACTTTGGATTCGTCATCGGTGGGGCGCTGCCTGCAACCTTGGCGGCAAATTGGCTGGCGGGGGCATGGGACCAGTGCGCGGGACTCGTCACGCTTTCGCCAGTGGCGGCTTATCTCGAAGAGGTGGCTCTCAAGTGGTTGGTGGATATATTTGCTCTGCCTAAAGGAAGCGGGGGTGGTTTTGTGACAGGCGCGACCATGGCCAACTTCACCTGCCTGGCAGCGGCACGGCATGCGGTGCTGGCCCAAGTTGGATGGGATGTGGAGGCACAAGGTCTATTCGGCGCGCCACCAATCACGGTGGTGGTTGGTGGAGACGTTCACGTAAGTCTGATCAAGGCTTTGGGGCATTTGGGTCTAGGGCGTGAGCGGGTGGTTCGCGTGGCGGCTGATTCGCAAGGGCGTATGCGCGTCGATGCTTTACCCAAATTTGCCGGGCCCGCCATTGTTTGCATTCAAGCAGGCGAAGTGAATACCGGCGCGTTCGATCCCGCAGCGGAGCTTTGCGCGCGGGCGCACGACGGAGGGGCGTGGGTGCATGTGGATGGAGCCTTTGGACTTTGGGCGGCCGCGGCTCCGGCACGCGCCCATTTGCTCAAGGGGTTTGCGGAAGCCGATTCATGGGCGACGGACGCCCACAAGTGGCTGAACGTGCCCTATGACAGCGGCATTGCCCTGGTACGCGATGCGAAGAACCTGATGGCCGCCATGTCCATGGACGCAGCGTACCTGGTGCACGTGCAGGAACGCGAGCCTAATTGTACGGTGCCCGAAATGTCGCGGCGCGCCCGCGGAGTTGAAATCTGGGCCGCCCTCATGAGCCTCGGCCGCTCGGGATTGGCGGATCTCATCGAGCGAAATTGCCGCTACGCAGAGCGCTTTGCGGAAGTATTAGCCGCGGCGGGATGGTCCGTGCTCAACGAAGTCAGTCTGAATCAGGTGTTGGTTTCGTTTGGCGATGACGCCACCACGCGCCGCGTGATTGCCGCCCTTCAATCCGACGGTACCTGCTGGTGCAGCGGAACAGTCTGGAGGGGGCGCGCTGCCATGCGCATCAGCGTCTCTTCATGGGCTACAACGGAAGAGGATGTTGAGCAGAGCCTCGCCGCCATGCTGCGCATCGCCGCCGCAGAAGCACGAAGGTAATTACTCGTCACTCGTCACTCGCAACTCGTCACCTGTCACTTCTTTTGAAGGCTGGCTTGCAATTCGCGGGTAATCAGGCGTGCGATTTCGCGGGCTCGTTCGAGGTCGGTTGGCGGCAAGGATATTGCTGCGACTTTGGCATGGCCACCGCCGCCATAGCGCTCGCAAATGGTGGCGAGGTTGGCGTCTTTAGGTGTCGGATTCCACGGATTGCTCCCTACGCCAATCTTGGTGCGCTCGCGCGAACGGCTTACCGCGACGCTGTAAACTGCCTCGGGGAACAAATAATAGGGGATGAATTTGTTAAAGCCCTCCAGAGACTCATCGGCGGCATCGAAAAAAATTACGCCATCCTGAAGGCTGGCGTGGGCGCGAATGATGTCAATGTTTTTCAAGTGCTGGGCGTAGAGTTGCTCGAACGATTTGTGGATGTCCGGAAGAGCGGCAACCTCAGCCAGGGACTTCGAAGCCAACTCAGGAATCAAGCTGGGAACAAAATCCTTGGAGCGCGCGCTCTCGATCACCAGGGTGAGCTGGGTGGCGGGGTCACGCATTTCCACCGCAGTTTTAGTGTCCGGATATAGCGCCCCGTCGATCAAATCCGCCCAGTTAATCAAATCCTGAAGGTCGGTGGGATGGAAATCGAATTTCGTAGCGCCAATCTGGGCGATGAATTTCGTGCAGGAACGAAACTCCGGGCCATAAAACTTTTTCCCGCTCGTATCTTTTCGAAAGTGCGCAGCGTCGGCTTCGGTCAGAAAGGCGCTTTGATGATGGTCGAACCACCAGGTCAGGCGGTCGTTCGAGGAATACTTGAAATCCACGATGGCGTTTTCGTCCCCGTCGAAAACACCCGCGTCAAAAAGCTGCCCGGCGCGATGCATCATGCCGGTATAATCCAATTGGGCCTGGGGATTGATGCAGGCGCGATAGAAGCGCGTGAAGATGGCAGCCGAGCAGGCGCCATCAAAACATTGATCGTGGAAGCAGACGCGGACTCTCATCAGTTATTATCGTTCCATCCGAGCCCGGAAGACTTTGACCAGGTCTCGTGAACTAAACCGTCCAGGGAAAGGCCACATTCATCTCAGAACGTGTTAAATTGCGCCCGTCGGAATTAATTGTCAAGGGCAAAGCTGGCCTTCCCACGGGAACTCACGCCGGACCTGAAAACAAGAGGGCGGCAGGCGAATGCCTGCCGCCCTAAGAATGCAAAGCATAGTGTTTTGAACGAACTCTATTTAGCCGCCTGCTCAGCCGCAAGCTTTCCAATCACGGGCAATTCGAACCGCTCGTTGCTGTAGGCCTTAAAGACCAGGAATACCCAACAGGCAAACCCACCCAGCCCGAGCACCAACATGCCCAGAAGCAGAATCAGCCAGCCGATAATTGGGATCCAGCCGACGATCATGATGGGTATCCAGCAAACAAAGATCCCAAGTTGGAAGAACAATGACTGGAAGGCCTGGAAGCGGACAAACTTGTCGTTCTTGAACTGCTCCAGGACGATGAACAAGATCGCCGGGATGATAGTGAAATACGCGAGCGCTCCGGCAACATTGGAGGCCATGCCGGCCGAACTCGCAGACCCAGCGGCGGGGGCTCCTCCACCTGAAGCAGGCGCGGCGGCTGGCGCCGCTACCGGCGCTCCACACGAGCCGCAAAACGTTGCGCCCTCCTTTAATTCTGCACCACACTTTGCGCAAGCTGCCATAAGTCATTCTCCTTTCCCGTTGGGTGCCTCCCACCGCCCATATGATCAGCGAGGCAGAGCCTGGGACAAACCGAATTAGACTTTCTGCTTTAGTGTTGTAAAACCAAAGAACAGTATGTCGACTGCGGCCCCTTTCATAACACAAGATGGTGCAGGTTACAACGGGTAAGTTGGCCCTCTCCAGCTTCGCCGGACTTATCCAGTCGGCTGGGCGGGGCCTTCCAGATTGCCGGATTGCGGGGCAGGGCAATTGGCGGGGTTTGCGATCGCGACATTTCATATAGATTCGTCCCTGTGCGCATTTGAACCTAGCCGGGAATCAGGACGTGCGGTAGCATACGAATTCGTGCAGCGTAAGACCGGTGAGGACTCCCTCCGGTTATCCACGCGGCCCTGGAGATTCGCCATAACGCCATTAGTTTCATGCGCTTATAGGTTGCTGATTGGAACGGCGGCGGTTTGGCACGTGCCGTGCTCTTAACCATATCCGTAAGACATTTTCGAAAGGAGGTTTTACTCTTATGGATAAGCTATCAAGATTGGTTATTGCAGCGTTGGTTGGGGTTTCACTTTCGATGCCAGTTTTTGCGCAGGAAGCAAACAGCACAGCAAAAAGTGGTGCAAAAACAACTCAAGCGGCAAAGAAAGGCTCGACCGCAAGCAAGACAGCAGGAAAGATGAGTGCTTCAACCGCCGCCACACCGGCGAAGGGCAAGTCGCACAAGATGCACGCGGCGAAGAAAGGCGCGACCGAAGGAAACAAAGAAGGACAGACTGCCGCTCCCAAGACGGCGGCTCCATCAAAAGGCGCAGCCCAATCGGCCCCCGCCGCCGGGAAACCAGCGACTGGCGTAAGGAAGCATGGACCGGTGGTATCCCCAACCAAAGTGAAAGGTACGGCAACGCAGGCGGACAAAACTCAGAAAGAGAAGAGCTAGTCGAACTGTCCACGGCAACCTCGAATCGATGGCATGCAGCACTAAACGGGGCGATGAATTAATAGTGAAGTTGCCCCCACTGTGAATCCTATAAACCCCCGCGCTCAGCTAGGCGGGGGTTTTGTTTTGATCGGATACTCCCCAGGAATCAAATAGTGCGGGCCAAATCTGACTGCCGTCACTTGGGCTCAAAAAACTCTGAGCAGTCTCCCAAGGAAATGTCTCAGAGGAAGGGGCCAATCATTTCTTGTAGATTTCGGGGAAATCTTTTTTCAGCGCGCGCAGTTTGGGCTGATCGTTAAAAACGATATAAGGCTGGTCGGGATGGAGCGCCAGATAATTCTGGTGGTAATCCTCGGCAGGAAAGAATTCTTTCAACGGCACGACCTGAGTGACAATTGTCCGGGGGAAGACTTTCGCCTGGTTCAGTTGGTCAATGTAGGCCTCCGCGATCTTCTTCTGATCCTCGTTGGCATAGAAAATGACCCCTCGATATTGTGTTCCCGTATCCGGGCCCTGGCGGTTCAGCTGGGTGGGATCGGTAGCCACTGAAAAATAAATCCGCAAGAGTTCCGCATAAGAGATTTGCGATGGGTCGAAAGTAATCTTCACCGACTCCGCGTGGCCGGTGGTGCCCGTGCTCACCGTCTCGTATTCCGCCGTGGAGCTTTTTCCCCCTGAATACCCTGACACCACGCTGGCCACTCCCTTCACATGCTTGAACACAGCGTCCACGCCCCAAAAGCAGCCGCCCGCAAGAACGGCGGTTTGCTCGCCGTGGGGCGCGGGCGCGGCGGATTCGCCCGTGAACGCGGGAACCTGCCCGTGCACTGATGCGCAGGCGAATGCTCCCAAAACTGTAAGCAAAATAATTGAATTCCTCAAATTGCAAAAACGATTGGTGCTGATTCCTGTCATGGCCGAGCCTCCGGTATTTATTTTCGTTGGGGGAATGGGCAACGATCGATCCCTCATTTGAAATTTCGCAAGATAACACCAGCTCGCGGCTGCATAGCTCTATGCCGCCTTGGCGAAACGTAAAGCCACCGAATTCATGCAATATCGGAGTCCGGTGGGACGGGGCCCGTCGGTAAAAACGTGGCCGAGGTGCGCATCGCAGCGGCGGCAGGAGACTGCGGTCCGAATCTCCATAAAACTGGTGTCAATGGTTTCCACAATATTCTCTTTAGCGATAGGCGCCCAAAAGCTGGGCCAGCCGGTGCCGGACTCAAATTTCGTATCCGAATTAAACAAGGCGGTGTCGCAGCAGATGCAGCGGAAAACTCCCTTGTCATGTTCTTTTAAGAGGTCGCCGGAAAAAGCAAACTCCGTGCCCGCTCTTCGAGTGACGCCGAAGGCAGCGGTACCGAGCTGTTTGAGCCATTCGGCATCGGTTTTCACAATTTTCGGCACTTCCACAACATCCTGACGAACCCCGGCGTCGGTGAATCCCACGATCCGGACCATCTTCGGCTTTCCGACCGGAGTTCCGCCGGCTTCGACGAATTTGGAGCTCGAATATTTCCAGAGCGCCCAGTAGCCTAGCGCCGAGGCCGACATGCCGATGAAAACTCGCCGCCCGATGGCACGCATTGATCCGCTTTTTTCTGATTCGAACTCGAACATAGCAACCTCCTATTTCTCCAACCTCAAATCAAACACTGCTTGATCCGGCTAGACCTTAAAATGTATACGTCTCCTCCTCGGCAATCAAAAAGACGGGAGGGCCGCCGGAGGAAATTGACACGGCGTGGGCCACGGTCTGTTTTCCGCCCTCCGATGCTGCGCACGCCTGAAGGGCCTCCATGCTGGGAAAATGGATTTCCGCAATTCGATAATAGGGCGGAATCCCTTGCGGGGATCCCACTACTTTGGTGGCAACAATTTTTGTCTTTCCTGCCAACTTTTCCACCGCCATGGGCACGTGTTCCTTCAGGTAGATTTGCTCGAAAGCGTCAATGTCTTTGGGCCGCGGGTAAATCGCCACTATTTTTGCACCTGCCATTTAGTTCTCCTTTTGCATTCAAGATTTCGATCTACATTACATTGGATGCACGTTCCGCCGTTTAGTGACCGGGGAACGGCGACGCGGCCGCGCCCAGAATCTTATGGCTTCCCTGAAGCTGAACAAATACGACGGCGCGTAAATCCTCGCGCTTCCAGTCCTTGGAGACCACGATTTGCGGCTGGGCGTGAAAACTCGCTTCCGGGCTCGTCTCCAGCTTGCCAATCTGTTTCAACTCGCGCACCACGGCGGTATGGGCGAGAGATTGGCCCGAATTTTCACCGCCCACCACGTTGGACCGCAAATTGTTCTCGGTCACGGCGAGGAAAACCAGACTTTTTTTCTTCGTGTCTTGAACGGGAATTTGGCCCACCTCAACGGAAAATGTGAACTTCCCTTGGCCGGTAGAATTCTCCAAATTCGCAGGCTGAATTCGAACGGCCGCTTGGGGAGCGCGCGACTCACTGGAAATCGCTTCCATGGCTCTTGCCTTGTCGCCTCCCACGAATCCGACCTTTCCGTCCACCACCATCTGTGGAGTGTAGGTGCCGGTATGGAGCGACTCCGAGTACTCGCGCTGCCTTTGCGTGAATTCAGGCGAGGAATAAGGATCGGACCAACCCAAGTGATTCCAGTAATCCACGTGCTCGCTCAGGGGAATAATTTCGATGCCCGCCAGCGGCTGGTTTTGCCCCAGCCAGGAAAGTATTTTGTCAGCCGGTGGGCAGCTCGAGCATCCTTCGGATGTGAACAGTTCCACCACAACTGCCGGTCGAGGGCCAGTCGCTACCTGGCCGGACGGATTCCCTTCCCCAGATGCCAAAGTGAATATGCAAGCGGGCAACGCAAACGAGATGGTGAACCAGATTGCGGCGATCACCAACACCCGCGAGATTTGCCTTTTCAGTAAGAGATTTTCTATGTTCATTTGATTTTCCCTGCCATGTCCCTTAAGACCGGCGAAAGACCGGGGAAGTTTCAACCTCTGCCGCGCTTACCGGTCCATCCAGCGCATTCCGTAATGGCGGAGCGATTTCCGTTGCGATTTTCATAACTTCGTCCTGGCCGAGATCGGACACCACAAAACCAAAAAACTCATTTGATTCAAAACCTGCGGCATGCATCCCCTCGAAACTTGCCTGGAAGAGATCGAGGCCTTGGGAAGCTCCAGCTTTCAAGAAATTACCAGCCGGAAAGGAAGATCCTTCGCGGCGGGTTAGAATGACGGAAAGAATGGTTCCCCTCCCTCGCGCAATGAAGTGAATGTATTTGCGCGGGCTCCCATTCAAGCTGCAAAGGTGCGCTTCGAGCACCTGAAAGCCGGGCAGTTTTTCCTCCACCACGGGGAGCAATCCAGCGTATTGCGTTCCCAATTTTTCGCGGAGTTTCTCCTGGGAAGGGGCCACATCCGCGTAATTGTGGCCCTTGATCGCACATTGCAGGTGGTCCGAAACGCCCAAACTCAGCACGCCTGCCACAAGTTGCTTCCCACGCTCGAAACTTCGCCACTGTAGGGTTGCAATGGCAGTGATGATTACCAAAACCATGGCGGCCAAAGCCATCGCCCATGTCGATCGGGGGAATCCCGAAATCAAAACCGGTTGCGATTGCCTAAGGCGCCGCTGAATCGCAGGTTGAAGATTCTCCGGCGGTGCGATGGTCGTCGCCGCTTTGCGCAATGCCCCGCGCATTCGCGCGCGTGACTCCAGTTCAAAGGAACAGTCGGCGCAATTCTCCAGGTGCTTCAAAACTTCGCCGGTGGTTTCCACCAGGAGTTCGTTGCTAAGATACGCGTCCAATTGGCCGCGGGTCCGCTCGCACTGTAGAGAATCGAATTTCATCAAGTTCATGCCGACTCACCCTTGCGTGACTGTTCCTCACTCGTCCCGATGCCATAGGACTTGGCCACCTGGGCCAGCTCCTGCCTCAACAACATTCGACCCCGGCTCAACCGGGACATCACAGTGCCGACTGGAACCCTCATGGTCTCCGCGATTTCCTTGTAAGAGAACTCCTCTACGTCCGCCATCAGCACGACCTCGCGAAAATCGATGGATACTTTCTTGAGGGCAGCGAGAATTTCCTCATCGCGTATTTCCTGCGGGACCGGCGGCTCGGCGGCTATCCTTTCCTCATCCGCTGAATTTGTCAGCACTTCAACCTTGGAAGTCTTCAAGAACCGGCGGCGGAGGTGATGAAGCCGGTGAAACATAATCTTGAAGAGCCATGCCCTGCAATTGGTGCCGGGCTCGAAACGGTGAAATGATTTCCACGCCTCCAGATAAACTTCCTGCACCAGATCTTCCGCCTCAGGCATATCCCATACCAACAATGAAGCGGAACGGTACAAATCAGCCATGTGGGGCAAAGCCACGGCTTCAAAATCCTCAACCCTGATCTTGGGACGAAAGAACAACGTTTACTCCAGCCAGAAATTCCCCACTCGATTGGTTCGCCTCGTTCTGCCTTTTATATTTTCCTGGACCGGGCATCTACAAACCGATGTACCAGTCGTACCCTCGCTCCGCCCAGTAATCGGCCGGGCGCAACTCGGTGTAGCGGATAGTCCCGATGCGTTTTAGGTTTTTCACTCCGTACTTTACAGGGATCACCAGGCGAAGCGGCGCGCCATGGTCCTGCGAAAGTGGCTCCCCGTTGCGTTCGTAGCAAAGCATGGTTTGAGGATGAAGCACGCTTTCCGTGTCCAGCCCGACGAAGTACTCGCCGTCGGGCGTTTCCATGCTGACATAAGCGGGCAGGTCATCCGCGTGATTCAGGCTGAATTCATTTCCACTCCGTGTCTGCGGAGGGAAAGCCCTCATGAAATCTGTAAAACGCGCCCCTGCCCACTGCACAATCACGCTCCAACCCTCGATGCATTTAAACTCGGTAACCATCTCCATGCGGGGAAGCTTCTTGATGGCGTCCAAATCGAGCTTCAGTGGCTCGTCCCCGGCCGCCAGTCCTTCCACCTGCAATTTCCATGCGGCCGCATCCACGTCGTCATCCAAACCCACGTCGCCGTTCACCCTGTCTTCGCTGATGCGGTCGGGGGGAAAGGTGGGGGCCAGGCGGCCTGTGGTCAGATAGTCGTGCGCCAACTGCTCATTCACTTCCAGTGTCTTTCGAAAGGGCCATGGTATACCGTTGATCATTCTGCGCGACGTGAACCATTCGAATGCGCCCAAGCCTGCCAACATGCCGGCGCCCAGCCCAATGAACCCCCGCCGGGTCTGGCGGCTCATGCGGCGTCGAACCTGGCGGTTCCATTCTTCGATGGCTTGCGGATCGGGCGGAGTGACGCTCGGCACGGCGGGACTTGGCACCGCTGTTTGAGGCTTTGCCTCGGCCTCGGGGCCCGGTTGCGTAACCCCAATTTCAGTGGCAGGCATAGTTTTTTGCGGGGTGCTCTCTGCCGCCGTGGCAGGAGTTTCGTTCTGATCCGGTTGCTTTTTCATTTCACTCATGGGTGCCTTCATCAACCGAAGTCAATTCGTAGCCGCTCACCATGGCGCGAAAATTGTTCCACCCGGCGCGCACGACCTGGGAGACATGTATCATAAAGAAGAGTACGTAACCTGCGGCCAGCAGGAAGTGCTCCCAACGCGCCATCATGTATCCGCCCAGGAGACTGTCCAACCAGGAGAACTGGGTTGGCTTATAAATCGCGAGTCCTGAAACCAGAGAGCCGAGTCCCATCAGAATTACACTGGTATAGGCAATCTGCTGCGCGCCGTTAAATTTTCGCTCCGGAAGTTTTCCTTTCCATAACCTGAAGTCATGCAGAAAAACCAGAATGGCTTCGCGGAAGGACTCGCGATTCGGGACCAAGTAACGCCACTCACCCGAAAGCAAAGTGTAAGTTACATAGACAATTCCGTTGATGGCGAAAAACCACATAAAAAAGAAATGCCATGCCATGCCCTTGGCCAGGCTTTGACCTAATCCAAATTCGCGATAAAAACTTTCAGGGAAAAACTTGAACACGGTGACCGAGCCCAGACCGATCCGGTAGACATCATTGGCCCAATAGATCCAAAGGCCGCTCCAAATCATCAGCGCCAATAGGGGAAAATTCACCCAGTGGCACCACCGTATCGCCAACGGATGTTTTGCTTTCATCTCCAAACGCTTCACGTCAAAGCTCCCACTTCAAAGTCTAATCGGTTTTCGGTTCAACGCCCTTCAAAATGATAATACCAATATCGGGGTTGAATATTCCCAAGTTTGCCAGGATTTTTGGTTATAAGAACCTTACGGCATATCGGTCCCAGCCTGTGAATTGGAGCAACCGTATGATTCTCCCGTTGACAGGCATCATTCATGGCATAATGCGCCGTTGGAGGCGCACAGATGACGACCCATGAAGGCAAGGAAAATTACAAAGTCCTGGTAATCGACGTTGGTGGCACTCACGTCAAAGCGCTTGCGACGGGCCAAACAGAACCTCGCAAGTTTGACTCCGGTCCAACCCTTACCGCCAGCCTGATGGTGAGGCAAATGAAAAACCTGGTGAAGGATTGGGAATTCAACGCAGTATCGATTGGATATCCCGGACCGGTAATCCACGGCCGTCCACTGCGCGACCCGCACAACCTGGGCCCCGGCTGGGTGGGATTCAATTTCCGCAAGGCATTCAACTGTCCCGTAAAAGTAATTAATGATGCCGCCATGCAGGCGCTGGGGAGCTATGAAGGCGGACGAATGCTCTTTCTTGGGCTGGGCACCGGCCTGGGCTCGGCCATGGTGGTGGATGGAATCCTGGAACCGATGGAGTTGGCTCACTTGCCTTACAAGAAGAAGACTTACGAGGAATATCTTGGAATAAGCGCCATCGAACGCTTGGGGAAAAAGAAATGGCGGAAGAATGTTGACGAGATCGTGGAGCAACTCAAAGAAGCGCTGGAAGTTGAATATGTCGTCCTGGGAGGCGGAAATTGCAAGAAGCTCAAGGATCTTCCGCCCGGGGCGCGTCTGGGCAACAACCAGAATGCATTCGTGGGAGGGTTCCGGCTTTGGGACTCACACCATCACAGAGATGCTTCCGTGGTAGTCCCAGGGTTGGCATGACGTGATTCATCTTAGCGCCTTAATCATTTTCACTGCCGGGGCGCGTTCTTGTAACAGCTCAAAATGTCCTCGATTGATACGACCCCCTCGAGTTTTCGCGGGTTGGCGCGGCTGACGACTGGGAGGTGCGGCCAAGCGCCCATTTGTCGCAGCGCAAAGTCGAGAGGTTGGTCGGGATGGACTACAGGTAGTATCGCGCTGGTATAAACCTCCTCAAGAGGCAAGCCGCCTTTGGCGTCCCCGGCCAAGCCGCGCAAGACCGGTCCAGTAATATTCGTCCACCTGCCCGTTTTGTATCTCACTAGGAATACTCCATCCGTTGACTCTTTGATCCGATCGAGCGCGGTGGTGACCGAATCCTCTGCCTCCAGAATCGGTCCCTTCGCAGGCCGCATCGCGTCCTCCACACTCAATGACCGCGCCTCGCGTTGTTCTTCCATGGAGGGCAGGTCGACGCCGTCTTCGCGGGCGAGCAGATCAAATATGGGTGTTTCCAGATAGTGCCGGGAAATCAGGTAGGCGATCGTATTGGAAATCATGACTGGCACGATGATGGAATAATCTCCGCTAACTTCAAGGACCATGAAGACTGAAGTGAGCGGGGCCCGAAGAAATCCGGCAAAGAGTGTGCCCATGCCCACCAACGCGTAAGACCCAATGGAACCAGTCAAGCCCGGGAAAAAATGGCGCTCGATGGCGCCCACTGCCCCGCCCACTGTCGCGCCGATAAAAAGAGTGGGCGCAAACATGCCTCCGGGCGTACCGCTGACAAATGATATCGTGGTGGCAAGTATTTTGAATGCAGCCAGCAGGACAAGAATCCGCCAGGCATATTGCTCGCTAATCACTTGATCGATGATGTGGTATCCCGAGCCCATCACCTGGGGTAGCCATAGTGCGATGACTCCGATGAGTAGCCCTGCGATCGCCGGCTGAACGTATTGTGTCTCGCGCGGAAGCGCCTTCAAGCGCGGCCGCAGATAGGCGATTAATTTAACAAAGACCACTGAGGAAAGCCCTCCCGCAATCCCCAGGCCAGCGTAAGCCAGCAACTCCCAGGTGTGGGCAAGGTTGAAGACCGGAATGTGGAAGAGCGGCTCAGAACCCATCAGGCCGCGCTCCACAACAACGCCCGAAATGGCGGAAAGAACCACGGCGCCCAAGGCGCCTGAGTTCCATCTCCCGATGACCTCTTCAATCACGAATAGGACCGCGGAAACCGGGGCGTTGAACGCAGCAGCAAGCCCCGCCGCGGCTCCAACCGGGGCCAGGAGGCGGAGTTTGTCGCGCGATAAATTCAATCGGCGTCCCAGGGCGGAAGCCACACCGGCGCCGATCTGCAATGAAGGGTCTTCGGGTCCAAGCGAATGGCCGCTGCCGATGGCCAGAGCGCAGAGAAAAAATTTTCCAATGACGGTGCTGAAGGGAATGTAGCCATCATAGATATACACGGCTTCTTTGGTTTGATTGACGCCGCTTCCACGAACGCGGGGGAATACTTTCATCACTAGGAAGGCAACCACCAAACCTCCCAGGGCTGGGATAAAGATGGCTCGCAGCGGCGAGGGGGCCAGGGAGGAACCGAGGAGAGTGATTCGCACCCATTCGATGGAGATCTGAAAACACACTACCAGCAACCCGGAGAAGAGGCCGATGATAATGGCCAGGAGCAGGAAAAGTTGGGCTTCGCGGATACTCAGTTGAGAGTTATCGAGGCCGGATTTGGAGCGAAGAATCTCGAACCATTTCCTTCCCACCGGAGCGAGTCCGGGGTTGGGCACAGGGGCGGGAGCGTCAGGCTGGTCGGTCACTTCGGATTACCTCCGCGTTCTCCCATGGCGAGGACAATCGCCTTGTTCAATCCAGTTGGCTCGCCACATTGGGTTGTGGCAGAGTCCTCCATTTCCTTGGCCAGAGAAAAGACGACGGTGGCTTTGTCGGCGTCACGGATCAAAATCTTTTCCTGAACCATCGGTTCCATTTTCACGGCCCGAACATAAAGATCCTGCAAATCGGTTGACGCTTGGGAAGCCTGGGTTCCCCCGCTCTTTGTTTGGGCACAATCCCTGAGCCGGTCTTTAGCCTGCTGGAACACCTGCACGGTTCTCCGCATTCTTTCGGCATTGGGCAGGCCGGGTTCGTAAGGGTCGATGCTCAAAACTTGCCTGGCTTCGTCCAGCATTCTCTCCAGATTGGGATTGTGCGGGTCTTTCCTCAACGCCCGTTCGAGATAAAGCTCTGCGTTGCGGTAATCGTCAAGATGAAGATCGGTTTCCCCCAAGCCCGACAGGGCACCTTTGTCGTTCCTATCTATTTGAAGCGCCAGGGCAAATTGCTTTTGCGCTTCGTTGTATTGGCGAGCATTGAAGAATATCTGACCGACCTGAACGTGGAGCGAAGCTTGGGGAGGCAATTCAGCCGCCAAAGCCATCAATTCGGCCTGGGCCTGAGGGTTGGCGCCCCGTGCGACCAGAAATTGGTAGAGTTCCAACCGCGCTTCGCGGCGCTCCTCGGCGGCGTCCCGCTGGCCCCAGTCTCCGTAGATGGAATTGTGAAAATAGCGAAGAGCCTCCTGAACATTCCTGTTGTGGATGGCCAGTTGCCCGAGTTCCAAATTGACCTCGCCACTCTCGGGCTCGTGCTCCCAAAGTCGGATCAAGTGGGCGCTCGCTTCGTCCTCATAATGGGCAGCCAGTAAGGCCTTGGCCAGACTAAGTTCATAAGCACCGTCGGCGGGGGAATAGACGAGCGCCGTACGAAAATCAGTAATCGCATTCTCGGGCCGCCCCGCCTTCAATTCAATTTCGCCGTGCTCAAACCATTCATTCCCAAGCGCCCTTTCCTTGGCGTGATATTTCCGGGCCGCTATTCCGGTTATGATAAAGAGGATAAGCAATCCTATTGCACAAATCAGAAGTATGGCTTCCGCCGATAAGCTGCCCCGGCGATTTTCGGCCAGGCCTTGGGGGCGAATTTCCCCGCCAGACAGCAGTACTTTCGCACAATTTTTACAATGATGGATATCGTCCATTGGGTAGACGCCCAGGGCATTGAATGAATCGTCGGCGGAAACGGAATGGAGGCTGATCAGCCATTTGGAAATTCAATGAATGAGGGCCTGAATGTTCGAATAATTGTTAGTCGCCATATAGTTCGCTGCTCAGAAACCCGCCGCGACGAATATTTTACCACTGTCTACAAATTCGCCGAAGGCCAATCCATGGCGCCGCCCGCGCAAAATTCCTTGACCCCAAATGGCATTTGATGAACAATGTTCGCGGCAGTCCGCTTCGTCATCGCCATGAGTGGGACACCCAGAACACCTATCCACGATCAGGACCATGCTTATGAAGTTGAGTGGACAACTATCTCTTATCGCACGATTATATTCTTTATTTTGTTGGGCCTGTTCCTTTTGTGCCTTGTGATCTACCTGATTGCGCCCCACTATGTCAGCCAGAAACTGGATCAGGCCGTAAGTTGGCTTGTTTCCGCCCGTATCCAGCAGGATCAGCCCTCCAAGAAGCATGATGCCCACTTTGTGAATATCGACGGCACGGTTCGCGTGCGAAAAGGCCAATCTCAACAATGGATTCGGGCCGACTTCAACACCAGCCTGGAGAAAGGGGACTTTATCCAAACCTCCAGTGACGGCGTGGCACAAATTATTTTCACCGACGGGACCAACTATGTGCTGAAGCCAGACTCCTTGATTGTCGTGGAAGAGAGCCAGGAGGACCCCGTGACGAAGGCCACCAAGGTGGCGGTCCAAGTCACGACAGGCGCCGTCGACCTCTCAACGGGTAAATTTGGCGCGCAAGGTTCGGTTTCCCAAGTGTCGTTTCAAAACGCGACCGCCAGTCTGGGTGAGGACAGCCGCGCCGTGGTGCGCAGCGATCCCAAAAAAGACGTCCATGAGATTACCGTGGACGCCGGCCAGGCTGACGTGACCCGAGGCTCATCCAGCCTTCGCCTGGGCCAATACGAACAGGCCACTTTCAACTCCCAAGAGCCGGGACTTACGCGGAAAACTGTGATTGCTCCTCCCGCGCTTGACTCCCCGCCCAATATGGCCCTAACCGTGAGCAAAGACCCGAAGACCACTACCGTGCCGTTTTCTTGGCACGCTGTCCCGGGAGCTGTGAGCTACCACTTGATGGTTTCGCCCTCAGGCATGTTTTCAAATTTAGTAGTCGACAAGAGAATCCAAGGCAAGACCTCCTTCCAGATCGAGGGACTGGAGGAAGGCAACTACTATTGGGAGGTCACCGCGACGGACGCCAGGGGGGTTGAAAGCCAGCCCAGCGCGCCAAATAAATTCAATCTGGTACAACAGATGGATTCGAGCAACAAGGCTTTCCTGGAAGTCAACGCTCCTGTCATCCACGGCCGGGTGGTGGAAGTGACCGGAAAGACTGAGCCCGGATCAACGGTGATCATTAACAACGAACAGGTTTTTTCGATAGCCGCAGACGGAACTTTTCGGCATTTCACCTCACCGCTTCCAAGGCCCGGGGAAAACCAGATCACCATCACCGCGCAAAACCGCAAGGGCGATACAAATACAATTCATAAGAGCATTGTGATCGAATGACGCAGCTCGCCGCCCGCGATTCCTATTATCTCGAGGTTGAAACTTAATTGGGAATGAATCTACGTTCTTTGTTCAGCATGTTTTCATCCGACCTGGCCATCGACCTGGGCACGGCCAATACCCTGGTCTATGCCAAAGGCAAAGGCATTGTCGTCAACGAGCCCTCCATTGTGGCCCTCAATAAATTGACGGGAGAGATCGAAGCCGTGGGCCGCGAAGCCAAGGAAATGCTGGGGCGCACTCCCGGCAACATTGTGGCCATCCGGCCCTTGAAAGACGGCGTGATTGCCGATTTCAAAGTCACCGAAAAGATGCTGAATTATTTCATCCACAAAGCTCACAATCGCAAAATGTTTGTCCATCCGCGGATTGTGATTGGCGTGCCTTCGGAAATCACCCAGGTGGAAAAGCGGGCCGTCCAGGACTCCGCCATGCGCGCCAAAGCCAGCGAAGTGTTTCTTGTGGAGCAGGCCATGATGGCGGCCATCGGCGCGGGACTTCCCATCACTGAGCCTTCGGGCAGCATGATTGTGGACATTGGAGGGGGGACGTCGGATATCGCGGTCATATCCCTTTCCGGAATCGTTTACAGCCGCTCGGTCCGCGTCGCCGGAAACGAGATGGACGAAGCCGTTACGGCCTACTTGAAGCGGAAGTACAACCTCCTGGTGGGGGAGCGCACAGCCGAACAGGTGAAGATGGAAATTGGCTCGGCCTATCCCCTGGAGAAACCTCTGACCATGGAAATCAAAGGGCGCCATCTGCTGGAAGGCGTCCCCAAGACCATCACCATTGATGATTCGGAGATCCGTGATGCACTCTCGGAATGTATTGCCACCATTCTGAATGCCATCCGGGTGGCGCTGGAGCGCACTCCACCGGAGCTCTCCGCTGATATTTCCGACCGGGGCATTGTGTTGACGGGGGGAGGCGCCCTAATCAAGAATCTGGATAAACGCATCCGTGAGGAAACGGGGTTGCCCGTTTCCATCGCCGAGGACCCCCTGGCCTCCGTGGTGCTGGGTACGGGAAAAATGTTGACCGACTTCAACCTCCTGCGCCGGGTTGCGATAGAATGAGGAAGAATTGAGTGATTGAAAGATCGGGTGATTGGATAATTAAAAGGGCTGGAAATCTCAAGGCGTGTTTTGACGGCAAAGCTTTTTTCCCCAATCACTCAATCACAAAATCGCACAATCAATAATCGAAAAAGATTCTTCAATGGTCGAGCGTGATTCATCCCATCTCTTCTCTCCAGCTCATCATCTGAGCCATGAAGGGCCGGAAGCCATGCAGGCGTTCGTATCGCGCCACCGCGCGTTTTTCGTTTTATTGGCGGTGATGGTGGCGCAACTCCTCCTTCTATCGGTTCAGATCACTCGCAATCAAAATGTCCGCTTGATTCAAGTTTGGGCGGTGGAAGCTTTCGAACCATTCGAGCGCTCCATACATTGGACGGTAAGCAAAACCACGGGGTCATGGAGAACCTTTTGGGGACTCTGGGGCGCTCAAAAGCAGAATCAGGATCTGCGGGCCGAGCTGGCGGCTGCCCACGCTAATGCGCTCGAACTCTCCGAAAAGGCGGGCGAAGCGGATCGCCTCAGGACATTACTTGATTTCAAGGATCATCTTTCTTTTAAGACTATCGCCGCTGAGGTCATCGCGTCCAGCCCCGGCGAAAGATCAAATGCCATTTACATCGGAAAAGGGGCGGATTCCGGGCTGAGCACGGACCTTGCGGTAATCACTCCCATGGGAATCGTGGGCAAAATTATTGCTGTCTTTCCCCACTCCGCTCAAGTCCTCTTAGTAACGGACCCCTCCAGCGGTGTCGGCTGTGAACTGGAGAAAAGCAGGGTTCAGGGCGTCTTGAAGGGGACGGGGCAAAACCTGACCCATCTTCACTATGTGATGAATGACCGCGACGTTTCCGTGGGCGAATTGGTGCTGACCTCCGGCCTCGATCAGATTTATCCCAAAGGCCTCCCGGTCGGGACAGTCACCCGCACGGCGGCGGGAAATATTTATAAAGATATCGATGTGACGCCCGCGGCGCAGCTTGACCGGCTTGAATCCGTCCTGGTGATGGCAAAGGCGGAGCCCTCGGATTCTCCACCTGTAAGATGAGTGCCGGTGGTTTCTATTTGCGAACTGTTTGCCACAAATTGTGAAAGTTTTCGCAATTATCTCACGCACTCCATTTTTTGCCCCGAGCTTCTCCTGACTGCTTAAATCTTCCGGGTTAACATTCCGGCTCATCTCTGATAATCTCACCTGTTATGGGCGTTCCGGCCCACCGAAGGGTGGAAGTTTACCGAGTACATCCGGCAATTCTGTGGTTGACGGTCTTCGCCGCCCTGCTTCTCCAGACCGTCCTGCCGCCCATCCTCCCCATCGCACGCAAATTTGATTTTCCGCTACTGGTTACGATCTATTTCGCCTTATTGCGGAGGAGCCAGGTCTTCGGAATCGGATTAGGCACGGTTGTCGGCTTAACCCAGGATGCGCTGGCACACGGCTTGATCGGCACCTCCGGCATGGCCAAGGGTTTAGTGGGATTTCTTGCCGCCACGGTAAGTGTGAAAATTGATCTGGAACAACCGGCGCCACGGTTCGTCTTCGCGGGAGTCTTGATTTTCGTTCACCGGATTTTTCTCTTTGGACTCGAGCGGGCGCTATTCGATCCTCCACCGACTTTCAAACCTCTCGACATGCTCGGCGGTGTGCTCATTAACGTGGCCCTGGGATTGGTCCTATTCCAGTTGCTCGATCATTTCAAACAAAGGATTTAGGAAAAACTAAGTGCGGTTGGAGCAAGTTCCGCCAGTGGCGCGCCCCAAGCTCTTGCGATCCGGGAATTCAAAATGTGATTCGGACGCCGATTTGAGCAGCGAAGGGTATCCCGACGGTGGTCCCCGGGCCAAAAAAATCTCCCAAGGCGCCCGCCGCAACTCGCAAATCATTCAACGAGCGAATGGGTGAGGTTTGTGTGCAGGAGGGGTTTATGCAAAATGCCGTGGCGTTCGAAAGGTCATTCACCGGCACAGGCAAGGCTGAGATATCGGGTAAGAAATTATTTCCGGGATTGACCCGGTTAAAAAGATTAAAAAACTCGACAAAGGGCCGAACCGATACGTTGTCTGTAAGGCTGAATTTACGGCTCACCCGCATGTCCATTTGAAAATAAGGGACGCCGCGAAATTGGTCCAGTTTGGTTTGAACGCCGTTGACCACAGCACGGTCATTATTCGACACCCCATCATTATTGACGTCCACCGGAGTGACCATAGTGAAGGGTCTTGCACTCTCCGCCTGGCCAAGCGTTGAGACCTGGAAACCGTGCGGCAGGTTCCACTCCGCCGCCAGGACCAATCGATGCCGCATATCCTCTCCGGAGGGTCCGTAATCGCCCGGACCGAAGGCATTCCTAGGATCGGACACCAAGTTCACATAATCAAAAAGCTCACCCACCACGGCGCCCCAGGTTGCGGCGCTGGACAATGTATAGTGTGCGGTCAAGTCCAGGCGGGCCCCGCGGCGGTGAATGATGATCGAGGCGCCGTCGTACCGCGACCGATTGTCAGTACGATAGAGGTTAATGAAGGGGGCATCGGCCGGCAACGTGAAGCCGGGAGCGTATTGGTAGGCCCTATACTGATGCACTCCCTTGTGATGCTCAAACTGGAAGGATAAATCCCAGGCAGAATTAATCTGATGGGCGAGGCCGGCGCTTGCCTGAAAATCGTAGGGCGAATGATAGTCGGGAGAAATCACCGAGCCCGTATCATTCGGTCCCAGGAGTGCGCCGTTAAAGGGCGTGTTGACAGCCTGAAACGACTGCACCCAGCCGCTCTGCGCAAGGTCATTGTAGTAGAGCCCAACGCCGGCGCGAATCACCGTCTTGCCCGCTCCGCCGGGTGAATAGACCAATCCCAATCTGGGAGCAAGAGCGCCCCGATAGTCATGAGGAATGCCGGGGGCAAGCGGAATGCCCAATGCGCGTAGCGTCTGGACGGCGGGATTCTGATTCTGGGTTTGCCCTTCCGCGGTGAAAAGGCCGAACGTGGTGTCGTAACGTAAACCGAGATTAACGGTGAAATTGGTCCTTGCCCGCCACGCATCCTGAAAGTAGAGGCCAAGCCGCTGGACATTTTGCGAAAACCCGCCGTCATAGCCGGGCGTGGTGGGGGTGGATTGAATAATAGGGAGGATGCTTTGGCCGTTCGCCAAATAAAAGCTGGGATCCTGCGGGAACACCACCAATTGCTCGGGCGTGTCCGCCAATCTCCCACTCAGCACGGGTTCGTGGATGAAGTTCACCCCGAATTTTACTGCCTGGTCAGGATCGTAGCGAGTGACGTCATAGCGGAACTGGTATTTTTCCTGCGCCCGATAAACTGGGAAAGCGGTTATGCCCGTCACAAATTGATTGTCGCCAAAAGTTTCGAACCCGGACGTGGTGATAATAGTGGAACTGAAGGGGAAGGCCAGCGCCAGGCCAAGATTTGAGTTGCGCGTCTGGTGATTGGTAAAAGTGCCGGCCTGGAATGTAAACGAACCAAGCCATCTGGGATTGAAGAGGAATTGTTGGTTGGCCAGGAAACTGTAGTAATGGGCGTCTGTCGTGACCCCTGTAGAAGGCAAAGTACCTTGCTGCACCAGATTATTCTTTGTATTGTTGAGGTCGAACGCGCCGCGGAAAAACCACTGCGCCCTCTCGGATTCGTTCCAGTCAACACGGCTGTCAAAAAGTTGATCGCGGAATGGTACAGGCGTGGACGAGGGCGCCGTGATGGAGGCAACACCGGGAATCTCGCCTTGCGCCGCAAGTTGCCCCAAGGCGCTAAACTCGGCAAGGTTGGGCGCGCTGTATGATACGCTGGCGTTTTCACGCACTAATTCGAGCGAGCTGAAAAACCAAACTTTCTGTGGGTCGATCGGCCCTCCCAAATTCATGGCGCCATTTTGCCGCGAGAACGGTGCCTTGGGATTGGGCGGCGGATTATCAAGGATATTACGGGCATTCAGTTTTGCGGACCGATCGTAGAATGCTCCTCCTCCGTGCCATTGATCTGTCCCGCGGCGGGTCACGATGATCACTGAACCTCCGTTGGTGCGCGAAGTGTCAGCGTCATATTGCGAAGTGCGGACTACAAATTCCTGCATGGCATCGGGCGAATAATTTTGGAGAAACCCACCGATGTAATCATCGTTGTTATCCCCGCCATCCACGGAAAGATCCACGTTCAAACCCGAGCTTCCGGCAAAGGAAACCGCCGTGATGCGGGCCTTGGTGGGGTCTGAGGGCTCCACGGGCGCCGTCATGGGAGCAATGTAGGCAATGTTGGCAAAGCTCCTTGCGGATAAGGGAACATCAGCGATTTCCTGCCCTCGGATCACTGATTTTTCCACGCTGCTCGTCGTGTCCAATCCTGCGCCGGAGGACTCTTCCACGCGAACTGTTTCGGTCTGGCGTTTTAGGCCGAGGACAACGGTCAGGTTGCGGGGATTTCCCACCGTTACTTCCACATCGGGATACACCACCGGGGTCCAACCCGCAAGATCAAAGCGAACGCGATAACTTCCAGGTGGGAGCGGGCCAAGATGGAACTCGCCAATTCGGTTACTGGTGGTGGTCCGGGTCAGGGGAAATCCGACCGCGTCCAGCCGAACAGTTACCCCAGCCAACCGGCCGCCCGTCGTATCTTGCGTCAAACCCACCAATTCCCCGGTGGGGCTCTGCCCTGCGCAAAAAGTTCCGCCAGCGCCCAACAGAAGGAGAAATGCCAAAGTCCGGACGAGAGATTTTCGGCAGGGCACCGTCTTTTTCACCTCTTGATTATACTAAAACATACATCAGTAATTCTAGATTTCGGACATGATGCAAATTTCAAACGTGGAATGGAAACTGCTACGTAAGAAGCTTAAGGCTAATTTCCACTACCGGGAAATTCAGCCCGTCAGCGAAGATAAACCGTTGAATTGTGTATTGTCAACTTTCCGCAAGCTGTCTGAAAAATTGTGAAAATTGTCCGTCCGCGGCTTTCCGGCCCCAAACCTTTAAGACACCTAAATGGGCACAATTTCCACAGCTTTTCCACAGATTATTCACAACTTGTATTGCCATTGACGCTATGTTATTCTCCCCGCTAGGAAAACGATGGGCTTGGTTAAGCCCATAAGCTTGGAATTATATATAGAGGGAAAAGGTTCTTCATCCTTTCTCATAAGCTCGCGCTTAAAGCAGGCGCGGGCGGATGTCTACGAGAATGCAATTTCATTTTCCGCAGGATGACCGGTTTGCGGGATGGAAGATTCCATTCCTTCAGTATTTGGCGGGCGCGGCGTTTTGTCTCCTGTTAATCGGTTACTGGCGTCTCCAAGTCGGTCAGCATAATCTTTATCTGGACCAGGCAGAACGCAACCGCATCCGCAATCTCCCCATCATTGCGCCTCGAGGAAGAATTCTTGACCGCGAAGGCAAAGTGCTGGTGGACAACACGCCCGCCTTCAGCGTCCTTTTGATGCGGGAGAATTCGGCTGTCCTTTCCGGGTCACGGATGGATGGCATCGCCCGCGGCTTGCACATCGATCCCGAAGAACTCAAGCAGCAAGTGGCAGACTCCGCGCTCCTCCCTCGTTTCCAGCCTCTACTGTTGAAGCAATCCGCCACCTTGGAAGACGCCGCCTTTGTGGATTCTCACCGCGTTGAGTACCCCGAACTTGCGGTTATTCAAGTGCAAGAGCGATTGTACCCCTACCACGCCGCCATCGCGTCGGTACTCGGTTACGTGGGTGAAGTCTCCGAGGACATGATTGCCAAGGATGAGACTCACTATCGGCCGGGCGATCAAGTGGGGAAATTCGGCATCGAGCGATCATATGACACGGAACTCTCGGGCCGCGACGGAATGCGGCGCGTAGTGGTCAACAGCCGCGGGCAGGAAGTGGGGTCGGAGAATACCATCAATGCCTCTCCCGGTAATGATCTGCGCCTGACCATTGACCTTGATGTTCAAATGGCCGCTGAAAAATCGTTGGGGGACCGTGAGGGCGCTGTGGTGGCGATTGATCCGCGCACGGGAGAGGTGCTCGCCCTGGTCAGCCACCCTTCCTTTGATCCCAACGACTTTGCCAAGCGCATCGACAAAGACACCTGGAATCGGCTGATGGAGGATCCGCAAAAACCCATGATGGACAAGGCCATTCAGGCCCAATTGGCGCCTGGGTCGGTGTTCAAGATTTTCACTGCAGCGGCGGGTCTCGAAACCGGGGAAATCAAGCCCGGCTTTACCGTTTATTGTCCGGGATCGGTTACGATTTACGGCCATACTTATCATGACTGGACTTTCGATAAAGGGCATGGGCATGGAAGCGTGGACATTCATAACGCCATCGTTCATTCCTGTGACGTCTATTTTTATACGTTGGGGAAAATTATCGGGATTGACAAAATCGCGTACTTCGCCAAAAGCCTGGGATTGGGCGCCAAAACTGGAATCGATCTCCCCTCTGAGAGTTCCGGCTTGATTCCATCACCCGAATGGGTGGAGGCTGCGTTCAAGCGGCAGTGGTGGGCGGGGGAAACAATGTCGGTGGCCATCGGCCAGGGAGCAGTGGAAGTCACGCCGCTCCAGTTGGCTTATGCCCTGGGTGGTATTGCGTCGGGCGGTGTTTTTCGCCGGCCGCACCTCGCATTTCCCGGCGACCTCAATGCGCTTCACGTGGACCTAAAGGAAAATTCCGAGCGGCGCTTCCCTCTGAAAGATCAAACATTGGACATCCTGTTAAAAGGGATGTGGGGCGTGGTGAATGAGGGTGGCGGAACGGGCGCGGGCGCGCGTTGCCCGGGGATCGACATCGCGGGCAAAACAGGCACGGCCCAAGTGGTGAGCACCGGGCTCCAGAAATCCGCTCACAGCTCGGACTATAATAATAATGCTTGGTTCGTCGGATTCTCGCCGCCATCAGACCCTAACATTGTTGTTGCTGCCCTGGTGATGAAGGGTGGCCATTCGGCGGTGGCAGCACCCATCGCTCGCGATGTGATCAAAGCGTTTTACGATAAGTTACATCCAACTAAACCCGCGCCGGACAGCGCCCAGGCGAAGTTGGTCAGCGAAGTAAGCGGAAGTCCGGCCGGCCGGCCAAGCGCGACGGCGCGCTAGCAGGCAAACAGTTCCTTTTATGATTCGAAAAGCTTTAAATTTTAGAGATGCCGATTGGCTTCTTCTGGCGCTGGCTGTGGTTATTGCCGCGGTTGGAGTTGTAGAGATCTATAGCACCACGGCCCATTCAGCATTGGCGGGTGAATACAAGTCGCAGATCAAGTGGATTGTTTTGGGTTGCGCGGCCGCCTTGATCATTAGCCGAATCGATTACCACGCCATCATTGAAAGGGTTCCCTGGTTTTTTGCATTGAGCGTGCTGACCCTTGCCGGCCTTCTGTTCAGCGGGCACTCCATCAACAAGGCTCGGCGATGGCTCCCGCTTGGGGGCTTTGCAACTTTACAAGTGTCAGAACTGGTTAAATTGGTTATAATATTGGGGGTGGCAGCGATCCTGGCGGAAAAGCAAGGAAAGTATGTCACTTGGAAAGACCTGATTAAGTTGGGAATCCTGGCGGGCGTGCCTGCCGTTCTGGTTGTTTTGGAACCGGATCTTGGGACCGCGCTAACCTTCTTCCCGATAATCTTGGCTGGGGCTTTCCTGATGGGGATCCAACTTCGGAAAATTGCCGTGTTGGCCCTTCTTGGAATGTTGATGCTCCCCGTGGCGTGGCACTTTACGAAGCCTTACCAGCGCGAACGTATAATGACCTTCGTTCACCCTACTCAGGATACCCGGGGCTCCAGCTATCAGGCCACACAATCAAAAATTGCCATCGGCTCGGGCGGAATCTGGGGCAAAGGCCTTGGGAATGGGACGCAGTCCCGTCTGGGATTCATTCCTGTTTCCCACGCCGATTTTATTTTCGCCGCTTTTTCGGAGGAACAGGGATTTGCCGGCACTCTGTTCGTATTGGTGCTCTATTTTGCAATGATTCTGCGCCTGCTCGATGGAGCGCAGATGGCCGGAGATCGCGCCGGGACTCTGTTGGTGGTTTGTTTCGCTTCACTAATTTTCTTTCAGGTTTTTGTGAATGTCGGAATGATGATCGGTTTCTTGCCCATCACCGGCATTCCGCTTCCACTCATGAGCCAGGGAGGGTCCTCGGTCCTATCGACGTTTTTGGGCTTGGGCTTGGCGATGAGTGTGAACATGCGGCGGCTGGTTAATTAGGTTCGGTCGCCTTGTTTGATGGATAGAGGTTAATTGGGATTTAATGCAGGACCGGCAGGCGCCGGCATCGGATTGAACGGTCCGCCCACATAATTCGCCCGGACGGATTTTGTAAAGCGTGGCGCCAAGGATTCTGTTGTGGAATTTGCGTCCTGGCAACCACCTGAGATTCATTGGCCGGCAGCGCGGTTGATCTTCCGCAATGTTCGGAAGACCCGGCCCGATCGGGAAGGAAGGGAGTTGATCTCTCGTCCGCCAATCGACGGATGGGATTGATCCTCGAGCCTATGCCCGACGAGAGGAGTTTTCATGTCCAAGGAGCTGTTTATTTCAGCGTCTCCACACGAGACCAAGGTCGCGGTGTTGGAAGACGACGAACTGGTTGAGGTGTATCACGAAAGAGATACCAATACAGGATTGGTCGGCGGGATTTACAAAGGCCGTGTCAGCCGCGTATTGCCCGGCATGCAATCCGCCTTTGTGGATATCGGCCTGGAACGTGACGCGTTCCTTTATGTCTCGGACTTCTTTGAAGACGCTGATGAGTACGACAAAATAGTGGCCGAGGCGGAAGCGCGCGTCACTCGCTTCGCCGAGGGCGCCACAGCCCCAAGTCCATTGGCCGTTTCGCCGCCTACGGAAGCAACTGTTATAGAGCAGTCGCCACAAGCGCCGGTTGACGAAACCCCAGTCCCCGTTCCTCCTTCGCCTCCGGAAGCGATTGCTTTGGAAATTCCCGCAATTCAAGAAGCTCCCCCGCCCGTGGCGACTCCGCCAGCAGAAGTCGAGCCGCCAACTTCGGCTCCAACGGGACCTTTTGTCCGCAACAACAGGCCCGGCGGCCCCTCATCGGATTTTCGAAGGGGCGAGCACCGTGGGCGGCGACGAAAGCGTCACGGCCAACCGTTCGGCGAGCGAAAATTCGGTCCTAAACCCGAATTTCGCCCGAGGCCAGTGGATCGCCCGGCGCCACCTGCCGTGAGCACAAGCTCCTCCTTCGAAGTCCTTCCCGGAGAGTCCCTGGCGAAGTACCGGAACCAGTCCAATCAAACTCCTACTCCTGGGTTTCCGGCCCATAATTCCGATGGTCCAGGTCAATCTACTTTTTCGGAAGAAACCGAGCCCAGGGAATCCATTCGACCTGAGCCTGAGAATGGTTCGGCTGAAGCAACTCACACGGAAACAATCGTTCAGCCTGCCGCTGAAATCGAAGCGGCAATTCCAGTTGACGTCGCACCAGAGCATGAAGCACAGGCCAATCCGAATGTCGCGCCCAATGTCCCAGAAATTGAGCCTGCGACTGCCGCAATAGAATTACCTGCGGTTGCACCGCCTGTTGAGGAAGCCCCGACCGTTGCTGCGCTTGTAAATCCCGAGAATGAAATTGCAGCATCCCCGGAAAGTAACGCCAGATCGGTTGTCGATAATCCACCGTCGGCGCAGGCGTCCGATTCCAGCGAGCAGGCACGTGAGGCAAAACCCCGGCCACTTTGGGACCGTTTGGTTTCAACCGTCCTCGGCAAGTCCCCGAATTCCGACGAAGTAAAAGAACCGATAGCCCAAAACGCTGCCCCCGAAACTGTCCCAGCGATCACACCCGCCGCGGAAGAAGGAGATCTCACTCCCAACTCGGAATCCGAAAATGAAGCTGAGGACGTATCTACCGATGCCACGCCCGCCTTCGCAGACGCAGGCTCCGAATTGGCGCCGGGAGAAGCGGCATCCGAGGAGCCCGCGGGAAATGTCCGTGCGCCCGGCCAGAATCCCGAAATCGGTTCGACCAGCGAGCAGACTACTCGCGCGTATACATTGCGCGAGCCCAACCAGAAGCCTCGTTTCGCGCCTCGCCGCAGAGGGCGGCACGGAAGGGGCAATCGCGATTTCGTTCCCGGCGGTGGCCAGGGCCCGCGGCGTGACGCACCCCGGTCCGGCAATCATCAACCCATGCAGATTGCGGAATTGCTGAAAGAGGGGCAGGAAATCCTGGTCCAAATCGCCAAAGAACCTCTGGGGCGTAAAGGAGCTCGCATCACCTCACATATCGCCCTTCCCGGGCGCTATCTGGTCTATATGCCCACCGTCGATCATATCGGAGTCTCGCGCAAGATCGCCTCGGAAGAGGAGCGGCTGCGCCTCAAGAATATTATGCTGGATAACAGGGGCTCGGTAACCGGCGGATTTATTGTGCGGACTGCCGGAGCGGGCCGGCCGGAAGAAGAACTGAAGGCCGACATGAAATTTCTCTCGACACTCTGGACCGATATCCGCTCCAAGGCCGAACGGACCAAAGCCCCCGCCCTCCTGCATCGCGACCTTGATTTGATGCAGAGAATTCTGCGCGACATCCTCTCCCCTGATTTTAAGTCGGTGCGGGTGGATAGCGAAAACGAATACGAACGCGCCCTTGATTTTGTTAGCCGCTGCCAGCCTTCGCTGGTGAACCACGTCAAGCTCTATACGCGCGACACCCCCATGTTTGAGGAGTTCGGCATACAGGCCGAGATCGACAAGGCGTTGAAGTCCAAAGTGTGGCTGAAATCCGGTGGCTATATCGTGATCAATCAAACCGAAGCGTTGGTGGCGATTGATGTGAATACCGGGAAATATGTGGGCAAGACAAACCGGCTGGAAGATACGATTGTCAAAACCAACATTGACGCCGTGAAGGAAATAGTCCGCCAGATTCGGCTCCGCGATCTGGGCGGGATTGTGGTGATCGATTTTATCGATATGGACGAGCGCCGCAATCGAAACAAAGTGGTGCAAGCACTCGAGGAGGCTCTCCGCTTTGACCGTGCCCCTACCAAAATTCTTTCCTTTAACGATTTCGGACTGGTGGCGCTTACTCGCAAGCGCGTAAAGCAGTCCCTGGAACGCACGCTTTGTGAACCTTGTGCCTATTGCTCGGGCTCGGGCTGGATCAAATCTGTTACCACGCTGTCCTACGAAATTCTGGCCGAGGCGCGCAAAATGGCCGCCGAACATGAGGGCGAATCACTCACCCTGCGCGTGCACCCCGATGTTGCCAAGGCGCTGAAATCCCGCGAAGGCGTCATACTTTCTGAACTCGAATCCATGACCAAGAAGGATGTGATCGTTAAGAGCGACCCCAGCGTGCATCAGGAACGGTTCGAAATATATTGAAGGAAAAAAGTCAGGAGCCGGGAGTCAGGAGTCAGAATAAAGAAACAGCTTCTCTTTATTCATAACAATTCCGCACTGTTGTCCAAATTTTGACTTCAGACTTACATCTTCTGCCAACTGCATTCTGCCTTCCTCAGTCCGTGTCGAATCTCTCTTCCTTGAATGGGTCCCCATACATGTGGTAGCCGTTTTGCTCCCAGAAACCGGCGCGGTCTTGACTGAGGAATTCCAATCCACGAACCCATTTCGCGCTTTTCCAACTATAAAGCTTGGGGATCACCAATCGCATGGGCCCGCCGTGTTCCGGCGTTAAGGGCTCGCCATCATGTTTGAGGGCGAACAAAACATTGTCGGCCAGAAGATCCGGCAGGGGGACGTTAGTCGCATAACCCTCGGCGCCGTAAATCATCACGTGGCTCGCCTCCGGCTTCGGCCTGGTTCGGTCGAAGATGGCGCGAAACGATGCACCTTCCCAATGATTATCAAAGCGGCTCCAGCGGGTTACACAGTGAAAGTCCGAAGTTACCTGAATCCTTGGCAGGGCAAGGAATTCCTTCCAATTAAGTTTCAGTGGGACCTCGACCAGACCTGAAGTTCGGAACTCCCAGGTGTCAGGATCAAATCGCGGCACGTCAGCGTATTGCAGCACCGGCCACTTGAGAGTCAAGGACTGGCCGGGCGGCAGCCGCCCCTCGCGTTTCATCTTTTCTTCCAGCGGCTTTCGGTCGGCGTAGTTCTGAAAGATGTCCATTCGATTTTCCTCGCGCCACTTGTTTGACCTCCGTGATTAGATTCGGCATTCATAAATTGGGTTCGAGCTCATTAACTGCAAGAAGCTAAGGCATGTGAACTTCCCTTCTGATCCTCTTCGGGTTCGGTTACAATCTTTGAACCCACAGGAAAATGTTTACGGCCCTATGCAGCGCGAAAAAGGCGGACATTCCATGATTAGAATTCTCGCTCCATTGATATCCTCCCGGCAACTACTGAGGAAAGCTAAGGTTCGCGGGGCCTTCAATATCCTTTTTTCTCTGATGCTGACTATCGCCTGCCCAATTGTCATCTGGGGAGCGGAGGATTTCGCCCGCCCCAAGGTTCGAGCCATCACCGCCTTCATTCGTTTAGACAGGAATAATTATGAAGCCCAAATACAAGATACCCTCAGGATGCTGCGGCGGGCGAAGAGCGCGATGGAACAAGGGGGGTATGAAGTCGAGTCCATTCGCATCACCACTCAACCTTTTCCAGAATATATTCGCGGTCTGTCCAAAGATCAGGCGCTCGCTTTTTTCCGCGCCTATGATGACCTGGCGGTGAAGGAAGCCTTTGACGCCAACATCGGCCCCGCGATGCTTCACGACAATGACGATACGGCGCCGGCTGAACTGTTGGGCGAAATCCTGTCGACCACAAAAACCTTGGGAGCAAGCCTCCACGTTGCGGACGAAGATGGCGTGCATTCGAACAGCGTGCGCGCCGCGGCGAAGATGGTGAAGTACGTTGAAGAGCACAGCCCGCACAGCCAGGGCAATTTCAATTTTGGCGCCGCCGCGATGGTCGCGCCCTACGGACCATTTTATCCTGCCTCGTACCATACCGGCGCCGGGCATCAATTCGCGGTCGGCCTCGAGTCAGCCAATGTGGTCCAACGCGTATTCGCAGCAACTTCAGGCGATCCCAAGGCCGCGCGAGCGCAACTTCTAAAAGCCCTCAGTGAACATGCTCTGGCGGTTGAAGCGATTGCGCGCCGGGTGGAGAAAGAAACGGGCTGGACGTATATGGGCCTGGATCCCACTCCCGCGCCGCTCATGGATGTTTCGATTGGCGACGCGATTGAAAAATTCACTGGAGCGAAGTTTGGATCCAGCGGCACACTGACCGCCGCCGCCATCATCACCCAGGCGGTTCGCGATGTCCCGGTAAAGCAAATAGGTTATTCGGGACTCATGTTGCCCGTCCTTGAAGACAAGCTGCTCGCCCGGCGGTGGAGTGAAGGGACCTACGGGATCGATGCTCTTCTCGCCTATTCGTCCGTCTGCGCCACCGGGCTTGATACGGTCCCCCTCCCCGGCGATGTGACCGAGGACCAAATTGCGCGCATCCTCGGCGACATGGCTTCACTTGCCTTCAAGTGGCACAAACAACTCGCGGCCCGCTTGCAGCCGGTCTTCGGGAAAAAACCCGGCGAACAAACCGAATTTCAAGACCCATTCCTGGCCAACGCGACGCTCCAGCCGCTTCCGTGAACAGTCACATCCTAAAGAGCAGATCGATCGACCATGAAACAAAAAGTTGCCGAAGGCATTCACTTGTTCAATTCGCAAAAGTTCTTCGAAGCTCACGAAGCGCTTGAAGAAGTGTGGTTGAAAACCGAAGGGAAGGAAAAAATCCTTCTACACGGCTTGATTCAAGTGGCGGCTGCATTTCACCATCATTCGAAGAGCAATTCGGCTGGATTCCGGTCGTTACTCGAAAAAGGTCTGAGCAAATTGAACCAATTTGGGGAGGTCGCGCATGGAGTCAATCTCGCCAGCCTTCGCCAACAGATTGAACCCTGGCGTGAGCACTTGAGTGTTGCTCATCCCTCGCATTCTGCCCAGGGTTTGATATTGCCGAAAATCGGACTGAAAGAATGATACTGGAAAATGGAAACTCGAAATTCGAAACTCGAAGATCGTAATTCGAAATTGAGAACAAGCCGGGGAGAAATTGCGTCGGGTGGCAACGATGTCCCATTGAAGTAAGACCTTCAAAGGTCGATGGACTTCGGACACCGGACCACGGACCATGGACTCCGGACATTCTTTGACTACTCTTCCACAACTAGCTTCCCTTTCATGCGGTGATGTCCCATCCCACAAATCACCGAGCACTGAAAAGGAAATTCCCCAGCTTTGTCGGCGGTAAATTCAACGGTCGCGGGCTCGCCTTTTTTCAAGTGCTGGTCAATCTTAAAGGCGTCGAGCTTGAAACCGTGGTCGCGGTCGGTGGCCGTAATGATGAGCTTTACGTGCTCACCTTTTTTTACCGTGATGACGCTGGGATTGAATTCATATTTTTTCGCCGAAATGCTAATCTCGCGTGGAGCCGCACCGCCTGCTCCTGCGTCTTGCGCCTGGGCGCCCGTCCCGCAGACCATGACAACCGCGAACAATAGGGCTGCAATATTCTTCGCTCTCATAGCTCCTCCTTCACTTTTGGATTCCAAACCTGTTCATCGCGTTATCCCCAGAATTCCAGGAACACTCAATCTGCTTCTCGCCATCGAGTCTCTTCCAGCAGACGTCTGCCTAGTTTCGGTAACACCGCCGCCGCCGAAGACTGAAGACCTGCGGGAGCGGAAACGAGCGCGCGCAGAAGTTTCGCCACCCAATAACTGCGACGCACGGCCCCATCCAGGCGCCGCCGGTAAGAAGCTGCCGAGCGTTCTAAACTCGTTTCCATCCGCGACCAGGCGCCAGCCAATTCCTGAGCGGCCAACCGCCCGCTATGCAAGGCCATGGAGATGCCGTCGCCCGTAAACGGATCAAGAAATCCCGCCGCATCGCCGGCCAGCAGGGTGCCATCGTTCCCCGCCCGCCGCCTTGCGGGCCGAAGGGGCGCGGTTGATACGGTCATTGAAGTTTGAACAGCTCCATGAAGGCGCGCTGCAAGCGCGGGATGATGGGCCACGTTCCTCAACCAGAGCGCAAAATCCTCCAGGCTGCCCGCCGCCGACTCCCGAACCAAACGGCGATGGATGAGGCAGCAAGCGTTGTACTGCCAATCCTCGATGGGAGCGAGGCCACAGTAGCCGCCGGGGAAATAGTACATTTCCACCGCGCGACGGTGCGCCACTTCGGAGAAATGCGCCTTGGCGCCCATCCACGGTCCGACGGCGTCAGCCTTGCATTCGCGCGCCGGAGACGGCAAACCATCAATGCTCCACCAGCGCCCGCATGCCACCAGCAGCGATCCGGCAAGAGTCGACGATCCATTTTCCGATTTCAGCTCCCAATTCGCTCCGTGGTGAGCGGAAGGATCGAGCCTGCGCAAGTTTCGAATCGCTTCACCCGCGCGAGCCCGTGCGCCAGCCGTTTCAGCCGCCTGCCACATCGCTTCGTCTAATACCCAGCGCGAGAGGCCGCGGCCTGCTTGCGGCAGGTCGAATTCATGCACGCGCCCCGCGGGAGAAATAAATTCAGAGCGGCGGATGTGCGAGGCGCGCTCGAGCAAAGCAGGGATCTCCTGGTCAAGGAGCGGAATCGATTCCGCAGATAGGAACTCACCGCAAACTTTGTCACGAGGGAATCGATCGCGGTCCCAAATCGCCACTTTCATTCCGTGGCGCCGCGCCTCAAGCGCGGCCGCCGTGCCGGCGGGGCCTCCGCCTATGATCGCCAGGTCCACCAACCCGTTGTGGTTGCGTCCTACTTCCATATTGTCAGTCCGAGGCGGAATGGCGGCACGCGTTGGGCCTCAAAGTTTCGGAAGCCCGCCTCCACGGCCAACGCCGCCAACTCGCCGCGCGTATAAGCCTGGCGCACGCTGGCCGGGCCGTCGTGCCGCGTCAAGCGGCTGCGCGCGAATGGATATCCCAGGCGGATAAAAAGGAAGGGGAGTATATGCCTCTCCAAATCATTGACCAGGACCGCAGACTTTGCCATCCGGGCCAGGCTGCGAAGCAGGTCCCGGGCCTTCTCGCCGGAGAAATGGTGAAGAAAGAGATTGCACATGACCACGTCAAAACTTCCTTCCGGAAACGGCATGGCAAAAACATCCGCAACCACGGGTCCCAAGCCGGCCGCCGATGGGTCGCCGGCCTTGAGATGAGTCAGCCGGCGGTCCAAGACGAAAAATTCCGCCCGAATTCCCCTTTGAAGAAGGTCCGAACGCAGTTGGCCGGCAAGCCGGGAGTCGCCGCAACCGACGTCCAAGATGCGCGCGGAAGTCGCGCTGGTACGCGAAAAAAAGTGACCTAACATCCACAAACTGCTCGACACTCCGCCCAGGCGGCGATTGATAAGCCAAAGGTCGTCGAGACTCAGGCTGATTTCCTCTGGAGTACCCAGGTCGTCGTCCAGCAATTCGGCGGCGGTGACTCGGCGCATTTTTCCCTAGTTCGCGGCCACCCGTGATATCACCAGAGCGGAGTTTTTGGATCCAAATGCGATGCAGTTGCAAATGGCGTGTTCAATCTCGCCTTCGCGGCTGTGATGAGGAATGTAATCGAGGTCGCACTCGGGATCGGGGACATCCACGTTCAGAGTTGGAGGCAGGCGGTGGTCGCGCATGGCAAGCAAGGTGGCGGCCACTCCCGCCGCCCCGCAGGCGCCCTGGGGGTGCCCAATAATCGATTTGAGCGCCGAAGACGGAACTTTGTAAGCGCGGTCGCCAAGAGTCAGCTTCAAGGCCCGCGTTTCAATACGATCGTTGAGGACGGTCGAGGTACCATGCAAATTCACGTAGTCCACCTGCGCGGGGCCGATTCCGGCTTGTTCCATGGCCATGGTCATGGCACGCGCGGGCTCTTCCCCATTGTCATCCAAACGCACGCGGTGGAACGCCTCGCAGGTGGAGGCATAGCCGCTGATCTCGCCATAAATGTGTGCACCGCGAGCGCACGCGTGTTCGTATTCTTCCAGCACAAACATCCACGCGCCTTCGCCCAGAACAAATCCATCACGGTCGGCGGAGAACGGACGCGATCCCCGTTCCGGCTCGTCGTTCCACGCGCAGGTCATGATTCGCATCATGGTAAAACCCTTCATGATCAGGGGCGAAAGAGGCGCATCGGCGCCGCCCACAATCACAGTGTCCGCCATGCCCAGTCGAATATTCTGAGCGGCGTAGCCCAGAGCGTCGGTGGAAGATGTGCAACCGGTAGAGATGACGTGACTGAAACCTCGAAATCCGAAGTGAATGGAGATTTCGCTGGCCAGCGTGCCAATGGTCGCTGACGGAATCACATAGATACTGCAGTTGCGGAACTGTCCGGAAAAATAAAGGGAAAGCTGGCGCTCGATAAATTCAAGGCCTCCTCCTCCCGAGCCCAGCAGAACCGCCACCCGCCGTTGATCTTCCACGGACATACCTTCGGTATGAAGCCCGGCATCATCCACGGCTTCCTTCGCCGCGGCCACAGCCAGCGGGACGACCCGGCTGACGTGGCTTGCATCTTTCTCGCTGATATAACGATGGGGATCGAAGTCCAAAACTTCGCCCGCAATGTGAACGGGAAGCGACGTGGGATCAAAAGATTTAATACGCCGAATCCCGCTCTTGCCTTGCCAGGTCGCCGCCCAAAACGCTTCCCTGCCCAAGCCATTGGGACTGACCGCTCCAATTCCCGTCACCACAGCTCGACGAATCACAAAGTCCTCCACAGCTCAAGGCGAATTATTAACCTCAACTCAATAAGCCTCTCGAGCGAGCCCAAGGCCCTACTACGGGAGCGGCTTTCCGGAATTCCTGGGGGCGGAAAGCGCTCAATAGTAAATCCCCTAGGTTCGAAGCTAAAGGATAAGCCAGTGGATGGAATGACACAAGGAGGACGTGCAAGAAAATCGAAACTACGCACGAATGTAGCCCCCATCATTTCGCATTGAAGTCTCGAGAGAAGCAAATCATGCAAGCAATTTAGCGTTGGACTCAGCTTGATCGCAGTGCGAGTCTTTCAGCTACCAGTTGGGATACTTGGCGCGGATTTCTTCGTAGAGCGGAGAAGCGGTCTTGTACTTCTTGTGATAGCCCAGCACCTGCCGTTCACGCGCCGTGGGGTAAGCTTGTCCGGGCGCAACGCGCTGCGGCAAAGCAGCCTCCACCTCGCTCAGGTTCTGAATTCGATCGACCAACAATGCGATGCGGCTGCGCGAGCTTGAGGTCTTAACGCTTAAGTGGTTTTTCTTTCGCATTACCGACTCGGGATCAACATCGAACGTCATCAATTCCCCTTTGAAACTTCTATAGCTGATGCCTATCGACCGGCCTGAAGCAGATTTGACTGTCATACCGCTGGGCGTCATCACCTGTTGGGATGAGGCGCCGGGAGCGAGCGCGGAGTCAAACCATTTGCAGTGGGGATTCGGGCATTTGTATCCGTCCCCCGATTTTTTTGCGCCTTCCCTCCCACAATTGGGACATTTGATTTTGCCCGACAGGAAGTCCAGGAATGCCATGGTGTCGCTCCTTCCTTTCGGCCGTCGAACATTCAGGGGGACGGTTGGGGCAAACGAACCGCGGCTTTAGCCGGCGGTTATTCCATAACCCCCATCTACAGGCAGCCGCCCTCCCTCACGGGCTCTAGCTGGCTGCTGCTTCTGGGATTAGAGAGAAGGCCGGCGCCATGCTTTGGGCATGAGGCGGCCTGGCAACCGTCCCCCTGAATGCTCGGGTGGCCTTCTGTTTTTGCCAAATAAAAAACGGACTCTCGATTCGCCCGTTGCGGATCAGCCTCCGCCGGTGGACGAGCGAGGGCAATCCCATAGACCGAAGCTGGCCGAAACTGGTCCGGCGAAAATTTCCTTTCTTGTGGCCGCCGTAAACTTCACTCAAAACTTCTTCAGCAAGCCAGCGATCGATGCGAACCAGTTGCGCTTCATCATCCACGTGCCGCAAGTAGTAATCAAGAATGGCTACATTGCGCAGCCCTTTTTCCGCCGTCTCGGCGGCAATCGACACTACGGCCTGCATCCTGTCTCCGGGATGGGCAATCTTCTTCACCCGTCGGCGGCCGCGGCGGAAAGCAAACCGGAACAAGTTTTGAATCTTCCTGCTTTTGTCGCGGGAGAGGGCCACGCCGCCGCAGGCGCGAAACAACAGTCCCAGATGGCGAAATTCCTTGACGGGCACAAAATCAGGATCCGCCAGGGGCACGGCCGTCACCACCCACTCAGCCTGGTGGCTCATTTTTTGATGGAGGCGCAATTCTGCCAGGCCGCGGTCCAAACATTCACGGCCTCGCAATGTCTGATCCCGGCTCGCGGACAAAACAAGAATGTCGTCGGCATAGCGGAAATAATCCACCGACGGAATCTCTTCGATTTCGCGGTCCAGGGCGGTCAAATAAATGTTGGCTAATAGGCACGCCACCGCCGAACCGAATGGAATGCCGATGTTGGCTCTAATCACTTCCCCTTCGCATTGATATGGAAACCGCACTCGTTGCAAAAGAAGTTTGAAAAGAAAGTCGCCCGGTTCCACCAAGAGAGAAAGTTTTTCAATCAGGAGTTGATGGTCAACTGAGGGAAAGTAATCCGCAATGTCGCGCTTCACCAGAAACAGAGGCACTGCCGTGATCCGAAGCAGCCTCGCAATGCGGGACTGGCAGCGGTCCAAGCCATAAATTCGGTCTCGATAGGCGTAGGAATTGGGGGAGAACCAGGAGTGCAATTTTCGCGTGAGGGTTCGATAGAGGAGCAGATCGACAATCCGCTCCTCCCAGGGAGAAATGTAAAGTTTGCGGTGTTTACCGTTGAAGTTGTATTCGAGCGCCACGGCGGGACGAAACTGAAACCGCTCCTGTTGGAGGGACTTGTGAATGGCGTCCAGCCCGCGCAGGCCGGGTCCGGCAAGATCGTAAAGTGTTTTGCCGTCAGTTGAAATGGAGAGGGCTTTTCGCCAATGGAACAGCGGTTTGGTGTAGACGCGGACCACCGCCTTGTAGAGCTCGGCCTCGCGATAGACGTCTTTCCACCTAAGATGGCGGCTCCCTCCGGGATTTCCCTCTCGCTCGATGGCCATGGTGGAAAACTTTTCTTACCACTGAAAAGAGCGCGATCGAAATTAGCGTCAAAAAAAGTAATGGGTCGGTTTTGCTTTTGGTGCGGCGGGTTTACCCCGCCATCGGGCGTCGTTAAGCCGCCCTTTTCCCAAGGCGGCGGCATAAAGCCGCCTCAAGGTCAAACTGGCCCACTATCGAAAAAAAGCGCCAAGCGCCACTCAGGGAGTGCACGGGCCTAAATCCTTAACCAGAGATTGGACGTCCATGTGCAGTGTTCCCGCATCGTCCTTGTATTTTCTCCCGGAAAGCTCCACCCGTTCTCCCGTCTTCAATACCAACGTGTCCGCAATGATTCCGTAAGTCTGGTTGTCTTTCTCATTCTTCAATGTAGTGCCTTCGGGGGTCTTGTTAACGCAGCCGACGATCGAGGCTTGACTGAGCGTCTGTTTTTTGTCGGGCCTATGACGCCAGGCGTAAAGCGATGCAGCAAAAGCCGCCACACCCACAATTATCAGGACCACGCCGGTGCGGCTACTACAGCCGGTCTGACTGCTGTTGCTCGTACACGGGATTGCTTGGGTTTGTCCTAAACTCCACGACGCCACGGCAAGGCATAAGCAAACACCCAGCGTGGTGCGAAGCAAGTAACGTGAATACATCTGGTTCTCCCTGACTCGAAAGTTTTGTAACAGTATACAGATTGAGACATCGAACGCAAGAATTCCTTCCGGCCTGGCGAGGCGGAAATGAACTCCGCAAATGAAGGGCCCGACTCCCTATTGGACCCGGGTGGACGACGTTCCCCCGACTGTCTGCTGCTCGCCTTCTTTCTTGATCATCCCAAATTGTTGCACCAGGGACATCGTCCTTTTGGCGGCGTCGCGAAACAGAAGCTGACAATTCTCAAAGCGTGTGTTAATCCAATCGAAGTCGCCGCCCGAATAGAAAAGTGAACATTCCCTCACCACACAGTTAACGAAGAAAAGTTCTTCGAGGACCAGAGTTTCCTTCACCAAGGTTTGATTTTCAATCTTCTTCATTTCGACTCCCTCCTGAAAAAGCGTTCAATGAATGGCCTGGCATGCGAAAGCGTTTTGGGCCGGCCCACCGTGTGGATTGGATTCGGCAACTCGGACACGCCGCTGGAGATTGTAGCACGCAGGCCATATCACGAGGATGCCCCGATGATCGCACGCGAGGCACCGAGGGATTGCCCGCTTTTTCCAATTGAGTGATATGCTCTCACGCCTATGCGAACCTTCTTGCTCTTGCTTCTTGCGTGTTCAACCGCGCTCTGCGACGACGGCGCTCAAATCTTCAATCAGAAATGCGCCGCATGTCACCGCGCGGGAAGTGGCACACGCGCTCCAATTCCTGAAGTTCTCCACCACATGTCCAGACAGTCCATTCTGTCTGCACTCGAAACGGGTCTTATGAAAACTCAGGGCGCGAGCCTTACCCCGAGCGAGCGCGCTCTGGTGGCGGCCTATCTCGGAACTCCCGATAGTGCTCCTGTCGCGGCTTCCGCAGGAGCCTGCGCCCCGGTGCCCGCGCCGATGTCGGGCCTCGCCGGGTGGAATGGTTGGGGGGCGGATATCACCAACAGCCGCTTCCAATCCGCGGCAGCCGGCGGGATTGCGCCCTCGCAGGTTCCCAACTTAAAGCTTAAATGGGCGTTTGGATTCCCTGGCGCTTCCTCCACCGTGGGTCAGCCCACGGTCGTCGGGGGCCGGATTTTTATGGGCAGCGAGGATGGTACGGTCTATTCCCTGGATGCTCGCACTGGTTGCATCATCTGGAAGTTTAAGGCGCCCGCCATGGTGAGAACCGCCATTTCCATCGGCGAGCACGGCGCATACTTCGGTGACGTGAACGGAGTCATTTATGCCCTGCGCCCAGACAGCGGCACCCTCCTGTGGGAGACGCGGGTAGATAGCCATCCCGCGGCCAGAATCACCGGCGCGCCGTTGCTCTATTTCGGGCGTCTCTTTGTGCCCGTTTCCTCCGGCGAAGAGGGATCTGGAATGGACCCTGCCTACGCGTGCTGCACATTCCGCGGAAGCGTGGTCGCGTTGGAAGTTGAATCGGGCAAGCAGATTTGGAAATCGTATATCATTCCGGATGCTCCGCAGCCGACGCGACGTAACGCGAAAGGCACACAACTTTGGGGGCCGTCGGGGGCCGCCGTATGGTCCGCGCCGACCTTGGGGGCATCTCGAAAAGCGGTCTACGTTGCGGTGGGAAACAGTTATTCGGATCCTCCCAGCAAATTCAGCGATGCCGTTCTCGCTCTGGATATGAATACCGGCAAAATACTTTGGACCCGGCAGCTCACGGAGGGCGACCAGTGGAACCTGGCGTGCGTCAATCCGGATAAGACCAATTGTCCGACAAGTCCCGGCGACGATGTGGACTTTGGCTCCTCTCCGATCTTTCGGACCTTGCCCAACGGCCACGCTCTCGTGATCGTGGGGCAGAAATCGGGGGTGGTCCACGCCCTCGACCCTGACCAGAAAGGGAAAATTGTTTGGCAGACTCGAATCGGCCACGGCGGCCTGCTGGGCGGAATCGAGTGGGGCGGCGCAGCCGATGATCGTCTGGTCTACTTTCCGCTCTCCGACTTTGAAGACGCAAAGCCAGAGGCGGGAGGCGGACTTTTCGCCTTGAGAATTGATACTGGCGAAAAAGTCTGGTACGCGCCTCCGGCCAAACCCGCGTGCGTCAAGATTGAGGGTTGCAGCGCGGCGCAGATTGCTCCGGTGACGGTCATCCCAGGTGTGGTTTTCTCAGGCTCAATGGACGGTCATTTGCGCGCCTACAGCACGGCCAATGGAGGCGTGATCTGGGACGTCGACACTTTAAAGGACTTTACAACCGTGAACGGAGTTGCCGCGCACGGTGGATCGCTGAATGCGACTGGGCCAACGATCGCCCGAGGGATGCTTTACGTCAACTCGGGCTATGGAATGCCGGGTAACGTTTTGCTGGCGTTTTCAGTGGACGGAAAGTGAGGCAGCTCGCGCATGGTATTCAGAGCCCTTGCAGCTAGCCCAAGGGGACGCAAGAATTTGGAGGTTGCGATGACCGACGCCAACCGCAGCAAACAAGAAAGCGCACGACGATCGTTTTTAAAAATCTCCGCCGCAGCTTCCCTGGCTGAGCTGCTGAATTGGAGCGGATCCTCTTCTGCGGCATCTCACACTGGAAAATGGGAGGGCGCGGAAACGCAAGCGCCGCAAAGTTCCCCGGCACTCTCTCCCCTCGCGGGCTTGCCTCCACTCAAGATTACCGAAGTGCGGGTGATCGTCACTTGCCCGGACCGCAATTACGTGCTGGTAAAAATCCTCACCAGTGAGCCCGGACTCTATGGCGTGGGCGACGCAACATTGAACGGCCGCGAGCTTGCAGTTGCCGAAGACCTGGAAAAGCACATTGCACCGCTCCTGATTGGACGCGATCCGGAACAGATTGAAGATACCTGGCAGTATTTGTATCGAGGCCCTTACTGGCGCGGCGGCCCGGTGCAAATGACGGCGCTGGCCGGAGTTGACCTGGCGCTGTGGGACATTAAAGGCAAACGCGCAGGCATGCCCGTGTATCAACTGCTGGGAGGCCGGACGCGAATCGGAGCCATGGCCTACACCCACGCCAGCGGCAAGGATTTCGCAGAAGTTGAGGACGTCGCGCGCAAAGCTCTGGCGCGCGGTTTTAAGTGCGTGCGCGCCCAGGTGGCCATTCCCGGCCTGGAAGGGACTTATGGCACTTCCGGTGGTCAGAAGAAACCGGAAGCGAGCGCCGGCCGCGTGGCCAATATGGCCAGCCTCCCGAGCACCGAGATCTTCGAGCCCGCGCCCTATCTGCGCACAGTGCCGCGTCTTTTTGAGCACCTGCGCGCGAATCTCGGTGACGAAGTGGAATTGCTCCATGACTGCCATGAAAAGCTTGACCCTATCCAAGCGGCCCGCCTGGCGCACGATCTCGAGCCGTACCATCTTTTTTTCCTCGAAGACCCGTTGCGCCCGGAATACAAAGAAAGTTTCCGACTCATCCGCGAACATTCCACCACGCCCATCGCCATGGGTGAATTGTTTAATTCGCTCTGGGATTGCGTCCCGCTCATCAAGGAACAGTGGATTGACTACATCCGCTGCGACCTCGGGCATATTGGAGGCATCACGGCCGCCCGCAAAGTTGCAATCCTGGCCGAATTGTTCCAGGTCAGAACGGCCTGGCACGGTCCGGGCGACATCGGCCCACCCACGCACGCGGCCAACGTTCATGTGGATATTTCCATTCCGAATTTCGGTATACAGGAGATGGTCTTTTTCCCCGACGTCGCCCGCGAGGTTATTCCTGGCGCCCCGGAATTCAAAGACGGCTACATGAATGTGGGTGATTCTCCCGGACTAGGCTGCGACGTGAATGAGGAAGCTGCCAGGAAATACCCTTATCGGCGGGCGTACCTACCCACCGCTCGCCGCAAAGACGGCAGCGTTCACGATTGGTAGGGCGCACATTATTTCCAACTTTGAAAGGAGAAAGTTATGAGGAATATCCTTGAACCGAAAATTGAAAAATACATCAATTCCCTGCTCCCGCCTCGCGATTCGGTCACCCGTGAAATGGAGCGATACGCCGGCCAGCATGATGTGCCCATCATCGGCCCTGCTTGCGGCCGTCTACTTCACCAGTTGGCAAGGACGATTAGAGCACAGCGCGTTTTCGAACTGGGATCGGCCATCGGGTACTCAACGCTTTGGCTGGCCCGGGCCGTCGGCCCTCATGGCATGGTGTATTACACGGACAGCGACCCCAGCAATGCGAAGCGCGCCCAAGCGTATCTCCGCCGCGCTGGAGTTCTTCCCCGCGTCACGATTTTGGTGGGCGATGCACTCGATATGTTTGGGACTACCCAAGGAACTTTTGATTTGATTTTCAACGATGTGAATAAGACAGGATATCCGGAGGTCTTCCGGCGGGCGATATCGCGCCTTCGAGTGGGCGGTCTCTTTATTACTGACAACGTCCTTTGGTCCGGCCGGGTGGCAAGGCCCCCCGCCCACGGCGACGCGGACACGCGAGCCATTAAGACATTCAATAAACTGATCTACCGCTCGCCGAACTTGTTCACCACCATTGTCCCCTTGCGCGATGGCATGGCCGTGTGCGAAAAGATTTCCTAGTAAACATTCCTCTGGTAGAGGGAAAGATTTCAGCGGCGAACAAAATTTCTGATCAGGAAAAAGAGATTGGCGGGCCGCTCGGCCAGGCGCCGCATGAAATAAGCGTACCACTCTTTCCCGTAGGGGACGTAGACGCGCACGCGGTAGCCCTGCCGCAGCAAGTCGCGCTGCAATTGGCGGCGGATGCCGTATAGCATTTGAAATTCAAATTGATCCGCCTTCAGGCCCCGGGCGCGTGCGAAGTTCTGTGTGGCGGCAATCATGCGCGGATCGTGGGTGGCGATGGCGTGATATCCGCCGCTGGCCAGCAATTTTTCCATCAGTTTCACAAAGTTGGCGTCCACATCCGCTTTGCGCGGAAACGCTATATCGGGCGGCTCCTGGTAGGCGCCTTTCACCAATCTCACCCGCGCCCCGCCCTTCACCAGGTCCTCTACATCTTTTTCGCTTCGATAAAGATAGGACTGGATGACCACGCCCAATGAATCCCGTGGCGCGTTCAATTGATGAAAAACGCGAAGCGTTCCTTCCACGTGGGCCGAGCCTTCCATGTCCATGCGCACAAAGTTGTGATGGAGGGCGGCGCGCCCGGCAAGCGTCCCCAACAGCCGGCCCGCAAGGGCTTCATCCAATGCGAGTCCAAGCTGGGTGGGTTTGATCGATATATGCGAGCGCAGCCCCTCCGTTTCCTGCCGGTCGAGAATGCCCAAATAAACCCGGCAGGCGTTTTCAGCCTCGGCAGCGGCATGTACGCTCTCCCCAAGAAAATCGAGTGTTACTTCAAATCCCTCCGAGTTCAACTGCCGGACGGCGCGAACGGCGTCTTCCAGATTCTCGCCGGCAATAAATCGGGCAGCCATGCGCCGCCCCATGGAGCTCTTGGTAAGGAGACGTTTTAGGTTTTCGCGCTCGGAGAGATACAACAGGGAGGAACGAAGCATAGGAATTGCCGATTTTCGATTGTCGATTGACGATTGAAGATGAGAGCAAAATTCCCATCAGCCAACTTAAGTCTTCAATCGGCAATCGTCAATCATCAATCGTCAATTTCACCCTTCCGCTTCCAGGAACCTTTCAGCATCAATCGCCGCCATGCAGCCGGAACCGGCGGCGGTTACCGCCTGCCGATAAACACTGTCTTGGACGTCGCCGGCGGCAAATACACCGGGGACGTTGGTTTTGGCGCCGCCGTATGTTTTAAGGTAACCCACGCTATCCATGTCAAGCTGGCCTTTAAAGAGCGAGGTAGTGGGTGTGTGGCCGATGCCGATAAAGATTCCGTGCGTCGGCATGACCGTTTCCTCTCCGGTCATGGTATCTTTCAGCTTCACTCCGGTTACATGCCCTTTTTCGACGTCCAGAACATCAGCCACCACCGAATTCCAAACCGGCTTGATCTTTTCATGCCGAAGAATCCGGTCTTGCATAATTTTGGAGGCCCGCAATTGATCCCGGCGATGCACCAGAGCCACTTCGGTGGCGTAACGAGTGAGAAAGAGCGCTTCTTCCGCCGCTGTATCGCCGCCGCCGACCACGATCACCGGCTTGTCCCTAAAGAAATATCCGTCGCATGTGGCACAAGTGGAAACGCCATGTCCTAATAGCTTTTTCTCGGATTCCAGGCCCAGCATTTTTGCGGTCGCGCCACTGGCGATGATGAGCGTCCGCGTTTCAAATTTCTTGTCACCCACTTCGATGGTGAACGGGCGGTGTTGAAGATCCACCCGGGTTACGTTGCCTTCCATGAACTCCGTACCGAACTCCGTGGCCTGCTTTTGCATCATCTCAATGAGCTCAGGGCCCTGCACGCCTTTAGGAAATCCGGGATAGTTCTCCACCAAAGTGGTGAGACTCAACTGCCCGCCAGCCTCATGGCCCCGAATCACCAACGGATTCAATTTGGCCCGGCTGGTATAAATAGCCGCGGTAAGTCCAGCGCATCCGGAACCGATAATCACCACATCGCGCATGCTCATCACCTTCCCTGGAGATCGCCGCGTAAGGAGCGGTCGCTTATCTTACTCGAACGCCAAAACTTAGCACAACACCTTTTGCAGCCGTGTGTTTCAGAACACTTCCCTGTTGCTCTCCATGCCAATTTGATGCTACAAAGGCTCCTGCGATTCACGCCGTCGCTTTCCTAAAAATCATCAACACTCGGCGAGTGGCGCCGGATACGCGGCAAATACCGGCAATGTTGCGGCCCGAAGTTTCGCCCACGGGGTAATGCATGGATGCAGTCTTCATCGAGCACATCACCAAGAGCTACGATACCGTGATTGCGGTCAACGACTTGAGTCTGAGTATCAGGCAGGGCGCGGTTTTCGGGCTCCTGGGGCCAAACGGCGCCGGGAAAACTACTACGCTGCGAATGGTGATGCGCATCCTCGTCCCCGACACGGGCACCATCCGCATTATGGGCCAGCCGCTGACTGACAAGACGCAGGACCTGATCGGCTATCTTCCTGAAGAGCGCGGCCTATATCCCCGCATGGAAGTGGCCAAGGTCCTGGTGTTTCTCGCCGCCATCAAAGGAGTGCCGGAACCCGAAGCCGCCCGGCGCGTGGCCGAGTGGTTGGAACGGTTCGAACTCACCAAGTGGGCCAAGAAGAAAGTGATTGACCTTTCCAAAGGGATGCAGCAAAAAGTGCAGTTCATCGCGGCGGTGATCCACAAGCCTCCCGTGCTGATTCTGGACGAACCATTCACCGGCCTCGATCCCGTCAACGCCATCATGGTGAAGGACATCATGCTGGAGCTGCGCGCGCAAGGCGCCACCATCATCCTCTCCACCCACCGCATGGAGCAGGTGGAAATGATGTGCGATTCAATATGTCTGATTAACAAAGGCCGCAACGTTCTCCACGGTGAATTGCGGGAAATCAAAAAGTCCTATGGCAAAAACACCTTGCGCCTGGAATGCTCCGGCGACGGCAATTTCCTGAGCCAGTCGGGTCTGGTGGAAAAGGTCAACCATTTCGGGGAAGTGATGGAGGCGAAGCTTCGCCCGGGCGCCGATCCGCAGGAAATTTTGAAGACCGCCGTCGGGCAAGGCGTTCGCATCAATCGGTTCGAGCTGGTGGAGCCCCCACTCAACGATATTTTCATTGAAAAGGTCGGAGGTGCGAATGCATAAAGTGTGGATCATTTTCAAGCGCGAGTATCTGACCCGGGTAAGGACCAAGGCCTTCATTTTAGCCACCGTCCTCATTCCGATTCTCTCCGCTGGCCTCTTCGGTTTCTCAATTTACATGGCGACTCGTCAAAATAATCGCACCATGAAAATAGGAATTATCGACAACGCGGGCGGCCTCGCGGACGCAATCACCAAGGGGTTGGACAATAAATTGCCCAACGGCCTGCCCGCATTTCAAGTAGTCAAAACAATCGACCGCCCGGCTTCTGGAGAGCCTGCCCGCAAAGAGATGCTGGACCAGGTCAACGCAGGTACTTTGGACGGCTACCTGGTTCTGCCCAAGGACGCTGACAAGGCCAACACCGCGGAATTCCACACCAGAAACACTGGTGATTTTTCGCTTGAAGGCGCCATTCAAACCGCGGTGAGTAACACCATCATTACCATGCGCCTGAGCAATCGCGGCATCCACGTGGATAAACTTGACGATGTCATACACCGGGTCAACATCAAGATGATCAAAGTATCTGGAACAGGTGAGATCGAGGAAAAGGGCCAAACTTTTGTTACGGCCATGGTGCTGGCCCTGCTCCTTTACGCCACATTAATTATGTACGGCATTGTGACCATGCGTTCAGTGCTGGAGGAAAAAACCACGCGCATTGTCGAGATCCTGATCTCAGCCGTTACACCATTCCAACTGTTGGCGGGCAAAATCATAGGCGTAGCCGCCGTCGCCTGCACCCAATACGCTATCTGGATTACGGCGGGATTGCTGTTGAGCACCTACGGCTCAGCGATGGCCGCGACGTACAGTCCCGGGGCGTCCATCAGCGATTTTCACATTCCCGCCATTGTATTCGCCGCCCTTCTAATCTACTTCCTTCTAGGTTATTTCCTCTACGCCTCGCTCTATGCCGCCATAGGCTCCGCGGCTTCCAATGAGCAGGACGCTCAACAGATGCAAATGCCGGCCACCATTCCCATCGTCATGAGTTTCATGTTGTTCAACGTCGTCCTTCGCGACGCCAACTCACTAGCCTCGGTTGTGCTTTCTGAGATTCCCTTCTTTTCGCCGATATTGATGCTGTTGCGGATTTCGGTCCAAATGCCTCCCCTTTGGCAAATTGCACTTTCCATCACCCTCCTTATCCTCACGACCCTTTGCGTAATATATTTCTCTGCGCGGATTTACCGGGTGGGCGTTTTGATGTACGGCAAGCGCCCGTCGCTCGTGGAAATGCTGCGCTGGCTGAGGTATTCCTGATATTCGCAAGAGAATTTCCGCGGGGGACCCCATGCGCAACCTGAAGTTACATGGTCACGGAGCGGGAGCCATGGAAGGCCTGGCTTTATCCGTCAGTTTTTATTTTTGGCAAGCGCCTTCCCGTCCCTCCTTAGAAACGAGCGGTCACTTGGTCTGGTTGGAATAGGTCTAGATCCAGGCACATTGTTCATTTGTAATCAATAACACTCCACCTCCAGTTTGCAGGCTCCATCGCTAAATTGGAATTCAGGAGATACGAGGAGTCCAGGCCCGAGTCAGGTCTTGGGATCGTTCACTGCTTTTTCAACTGTTCACTCCAATTCAAAACGAGCGTTAGTGCTGGAGCCGTATTCTCGGGCGCCAGGGAATTGATGAGGAATCGCTTGCCGTCATGGGTGACATCGTACTGGAAATACGAGAATCGCGCTCCGGTGATGCGGGTTAGAAAGAGGGCGTGCGGCGTTCCAGCAACAAAATCCTTGCCTGTCTGCACTGGCACTGCCATCAGCCTTTTATCTGGCGCGATGTAGAAAAGCTCTGTGCCATCGGCCCGCCACTTGGGCTGCGCGCCGCCCTTGTTCGAGATCTGGACTCTTCCGCCATGGCCGGGATAGGGTTGAACGAAAACCTCTCCTGGAAAGTCTGTGTAGGCAAGCCAATGTCCGTTGGGAGAGATTTGGACTTCTGTGCCTGGTGTCACCTCCGTCGCCGGAGCCGCGCCCTCTATAGGGAGTGAGTAGATCCGAGGACGGCCTTGCGACACGTTCATATACAAGACGCTGCGTCCGTCGTGCGACCAGTCGACGGGAGGCAGAAAAATCCCTTTCGCCAGAACCCGCGCTTCCCCGGAACCATCGGAGGCGCGAACGTAAAGGCCAAATCCGTCGCCCCGGCTGCCGCCATATACAAACTGTTTGCCATCTGAAGACCATATCGGAAATCCATCGCGGTCTCCGTCACTGACACGTGTAGCCGTTTTCCGCACTAGATCAAAAACCCAGAAGCTGCGCTTTCCGTCAAAGCCAGGGTCAGCGGAGTAGGCAACACTTCGACCATCGGGCGAGAGCCGGGGTTCATAGGCGCCCGATACCCCGATCTGGCCTAAAGAATTCCCATTGCGGTCGAACCATTCAAACTGTGAAAGCGATGCCTTACGCGACAGGTATACCAGCGCGCCGGCCTGGGAGGCAGAAAAGTTGCCTCGCAAGAAGGCCTTTTCCGCTTCTACGTCCCCAGGCACGATTGGGATAGGCTCTCCAGTGAATTTCATGTTCACGGGATCAAAGGGTTGCGCCATCAGACTGCTGTTCCGCACATACACGAGGTACCCACCCACGAATTGAACATTGCCCAATAGATCGTGTGAGAGCATCTTACTTTCTTTGTCCTCGATTGATCCCACGTACGTCCCAGCCGCAGCCACCCAATCCACTTGATAGATAAAGTGTATTCCATCGGGGAGGAACGAAGGCCAACGGTGGGCCTCGGCGGTTCCTTCTTGAAGCATTCTTGTTGCCGGTGAGGGGACACTACCGTCAGCGGAAACTCGGGCCAACGGCCCATTAACCTGGCTCGCAAAGATGATGAGTCTGTTATAATTCCAATCGCCTCCCCATCCGTTGGGAGCGCTGCACAGTGTTTGCACGGCGCCGCTTCCGACCTCGAGTTTCTTCATGCTTCCTTCCGCGAAAAAAGCCACCCATTGATCATCGGGGGACCAGAATGGGAAGCGAGCCTCAGCCGTGCTGGAATAGTCTTGTGTTGCACCCGAAGCCAAGGAACGAATCCAAAGCGATGTGCTTCCGTCGGGCGCGACAGCAACAAACGCGAGGCGCGAGCCATCGTGCGATAAACTGAAATGATATGAGGCGAAGGAATACTTCGCGGGTGGAAGGAGAGACGCGAGCACACGATTTGGTGAGCGAATGGGCTGGAATGAATTCCGCACGACAAGGAATACAACTGCAATCGCCAACCCAAAAGCAATCATCCATGCCAGCCAGCGCTTTTTTCCAGCCGTCGGGAGGGGAGTGGTGGCACTCGTATGGGTTCTTTCAAGCGCAATTCCCTGCAACTCCAGAAGGGTATCATGCACAGTTTGCCAGCGTTCAACCGGATCTTTCACCAGGCAATTCTCAATCAGGCGATCCAGACCGGGTGGCGACATCGGCTGTCCGGTGCTGACGGGCGGAGGATCATGGTGGATCACCTCCCCGATCACGCTCGCGACAGTTTTGCCTTCAAAGGCGCGTCGGCTCGTGGCCGTTTCATAGAGAACAGCGCCCAACGCGAAAACGTCCGAGCGCGCGTCATCCTCTTTTCCGTCGATTTGTTCGGGCGACATATACTGAAATGTGCCCACCACCGTGCCCGACTCGGTAATTGGGCTAATGGCTGCTGCGCTGGCCGAGGTTAAGTCCGTGCAGGGGGAGTCACGGTTCATTACCGGCCCCGCCTTGGCAAGGCCGAAATCCATCAGCTTGGCACCGGACTTAGTCAGCATGATATTGCCTGGCTTAAGATCACGGTGAATGACGCCGTTTTGATGCGCTTTGTCCAACCCCCTGCAAATCTCAATCCCCAACTTAAAAAACTGCTCCAGGGGCATCGCCCCTCTTGTCAATCGGTCCGCCAGCGTCTCGCCCTCCAGGTACTCCATGACGAGATAATTGATTCCATCTTGCTGGCCGACGTCGTGGACCGTGCAGATATTGGAATGATTTAATGATGAAATGGCCTGCGCCTCGCGGTCGAAGCACTGCCGGGCCGATGGATTGTCCGATAGATGTGAGGGAAGTACTTTAAGGGCGACAACGCGGTTCAATCTTGTGTCGCGCGCGCGATTGACCTCGCCCATGCCTCCTTTACCAGCAAGGGAGACAATCTCATATGGGCCAAGTGTCGCGCCTGCTCGTAATGGCATTTGCTTAGATTATAGCCGCCAAGGGAAGAGATCCAAAGTGCCCATTTTTGCCCAGCCCAAACTTTGATTCGGGACGCCGGGCACTCGGAAGTAATTTCCGAATTCGCTGTGGACAATTTTCGGAAAGCTGGACTAGTTTGGCTTCCGAACTGACTGTTTCGCTGGCGTCACGTTTTTGTCCGTTCCTTCCGGGGGTTTAAGGAAAAGTTTAAAATTCTCCTCGATAAGGGGCAAAAGGACTTCGCTTTACGCACGCACCCAATCTTCGAGAACATGGCCGTGGTCGGCGCCACGCAGCAGGAATGCCCCCCGCCCGGATTCTCAATGATGCGGTAACGGGAAATCGTTGTTCCAATCATGACCTGGGAAAGGAACCCACCCAGGAAGAATTCAGGCGCATCAGTTCGAGTGCGCTGCAAAAAAACAGGGCGCCCAGGACATCCTGGGCTGGATCACAAATTGGATTAGTCCTCAATAAATGGTAGTCGCCCAATCGATAGCAATCGGTTCGTCGCGGCTTCTCATTCAACGTTGGTGGCCACTTGGCCTTGTAGTCGGGCACACGCAGAAATGCGCCAGGCGGAACCGCACGGCATTAATCGGCTCACCGATCGCGAGCGGTCCCTTCGAAATAACGACATGGCCGAGTTTTTCACCATCCTGCCACGTTGAGCTATTAAAATAAACAGTGGATTTTCTTTGCGTATAATTGAAGCATAAATTCTGGAACTCCGCGTTATCCGTCGATTCGCTATTATATGGCAGACTTCTCCTCAAGTTCCCGCTCGCAACCGGCCGGGCTGCAATTATTCAGCCAGTGGCGGCGCGGCCTGTTAAAGACAACTAGAATCACACCTAGGCAGGGTCTTTACGCGGCCATGGGCGTGGCCATGGCGATGGCGTGTTGCCTTAGGGCCCTGCACGCAGTGGGCGTCAGCGCGAGAACCCAGGCACAAACGAAGCCCGGCGACGACATCAGGCACATCCGGCATGTGATCGTTATCATGCAGGAAAACCGCTCTTTCGATAGCTACTTCGGCACGTTTCCGGGCGCCGATGGAATCCCCATGCGCAATGGAGAGCCGGCGGTCTGCGTTCCTGACCCAGCCAAGGGAGCGTGCGTAAAGCCCTATCATGATGCCCACGATCGGAACGGCGGAGGCCCGCACTCCGCGCGCAGCGCGGTGGCGGATGTGGATGGGGGGAAGATGGATGGGTTCATCAAGCTTGCCGAACTAGGCCGAACAGCCTGCGCCGATGTGGACAATCCGAATTGTAGCGGCACAGGCACTCCGGACGTGATGGGCTACCACGATGGAGGAGATATCCCCAACTACTGGAAGTACGCTCGGGAATTTGTCTTGCAGGACCGGATGTTCGAGCCCAACTCTTCCTGGAGCCTGCCCGAACATCTCTTCCAGGTTTCGGAATGGTCCGCAAAATGCACGAAGCACGATGATCCTTTCAGCTGCAAGAATTCCCTGGATCGCCCCGGGCTGCCTCCTGACTACGCCGAGCACCCCCGTGAGCCGTGGCCTGATCCCATCTATGCCTGGACTGACCTGACTTACCTGCTGCACATGAACCATGTCAGTTGGGGCTATTACGTCCTGGCAGGCGCCGAACCGGATTGCGAGGATGACGAGGCGATGGACTGTGTGCGCGTCAAGCAGAACGCGAAGACGCCTGGAATCTGGAATCCGCTGCCCTATTTTGACACGGTCAAGAATGATGGGGAGCTGGCGAACATCCAATCCGTCGATGCGTTCATGAAACAGGCCAGAAAGGGGATCTTGCCGGCCGTTGCTTGGGTGGTGCCTTCGGGTGACGTTAGCGAGCATCCGCCTGACTTGGTTAGCCGCGGCCAGACCTTTGTAACCACTCTGATTAACGCCGTGATGTCGGGCCCAAACTGGAAAGATTGTGCCATCTTCCTCGCCTGGGATGACTGGGGCGGGTTTTACGACCACGTTGTCCCTGTGCGGGTGGACGAAAACGGCTATGGCTTGCGCGTCCCCGCCATCGTGATTTCCCCCTTTGCGCGGAGGGGTTTTATCGATCACCAGAACTTGAGTTTCGACGCCTACGTGAAATTTATCGAGGACGATTTCCTGGATGGCCAGCGGCTGGACCCCAAAAAGGACGGCCGGCCCGATCCGCGCCCTATGGTGCGTGAGGACGCGCCGCAACTGGGCGATTTGCGGCTTGACTTCGATTTCGACCAGCCAGCAAGGGCCCCCCTCATTCTCCCGGCGCACCCCCAGACCACTTTGATTCCGCCGCCAGTCACGGCGCCCCCAAAGGCGCGGCCCGATCGAGTTGAGCCGTGATGGCCATTTGTTTGTCCTTCGGGCGGAATAAAGCCTGACGACCGTGGCTTCGCATGCCGCTGGATTTGCTCTACGCGTGATTTCTATGAGTTATCTTCAAGAGGCCTTAGCGCGCAAAATCACTTTGATACGTCGTCACTCCTGTATGGGCGCCTTCCAGTCCACTGCATCTTCATCCGATTCTTGAGGACCCTCAATCTTCACGGCTCTCCAAAGCCCAGTCGATAGTGTCGCAGTTTGAATTTGTAGCGGCGAGTTTATCTCGCCAAGTGGCGGTGTAAAGCCGCCTCTACATTCAAACTGAGACACTTCCGCCAGGTCGGGTTTAGATTGGAATCAACGAAGGCACGGCTATTCCATTGCCGCCAAGACTTCCTTGAGTGGTAATGAGGCAAACGTTGTGGCGTAATCGGACATCCCGAAAGGAATAATCAACTGCCCACCGTGCACCAGACTGCCGCAGGAATAGACGACGTTGGGAACGTATCCCTCGCGCTCGTCTTGGTTGGGTTTAATCAGCGGCTCGCGCAGGCGGCCGATGACTTTGGTTGGGTCGTCACGATCGAGCAGGAAGGCTCCAATGCAATACTTCCGCATCGGACCCACGCCATGACTGATCACCAGCCAGCCGGCTTCGGTTTCGATGGGTGAGCCGCAATTGCCGAGTTGCATAAATTCCCACGGGAAGGATGGCTCCAGAACGAGCTGCATGGTATGCCAGAAATGGAGATGGTCGGAAAACATCACGTAAATATTTTCGCCGTCCTGCCGGCCCAGCATTGCATACAGCCCTTTGATCTTCCGCGGAAAGAGCGCCATGCCTTTGTTCTCCACGGCAGGGCCATTGAGGGTGATGAATTTGAAATGAAGAAAGTCGGAGGTTTCGATGAACTGCGGCAGGATCATCCTGCCGTCGTAAGCTGTGTAGGTGGCATAATAAGTCCGTGTGCCGTCTTCATTTTGGAAAAGGACAAAGCGGGCGTCCTCAATTCCGTTGCTCTGCGAGGGGGTGGCGGGGAACAAAACGCGCTCGGATAAGCGTGAGTCGGGCGTAAATTGCACTTCGTAATTTGACCGGGCCAACATCAGGGTTTCCCTGGCCGCTCTTTTGGTCTCCTCGTCCGGCGTGGGGACTTGTTTCAAGATGACTTCGACGCTGGTTCGAAGTTCCTTCAATGTGAACGCGTCCCCCAGGCTTTTCAGAACCTGCCGGTTAAAATCGCCTGCCAGGCCAAGTTCCTGAAGCTTCCGTTCAAACAAGCACTTCTCATAAGTCGTGTTGGGCACTTGCATCGGCTCGATGCTGTAACGGGCCGGCGAGTCGATCTTGATGCTGTTATTGGCATCCAATTGTCCGGTGCGAAACGTGATGGAGGAAATGTGCCCCTCGGCCGTGGCGCGCAGACTCATAATGAACCGCAGCGAGCCGGGTGCGACGTCTGATTGATTCGGATGCGGCACAATAGAGGGATTGAACAACGCCGCGGCTTCGAGTGAAAACTCGTGCGTAAAATATCCGCCGAGCAACAACTCCCGTTCCTCAGAGAGTCTCTGGCCGGTGAGCAAATGGGGCCGGACATCGTCAAACTGGCGTTTTAGAAACTCGGGAACCTTCGGGTGCCGATCCCCAAATTCAGCCAGAACTTGCTCCAGCAGCTCATGAACTTCACCTTCCGGGAGCGCCATTACTCGCGCGCAGATCTTCACGGCGCGCTGCGCACCCATGGGACGAAATGGCCGGGCCAGCACTCGCGTGCGGTCCGGATGCAGAGTGACATCGATGCGTTTGACGTTGATCGTTTTCATAGGATGGCCGTGGTCACAAAGCCGGCTCGTTGAACGCCGTGACGGTGTTCTGCATGAGTTTCATTTCCGCCAGCGAGAGAAGGAAGGCCAGCGTCGATTCTGCTCCCTGGTTCCCGTTGACCCGGTCCACATGCAAGGCATCTCGGCAGCCGCCGGTCTTGGAGGAGTACACTTCGCGCCCCAGATCATTCCAGCCGAGGAACCAGTCGAAGGCGCGATGGGCCTGCTTGTACCACCAGGAATCCGAGGTGGCCCGGTATGCTTCCAGGCAAGCTGACACCATGGCCTGAGCCTCGACGGGTTGCTGGTCGAAATTCGCGCGTGTGCCGCCGCGCCGGTAAAACCCGTTGCTGCCCACAGGCCGGAAATGGCCATCTTCAGTAGTTTGCACTTTCTCCAGCCAACGCAACGTCTGGATACCCCGGTCAAACGCCCTTGGATGTCCGCTGGCGCGTCCGCTGAGAATCAGGGCGTGCGCGAGCTTGGCATTGTCGTAGCTCAACTCATCTTCAAACCAGGGCCAATCCGGATGGGAGGCCCTGTCGAAAATGTCCATCAACCGCGCGATCAGCGCATCGCGGATTTGGTTCACCACCCGGTCACCGCTGAACCGCCGCAAATATTCGTGAATCCCGATGAGGGTGAAGGCCCACGCCCGTGGCGAAGTGAACTCCGTCACCACCGGCAGCGCCAGCGCGAAGAGTTGGCCGGCCATAATCTGAAAACTCCGATGCGGCGAACGCCCCACGCCCAGGCCCAGCGCCCAGAGCGCCCGCGCATGACAATCTTCGGACCCCTGGTCATCAAGCCAGCGCCGGTCGAAACTCATGTGGTTGTGGAATCGTTTCGTCTTGGGATCGAAAGCGTGATTCATGAAGGCTGCGTAAGTAGTGCCTAGTGTGCGTACGCGCTCCGGTTGTTCTTCCAACTCGCTGAGCAGCACAGCCAGAATGAATGCACGGGCGTTGTCGTCCGTGCAGTATCCCTGGGAAAAATTGGGCACGGAGAAGATGGCATGCTGGAAGATGCCGGTGGAATCGGTCATGCGCGAAAGGTGGTCAAGCTTCAATTCCGGCAATTCCCGCGGCTGCTGGTCGAGCGTCTTGGTGGCAAAGATTTTCCGGGACAACACCGCTCCCTGAAGTCGCGCCGATTCGAAGGAGCGCATGTAGAGCCGGGCTGTGTTGCTCCACACCATTTCGCGGCCCAGCTTGTAGGCATTGATGCGCATGGCATGCCGGCGCGGCGAATCGTGCAACAAACCGATCACCTCGCGCGCGATGGCCTGGTCGTCGCCGAAAGGGACCAGCACTCCCCGCCCGTCGGCCAGCAATTCGGCGGCGTGCCAATAAGGCGTCGAGACCACCGCCTTTCCCGCGCCAAATGTGTAGGCGAGTGTCCCTGAGGTAATCTGCGCCTCGTTGAGATAGGGTGTTATGTAAAGATCGGCCGCGCCGATGAATTCTTTCAGCTCTTCGAGTTCCACAAAGCGGTTGTAGAAGATGACGTTTCTCTCGATCTTGTTCTTCTTGGCGAGTATTTCGAGGCTGAGACGGTAGGCCTCACCTCGCTCGCGCAGCTCGTTGGGATGGGTGGCGCCCAGGACGATATAAACCACGTCAGGGAACTCTGCCAGGATTTGGGGCAGCGCATGGAGCACATGTTCAATGCCCTTGTTCGGCGATAGCAGCCCGAACGTGAGCAACACGACCCGCCCCTCCACATTAAACTGGTCTTTGTAATAATTCGGATCGACAAAAGGGATGTCAGGAATGCCATGCGGGATGAGATCAATCTTGGCCGGCGGCGCGTGATAGATTTCCTGTAACATCTCCCGGCCCCGCTGGGTCATGGTCACCAGGCGGGTTGAGCGCGCGACCAATTCCTGCATTACACGACGCTGGTCGGCGTTTGGCTCCAGCAATATGGTGTGCAGTGTAGTCACGACGGGCATCTTTAATTCGCGCAACAGCGCCAGAACGTGGCTGCCCGCCGGTCCCCCAAAGATCCCATACTCGTGCTGGAGGCAAACGATATCCACGTTGGTGATGTTAATGAAGTCTGCCGCACGCTGGTAGGATGTCAGGTCTTGCTCCACAACCTCGAAGCGCACCACGTCCGGATACTCGTAGCCGCCTTCGATGTCATTTACCGGCACGGCGAAGCATTGGCATTGGGGGTGCTCTGCCGCCACAGCCGAAAGCAGATCGGTTGTGAAAGTGGCGATGCCGCACTTGCGCGGCAAGTAGTCGCCGAGAAACCCGACTTTTCGAATCTTGGATTCTGTTTCCACGAGGGTGTTGGAAGTATATTCTGTCGGGTCAAAACTGGCACTGTCGAACCGAACGACTTGGCAGATTCTTTAGCGCCAGTCCGAATTCCTGATCTAAAGGTGCGTATCTTGCCGGGCAAAGGGACCCGTGGCTTTCGGAAAGCACGTGTCCCCGACCCGATCCAAGTCAGACTTGCGGCGCCCAGTACGGTTACCGCCCGCGGTAATTATCGCGCTCGCGGGAGTATCCCCCTCCGCCCCTTGGCGCGCTCCCCGCTGTCTTGGGCTTCGCTTCGTTCACGTTCAAGGCGCGGCCGTCCATCTGAGTTCCATTTAAGGCCGCAATTGCTTTGGCCGCTTCCTCGTCATTAGACATCTCTACGAAACCGAAGCCCCGAGCCCGGCCTGTGTCCCGGTCTGTGATCAATTGGACGCGCGTGATCTCCCCAAATGGTTCGAAGATAGAGCGTAGTCCGCTTTCTGTAGCTTCAAAACTCATGTTTCCGACAAATACATTCTTCATTCTCTTATTCTCCTAAATTTGCCGCACCGCAAATGCGGAGCGGACACGTAGGCCGGCCGTCAGCAAATTGCTTCGACAGGGCTATTGGATATTTGATGGAGTCAATTAGGCAGGGAGCAAACGACAGCTCGAGATCTTTTCAAGCAAACGGACTTCTTCAAACTCATCTGGACTATAACACAGCGCCAAAGAAAATAGGGGAAGTAATTGGGGGAATGCGAGAACCATATGGTTTTCATGGGTCATAGTCCCTTGGCATCGAAAGGTCAGACTGAGGGCGATCCGAAGGCTCCGCTACTCACTTCAGGAAAAATTGAAAACATGGAACAGTGTCCTACCGCGCGCAGCACTCGCCACGCGGGATGGGCGAGCCATGCGGGCAAGTCAGCGGATGGTGGAGAAACGTGCAGATTTTCTCCGTGACTTCGGGGCTCAGGCTGTGTTCGATCTTGTGCGCGCTCTCGTGGAGCTGGTCCGCATTCATTCCAAACGTGTCGAAGAACAGCCGCTCCGCCAGGCGATGGCGTCGAACCGCCGCTTGGGCGCGTTTCTCGCCTCGTCCAGTAAGCAGCAGTCGGCCATCGGAAAGGGATACCCAATTTTCCTGGGCGAGCAGGAGGAAAGTGGCCCGGTTCTGGCTGAATTCTTCCAGCCCTTCAGTCGCGACTTCGCGCTGCCCGGAGTCTTCGCAAGCGTGCCAGACGGACTGGAGCAAACTGTCAATCAAATCCTCTTCATGTGTCGGTAGGTCGGAGACCTCGGTGAGCCTGCCGTGATGAAGTTCCACGCGCCGCTCCGCCATGCGGCCGATTTCCGGATCGTGGGTCACCATCAGGATGGTGTGTCCTTCTCGGTGCAGGTCCGCCACCAGGCCCATCACAATCGCTTCATTCACTTCGTCCAGGTTACCCGTGGGCTCGTCGGCCAGGATCAAGTTAGGTTGATTGATCAGGGCTCGTGCCACGCAGACCCGCTGCTGTTCTCCCCCGGAGAGTTGCGAAGGCAAATGATGCAGCCGGTCGGCCAAACCCACTCGCCGCAACGCTTCCGTCGCCTCATTCTCCTCCGCCAGGCTGTGGAAGTATTGGGCCAGCATCACATTCTCAACCGCGGTCAGGTAAGGAACCAGATGATACTGCTGGAAAACGAAACCGACTTTTTCTGCCCGGAATCGCGCCAGCTCGGTCGCGGAAAATTTCGCCAGGTCCTGGCCATCCACCATCACCTGGCCCTCGCTCGGTGAATCGAGGCAGCCCAGAATATTCAGCATTGTGCTTTTGCCCGACCCGGACGGGCCCATCACGGCCACCCACTCTCCCTTGGCCATGGAGAACGAGACGCGATGGAGCGCGGGCACCTCGCTGCTGTAATTCTTGCTTAAATTTTGAATTTCAATGAACGACGCCAAGTAATCAATCTCCTCGCAGCACCCGGGCCGGTTGAATGCCTCGCACTATTTCCACCGGGAAAAGGGTGGCCCCGACCGCCAGCATCATACTCGCCAAACACACCAACGGGAAAGCCCACCACGTAAAGCTGAGGCTCACATTAAAAAGTTGGCGGGCCATTTCGTGCGCCAGCCCGAGCCCCAATACGAATCCTGCCAGACCGCCGATCAAACCCAGGGTGGCTCCTTCGCTCAGGAAAAGCTCAATCAACAGGCGGTCGCTGGCTCCGAGTGATTTCATCACAGCGATATCTTTCCGCCGCTCAAGCACAATGGCCGTCATGGTGGCCATCACGCAAAGTGAAATGATGATCAGGATCAGCCCGGTAAGGGAAAACATCACCCAGCGAATGATATCCAAAACCCGCCCGGAAGAGTAAACAATTTGTCGGACGGGGTGAACCTCGATGCCCGGAAGACCGCGCAAGGCCTGGGCTAATTCGCCCATGACTCGCTCAACTTCAACCGTTTCGCCCGGTACGCTGAATTCGACCAAACTGATTTTTCCCGCCAGGCCTCCCAGCCGTTGCAGCGAGGCGAGAGGAACAAAAATCTGGTCGTCCTCGGATGCGCCCGTGGATAGGATACTCGAAATCAGGAATTGGGTATGATCCGATTGGGTCCGTCCCGCGCCGGCATCGATGTTCCCGAGTTGAATCGAATCTCTCGAACGAAGCTTCAATTGCGAAGCGATATGCGCGCCGATTACGCAAGATAATCCCGCCCCCTCTTTCGACCCACCCTCAATTCGCCAGGATGGATTCAAGCGGAGCAGGGCGCTGAAATCCGTCCCCACGGCAATCACGTTGGCGCTGTCTTCAGCCCGGATGGGCGTGTTTTCGGAAGGCGTAGCCGCAAGCTCGATGCGCTCCACAGCGTAAAGCACCGGGGCGGCCGCTAATCGATTTCCGCCCTGACTCACAGCCGCCAACTGATCCATCACACCCTCGTCCATAACGCCGGAGATGGCGTGTGAAGATTCCGCGAGGCCCGGGGCAGCAGCCAGTGAGACCCCGGCATTAACATCGGCAACGGGCGCCAGGATGACGTTGGGGCCATAGGCGCGAAACTCCTGAGTCATTTTTCGGCGCGCGTCTCCATAAAGATTCAAGAGCATGGATGACACGGTGGCGCCCACCAGAACCGAGCAAACCGCCAGCGCGGCCTGGGGCCGCTTCACGGTAAGCGAGCGAAACCACAACCGCCAGAAGAGTGACCGCCGCGCGCCGGGTTGTTCTTTGCTTTGCTTATTCATTTCTCAACACAATTGCAGGGGATAATTTCAAGTCGTGGCCCAAAGGAAGCGCGCTCCCCGCCAGGGTAACCACCAGCGCCAGGGCCAGGGCGGCGGGTAGAAACACCCAATGAATGCTGGCCGGAAATCCAAAAATGTCCAGGGCCAGGCGTCGCGCCATTAAGCTTCCCGCCAGGTAACCCAGAATGCCGCCGGCCAGGCCGATGCCTGATGCCTCCAGCATAAAAAACGTGGCCACGTGCGCGTCCGTGGCCCCCAGCGACTTGAAAAGGCCGATTTCGACGCGCCGCTCGAGTACCGTGGCCAGCATCATGGAGGATACCGCCAGTCCCGCCGTGAGCAGCGCAGCAGCCGCCAGAACCCACATCAGGATGCCCACTCGGTCCAATATCTTCCCTTCGGTCTCGGCCACCTGATAGACGGGTTTGGCCACCGCGCCCGGAATCGCTTGCTCGATTTGGTAAGCGATGGACCTGACATAGGGCGAGCAATTCCATCGTTCAAATTCTTCCTGATTCATCTTGCTGATGTCGGAGCGGCCAAAGGCGTCCTCCGGCTTCGTCAACGCGCTCACTTCGGCGCGGCGGAATTTGCCCTCGAGGTGCGCCCATTGTTGAACAATCGCCAGCGGGGCAATCAATTGGTCGTCCTCCGGCCCACCCGTTTCCAGGATTCCGCGCACTCCGAATTTCAATGCTCCGCTTGAGCTCCCGGCGCCCGCGATTGAGACTTCCTGTCCAGGCGAAATGCCCAGCCTCTTGGCCAGCCGACGACCGACAAGACAATCCGAGCCGGTGTCGTTTGGCCATTCGCCTTCCACTTTCCAGGCGGGGTGCAATTCCTTTAAGCCTGTTTGAAACACTTCATCCTTCGCCACCCGCATGGATTCGTCGAACCAGCTTCCAGCCAGGACGGCGCTTTGACCATTGGCCGTGACCGGTAGATAAAGCAGTGGCGCGAATGCCACAATGTTGTTGCGCCAGAAAATCTTCTTCAAACTAACCAGACTGGATTCATTCAGATAGGACCCCGCCCCTGCTGGACGATAGTCCACGCCGCCTACATTGATCGCCAGGCCATCGGCGGCGGGGGCCACGGAAATGTTGGCGCCAAAGGATCGCAATTCACGGCTGACCTTATCGCCGACGTCCAGGGCGATCGTTCCCACCGCGGTCGCCACCGCGATGCCCAGCGCCACGGCCGCCACGCTCAGGAGTTTCCTGCGGCGACGGCGCATCAATGACTTCTGAATAATTCGAGTGAGCATAATTCTATTGAAAGTATTTCGCCCCCGCCGCCAGAGCGCTCTCGGAAAAAGTTATGGCCCCGCCCTCGACCACGAAGGTCACATGTACGGGATTGCATCCACCCACCAAGCCGATGGTGGGGACGTAAATCGCCGCCGCGCAATTCCGGCAAATCACGTTTTTGCCGTCCTGGTAATATCCTTTGTTTCCACAAATCTCACACGCATCCAGCCCCACGCGCACCGAGTCGGTGTCATCAAGGATCGCGATCAACTTCACCTCGGCGCCACCGGCGGAAACCGCATAGTGGTGCAGCCTGTGGTCAGCCAGATCGGAAGTGGGAATGCGGGCCACCCCATTGACCATCATGATGGGAACCGAGGGCTCAGGGGCTTGGGCCACGCGCGAGTAAATGAATTCCGTGCTGATCAAAAGTATGACTGCCAAACTGACCGCGCTCGCAGAAATTTTCCAAAAACGCTCACGCCGCCATTCCGCCTGCGCTTTGCGCCGCTCGGGCGCGGCTTGAACTCCCGCGCCGAAAGTGCTCTCGCCGGAAGCCTGAATTCTGTGCGCGATGATTAAAAACATGCAGAGCGCCACAATCACTACAAAAAAGAAAACGTCGTTGTTGATAATTGGACCGACGTATTTCATCTCTACTTTACTCGAGGGAAGCACCAAGGCTTCAGAGAGTTCATGAAGGCCTGTCACGAAAAGTTGCACAGATACCAAAACCAACACCAGGCTGGTGACGGTGAAGAATTTTCCCAGATTAACTTTGAGGCTGCCCTTAAAAAATGCGACACCGAGGCCGATGGCAAGCGCCAATCCTGTGACCCCGCCGATGAAGTTAAGCAGGTCAGAGGAACGGAATGATACCGCGGCCAGCATGAGGACGGTCTCAATCCCCTCACGAAAGACCATGAGGAAAACGAAAAGGAAAAGCCCCGTGGCGGCTGCTCGCGTGGGCTTTCCGGAGAGAGTCGAAAGCCTGGCCTCAATCTCCTGCTTCATGCGCTTGCCGGTGGTCCACATCCAATACACCATGGTGGCTACAAAAACCGAGCCAGCCAGCATCAACCAGCCTTCATAGGCGTCCTCGTTCACTTCCCAGCGATGGACCAAATATGCAGCGGCCAGGCTGGCCGCAACCGCTGCGGCCACACCTCCCCAAACGATCCGGCTCCAGCTTAGACGGCCCGTTTTGGCAAGGTAGGCCAGAACGATTCCGACGATAAGCGTACCTTCCACGCCCTCGCGTAAAGTGATGACCAAGGATTGGAACATATTAAAATCGTCGCGAGCGAGTTTTAAGTAAGGGTTCTTCTCGCTGGGCCTAGAGCTTAATTTTATATGAGGATGAATTGTTCCGTCAAACCGACGGGTGAATAGAAATGACTTACGAACGGTGGGATATCGCAGTTACGCCTGGGTTGCCATCTTTCCGCGTAAAGTAACTGAGCTCTTATGGCTTCGCAGGGGAGGGAAACTTAATGTGCACTGGTTCCGCGCGGTGCGTCCGCAGCGCCAGTTTGCGCCAGGAAGCGAAACGACTTCACAATCTTGTTGAGCACCGCTTCCTGAAATTCAAATGACTCGGCCGATGTCATCCCCAGAATTCCATAAACGGTCGAGCCTTGGGCCACACGAATGGCGACGCCATGCCACTCGGCGCCATCCATCACGCCGGTGAAATCGTGGCGAATTGCCGGAAGGCCGGAGATTTCAGTGTTGGACTCGGAAAGCTTCTTGTAATCCTGATAGGCATTTCGAATGTTGGACTCGACCCCATCATTTTTCAGGTCCGGAGCCCCACTCCACACCTGGCGGTCGACAAAGAGTAAAGTCTGCTCGTCATCACTGGCCAGGGCCACAATCGCTGAAATCTTTCCCTGGGGCAAATCCTCACGGTAAATCTTCCAACCCGGCGGCTTAAACATTGAGAAATGAAAGGTGTCATTGACATAGTTGCTTCCTTCCTCGTGCTCATCGATGTGGGCCGGTAATGGTACGTCCAGAACGCGGCTGACGGGCACAGGCTTGGGCGGAGGCGATGGGGGGGCAACAGTCGGCGAATTGGTGGCGGCGCTGGAAGCGGGGATCGATTCGGCGCCCGATGCATTCCCTGAGACTTCATTTGCGCCGGAATGCAACTCGGATTTCTGTAGCCCGTTCTTTACCCCACTATCTGTGACCTTGATCGAAGCAACTTTATCGCGTTGCACCAGGATAAATCCATACTCTGTGGCCAGCCGAAACATTCCGTTCTCAAAACCAACGATGGTGCCGGTGATTTTTTTCCCATCTTTAAGGGTGAGATCATCGGCAACCAGCGGTCTGGCCACGAGTGCGAGAAGTATCGCGACGGCCCAAAAAAAGTGACGGGTGAAGAGTGACGAGTGACGAGAAGAAAAACGGAAGCAGGACGCAATATCAATAACTGCTTGAGAGGCGTTTCTCATGGCAGCCTTTTTCAGAATTCACACTTCACAATTCATTTTACGCGTACTTGCGAAGAACGCCAATCACCCGGCCTTGAATTTTCACGCTCCGTCCGGGCAGGATGATGGGATCCATCTGGGAGTTGGCGGGCTGGAGCCGAACTTTGCCATCGCCTTCGTGAAAAAACCGTTTCAGGGTGGCATCCGTCCCCTCGGTCAGGGCCACCACAATCTCACCGTTCTTGGCGCTATCGGCGCCTTCCACCAGGATATAATCGCCGTCGCAAATGTGGTCGTCGATCATCGAATCGCCTTTCACGCGAAGAACGAAAATATTGCCTTTGCCGGCGGCAAAATCGCCCAGGGAAAAAGTTTCCGGATTGCTGATGGCTTCCACGGGCTGGCCGGCCGCGATCCGGCCGAGCAGGGGAAACTCCAAGCTCCCTAGTGCGCCGGCTAAACCCGCGCCAAGGGCCGCGCTAACATGGCTCGCGGAACGTCGCGGGTCTCCTCCGCTTTTCTTTCTCAGCGATCGCAGAGCGGTTCTTGCGAAAGGCACTGTTCCCGGCACGGCCACTACTTCCACCGACCGGCTCTGATTATAGCCCCGGCGGATGAATCCTTTCTTCTCCAAAGTGTCCAAGTGCTTGTGTACCGTGGCCAGGGACGAGAGTCCCAGGGATTCTCCGATCTCCTCAAAGCTGGGCGAGTATCCCTGCCGGTTGATAAACCCCACCAGGCAGTCTAAAACCTGCTTTTGCCTCCGCGTCAGTGCCATCCCTCGCTCCTTTGATTGATAGGAATTTTCTTACCCCATGCCGCCCGAAAAAAAGCCCAATAATGTTCGCTCCCGGGGCGCGCGCATCAACGGATATGCGCAACTTGGAACCGGTCAAAGCCAAGATCGAAGTTATTTTAGGCGAATAAAAAGCGAAAAAGCAAGGGGAAAATTTGAGCGTGGTATCCCAATTTCCCTGGGGCGCGGGCGTCTCGACGGAAATCTAAGGATGAGGAAAGAGCGGGCGGTGGACGCCCGCGCTTCCCGCGATTGTGGCGTAAATTACCCTAGGACGATTCTAGTGGCGGTACGCGCGGTAGCGACCATACCCGCGGCCATACCCATACCCGTAGTAGCCAAAATAAACCGGGCCGGGATAGTAACCCCACGGATTGTAGCCCCAGTATGAGGGGGGATAAGGACCGGCCGCCGCATAGCCTTGCGGCCGACGGCGAAGCCCGGGACCATTATCGTAATCGGCTTGAGTCACCGGTCGAAACGCGGGCCGGCTTCGTTCGGTTGAAAACGCCACCGGCGATTGGAGTTGGAACGTCAATGCGGTTTCGGGTGGAATGATTGTCGGGCGACCGCGAGTGAGCAACACTCCCGCGATGCCTACTAGAGCACCGGCGCCGGCCCCGATTGCAGCGCCTTTACCTTCGCCCGCTGCGGCGCCAATAAGAGCGCCCACACCCGTGGTTGTACCAATGGCCGTCGCGTCCCGCCCTACCGACTTCCCGCCGGAATCCTGTTGCAATTGAGTTCGGACGGGTAACTGCTGCCCATCCACCAGGACCAGGCTGGAAAGTTCAACTCCCAATTGGGACGTTCCCTTGACCCGCCCAGCCTTCTGGGCCACTGCCACGCGGCCCATTATGGTTTGGCCGCGCCGCGCTACAACCCAGCCCTCAACTACCAGAGGTTGCTGCAGCTCCGCGGTAAATGTGTCGCCAATTACGTTTTGATCGCTCGACAACATTTGCGAGATGCGCACGGTAACCAAGGTTCCCGCAGGCAAAGTCAGTTTGGGAGGGAGGGGCTGGAACGACGGAGGCTGGCTGTCATCCCGAGGTGCCTCGTCATGGGGCGCCACGTCCCGAGGCGCAGCGTCCTGCTGCACAACCGGCGCTCGGTTTGGCGCCGCCGCGTCCTGGGGCTCAGCCGTTGCTCGGCTGGGTGGCGGCCCTTGGCTCTCTTCGTCCTGGAACGCCGGTGCAGGCAGTGCGCCAAGACAAACTAACAAAGCCACTGCCGCAATTGTTAAGGGAAGCGATCCTGAACACAACCTTACCATCCTGCGAATGCTATCCATGTTTCCTCCTGATTCTTCTAGACAGCGGAACCCCCCCATGTCCCTCCCATGTTGGTTCCGGCTGAAGTCATTAAATTCGATGCGCCCCTTTTCCCGTCAGTTGCCACACCCGGAAGACTCACTGTAAAATCTGTGTAAACTCCCCGCGCTTCTGCACCTCGCTTCGGCGGAGCAATTTCAGTTCACGTCGGAGAAGTCAATCCCTAATCCTCCTCTAAATATTCAGAAGGAACATCGTCTTCTGGGACTTCCCTTGTAGTGACTTCCTCCGCGTCATCATCACGGGCGTTTTCCACGCCGCTGATTACTTCCGCCTCGAAGGCCTGCCCTTCCTCGGCCAGTTCCTTTACGCTCTCCGAGTCCACAACCGCCCTGCCGGAGAGTCCCTGGGCGTCGCCGGATTGCCCGCCCGATTCAGCGTCCGGACCCTTTAGCTCTAATGCCTCCAGGCGGGCGCTCAAGGCCTTGCCACGGACATGTTTCTTAGGCCGGGCCGTCTTCTTACGGCGGATCAATCTCTTCGCGCTCCCAGCCTTTTTCGCAACGGCCGCCTTTTTCGATCGAGTTGCTGTTGACCGGCGCGCAGTTTTCTTCCTGGAATTCGGTTTCTTTTTTTTCATAGGGAAAGTCTATCACTCGGTCTTTCCAGCTTCAATGCCGACTGGCAACTATTCCAAACTGCCAAGAGGTTCTTCACGCCCGCGCCTTGGCGATTTGATGCGATGCCAGCATCAAGAACCTTGCATCAAGCGCAGGTTTCAGATTCTCTTGTGGTGTCACGTCTTACTCTGGGTTTGACTTGCCTCAAGCGCAAGCTTCATGACCTCGGCCAGATGCCAGGCGCGCCGCCCTGTGCTTTGAAATACCTGTTCGCGGCAACTGAAACCGTCGGTCACAATCAGCGTGTCAGCCCCGGCCGCTCGCACCGCGGGCAGAAGCACTCGCTCCCCGATCGCCTGCGCCACCTCGTACTTCTCTCTTTCAAAGCCGAAGGGGCCGGCCATGCCGCAGCAGCCCGCGTCGAGCGAGGTCAGGTCAGCGCCCATTTGGCGGAGCAGAGACTCCGCGTGTCCCATTTTCATAACGGCCTTCTGGTGGCAGTGGCCGTGCAGCACCACCTTGCGCTCCAGCCGCGGCGGCTGGTAATCCGGCGCGTATCGTTCCAGGAACTCGCTGAGCAGGAAAGTCTGCCGGCGGAGCTGATCCGCCAACGGGTCGGAGGGAAAAAGATTGCAGAGTTCATCACGAAATACCGAAGCGCAACTCGGCTCGAGAACGATCACCGGGGTGCCCGATTGGATTTCATCTTTGAGAACATCGAGAACACGGCGCAAGTATTTCCTCGCGTCGTCCAACATTCCAAAATCATAAAGCGGCCGCCCACAGCAGATGGGTCCCTGAGGAACCTTCAACTCGAAACCCGCATGCGCAAGCACGTGGAATGCGGCGCGGCCCGTCTCCGGGTGAAAGTGATTGGTGAATGTGTCCGCCCAGAGGATCGCCCGGCCTCGGTGCGGCGCTTGCGGCTCGGTTTGTGGCCACGCCCTTTGGCCGAGGCCCGGGACCATGTTGCGTTTGGCCCAACCTTGAAAAGTCTGGGCGGCAAACATGGGAATCTCCCGCGCTCCCGCAATCCCCAAAAGGCTTTTCATTAATTGTTTGGAGACCGGAAAGTGAGCGAAGAAATTTGAAATGAAGGGTGCCATTGATCCCAGCCGCGCCCAGCGGTCGATCTGGCCAAATGCGTAGGCACGCAAGGGCCGCCGGTGTTGCTCGTAGTAATGGGACAAGAACTCGGCTTTGTAGGTGGCAATGTCCACGTTGAGCGGGCACTCGTTCTTGCAAGCTTTGCAGGAGAGGCAGAGTTCAAGCGACTCCTTCACGTGCTCGTCCTGCCACTGGTCCGTCAACACTTCGCCTTGCAGCATTTCGAACAGCATGTGGGCGCGGCCTCGGGGACTGTGCTGCTCTTCCATCGTCGCTCGATAGCTTGGGCACATTGTTCCCGCATCGGTCCTGCGGCAGGCGCCAATGCCGATGCAGCGCAGGGTAGCGTTCGAAAGGGATCCAGCGTCTTGAGGAAATTTGAAATTTGTCGAAGGCTGAGCAGGATTGAAATCAGCGCCCAGTCGCAAGTTTTCGATGGGCGAGTATGGGTCGACCACTTTATGCGGATTCATCCTGCCGTCAGGATCCCAAAGCGTTTTAAATTTGCGGAACGCTTCGATCAATTCAGGGCCAAACATTTTCGGCAGCAGGGCGGCGCGCGCCTGGCCATCGCCGTGCTCGCCCGAGAGCGATCCGCCATAACTCAACACCAGGTCCGCCGCGCGTTCGAGGAAATCGTTAAACTTCCGAACGCCCGGCTCGCTTTGCAAGTCGAAGCTTACCTGCATGTGAATGCACCCGTGTCCGAAGTGACCGTAAAATGCCGCTTGATAGCCGAACTCGTCCAGAAGCTTGCGAAGGCCGCGAAGATAGTCGCCCAATTTTTCGGGAGCCACAGCCGCGTCGTCCCAGCCTTCCCAGCGCATGGGCGCCCCGGGAGTGAAAGCCGCAGCCCGCGGCCCGGCTTCACGGATATGCCACACCGCCTTTGCTTCTGTTTTATTGTAGAGGCGCATGTCGGGCGGGTTTGGGCCGCGCTGGAGCGCTTCCATCATCAGCTTTGCGCGCCGTTCGGTCTCGCCGGAGTCGTCCGATCCCAGTTCCACAAGAAGCAACCCTCTTCCCTCGGGCAGGAGTTCGAGGTTCGGAGCGCCCTTCCTTCGTAGGGCATCCGCCATGGCGCCCTCAAACCCTTCCAGGCCGATGGGGCCGAACTCAAGAATTTTCGGGACATCGTCCGCGCCAGCAAACGCGTCCGCATAACCGAGACCGACTAACGAGCGCTGCTGCGGGCTTCCGACCAATTTCAGCTTGGCGGAAAGCACTGTCACGCACGTGCCTTCAGTTCCTACCAAAGCTCGAGCGACATGAAAACCATTATCCGGCAGCAGTTCGTCGAGATTGTATCCGGAGACGCGGCGCGGAATCCTGGGATAGCGCGCACGGATGAGCGTCGCGTATTTGTCCCGAATCTCACGAAGGCCTTGATAGATTTCTGCGCGCCGCCCGCCTTGGCTGAGGATCGCCTGAAATTCTTCGTCGCTGGTGCGGCCAACTTTCATCCGCGTGCCGTCATAGAGCAGGATTTCCAGTTCTTCGACGTTGTCGACCGTCTTCCCTGCCAAGAGTGAGTGAGTGCCACAGGAATTGTTTCCTATCATCCCGCCCAGGGTGCAGCGGTTATGGCTGGCGGGGTCGGGGCCGAAAGTGAGCTGATGTTTTTCCGCCTGGCCGCGCAGATTATCCAACACCAGTCCGGGCTGCACGCGAGCGAATCGCTGGACGGGATCGAGCTCGATGACCCCATTCATGAATTTGGTGAACTCAATCACCACGGCAACGTTGCAGGACTGTCCTGCCAGGCTGGTGCCGGCTCCACGAGGCAGAACGGGCGCGCTGAATTTCCGGCAGACGGCGACGGCGGCCACAATGTCGTCCTCGTCGCGTGGAATCACTAAACCAATGGGCACCTGGCGGTAATTGGAAGCGTCGGTCGAATATAACGCGCGGCTGCCCCGGTCAAAGCGAACCTCACCGCGAATGTTTTTTCGCAATTCGATTTCAAGAGCGGGTGCGTCCGTGAAAGTGTCAACAGGTTTGGCGTGCGAGCTTGGTGGAAGGTCGCTCATGATGGCCGAGGAAGCGCAATTGGAATCAAAACGTTATTGTCCGAACTTGTGCAGCAGGCCGACGGTCAGGCAGGTACCGCCTGAGGTTTCGAAGCTTTCGCGGTAGGGCAAAGCCGCTCGAGAGCCGCCATCAATCCGCCCGCCCGATGTGGCACTCCTGCTTGTCGCAGCCCCATTTCTACGCCGCCCAAGGCGCCCACCAGCATCAATTCATTCATGTGGCCGACGTGCCCGATGCGGAACGCTTTGCCCTGGAGTTTTGAAAGCCCAGCCCCCAGCGACATATCAAAGTTTTCGAGTATCACTTTTCGCAGTTGATCGGCGTTGTGGCCTTCCGGAGTGAACACTGCCGTCACTGTGCTCGAATACTCCCCGGGGTTTTCGCACACGATCTCCAATCCCCAGGCGCGTACGGCGGCACGCGTCGCTTCCGCCAGGCGGTCGTGACGCCGGAAAACATTTTCCAGACCCTCTTCGCTGAGCATGGCGATAGACTCGCGCAGGCCGTAAAGAAGATTTGTCGCCGGCGTGTAAGGATAAAATCCCGTCTCGTTTTGTTTCAAAACATCGCGCCAGTCCCAGTAGGACCGCGGCATTCGGGCTGTTTCATTTGAATGCAAGGCTTTTTCCGAAATGGCATTAAACCCGAGTCCCGGGGGCAACATCAACCCTTTTTGCGAGCCGGCGATAGTGACGTCAACGCCCCATTCATCGTGCCTGTAATCTATGGCGGCCAGGGAGGAAATGGCATCCACCATCAATAAAGCCGGATGGTGCGCGTCGCTCATCAGCCGCCTGACTTCGGCAATGTCGCTAACCGCTCCAGTTGAGGTTTCGTTATGAACCACCATCACTGATTTGATCTGATGCGCCGCGTCCGCTGCCAGTCGCAATTTGAGTTGATCGAGATCGGCGCCCCTGCGCCAGTTGCCCGGCACACAGTCCACAATCAATCCCAGCTTTTCCGCCATACGCTTCCATGCCATGGCAAAATGTCCGGTCTCAAACATCAGGACTCGGTCGCCGGGTGACAACGTATTCACGATGGCCGCTTCCCAGGCGCCCGAACCCGATCCGGGATAAATAATTACAGGCCTTTTGGTTTTGAAAATGGAACGGATGCTTTCGAGCACCTCGAAACCCATTTGGGCGAATTCAGGGCCGCGGTGATCAATTACAGGACGGTCAATGGCGCGCAGAATTCTGTCCGGAACGTTGGTGGGCCCCGGAATTTGCAAAATGTGTCGGCCAGTGTGAATCATACAATCTCCATTCGTGGGCAGGCAGTTGAGCCCCAAGCGAGGCGCGCTTGGCATTGGACCTAAAACTACCAACCCAGAATACATCTCAAAACGCGGAAGGGGTACGCCAATTTGTTCGGCGCGGATGAAGGAGGGGGAAATGTTTCAAGTTTTTGAAGTTGGTTGTTGAGATTGCGCCGCCGAAAAAGATATAGTCGGCGCGCGCAATAATCCCATGTGGCAGCAAAACTACACACCGATTGCAGGAAGCTTGGCGCTCTCAGCCGCATTAGCTTCGCTCCCGATACTGGCCCTCCTTTTCACACTGGGGGTAAGGAGGATCGCGGCCTGGAAAGCCGCCCTGACAGGTTTGGGGCTGGCTACGCTCGTGGCGCTGCTCGTCTACCGCGTGCCCGTCCTCACCACCGCCAGCGCCATTGCCTACGGCGCGGCCTTTGGACTGTTTCCCATCTGTTGGATTGTCTACTGGGCCATCGTTCTTTATCGAATCTCACTCGAGAGCGGCAAGTTTGAAATTATCAAGGACTCGATTGGCAGCCTCACCCGCGATCCTCACCTACAGGCATTGCTGATTGCGTTCGCGCTGGGCGCATTCATCGAAGGCGCCTGCGGATTTGGAACACCTGTCGCCGTAGCGGCGGCGATGCTGACCGGACTCGGATTCACTCCTTTCTACGCCGCCTGCATCTGCCTGGTAGCCAACACGGCGCCGGTGGCGTTCGGATCGCTTGGACTTCCCCTGGTGACTTTGGCAGGCGTGACTGGACTCGAGTTACGAAAACTCAGCAGTGACGTGGGACGAATATGCGCGCCCATCTCCGTGATCATTCCAAGCTATCTTGTGAAGATCATGGGGGGGTGGGGCGCGCTACGAAGAGTTTTGCCGGCGACGCTCGTTTGTGGAATCAGCTTTGCGACCGCGCAGTTTCTGGCTTCCAATTTTATCGGTCCATATTTGACTGACATCATTGCTTCCATTGCAGCTATCACGGCTCTCATCATCCTGTTTCGAATTTGGAAGCCCTCGGACCTGGCGGGGGCGGCTAGTGCCGGCAGTCCGGAAAAGAGGATGGAATTCAGCGTGACGGAGATTCTTGTCGCGTGGTCTCCTTATGGACTGCTGGTCGTTCTGGTGCTCGTCTGGGGACTCAGCTCTGTGAAAGGCCGGCTGGACTCAGCGACCTTCATTTTCAACTGGCCGTACTTGCATAATCTGGTATTGCGAGTCCCGCCTGTGGTCTCCGGTGTTTCACCCTACGGCGCAAAGTATACCCTGAACTCGCTTTCGATTTCGGGCACAGCGTGCATGATTGCGGCGCTCGGATCGAGCCTGGTGTTGAAATTGCCGTTCTCCCAAACAATGCACATTATCGCCTCCACTATGCGCCAGCTCTTCCACACTTTCGTCACCATCGCTGGAGTAGTAGCCATGGCGTTCCTGATGAACTACTCCGGGGCGACGGTAACTCTGGCGCTAGCTCTGGCGGCAACCGGATCAGTGTTCCCCTTTTTCAGCCCACTCCTCGGCTGGTTGGGAGTTTTTCTGAGCGGCAGCGACACCGCCTCCAACGCGCTCTTTGGGAATCTTCAGGTAGTCACGGCAAACCAACTAGGTGTGAACCCTGTTCTGATGGCTGCCGCCAATTCCAGCGGCGGGGTGATGGGCAAGATGATCTCCCTGCAAAGCATCGCCGTGGCCGCCGCCGCCACCGGCATGCAATCCTCGGACGAGGGCAAACTTTTTCGCTTCACCCTAAAACACAGCGTGTTGCTGGTAGCCCTGATCGGGTTGATCACTTTGTTTTACACGTACGTCACGCCCTCTTGGGTCAGGTGAGCTCAAAATGGCGGTGTTACTTAATTCAAAGGGAGACGAATCTTTCAGCAATCTTTGCCTCCGGGGGGATTGCCGCCAAGCAAGCTGCAGGCAGAATTATCATGAAGTTGGAAATCCACACCCGCCTCGCACTCACCTTCTGTCTGCCCGGACTGAGCGCTTGATGACTTGGGCAATACCCAAATTCAATTCCTCACGGCTGGGCCTCGTAGACTCGAATTTCCGCCATCTGGTTCCCACGATGTGGAACCGCAAGGTAAAGGCGATTTAATTCCGGCACGAAACAAGATGTCCTGGCGCCAGCGGCCGTCGGTAATTTGGCGATGGGCGCGTAATGATCGGGGTCGCGCTGCTCGAATACGTCAATGAATCCTTCGCCCCCCGAGATGTAGACGCGCTTGTGCGCCGCTTCATAGAAGACATCGTCGGCGTCGCCCACTACGGGTTCGCTTGCCACCACCTTGCCCGATTGTGAATCCAGCACGATGAGGCGAGGGGGCCTGCGGGTCACTACCATAAGTCGGTGGCCGGTTTCATCCAGAGCCATGGGGAAATTCGCCTGCGCCTCAAGCGTCCAAGTGGCGATCATCGAGCGCTTCACCCTGTCCAATACCGCAATGGAGTGATCTGCACTCGGCACGTTTACAAATATCCTCGTTCCCGATTCTTCCAGTCGAAATGACTCCGGATGGCCTTGAAGCGGAATGTCGGCAAGCTTCCGGCCGGTGGCCGCATCGAGGAGGCCGAGAGCTCCCTCCCCGTACCCGACGAAGATTTGGTTCTGTCCGGCGTCATAGCGAACGTTATCCGCATCGCTGGAGAATTGTGCGGTGGTGAGCAGCTTGAAGGTAGTGCCGTCAAAGATCCTAAGGGCGCCATCACCCCCGTTTGCGATAAAGAGTTTGTTTTCCCTAGGCACGAAAACAATTCCCTGAGGTTCTTTGAGCCCGGTGATTCGAGTTGCCCATTTATTGGCGCGAAGGTCGAGAACCTCAACTGTGTTGTTCCCGAGCGCCGCTACAAAAAGACGCTCGCCTTGGACATCAACACCCATATGGTCGATGCGCCCTTCCACGTGAGGTAGGGGAATGGTTTGCACCTGACGCAGCACATCTCGCTGGGCGGCCAGAGGCGAAGTTATGAATGCCAGTGTTCCAGTCAAAATCGCCAGCCATCGAAATCTCATAAACGCCTCCGAGTCACGGTCGGCATCAATTTAGATGAGAAGCTGCACAAGCTCAACATTTCCCAGGCTTCTTCGGCAAAAAGCATACTGGTCTCCGTCAGTTTCCCAAACTGAAGACCCTGATTTCCGCGGGCATATCTCCGCGCCGAGGTACCCCGAGGTAAAGAGCATTGAGTGGACCCGAGAAGATGGAAGTCGCAGCGTGAGCCACGGTGGGCACACTTGCAGTGCGCCGGTAGTGATCGGAATCCTGCTGTTTGATGACGTCAATAAATCCCGCGCCGCAGGAGATATAGATTTGGCGGCGGATGGGATCATAGAAAAGATCGTCGGCAACGCCGTCAATCTCGACTTTCGACACCAGCTTTCCGGTGAGAGTATCCAGGACCAGCAACTGAGCGGGCTGGCGCGCGCCCACGAACAAACGATGGTGTTCTTCATCGAGCTCGATTGGAGTGTTCCCTTGGAAACCATCCAGCGGCCATGGGTCAAGATCCACAAGCCTTTCGCGATGCAGCACTGCCACTTCATTCAGGCCGGGCACGTTGGCAAAGATTCGACTTCCTTTTAGCTCCACTGCAAAGGCTTGAGGCTTCGATGCCAGCGGGATTTTCCCCACAAGCTTTCCACCTGGAATAGCAATCACCGCTATGCCAGCTTGGCCGGAACTCATGCAGCCCACGTAAAGCCGCTTGGCGCGCGCATCGTAGTGCAGTTCATCGAGGGAGCTCTGAAGGTCAATTTTCGTCGTCAAGTCAAAGGTCTTCCCATCGTAAATATAGAGGCTCTGGCCGCGTGGAACATAGAGTTGGTTGAATTCCGGCGCGTATCGCGCGGCTGCGGGCCTTTCCCCCTCCAGGCTGCGCCAGGGCTTGGCGGAAACGAGGTCTACAATTTCGAGCGTGTTGTTGGTGGGGGCTGCGGCAAAGAGGCGCTGATGTTCTGCATCCACTGACATGTGATTGAACCCGCCCTGGAGGTCGGGAAAAGGAATCGTCCGCCTCAGGACCAAACTATTGATCCCTTGAGAATGCGAGGTCGAATGAAAACAGAAAACAGCGGCCCATAGCAGGAACGTATATTTTTTCATGGCAACCTCATAACAAGTTTAGCCGAAACGCGCCTTACCTGGAAGAGTTAGGATGGGAATCAAAACCGAAACCACTGTGTATAAAATCACTTTCTTGGCCAGGACACCAACCTTAAAAAAGAGTTCTTATGGAGGGAGATTTCGCAGCGCTGTGGTGTGGAGCAGGACGAAAAGGTCTTACTGCCAGTAACTCGACTGTGCTATATTGGGCTTCCTTCAATGGACCCAAATGCCACCAACCATTTTAGTCGTTGATGACGAACCCGCGAACCGATACCTGATGGAGGCGCTTCTGGAACCGCAAGGATATACCGTCCTGATGGCCGAAGACGGTGAGGGAGCGCTCGAATTGTTCGGCAAACACCAGCCCGACCTTCTGCTTCTCGACATCATGATGCCCAAGATGGACGGCATCGAAGTTTGCCGCCGGCTCAAAAATAATCCGGACACACGGTTGACGCCGGTGGTGCTGGTCTCTGCTTTGGCCGCTCTCGACGACCGCGTTCGGGGCCTCGAGGCGGGTGCTGACGATTTTCTCACCAAACCCATCGAGCGGATTGAACTGATGGCCCGCGTGCGCGCATTGCTGAATCTTAAAGCTCACACCGACGAACTGGAACGCGCCGAATTGGTCCTCTTCGCTCTGGCACAGAGTATTGAAGGCAAGGACTCCTATACCGGAGGCCACTGCGATCGTCTGTCCAATTATTCGGAGCGTCTAGGTCGCCGCCTCGGGCTACCCGAGGATCAAATTACCGCCCTTCGGCGGGGGGGAATCGTCCACGACATAGGCAAAGTAGCCGTGCCGGATGCTGTCCTTTTGAAACCGGGAAAGCTTACGGATGACGAATGGAAAATTATGCGCCAGCACCCCGTTGTGGGAGAGCGGATTTGCTCCCCGCTAAAGTCATTTCGACTGGTTCTGCCCATCATCCGGCACCATCATGAGAAGTTGAATGGGTCTGGCTACCCTGACGGACTGAAAGGCGAGCAGATCCCAGTGACGTCCCGCATCATGACCCTGGCCGATGTATTTGACGCTTTAACCACGGAGCGCCCTTATAAAGCCCCACTTACCAATGGAGCCGCCTTGGATATAATGGGCACCGAAGTTGAAAAAGGCTGGTGGGACCCGCATTTGTTTGTTGAATTCCGAACTATGATCATGAACGAGAAATAAAAGTTAAGAGGGATAAAATTAGTGCCGCCCCCTCCTGTTGCACCTACGCCAAGCTCAGGCTCCGGCTCCACAGCCGGGATCGGGCCACTCCCAAACCCGGGCTGGAACTGGGTCTACTACCCTTTGGCGTTCTCAATCCTCTTGATTGTGGTCATCAGTTATTACCTCAACCTCGAGCTCACCCATGTTTATAACGCTCAATTCGATTTTGCCATGGCGACCAATGATTGGACCGTCCGCATTTTGGACCTAAGGCAGGCGTCGTCCGTGGTGGAGGATGCCGGAACGAACGTTCTCGCGGAAGAGGATTTGGCAGCGGCTCCGGAAAAACTGCGAGCTGCTTCTCTAAACTTTAACGATCACTTGAATTCATTCCGGCGCGAAGCCCAAGCGAGCGCGGACAAGAATGAAATAACCGTCTGGCTGCGGAATCTCGATCAAATTGAGAGCGCCATGTCCGAAATGGAAGCCGATGAGGCAGAGGTGTTTTCATTTCAAAATCAAAAAAAGCACGACCTCGCCGCTCAGCATTTGAAAAAAGTTCAGGACAAAGAAAATGAAATCGTGAGCACCCTCAACCACATGAGAGCGTTGATTCAGCAGGCTCAAACCCAACGGTTGGATCGAGATTTGGCGGCAGCCGACTCCAAAAGGCAATTTCTGAAAATTGCCGCACTGTTCACGGTGTTTTTGATGTTTAGTGTAACAGGTTATGGCGTGACGCTCTCCCGCCGGGTTGACGCCGCCGGCCGGGAAAGGGAGCAGTACGAGCGTGCATTACGCCAGGCGAACGAGAAATTGGACCGGCGTGTGCAAGAGCGTACAGCCGAGCTGACCCAAACTAATCAAGCCCTCCACGAAGAGATTTCCGAACGCAAACGCGCCGAAGGCGCGCTGGGGGAAGCCCAGGAACGCTTCAAGGGTATTTATGAGTCTTCCAAAGACGGGATTGCGTACGCCAGCCTGGATGGCCATTTTATCGACGTCAATCAGTCGTTCATCCAGCTCATTGGATATTCCAAGGAGGAATTGAGTGGGATGAGGTATCAGGACCTCGTCCCCGAAAAATACCGCGAGGTCGACGAAAAATTCGTTTCTGAAATGATCAGGACCGGGGCCCCCATGGAATTGGAGCGGGAGTACAAAAGGAAAGAAGGCACTCTCGTGCCCGTATCCTTGACCGCTTTCGTTGTAAGGGGAGACGATGGCCAGCCCGCCGGGCTTGCCACCATCGTCAAAGACATTACTGAACGCAAATGGGCGGAGGGAGAGCTCAATCACTCACTTTCCATCCTTCGCTCGACGCTGGAGTCGACCGGAGACGGAATATTGGTGGTCGATTCGACGGGAGACGTTGTAAGCGCCAACCGCAAGTACGCCCAAATATGGGGCATCCCTGATGTGGAGGCTCCCTCCGCTGGTACTCATCAGGCGCTCACCTTTGACCTGAAACAGTTGAAAGACCCCGAGAGTTTTCGATCTAAATTGGAGGAACTCAAGGCCAGACCGGAGGTGGAAAGCAGTGGATTCATTGAATTCAAGGACGGAAGAATTGTCGAGCATAATTCCCTTCCCCACCTCATCAGCGGAAAGAGTGTAGGAAGGGTCTGGAGTTTTCGGGATGTCACCGAGCGCTTCCGCATCGAAGAGAAATTACGGCAAAGCGAAGAACAGTTTCGGCTGATTACCGAGAATGTTGCGGACCTGATCGCCGTCCTCGACCTGGAAGGCCGTCGCGTTTACAACAGCCCTTCCTACAAGGGCATGTTGGGGGATCCGGAAAAACTGCGCGGGTCGCTTTCCTTCAGTGAGATCCATCCCGACGACCGGGAGAGAATAAAGAAGATTTTTGAAGAGACCGTCCGGACGGGTGTCGGTCAGAGATCCGAGTACCGCTTCCTTCTGAAAAATGGAAGCATCCGTTATATGGAGTCGCAAGGGAGCGTGATCCGCGACCGGAATGGGAATCCGGAAAAAGTCGTGGTGGTGTCCCGGGACGTCACCCGCCGCAAGCGCGCTGAAGACACCTTGCGCGAAAGCGAAGGCCGATTTCGTCTTGTGGTGCAGGCTACCAACGACGCGGTTTGGGATTGGGATTTATTGACCAACCTTTTCTGGTGGAATGAGGGCGTCACCACCCTGTTTGGTTACAGCCGCGAAGAGTTGGGGCCCGACGCATCGTGGTGGACCGAACACATCCACCCGGAAGACCAGGAGCGGGTGGTCTCCGGAGTTTATGAACAGATCGACGGAGGCGGAAAGGGCTGGACGGATGAGTACCGATTCCGCCGCAAAGACGGATCTTACGCCTACATCCTGGACCGGGCTTATGTGATCCATGAGGACGGCGGAAAACCGGTCCGCATGATCGGCGCCATGATGGATGTCACAGCCCAAAAAACGGCGGAAGCGGAAATCAAGGAGCTCAACGAAGGATTGGAGCTTCGCGTGGAAGAACGCACCGCCCAGCTTGCGGCGGTGAATGAGACTCTGGGGCAACGCAACCGGGAAGTGGAGCGAATGACCATGCTGAAAAGCCAATTCCTGGCCAGTATGAGCCACGAGCTCCGTACGCCCTTGAACGCCATTATTGGATTTGCCGATTTGATTCAGGACGGTACAAGTGGCGCGATCAATGACAAACAGAAGAGCTTCGTAAAACACATTCAGCAAGCGGGAAGGCATTTGCTCGATTTGATTAACGATATTCTTGACCTGTCCAAGATTGAGGCCGGCCAACTCACAATCCAACCGGAGAATTTCGCGCCCGGCGGCGCGTTGCCGGAAGTCCTGTCCGTTATTAAACCGTTGGCCATGAAAAAGCACATCGAAATTGAAAATGAAGTCGGAACCGAAGAGACGGTCTTTGCCGATCGCGTTCGATTTAAACAGATTATCTATAATCTTCTAAGCAACGCCGTCAAATTCACGCCCGATGGCGGGAAGATCAAGGTGAAGAGTTCCAGTTCACCCGGGTTCTTGTGCATTTCGGTCACAGATACGGGGATTGGAATTAAACCCGAGGACCAGGAAGTGATCTTCGAGGAATTCCGGCAAGTGGGCCATACCACGCGCGGCGTAACCGAAGGGACTGGGCTTGGACTCGCCATCTGCAGACGACTGGTGGAACAGCAGGAAGGAAAGATCTGGATTGAAAGCGCGATGGGAAAGGGCAGCAAATTCAGTTTCACCTTGCCCGAGGGACGTACGCTCTCGAACGTGGCCGTGGCACCGGCCGATGGGGTGCCCGCCCGCCCGGTCCGCGAAAAACCTCTGATCCTGGTGGTGGACAATGACCCTGCCTCACGCGAACTACTGGTGAGTTATTTAACCGGCGAGATTTTTCAAACTGAATCTGCCAGTGCCGGCGAAGAGGGACTGACCAAAGCGCGCCAGCTTCAGCCCGATGCGGTAACGCTCGACATCCTGGCCCACGACAAAAGCAGCTGGGCGACCTTTTCCGACTTAAAGACCAATCCTACGACCGCGCACATTCCCATCATCGTTATTTCCGCCGCGGATGACAAAAACGTGGGCTACACGCAGGGCGCGGCAGAGCGCCTGGGTAAGCCTGTTTCCAGGGAAACCTTGATGAACGCACTGATCAAGCACCTGCCGGCAGCCAAGACCGGCGGGCCGACAGTTCTGGTGGTTGAAAACAATCCGGAAGCACTGCGCGCGATTATTAAAGCACTCGAGGCGGGCGGGTACTCCGCCCTGGTGGCGCGGAACGGCAAGGAGGCACAGGACATCCTTTGGCTCATTCGCGTCGATGCCGCGCTGCTCAATCTGTCATTGCTCGAAATGGATGGATTTGAGCTTTTCCGACGCGTCAAGCAGAACCCAAGGCTCCGCGAAATCCCAGTACTCGCGTTCGTGGGAAACAACCTAAAGCCTGCGGAATCGGATTTCCTGAAGCGCGAGGCTCGCGCTTGTCTAACCAAGGACGGTTCATGGAATGATGAGCTCATAAAACATCTCGACGAAATTCTCCACCGCCAGGTCGCTCCCTCATGAAAAAAATTCTTGTCGCGGAAGATAATCCGGCCAATCGTGAGTTAATGCGCGAGGTCCTTTCCGGGCGCGGTTATGAAATGATTGAAGCAAGTGATGGTCTGGAAGCCTTGCAAAGGGTCGAGGAGAATCGACCCGATCTGATTCTCCTGGACATCCAATTGCCGGCTCTGGACGGCTTTGCTGTTCTTGCCAAAATTCGGGAAAACCCGGCTTACATAGGCATTCGAGTGATGGCAGTCACGGCCAACGCGATGCGGGAGGACCGTGAAAAAGGCATGAGGGCCGGATTTGACGCTTACATCAGCAAACCCATCGACATTGCAGCCCTAAGGCAACAAGTGGAAAAATTGCTGCTTTGAATTTCCGGAAATGATTTGGGTAATGGGCGGCCCGTTTTGATTTTCAGAAATCCCCGTCATCCTGGCATCTGCCGTCCATAAGAGTTATTTACAAGACCTCCGGGCCACGCGGCGTTCAACCCCAAAACCTCCTTAACCCGTGGCGCGAAGCCGTCCAAAGAGCGTAGAATTCCTGGGAAGGGCGGAATTCACAGGGTAAGGATAAGCTGGTGCAATCCTCGACCATTCTGATTTGGGCTCGTCGTCACGGGAACGCCGCCACATGGTCATTGCTCGCCGCCCTGTCGGTATTTGCCGCCGGAGGAATTCAGGCACAGAATTCCAAAGCTCGCACCTCGCCACCGACGGCCCAAGAGCGAATTGTCGATTACGGCCGCGACATCGCCCCGATCCTTCGTGCGTCTTGCGAGAAATGCCACGGGTCGAAAAACGTTCAAGCAAAACTTCGCTTGGATTCTCTGGGCGCGATCCTTCAAGGCGGGACGTCCGGCCAAGTCATCATCCCGGGCAATAGCGCGGACAGCCTTCTGGTAAAACGCCTCCTCGGATTGAGCGATGCTCCCCGAATGCCGTTTGGCGCCGACCCGCTTCCCCGCTCGCAAATTGATCTGATTCGCACCTGGATTGACCAGGGAAAGTTTACTGACGCGAGCCTCAGCGAACACAAGCAAGATGCCCACGCCGCAGAAGAGCTTAAACCAGCTCACCAGCAGGATGCGAGTGCCACCGCTGAAACAAAGCCTGTGCACTGGCCGTCCACATCCGATCCAGATCTTTTCGCCACGAAAGTCCGCCCGATATTTGCCGCGCGTTGCTACCAATGCCATGGCGCGAGCCTTCAGCAAAACGGACTGCGCCTGGACTCGCTCGCCGCGGCTCTGCGTGGCAGCGATTCGGGCAAAGTGATTGTTCCCGGGGATAGCACCAGAAGCCACTTGGTGCGCCGACTCCTCGCACTCGAACGTCCGCAAATGCCATACGGCGGCCCGCCTCTTGAAGCGGACGAAATCAAATTGATTCGCGATTGGGTTGATTCAGGCGCCCAGGGGCCGGACTCAATCGAGCCCATCGCAACGGTGAAACCGGCGAAGCATTGGGCCTACATCAAGCCAGTCCGGCCCGATCTGCCCAAGGTAAATGACGCCGCTTGGTGCCGGAATCCAATCGATTATTTTGTATTGGCGCGGCTCGAGAAGGAAGGTCTGAAACCCTCGCCCGAGGCGGACAAGGAGACGTTGATTCGACGCGTCAGCCTGGATCTGACCGCCCTGCCTCCGACTCCACAAGAGGTGGACGCTTTCCTCGCCGACCAAAGTCCTGACGCGTATGACAAATTGGTGGACCGGTTGCTTTCTTCCCCGCACTACGGCGAGAAATGGGCCGCGCCTTGGCTGGATCTGGCCCGCTACGCAGACTCGAATGGCTATGAAAAGGACAACCTCCGCGTGGCCTGGAAGTATCGTGATTGGGTGATTGACGCCCTCAATCGGGATATGCCGTTCAAAGAGTTCACCATCGAACAAATTGCCGGCGACATGTTGCCGAATCCCACCACGGAACAGTTGATTGCCACGGGATTCCATCGCAATACCATGCTCAACCAGGAAGGCGGGGTGGATCACGAGGAATACCGCTTCTATTCGTTGATCGACCGAGTGAATACGACCGCCTCAGTATGGTTGGGGCTGACACTAGGTTGCGCGCAGTGCCACAATCACAAATTCGATCCGCTCACGCAAAAAAACTACTACCAGTTCCTCGCTTTCTTTGACAATGTCGAATACAAGAACTTGAATCTGGGCCAGGGCGAGGGCCACATCCTGGAGCCCGAGATCGAGTTACCCACCTCCGATCAGGAAAAGAAAGCCAAAGAAATTCGCGGCGAAATTTCAAAACTCCAATCCGTGCTGGACACGGAGACGCCTGACCTTGAATCTGAACAAGCCAAATGGGAAGAGGAAATGCGGGCAGCCGAGGGCCAATGGACTGTGCTTGTCCCAAGCCAAGTGGCCTCGCAGGGCGGTGCGACGCTAACGCTGCTGCCCGACCACTCTGTCCTCGCCAGCGGCAAGAATCCTGACGCCGACACTTACGCATTTGATGCGAGCACCGATCGAACCACCATCACAGGCCTGCGCCTGGAAGTGCTGGGCGATCCCAGCCTCCCCAACGGTGGCCCCGGGCGCGATCCCGACGGCAATTTCTTTCTCAGCGATTTTGATTTGGAAACACGCCCGGCCAACGGTCACGGACCCCCTCAAACGATAATATTCAAAGGAGCGGAGGCTGATGAAGCGCAGGGCGGGTACGAAATCAAACGCATCGTAGATAAAAAGCGCAAACCGGACAGCGTGCAGGGGTGGGCGATTGACGATACTCTTTCCAGCAAGGTTAAACTGCGGCAAGCCATTCTAGTTGCTGAAAATCCCATTGGGTTTGAGGGTGGAACTCTGCTGACCATCCACTTGAAGCACCGGATGCTTCATGCCCAACGCAACATTGGTCGCTTTCGAATCGCCGTTACCACGATGGCAGAACCTTTAAAGACGGTCCACTTGGAAGCTCGGCTGCGTCCTGTGCTGGACATGCCGGCGGTCGAGCGATCCGCGGAACAGAAAAGCCAGCTTGCGGCCGCTTATCGCGCCCTGTCGCCGCAGCTTCAACCCACGCGCGACCAAATCGCCAAGCTCAACAAGGACTTGAAAGACTTGGGGATTGTGACAGCTCTCATCGTGCGCGAGCGGCCCGGGTTCGCGCGGCCATCAACCAATCTGCACGTGCGCGGAGCGTATTTAAGCCAGGGGGAGTTGGTCTATGCCAGCGTCCCCTCGGTCCTCAATCCACTGCCGCTTGACGCGATGCCCAACCGCCTCGGTCTCGCGGAGTGGCTGGTCTCGGACGACAACCCTCTGACTGCCCGCGTGACCGTAAATCATTTCTGGGAACAGATCTTCGGCCACGGGATTGTCGAGACCGCTGAGGATTTCGGCTCCCAAGGCGAACTCCCATCGCATCCGGAATTGCTGGATTGGCTGGCTACGGAATTTATGGGCGACGGTTGGAGCATGAAGAAAATCAAACGCGCCATCGTAACTTCGGCCACCTACCGCCAGTCGTCGCACGTCACGCCCGAACTTGTGGAGCGGGATCCTTACAACAAGCTCCTGGCGCGCGGACCGCGGTTTCGCGTAACCGCGGAGACGGTGCGCGATATCGCGCTCGCCGCCAGCGGCCTTCTGAGCCCGAAGATCGGCGGGCCCAGTGTCTTTCCGTACCAGCCCGAAGGCGTTTGGGATGAACCATACAGCGGCGAGAAGTGGGTGGAGAGTTCGGGGGGAGACCGATACCGCCGCGGTTTATACACCTTCACCCGGCGGACTTCTGCCTACCCCAGCCTGCTGACTTTTGACGCCCCCAGTCGCGAGTTTTGCACCGTGCGCCGGGTGCGCACCAACACGCCCCTTCAAGCATTGACCACACTTAATGATCCCACCTTCTTTGAAGCAGCACGCGCCCTCGCCGTGCGCGTTCGCAAGGAAGCGGGGCCGGATGCTGCCGCTCGCGCCGCCTTTGCATTTCGGCTTTGCCTCAGCCGCAAACCTAAACCGGATGAACTGAATCGAGTTTTGGCGTTCTATAGCCAACAGTTCGAACATCACAAGAATGATCCTAAAGCCGCTATGGAAGTTGTCGGCGCCGAAAAACCTAAAGTGGCAAGCACCGTTCCCGCCCCGTCTTCTCAGCCCGATCCTGACCTGGCGGCGTGGACCATGGTCTCAAATGTGTTGCTCAATTTGGACGAGACGATTACCAAGCAGTAGCAGTATGATGGTGAATTAATAGGCGCAGCTCATGGACATGGAAAGTACCATGCAGTTCATCGTGAATCAGCAGGCGCAGTTTGTGGCTGACACCCACCAGCTACAAGAAAGCCAGAGAGAATCGGGGATCAAAAATCGACAAGTTGCACGTAGTTGTAAAACGGCATGATGAGGCCCATATCGGCACCAACGCAATTGTTACCAAATTGGCTGACCATCTGGAGGACTTTGTGGAACGGCAAAGCTGGCTCTTTGATGGTCACAAGCACCTGCTTGAAGCGCAGCAGGCGCTTTTTTATGCCCAAGTCCGCACTGAGCCCAAGGTGGAAAAGCTTGCGCAGGCTCAGCTTGATACAGAATCGAAGCTGAAGAGTTTCATTGACAAAGTGCGTCAGAATGTTTCCGGCGGAAATGGGAAGAAGAGTGGCGGAAAGGGCAAAAAATAGCGCAACGAGCAATGGCTTCCGATGAAAAACTTTCCCTTAAATGACGCGCATGAAATGCTACGGTCCGTGACGCGACGATACTTCTTCAAGCAGGCGGGATTTGGCGTTGGTGCTGCGGCCCTCACTTCCCTTCTTAATCGTTCCCTGCTCGCAGGTGATTTAGGTTTGCCCGCGGGTTCCCCTAGGGCTGAAGTGAACCCAATGTCACCCCGCCCACCTATGTTTGCGCCCAAAGCCAAGAGCATCATTTATCTCTTCATGGCGGGCGCGCCGTCCCAGGTTGACTTGCTCGATTACAAACCCAAGCTTCAGGAATTGAATGGCGAGCATATTCCGGAATCCATGTTAAAAGGCGAACGCTTCGCCTTTATCCGGGGAGTTCCCAAGCTCCTCGGCTCGCCTTATGAGTTCAAGAAATGGGGCAAGTCGGGCGCCGAAATTTCCGAACTGCTCCCTCACCTGGGCGAAATTGCCGATGATATTTCCATTGTGCGCTCCGTCCACACCACCCAATTCAATCACGCACCCGCGCAAATTTTCATGAACACGGGGTTTCAAATCATCGGGCGTCCCAGCATGGGCTCATGGCTCACCTACGGCCTGGGCAGCGAGTGCCAGGACCTGCCCGGATTTGTGGTGCTGATCTCGGGCGAAAACGATCCCGACGGCGGCAAAGCATGCTGGGGCAGCGGATTCCTTCCCACTGTCTATCAGGGCGTTCAATTCCGATCGCAAGGCGACCCGGTGCTGTTCCTCACCAATCCGGAAGGAGTCTCCCCCGAAGTGCGGCGCCAGACGCTTGACGCCATTAAAGAATTGAATGAGATGAATTTGAAGAGCGTGGGCGATCCGGAAATCACCACTCGAGTCGCGTCTTACGAAATGGCCTACCGCATGCAATCGAGTGTGCCGGATCTGATGGATATTGCCAAAGAGCCGGAATCCATTCAAGAATTATATGGGACCGAACCCGGCAAGAAATCATTCGCCAACAATTGTCTGCTGGCGCGGCGGTTGGTGGAGCGCGGCGTTCGGTTTGTGCAACTCTATCATCGTGGCTGGGACAATCACGGCACTTCGAGCGGGGATGACATTGTCAACCGCCTCTCCAGCCTCTGCCGCGAGACTGACATGGCCGCCGCCGCGCTGATCAAAGACCTGAAGCAGCGCGGCCTTCTTGATTCCACGTTGGTGGTCTGGGGTGGAGAATTCGGCCGTACTCCGATGAACGAAGCGCGCAACCGCTCAAAATTCCTTGGCCGCGATCATCACCCACGCGCTTTCAGCATGTGGATGGCGGGCGGCGGCATTAAACCAGGTGTCACACTCGGCCAGACCGACGAGCTGGGTTATAACCCCGTCGAGGATCCGGTGGAAGTTCATGACCTCCACGCCACACTCCTTTATTTGATGGGGATTGACCACACCAAACTCACCTACCGCTTTCAGGGCCGCGATTTCCGTCTGACCGATGTTTCGGGAAATGTGGTGAAGCAGCTTCTGGCCTGATCCGAAAAGCCTGGAAAATAGAAATTGGAAAATGGAAACTGGTGAAAAACATGTTTGTGCAAAGGCCCAATTCGCGGAAATTATTAGTACATACACTTCGCACGAGAATCATTGCTTTAACGTCTGACCCTTCTTGAAGTCCTTCCCGGTCCTCACCCGCAACCTGAGTGGTATGCGGAGTTGCCTTGTGTTATAAGTTTCGCCCATGGCAGGCCTTCCTCAAGGGTCGATCCGTCTGTTCCGCCTTGCTGGAGTTGACCTCTACCTGCACTGGTCCTGGTTTCTGGTGGGGGCGTTTGAAATCAACAACCGCGCCGGAAGTTATACCTCGATCACCTGGAACATCCTTGAGTATCTGGCGCTGTTCCTCATCGTGATTCTTCACGAGTATGGCCATGCCCTCGCGTGCCGTCAGGTCGGAGGGACGGCGAATCAGATCGTCCTTTGGCCACTGGGCGGGGTGGCGTATGTGAAACCTCCGCCGCGCCCAGGCCCCACACTCTGGAGCATCGCCGCCGGGCCGCTGGTGAACCTGGCGCTGGTTCCCGTCTTGTCACTACTTGGGATTATGAACCGGTCGCTCGGATGGGCGGCATCGATGCCCAACGCCCACGCCTTGTTGCGGACGGTATGGTTTATTAATTTGGGTTTGTTGATATTCAACCTGCTCCCCATCTACCCGCTGGATGGCGGACAGATTCTTCGGGCTCTATTGTGGTTTCCCCTGGGGCGCGCGCGCAGCTTGATGGCGGTTACCATCCTCGGTTTTATAGGCGTGGCCGGGATGATCGCGCTCGCCATTTTGCTTCAGTCCCCCTGGTTTGGCGTTCTCTCAGTGTTCATCCTGATGAATTGCTGGGGCGGGCTTCGCCAAGCGCAAGCGTTGTCGCGATTTGCAAAGTTGCCGCGCCGGGAGGGGTTCGCCTGCCCATCGTGCAAGGCGGCGCCCCTGATAGGAGCCGTCTGGAAGTGCAACCGATGTCAGAAGCCGTTTGACACTTTTCTGACGCGCGCCGTATGTCCGAATTGCTCAATTTCGTTTGATGCAACGAGGTGTGTGGGACTGTGGCGCAATGCATCCATGAACGAGTGGATTGTCCCGGCCCCTGAAGTTCAAAAGTAGTAAGACCGGGACAGGATCTCTCCCGCCAAGGTCAGACTTCAAGACGAAGTCAGTATGAAAAAGGCAAAAACTCAATTCGAGGTGATCGTGCTCAAAAAGCTAAATTCCGGCAAGAGACTTGTGATCGCCGCAGTGATTCTGTGCCTTGGTCTTTGGGGCTCGCTTGGCGCCCTTTCGCCCTCTCTATCGAACGAAGACGGGCAAACCGTAATGCAACAAAGCGCGCCCTACGACATTTTGATCAAGAACGGGCACATTCTGGATGGAGCGGGCAATCCCTGGTTTGCCGGCGACATCGCTGTGCGCGGCGACCGCATTGTGGCCATCGGAAAACTTGGCGACGTGCCGGCCCAACGCATTATTGACGCCACAGGACTGGTGGTGGCTCCGGGGTTTATTGATATGCTCGGCCAGTCTGAGACTTCCCTCCTCATCGACAACCGCTCGCTTAGTAAATTGTCGCAGGGCATCACCTCCGAGATTACCGGCGAAGGTGGCTCGATTGCTCCGCAAAACGAGCGCACACTCGCACCCGCCAAGCCCTTCATGGACCATTACCATCTCAAGATTGACTGGACGACTCTGGACGGCTACTTCCGCCGCCTGGAAAAAGAAGGGACGCCCCTCAATATCGGTACTTACGTAGGCGCCGCTCAAGTCCGCGAAGCCGTGCTGGGGGACGATGATCGCCCGCCTACTTCGACCGAATTGGACCAGATGAAGGAATTGGTGGCGCAAGCCATGAAACACGGGGCGATGGGTCTTTCAACGGCTCTCATATACCCTCCCGGTCATTACGCCAAGACGGAGGAACTAATCGCGCTGGCCAGCGTTGCCGCTCAGTTTGGGGGCCTGTACGCCACTCACATGCGCAGCGAAGGCCGCTCGGAAACGGAGGCGATGGATGAAGCTTTTCGCATTGGCCGCGAAGCAGGCCTGCCCGTGGAAATTTTTCACCTTAAGGTAAGCGGAAAGCCGCGATGGGGAGGGATGACGCAAGTCGTGGCGAAGATTCAAGCAGCGCGCGATTCCGGCCTGGATGTCGCCGCCGACATGTACCCCTATCTTGCGGGCGCAACGGCGCTGGCCTCCTGCCTCCCGCCATGGGTGGCTGATGGGGGCGCAGACAAGCTGCTCGAGCGGCTTCGCGACCCGGCGATTCGAAAGCGCATCAGCGAAGAGATGGCGGTGGATCAGCCCACTTGGGAAAATCTTTATAACGATAGTGGCGGCGCAACTGGAGTGATGATTTCCGGAGTATTTAATCCAAACCTGAAACAGTTCAACGGTAAAACGGTGGCGGAAATGGCGGAAGCCAAAGGTAAGCCGCCGCTCGAGGCCATGTTCGATTTCATCCTCGCCGATGGCGGACAGACGGGCGCGCTTTATTTCATTGCCAGCGAGAAAGATCTTCAAGAGGGATTGAAACAACCGTGGACCAGCATTGGGCTGGACGCCAATGAGATGTCGCTGGATGGTCCGCTCTTCGAGGCCCACACCCACCCGCGCGCCTTTGGTTCGATGCCAAGATTCCTGGGCCACTACGTTCGAGACCTTCAATTGGTGCGACTTGAAGAGGCAATCCGCAAGGTCACCTCCCTCCCCGCCGAGCGGGAGCACCTGGCGGCGCGGGGATTGTTGAAGCCAGGATTTTTCGCGGACATCACCGTCTTCGATCCGGGAACAATAAAAGACAACGCCACCTATGCGATGCCCGCTCAACTCTCAAGCGGCGTCGAGTTTGTCATCGTGAATGGCCAGTTGGAATATGAGCACGGGAAGCTAACCGGCGCGAAAGCGGGACGCGTTCTTCGCGGCCCGGGGTGGAGATTTGAGGGAAACTAATACAAACGAATTTGCAATGGTTACGAATTCCCCCGGCCCCTCGCTCGCCTAGGCGAAAGAGGGTGGTCTGCCGCAGGCGACCGGGTGAGGGGGTGCTGACTGATGCGTCTCATATGTAGCGAAATTTCTTGCGCGATCTAGTACCGTTGGGCGATGACGCGATTTTCATCGCGATGTTGCCGAAGACCTGCCGGCCTTCGGCGGCGTGGTTTGAGATATATGATTTCCGTTGCATGCAACCCAGGCACGCAGTAACTCACCCACGGTCCAGGCCTGCGCGATGCAACCGCGCGGCGCGAAGGGCGCCTCGCCGTCAAAAATTTCACCCACAGTCCCGAGGCCGAATTCCAGGATCGCTTGCGCCGCCGGTTCCAGGTATGCCGCGGCGCGAGCTCGATCCTTGTATACCTGCAAGTGCGCGAGCACAAACGGTCCGAGCAGCCACCCCCAGACCGTTCCTTGATGATATACGGCGTCGCGGTCGCGCGGGGGCCCTCCGTAATGGCCGCGATATCTTGGATCGCGCGGCGACAGGCTGCGCAAGCCGCGCGGGGTGAGTAATTCGCGCTCGCACGCGTGCACTATGGCCCTCCTTTGGTCTGCTGATAGCAGTCTTTCCGTCAAGGAAACGGCCAGGAGCTGATTGGGGCGGAAGCTGGGATCATATCCCGCGGGCCCGTCAAGAACGTCGAAGCAATATTGGGTGGCTGGGTTCCAGAATCGCTGGAAACCTTCACGCGCTCGCAATGCCCTGCTTTCATACTCGCTTGAATTCTTTTTCAAGTTGCGGGCAAACCTCGCCATGGTCATGTGGGCGCTGAACCAGAGAGCGTTTACGTCCACCGGCTTTCCGATTCGCGGCGTCACCACCCAGTCGCCCACTTTGGCGTCCATCCAGGTCAGCGCGACTCCTGATTCACCGGCATAGAGCAGACCGTCCGCCGGGTCAGCATGAATGTTAAATCGCGTGCCTCGCGTGTATTGGATGATGATTTCAACGAGAATCGGAAACAGTTCGCGCAAAGTTTTGGCGTCCTTGGTTGCATCGAAATATTGGCGCACCGCTTCCAAGAACCACAAGGCAGCGTCCACGGAGTTGAATTGGGGTTGGTCGCCACTCTCAGGAAACGTGTTTGGGATCATTCCGCCATCCACAAACCCCGCAAAGGTGCGCAGGATGTCCTTTGAAATATCGGGGCGTCCAATGGCTAGCGTCAAACCGGGCAAGGCGATCATGGTGTCGCGGCCCCAGTCTCCGAACCACGGATAGCCGGCGATGATGGTCCGCGCCTGCGGATTTTGGGGTTGCGGCCGCGTGACAATAAATTGGTCCGCGGCCAGTACAAGCTGCCTCACCCAGTCCGGAGTGGCTTGCTTCAAGGTTGGCCGGCAGGAATTCCACTCGTCCATCCGCCTTTGCTCGTAGTCGGCCCGGCGATCTAAAGCTGCCTGTGAATCGAGGTCGGGTGCGCGCTCGGTGCTGAACACCAGCGTCACTCGCCCGCCGGGTTTGAGGACGGCTTGAAAAGTGGCCGCGTGCAAATGATCTTCGCTGTCTTCGAGGCCTCGATAACGCTCAATGGCAAGATCGTAATTGCGGTACCAATTGTGGGCGACCTCAGCCGCGGCTTCGGGGCTGAGCAGATAGAAAGGCGTTGCCCCTGGAAATGCAATCACGCGCAGGCCGCGATCTACCGGCTGAATATCCATGACCCAATTTCCGGCGTGAGTACAGCCATGGAAGTCGCGGTAATTGATCAGGACTTTGACCGCCAGGCGCATTGCGCCGCCGCGAACCAGTTGGTAAGTTACGTATGTGGTGTTTGCTTCCTTCTCCATCCAAACGCGCTTTTCGATAAGCGCATCGTCAAGAGCAATTGTCCAAACGGGCGTCGTGCCCTCAAGGTGAAATCGTTCGATAAATTTGAATCCCAGCGGGTCAACGGTTCCGCCCAACCATCGATTCGCGCCCAAGGCAAAAGTCTTTGAATTGTATTCCGCATTTTCGTCGGTTTTTGTAACCAGCAGGGTGCGCCCCAGAGGCGGTTTTAATGCAGCAATTAACAGGCCGTGGTAGCGGCGAGTCAGGAGGCCGGCAATGGTCCCCGAGGCGAAGCCTCCCATGCCATTGGTGACCAACCATTCGCGGGTTTCGGAGGTTGCAAGGTTTGAGCAAACCTCCCGGCCAAAATCAACTGGCGAGCGGAATACGACAGACCTTCTTCCATCCTCTTCGCCACGCCCGGGGAGTATGGAATTCACAGGTTCAGGCAAGGCGGGCCGAGTTCGACGTGCCAAGTGCGTCAACCTCCGGTTTGTTCGAGCAATTTGGCCACCAAGCTGGTCCATCCGGTCTGGTGGCTGGCGCCCAAACCCGCGCCATTATCACCATGGAAATATTCGTAAAACAAAATGTGGTCCCGCCAATGCGGGTCGGACTGAAACTTCTCTGTGCCGCCGTAGACTGGGCGGCGCCCATCTTCGCCACGAAGAAAAATTTGGGTCATGCGGCGCGAGATCTCGCCGGCCACTTCCCAAAGCGTGTGCATCCGGCCGGAGCCCGTCGGACACTCCACGCTAACGCGATGGCCGTAGTAGTGATGAAATTTCTGCAGCGATTCGATCAGCAGAAAGCAAAGTGGAAACCAAATGGGCCCCCGCCAGTTGGAATTGCCGCCGAAAAGACCCGTGCTGGATTCCGCCGGCTCGTAGTCCACGCGATACTCACGGCCATCGATATACAGCACGTAGGGGTGCTGGCGATGGAACTTGGAGAGGGCGCGAATGCCATAAGGCGCAAAGAATTCGGATTCGTCCAGCATATAGCGCAGCACGCGGATCAGGCGTTCGCGGTTGACGATGGAGAGCAAGCACCTTTGGCCGCCGCCGGGCTTTTCCGTCCGGTCGATGCTTTCGGCCATGTGCGGCACATTTTGAATAAACCATTCCATGCGCTTGTTAAAGCCGGAGAGGTTCCCCACCATTTCAGGCTCCAGGGTTTCCACGGCCAACAAGGGGATCAAACCGACCATTGACCGGACGCGCATGGAGTAGTGCACATCATTGGGGAGGTGGAGCACATCGTAGTAAAAACCGTCTTCTTCATTCCAGAGGCACATCCCGTGGCCACCCATATCGTTCATGGCGTGAACGATGTAGGCAAAGTGCTCGAAGAATTTGCTGGCCACATCTTCGTAGGCGCGGTCTTCACGCGCCAGTTCGAGCGCGATGGCCATTAGGTTCAGTGAATACATCGCCATCCAACTGGTGCCATCCGATTGTTCAATGTTGCCCCCGGTGGGCAGGGGCTTGGAACGGTCGAACACGCCGATGTTGTCAAGGCCCAGAAATCCGCCTTGAAAAACGTTTAAGCCTTCGGGGTCTTTTCGATTCACCCACCAGGTAAAGTTCAACAAGAGTTTGTGGAAGACCCTTTCCAAAAATTGACGGTCCACCTTCTTGCGGATGCGCCTCTCGATTTTGTAAACGCGAAATGCGGCCCAGGCGATCAAGGGCGGGTTCACATCGTCAAAGGCCCACTCGTAGGCGGGCGTCTTACCACTCGGGTGCATATACCATTCGCGAAGCATCAAGACAAGCTGGTCCTTGGCACAATCCGGATCCACCAGCGCCATGGTCACACAATGGAAGGCAAGGTCCCAGGTGGCGTACCAGGGATACTCCCATTTGTCGGGCATCGAAATAACGTCAGCGTTGTAAAGGTGCGTCCAATCATGGTTGCGGCCTTCAAGCCGTTCGGGAGGCGGAGGAGGTCCGGCAGGATCACCTTCCAGCCAGGTGCGAACATCGTAATGGTAAAACTGTTTGGACCAGAGCAGACCGCCAAAGGACTGGCGCTGAATATTCATCGCATCCTGGGATGTACTTTTCCCCACGCGCTTGGCGTAGAACTCGTCCGCATCATTAATTCGGTTGGAAAATATGTCGTCAAAATCCCGGCTGAGTAATTCAGGTTTGGGTTGTTGATCTGTAAAACGCAATCGCAAGGTGGTTTTTGCCCCAGCCTCCATAACCATTGCGTAGTGGGCCGCCGCCTTGGTTCCGGTTGCGGCAGGGTTCACGGCGTCGCGAGCTCCGTTGATGACGTAGCGGTGGAAGGCATCCTTGACGTAGGGCCCGTGATTGCGCCAGGCGAAGAGCCTCTCCATATTGGTTTCATTTTCGGTGAAAAGCAGCTCTGGTGAGCCTTGGCAAACCAACCATCGCTTGCCATAATATTTGTGCTCGGATTCGAGAACTTCACTTCCTTCGAGCGATCCGTGCTTAATGAGTCGCGGAAGGTAGTTGTCCTGGCCCCATGACCACGTATTGCGAAACCAAAGCGTGGGCAGCAGATGCAACGCCGCCGATTCAGGCCCCCGGTTGTGGACCGTAATGCGGATCAGAATATCTTCAAACGAAGCTTTGGCGTACTCAATGAAGACATCGAAATAACGGTCGTCGTTGAAGACGCCGGTGTCCATCAGCTCGAATTCAAGCGCACGCCGGTCACGGCGGCGATTCTCCTCCACCAGATGCGTATAGGGAAATTCCGCCTGGGGGTACTTGTAAAGAAACTTCATGTAGGAGTGGGTGGGCGTGGAGTCCAAATAAAAATAATACTCCTTCACATCCTCGCCGTGATTGCCTTCGTTGCCCGTCAACCCAAAGAGCCGCTCCTTCAGAATAGGGTCGCGGCCATTCCAAAGGGCCGGGGCAAAGCACAAAAGTTGATGGCGATCGCAGATCCCTCCCAGGCCGTCCTCGCCCCAGCGATAGGCTCTTGACCGCGCGTGATCGTGAGGAAAGTATTCCCATGCCGTGCCATAGGGGCTGTAGTCCTCGCGCACAGTTCCCCACTGCCGCTCGCTCAAGTACGGTCCCCAGCGTTTCCAGTGGACGGAACGACCGGAAGATTCCTCCAGGCGAAGTTCTTCCACGGTCAGATTTTTTTCCGGATGGTTAGAGGAATGGTTCTGTTTATTCTTCATAGGGATCTTTAATTTCAAGGGCACGAAATCACTCTGCTCCAGTCAGACTCGCGGAGATTTGAGGATAGATTCCCACCGTTCATCCCCTCCTGTCGCCCCTGCACCAACAACCGGACGCAAGCATACTTTAACTTTTCGCGGCGCAAAAGTCACCGCACCTGTGCACGATGCCGGCCGAGACTTCAATTCTCCCCTTCGCCTCCCGGACTCGTAGTTGACGCCCAATCCGTCAGCCTGTAGCATGGGACTGGAACTAATCCTCGTGCAGAGAATTGCCCAAAGGTTTTCATGGAAGATGGCACGGCCCACAGGCGTCTTCTAATTGTTGACGACGAGCCCGTTATCCGCACCCTGCTTTCCCAGAAGCTGGCACGCCATGGATTTACCTGCGCCACAAGTCCGAGCGGCGAACATTCACTTGAACTCCTATCGCGGGAAACTTTCGATGCCATTATTTCCGATCTGAACCTGCCCGGAGTCTCCGGCCTCGTCTTGCTCAAGGAAGTCCTGGCACAACATCGGGGAACGGCGTTTATCATGATCACGGGCGAGGGCGACGTGCGCGCCGGCGTTCAAGCCATGCAGTCCGGAGCAGACGATTATCTGGTAAAACCTTTCGCGTTCGATTCCATGCTGGGTAGCGTCGAGCGCGCCCTGGATAAGAAGCGCCATGAGGCGGAACTCGAGCAGTATCGGCTGCGCCTGGAAGAGTTGGTAGATGAACGATCAAAGCAATACGCCACCGCGAGAATTCAAATCGAGCTGACCTACGATGAAACCCTCGGAGCACTGGGAGCTGCTCTGGACTTGCGCGATACCGAGACAGAAGGCCATTCCCGGCGAGTCAGCCGCTACGCGATGGAAATGGCAAGAACGTATGGTTGTTCAGAGGAAGAACTCAAGCACATTGTCCGCGGGTCTTATCTCCACGACATTGGAAAAATCGGTATTCCGGATTCAATCCTGCTTAAGCCCGCCAAGCTTACCGAGGAAGAGACCGCTGTGATGCAAACACACGCGCGCATCGGGTACGAACTGCTTCAGCGAATCGCTTTCTTGGAGCCGGCGGCTGAAATCGTGCTAACCCATCAGGAAAAATTCGATGGCACGGGTTACCCCCAAGGGCTTGCAGGCGCTCAAATCCCGCTGGGGTCGAGATTCTTCTCCGTGGCCGATACGCTTGACGCCATGACGTCGGACCGGCCCTATCGCCGGGCGCTCCCATTTTCCACTGCGCGTCATGAAATCGAGCGCCAATCCGGGCGACAGTTCTCGCCTGAGGCAGTCAAAATATTCCTGTCGCGGCCGGAAACAATATGGAAGGACATCCGCGAAGAAGTCAGCGAGTTCGGTGAAGGCAGAGTGTTTTTCGGACTGCCGATCCCTTGACCCGCCGGGACGCGGGTTGTGTGCACGGCCCGCTTTATTAGCAATCCAGGTTCAATTTCTTCCGCGGGATGGAGCGGGGTCCTGGCTTTGGGCCAGGTAAGTTCGGGCTTGACGAAGTTCGGGACGCTCGTCCGAACCGCGAACGCAGAGGTCTTGCAGTCTCGAGTAATAGGATTTTGCTTTTTCGCTGGCGCCGGAAAGTTCGGCAGCGCGGGCCGCGCCATAAACCCCGTCGAACCGGTTGGGAGATTCCGCCAGCGACGCTTCAAACGCAGCGAGGGCTGCGCCTGGTTGATGCAGCTCGAGGAGCATGTCACCCAACATTTCGCGGGCAGGCATCGTGAGTGAATCAACTCCGCCTTTGTCCTCCTGGTCTGCGGCCGCGCCCAGCATTTTCACCGCCTCACTGGTTCTCCCGTCAGCCAAGTCGAGCCAGGCCTCTGCTTCCTGAACGTCCACCTGCTCGAGCCCTGCCTTTGAATAGCCCTTATTCAAGTCTTTTGATTCAGCGTGGGCGTGCTTTAGATTCTCAATGTCCGCGCGGGCGGCCTTGGGGTCGCCGCTTCTTGCCGCGCCGATCGCGCTCGCCCAGTAGGTTTCCGTTTTCGCGCCCAAAGGCCAACCCTTTCCCTTCCCATTATCTATTTCACTCATCAGCGACGCCGCCTCTTTCCAATGATGCTGCTCCAGGGCGTCTTCGGCCGCGAATGTGGCTTGCGAGCCAGCCAACCGATCGGAAGTCGCTCCACGGACCGAATTCAAATCCTCTTGAAGCTGGCGTGCTTTCGCCACTTGTCCAGTCTGAAGATAGGCGTAATGGAGAAAATCCATGGCGTGCAGTTGATAGGGCGCTCCTTCCAAGTGCATGGCAGTCATTTTTTCCGCCACACCAGCGGAGGCAATATTGGACTCAATCGATTCCTGCCAAAGTCCGAGACGGGTAAAAATGTGTGAAGGCATGTGTAACGCGTGTGCGGAACCCGGGGCAATTTTGGCGTGGCGGCGTGCCGCCTCCAAACCCAACGAGGCAAGCTGGGGCGTATCGGCAGCATGAATCAAGTAATGGACAATACCGGGATGACCGGGTTCCTGTACAAATAGTTTGTTCAGAATTTCAACCGCATTTTTGCGATTGGTCAGGTCGGAATCGTCGCCCGGAATCGCAATGAGTGAAAGTGCATAGAAAGCTCCGGACTCGACATCCTGGGGATTATGAAGATAAACCTGTTCCATGGCGTTTGAATAAGCCTTGGCCCGCTCTGCATAATCAAAGTCCGATTTATTTTGAAAGAAGACCCCGGCCACCTCCACAAATTCGCGTTCGCGCTCGGTCTTGGCGCCGATTGTTTTGGCTTTGACGATGTCAGCCCTTCCTTCATCCAAAGTGCCCGCGCCGGGATGGTCCCAAAGTTGATGGTAGAGGCTCATCGCTTTTCCCCAATATGCCATTGCGCAGTTCGGGTCTTTCTTAGCTACCTCACTGAACCCTGCTTCAGCCTCCTCGTACTGGAAGGAGTGCAGCAGAGCCACTGCCCTCTCGAATGAAGCCTGGACGGCAGGAGAGCAAGATGTAGGGAAGGAAACCTTTCCCAACTGTACGGGGGTCCCATCATTGCCGCCGTGGTGATGATTTTCTTGCGCACCCGCGACTAAGACGGGGAGGAGCAAAACCCCCAACGCAGTCGAGATATAAATTTTCATGTTGCGCCTCGGTTCAAACAATATTGGAAAACGTTCACGGGGACGACGATTATCTTCAGGAAGGAAAACTGGCCAGCGCGGCTTGTTCGTCGTCAAAAGATTCGATTACGCTGAGCAAGCGCGTTATGGTCAAAACATCTCGCACGCGGTTGGAAATTTTGAGCAGAGCGACCTTCCCGCCCCGCTTATGAGCTGAAATCACGCTCCGCACCAGCACCTTGATTCCCTGACTGTCAATTGCCGACACGCCTGAACAATTTAAGATCAGGTTTACCTTGGCCTCATTGATAAGGCCCTGGAGCCTTTGGTCCAACTCATCGCTGGACTCGCCCAGATACAAGCGGCCGGATAGCTCCAGGATTATCGCCCCACCCGCTTGGCGTTCATTCGCAATAATTCCCATTGCCGATTGCCTCAACCTTTGATTTGATGTCTAACGCGTGGACGTCCAAACTCTTCGATGCCCAGTAGATTCTATCCCTGAAACGTCCGAACAAACCAATTATCTCTTATCGAACTGCCCTCTGGCCTGCCTAAGTTTTGTAGCCTATTCCCAGGTATAAGAAGGATGGGCACCTGGGTCCAGCTTGTGGGACGACCCTAGTCAAGCGACACCCAAACTGACTTCACCTGCGTGTAGGACTCGATGGCGTGCGGCCCCATTTCACGGCCAAATCCGCTCTGCTTGTAACCGCCGAAGGGAGAGCTGGAGTCAAAACAATTGTAGGCGTTGATCCATACTGATCCGGCTTTAATCTCGCTTGCCAGGCGGTGGGCGACTCCAATGTCACGCGTCCAGACGGCGGAGACCAATCCATAAATAGTGGAGTTGGCGATGGAAGCCGCTTCTTCCGCGTCGTTGAATTTGAGCGTGGAGAGCACCGGCCCGAAAATTTCTTCCTGGGCGATTTTCATCTGCGGCTTGACGTCGGCAAATACTGTAGGCCTCACGAAAAAGCCTTTGGACTTTTCTCCCTCTCTATCCCGGCCGCCTCCGCAAACCACTCGCGCGCCCTCGTCCTTGCCACTTTGAATGTAGCTCAAGATCCGGTCCATCTGGGTTTGGCTGATCTGCGCGCCCATTTCCGTTTTGGCGTCGAACGGATCGCCCACGCGCATTGCACCCGCTCGTTCGGCGAGCTTGCCCACAAATTCGTCGTAGATCCTTTCATGCACCAACAGCCGCGAGCCCGCGCTGCACACTTCGCCCTTGTTGGCGTAGATCCCCCAGAATGCGGCCTTCATGGCGCGATCCAGATCGGCATCGGGAAATATGATGTTGGGGGATTTGCCTCCCAACTCCAGTGAAAGCCGCTTCAGATTCGATTCGCCTGACGCCTTCAGCAGCGCGCGCCCCGTCCGGGTGCTGCCCGTGAATGCAATCTTGTCCACGTCCATGTGATGGGCCAGGGCGCCCCCAGCCGCCGGACCGTAACCGGTGACGACGTTCACCACACCTTCGGGAACTCCCGCCTCCATGCAATATTCAGCCAGTTTCAAGGTAGTGAGTGGAGTCATCTCCGATGGCTTGAGAACCATGGAGCACCCAGTAGCCAGGGCGGGCGCCACCTTCCATGCCGCCAGCATCATGGGATAGTTCCACGCCGTGATCATGCCTACCACGCCCACAGGCTCGCGCAACGTGTAGTTTAAAAAATTGCCGCTCACGGGAATGGTTTCGCCGCAAATCTTGCGTGTCCATCCGGCATAGTAATAAAAAATGTCATAACTTGCGGGCACGTCGGCGCGGACGGCTTCTTTATAAGTTTTGCCGTTATTCAGCGACTCAAGTATCGCCAACTCTTCTTTATTCTTTTCAATCAGCTCGCCAATACGCCAGATAATCTTCTCTCGTTTTGAGCCGCTAAGGCCCCGCCAAGCGCGATTGTCAAAGGTGCGACGCGCCGCCTGAACGGCGCGGTCCACGTCCTCCGCGCCGGAGTCAGGAACGGTGGTCACCTGTTCGCCCGTGGCCGGATTCATTACCGGAATGGTCTTGCCGGAGGTTCCGTCCAGGTATTTTCCGTCAATGAAAAGTTGACCCGGCTTGATCGCAGCCTTGGCGGCGTTGACGTCCATATGATCCACCCTCTTGGTTCATCGATGGATTCCAGCCTGACTGGAATCGACGACGGCGAATTGTACTTTCCGGCCGTGAGTGCGTCAAGCGGCCTGAGGCCTGAGGATCTTCTGTTGTGGCTCCGCAGATGTCTGCCACATTTACTAGTCCGAACCAATGATTTCTGGCGCGGGTCGAATTGCAATCTGCAAACTCTGGCGGCGCCACGGCGACAAATTACCCGGCGCGGGTAATAATTCCATTGAGATTATCCACAGGGGTCACAACATGAAACTGCAAGCGATTGAACCATCATAATTTATTGCATTAATGAGTGCATTCCGGATTGGAAAAACACTTGCACTTGAGCTTTGTTCGTAATTGGTCGGCTAACTCAGCCCGATCTGGCCTGAGAGGCCAAGCACGTTCGCCGATTGGCCGATTAATACCAATTATGCGTCTCCGCCGGCCGCCTCCTTCCACGGCTCCCAGAGCGGAAGGAGCATCGCAGGCCGGCGGAGGCGGCCAGACATATTCGAAGTCAGGCTGTGATAAAATAGAGCAGGAATGCGATATCTGGTCAGAGCCCGCGTGAGACCTGGTCGAGAGGCTTCACTGTTAAACGCCATTGAAGAGGGAGTTCTTGGCGATGGTTCGGTTGCCGAGGGAGAATACCTGCGCAACATGGCGGACGCCCGCCTGTGTGAGGATGGCACAGCGCGCTGGGTGGAGGTTTGCTATTGTCCGACACCCTTGCAGGAAGAGCGCCCTTACTGGGAGGAGTACTTTGACCTGACGCGGGTGCAGGACGCGCACGACCGCCGCCGCTGCCAGGATTACAATGGCGAAAAACCCTGGGCATGCGGTGAGTGCGATTGTACTGCGCGGCTCGAAAAGAGGCTGGAAACCATAGGAACGCCTTTCCTTGAATGTTTACGAGACGCACGAGCAAAAACTCATTCAACCAATAAATCTTCCACGATTTCCGGGAAATAATCACTTAGCGCGCTGATTTCGCCCACCCATCCGTTGCTACGCGCTTTTGGCGCTAGCTTTAAGGACTTTGGATCGTAACTTTCCCAGTTGGACATTAATGAAATTCTTGCGATCCAGGAAAGTCAGCACCGGGGGCTGGCGCATTCCCATCCTCCGCAAAGCCGTAGCCAAGCGCGGATCCCTTTTGGTCAGTTTCAGCCCGATAGTCAATGTTTCAATTGCATCTTCCTTTTTTCCGTTCAGGCGATACACTTCCGCCAAATTAAGATAAAGCTCCGGCTGGTTGCGTTGCTTCTTGACTGCTTCGTCGCAGAGGTCTTCAGCCTCGGACGGATTGCCGTCCGTCATGGCCATGGTCAACCCCAGATAAGAGAGGAAAAATGGATTCGTCTTTTCCAAGTCAACCGCATTCTTCAGGTGGACCAGCGCCTGGCGCGGAAATTTGTTGCGCAGCGCGTCCAATCCTTCCTTGAATTCCTTCATCGCCTGTTCATTGGCCATTATTCCCTCCTTTTGATGAACGCACCGGCAGACGGCTCAAACCGTTTTACATTCAAGCCGGAAACGGAGATTGCCACCCCCGCAACCATCAAGCTGCGAAATACTACCCACTGCCGGGGACAACTTCCCTGGAAGATTGAATCTTGGACTTGGCTTGTGCGAATTGTCAAGGTCTTCCGTTCGGGTGTGTCTTCCGTTCGGTTGGTATTGGTGTCATTTGCCAAACGCGGCCGCTCCGATAGGCCGTCATTCCCGCGAAAGCGGGAATCCATTTTCCTAAATTGTTGGAAACGCGGTCGCCCCGGCTACACTAGATTCCCGCCTTCGCGGGAATGACGGCGCGCGGGAGCTCCCGCGGCGGGCAAACGACAGCACTACCCCTTTGGGTCAAACTCTGGTATTTCCGAACGGCCAGTCAGGTTGTAAAAGACGTTCGGCGCGGCATTATTTTGTCACAGCCGAAAGGCGCGAAAAGTAATAGACCGTGCTCAGGAAAGAGGCAAGCGCAATCTTGCCACGGCTCCGGGATCGGGCTTGCAGCTTTCGAGGGTAAGGGTTCCGCCGTGGGCTTCCGCAATCTGGCGGCTGAGCACCAGGCCGATTCCCGTGCCCTGCGGCTTGGTGGTGAAGAACGGAACAAAGAGATTGGTGGTGGTGGGCGGGCCGGGCCCGTTGTCCTGCACCCACACTTCCAAAATATGAATGTTCTTCTTCCATCCCACTTTGACGTCACCACCCGATTCCAAAGCCGCTTCCACGGCGTTCTTCACCAGGTTGATCACAAGCTGCTCCACCTGGTCGCCGTCGGCTCGAATGGTAAGCTTGGGGCCGGGCACCAGAGTCACCTTCAATCTGTTTTCCAGCTCCACCACGCGTCGCAACAACTCCCCAATTTCAACGGGTTGGAATTTGGGTTGAGGAAGACGCGCCAACCGCGAGTACGCTTCCATGAATCGACTCAGCGCCTCCGCCCGCGTCTTCATGATTTCGAGGCCGCGCCGCATATCCACTTCCCAATCGGCCGCTCGTTGCGGGCGGATCAGCATGCTTTCGAGAGTTCCGGCCATGGACTTGATGGGCGCGAGAGAATTATTGAGTTCGTGGCCAAGCACGCGGATTAATCGCTGCCAGGCCTGGCGTTCCTCTTCGCGCAGCGGGCGGCTTAAATCCTCGAGCACCAAAAGCTGGTGGGGCAATCCCCGTTCGCGAAATGTACCGCGACGCAATCCCCATCGTGCGGTGTCACTGGGCCGGCCCGGGAAAGAGCGTTCGAGCGTCCTCAACGGCTCTCCGTCAAGACAATCGGCCAGTCCCAACTCGTCGGCGTTGCGGCCCAAAAGGCCTTCGGGGGGCTGCGCGATCAGCTTTTCCCCCGCGCGGTTGATCAGTCGCAAACGCTGGTGGGCGTCAAAGGCAAAAATGGCCACGTCAATCTCCGCCATTACTTTGCGGAGCAGAGCGGTGGCCTCCTCCGCGCCCAGCCTTTGCTCGCGCATGGTTTCGCTGAGCGCGTTGGCCTCCAGAAATACCTCGCCCATGGCATCATCGTGGCTCGCTCCCCGGGCTCGAAGAGAGTAGTCCTCCTCCCGCAGCGCGCTCAGGAGATTGGAGAGAGTTTGCAGGGGCATGACGACGCGATCCTGAAGCGCGCCCGCAAATCCAAGCCAAAAACAAACGATGAGAATCGTCAAGGTCCATTGCACTTTGCTGGAGAAGTCGCCTTCCCACAGCAAGACTAATGACACGATGGTGGCGGGCAGTCCACCCAGAAACGCCATGAGTAGAATTCGATGCTCATAGCTCAGTTTTCTTTTTTGACTTTTACCTCTGGGACTGCGGCTTGGGAATTGATTGGCCAAGGCGGGTCATTCCGGCAGAGTCACAGACCGTATTTCTGAAATCTCCGGTAAAGGGCGCTGCGGCTCAGGCCCAGGGCTTCGGCCGCTTCACTCACATTCCCATCGTAGCGGGCCAAGGCCTTCTTGATCAGAAATGATTCTACTTCTTCCAGGCTCATGTCCTCAAGGCGAGGCGGCCCGTCGCGGCCCGCCGCGCGCAGACCCAGATCGCTGGCGTGGACCATCTCACCGGGCGCCAGCAGAACCGCGCGTTCCACGGTGTGGTCCAATTCTCGAACGTTGCCCGGCCAGGAATAATCGAGCAGCGCCTGAAGCGCCGGCGGGTCAATGCCTGCCACCTTGCGGCGGTATCGCTGGGCGTGCTGATGAAGAAAATGCATGGCGAGGTTGGTGATATCTTCGCGCCGCTCGCGGAGCGGAGGGAGGTGAATCTCAATAGTATTCAGGCGAAAGAGAAGGTCTTCCCGGAATCGCCCTGCTCCGACTTCCATTTTCAAGTCGGCGTTGGTGGCGGAAACAATTCGTATATCCGCGTGACGGGATTTCGAAGACCCCACTCGCTCGAATTCCCCCGTTTGGAGAACACGAAGTAGCTTGGACTGGAGGTTCATCGGCACATTGGAGATTTCGTCGAGAAAAATCGTGCCCCCATCGGCCAGATCGAAGCGCCCCACTCGATCGGACTTGGCGTCGGTGAAGGCGCCTTTGACGTGGCCGAAAAGCTCGCTCTCAAACACTCCCTCGGAGAGGCCACCGGTATTGACTGTGATCATGGCCTTGTTGGCTCGCGCCGAACACGCATGAAGAGTCTGGGCCACCACTTCTTTTCCCGTGCCATGTTCCCCGGTGATCATTACGTTGGCTTCGGAAGGTCCGATGCGAGTGATGAGTTCCAGCACGGGCTGCATCACCGCGGATTTGGCAATGAAAGTGGGCCGCCCTTCGGCGCGCAGCAAACGGTTTTCCGCCTCCAGCCGCTGGCCGCGCCGCAGCGCTTCGCTCAATTCAATTTGCGTGCGCACAATGGCCAGCAAGCGCGCATTGTCCCAGGGCTTCTGTATGAAATCCCGCGCGCCGCGGCGCATAGCTTCCACGGCAACCTCGACGCTGCCCCACGCGGTCATCACCACCACGGGCAGCGCAGCGTCCATGGCTTGCATGCGCGTCAATAAATCCAGCCCTTCATGGCCGGAGGTGGTGTCGCGGGCGTAATTCAAGTCGATAAGGGCCAGATCAAAGTCAAACGCCTCCAGGGCGGCCAGGACAGCGGCCGGTGATCCGACGGCCTCCGTCTTATGGCCTTCGCTCTTGAGCAAAAGACGCAATGCTTCGAGCACGTCCGGCTGGTCATCCGCGATCAGAACTCGTGTTGAATTGGAGTCAGGCTTCTTCATATTGTAAGATTGCCGATTGACGATTGCCGATTGACAATTGAGGTCGAAGGTTGAACTCCCTTTGCCTTAGTGGGCTGTTTCGATGTCTTTCGGGAAGAGATACTGATTGCCAGCAACTCATTCGATTCCTTGAACAACTCAACTAATCGATCGGCCTTGATCAAACCCGATTCTTTCAGGAGTTCCAGCCAGTAAAGCGTTTCATCTGCTTCTTCGACTACAATGGAGAGTTTAGCCGCAAACTCTGCGCGCGATTGAGCCCGGCACGCCGCCCGGTAATTGGCACCCACAGAAGTCGCTGATCGTAGGAGCTGCCTTCCAATGACTTGACCCACCAGCCCGCGAGGCATCGCATCCACAAGCTTGATGACCCGCAACGCAAACGACTTGGTCCGGGTTTTCATTTCATTTGGAGTCATGCTTCGAGCTATTCCTCCCGGTAATACTAAGCGATCTGAAGTCACCAATCATGAAGCCGTAATTCTTACAATCGTCAATCGGCAATTGGCAATTAAGCCGCAATCCATCCGTCCGCCAGCCGGATGACCCGGTTGCCGTATGTGGCGTTCACTTCCGAGTGGGTCACCTGAATGATGGTGGTGCCTTCGCCGTTCAGCTTTTTGAACAGCTCCATGATTTCCTTGCCCTGGCTGGAGTGAAGATTGCCGGTGGGTTCGTCGGCGAGAATCAACTTTGGATTGGCAATCACCGCCCGGGCCACAGCCACAAGCTGCTGTTGTCCGCCGGAAAGCTGGCTGGGGTACAAGTCCTTTTTGCCCACAATATGAAACCTGTCGAGCGCGTCCGCTACCGTTCCCTGGCGCTCGGATCCTTTGATGTCACGATAGGAAAGCGGAATATCCAGATTCTCAGCCACGGTGAGGCTGTCCAGCAGGTGATACTGCTGAAAGACGAATCCGATGTACTTCTTATTGATTTCGGCGCGCCCCTTCTGATTCATCTTGTGGATGGGCTGGCCCAGGAAATAAAACTCGCCGGTCCACGACGCGTCGAGCATTCCAAGAATGCTGAGCAGAGTGGATTTTCCCGCCCCCGACGGCCCCATGATAGTGACGAATTCACCTTCTTTAATCTCGGCCGTGATCCGCCGCAGCACGTAGTACCGGGCCGCGCCCGCGGGATAAGACTTTTCGATGTTGCTAAGCTTGATCATTTTTCGTGTCCCTTCATTAAGAACTGTGGCAAGTGGTTAGTGGCAAGTGGCAAGCAAGAGATCATAGCTGAAGCCGCGCCTATTTGTTCCCTAAACTCGTCACTCGTCACTCATCACTTGTCACTCGTATCTGAGCGCCACCATCGGGTCCACCTTAGTTGCGCGCCGCGCGGGAATATAACTCGCCGCGAGGGCTACGATGGTCAGGATAATTGGCACGCCGACAAATGTCACCGGATCGGTGGCACTGATTCCGAAGAGCAAACTGGAAAGGACTTGAGTGGCGGCAAATGCGCCGGCCAAGCCGATTCCAATTCCGATTAGCGTAAGGAACAACCCCTGTCCCACTACTAGTCTTACAACGTCCCGTCGCGCGGCGCCCAAGGCCATGCGGACGCCGATCTCGTGGGTGCGCTGTGAGACTGCATACGCCATCACACCATAGAGTCCACCCATGGCAAGTACCAGTGCGAGAAAACCGAAGGCGCCCAGTAGTATGCCTGTTGTGTGCGCCGGGAAAAGTGGAAGGGCCATGTACTCCTTCATGGTTTCCATGTCGAACGGGACCACATTCGGATCAAGAGTTTGGATTTCGCGCCTGGCCGCCGGCATCAGGATCTGAGGATCACCCGCGGCGCGAACAACAAGTGTTAGCGCTGGATGATAATTCTGGAGTATCGGCCGGTAAAAGAAAGGCAAAGCGTCTTCACTAAGAGTTCGGTATTTCCCAGTCTCCGCCACACCCACGATTTCAACACTTCCTGTTTTTCCCAGTTTAAGGCGTTGTCCTACCGGATTCTCTCCCGGCCAAAACTTCTTTGCCATCGCTTCGTTGACGATGGCAACTCCCGGTGAACCGGCGCCATCTTGAGCAGTGAACTCGCGACCCTGAAGGAGGGGAATGCCCATGGTGCTGAAGTAACCCGGTCCGACGTCGGTGGTATTGATCGCGGGCAGACCTTGGGTGGGATCGGTTTGGCGCTCGGGCCCGGCTTCAGTCATATCCTGGTTGGTGTTGAGCGGCAAGTAGCCAGTCGTGCTGACTGATTTCACTCCGGGCACCGCTTCGATCCGAGCGATCAGTTCCCGGTAGAATGCTCTGCCCTTCGATTCGGAATACCCGAGGCTTCCCGGATCCAACTCGGCCATTAGTACATGCTGAGTGTCGAAGCCGGGGTTAATGGACTGCGCATTCAACAGACTCCTTACGCATAGCCCGGCGCTCACCAACAGGACCAGGCAGACAGAAATCTGCGCGACCACCAGAACGCTTCGCAGCCTCGACCGCCGGTAGCCTCCGATGCCGCCTTCATCTTTGAGGACAGGGATTATGTCCACGCGCGCGGCGCGGAACGCCGGAGCGATTCCGAAAATTATTCCAGTCACAAGGGAAACCGCCAGCGTAAAGGCGAGTACGCGCCAATCCAGAGGAACAGTAAGTTTAATGGGCAAGCTCGGCGGCGTAAGGGTAAGCAATGCGGGAGCGATCCAGCTTGCCAGCAGGAACGCGAGGCAGCCGCCAAGAAATGCAACCAGGGTGCTCTCAACCAGCGTCTGTCGGATCAAGCGGCCGCGCCCGGCGCCTAAAGCCGTGCGTATGGCCGTCTCGCGGCGGCGCGAACTCGCTTGCGCCAATAGCAGATTGGCTGCATTGGCACAGGCAATCAGGAGGACAAGACCCACCACGGCCATTAAGATCCCGGTGAAAGCAGCCACGTAGCCCCGAAATGGACCCGGTACGAGAGTGACTGGAAATATTGCTGCTTCCTTATCTTTGTTACTTTGCGGAAAGGATTTTTGTAATTGATGAGATAGGACGCTCAGGTCAGCCTGCGCCTGTAATAAAGTCTCTCCCGGCTTCAAGCGCCCTGCGCCAAAGAGCCAGGTGATGTCATGGTTGGTCAAGAAACCGGGGTCGTGAGTGAATGCCGCCGTCATCGCCAGAGGCGCCCAAAAATCCGGCTGGATTCCCGCAAAAATACCATTGAATCCTTCCGGAGCAATTCCCACCGCGGTAAATTTTGTGCCATTCAAGACAAGTGTTTTTCCCAGAATTCCTGCATCAGCGGCCAGCCGCCTCTGCCAAAAAGCGTGACTGAGCACAACTACCGGATGCGCTCCGGGAGTCTGATCCTCCTCCGCCATAAATGAGCGACCCAGCGCGGGTTTGACGCCGAGAATATCGAAGAAATTTCCGGACACGAGTGCGCCCTGCGCCTTCTCGCCCTGGCCCGACCGGCTCCAACTCACCATGTGCGGGTCTCCATCGAATGCGAGCATGCCTGAAAATACCTGGTTGTGGTCCCGGTAATAAATATAGTCAGGATAATTTAACGGCAGGAAGTGTTCGAGTCCCGACCCGGCATTATTCTGGTTCCAGACTTCCAGCAACTGGCTTGGAGCTTCAACCGCCGGCGGACGGAACAATAGTGCATTAACGAAACTGAAGATCGTTGTGTTGGCGCCAATCCCCAGGCCCAGCGAAATCACGGCAATGGCCGTGAAGGTGGGGTTCTTTGCCAACATCCGGAATGCGTATCTTATGTCCTGAAGTAAAGTTCCCATGTGACATTCCCTCGTGATGCAAGAATTGCCGATTTGTGATTGACGATTGCCGATTGGAGGCCCATTTTCGAAACCGACTTTTTCCAATCGTCAATCTTAAATCATCAATCGAAAATTATTCGTACCTCAGCGCCACCATCGGGTCCACCTTCGTCGCCCGGCGCGCAGGGATATACGTAGCGATCAAGGCCACGGCAACCAGGACCAGTGAGACGCCGGCGAAGGTCAACGGGTCAGATGCCTTCACGCCAAATAGAAGGCTGGCCAGGAGGCGCGCGAGGCCCAGGGATAAGGCCAATCCAATGGCGACGCCAATTGCCACCAGCACCATGCCTTGTTTCACCACCAGCCCCAGAACTTGCAGTGCAGTCGCGCCCAAAGCCATCCGGATTCCCACTTCCTGCGTTCGTTGGGAAACCGAATAAGAAAGAACGCCGTAAATGCCGACGGAGGCAAGCAGAAGGGCAAGCAATCCGAAGACACCGAGCAAGATTGCGCCCATGCGCGGCGCCCAAAGTCCCTGGTCGAGCAATTCGCCGATGGTATTCACATTCACCAGCGCCAGGTTGCGGTCCAAAGATTGGACCTGTTCGCGCACTGAAGAAATAACCGTGCCTGGACTGGCCGAGGTGCGCACATGGAGTACTGCGGCAGGAGAATAGTACTGTGCCATGGAAAGATAGGCGGCGGGCTGGGGATCCTCACCGACGCCGAATTGCCAGGAGTCGGCCACCTCACCCACAACTTCGAGCAGGGTGGGATCGCCGAAGAAATGGAACCGTTTGCCCAGCGAATCTTCTCCGGGCCAGAAATGGCGGGCCATGGCTCGATTGACGACGGCCACTGCCTTTGTTCCTTTGCGGTCAAGGTCACTGAACGCCCGGCCTTTGAGGAGCGAAATTCCTTCGGTTTGAAAGTAACCCGGCGAGACGTTATTCAGCGTGGTTAATGTCCCCCGCTGCCCGCTTTTTTCGTCCTGCCCTTCCAAGAAAATTGTTCTGGCAAAACCGCCGCCCATGGGAAAGTTTGAGGCCACCGCCGCCGACTGAACCCCGGGAGCGGAAGAGGCGCGTTCGACGGCATCCCGGAAGAATTGTTCTCCCCGGTCCTGGTCATAGTGCTGCGAGCCCAAATCGAAACCAATCACAAACAGGTTTTTGGATTCAAAGCCCGGATTGAGAGACTCGGCGTAGGCGAGGCTGCGCAGGAACAATCCCGCTCCAATCAAAGTAACGAGGGCCAACGACACTTCGGAAACTACCAGGGCCTGTCGGAATCGATTTCGGCCCCACGCCATGCTTCCGCTCCGGCCTCCCGTGTTCAGAGTCTCCACCAGATTTGGCTTTGAAACCTTGAACGCCGGGACCAACCCAAAGAGGATGGCCGTCAGTATGGAAATGCCGAAAGTGAAGGCGAGCACGCGTCCATCGAGAGACAACGCGATGTCCGATTGTTCAAGGAAGCTGGGGCGGTAAGACCAAAGGATCGAACGCCCCCAATACCCAATCAGCAAACCGCCTGAGCCGCCCAGAAGGGAGAGCAAAAAACTCTCGGTAAGTGACTGGCGCACGAGGCGCGTGGAACGGGCGCCGAGAGCCGCGCGCAGGCACATTTCCTTTTCGCGACGCGCCGTCTGCGCAAGCAGCAGGTTGGCCATGTTCACGCAAGCAATCAAGAGAACCAGCCCGACAATCCCCAGCAGCACGGCGCCTGCCTTGGCGATTTGATCGTGCTGGTTAATCCCCAGGGCCGCGTCCGCCAGCGGAGAAAGGGTGGCGCTTCGTCCCGAGTTGTCCTTGGCATATTGCTGTTCGAGCCGGGATGCGACAGTTTGCACTGCCGTATTCGCCTGGGCGATATTCACGCCCGGATTCAGCCGGCCAAAACTGGTGAAATCCAGGAAGCGACGATCTTGGAAATTGGCTTCAAAGAAACCATCCAGGACCATGGAGTGCATGCTGACGGGAATCCAAATCTGGCTGGAATTGGCAAAGAGGAAAGTTCCTTTGAATTGCGGCGGCGTAACACCGATGACCGTGTAACTGTTTCCGTTCAGGGTCATTGTCCGCCCCAGAACATCATGCGCGCCGCCGAATTCGCGCGACCACAATCCATAACTTATAACCGCCACCGTGTCGCCGCCCGGATGGTGGTCCTCATCGGCGCGAAACGTGCGGCCCAACACGGCGCTGACTCCCAACACATCAAAATAATTTGCCGTCACGAGCGACCCCTGATATTGCCTCGGCTTTTCACCTCCACTGAGCGTCAGGGGCAGCGGCCCGGTGAAGGCCGCCAGCCCGGAAAAAACTCCAGCCTGTTGCGCGTAATCCTGATAGTTGGGGAAGGAAATGCCCAGCCTGGTGGCATTGCCCAGCGTCACCAAGGTCTTCTTGTCGGTTGTGTCCAACTCAACCAGGCGGGAAGCGTCCTTTACCGGAAGGGGATTCAACAAGACGGCATTGAATATGGTGAAAATGGCCGTGTTCGCGCCGATCCCCAGGGCAAGAGTGAGCACGGCAACCACCGTGAAGCCGGGACTCTTAGCCAGCATCCGAATTCCATATCTTAGATCCTGAAGGAAGTTCATCATCACATTCCTCCCTTAGCCCTCGCATTGTCGAGGGTAAAAACTAGAAACTGGAAACCAAAAGAGAGAAACTGGAAATTGGAAAATAGAAACTGGCACGAGCAAATAAGTCCAACATCCAGTTTCCAATTTCCGGATTCCGGTTTCCCGCTCCAGGTTTCCAGTTTTGACACCACCACCGGGCGGCCCAACCCCTCAATCGCCCGGCTGCTTCCACGACTTCCAGTTACACTTCCTGAGCCTCGGCCATGCTCTCATCCACAATGCGGCCGTCAAACAGGCGGACCGTGCGCTCCGCGTGGCGGGCGTAGCGAGGATCATGAGTGACCATACAGATTGTGGCGCCCTCGCGGTGAAGGTTGCGGAGAAGCTCCATGGCTTGCTCGCCATTTTTCGAGTCCAGGTTTCCGGTAGGCTCATCGGCCAGCAGGACGGAGGGCTTGCCGCCCAGGGCGCGCGCCACCGCGACTCTTTGCTGTTGACCGCCGGAGAGTTGTGACGGGTAATGCTTGATGCGGTGCGCCATTCCGACCTTTTCCAGCGACTCCTGAACGCGCGCCTTCCTTTCCGCCGAGGGCATTCCCCGGTAGGTCAGGGGCAGTTCCACATTCTCGTAAACAGTGAGATCGCCAATCAGGTTAAACGCCTGAAAGATGAAGCCCACCTCGCGATTACGGATTCGGGTTCGTTCGGAAAGCGTCAAGTCCGCCACCGACTTGCTGTTCAATATGTACGTTCCATCGGACGGGGAGTCGAGAAGCCCGAGGATGGACAGCAGGGTGGACTTGCCGCAGCCCGATGGGCCGGCAATGGCGATGTACTCCCCTTTCTGAATGTCCAGGTGGATTCCCGAAAGCGCGTGCGTCTCCACCTCGTCGGTGTAGAAAACTTTAGTCACGCCTTCGAGATGAATCAAGGGCGTCCCCGAAGAGCCGGCCCTCCGTTGCGCGTCTCCTGCCACTTGCGTTTGGGGGTTGGGTTCCATTTTATCTCCTTTGTATTTCGTCAAAATATTCGCGAACCATACTTGGGCAAATTGGAAACTGGAAACTGGAAACTAGAAACTGGGATTTCAAATTGCGGGCCAGTTTCCATTTTCCCGTTCTTGCCTAAGGCACTCCTCACCGTTCATTCGTACCTCAGCGCCACCATCGGGTCCACCAACGACGCCTTGCGGGCGGGCAAATATCCGGCCAGAGCCGCGAACGCCAGCAGGAGCGTTGCAGCACCAATAATGGACAACGGGTCAGTCGGCTGTAGGCCAAAAAGCATTTTGGATACCAACCGCTCGCCGGCCACCGCCGCTGGTAGACCAATGGCCAGCCCGATTCCCACCAGGATCAGGCTCTCGCGCATCACCAGCCACAGTACTTTCGAGCGCGCAGCGCCCAGCGCCATACGGATGCCAATCTCATTCGTTCGCCTGGCAACAGCGTAGGTCATGAGCCCATAAATCCCAATACAGGCCAAGAATACCGCCAGCAGACCGAAAAAGGTGGTGAGTTGGGCGATCAAGGACTGACTGGCGACGGACCGATCCACCAGTTGGGCGAGAGTGCTCTGATACGATACCGGGAGGGTTCGGTCTACCTCGCCGATGGCGCGGCGGACCTCCGCGATGATCGCCTTGGGATCACCCGAATAGCGGACTTCAAGGCTGTTGTAATAGCCCATGCGCTGGGAATGAGGGTAATACGCCGCCGGAAATGGCCGCTCGCGCAAATCTTCGTATTTGGCGTCTTTCACCACACCGACAACTTCAATGTCGTTGCTATGCTCGGGATCGCCGCCGACGCCGAACCGGTGCCCGATGGGCGAGCCGCCGGGGAAATACCACTTCGCCATAGTCTGGTTTATAACGGCGACTTTGGATGAAGTCGCTGTATCCTGCGGGCCGAAGGCGCGGCCGACCAGCAATGGAATTCCCATCGCATCAAAATAACCCGGGCCGATCACATTATGCGTAGCGGCCATGTCATTTTCAGCCGTTGGTGGGCGTCCTTGAATCGAAACCGGATCGGTCCACTCGCCCTGGTTGAAAGTGAAGAAGGAAACGCTGGCGGCTCGCACGCCAGGCTCGCCGCTCAACCGCTGCTCGATTTGCTGATAGAGGTTCGCCAAGCGCGAATCTTCCTTGTAGCCGACCGCGGGCGGATCGATCGTAAACAGTAGAACGTTTTCCTTGTTGAATCCCGTATCCACTTGGTCGAGTTTGGCGAGGGTGCGCAGGAAAAGACCGGCGCCGATCAGGAGGACGAGCGAAAGCGCCACCTGCGAAACGATCAAGGCCCTGGCCAGCGCGCTGCGACTCGCCACCGAGGCCATTCCCCTGCCTTCTTTAAGGGAGGGACTCAAGTCAATGCGCGTCGCCCGCAACGCCGGAAGGGTTCCGAAGAGAACCGCAGTGGCGAGCGAGACAAGAAAAGTGAAGGCGAGCACGCGCGCGTCCGGCGCCACGTTCAGTGGCAAAGGATCGGTGCCATGAGGGACCATGGCGAGAAGAGTCTGGCTGGCCCACGACGCAAACAAAACTCCCAGCGTGCCGCCAAAGAACGCCATCAGCAGGCTCTCGGTAAGCATTTGCCGGATCAGCCGCGACCGCTTTGCGCCAATGGCCATGCGCACGGCAATCTCGCGCTCGCGTGCGGAGGCCCGTGCCAGCAGAAGATTGGCGATGTTGGCGCAGGCGATAAGCAACACCAGCCCGACGACGGCCATCAAGATCTGCAAAGGCAATGAAAACATGTGGCGGAGGCGCGATAGTCCGCGCGCGGCCGGGGTAAGCTCGATCTGGGCGTGATCGAGGGTTAGTTGTTGTTGCTTCGTGAGGACCGGGCCTGCGAATTCCTGCCAGATCTGGCGCGCCACCAGATTGACGTTCGCTTGCGCCTGCGTGACATTGAAGCCGGGCTTAAGACGCCCAAGAATGTAGAGCGATTGGAACCATACGTTATCCAGCCCGTTCCAGCCGGGCGACACCTGTTTTTCCATCGATAGGGGTATCCACACATTGGGCGATTCGCCCACCGTCGTGCCGAAAAATTCAGGCGGAGTAACCCCCATGATGGTGTAGACATTCGATCCGAGGGTCACGGTTTTGCCGACGATGGCGGGGTCGCGTGCAAAGCGCCGGTCCCACCAAGCGTAACTGATCATGGCTACCGGGTGCCCGCCAGTCGGTTGGTCCTCAGTGTCGGTGAAGGCGCGCCCCAAGATGGGCGTGACTCCCAGAAAGGAAAAATAATTCCCCGAAACTAATTGGACATGCATCGATTCCAGGTCGGCGCTTCCCGCCACGGCCCCATGCATCCCCAAATTTAAGCTCAACAAGGCGGTCACATCGGAGAAGACCTGGTTCTTCCGCCGGAACTCTCGATAAAAGGAATAGGAATAGAGAGTCGTGTTGGCGAAATCGTCCGCGTCGCCGGCGGCTAATCCCGTTCCCAGCAGAACAAGCTGGCCTGGACTCTGCACCGGCAATTCCCGGAGCATCACCTCATTCAGCAAACTGAAAATTGCCGTGTTGGCGCCAATCCCAAGCGCAAGGGAGAGAACGGCCACGGCGGTGAAGCCGGGACTCCGGCGCAGCATGCGCAGGCCGTATCTCAGGTCTTTTAAGAAGTTACCCATTGTGAAGATTTCTCGTAACTTGTCTGCCGGCCCGTCAGTCTTGAATTGAGTGATTTCGCGATTTAGCGATTTACAGACTATCGAAAACCAACAGCGAAAATCTGACTATCGAATCTGTAAGCGCTTTTCGAATTTCTATTTTCGAGTTCCGATTTTCTTTCTCTCAATCGCTCAATCATCAAATCACTCAATCGCCAATTTCCCTAATGGCTGAGCTCAATTCGGTCCACGTTATCGTATCGGGACATGTCCGACAGGATCACCTCGTCCCCCACACTCAACCCACTAATGATCTCAATGGTGCTCACCGAACTGCGTCCCAACTTTACTGGCACCTTGATGGCCTCTTTTTCATGATTTGTAACCTTGAAAAGCATCACGGTACTATCGGGCTGTCCAAAGGTAGGCCGTCCCACATAAAGCACGTCGTTCAGTTTTTCCAACTCAATCGTTCCATCCACACTCAGGTCAGGATAAGCACCCTGCGGGAGCGGGCCGTCCAGCGCGACGTCAACACTTACGGTCCCGTTGACCGATGATGGGTCCTTACGAATGACGTGTCCGGGGATGATGCCGTTGTGAGTGTCGATGGAAGCCTTTTGGCCCTCCACCACATCTTTCACTTGGGTCTCGGCGATTTTCACTTCGGCCTTGAGTTTGGTCGGTTGGGAAACTCGGGCAATGTTGGTTCCCGCCGTTACGCGTTGCCCCACTTCCACCGGCAGGAGCTGAAGCACGCCGTCGATTCCCGCGCGCACGTGCAGCAATTCCACCTGCGACTTCTTCAATTCGTAGAGGGCCCGCAGTTGATCGATCTTCGCTTGTTGTGCATCCAACTGCGCCTGCTCGGAGGCCGCATCCGTGCTCAGTCTTGTTTGCTCGATGCCATTGCGCGTGTTCAGCGAATCCGCTTTGACGTTGTCGAGCTGAACCGTCAGGTTCGAAATGAGACCATTTTCGGCCAACTTGGAATCCACTTCCGCCTGAAGCTTGGCCTGGCGATAATCCGCGCCCACCGTTGCGGCGACGGATTTTTGATCGAGGAGGGTGGTTTCCAACTTTACTTTTAGACTGTTATAGTCAGCCTGAGCCGCCTTCATCTGATATTCAGCGTCCACGGCCGACTGTTGCAATTCCGGGTTGCTCATTTCCACCAGAATGGTGTCTGCCTTGACAGGCTTGGAGCCGGGAAGGACCACGAGCTTGTCAATCCGTCCATCCGTAGCGGCGGGAATCCAGCGAATCTCCACCGGCACCAGGGTGCCGAGTCCATGGACTTCCCGAAGCATGGTTCCCCGCTTCACAGTATCGGGCCATAGGGTGCCAAACTCCACCGTGGGGGCAGCGGCTTTGAGCTTTGAAAGTGCGATTGTGGTCGCTGTGACAGCCACAATGGCAATCGCAAGATAAGCCGCTTGGCGTATTCTTTTCTGTCTTAATGCTTGAGGTCGAGGGACATCCATTTTTCTTGTTCTCCGTCCCTATTGTGGCAAACGCAATGCCATCGAGCAACGCCATCTATGTCACACAAATAAAGCAACTTAATAAATAGTTGACCGACCCAATTTAATCGTGAGTGCCCGCTTGTGGGATTTCCCTTTCCCATAATCGGACACGCTAAAATGCATACTAAGACGCGGCCAAGCATCTATTCTCTATAAAGGCGTGAATGGCCTGGGATGGATCAAGCCGCGCCTTGGCATACGCGTGCTAATATATGAGACGATTGAAATTTACATCCGTCACGGCGGGCGAGCCAGGAAAATTCCTGCATATGGAGACTCGTCACCAGGTGGCCGGAAACAATTCAATTGTCGCAGCGCGACCGGCAGAGGCTTGAGAGCTTACCTTGCACATGACACCCCACCATCCGACTCCTCACACAACCAAGGCCGAAAAATCCGAACCTATTCGGAAACTTCTCCCTCATATTTGGGTGCTGATCCGGCCCCGTCGATGGCTGCTGGCCTTGGGATTTGTTTTGATGGCGATCAACCGTGTGGCGGGACTCGTCTTGCCCGCCTCGCCAAAGTTTCTGTTCGACAACATTATCGCCAAACGGCAAAGCCAATTTCTGGTCCCACTCATCGGTGCAGTGGGCGCAGCTACTCTCGTCCAGGGAGTAACTTCTTACGCTCTTACTCAACTTCTTTCCAAAGCGGCGCAGCGCATGATTGCCGACCTCCGGCGCCAGGTGCAGGCACACATCGGTCGACTTCCGGTCAATTATTTCGATGCCAACCGGTCCGGTGCGCTTGTCTCGCGCATCATGAGCGACGTGGAAGGGGTGCGCAACCTGGTGGGCACGGGCCTGGTGGAATTTGCCGGAGGCTTGATGACGGCAGCCTTCGCCTTTTTAATTCTGATCAAGATTAACGCCTTTATGACTCTTCTCGCCTTTGGGATTTTGGGGGTCTTCGCGCTGGCCCTTCAATTAGCCTTCAAGACCATGCGGCCCATATTCCGCGAGCGGGGCAAAATCAACGCCGAAGTGACGGGCCGCCTTACCGAATCTCTGGGGGGCGTGCGCGTAATCAAGGGCTATCATGCCGAAGACCGGGAGGAAAAAGTCTTCGCCAGCGGCGTGGAGCGGCTACTTCAAAATGTGCTGAAGACCCTAACCGCCATGTCCGTAATGAGCCTATCCTCCACCACGTTGCTGGGCGTGGTTAGCGGCCTGATCATGTACTTGAGCGCCCGTCAGATCTTGGCCGGCACTATGACGGTGGGCACCTTCCTCACTTATACCGCCTTTCTTGCCATACTCATTTCGCCAATCTTTCAAATTGTCCAAATCGGCACGCAACTGACCGAGGCCGTCGCAGGTCTTGAACGGACAAGGGAAATTCTCGAGGAACCCCCCGAAGATCAGGATCCGAAAAGGGTGCAGCGATTGGACGGGATCCGGGGAGAAGTAGCTTTTGAAGACGTGAATTTCGCCTACGACACCGGCAAAACTGTCCTGCACGGCATCAGCTTCCACTCCGATCCAGGGACGGTCACGGCGCTCGTAGGTCCTTCTGGCGCAGGCAAGTCAACCATCATCGGTTTGATCGCTTCGTTTTATTCCCCAACCATGGGCACCGTCCGGGTGGATGGCGTGGACCTTTCGACGGTTCTATTGGATTCATATCGCACCCACCTAGGCATCGTCCTCCAGGAAACTTTTCTCTTTGACGGCACGATCAGGGAGAACGTCGCGTTTTCCCGTCCCGAGGCCACCGACGAACAAATTCTTGCGGCCTGCCGGATTGCGCGCGTGGATGAGTTCGCCGATGGATTCGAAAAAAAATACGACACGGTGGTAGGCGAGCGCGGGGTTCGACTCTCCGGCGGGCAGAAACAGCGCGTCTCCATTGCCCGCGCTATATTGGCCGATCCCAGAATCCTGATTCTCGATGAAGCGACCTCCAGCCTCGACTCCGAGTCCGAGGCATTGATCCAGGAAGGTCTCTCCTATCTGATGCACGGGCGCACCACATTTGTGATCGCGCATCGTTTGTCCACGATTCGCCGGGCTGACCAGATCCTGGTGATGGAGGCCGGGCAAATCGTCGAGCGCGGAACCCACGAATCCCTCTACGCCGCACACGGCCGCTACTTTGACCTTTACACCAAGCAACACGGCATCGAATCCAACCTCTTTCTCGCCCCCGGCGAGGGCGACAAGCTTGAGCCCGTCGAGCAAGCCGCCGCACCTGGAACCAAAGGGCCTGGCATGCCGGACCCCGTAAGAATGCTCCGCGGACAGGATCGCTAATCCAACTGAAACAACCTTAAGTGAGCCATTTTGAATCGGCCTCGAATTACTTGACAAAGTCAACTAATTGACCGACGATACTCCCGATAGGCGTCCATTTTTTCGAGGCGACGCGGATGACTTTCAACTCTCCCGATTCCCGCATCCAAGCCGTGCGCCGCTTCAACCGGTTTTACACCCGGAAGATCGGCATCCTGAACGAAAGGGTATACCGCAGCCCATTCTCCCTGATTGAAGTGCGCATCCTCTACGAACTCGCCCATCGAGAAGGGCCATGCGCCACCGAACTTGCCCGTGAATTGGGGTTGGACGCGGGCTACCTCAGCCGCATCCTGCGAGGGGTCGAAAAGCGGGGCCTGATCCGGAAATCGCCCTTCCCGGCTGATGCCCGGCAATATCATCTGTCGCTTACGGCTCGCGGCCGCAAGACTTTCGCTCCTCTCGACGCAAAGTCTAGTGAAGAGGTTGGCGGGATGCTGGCGCATTTGCCGGCCACCGACCAAAACCGCCTGGTGGGGGCCATGGGGATCGTGGAGAAACTTCTTGCCACTCGGCGGGAGGGCGGGTCCGCCCTCAAGACTCCTTATATCCTCCGCCCGCATCGGCCCGGCGATATGGGTTGGGTGGTCCACCGTCACGGTGCGCTTTACGCCCAGGAGTTCGGGTACGATGAAGATTTTGAGGCGTTGGTGGCGGAAATTGTGGCGAAGTTTATCCAGCATTTGGATCCGAAACGTGAGCGATGCTGGATGGCGGAAAAGGAAGGCGAGATTGTGGGCTCGGTCTTTCTGGTCAAGAAATCAAGGACGGTCGCCAAGCTCCGCCTTCTCCTAGTCGAACCCAAGGCCCGCGGTATGGGCCTCGGCGCACGCCTGATTGACGAATGCATTCGATTTGCGCGCCAGTCAGGCTACAGAAGAATTACTCTGTGGACACAAAGTGAATTGAAGGCCGCGCGAAATCTCTACCAGCGGGCAGGATTTTCACTCGCGGGTAAAAAGCGTCATCACAGCTTCGGACGGAATCTGGTTGCCGAAACTTGGGAATTAAACCTCTGACGAATGCCACAAATCAAAACGCGAAGCGCGAAATGAAATAATGACGGCAGGGGCTAGCGTTTCCAAACGGCCGCGTGAACGTGGGCCGGGAGCTGTGCGTGCGTCAAATCAAGATCGTCCTTGGCAATCGGAATCACCACAGTTTGGGTGGCGGGAGGTGAGGGATAGTTCTGGCTGAATGAAATTTTGATGGAACGCGACGAATCGCCTGCTGAAGCCGTTCGCGTTTCATCGGCGAAGGACCTAAGCAACGCCGCTTGATTGGGATCGTCGCAAGTCAGGAGCGCTTCGCGGATCACACGTTCCCCGGAAGCGTAAGTGACCACGCCAATCACGTGCGGCTCTTTCAGGCGGGCGTCTGCCACATCGTCGGGCGGCACCTCAAGGCCAACATAGCGTTCAGCAACGGTCTCCCGCGAGATGGAAAATCGCACCACCGGTACGTAAGTATCGAATAGGTGCTTTCCGCTCCCGATCTCGTAAATCGACCACCACTCTACCTCTTCCAAGCCGCGGCTTACTTCGATGAGCGCGCCGTCCACCGTTTTCACCTCCGCGCCGGTCACGCTGATGGCATAAAGGGGCGCTTGCGACAGATCAGATCCAAAGGGCCATGCTTCCACAGTGGTCGTCCCCTCCATGTCCATATCGCCGATGATTTCTTTGGTGCGGACTTTCTTGCGAATCAGCAAGCGGAAGTCGGGCGGCCTCCCGGGGAGCGGATTTCCAGTGACCTCATAGCTGGAGTTTTCAATTTCAATACTTTCTTCGTCACCTTTGGCGTTGAAACTAACCTGAGAAGTCGACTGGGCTTTGAATGGTTTGTACGCCACCATCGCCTTTTGGGAGGCGGGTTGTTGTCCAAAGAGGAGCGGCAATGAGCCGGAAATCAGCAGAACAGTTGTGACGAATTCAAGTCGAGGCCATTTCATAAGTTTGTTTCTCCTTTACTGCCCGCCCAACTCTTGTGTCACCTGATGTGATGCGCGATCCACATGCAACACCACGGACAGCCCCGCGCCCGGGCTGGGGCTGTATGCATCCCGCAAGTGAATGACGGAAAGCACGTCAGAAAGCCCATCCGCGCTCAATCCCTGGCTCTCGATTCGGTAGTCAGTCCGCTTCCAACCCTTGGTCCGGGAAATATACTCTACCACCACCGATTCCTGAGCGATGGTTTCCGAAATAATCTTCACCTTGAGCAGGCCGGTAAACCAGTCGTACATCATGTACCCCTCGTTCCAACCCTTCTCGGAATAGTACTGCTGCTCATATCGCCAGAGCATTTCAAGTTTCGCGCCCGAGGGCTTTTTCCATTGCAGGCGGTAATAGAAGTAGCGCCGCCACCAGGGAGTGGTCCCGCCAAGCCAGTTGATCTCAAACGGGGTGGGCCGGCTGAGGATGCTTCGTTCGCGTCCAAAAGTGAGCTCATCGCCCGGCTCGGCTGCAAACTTAAGTTCCGACCGCCCTGAAGGGTCGGGCTCACTCAAGCGGGGGCCGAGAGTGAATGATTGCCCGCCCGCCGAAAGCACAAGCCGGTTCTGTGAGTCCAATTGCACACTAAGATTAAACAGCTGATTGTCCGTTCCTATCAGAGGCAACGAAACTGCGCCAATGCGCAAACTGGCAGAGTCATACTCGAGGGGGCCCACCGGAAGAGGTCCCAGGCGAAAAGTGATGAACCGGTCGAGGAACAGGGTAGTCTGCCGGCCGGCCACCAGCCAGATGATGATGAGGCAAACAGCGGCCACGATGGACAAAATCAGGATAGACCGCGCGGCTACCATAGTGGCAGGTTCCAACCGTTACGAATTTCGCCGGGGCGATTTCAGAGGTTTTTTTCCAGGAGTTCGCGAATGGCGCCGTCGCTGAACATTCCGTCCGTCGCCAAGGCGTAGGCGCAATGCATTTCGAGCACTCCGTCCTTGAAACTCAGGCTCATGGCAGCCTTATCCTTCACATTCGCCAGTTTGATTTTTTTCAGACCGGCGCGCACGGCCTCCTTGCCCATGTCGTCCTGGCAAATCATGCGCAGCGCCATATTCAAGCGATGGCAGGAAATATTGTCCATGAAATTCAGCCCCGTCGCGTCGTCGGCCAGGCTTTCCCAATCGACCTCGTAAGGGATGGGCGCACCGCAAATCTCTTCTATCTCTTTGACCCGGCCCGGCAGAGTTACCTCTTGCAGCTCTTTGATCTTGCGCCTTTCATTCAGTCCCATTTAAATCCTCCTGTGGGCTTTCAGAAATTTTCATCAGCATCCGACGAAAGCCGGCGATTATGCCCGCGTGATCGTTTTGGTCTGGGGCCCGGCTTCCGAGGGGTGCAGTCCCATCAGAGCGTCGTAATGGGCCGTGCAGACCAAACCGCGCTCGCGTCCATCGTGTGTGCCGCGATGATCGTGAATCTGGACGCAGGGTTCGAGCGAAAGCCCGGTTTTCAACCGCTCGCAATCGAGCAGCGCGTCGAAATAAACCCAGATGTGACAGTTCTTGGACCATGGCTGGCCACAGGATACTATTTGCGCGCCGTGGCCGAGAATATATTGCAGCGCTCCGGTCAGATGCTCGCACAAACCAAGGTTGCGGTAAAGATCGCCGATTTTATCTTCGCGCCCCGTTTGGCGGTAGAGAAATACCAGGCCGTCCCGCACCCGCTGCAAGCGCGGATCATCGGCGGGAAAGCGCTGGATGACGCTGGCAAAAACCTTTTCGCGCAGCACGATGGCTTCCTCAATCTGATCAATGGAACCGAGAATGCCGGCGAGGTTTTCGGCCGCCGCCATGGCTGCCGGAGATTCGGCGCCCGCCAGCTGCTGGAGCAAGCGGTAAACGGCGCGGAAGCAAGCTTCGGACGCGCGTGCTTCACTCGTATTCCCGAAAATCCCCGGCCAAGCTACAATCCCGCGCGCCACTTCAATCAGTCGCTCCGAGGATTCGGCGGAAGCTTCCCGCAACGCTTGCTCCATTAGGGGAATTGCCTCATCGAAGCGGCAGGACTTAAGAAGTTCCGGGATTTCGTGAGAATTGCCCATGAATTTCCAGGCGTCCAGGAAGATTCCCAAACCTTTGCTTCACAATTCCCGCCGGCTGAAAAGGACCGGGTTAGGGTTCATTCCGCTGTGGTCGGGTCGATGACTGTTTTGATTTCGGATATTCGATTAGCGGGAAATCCCCCCTGGCGGGCGTGCTCGCGCACCATTTCTTCGTTGGGCGCAATGTAAACACAGTAAATCTTGTCGGCAGTCACATAACTTTCCTTCCACTGAATCTGCGGTCCCAATTTATTTAGAACGGTGCAAGATTTTTGCGCGATGGCGTGCAATTCCTGGTTTGACAGCTTCCCTGCCCCGGGAATTTCGCGCTCAATTAAGTATTTCGGCATAAGTTTCTCCTCCTTTTTGTGAGAGCGCGAACAGTATCAATATTCTCCCCGTGCCGTCAAGAACACCGATCACAATGGTAGCGTTCGGATTTGTGTCCGCTGGGAGCGCGGGTTTGGGCCTCACGTGTTGCTCTGGGGCTCGCCCGCTATTTCCTTTTCATTTGATTGCGGGCGGGACGCCCGCGCTCCAAGAGAATTTAGGACACTACCAGCCAAAATCAAGCTTAGGCAGACCCAACTCGGGTTATGATGGGTCACCTATACCTGTCCGGTCTGGAGGCAGTTCACATGAATCCGATTGGAAATTCGCTCAAGATTGTCCGCGCCGAGATCTGGCACGCGGAATTAATTGCCCCACTGTTCGACGCCTACCGGCAATTCTACCAACAAGCCTCAGATTATTCCGCCGCGCACCGCTTCATCACCGAAAGGCTGAAAGCAAGCGAATCGGTTGTCTTCCTGGCCACGGTCGAAGGAGAGGGGGGATCGAAACCGGTCGGATTCGTGCAACTCTATCCCGCCTTTTCCTCGGTTTCGATGAAAAGAATTTGGATTTTAAACGACCTCTTTGTGGCGCCCGAAGCGAGGAAACAGGGCGTGGGCGCGGCATTGATGGAGAGCGCGCGGCAACTGGCTGTCGCAACCGCTTCCAAGGAACTTATCCTGGAAACCGCGATCGATAATCTCTCAGCGCAAAGGCTCTATGAAAAGTTGGGCTACAAGCGTGATACCCAATATCATCGCTACGCTCTGAGCGTCTGAAGCATCGACTTTCGAGTTTCGAGTTTAAAGTTTCTCGAGTAGGCGGCGCAACGGCTACTCCCCTTCCAGGCCCGCCTTCAGGTCGGCATACAGCAGGCGGTGAAACAAATGCTCACCCGCTTCGCGCCGGATTGAGAGGCGCCCCGCGCCGTAGGCGCGCGAATGCAGGCCGCGCTGGACGGACTCGCAAATGGCCACGTCTTCATCTTGAATTCTTTCGCCCACATTGATGCTCTGCCGGTTTCGCTCCCGGCTTTTCTCATCCACGTCGCTGAAATAGAAATCGAAAATCACAGCGGTTCGGTCCACGGCAAGGGGCAGAACCAGGTTGGTGTCCATCACGCCTTCGTAAACGTTGAACATAAAGTTTGGGTATTGCCAGAAATACCAGGCGCGTCCCTGCCGCACTGCTGCCGTGGCATCATCTCCGCCGGAGGAACGGATGGGGCTGGATTGAAGGCAGAAGCGGTCCTGATTCTCTATGGTGTATTCCACGTAGTCCAGAACGCTATTCAAGCTCTTATGCAGATGCGGCACGTGGTAACCGCCGTCCAGATAGTTGTCCACGTAAACCTTCCAATTGCAATTCAACGTGTAGGTTCTCCGCTCGACGAAGTGAAGATCAGAAAGATTGAGCGGCTGGACGCGAGGCACGAGGCTGCCGAGAAAATCATGGAGCGAGGGCGCGTCCGGATCGAGGTTCACCAGCACAAAATTCTCCCAGGCTTCCACGCGCACGGGCACCAGCCCGTTCGCCGCGCGGTCAAAGTGGCAGACGCCGTCAAACTCAGGCACGCCTTTCAAGCTGCCGTCGAGTCCGTAGGTCCAGCCATGGTACGGACAGCGCAGGGCGGATGCGTTGCCCGCGGGCTCGGTGGCTACGGCGGCGGCGTGATGACGGCAGACGTTGAAGAAGGCGCGCAGCGCTCCGTCGGTGCCGCGCACCGCCAAGATGGGCTCGTTAGCCACGCTGGCGGTGATGAAGTCGCCGCTGGCGCGCAATTGGTCGACGCGGCCAATTACCTGCCAATTGCGGCTGAACACAGTCCGGCGTTCGAGCTCGGCGATTTGAGCGTCCACATACCACGCCGCGGGAATAGTGGACGCGACCTCGATCGGCGCGGTGGCGTTGTAGGTTCCAATGATCTCTTGGAGGGTTGATTGTTGCTTCATCAGGTTATTTCGGAAGCTCAGGCCGGATAGTGCCACGGCTCGCGGTATTTCCGGCTGAGCAATTTGTTGGCTTCAGGATCTCCGATAATCGTTTCCTTTTCGCCGTCCCATTGAACGCTGCGGCCAAGTTTTAGAGACAACATGCCGAGCAACGCCATATTGGTGGAGCGATGCCCGCTCTCAATGTCGTTCACGGGCCGGCGCCCGGCTTTGATGCTTTGCAGGAAGTCGGCCCATAGCTCTTTGATGTTCTGCTGGTCGGGCTCATTCAGTTGGGCGTCCTGATGGATGGGCGGTTTCTTGGGATTGGCTGGATAAAAAGTCCAGCCATCCAACCAGCCCATGTGAAACGTGCCCTCGGTGCCGTAGAAATAGCAACCGATGTTGGTCTTCTCCGCTTCATTGCCCGCATACATGCGGTGCTCCCAAACAGCGGTGAAAGATTCAAATTCAAAGCTGGCCACCTGCGTGTCCGGCCAGTTGGTGTTGTCCGTCAGAATATGGCGGCCGCCGGTCGAGAAGACGCGCTTCGGATATTTTTCTTCCGTCCACCAAAGAATCTGATCCAACCAATGGACGCCCCAGTCTCCCAATTGTCCGTTCGCATATTCCAAGAAGTGCCGAAATCCCTTGGGATGGATTGCCTTGTTGAACGGGCGCTTGGGCGCCGGGCCGCACCACATATCCCAATCGAGCCCGGCAGGCGCCGGTGAATCGGCCACGGCTTCACCCGGGCCTCCGGGATAATGAACGAAGGCGCGCACCATGCCAATCTTTCCCACTTTACCCGACTTGATAAACTCCATTCCGGAGATATTGTGGGGAGAAACGCGGCGGTGCAATCCAACCTGAACCATTCGATTGGCGTCTCGCGCCGCCCGCACCATCGCCCGCCCTTCAAGAACGGTGTGGCTGATCGGCTTCTCAACGTAGACGTGAGCGCCCGCTTTGACCGCGGCAATCGTAATGAGCGGGTGCCAGTGGTCGGGGGTGGCCACAATCGCAATGTCGGGCTTTTGTTTCTCCAAGAGCTCGCGAAAATCCTTGTAACGCGCCGGCTTGTCACCGGAAAGTTTCTCCACATTTTCCGCTGCCGGATTTAATTGGTTTTCATCCACGTCCGCCATGGCCACCACTTTGCATTCCCCCGACTCCATGGCGCAATGGAGGATATTCATGCCCCACCAGCCGGTCCCGATGAGCGCCACGCGGTAGGGCGGAGCGGTCTCGCCCAGGATATGCGGGAATCCCCGCAGGGCCAGGCCCGCTGCGAGGGAATTTCTCATAAAGTTTCTGCGATTCATAAGGATCGGCTCCTGAAATTCTCGAGGTGGGAAGATAGTACCGGAATTCAAAGTAAATCACTGACCTTTTTTCACATTTGAGGGCACTCACAACAAACTAAGGTGAGGGCAGTTCGACTACCGCATGTGTGCGGATGGATTCTTTGGCAGCATCGAGAATTTCCATCACCTGCACATTCAACTTCACTGAGACGGGATCCTCAATCGGCTCGTCGTGCCGAATGTGATACACAAAATACGCCACCGAACTGCTAGTTTCGTGCAATACGAATGGCAATTCAATGGCACGCCCTTCGGAGTTCTCGATGTCCGCTTTGGTCCCAGCCGCGCGAAAATACAAAGCATCCGGGGTAGCCAACAAACTTCCTTTGGGGCCAAAAGCCTCCACCCTTCTCTGCTCAAAAGGCCATTTCCATGACGCCTGAATGGTCGCAACGCCATCTGGATAATTGAGCAGAATTACGTCATCGTCGTCGACACTGTCCGCATCTCCAGTTTTCGAATTGACAGAATAGGCATACACGCTGGAAGGCCGGCCTTTCAACCAGAGGGCCCATTCCGCCCCGTAACTCCCGAAATCAATGAGCGCACCTCCCCCCCGGGTGGGATCATAAATCCAGTTGTTGAGATCTTTCGACCCACCAATCCCCGTTGGCATCGAGCGTCCGATTCGCACATTGATTTTTTGCACCGGGCCGATGGTTCCTCCTGCTATGCGGCCAAACATCCTCTGGCTGGATGCCGTCCACACATTTTCGTAGTTCACCATCAATTTGATTTTGGATGCGATAGCAAGCTCCTCCATTTCTTGAGCAGCGGGAGCGCTGATGGCCAGGGGGTTCTCAGTCAAAAGATCGATGTGTCGTTTGGCGCACTCGCGAAGAATTTCCAGGTGACGATCAGGAGCCGTCATCACCATCACCGCCGCCGGCTTAACCTCGTCCAGCATCCTCACGTAATCGTCATAAAACTTCACCGCGCCCGGGACTTGAGCCCGGGCGCTTGCAATCAGGCCGGGATGCGTGTCCGCGATTGCCACCAGGTCGGCGGCCGGCTCCTTGGCGATATCCTTGAGCAATCCCCAGGCGCGCTCGTGGTCCAGGCCGATAATCGCCAGGCGGACGGCAGGCTGGCTGCGCTCAAACGATACGGCTTGAAAGAAAATGCCCGCTTCGTTCAGAATGTCGGGCCGCGCCGGACCGGCCCGCCAAGTTCTCAGGAGCTGCGTGTCAGACCAATCCCAAACTCGCCTCGGGTCGGCTTCCAGAGTCATCGGAGTGGAATCCCAATTGCCGTTCGGATAATAATAAGCGCCCACAATTTGGACCCAAAGGCCGAAGACAGCGCACAACGCGAAGATCGATGTTGTGAAGTATGAAGACCGGATCCTTGGCCAGATTGGGACAAGAAAGATGGCGAGAAAAGGCAGAAGATCGGTGAGATAACGTGGTCCGAAGCAGCCCCCGCCCCACCACAAACCGAGCTGCGCATGAACCAGGTAAACGGCGGCCAAACCGGGAAGAACATAGCGCCCCCAGCCTTGGTAATTCTCCTTCCAGATCCGCACCGCGCCCCAGATGGCAAATATTGTCCAGGGCGTGTAAATGAAGAGTCCGCGATTCGGGCTGAACAGCAATCCAGCCAGCCCATCCCACCAGGGAATATGAATGGGAGTCAATGGGCCGCCGGGAGCCGTCACTGGCCCCAGCGGATTTGGGTAGGCGCCCAGCACCCGGCCGAAATAGTAGAAATTATAACTGAGCACTAGAATGCCGATTACCGCGAGGGGCGCGCAAAAAACGAAAAGTTTCCTGCGATGCGAGCGGGCCATGTAAATAAGAAAAGGCAGAGCCACCAGAGCATAGGCCGGCTTGTTGGCAGCCGCCATGGCCAGAGCCAAGCCAGCCCAAAAAGGTCCACTCGTCGCTTCCAGATCCATGGATAGCGCCCACAACAAGAGTGCGAAACTGAGCTCAGTAAAGCCGTGCCTCCATAGTGTCTGGCTGGAAATCGCCCACGTATTGCTGGTCAAAGCGTAAACCAAAGTGATGATCAAGCTCGTTCCAGGCGAGGTGTAATTCCGCAAAGCAAGAAAGAGTAAGCCCACGGACAAAGCTGCAATGAGCGAGGCGCTCAGTTTTTCCATGCCGTCAATGATGGTGGTGAGGACGAAGGAACCTTGCGCGAATTGTGGATTCTGACTCGCAAGCCACCAGGCAGGAATGGCGTAAAGGGGCGTAATTACCAGAGGCTCGAAAATTGGGTAGACGGAATAAAGATGACCGCGGGCGGGAAAGACATAGTAAGCACTGCGGGCGAACTGTCCCTGCTGATAAGGAGCGACCCAATCATCAATGTACAAATGTCCGTCCAGGAGCAGGCTGAAGGGGAGCACGCGGGCCGGAATGCTGTCTCGGGAGAGTAGCCAGCGGAAATTTGAGTTATAAACAATGAAGGCCAGAACCGTCAGGACAAGAAAGGTGCGAGGGCGCGACCAGCCGCCGTTGGTTTTTTGAGCCATTGCACTCTGCCTGATTTCACGGCTGTTAATTTCTGAACTTCAAATCAATTCCATCAGCGATTCTTATCCACAGTGAACACCAAATGGGCGTCGCGCCGCGCGATCTTGTCGAAGTCGCGAAATCTTATCGCTCCGCTCTTCTCGCGTCAACTTTTGGGGCCGCGGATTCTGATGCAGTTGGAATATTTTACGAGGAGGACGATTTCACGCGGGGCAATTCAACAGAGGGCAAATCCGGTCGGTCAACCTCCGCCTTGGGGGTAATAAGTGAGTTTGCGAGTCGTCTTGTTTTTACTCCATGCCGAATCACTCCGAAAACGCCAATAGTCGTTGCGCTCTACCCAATTCCCGCGCTTATCGAGGACATACGTAAAGCGCCTAATGCTATCGGGCACATCGGTGTCTACCGTGTCGTTAAAACTTAAGATTTTACGTTGCCTTCCTTCTTCGTCATATTCGAAGACATACCGACCATCGCCAACTGGTTCGCCGTCAGGGCGGAGCCCAAATGTTTCGCGAATCCTGCCGAGCGAATCGTAATTGGAAATCCAAATCTCGTAAAGTTCCCCGTCCGGGCCATGGGATTTCCCAGTTTTCTTAATCAGTTTGTCTCCTTCATATTCAAAAAACTGCAAATATCTGGGTAGCCCATCAGCACCATACGTACCAGAGAAAGTCAGGGACGTCTCTTGGTATTCTTTGAGACCGCGCATTGTCACGATGCCTCCCGCCTCGCGGCGAATCCACGTACACCTCCTTGCGGAATACTCATATTCCGTGATGGCAGATTCCGTATCGGTTTCGTCAAATTCGATCTCGCGAATCAGCTTTCCCGCATCGTCGTACACAAAGTGCGTCGACCCATAGATTTCAGCACAATGGTTGTAGCTAGTTTCGGAAAGGACTAGTCCGGTGGGAGAAAACTCAAGGTCAAAGCTTTCGTAATTCGAGAAGTGGTCAATGCCTGAACCGCGCAACCAATTCTTGTTCTTGCGCTGTTCTAGTTTGTGGACAAGACCTTTGAGACCATACTTTTCATTCACACCTTATGTGCAGTCAACAGCCGGTAGATACCGGGCGACCAAAGCACGTCCCAATCATACCACGCCTGAAAATGCACTTGTATGTAGAAATCCAGACTTGAGGATTTTGGAAAACTCACCTGCCAACCCAGACTATGCGAAATTGAATGAAGCATATGCCCGGCGTATAATTTAAATTGTAAGATGAAGCGTATTGCGGATGACGAATGCTTGAAACTATTTTTCGCTCCCGACCGAGGCTTATCCGGGCGGTCGCGATTCAACTCGGTATCGCCGGAGTCTTGGCGGCATGGTTTCTGGTGGGGATGCCGCGGCTGAAAAACGAGTGGGCGGCCGAGGAAACAGCAAAAAAAGAGGGCAGGATTCAGAACTTCATTCAATCTCTGGTTGCCGACGATCCCGCACGGAATCTCCCCGCGGGGAGCGCCGAGGGTTATTCGCACCCGCAACGGCTCCTTAACACGCCGTCCGAAGAAGAAGTAAAACAGACTCTGGGCCCCGCCGACGGATTTAGCGGCGATTTCCGCGGAGGAGTCCATTTGATCTGGACAGGCTCAAACCATAAGCTGGAAGCTTCATTCAATAACGGGCGCCTCTACTGCCTCCGAGTGGAGGACGTTCACACTGGCCATGGCGCGTTGGTGTTTGAGTCTAGTTTGAATTGGCAAGTGTTTTGAACGTCATGCGGCTTTTCGTTTGCCGTGAGGCTGTGTCCCCCTGTCCGGAAGATCGTTATTACGAATTTGAAAAAGGAAACCTGATTGCGAATCTGCTCCTTGCTTCCCAGCGCCACGGAAATAATCTTCGCCATCGGAATGGGCGATTCTCTCGTGGCTGTAACTCACGAGTGCGATTATCCTCCCCGGACTTCCGGAATCCCCCAGGTGACGCGCACCAACATTTCGCCCGGAACCCCCAGTCGTAAAATTGATGCAGCGGTGTCGTCAATTCTTGAAACCACCGGCTCACTCTACGAACTCGACCTGCCATTACTCGAAAAATTGCAGCCGGACATCATCCTCACGCAAAGGCTATGCGACGTTTGTGCCGTCTCATATGACCGCGTACAGGAAGCGGTTAAGAAAATTCCCTCTCATCCGGTAGTTATGAATCTTGAGCCCCACTCGCTCGAAGATATCCTCGACAATATTCTGATGGTAGGCGAGGCGGTGGGGGGCATGGACTCGGCGAACAGGGTGCGAGCCGATCTCGAGCGCCGAATCGAGCGAGTGCGCCAGAAGACAGCACAGATCACGAATCGTCCGCGCGTTTTCTGCATGGAGTGGGTGGATCCGCCCTTTTGCGGCGGCCACTGGATGAAGGAATTGGTGGATCTGGCCGGAGGCAGAGACGAACTCGCCAATCATCATCGCCCTTCCCATCGGATTGAATGGAGCCAAGTATTGGATTTCTCCCCGGAGGTCATCGTCCTGACCTGCTGCGGTTTTAGTCTGCAACGATGTAAGGCGGAAGGTGAGATCCTGGCGAAAGCCGACGGGATTGCCCGGCTCCCCGCGGTTCAGGCAGGGCGCGTGTTTGCCACCGACGGCTCTTCCTACTTCAGCCGCCCGGGGCCCCGCATTGTGGACAGCCTTGAGATTCTCTCCCACTTGATTCATCCTGAATTGTTTCCTCCCCCACAACTGGTCGAGGCTTTCACTGTAATTGACTTTGCCCCGGCGGCCATCCATCACGAATGAAGGGGGCGATAGGGCAGGAATGCCCTCACCGTGGTTCCCCGGCTGCTGGATTCTATTTCGACCCAGCCGCCGAGTTGTTCCACGCGCTCCTGCATGCCCGCCATCCCCACACCTAATCCGGCGAGCATTCTCTTGCCCGGGCCGACTAACTCTTGGGGCAAGCCGCGCCCTTCGTCAGAAACTTCGAGCACCACAAATCCCGCGTTTTGCAGAATCCGGATCCGCGCTGTGGTGCTGCCCGAGTGGCGGCGAATATTGATGAGGCTCTCCTGGACCACCCGAGAGAGGCCAAGTTCGAGCTCAGGCGCGAGCCGATCGAAATTCGGAGCCACATCCAAATACACTCGGAAATCGCCCCGCCGGGTAAGTCCGGCCACGTAATGTCCAAGGGCGGAGATGAGTCCAAGCTCCTCAAGCAAGGGTGGATGCAAGAGGTAAGAGAGCGTGCGCACTTCGCGCGAACACTGGTTGGCCAAGGCCAGGCTTTCGTTCAATGCGCGGCGAGAATCGCCGCTCCACTCGGTCTTGGAATTCTGAAGTGCGGTCAAGGCAAAAATCAGCGCTGTCAACGTCTGCGCGGTTGAATCGTGCAGCTCACGCGCAATGCGCCGGCGTTCGTCATCTTGCACCTGTTGCAGCCGGCCGGAAATCCGGCGCAATGTTTCTTTTGCCTGCCTCCGCTCGGTGATGTCTTCCACGATCCAGCCGATTTGGTTGACCGCGCCGAAGACCTTCGAAAACAAGAAAGCGCGGCATCGCACCCACCGGGTCGCATCATCGGCGCGAACAATGCGGAATTCAACCGCTCCATCGTCTTTTTCCAGTACTTGCGCAACGAGATTGGACACCGCCTGGGCCCGATCGTCCGGATGAATGTAGTCCCGGCAATCCGGCTTTTCGTATAGACTCTGGCATGGTCGTCCGGTAATTTCTTCAAAGGCCGAGTTGATAAAAAGTGTTTTGCGCCTGCCCACGGAAACAATCCACACCATGTCGCGCATTTTTTCCGCCAGGCGCAGAAATCGGTCTTTGCACTCGACCAGATCCTTTTCATGCCCTTGCAGCGGGGCCAGATTAAGGGCGGCTTGCTCGCTTCCCCGGCAGCGCAGCGAAACCGCCCTCACAAAGATTAACGATGCCGAAAAGATGGATAACCATAGGGCGCAGGAGTCCATTGTCCAATCTTGCCACGGCAAAGCCCCAGGGATGATGCCACCTTCCCGAATATGCTGCCGGAGTGGGGAGTCGGTCGATTAAGAGGCTGTGGGTAAGACTTGGTGACTTTGTACGGCGATGGTATCCCGCGTTCGGGTCGCCTGGCCTGTGGCGAACGGGTCCCGCGCAATGAAAGTTTACCAAGGTGTAGTTCCCTTGGGTAAAATGAGCTGGGTGATGTTTCTCAGGGATTCATCAAAGAAGAATTCAACAGCCACGATGAGACAAACTCAGAATGACATATCTTGGGTTCATCGTCTTGCTGCCCTCGCGGCCGTCGCGGCATTTTGTACCATCGTGATGGGAACGCTGGTCTCGTCGATCGGCGCTGCCGACTTACTTCACTCCCATGTCAACATTGATCGATTTAGCTGGCCGCTGCTCTCAGGGGGAATCAAATACGAACCCGCCTACCGCATCCTGGTAGCAGGTTCCGGCCTGCTGGCAGCCGGGCTGGCCATTTTGCTTTGGGGATCCGCCGCGAAAAGGTATATCAAGATATTGGGTGTGCTCAACGGACTGGCGGGCGTTATCCAATTTCTCCTAAGCGATATTCCCGGAAGCACGGGCCAGCCCTGGGGCGCGGTTGCCGGACTGACCTGCGGGGCGGAACTCGCCTTTGCCCTTTCAGTGGCACTCGCCCTGTTTACCCGCACGGACTGGCGCTGGAACGAGGCCAAAATGGCCGACATCGCATCTCCTTCATTTCGAAGTCTCCTCGTGTTTACTGCTGGCGCGTCCTTGATCGCCTCCATCCTGGGGACCCTGACCAGCCCCAGCGTCTTCCCTCATCTGTTGAGCGGGTCCATCGTAACTCTGACGTCTCTTTGGGCCGTGGAGATTGCATTAAACAAATTTTCAAGTATTCCCGGCCTTAAAATCCCAGCCATCCTCCTGGCCGAGTTGACAGGCCTCCAATTGTTCCTCGGCATCGTGGTACACAGCATGGTGTTGAACGCGCGCGCCACCGGCCTGCCCATGCCCGGATTGATTGTGGTCAAAGCGACCCACGCCGCGGTGGGAGCCCTGGTTCTGGTTTCAAGCCTGTTTGCGACTTTCCAGGCCTTCCGATATCTCGCCCCCAAAACGGCCAGGTCGGTTATCCCTCTCCCGGCTGAGACAAAAATTGAAGCATACGATCCGGAATAACTTTCAGTATGCGCCCCACAGAATGTGGCCGACTTTTTGGGTGTGACGCCCAACTTATGACCCAGTGTCCCCAAGCGCATCTTCAGCACGCACTCCAGGGCGATTGATTTTATCGCCCGGCTCTTGGGGGACTCGGAAAAAAATAATAATCGTGTTAACTTCAAGAGTGATGAGAACTCTACGCATGAGACGGCCTCTCCTGAAACTAAAACTGTTGGCCTGCATGGCCTTGGCCCTGCTCCTGCCGGGAAACCATGCCGGTCGGGCGACCGGACAAGAGGGACCTCCCCCTGCTGCGCTGACCGCCGCCCAGGTCGTCGAACGGCTGGCGTGGATGAACGCCAGACGCGCCGAAGCCCTGCGCAGCTATTCCTCGGTGCGGGAGTATCACTTGGCATTGACCGGAATCGTTCACAGGAGCGCCGACATGGTTGCGAAGATGACCTACCATTGGCCTGACCAAAAGGAATTCACGATTATTTCCGAGAGCGGGTCCGAGATTATGCGCACCAGGGTGCTGAAGGCAATTCTTGCCGCCGAGAAGGAGTCCATGGGGGAGGAGAACCGCAGGCAAACGGCCCTGAATTCGGAGAACTACGATTTCAGTTTGGCCGGGGTGGAGGGCTCGCCTCGCCCCGCCACCTACATCCTGAACGCCACGCCGCGGGTCAAGAATAAATTTCTGTATAAAGGAAAAATATGGGTGGACGCAAAGGATTTCGCCGTGACCCGCGTTGAGTGTGAGCCGGCCAAGAACCCTTCCTGGTGGACGAAGAAAAACGACATCACCAATACTTACCAGAAGCTTGGGGATTTCTGGCTTCCGGCGCACACTCATACCCTTACCGAAGTGCGCGTCTTCGGGCACACGGAGCTTGATATTGTTTACAAAGATTACGACCTGATGGAAGCCCGCAAGTTGCCGGAAACTCCAAAATTGCAGGCTCTCATGCCGCCGCCGGTCAACTCCACAATTCTATCTTCCCGCCGATTTTCGGTGGCAGCGGGGGATTGCCCGCGTTTTGCTAGTCTCCAAAGCTGCCCGTCGCTCCTTGGAAACCGCGTAGGGCCTGCTTCAGTACCCATTCCATGGCGCGCCGGCTGTTGTAGCAATGGGCCAAAATACGATTGCAAGTGGAAAGGCAGCGCGTGGAACAGTCCTTTTTCATATCGTCCAACTGCTTGATGTCAAATTTATGGTTGGCCACCGTGCCCCAATCATAAGTTGCCGAGTACATGGGAAAGCAAGGGGCCAAGGTTCCGTCCGTGCGGATAATCAGGTTGTTCTGCCCCGCGCGGCAGGCCCACGGCGCCACCTTGCCGCGCATTAGTTGCTTCATGTCAAAGAAGTGCTGGCGCGGATTCGGCATTTTGTAACCCTTGCTCTGCTTATCCACAATCCAGTCCAGAAGTTCGTCCACCTTGGGAAAATCCTCTTCGGTCAGGTAGGTGGCGTTGCGGTCCATGTGCTTGAAGTGGGGCTGCTCGGTGAGCGGCGACTCATTCAAGTGATAGTCCGTGGCCAGACCGTTATCGTGCGCGATTTCGGTCAACTGCATCACGTCTTCCTGATTGATATGGGTGATGTTGATGTTGATCATTACCGAATAGCCGTACCGGCGCTGATTCTTCACCAGGTAATCGAAGTAGGGCTGAATGCGGTTCAGTGCCTTGGGCAATCCGGGCTTTTCCACCACGCAATCGATGGCCAGGTTCCATGTAGCCACACCCGCATCACCGATGCGGTCAATCACCTCCGGCCGCATCAAGCGGCCGTTGGTGGGCAGGTAAACGAAGTAGTCTTTCTTGGCGGCGTAATAGGTGATCTTGTGAATGAAGTCAGGCCGCAGAAGCGGTTCGCCACCCATCAAGGCCAGCACTCGGCCGCCGATGGAGTGATTCCAGTCCAATGCGCGCCGCGCCGTGTCTTCCGTCATACCTTTGGTGTTGTTGTTAAACGACCAGCAGTAATGGCAATCGACGTTGCACTTAAATTCGCTGAAAAGGTAAGTGATGATGGGGCGAAGTTCACCCTTGTGAAAAAGCGACTTGACATAGGGGAACGCCCACCCCTTGAACGCGCGGATGGTGTTCATGCGGTGGTAGGCTCTTTCGGTCATAGCCTCGCCCTCCGCGTATTTGCCTTGCGGATAGACAGGCTCGGGCAAGGTCATGAGTTCTTGGTCTGGTGGCCGGAGGGCCGGATGCACCGGTTGGGGACCGGGCGGCTTCATCAGAAGGTCGTGAATCTGAACATCCATTCGAAAAGGCTGCGCGGGTCGGTCGCTAGTCTGTGGCTTCTCAAGTTCTGGCATGGAGGCTCCTTTTATCTCATCTTGTCTGCGACGAGCAAGATTGGGTCTAGGTAGCGAGCACTCAACAACGTGTCGGCTCGGCATGGCCGTCGCTTGGCGGCGGCCAAGATTTTCAGTTTGATTAGGCCCGAAGGCCCACCTCTTTTACTCCGGTCGAGATTATCGTGTATGCGAATTGAAGTTTAAACTGTTAGTAATGAGCGCGCCGGATAAACCCCTTACCCTGCCCCATCTCACTACTGGACGGCCAAATCATACACCAACTGCAACCACTCTTGCATGATATATAGGAATTTATCAAAAGCGCCCTGCCCTGTCCATTCTGGAAAGGACTGTTCCTTCCAATGGATGCAAGCGCGGCCATTAGGTTTCATGGTTTGCCGCCTGAAATAGAATATTTTTTGCCAGAGGGCAGGAGCCATAAAATTCCTCTTGATTATTGACAGGAGCGAATGTAGGCTCCATTGTCGATAACTGAGAGGAGAGTGAATGAGCAAACCAACCGATCTTGTCCAGGGAACCCTGGACCTTCTAATCCTCAAAACCATTGCGCTTGAACCCATGCACGGATGGGGCATCGCGCAGCGCATCCGGCAAGTTTCGAAGGAAGTCCTTCAAGTGAATCAGGGGGCGTTGTATCCCGCCCTCCATCGCCTGGAGCAAAGTGGATGGATCAAGGCGAAGTGGGGCGAGTCGGACAACAATCGCCGGGCGAAGTACTACGCACTTACCACCGCTGGTCGCAGGTATCTGGAGGCGGAACAGGCCAACTGGCAAAGACTCTCGGGCGCCATTGGACTGGTCCTGGAAACGTCTTGAGGAATGAGGAGTCGTCAGTTTTCGATCAAATCGGTTAATCAAGCACCGAGAACTGAATACTGACAATTGAAAACTCTTTATGCGCTGGCTTTACAAATTGCCGCTTCGATTGCGCTCGTTGTTCCTCAAAAGACGAGTGGAGCGCGAACTTTCCGATGAACTCCGCCTCCACTTTGAGAAACTCTTTGAGGAGAAAATCGCCTCTGGGCTGAATAAAGAGGTTGCCCGTTACGCCGCCTTGCGCGAGCTGGGAGGAGAGGATCAAATCAAAGAGGAGTGCCGCGATATGCGAAGGGTCAACTACATCGAGAATTTTATTCAAGATGCTCGATACGGAGCGCGTCAGTTGCTGCGCAATCCCGGCTTTACCGCGGTCGCGGTGCTAACGCTGGCGCTCGGCATCGGCGCCAACACCGCCATCTTCAGCGTGGTGAATGCGGTCGTGTTGCGGCCGCTTCCTTATCCTCAAAGCGACCGGCTGGTGTGGATCTCCGAGGTGATTCCCGAGCTTAACGCCGAACTCGCCGCCGGGGGGGACTACGTCGATTGGCGTGACCAGAACAACACTCTGGAGCGGATGACGGCCTACGACCCGGCCGTCAGCTTCAACCTCACCGGCCGCGGTACCCCGGCCCGCATCCATGCTGCTGGGGTGAGTGCGAACTTTTTCCTAGCCCTCGGCGTCGATCCCCAGCTCGGCCGAAGCTTTACCCACGAGGAAGACCAGCCCAACGGCCCCCATACCGTGGTCCTGATGCAGGCTTTCTGGCAGCAGTATTTCGGATCCGATCCCCAGGTTCTCGGCAAGTCCGTCACACTCAACAGTGCGCCGTATACTGTGGTGGGCGTGATGCCGCCAAGCTTCCGTTTCCCGGGGGATGCCGGGATTCAGATGCTAGTCCCTCTTCAATTGAATGAGACCGGCGAGCGATGGCATGAAGGGGCTGCGGGGCCCAGGTTTGTGCGCATCATTGGTCTGATGAAGCCGGAGGTCACCATTGCACGCGCCCAAGCTGATCTTGATGCCATCCGGAAGAGTGCCGAAGCTTCCCAGATGAATAATGGGGAGCCGAGCCCTGGCTCAGGACCGGGGCCGGGCTCCGCGACGGGTCGTCAATCGCGTCAGGTGATGAGATCGAATGGTCCCTCGGACACCCAGCTTAAAGTGATCACTCTGGAAGAACATTTGGCGGGAAACCTGCGGCCCACCATGCTCACTTTGCTCGGCGTCGTAGGGCTGGTTTTGCTGATCGCCTGCGCCAACGTGGCCAACCTGATGCTCACGCGAGCTTCATCGCGCACCCGCGAAGTGGCCCTGCGCGCCGCGCTGGGGGCGGGACGTTGGCGGCTGATCCGCCAATTGCTCTCCGAGAGCCTAATACTGGCGCTGGCCGGCGGCGTAGCCGGACTGATGCTCGCGGCCTGGGGCGTTCGCGTGATGACGCGTCTGATGCCGGCAAGTTTGGGAGGTTCAATCTTGAATGTGGCTCCGGTCACACTGGACGCGCAGGTACTCCTTTTTACTCTCGCCGTATCGGTGGTTACCGGCATCCTGTTCGGGCTTGCTCCGGCGCTGGCGGCCACTCGCCTAAATCTTTCCGAGTAGCTGAAGGAAGGATCACAAGGAACCGGCGTGCGCAGCGGCTTGCTGCGGGGAGCGCTGGCGGTGGCCGAACTCTCTCTGGCTTTGATCCTCCTGATCGGCGCCGGGCTGCTGATCAAGAGCTTTTATCGCGTGCTCTCAATCGATCCCGGATTCAGCACCGACCATATCCTCACCATGAACCTCAGCCTGACGGATTCGCGATACCCCCAGGTGAACCAAAAACGCGCTTTTTATTTGGACGTGCTGCGGCGGGTGGAAGCTTTGCCCGGCGTGCGCTCGGCCGCGTTCGTGGATTCCCTTCCCCTCAGTCCTTATCTGGACAAATTGTTTATCGTGCAACGTTTAGCCACAGAATCGGGCGCTACCTCACATCAGGGCATGGCGATGTCGGGCTTGACCGTGACCCCGGCCTACTTCTCCACCCTCGGCATCCGTGTGTTAAAGGGGCGTACTTTCACCGATGCGGATGACGAGCAGGCGCCAAAAGTGGCCGTAATCAATGAAGCCCTGGCCCTCCACCTGTGGCCTGGAGAAAACCCGTTGGGAAAGAAACTTCCAGGGTTACTCGACAAGTTCACCGTGGTCGGGGTGGTTGCTGATACGCGGCACGAGGGCCTAAACGCCGACGTGGAATCCGAGGTCTACTTCCCTCTCCTCCAGCAAAAGAGGATTTTTGGCACGCAGCTTGCGGTTCGGACCGCCGCCGATCCCGTCGGCATGGTTTCCGCGGTGCGCACTCAAATTGCGGCTATCGATCCCGAGGCGCCCATTTACAACGTCACGACACTCGAACAGACACTCTCGGATTCCGTCTCCCCCCGACGGTTCAACATGTTAATGGTGGGGATTTTTGCCGGCATCGCGCTCGCCCTGGCCACTGTGGGCATCTACGGCGTGATGGCGTTTTCCGTGACCCAACGCACCCGCGAGATTGGCATCCGCATGGCACTGGGCGCCGACCGGCGTGATGTTCTGAAGCTGATGGCCCGCCAAGCTCTGGGCGTGACGGTTACAGGCGTTGCACTTGGCCTGGGAGGCGCCTGGTGCCTCTCGCGCTTTCTCTCGAGCTTTCTTTATGGCGTTCAGCCCACCGACCGCGCCACGTTTGCATCGGTCGCGATGGCGCTCATCGCCGTTTCGTTGCTGGCTTGCTACATTCCGGCGCGCCGGGCGACCAAGGTGGATCCTATGGAGGCGCTCCGGTATGAATGATAAATGAATTTGTAGGACCGGCGACTCGCTGTGGGCGAGCTTGCCCCGGCCAAGGCCGCCCCAAGGGTGGCCCTACAGTTGAAAAATAGAGTCTAAGCATGCGCAGGTTATACAAAATCCCGCTTCGATTGCGCTCGCTGTTCCACAAAAGCAGAGTGGAGCGCGAACTTTCCGATGAGCTCCACTTCCACTTGAAAAAACTAATTGAGGAGAAAATCGCCTCTGGCTTGAATGAGGAGGAAGCTCGGTTTGCGGCTCTTCGCGAATTGGGCGGAGAAGACCAAATCAAAGAGGAGTGCCGCGATATGCGCCAGGTGAACTACGTTGAAAACTTTCTGCAAGACCTCCGTTATGGTCTGCGCCAATTGCGCCGCAACCCTGGCTTCACTTCGGTTGTGGTTCTTACGCTGGCGCTTGGAATCGGAGCGACGACCGCAATCTTCAGCATCGTGAATGCGGTTCTTTTGCGCCCGCTGCCGTTCAAGGATGCTGCGCGCCTGATGGTTCTGCACGAGGGCATTCCGAAATTGGGCTATCCCAAAATGGGTTTTTCGCCTCCCGACCTTGCCATTTACATGCGGGAACAGAAATCCTTCAGCGACTTGGGCGCCTATCAGGATAAGCAAGTCGAGATCTCGGGCCATGGCCAGCCGGAGCGCATGACCGCGGCGCGCGTTTCCGCTTCGCTGCTTCCCATGCTTGGAGCGGAGCCCACGATGGGAAGATCTTTCGCGCCGGGCGAGGACGCGACCGGTCATCAGGTCGCCATCTTGAGCTATGGACTGTGGCAGAACCGCTACGGAGGCGCGCCGGACGCCCTCAGCCAGACGATTGAAATCGACCGTCAGCCCTATACGATCATCGGCGTCATGCCCAGGGATTTTGTCTTCCCTTTGGCGAGCGCGGACGACAATGGTTCACCGGCCGATATTTGGGTCCCCATGGCTTTCACGCCGACGGAATTGGAAGGATGGGGCGGATCCTATCTGACCAGCGTGGTGGGACGCCTGCGGGCCGGAGTGACGGTGGGCCAGGTCCGGGGCGAAAATGAGGCCATGGCGCGCCGTATCGTTGACGGATATCCCCCGGGCATCGCCGAATTTGTTCGCCGGGGTCAGCTTGCGATTGCCGCCGCGCCATTCCAGGAAGAGGTCGTCGCCTCGGTGCGCACGTTGCTGCTGGTGTTGATGGCCGCCGTCGGCTTGGTCTTGCTGATCGCATGCGCGAACGTCGCCACGCTCCTCCTTTCACGCGCAGCGGCAAGAGAGAAAGAACTTTCCGTTCGCACCGCGCTCGGCGCCTCCCGCTTTCGGCTGGTGCGTCAGATGCTCACGGAAAGCCTGCTTCTGGCCCTGGGCGGCGGCGCGCTGGGATGCGTTTTGGCCGTGTGGGGCCGGAACATCCTGCTGGCGATCGCGCCCTCAAGTGTCCCGCTGCCGGGTCGCGTCCCACTGAGCGAAGGGGTGTTGGCTTTCGCCGCCGGAGCGTCGCTTCTGTCGGGGATGGCTCTCGGCCTTGTCCCGGCTTTTCGCGCGCCACTCGCGTCCATGGCAGGCGCTTTGCAGGAGATTGGGCGCGGCACAACGGCTTCGCGGGCGCATCATCGTCTCCAGGGATTTTTCGTCACGGCGGAATTTGCCTTGGCGTTTGTGCTCCTGGTTGGCGCGGGGCTCTTGATGCGCAGTTTTGTGAAGCTTCTTGAGACTAATCCCGGCTTTCGGCCCGATCACGTTCTCACCATGAGTGTTCCCCTTCCGGCCACTGCGTACGCTCATGCTTCACACGTCGAGAATTTCTACATGAACCTTCTCGACAAAGCTTCGAGCTTGCCAGGGGTTGAGAGTGCTGCGCTGTCCAACGACTTGCCGCTCCGCGGGACTGCTGGGGTGTCCTACACTCCGGAAGGCCAGGTTAACGGGGCCAGCGCAACACCGCAAGCAATTGGCCAGACCTGGGTGATGGGAAACTACTTTCAAACGATGGGCGTACCGCTCCTCCAGGGACGATGGATCACTCCCGAGGACAGAATTGGCTCGCAGCGGGTCGCGATCGTCAATCTGTCGGCAGCTCAAAAGTTCTGGCCGGGCCAGAACGCACTCGGCAAACGCCTCCGCTGGGGAGGCGGTCCCTGGCAAACGGTGGTCGGCGTGGTCGGCAATGTCAACGAGGGTGCGCTAAGCGCATCCCCCTCACCCCACGTTTATCGGCCCTATTTACAGGCGGAAGATCCTTTTCTTGAACAAGACCCGTTCGGCGACATGCGGGCTATGAACCTATCCCTCCGAACCCACGCGGATCCGGCGTCTCTGGCCACCGCGTCAGTCGCGCAGGTTCATTCGCTCGATCCCGATGTGGCCGTGACCAGGATTCGCACCATGACCCAGGTGTTGAGTGGCACTCTCGCCGGTCCGGAATTCAACACTTGGTTGTTAGGAACTTTCGCGGGAGTGGCTCTGTTGCTGGCCGCGATTGGCATTTACGGCGTGCTTGCTTATTCGGTGGCGCAGCAAACCCATGAAATCGGGATTCGCATGGCGCTGGGTGCAGAGAAGCGAGACGTGCTGAGGGTCGTGGTTGGGCGAGGATTGAAGCTAACGATTATTGGCGTGGCCATCGGCATGGCCGGATCCTTCGCGGTAACCCGCTTTTTGTCGAGCCTGCTCTATGGCGTGAGGCCGATCGACCCGGTCACGTTTACATCCGTCGGGTTCATTCTGGTGGGCGTGGCCCTGCTGGCGAGCTATATCCCCGCCGGTCGGGCGACGAAGGTGGACCCCATGGTGGCGCTGCGCCATGAGTAACTCAGAGGCGAGTGGCAAGGAGAAAGGATTTCAGGTTGTCAGTATGTCAGGTGGTCAGTAAACCCAAAGGTGAAATGCGGCAAGAGAAACCCCGGGACTGACGGCCTGAATCCTTCAAATGACGTACTGAGACACTGAAATACTAATGCACTGAAATACTGACCCATCGAAATCCTGATTTGCTGAAAACTGACAACTGATTACTTCAATTTTTTCCCTTCGGCTCGGCGTGGATGCTCACTTTGAAAATCTGGGGGAAGGCTTTTCGGAACTTAAATTCCAAGTCGTCGGTGATGTCGTGGACGCGGGTGACGGGCAGGTCGGGATGGAACGTAGCATGAAGACTGACGAGGATGTTGCGGCCCACCTGATGGGCTTCCACGGCATGGCAATCAAGCACGCCAGGTGTTTCCCGCGCAATCTTCATGAGCGTTTTCTCCATTACCCTGGGCGCCAGCCGGGGTTCATCGCTCGTTTCCACTCGCTTGGTGAGCGGCTCGATGTGGATATTCACCTCACTGACCTGCGGAAGCTCTTTCTTGATTTCTCCTTCCAGTCGCGAGGCCTGCCCGTGGGCAGCGTCCAGCCGCAGGGCCGGATCGAGTTCCAGATCGAAATTAACGTTGACCCGGCCTTTCACATCATAAGCCGTTACGTCGTGCACCTGGAAATTCTCCCGGTGGGCGATGGAGCGGATTCTCTCCACCAGGTCTCCCGAAGCCGGTTCGCGGGGCGCGGCGCGGATCACCACGTCGGCGGTGGGAAACAATTCGTGGACCTTGGCCTCCACCACTTTTACAACAGACTGGGCGTGCTCAAAAGGGATGTTGCTTTCGAGCATGACCTGGAAATCCACAAACAGACGCTCACCGCTTTGCCGGACTCTGATGCGTTCGTGATTCAGCACCCCCGGCACCCTTGAAACAGCCGCGGAAATCTGATCGGAGGCGCCGGCGGGGGCGGCGTCCACCAGTGCGTCCACGGTCCGCTTCCCCAGCCGCATGCTGATGTAGACGACGATGCCTGCCACCACCAGCGCGGCGATGGGGTCGGCATTGCGGAGCATGGGAATGTTTCTATACTCTGCCACATAAACCAGAATCAGGCCAAGGATCACAACGCTCGAACTATAAACGTCAGTGGAGAAATGGATCGCGTCCGCCTCCAGTGCCTGACTGTTGAATTTGCGCGCCACGCGAAAAAGGGCGCGCGAACGAAAAGTGTCGATGGTAATGGAAATCAGCATGACGCCCATCGCCCACGCCGAGGGTTCGACGTGCGATTGTTGGAAGTAGAGACGGGTCAGAGCCTCCAGCACAATCCACCCACAAGTGATGAGCAGAAGTGAGGTTTCAATAAAGGCTGACAGGTGCTCGATCTTGCCGTGGCCGAACGGGTGATCGAGGTCGGCGGGCTTGTCGGACACGCGCACGGAGAGATAGGTGACCAGGGCCGCCACCATGTCGAGTCCGGAATGCGCGGCTTCGGAAAGGATACCCAGGCTGCCCGTTAGCACTCCCACCACCACTTTCATGACGGTCAGGACGGCGGCTGCGAGCAGTGACGACAGGGCCACGGCTGTCTTTTCGCGGGCCGGAACGCCGGTGGCGATGCTGGTTTGTAAGGTGGGCATCAGAAGAGATCGATTATATTCCCCAGGCGAATATCAGTCGCTGCCCTCCAGATCGTCGAGGGCGGCGCGCAACTCACTTTGAGCGTGGACGTTTCCCTGCCGGCCGGTCACTTCAATGCCAGCCTCCAGGACTTTACGCGCTTCCTCACGACGGTCAAGTTTCATCAACAACATGGCCGCCTGAAAATATGCCGCCGAATAATCCGGATGATGGGTCAAAAGGTGGTCAAAGTGTGCCCGGGCCTCGGCTGCCCTTCCGGCATTTTGCAGTTCCATCGCCAGCCCGTAGCGCATGAAAGTATTCTCGGGGTCCTTGGCCAACGCCTCCTGTAGAAATTCCAGCCGGGTCTTTTCCATTGGATCAGGGGCCTCGTCCCCATCCGCCTGCGAAGAGTAAAGGGGCAACACCTGTGACTCTCCGAATCAAATTGCTTTGGGACGGTGAGTGAAATAGTATAGGTGGCCACAACCGGAAACGCAAAGCATAAGGGATGGGGCCGGCCGCAGCAGTATAAATTCGATTGGGGTTTTGTCCGCCCGGCAAGGATTCGCAAAATGTCCAAGGCAAAAGGAAAAAGCGTGGGAGAGTCGCAGGTGGAAATGGTGGAAGTTGTTCTGCCCAACGACACCAATTCCCTGGGCAACGTTCTGGGTGGGCGCGTGATGCACCTGATTGACATGGCGGGCGCGGTGGCCGCGCATCGCCATTCACGCAGCCTGGTGGTGACGGCTTCGGTGGACTACCTGGACTTTGTGCATCCCATCCGGGTGGGCCAATTGATTATTCTCCGGGCGCTCGTGACCCGGGTTTTTCACACTTCGATCGAGGTGGAAGTAAGAGTCTATTTGGAGGACTACGTAACCGGCAAGCGACTGCAAACCAGCTCCGCCTTTGTCACCTATGTGGCGCTCGACGCGGAGGGCAAGCCCACGCCCGTCACGCCGTTGATCCTGCGGACGGCGGAGGAAAAACGGCGCTACCGCGAGGCTCTTCTGCGGCGCCGACAACGGCTGGCTTGGGCCGCGCGCGCGCATCGACGCTATTTCGAAAAGTAATTCAAGATTAAGTATTTCGACTCAGGAGCCGGCTGGCAACGTGCTCCGGATTTGGGGAGATTCTCATGAAAACGAAACGCAATAAGATTTTTTCCGGAACACCCTGGGAGCCCAAGGTCGGCTACGCGCGCGCCGTCCAGGTGGGCGACACGGTGTACGTCTCCGGAACCACCGCCACTGACCACGCTGGAAAGATTGTGGGGCCGGGTGACGCCTACGCGCAAACCATCCAGACCATCCGCAACATCGAGAGCGCGTTGCAACGGCTGGGACTAAGCCTGGAACACGTGGTGCGCACGCGCATGTACGTCACCGATATAAGCCGCTGGGAGGAAGTGGGCAGGGCGCACGCCGAGCTTTTTGGCGAAGTCCATCCGGCCACCAGCATGATCGGTGTCGCCCGCCTGGTTGATCCTGAAATGCTGGTGGAAATTGAGGCCGTCGCGGTGGCGTGAAAGGAATAGGCTTCAAGAATTAAGAATTGAAGGCTCCTGCGTTTTACCTTTGCCCTCCAAATTCCAATCTCGTGCAATAGAGGAATGCCATGCTTAACCGTCGAAGTTTTCTCAGCACTCTCCTGGCCCCACCCCTTTTGGCGGGAAACACGCAAGCAAAACGCGTGCCGCTCCCGGCAGCAGCCCTCGGTGAAACGCCCATCTCACCACCAGCCTGGCCGGACGAGGCCGATCCTGCCTTCTGGGACCGGGTTCGCGACCAGTTCTACATCACGCCGGGTGAAGCATTCTTCAATACCGGCACATTGGGCGCCACTCCCCGCCCCGTGCTCGAGCGCATGATCGATCACATGCGTACTCTCCAGGCTACCATTTGCCAATGGGATTACACTCCGCAGACACCCAATTGGATCACAGGCTATTTTCCCGAGGTGCCGTTACGGGAAAAAGTAGGAAGACTGGTCAATGCCGATGCGGATGAAATTGCTCTCATTCAAAACGCCACCTTTGGAATGAATTTCACTGCCAATGGTTTGGAAATGAAATCGGGCGACGAGGTCATCACCACCAACCTGGAACATCCGGGCGGAGTCTGCGGCTGGCAGGAGCGGGTGAAACGCGACGGGATTGTGTTGAAGCAGGCGCAGATCCCAATTCCCGCCAACGATCCAGACGAATTGGTGAAGCTCTTCGCGGACCAGATCACCCCGCGCACCCGCGTGTTGGCGTTTCCCCACATCATTTCCTCCACCGCCGTGGTGATGCCGGTTAAGCGGCTGGTCGCGCTCGCGCATGACCACGGATGCCTGGCTGTGGTGGATGGCGCGCAGGCCGTGGGTCAGGTGAAAGTGGACCTGCATGACTTCGGATGCGATGTCTATTTTTCCAGCCCTCACAAATGGCTGCTCGCTCCCGCCGGTAATGGGATCTTTTATATTCGCAAGGACAAGCAAGACCAGTTCTGGACCACGCTGTGCAGTTCCACATGGGACGACCACAAAAGCGGGATGTTCCGCTTCATGCAATACGGCACGGGCAATCCCGGGCTTCTGGTCGGACTCGATGCCGCACTCGATTTTCATTTCCGCCTTGGGCCGGAGCGGGTGCGGACTCGCATGCGCTCCCTGGCCGACCGCCTCCGGGCGGGATTGAAGGAGATTCCCGGGGCAAAGATCAGCTCACCTGTCCATCCCGACCTTGCCGGAGCGGTGGTGGTGCATGGTATTCCGGGAGTGCCCTGCGCGAAATTGGAAGATGCCCTGTGGACTCGTAAGCGGTTGAGACCACGCGCGGTGGGCGACCAACTCGGTGTTCGCCAGTCCTGCCATATTTATAACAACGAGGCGGAAATTGACGCCACGCTGGAGATCGTTCGCGACGTGGCCAAGGAGCATGTTTAAAAGTCAGGCGAGGATGAAAAGTATCCACAGTCAAACGGCAGGATGAAAGCGCGTTTTAAAAAGCACCACGACTTATTGATGCGCAGGGCCTGATGGGGCGGCACTCGCTTTTGCAATTGGCGTTTTAAGCATCTTGGGCAATATGTCGAAGTAAGTGGCTGCTTTTTGAACTTGCGGGTCGCCTTTCACTTCCACCTCATCACCTGCGGCGAGACCGAAAACCAGGTTGAAGACTTCCGTCTTAATATGGAGTTTCAAATATTCTTGATCAGGTCCCCAGAACTCTTCCGGCGCGAGAATGCCCTGACGACCTAGAAATTCCTTGAAATCATTTAAGGCCGATTCGTCCGGCTCAAACGACTGTTCCACTTTCCCGTGCAACGTCAGGTATGCGGAAGCGAAGCTGGTGATCAGGCCACGTTGGTTCAGGAATGTAACCCACGGATCGAGATCGTACTCAGGCACTGCGATATCCGGGGTGATGCCCCCTCCCGCCATCACTGGCCTGCCGGCATCGGTGCGGTAGTCGGGCTTTGATTCCTTGCTGACGGGGATTCCCCGCGCCTGGCCCAAGTCCGTTTGTTCTGCCAAAGCGGTGCCGGGCAAAGGGCGCTGGATGGACCGTCCGCTGGGTGTGAAATACTGCGCGGTGGTCAAGGCCAAGCCGCATTTGTTGCTAAGCGGCCCCACGCCTTCCACGACGCCTTTGCCGAACGTCGGTTCTCCCACCAGAACCGCGCGGTCATGCTCTTCGAGCGCGGCAGCAAGAATCTCCGCGGCGCTTGCCGTGTTCTGATTCACCAGAACAATCACCGGCATATCGAAATGGGCGGGTACGGCAATGGTATTGTAAGTCTGTTCGCGCGCAGCCCGTCCTCTCACCGTAAGCATCAAGAGATCAGGCTTTAGAAAGAGGCTCGCAGTCGCGACCGCCGAATCCACCATGCCGCCATGATTGTCACGCAAATCAAGCAGTACTCCCTTCAGACTCGCGCCTCCCAGCCGGATGATGCCGTCCGAAATCTCCTGTGGAGTCTTCTGCTCGAATCCCGAGATGTGGAGGTAGGCGATACCTGGCTTAAGTGTGAAAGCCTTGTCCACCGAGGGCAGGGCCACTTCGGCAGGCACCAACTTGAAATCTTCCGGAACCAGTTTACCCGGATGGATCACGCCCAAACTCACAGGCTGTGACCGCGCGTGCTCGAGAAGTTCGATGAGTGAATCAAAACCGAGTCGGGCAATTCGCTGCCCATTGACGCTTACAATCTCGTCCCCCGGCCCCAAACCCGCGCGTCCCGAAGGGGAATTCGGCGCGGCTTGCAAGACCACCACCTTTCCGGGAGAAACGTAAAGGATGGACCCGAATCCAAGGGTGTTGCCGCGCGTCTGCTCCTGCAACATTTGAAATTGATCGGGATTGAAAAAAGACGAAAAGGGATCGAGGGTGGAAAGCATGCCGCGAATGCTCCCCTCCAGAATGACCTGGTCGGGATTGACGCCATCCATATAGTTCTTCTCCAAGGCCGCATAAACTTGCGCAAACTTTATGCTTTGCTGGATGACGTCATCATCGTCCGGAACATCCGTTTGGGCGCAGAGATTCGCCGCAAAATAAATGATCCCCAATGCTGCTGAAATGGAGCGGATAGTGAAGACTTTCGTGTTCAATGGCTTTCTGCAATCCTCCCCTGCCAGTATAACTTAGATGCGCTTTTCTGTTGGCAGGGCGGCGTAAGCAAAAGGCAGTAGGCAGAAGGCAGTAAGCAGTAGGCTCTAGGCAGTTGGCAGTTATCTGCCTTCTAAAGAAAGCCAATCGTGGCCGAAAAATCTAAACCAACAAACGTTTTCATATGACTTCTAACTTGAGAGTTCTGCTTTCTGATTTCTGCCTTCTGCTTTCTGCTCTCATTCCTGGTGCGCGCACCAGTAGACGGAGTTCGCAATCACTTTCAAAGGCTCTTCTTGAAAATAAATGGGGTAGGTTTCATGTCCAGGCCTGAAATAAACCACGCGACCGCGCCCTACGGTCCAAGTGTTGCAGCTCCGAAAGTTCTCGCCACCTTCCCAGGTGCTGTGAAAGATAGTCGCGTCAGGCTGGGGAACATTAAAGGGCTCGTTGTACATTTCCGTGTGCGGAATGACGAAATCTCCAATACCTCTGGCAATCGGGTGTGAGGGGGCCACGCATTTCAAAGATTCCGGCTTGCCATCTTCCCGCCAGCCGCCAAGATTACAAGGAGCATCCAGAAGCAATTTGAAGATTTTCGCGAAGTGCGCGGAATGAATGGCAATAAGGCCAAGGCCGCGCTCCTTGATTTGACGGACCGCTTCCAGGGCGCGTGCATCCTCAATATCCTTGTGCTTTCGGTGGGCCCACCAGATGAGGACATCAGTCGATTCGAGGGCCGATTTGGCGATTCCCTGCTCCGGGTCATTGATGGATGCCACACGAACCTCAAGATTGGGCAATGCGAGCAGGTAGTTTGCAATGGCGCAGTTGATTCCCTGAGGATAGACCTCGGGCGGTTCCGTCAGCTCGGACCAGCAGAGTACCCGGATTTTCTCAGCGCCAGAAATTGTGGACTCCCTCCCAGGGATATTGCGTGACAGTATTATGCCGCTCCCGCTCATCGCCAGAAATAGGCGCGAACGAGATAGGAAATTCCAAACACCACCAGAACGAAATTGGAAATCATAAATAGCTTCTGATTAAATTTCTTATGCAGGCTGGCTCCCCAGGCCATGAGCCATACTGAAAGAATTGCCGCTCCGTAGTAGCTAAGCACGGTGCCGCCAAAGAACGGAATTATGTGCGCATAGCCCTTGGTGCGCCCTTCTTCCAGGATAGGGCCGGCGATGGTCAGCCAGAAGACCCACGTCCCCGGCGCCGCCACCTCTGATAGAAGGGCAGCCGAAACGCTTGCCCTGGTGACGCTTGCGGAACTCGCCAATTCTTCGTGGCTTTTTTTTCTGGCTTCCAGCAGCGCGTAACTCCCGAACAGTATCAACACCGTCCCGCCCAAATAGGCGACGTAGTGCGCGATGTTCTGGGGAATGATCTGATAAAAGAAGAACGTAACCAGCAACAGCGCTCCGTCAATCACCAGGGGGAGTCCGATCAGAATCAGCAGGGCGCGCATCCACCGGTTAAGCGCCACTTGGGAAAGCGCAATCAGGTGGAGGGAACTGGGCATAAGCCCGCCCGCAATCCCCATTGTGGCGCCGATCAAAAATAAATCCATGGAAGATTCAATGGGCGGGGATCAATCGCCGGTTGTCGAGACGCCAGCGCGGACGGATTTGCGCCCTTCTTTGGCCGGAGCGCGCTTCCACCGCACGTGGGGTTGAATAATGTCCGCTTTGATCCGGGGAGCGTGTTCCTTAACTCGCGTAAGCATGCTGGTGACCAGGACGTCGGAAAGGAGATGAGGAATCAGCCCGAGGTCGATCAGCTTCTGATGCTTGGGATTATAGTAATGATTTTCAGACTCCGTCCGGGGGTTCTCCAAATGTTCAATTTGAACCGACAACCCCAGTTTCTCCGCCTGCTGTTTCACCAGTTCTGCGAGGTCCATGATGGTAAACATTTCAGTGAATTGATTGAAAACCCGGTACTCGCCCGCGCCGGGAGGATTAAGGATGGAAAGCTCGACGCAACGGAGGGTATCCCGAATATTCAAGAAGCCACGGGTCTGGCCTCCGCGGCCGTAAACGGTTAAAGGAATTCCAGCCACGGCTTGCACGCAAAACCGGTTGAGGGCGGTTCCAAAAACTTCGTCATAGTGAAAACTGGTGGCCAGCCTTTGGTCGCGCGTGATTTCGTCAGTTTCAATTCCGTAAACAACTCCTTGATTCAGATCTGTGGACCGCAGGCCCCAGGTTCGGCAGGCGAAAAGAATGTTGTGGCTATCGTGAACTTTAGAGAGGTGGTAGATGGAACCGGGCTGCTTGGGATAGGGCAGCACATCCTTGCGGCCCTTGTACTCGATCTCAAGAAAGCCCTCTTCGATATCAATGTTGGGCGTGCCGTACTCGCCCATCGTTCCCAGCTTGACCAGGTGGCAGTCCGGAGCGTAATCGCGCAGCGCCCAAAGAAGGTTGAGCGTGCCCGCGATATTATTCGTTTGGGTGAATACAGCGCGGGTATGATCGATCATAGAATAGGGAGCGGAGGGTTGCTCGCCGTAATGCACTACCGCCTCCGGCGCGAAATCATCAAGGGCGTTTCTCACCACTTCATAATTGCGCAGGTCGCCGACGAAAAGTCTTAAGGGTTGCCCCGCCACCTCATACCAAACTTTCACCCGGTCGTGAAGGGTATGAACGGGAATCAACGGCTCGACGTTCAATTCCATCTCCCAGCGCCGCTTGGCGAAATTATCCAGAACGGCAACCTCGTGCCCTCGATCAGAAAGGTACATGGCGGTGGGCCAGCCAAGATACCCGTCCCCGCCCAAAATTAAAATCTTCATTAAATTGTTTCTCCGATTTTGATAAGAACGTTTTTATGAGCGCGGCGGACATCGTTCGCCTCGCCCCATGACAAGAAAAGTTTTTGCCATGAATCAATAAAGGCAACTTCATTTATACCTTTAATCGATAGATTCCGACAAGGCGATTACTTGTGGGTCGCGGTCATTTTTGAAATGAAGTCCCTTTCGACCTCTTTCGTGCGCGACACTCCCGTTCCGCCCTCATGTCCGTTCCGTTGTCATCACGGCCCTACTGTCATTCCCGCGAAAGCGGGAATCCGGGTTATCTTTGGCGCGGTTAGAGTTGCTTTCGCGGTGGATTCGCTTTCGCGGGAATGACCGCACGTTGGATTACGCAGGTCTGGAAGCGCTCAAGTGAATTCCAGGTTGCCTAAGACGGAATGAACTGGGTGAGGGGCACAAAAGTAAACCCCGCTTCATGAGCCGCATCAATAATGGAGGGCAGGGCCTGTACGGTCCTCGAACGGTCGACTTTTTCGGGCGGATCAATGTTGCGTGAGTCGTGCAAGAGAATAATGGATCCCGGGCCCAGGTTTTTTAAGGTCTCGCGCACAATGTCGGATTTCGAAAGCCAGTCGTATCCGGTGTCCGACCAGTTGACCAGGCGCAGTCCGCGCTGGCGCAGGACGGGATAGAGACCGATCCAGCGCGCACCATAAGGTGGACGAAAAATCGAGGGCCGCTGCCCGGTAATTTTTTCAATGGCATCCTGGGTACGGTCAATCTCGGCCGCAAACGATTTGCTTCCACGAAAATAGGGCAAGGGGTGAGTAAAAGTATGGTTGCCGATGGTGTGCCCCTCGCTTTGGATGCGGCGGATGATCTGGGGAAAGCGTTCCACATTGGTTCCACATACAAAAAAAGTGGCGGGCACTTTTCGGTTTTTCAAAATCTCCAGCACCTGCTCGGTATAAGGGGTTGTGGGCCCATCATCAAAAGTGAGAGCGATTTGGCGCTCCGTAACGCGGCCACGAATCAAGGCCGGCCCAAAAAACTGCGAGGTCGGAACGCTCCATGCATACGCGTAGAGGCCGAACAGTGCACCAAGGCTTACCAGGCAGAACACAATAATCAAGATGGCTTCCACGATCGAACCTAAACAGGCCCGCAAGGGGCCCGTAATTTGAGTGGACAAGCACGCTTCGATTTACAGTCTATCATCAGACGCGCAAAGAGAGAGGCAGCCAAATAGTTTCAATTAATCCAGACACGACATCCCGCGGATTGATAATTCCTTTACAATGAAGGGTCGACAAAGACGCTGTCATTTCAAATGGAAAACGATAATCCACAGCATCTGAAGATTCTGATCCTCACCGTGGCCCACGGCGCATCACATCAGCGCGCTTCGAACGCCTTGCGGACCGCGTTGGTCGAAACGCATCCAGAAGTCAAAGTTGAAGTAGTGGACGCGCTCGACCGATGCACGCGCTGGTTCCGAGCCTACTACAATTCCTACGAAATCCCGCTCAAATACTGGCCCGGCCTTTGGCGGTGGATTGAAAACTATCAGGACCGTAAAGGCGCCACCAGCCCCGGCTGGCTGAACCGACGTGGCGCGCGGCCACTATTTAAATTTATCAATGAATTTGATCCCGACATTGTGGTCGCCACAGAAGTGGGCATATGCGAGCTTGCCGCCCTGCATAAGCGCGAGAGCGGAGCGCGATATCGACTGGCCGGTCTGGAACTGATGGATTTTCACCCGAGCTGGGTTCAACCCGAGGTGGACCTTTTTATTGCAACCCACGAAGATCTGGCGGCGGAGCTGGTGGCCGCCGGTGCGCCCGCGCCCAAAGTGGTGACCACCGGGCAGCCGATTCAACCCGTTTTTATCACGCCGCCCACTCTAGATTCCGCCCGCATCAAGCTTGGCCTTGACCTCGAAATCCCCATGCTCCTGATCCTTTTCGGCGGGGCCGGACTGGGGAAACCTAAACGCGTCCTCAAGGAAATAAAGAAATTGGATAAGCCCTTCCAGGTTGTTTTTATCGCGGGCCGGAACCGCCGCATGGAAAAAGAAATCCGCAAGCACGGACGCGGGCTGGCTCACTGTTGCGTTCTGGGCTGGGTGGACAACATGCATGAATGGATGGCGGCGGCAAGTTTGCTCCTAAGCAAGCCGGGCGGGTCGACGCTGACGGAAGGGTTTTGCTGCGGCTTGCCCATGCTGGCCTACGATCCCCATCCCGGCAACGAAGTCAAAACCTGCGGTTGGATTGAGAAGTGGAAGGTGGGTCTTTGGATCAAGCGCGCGGAGGAACTGGCTCCCACTCTTGAACGGCTGCTGGATTATCCTGAAGAGTTAGCCCAATTGCGCGAGCATGCATTGGGGCTGGCCCGGCCGCGAGCGGCTTATGACGCGGCAGAGGCGATCGTGAAACTCGCCCCTATTGCGCGTCAAGCAAGCACGAGCTCCGGATGATAGACGTTTCCCGAGACGTGGCGCGCGATGGCAATCAATCGCCGATCAGGATTCATGACTTTCACCAGGCTTACCGGCATCGCGCCCCCGCCCTGAGTTCCCCGCCCTGGCCGAAGGGCGTGCGGAAGCTGAAATGAGTGCCCGTGGCGAATGTTGGTCTCCTCCCGCCCGCGCACCAGCAATTCCGGACAACCCGGCAGCAGGGCTTCGAGGGGCACCAGGCAATCCTTCACTCTCCCCTCGCGCACAGCCAGATCGAGTTGTTCGAGGGTAACGGCCTGTTGGCCGGTGAACTCCGCCACCGCGGTCCGGCGCAAGCCTGCCAAATGCGCGCCGCAACCCAGCTTCTGTCCCATGTCGTGGGCCATGGAGCGCACATAAGTCCCGCCCGAGCACTCTACCGCGAATCGTGCCGAGTCGCCATCAACGCCCAGCAACTCCAGTGCGTAGATTTCCACTTCAACCGGAGCCAAATTCACCGGCAGATTTTTCCGCGCCAGTTTGTAGGCGCGCGTCCCGCCCACGCGTTTGGCCGAATAAGGCGGAGGCGTTTGCAGGATACGGCCCGTGAATATTTGAAAGAGTTTTTCAAGCTGCATCGGGTCCAGCTTCACTGCCACCGGCTCCGCGGCCGCCTTCCCCGTGGAATCATAAGTGTCGGTCGTGACGCCAAAGCGGATCGTCCCCTCGTAGGCTTTGCGCGATTTCAGGTAGAACTGGGCGAAGCGCGTGGCCTTGCACAGCGATAACGGAAGTACGCCGGTGGCAAACGGATCGAGCGTGCCGAAATGTCCGACCTGGCGCAGACCCAGAATGCGCCGCACCGCGTCCACCACATCGTGGGACGTCATGCCGGCGGGCTTATCGATAATCAGGATGCCGGAAATTTCCTCGCCTACCAAACACTCACCCCATTACCCGCAATGATTAGGAAAAAGAAACGGTGTATTTGGACCACCGGCATTAGCGCAGGACGACGCAGCCGCGCTGCTCGAGCCGCTGAATCCACGCCGGCAAAACAGACAGCTTGTTCCATCGTAAATCCAGCTTTTCGAGGTTGGCCAGGTCGCCGATTCCGGCGGGAAGTGAAACGAATCGATTTGATCTCAGGTCAAGATGGGTCAGATTGGAAAGCTTGCCCATCGAATTGGGCAGCTCGGACAATTGATTGTTTCTAAGGTCCAATTGAGTGAGGCGCGTGAGTGAACCGATGGACTCAGGAAGGGCCTCAAGGCAATTGTCCTGCAAGCGCAGCTCTCTGAGATTTTGCAGACGGCCAACCGATTCCGGCAATGATTTCAACTTATTGTTTTGGAGATGGAGTTCGCGGAGATCCGCAAGATTGCCCAGCGTTTCCGGAAGACTTCCCAGGCGATTGTTATAAAGCCGGAGCTCTTTCAGTCTAGTCATGTTTCCCATGGAATCGGGGACAAATGTCAGTTCGTTGTCCGTCACATTTAGATATGCCAGTTTCTTCAGATTGCCAAGCGATGCCGGGATAGAAGTAAGTCTGTTGTGGCTGAGATACAAATAACCCGAAAGAGCGGTTAGATTGCCCATTGACTCCGGGATGGAGGTCAACTCGTTATGGCCGAGATCAAGCATTTGTAATCCTGCCAGGCCGCCGATGCGCGCGGATATGGAGGGCAAAGAATTCTCTGAAAGGTCCAACGTCTTAAGATTTACCAGATTCCAAAGCGAGTCCGGAACGCGAGAAAGAAAGTTCCCTCCCAATCGCAAATCCTCGAGAGCGAGCAAAGAACCAAGACTCTCGGGAATGGTGCTGAGCCGGTTGGCGCGCACGTTAAGCCTTTCGAGGCGCTTCAACCTGTCGAGATTGGGGGGAAGAGAGACGAGCTGATTCTTGTCCAAATGGAGTTCCCGCAGGCCGGCCAAATCTTCAATGGAAGTTGGGAACGAAGTCGCTTGGTTATCGTCCAAGTAAAGACTCTGAAGGCTGGTAATCTTGCCAATGGAGGGGGGAAGATTGGAGAGCTTGTTCCCGGTAAGATCCAGTTGGCGAAGGTGTGTGAGCTGGCCGAGCGTGTCGGGAAAATACGCCAAATCGCAATTGCGAAGGGATAGAGCCAGAACGGATCCGTGCTCTGAATAAAACCCCAGCGGCCTGGCTTGCCTGCCCCCCAAAACTTCAAACCTGTCCTCGGATGCGCCGGGTAACGCCTCTCCGGCCTTGAGGTGGCCCTTCGCCATCACTTCGGCCGCGAGGTCTTTCAACACCGCGGCTTCTTCAGCGCGCAACGTGTGGCCGTCATAAACTGATTCAGCATCTGGTGACATGCTTCTTTCTCAGCCCTTGATCATGGTGCGCCGAAAATAATTCCAAGGCAACCATCCTATCAAGAGTAAGGCGGCGTTGTTACTCTGTCCGGTTAATTTTGTGAATCAGTTCTTCCACTCGCTGCTCCGCTTCCGCGCCTCGATCGGGAACAAAAACGACCTCGGGGACGCGCCGCATTTGCAAGCGCCGTCCCACTTCATGGCTGACGAAACCCGCCGAAGAAGCCAATCCTTCCAGGGTCTGGTTACGGACCGATTCGTTTCCCAGGACTGTAAGCAGGACGCGAACGTGGCGCTGGCCGGGACTCACGACCACCTGGGTTATCATGACTGAACCAATGCGCGGGTCTTTCAACTCGCCGGCGACAATTTCCTCCACTTCAATGCGAATCTGTTCAGCCAATCTTGCCGTGCGCCATTCCGGGGGAGCCATAGTTGGGAATCGGGCTATCGGAAGAAATTGGAAAATGGAAATTTGAAACTGGGATGACAAGAGGCGCGAAGAACTTCTATTTTCCAATTTCCAGTTTCCAATTTCCAGTTTCGCAACTCGACCGGTTTCGTTAATGAAGGCAGTCTCGCTTCAAAAATAGTCCAACGAGAAATAGGCCACGTCGCCGCCGAGAATGTTTTCGGTTTCGGCCAGTACCTTTTGGAAAGCGGACTCGAGCAGGGGGCGGCTGTTGGAAATGGAAACCACGCCCAGGGTGGCTTGCTGCCAAACGTCCTGATGGTCAAGCTCGGCCACGGCCACGTTGAACCGGGAGCGCAACCGGTCGCGGATCTTTTGCACCACCGCTCTCTTTTCCTTGAGGGAATGCGAGTAGGGCAGTTGGATTTCCAGGGTCATGACGCCGACTGGCATGTCGCTTGATCCGGCCGTGCACCGTTGAATCACGCGGTTGCGGACTCGACCACTTTTTCAGTTATATACGATTCAACAACATCACCGATCTTAACATCATTGAAATTCTCTATGGCCAAACCACATTCGGCGGGAGATCTCACTTCCGTCACATCTTCCTTGAACCGGCGCAGCGAACGGACCTTGCCATCGTGCACCACGGCGTTGTCGCGCAGCAGGCGGACCCGGGCCTCGCGAGTCACCTTGCCATCCACCACATGGCAACCCGCCACCGTCCCCACCTTGGGAATGCGGAAGGTATCGCGGACTTCGGCATGCCCCAACTGCGTCTCCTTGTAAACAATGGCCAACAAGCCTTTCATGGCCTTTTTGATTTCATCCGTGACGTTGTAAATAATCGTGTGCAGCCGGATATCCACCTTCTCGAGCGCCGCCAACTCGGAAGCTTTCCGCTCCGGGCGCACGCTGAAGCCGATGATGACCGCATTGGACGCGGAGGCAAGAAGCACGTCGCTTTCCGTGATGGCGCCTACACCGGCGCGGATCACTTTCACCTTCACTTTGTCATTGCTCAGCTTGTTGAGGGAATCCGCCAGAACTTCCACCGAACCTTGCACGTCGGCTTTGATGATGAGCGGGAGTTCCTTGACGTCGCCCGCCGCCAACTGTTCGTGCAAATGTTCCAGAGTCAAACGCGCGGTCTTGGACATCGCGGTCTCACGCAGCTTGGCCAGCCGGTGGATGGAAATCTGCCTCGCCTTCAGCGTGTCCGCGATCACTTGCAGGCGGTCGCCGGCCTGCGGAACGTCTTCCAGCCCCAGCACTTCAACCGGGGTGGAAGGCGGAGCCGCCAGAGTGGGGCGCCCTCGATCGTCGAGCATGGCGCGGACCTTTCCGTAAATGGGCCCGACAATAAACGAGTCTCCCACGTGCAGCGTCCCATTCTGAACCAGGATCGTGGCCACGGGCCCCCGCCCACGGTCGAGTTTGCCTTCCAAAACTGTGCCGGTGGCCAGCCGTTTGGGATTCGCCTTGAGTGCCGCGATGTCGGCGACCAGGAGGATCATCTCCAACAGAAGGTCCAGATTCTTCTTTTGCTTGGCTGAAACTTCCACCGTCACCGTGTCGCCGCCCCAGGCCTCGGACATCAGGTTTTGATCCGCCAATTGCTTTTTCACGCGCTCGGGTTGGGCCTCGGGCTTATCAATCTTATTGATGGCGACGACGATGGGCACCTTGGCGGCGCGCGCGTGGTCGATGGCTTCCAGTGTTTGCGGCATCACTCCATCATCAGCGGCCACCACCAGAACCACGATGTCGGTCACTTTGGAGCCGCGGGCGCGCATCAGGGTAAACGCTTCGTGGCCTGGCGTATCCAGAAACACAATCTTACGGCCCTGCACTTCCACGTGGTAGGCGCCAATGTGCTGGGTGATGCCGCCGGCTTCATGAGCGGTCACATTGGTTTCGCGAATGGCGTCCAGGACGGAAGTTTTGCCATGGTCCACGTGTCCCATCACGGTAACCACAGGCGCGCGTGGCACCAAATCTTCCGGACGATCTGCTTCCTCAACCTCGTGGATGACTTCGTCCTCAAAGGTAATCACAGATGTTTCGGCGCCAAATCCCCGCGAGATTTCCGAAGCCGTTTGGGAATCGAGAGTTTGATTGATGGTGGCAAAGATGCCTTTGTCCAGAAGCCGCTTGATGACATCTTTGGCGCGAGCCTCCAGCTTTTCAGAAAGCTCCTTGATGCTGATCCCTTCCGTGATCACGATCTTGCGAGTGATGGGAATTTCTTCCGGTACCACGGGCTTGGGCGGTGCAATTCGTTGTTGGGGCGGCGTCCAGCGCGGAGGGGGCATCCCCGGACGCCCTGCGGGCGGGCGCACTGCGGGCACGCCTCCGCTGGCGGCCAACCCCGGAATTGCAGCCGGGCGCGAGGCGGTGGGATGCATGGCGCGCGGCTCACCCGCCCTGCGATGAACTGGAGGGCGCACGGGAATACCCTTGGCGCCGACCACCGAAGGATAAATGGGCTGATTCGAAGCTGGTGATTTGTGAAGCCGCGCACCATGAGATGACTTGGCGGGAGGCGCTTCATGCGCTCTGCCCGGAGGGGCAAGACTGGCCAGACCACTTGCTCTCAGGGTTGGAACTTCGGAAGTTTTTGACCCGGGCGTGGGCGGCACTTGTGGCGCAGTCGCCGTACGTCCGGCAAGCGTGGATGCGGGAACCAGAGGTCGGCGCGCCGCCGGAATAATAGGCGGAACAGAAGGTCCGGCCGCAGCGGGCTTGACCACGGGCGTGGGAGGCACGGCAGGGCGCGTGGGTGGAGGTCCCATCACCGCTTTGCGGGCGTCAGCTTTGATCTCCGCGATGGTACGAGTCATGGGCCGGATTTCCAGGCCCTTCGTCACTTCCGCATGATCGGGGGGATGCACAACGCTGGTCGCCACGGGCGATGGTTTTGCGACGACGGGAGAAACCTTGGGTGCAACTGGAGGAACTTTCGGAGCCACGGCCACGGGCGGCTGCGCGTTTTCATTCGTTGCCCGAAAATGGGCGCGAACCAGTTCGGCCTGGTCGTCCTCCAAGGCGCTCGAATGCGACCGCTTTTCCGTGATCCCGATTTCGGGTAGAAAGTCGACAATCGCCTTGCTTTTTATTTCCAGCTCGCGCGCTAAATCGTTAATTCGAATCTTACCCATTCTTCTGTTTTCCTCTCTCTACCTCAGGTCGTTAACCTGATTGTTGGTTGGGGGCTCAAACGCCCCGGTGATTTATTTCATTCTTTCCCTCCTGTGCCGGAATCCTCCGGTTCATCGCCAGTCTTGGTCGCGACCTCGCCCTCAATTTCTTTTTCGCCCTCTGATTTTGTCTCGCCTTCCACCGACTCGGCAGGCGCTTCGGGTGATGTCACTTCGCTTTGAGCAGATTCACTCGCCGATTCCGATTCTCCGCCTGGGGCGACAGGTTCACTGGGGGGTTCCGCCTCACCCTCAGTGCCGGGTTCAACCGGGGCCGAAGTCTCCTCGGTTGCCGCCAAATCTTCGGCTGCCTGGCGGTCCGCCTCAAAGTAGTCGGTCACTACCTTACGGATCTTATCTACCGTCTTCTCGCCAATGCCCTGAATCTGAGTCAACTCGTCCGGAGTCATTTGGGCGAGCTGTTCCACCGTTTCAATGCCATGGTCGCGCAGACGCAGCAAGGTCTTGTCACCCAATCCCTTCAATTCGGTAATGGGTGCGCCGCGAAGAGCCATTGCCGCCATTTGAGATTCGATCTCCTGGCGCTTTTCCTCTTCGCTCTTAATGTCAATGCGCCAGCCCAGGAGTTTGGCGGCCAGCCTGACGTTCTGCCCTTTTTTCCCGATGGCAAGGGACAACTGGGAATCGTCCACGATCACTTCCAGGTGTTTCTGTTCGGCATCGACCACGGACACATGGTTGATCTTGGCCGGACTTAGCGCGTTGGCGGCAAAAGTCACGGTATCTTCACTGAATTCGATAATGTCAATTTTCTCGCCGCGCAATTCGCGAATGATGGACTGCACGCGCATGCCCTTCATGCCCACGCAAGCCCCAACGCAATCCACATCAGGATCTTTCGAGTAGACGGCCACTTTGGTTCGCTCCCCCGCCTCGCGCGCGATGGCGCGTATCACCACCGTGCTGTCGTAGATCTCCGGAACTTCCATCTGGAAAAGCTTTTGCACCAGCATGGAATCGGCTCGCGAAACCACCACCTGGGGTCCACGAGCCGCGCGGTCAACGAGCGTGATCACGGCGCGCAGCCTTTCACCAATCTGATAATTCTCCAGGCGCGACTGATCTTTGCGCGGCATGCGAGCCTCGGTTCGTCCCAAATCCACAATAACGTCGGGACCTTCCAGGCGTTTCACCGTGCAATTCACCAATTCACCCACCCGCTGGCTGTATTCGGCGTAGACCGTATCGCGCTCGGCCTCCCGGACTTTTTGGAAGATCACCTGCTTGGCGGTTTGTGCCGCAATCCTGCCCAGTCCATCGGTGGCCTTGGGGATTTTGATTTCGTTTTCGACCGCGGCCTCGGGATTGAACTTTCGAGCTTCGTCCACGGTCATTTCCCGGGTGGGGTCTTCCACTTGCTCCACCACTTTCTTCACCGCAAACACTTCCACGATGCCGGATTCCTTATTGAAGTGGGCTTGGAGATCCTCCACGGATTTGTAGTACTTCCGTGTGGCCACCAGGATGGCATCTTCGACCGCCGAGATGATAATCTGGGCGTCGATGCCCTTCTCCCGGCTCAACTGGTCGATTGTTTGATAGAGAATGCTCGTTGTCATAGTTGCCTCAAATGGCGGCCTACCAAGCTAACTCCGTGTCCCTATTTCTCCAGCTCCAAGATCAATCTGGCTTTCGAGATATTTGAGAGTTCAAGTTCCATCAGGCGTCCCTCGCCAAAGTCCAGCTTGACCCTGCCTGCTTCAAGTCCCGCCAGGCGCCCTTCAATAACGCGCTGCTCACCCACCGGCTCTTTCAACACCAGCCGCGCCCGGCGACCGGAAAAGTGCTGGTAATGGCTGGGCTTGGTCAGGGCGCGATCCAACCCCGGGGACGAAACTTCCAGCGTGTAGCTCCCTGGGAAAAGGTCCTCAACGTCCAAAATCGCGCTCATCTGCTCGCTGACCAGGGCGCAGTCCGCATGAGATACGCCTTGGGGCTTATCAATGTAAATCCGGAGCAAGGGATTCGAGCGCCCGCCTTTAAGCTCCACATCTATAAGCGCCAGCCCCTCCGAGGTCGCTACTCGGTCGGCAATCTCGATAATTCTGTCCACGTCGACAGGCATGCTCTCCCGGAGGCACCCCTCCGCCACCTTAATTGCGCTGCCAGGCGCAATCTCACTCACGCCAACAAAAAAGTGGGCTTTCGCCCACTGTATGTGTTCGCCAATAAAGTATAAACCCTCAGTGCGCTCAAAAGCAAGCTCTCTTCCGGTGCATTGTAGGGGGACGGCTTGCCTTCCCCTTTCGCGAAACGTGGAACATGGAGATCATAGCCGGCGCGTTCAAATCGTATTGGTTTCTCAAGTGGGGTAATGTAAACTGAGTAGTGTGGTATATGAGTGGGACGCCGAGAAGGCAAAGCGGAACCTGCAAAAACACCACATCTCCTTCGAAGATGCAGCTACTGTCTTCCTCGATCCGCTGGCCATGACATTTCCTGACCCGGATCACTCGAGCGGGGAGGACCGGGAAATCACCCTCGGACGGTCACTGTCGCAGCAGGTTGTCTTTGTTTCGCACTGCCCGGGCGAGGACCGCACGCGAATCATAAGCGCGCGAAAGGCAACAAGAAGTGAGCGGAACCAATATGAAGAGAGCATCGATAAACGAATTGAATGACGATTTGCGGCCGGAGTATGATCTCACCCAACTCAAGGGGATGGTCCGCGGTAAATACTACCGGCAGGCAACGGCGGGAACCAACCTCGTCTTGATCGACCGGGAGCTTGCCGAAGTTTTCCCAGACACGGCGTCGGTGAATCGCGCGCTGCGACTGCTGGTCAATACCGCAGAGGCAGCGACAAGCCCATCGCGCCGCCGGTCCCGCGCCCCAAACAACCGCCATAAAACCACCTCCAAAAGTGGGCGCCTGGCAGCTAAACATTGATTCCCACGGGTGGCGCCTACGTTCCGAACTTTGGAATGAAGGCGACATCAAAACTATGAGCTAAGCAGATGTCTTCTTCTGAATTTGTTGTTTGCCCATGAGGCTTAAACCCATACATCGCAGAAAAACGCGATCCAGCCTTGCGGGAGGCCACCCGCGAATTCCGAGTAATTCCACGAAGCAGATTGGAGAGCAGATGAAGGTCGAGATCATTCATTGCCCAACATGATCGAACAACAAGGCCAAGGTCACGAGTCTCGTGGCCCTCATCAAGAAGCGCCTGGATATTGATGCAGTGATTAAGCCTGGGAAGACAGGTCAGTTCGAGGTTAGCGCGGATGGCGAGAGGATTGCCGAGCGCGGGGGAAACTGGTTTACGCGGAGCTTTGGGGCGGGCTATCCCGATCTCGATAGCGTGGTCGATCAACTCGAGAAGCGCCGTGCGGGTGGGGCGGCGCAGTAGGCGGCAGCGGGTAGATTCTCTCTTAGTTGTAAAGCGGAACATCGGCTCAAGCAATTCTGAAGAACCTGGGGTGGAGGTTTTGTATCATGGCAAAGCTCGTCTATGGATTGAACCAGTCCTTGGATGGCTACGTCGACCATCTGGAATTTAGGCCAAGCCCGGCGCTCTTTCGTCACTTCATGGAGCAAATCCGCGACCTAACGGGAAGTGTGTACGGCCGCCGCATGTACGAGGTAATGCGTTATTGGGATGAAGACTCTCCGGAGTGGGACGCGGAGGAACGCGACTTCGCGGCGTGGTGGCGGAGCCAGCCCAAGTGGGTTGTGTCGCGCTCGTTGAAGTCGGTCGGCCCCAACACCACGCTTGTTGAGGATGACATCGAGGCGGTGATACGTGGGCTGAAGGCTAAGATGGCAGGGGAGATTGAAGTGGCCGGACCAGAATTGGCAGGAAGCCTGACCAACCTTGGTCTTATTGATGAGTATCGAATTTACCTCCACCCCATCGTACTTGGTCGCGGCAAGCCATTCTTCTCCGGCCCTCGGCCGCCGCTCCATCTTGTGACCAGCGATCGAATTGGCGAGGACGTGATTAGGTTGACGTACGTTCCCGCTTAATCGCGCGACTCTCCCGACGGATTGCGCCGGGACATCAGCTCCGCTTTGGGTCACGTCTAAACATTCCAGGTTGCGCGCCAGCGACCACCCCGTCCCGTCGCCGCGGGACACCCCTCCTCATGAGAGGAGGGGAGCTCTTTGGTCTCGCAATAGCAAGAACTCCCCTCCTGATTCAGGAGGGGTGCCCAGCGGGCGGGGTGGTGATTTGTACGCCTACCGCACAGAAATTTTTTACCGGGGACTGGCGCAAGCACTCCGAGGCAAGTACCATCCGATGTGGGCAAATTGGAGGTTTTAGTTCCTGAAAGATTTGTCCCTGCTGCCGATGGACCGGGTCCTGTAAAGCCGAATCGCCCCGATAGATCGGGGCACCTCCCGCCGGTATCTCATGAGAGGACCTTGAAATCTTGAGCCTTAAATCTTCAATCCGCTGCACTAGCGGCGCGGCGGCCCGCCTCGCGCCGTGGATGGAAAGTGTCCCCAATGTGGCCGCGCGTATAGGTCCGCGCGGCCTGGAATAGCCATAAAAGAAAGTAGCGCAACACTCGTTCTCCAGTGTTGCGGCTCTTCCAGCGCGAGGCGACCTAGGCCTCGCGCCTTGTGGAACCATTCCCCAATGTCGCCGCGCGTACAGACCCGCGTGGCATGGAATAGCCGCAGGACCGCAGAGCGGGTCCTGCGCTACGTTCGGTAGGAACCATGCCACCAGGCCCAAATCCCTTAGAACCTGGAGCTGCTGCCGGATTTTGCCGCGGACGTGGAGGTTGCCGACATATCGCCTCACTTTCGCCATTTCTTACGGATTGAGCTTTCTTAGTTTCGGCGCACCCCACAATGATTCAATCCGAGATAATGCCCATATTGGGATTACGTCGTATCATTCGAGCCAAAAACCGCCGACTCGCCCGCACCCGGTGGGCCAAGAACGGCCGAGGCGAGCGGTCGGCGCTACCGGCTAACAACCGCCGCAAGCGCGAAATGGTTAAACATTGTAGCGCAAGGCCAGCACGTCGGCCTTACGGCTTTTCCAGCCGTGCCGGATTCGGGCACGGCTCTTGGTCATTTCTCCTCGGATGCCCGCACGATGAAACTTGCCCGCTTTCTTCAAACCGATCTTCCTCAACATGGCCGCGCCTCGGCAACGCAACACCACTCCGGCGATTGGGCGTCACCCCTCAAAAGCTGATGAGGGGGGCTTTGGGTTCCCCTCCTGAATGAGGCGCGCTTGCCCCTCTCAGTCTCCAACCTCTCACGCCTTGACAAAGGCTGACCTTTCCGATAGCTTGCGATGACCGTGAAGTCATCCGGACAGTGAATGGAATGTAGGAGGGCAAATTGCCGCGCCGACAGGTAGTTACGATGACATCCGATTTTGGCCTGTCCGAGCATTTCGTAGGGGCCATGAAGGGTGTCATCCTGGGCATCAATCCTGAAGCCGTAATTGTGGACATAAGCCACAATGTTAATTCTTACGACATTTTTGACGCCGCCTTTACACTGGCGCAGAGTTACCGCTTCTTCCCTTCCGACACTATTCACATGATCGTGGTTGACCCGGGAGTGGGCACGGCACGGCGCCCCATTCTGGCCCGGACGATGGAATACAAATTTGTGGCCCCGGATAACGGCGTGCTCTCATTGATCTACGAGCGGGAGGAGGCTCTGGAAGTGCGGCACGTTACCGCTGACCATTATTTCCTGAATCCGGTCAGCAACACCTTCCATGGCCGCGACATTTTTGCGCCGGTCGTGGGATGGCTCTCGAAAGGGGTTGAGATCGACAAGTTCGGCGATCCCATCACGGATTTCGCCAAATTCACTCCACCCAAGCCCAAGCAGATCAATGAAAACTTGATGAAAGGCGTGGTCCTGAAGGTCGATAAATTTGGAAACATCATCACCAACCTCACGCCCCAGGACGTTCCGCAGCTCTTTTCGGAGAATCCTCCGCAGTTCAAGATTATTGTCAACCAGCAGGAAATCACCCGGCTCAATCTTTCATACTCCATGGGCAAAGCGCAGGAGATCTTCGCCATAGTGGGTAGCTCAGGTTTTCTGGAGATCTGCACCAATCGAGGCTCCGCCTCGAAAACCCTCAATGTTGCCCGGGGCGCGGAGATTGGCGTAATGATGGGTGGCCCGCCACCCGCTGCTTAACTTTTTTGGGACACATCTATTACTTATCCGCTTACGACTTGACCGGCTTTACTGATGAGACCTGTTTAGGTTTAGGCGCAGTTTCGGTCAGGGCAGAGCGAACGGCTTTGAGCGGTACCTTCTCCACCTTGATCCTGGCCACGCGACGTCCGTCCATCTCGGTCACTATATAGCGCCGGCCCTCGAATACAAAGCTCTCGCCACCCTTGGGAATCAATCCAAGCCTTGCCAGCACAAACCCCGCCAGAGTTGCATATCCTGCCTCGCGGGGAAGGCTGATTTGGTAATCGTCGGCAAAGTCGCGCAAACCCAAAGCGGCATCGACCTCAAAAACATCGGCTCCGATCTTGCGAATGACTGTCTCTTCACGGTCATACTCGTCCTGAATCTCACCTACAATCTGTTCCAAAACGTCTTCAATAGTCACCAGGCCTACAAACGTTCCAAATTCATCCACCACCAACGCCATTTGGGAATGCTTGCGCCGCGCATCTTTCAGCATTTGGTTTAGCGACATGCTTTCAGGAACTATCATCGGGGAATGAAGGATAGAACGCAGATCAAATGGAGCGTCCAGAGACGTCCCCATTCGGTGACGGTCCAGAACCACGCGCAACAAGTCTTTTGTGTAGAGTATTCCGATGATGTGGTCAGGCAATCCTTCGTAAATGGGAATGCGCGAGTGTTGGTCATCCACAATACGTTCTAAAAGCAAATTGAGGTCTTTGGTAAGCTGCAAACACGTGATCTTGGGACGGGGCACCATGATTTCCAGCACCTGCATCCGGTGCAGGTCGAACACGCCGTGGATCATCTCCTCCTGCTCGATCCCCAGCATGCCGCGTTTGCGAATAGCGGAAACGATCAGCTTTGCCTCTTCGGGAGTATGCTGGCTGCCCTGAGCTTGTCCTGCCGACTGTCCCAGCCCTCGCAGCACAATATCCGCCAATCCATCGACCGCGCGAACCAATGGCCGGCTCAATTGGAGGAAGTAGAGCATGGGCCGGGCGACGATCAGGGACGTTTGTTCCGCCCGCTCATAAGCCAGGGCTTTAGGCACCAGCTCGCCGAGAACCATCAATATGACGGTGATAAAAAGGAAGGCAATGGCTACCGAAATGGAGTGGGCCACCACCAGGGAGGCAAAATGCTCGAGGTGCCCTTCGAGCACACTTTCCACCGCCGACGCCATCATGCTCTCGCCGAGCCATCCCATCAGCAGGCTGATGATGGTCACTCCCAGTTGCGTCCCGGAAATCAGCAATCCGATGTCCACCAGCAGCCCGTGGACCAACCGCGCGTTGGGATTGCCCTCGCGCACCAATTGTTCAATGCGCGTTCGCCGGACGCTCAGCAAGGCGTACTCCGCCGCCGCAAAAAATGCGTTGCAGAGGATCAGAGCCACAATAAGGAGGCCATGGAGCAGTAAAGCCATAGGTTGATTGCCTGAGGGTCTATTCTATCCCGAAGGAGGGAGGAAGTTCAAAAGGCGTATCGAGGCTGGTCTTAAATCGGAAGCAAAGAGCATGTACCATAAAGGGCGAAAAATGCTCCGGCGTAATAATGAGCACAACAACGCCACGTTTAGACTCTGCGGCCTTGAGTGGTTTTCCAGGCCATGAACCGCAGAGATTGAAGCCGCGAAACGCTGCCCTTCCAGCCTAGTTTGACGTAAGTGGAGTCGCGCAATGCGGGCAGAATTCCTGTAGTGGGTCAGTTTGACGTAGAGGCAGCTTTACGCCGCCACGTGGCGAGGTAAACTCGCCGCTACGACCTCAAACTGACCATCTACCAGAATTCCTGTCCCCTCTCAATTGGCCTGTTGCACGAAGGGGGAAAAAGCACGGCCCTTGCTTAACGAAATAAGACCCAAACCAAAGCTCCAACTCCGGCAAAGACGACGCCCATGCCTCCAAGAATTACCGGCGCCAGGAAGAAGCTGAAATTATACCCGGCGTCATACCGGACGTCGTTAGGGTCGGCGGGATCGTAAAGCAGAGCGTGCGTGGTGCCCGGAGCGAAGATATCCGCCTGGCGCTTCATTTCCGTGTAGCTCGAAGTTTTGTAGGAGGAGGTGGCGGGAGTTTTGTACTCCTTGTCATTCACCACGTAGCGGAATTCGATTTGAGTCCCGAACATGGTCGTGCCGTCCGGGTCCCGGCCGGTGGTGACACTGCTTTGGGTCACCGTGGCATCCACCTTGGGCCAATGCTTCAAAATGTTGTATTGCCTGCGTCCGACGAAGTATGCGCCCGTAAGAAGGCCCAACCCAAGCACGAAAAACACTCCGCCCACAATCTTTGACGAGTTGTCCTTCGGCCCTCTAAATCGCGCCGACATCCTGGCGCGAACCTGGTTGTCAAACGGGTCAGTTGGCTTGAGTTCGAATTTCATGCCCCTAATCCAGCAATAGCGCCCACATCTTAACATCACAATCGATCCCGTAGAACGGTAGTGGGTCATTTTGATTTTGTAGCGGCGAGTTTACCTCGCCATGTGGCGGCGTAAAGCCGCCTCTACGTCAAACTAACCCACCACCCGTAGAACTCGCGACGTAATGAAGTGGCCATCCACTCCATTTTCGCTTTGTAATTGCACTCATCCGTTGGGCCAGTAGGGCCGGCGTCGCCCAGGCCCTACGGAATATGACGGGCCAATGCGGCAGAACCCTACGTGCGCGGAGCTGCGAGGCGGCTCCTGTGTTAAAATCAGCGGCGCATCGGGCTCCGCCTTCATGGAACAATTCCTTACCAGCGCGATTCGCTGTTACTACGAGATCGAGTTGCCGCGGCGTAGTAAATCACAAAAACTCTGGCCGCTGCTTATTGCCCTGCACGGTTATCAGGGCGATAAGGATTCCATGATGCGAGTTGCGCGGCGCATCGCCAACGGCAACATGGTTGTGATTTCACTGCAAGGACCGAATCAGTTCTTCGCCAATTATGGAAGGGACAACTTCATTGCCCCCAAGGACCATCGAGTGGGATTCGGGTGGGGGACGACTTACAAGATGCAAGAGTCGGTGGCATTGCACCACCGCAACATCCGCGCTCTAATCGACGTGGCGGTCCGAAAATACCGCGTTGCGCGCTCACAGGTTTTCCTGCTGGCGTTTTCGCAATCTTGTACTTACAACTATCGTTTCATTTTCACCCATCCAGGCGCGGTGCGAGGCTGCGTCGCGGTCTGCGGCGGGATCCCGGGTGACTGGAGCGAGAATCCGAACTACCGCCACACGCGCTCCCACGTGCTGCATATCGCGGCCACCAACGACATCTGGTATTCGCCCGAGAAGAACCTGGAATTTCGCGGCAAACTCGCCGAACGTGCCGCATCGCTCGACTTCAGATTCTATAAATCGCGCCACCGCTTTCCCCGCGCCGCCATTCCCCATATCCGCAAATGGATTGAAGAACACCATTGAAGGGAGGATTCATGAGCACACTTATCCTAAGCTTATTGCTTGCGCATACTGTCGCGCCGGTTGCCGAGCACTCATGCATTCATAGGACTGTGCTGCCTGAGTATCCCCCGTTGGCTCGTATGGCGAGAATTACAGGGACAGTTAATCTCGACGTTGAGATTGGATCTGATGGAATGGTTTTGTCTGCCAAAGCTTCAAGTGGACATCCGCTTCTGGTGCGAGCGGCAGAAAAAAGCATACTTGAATGGTCATTCTATGTCCCTTCCGCGATGAAGCACTTTCCAATTCACCAAACCATGGTCTTCATTTACAAGATAGAAGGCGAGGAGACATATTCAGAGTTCTGCCCCACTGTTACTCTTAGGCCGCCCAACCTGGTGGAGATCGTGATACCGCCAGCGCAACCGGAGACCAACACCTCGGATCATCGCTGATACAGCAGCAGAAAGAGGATAGAGGAAGACCTTTCGGAGGAAATTCTTATGAGAAGATATGAGACCCACTTCTCGTTCAGCTTAATCTCAGCTCTCGCGCTGGTTGCGACTGCTTCTGCCCAGAACAACAGTCTCGACGCGAGGATCGATCGGGAGATTCCCGGATTGGTCGCCACCTACAAATCCCTCCATGAAGCTCCGGAACTTTCCCACTACGAAGCCAAGACTTCGGCCTTCATTGCCGGCCAGCTTCGCGCCATGGGCTACGACGTCACCGAGCACGTGGGCAAGTATAAGAACCCTCTGTGGAAACCTTACGGCGTAGTGGCGATCATGAAAAACGGCGCCGGGCCCACCGTGCTGGTGCGTACCGAGCTGGACGCGCTTCCCGTTGAAGAGGAAACGGACCTGCCCTATGCCAGCCACGTAAAAACCAAGAATGACGCCGGCATGGAAGTGAGCGTGATGCACGCCTGCGGACACGACATCCACATGACGTCGCTGCTGGGCACGGCCAAAATGCTGGCGGAACTCAAAGACCGGTGGCACGGGACCCTGATGCTAATCGGGCAACCTGCGGAAGAGGCCGTAGGCGGCGCACAATCGATGATCGCCGACGAAATGTATTCCCGCTTCGCCAGGCCGGACTACTGTATCGCGCTGCACGATTCCGCCGATATGGTGGCGGGCAAGGTCGGCTTCACGCCCGGCTACGCGCTGGCCAGTTCCACTTCCGTGGACGTTTATATTCGCGGCCTGGGCGGACACGGTTCGCGACCCGAGGCCACCAAAGATCCCGTTGTAGCGGCGGCTGAATTCATTGTGGCCCTGCAAACCATTGTGAGCCGCGAGAAATCTGCTTTTGACCCCGCCGTGGTGACCGTCGGTTCCATTCACGGAGGCACGCGTTACAACATCATTCCGGATGAGGTCCACCTTCAACTCACCATCCGAGCCTACAAAGAGGAAGTGCGGCAGAAGATTCTGGCCTCCATCGATCGCATTGCCAAAAGCGTTGCCTTGTCCGAAGGCATCCCTGAAGATCGCGCTCCCATCGTGAAAGTGGAAGACGAGTTTGCACCTTCCACTTATAATGACCCCAAGCTCACCGAACGTCTGGCAGGCGTGTTCAGGAACGTGCTCGGCGCGGACAAAGTGGTCGAGGTCCCTCCCATTATGGCCAGCGAGGATTTTGGCTTGTTCGGGCTGGAAGGCCATCAAATTCCAATTTGCATGTTCTCGCTGGGCGCCGTAGATCCGGCCAAGATGGAGGAGCACGAGCGAACCGGCAAGCCACTTCCCGGCCTCCATTCCAGCCTGTGGGCCCCTCTGCCCGAACCCTCCATTCGAACCGGCGTGAAAGCCATGACTTCCGCGGTGCTGGAGCTCATGAAGAAATAGTGCTTGGAACGAAATCCTCCGGTCGCGGGCCTGATCAACCGATTGTCGGGGACCTTTCGACTGATCCGCGCTCTTCTGCTATCATGAACACGATGTATGACGAAATTGTGGCCGTGGTCGAAAACCGACCTCTCACTGGCGGTCACTTCCTATTGAGTGTTCACTCTCCTCGCCAGGCGCAAGCGACCCGGCCAGGCCAGTTCGCCATGGTCCAATTGCTCGGGCGCTCCGACGTGCTACTGCGCCGGCCCATGAGCATTTATGATGTGAAGCCGTCCGCGCATAAACCTCGGGACGGTTCGCGAACCGCCCGTTCTTCCAAGAGCGAGATCATTCAGCTTCTCTACAAAATTGTGGGACGCGGCACGCGCTTGATGGCGGCGCTCAAGCCCGGCGACAAAGTGGGACTACTTGCGCCCCTCGGCCACGGATTCTTTACGGAAGAATATATGGCCCGGGCGCAAGAGTGCGAGGAAGTCCTGCACGTTGCGGGAGGCATTGGGATTGCCGCCTTGCTCCTGCCGGCGCGGGATTTGGCAAGAGCCGGAATCCGCCAGCGCCTTTTTTTTGGCGGACGAACCAAAGATGACTTAGTCGGTCTCGATGAATTCAAACCCGTGGTTGGTTCGATGGTGCTCGCTACGGAGAATGGATCGCGCGGCCATCGCGGCTACGTGACGCAACCGCTCGAGGCATTCCTCGAACGCAAACGCGGCAAGAAATACTTGATGATGGTCTGCGGTCCGTGGGCCATGCTCGACGCATCGGTGAAGCTGGCGGAAAAATTCGGCCACCCTTGCCTGCTCTCCATGGAAAACCGAATGGGTTGCGGGTTGGGCGTTTGTCTCGGATGCTGCATCCGCGTGGATGGCACGGGGCACGGCGCTTATCAAAGAGTCTGCACCGAAGGGCCGGTGTTTTGGTCGGGACGCGTTATTTGGGAGAAGGAAAAAATCGCCAAGATCTGATCCGCAGATTACGCAGATTCCGCCGATACGAGAAGAAAGTCAAAAGGCAAATGGCAAAAGGCAAAAGGCAAAAGTTAAGAATCGAAAGCCGAAAATCGAAAGTCGAAGTCCGAGCCGCACGCGTAGTGAATCCAAAATCTAAAATCGAGAATCTAAAATCGGCGAAATCTGTGCAATCTGCGGATAAAGATTTTGTTCCCCTCATCGAAACTGAAATTGCCGGAGTCCATTTTGCGAATCCCGTCCTGACGGCCAGCGGCACCTTTGGCTACGGCCATGAATTCGCCCACCTCATCGATCTCAACTCCCTCGGCGGCATTGTGGTCAAGGGAATCTCCGCCGAGCCGATGTCGGGCAATCCGCCGCCGCGTATTTACGAAACCGAATCGGGAATGCTCAACGCCATCGGCCTGCAAAACGTGGGCGCCAGGAGATTCCTGGAAGAGAAGCTTCCCTTCCTGCGGACGCTTCGAACGCGTTGCGTGGTGAATGTTTTCGGCTATTCCACCGAGGATTATGTCCGCGCCATCGAAATCCTGAATGCCGGAGATGGAATTGACGCCTATGAGTTGAATATTTCCTGCCCTAACACCCGTTGTGGAGGCATGGTTTATGGAAATGACCCGAAGCTTACGGAAGAAGTAGTGGCCGCCTCCAAGCGCGTTGCGCGCTTCCCGTTATTCGTAAAACTTTCACCCAACGTCACGGACATCACGGTTCTTGCCCGGGCCGCTGAATCGGCGGGGGCGGACGCGCTTTCCCTGGTGAACACATTTGTGGGGATGGCCATCGACGTGGAATCGCGAACCCCGCGCGTCTCCAATGTCACAGCAGGTCTCTCCGGACCTGCCATCAAGCCGGTGGCGCTGCGAATGGTCTATCAAGTAGCGCGCGCGGTGAAAATTCCCATCATTGGTATTGGCGGCATCGCCAGCCCCGAGGACGCTTTGGAATTCATCATTGGCGGCGCGAAGGCAGTACAAATTGGGACGGCGAACTTTTATTCTCCCGGAACTTCGCTTCGTGTAGTCCAGGGAATTCGGGAATATTGCCACCGCAAGAAAATTGACCTTTCGGAGCTTACCGGCAGCTTGAAAGTCTCAGGCGATTCCGCTTGACCTGGACGCGAAAGCTAACCACGAATCCCACTCCATCGGATGACGTTTCAAATTGAGCTTCCAGAACTCATCCCTCTCTTATTCACAGCGATGGAATTCAATGACGGACCCACGAACTTGTCATGCTGAGCGTAGCGAAGCATCTATGTAGTTTTCTCCTTTCTTTAAGGACAAATGCAGAGATTCTTCGCTTCGCTCAGAATGACAGACCTTCTCGAATGGGAGCGGATTTATGAGGCTATGCATAGATTTGGAACCCAACTTGCCCTTAAACGGACTGAAGTCTTTGGACTGAAAGAGGTCACTTAACTTAGACGCTTTTGATTTAAACACTTAGCAATCCTTCGCATTACGAGGCGCACGAATTGTCCTACACTGGAGGAGCCCATGGCAGGCGGCGTGAGTGCGGAAACCCGGACGCCGAGCGAAGCGTCAAATATTAAAGGGAGAAGGGTGCTCGCTGGCAGTATAAACCATTATATTATAATGACTTATAGGAATAGATTACAATTGACAGTCTACAAGCTATTTGGTAAATTGAAGTGTATCGTTTTGCGAAAAGATTACCCTGCATTCATATTCAAATCTCTCGTCAGCATGGCTATCGCCTCCGCAATTGTGGCAGGGCCGGGGTGTGCCGTGCGGCGGACTACCAAGGTGGCGGTGCCGGAGCCGCCTGCACCCGAGGTCGAAGCCTCCTTGGACGATTTGGTCGCCCGAGTTAATAAACTGGATGGCGGGATTCAATCCGTCAACGCGACGGTTGATTTTGAGCCCACCGCAGGGTCAGTCTATTCCGGAGTCATCAAGGAGTATCACGACGTTAAAGGATTCATTTTGGTGAAAAGGCCGGCCCTGATTCGAGTGATCGGCCAGGCTCCTGTGATTCGCACCAACATTTTTGACATGGTTTCGGATGGGAAGACTTTCAAGCTGAATATTCCGCCCAAGCACAAATTCATTGTGGGCTCCGCGACGCTCACCCGCCCGTCTAAAAACGCTCTGGAGAATATGCGCCCGCAACATATTTTGGATGCTTTGCTGATGACCTCCATCAACCCGGCGAATGAAACGGTATCCTACGAAGAGGCTGAGCAGAATTCGCGCCGATATTACGTGCTCACGGTCTTACAGCAGGGCGAGGGCAAGGAGTTGTTCCCGCAGCGAAAAGTCTGGCTTGACCGGTCCAATCTGGAAATCGCTCAATTGCAATTGTACGGGCCCAAAGGCAGCTACATTGAAGACGTTCATTATTCGGATTACAAGGATTTCCAGGGAACTCATTATCCCGAGCGGATCGAAATCTCCCGGCCGATCGAGGACTACCGCCTGGCCATTACGATCCAGAAAGCAACCTTCAACCAGGAATTGACTCCCGGCCAATTCGAGTTGAAGCAACCGAACGGCTCGCAACTGGTGGAAATGAGCGAGGCGGCCCGGCCCGAGGTTGACAATGGAAAATAGGATCGTCCTGGCCAATATTCTCCATCGGCCTATTCGCACCGTGGTCAGCGCCCTGGCGGTTGCCGTGGAAGTGTGCATGGTGATGCTGGTGGTGGGCCTCACTTCAGGCATGGTGAACGATACAGCGCGACGCGTACAAGGTGTGGGCGCAGATGTGATGGTACAGCCCCCCGGCGCCTCAATGTTCCTTGCTTTCGGTACGGCGCCTATGCCAATCTCGATTGGCGACCACCTTCTGCAACTCGATCACGTTCACGCCGTTGCCCCAGTTCTGGTTCAGTTCAATTCAATGGGGGGAGTCAACCAAGTTTTTGGGATTAATATGGACAGCTTCGATAGTGTCAGCGGGGGGTTCGTTTATCGCTCCGGCGGCCCGCTCAAGGACCCTTACGACATTCTGGTGGATGATTGGCAGGCGCAGTCCAGTCATCTGAAGGTGGGCGACAAGATGGTTGTGCTCGACCACGAATTTAGGGTGGCCGGCATTGTGGAGCATGGGAAGGGAGCGCGGCTATTTATTCCGTTGCAAACCGCGCAGGACCTCGCCAGCGCTCCCAACAAGGCGTCAATATTCTGGGTGAAGTGCACAGACCCGGGCTACACCGACAATGTGATCGCCGAGATTCATCAGTTTCTCCCTGCCTACAAGTTGACTTCGATTCAAGAATACATGTCGCAGATGACATCCAATAATTTGCCGGGCTTGACCGCGTTCGTCACCGCAATGATATCGCTATCTGTAGGTATCGGCTTTCTGGTGATCTTTCTCTCCATGTATACCACCATCACCGAGCGCACCCGCGAAATTGGAATCCTGAAATCGCTGGGCGCGTCGAAGTTGTATATCATCTGGGGCATTCTGCGCGAGTCGACCTTCCTTACCCTGATGGGGATATTGGTTGGCCTCCTTGCCTCGTTGGTCTCAAAGCGCGTCATCCATTCAGCGTTTCCGACTCTGTCGGTCGATCTCACGCTGCAATGGGCATTCTACGCGGGCGTGCTTGCGATACTGGGAAGTCTGGTGGGCGCCTTTTACCCGGCCTTGCGCGCGGCCAGCCTGGATCCGGTGGATGCGCTGGCGTATGAGTAAGGAAGCAGTCAGTTGTCAGCAGTCAGATGTCGGTCTTAAGTTGCGGAGTCTCAAATAAGATGGGGATCACTCTTAATCGGATTGAGGCACTGACAACTGAAAACTGATTACTGAGAACTCTTGTTATGGAACCCATTATCGCCACAGAAGACCTGAAGAAGGTCTATCGCATCGGCAAAGTCAATGTTCCGGCCTTACGGGGCGTTGATTTGATCGTTCAGGAAGGTGAGTTCCTGGCCGTGGTGGGGCCGTCGGGTTGCGGGAAGTCGACGCTGCTCCACATTCTGGGCGGTTTGACGCCCCCCACCAGCGGCAAGGTATGTGTGGACGGAAATGACTTCTCCACCATGGGTGATGCGGACCGAACGCGTTTCCGCCGCCACAAAATCGGATTCGTTTTTCAACGATTCAATCTGCTTCCCACCCTCACCGCGCAACAGAATATTGCCATCGCCCAGCACATCCAGGGCAACGGGTTTAACCCGCATCGTTTCCAAATTGTGGTGGATATGCTGGGCATTCGTGAAAAACTGAAGCACAAACCATTCGCCATGTCGGGCGGGGAGCAGCAACGCGTGGCCATTGCGCGCGCCGTGATTTGCGAACCCAAAATCCTGTTGGCGGATGAACCGACGGGCAACCTGGATACCGAGAATTCACAAATTGTCCTCAATATGATGCGGGCGTTGAATCGGTCGTTCCGCCAGACCATCCTGATGATCACCCACAACCTTGATGCCGCCGCCGTCGCTGACCGCATCGTACGCATGCGGGACGGGCAGGTTATTTTCGATTGATTCCCGCCTCATTTCCCGCTATTTTCTCAAGGTACGGTTTTTTATGACCCCAAGCACAGAATTGCGCGAGCATGCCATTTCTTCCCCAGGGACTACGGAGGGAACCACCTCGGTCTCGGGAGCATGGGCAAGAATCAAGCTCGTCTGTTTGCGATCTGTCTTCTGGACTTATAAACGAGGGAGCTGGCAATACGACATCATTGTTCTGGTGATTCTTGCTTTCATCTTCCTGACGCCTTCTTCCTGGTTCACTCCCCAACCCGCTCCCCAGGTAACGGGATTCTTAAAAAACCAGGGTATCATCCAGGTGGGACGCATCAAAGATGATTGGAGTTATATAGTCGACGCGCGGCTGATCAAAATACAGCCGGGAACGAATACAGAAACCGCGGTGAGCGCAATACTCAGCCAGCGCCTGCAAAGAGCTGTTACCGTGAAGTCCGTGGATGAAATTCTAGATAAAAACAAGGCCGTCATCGGATACACCGTGGTCATCGGGCCTTAAGACTCGCATAGGTCCAAGCCCATGAGGAAAATTATCAAGTTCAAATCTCCAAGTCGTGGTCAACGGAAGATCGGAGGGCCAATCTGCGCGGCATGCCTTTGGGGCTTGCTTATGGCTGCGCTGCCCCATGCCTTGGGCAGTCCCGCCTTTCGAAAACAGAAGGTCTCTCCTCCGCTGGGCGAAATCCTGGCGCAAATGAATAATAGAGCCAAAAGCCTGAAAACTGTTTCGGCTGACATTGAATACACCAAAGTCACGGTGGTGGTGAACGACAAATCCACAGAATTTGGCGAACTATTTTTCAATAGGGAGAAGGGTCCGGAGATTCTGCTCAATTTTACCAAGCCCGATGCCAAGGTCATCCTCTTCAAGAAAAACAAAGCCGAAATCTATTTGCCCAAGAGCAATCAAGTCCAAGAGTACAACCTGGAGAAGCAGAGTGGATTGGTGGAGCAATTCCTGCTGCTGGGATTTGGCACCGAAACGGGGGACCTGCAGAAACTGTACGAGATTAAGCTGAACGGCGAAGAGGTTTTGGATGGTGATACCACCGCCATGCTGGAATTAACACCACGCAAGGAAAGCATTTCGGCTCAGCTCATCAAAGTACAACTTTGGATCAGTGAGGAATCGTGGATTCCCGTCCAGCAAAAGTTTTTCGAGGCAGGCGGAGACTACCTGGTCACGCGCTACACCGCCGTCAAAGTCAACCGGCAACTTCCGCCTTCCACTTTTCAGAATCTCGGCCCCAAAGGCGCAAAGCACGTGAAAATGGGCTGACGTCAGTGATAAGTATTTCCCAACCGGGCTTAATTTTCGACATTTCAAGGCGGATTTTCTACCATTCGCCCCTTTCCCATTGTTCCCTCGGTGCAGTTCGATTAACCTCGTGTGGGGGAAAGGCTTGTTGGTCGTGTGGCCGGCGAGCTTTGGTGTGCTTGAGAACGGCTCATCCCATCGGGCCGTAGATTCAATTACATAACCAGGACATCTCGGGGCTGAAGCTTATTCTTGTCCGGCCTTTTTGAGAGTGGTACATCTTGAATGAATAACGTCGCGATTCGCCGCACATTTCGTTTTTGGCACACGCGCGTTCGCGAGTGGTGGATGATTGGCTGGGGTCTATTAACGCCTCATCATCCCGTCCTGGCGCACTTGATCCCCATCCGCCGGTGCAACCTGTCTTGCACGTATTGCAACGAATTTGACGATTTTTCAAAACCCGTTCCGCTCCCCGAGCTCTTCGAGCGGATCGATCGCCTGGCGGAGTTCGGCACCAGCATTATTACCATCAGCGGCGGCGAGCCCCTGCTCCATCCCGGCCTGGAAGAAGTGATACGGCACATTCGCCGCCGCGGCATTATCGCAGGCATGATTACCAACGGCTATTTGCTTACCCGCGAGCGCATTCAATCCCTGAACGATGCCGGCCTGGAGCACCTGCAAATCAGCATTGACAACGTGATGCCGGACGACGTTTCCAAAAAGAGCCTGAAGGTTCTGGACAAGAAATTGCAATTGCTGGCGCAATATTCCATTTTTCAGGTGAACATCAATTCCGTGCTCGGATCCCCCGTACACAAACCGGAAGACGCTTTGGCAGTGGCACGCCGCGCCATGGGCCTCGGTTTTACCAGCACGGTGGGCATCCTTCACGATCATGAGGGACAACTCCAGCCCCTGGCCGAGAAGCAACAAAATATATTTACAGAAATAATGAATATGGGCCGGAAGTCTTACTCGCGCTTTAATTATTTTCAAAAAGACGTTGCCCGTGGTGCGGCCCACGAGTGGCGATGCCGGTCCGGCAGCAGGTATCTCTACATCTGCGAAGACGGACTGGTGCATTATTGCTCGCAACAACGCGGGTATCCCGGCATTCCCCTAGCGGAATACTCGCGGGAGCACCTGGAACACGAATACTTCACCAAGAAGCCTTGCGCCCCACTATGCACGGTCTCCTGCGTGCAGCAGGTAGCACTCCTCGACAACTGGCGCCATCCGCAGGATCGCCAAGCCTTCAAGAAACCGGCCGCTGGATTGGTGGCATTGCGCGCGCCGGTCCGTGACGAAAGCTGACGCATCCTCGTTTGATTCAAAATTCTCCCCTTAGTGAAGCCACTGAGCAGGAAAGGCACTAGCAAGTAGGGGTACGGCTTGCCGTACCCTCTTTCCTACCCCCCTACCCCCTCGCTGAGATGGGTAGGGCAAGCTCGCTAAGGCGAGCCCGCTGAAGCGAGGTCACGCCGAGGCGGATCCGACTGGGCGACCCTCCCCTTACGCACCATTAGTGGATGCTGTTCTTGGTCAGCCTGCTACGGGTGCCCGATCTTCCATTCAATTTGGGCGAGGATTCCGCCCAGGATTTTTACGTCGTTATTAGTCAGGCCGAGGTCCAACAGCAAGCGGCGCAACTTGATGAGCGTGGCGCCCCGGCTTTTGGGCTTGAGGTATCCAACCTGATCGAGCACCCTCGCCGCGCGGTCAAAGACGTGGTCAACGGATTGCATATTAGCCGGATCGGAATGATGAATTGCGGTCGCGAGTGGCTGGGTGGAGATGGCGCCGGCGCGCGCCAACTCGTAGCAACAGACAGCCACCGCCTGGCCCAGATTCATGGAAGGACATCGCTGGTGAGTGGGAATTTTCACCAACCTGTGGCAAAAACTCATCTCTTGGTTGGAGAGGCCGGTCTTCTCCGAACCGAAGAGCAATGCAACCCGGGCCCGCCGGCCCGGCTTGGGGAACCACTCCTGTGGATGGTCAAGCGGAATCAACTCTCGGTCTATGTTTCGGCGTGAACCGGAAGTGGTCCCCACCACCCAGGTGCGGTCGCCAATCGCCTCGGCAATATTTTGGACTGCTCTCGCCGACTGAACGATATCTTCCGCGCCCACGGCGGAGCGAGTCTCCTGCCACACCGGCGGGTGGGGAGCCACCACCACCAATTCATGCAAGCCGAAATTGGCCATCGCCCGGGCCGCCGCTCCGATGTTCAGCGGATTCCGCGGCCGCACCAACACTATACGCAATTCCACTCGGCTCGCTCGCATGGGAACGGATTGTATCAGGAAGGCCGCAATGAGGGCGAGGGTCACCTGGGCGACCTTTCCCCTATTAAGCGAGCCGGCTATTGCTTATCTTTCGGCGGCGGAACAGGAATGGGTTTGGCGTTGGGCTGGTCGGTTGGAGTGGCGGAAATAATCCGAACCTTGGACTTGAATTGTTTGTATTCCGAATATCGAATGACCTCTTTCATATGCACGGATCCGGTGGAGAAATAGAGAGTGTCCTCAGCGGTGGTAAAGGTCGGGAACCAATACTTACCGTCGATCTGCTCGCGGTAAGTTGTGAAACGCGGGAAAAGATTCTCCTGCCCTTTGATTTTTGGCTCCGGGACAGGCTTGCCCTCCGACTTGACGATTTGCAGGTCGCGGTCATCCACCCAAATGACACCCTGGAAATACTGCCGTCCTTTAGCGATTTCCTTGGGCCGGATTGAGAAAACAAAAGCCGTGATTTCATCCACCTTCACATGGCCCAGGTATTTCACTTCGTATTCTGGAAGCTCATCCGAGGTGAGCACGAACGGATTAGTATTGCGGAAGGCGTAGAGATCTTCCTTGGTCAAAATGAGTTTCTTCAGTGTGTCCGCAGGCGCATAGGTGACCCGCTCCACTCGTTCACCCTTGTCATCGTACAAAATGTCCCACTCCTGCTCGTACTGGCCGTCGATCTCGCCATCGGCGCCTAACTCCTCCACTTTGTTGCTCTGATGGTAGGTGTAATTATTTCGAGCCTCCTTGAAAGTTTTTTCTTTCCCCGCAAATTCCTGAATGATTTTCTGGACCTGATCGGGAGAGGGGTCGCTGAGGTCCGGTTTGCCAGAAGCGGCGGGAGACGCATTTGAACTCGCAATTGGGCCCGGCCCACTCGGAGTGTTCCTGGTGAGATCGTTCAGGGTATCCGCAATTCTCTTATCCGGGGAAGCGGGTGTCGTCTTAGGGGGAGGAGGGCCTGATGAGGCTGCCGTTGATTTCACTTGTGCCGGCGCCGGCTTATCCTGAGCCTTACGCAACGCCTGAATTACGGTATCGTCCGCGCCATCGTCATGTAATTTCTTTTCCAGTTCCGGCGTTAGTTTAAAGCTGATACCGCGCTGATCGATCAACGCCACCACTTTTGCCGGCGCTGCGCCGCCAATTAAAAGAAGGCGGACGTCTTCCAGGCCCAAAGGTGCATCGGCGCCGCGCGCCACCGCCGCGATCGCGCAAATGAATAACAAGAAAATGATTCGTGCCGCGCTTTTCCTCAATCTCAACAAAGAAAAACCACCTTTCACAATTCCGTCAGGCAAACACTAGATTAACGATATTTTACCTTCATTATGATAAGAATCGATTATGGGCTGGAGCGTTGCATCCTGCAACGCTCATTTTGCCGGACTCTGCGCGGTGAGGGGCACCAGAGTCGCGGCAGCTGGAAGAGCCTCGGCTGGGTAGCCAAGCTCCAGCCAGCCATCGAGGCCCCCGAGCAGAGGGCGAACTTCTTTATATCCTTTACTGTTGAGGAGCCGCGCCATCCTGGCGCTGGTGGCTTCGTTCGGTCATGTGCAGTACATCACCACGGGACGGCCGGGCGGGATTTCCTTGAATCTTGCCTCAAATTCTTTGGGCGGAATGTGGATCGCACCGGGAATTTTCGTCCCCTCCGTTTGGTAGCTGAGATCGGATCGCAAATCGACGATGACCACGCTATCGCCGCGGGCCAGCATTTCCTTCAACTCTGGAGGGGCGATTCGGGACTTCTCGAGAAGTTTATAGAATTGACGTCTTTCGACCCACTTGAGCAGGAGCCAGCCGGCAATCAGCACCAACAGGATCAGGCCGCCCAACCTTCCGAAGTCTTGCAGCCATTCCAGCACCCACTCCACCTGGGATCGGAAGATTACACCCAGCGCCAGCGCCGAGCTTGCCCAGAGGAAAATTCCAGACAGGTCGAAAAGGGCAAACCTGAAAGCAGGTATTCTCAGCATCCCCGCCAAGGGGGGACCAATGGTATTGAGGCCGGGAACGAATTTTGCCACCAGCAATGACTTCAACCCGTGGCGAACGAAAATGTTTTCGGTGCGGCTTACACAGGAATCGGGATTCAAGGTTAAGGAACAGAGTGTCCGCAAAATGGGCCGGCCCCGAAGCCGCCCCAGGGCATACCAAACCAAGTCGCCCGTCAAGGCTCCGAGCATACTTACGACCAAAAGCCCCGCAAGAGATAAATGCAAGTTGCGGCTGACGGAGGCGGCCAGCAACAGAACGGGAAAACTCGGGAGGGGCACTCCCAGATTCTCCGCCAGGACGAGGCCGAATATCAGCCAGTATCGATAAACCTCCAGAAAGTGAACCATTGGACTCCCGCAGTCACTTGATGAATTGGATGCCGAAGGAAAATAAAAGACGCAGGGCGTCAGCCAAGAATGAACTGCGTCCTCAGCTCAACTTTGCCCAGGGCGCAAATCGCATTCCTAGCCTCGAACTGCACTCCCAGGAGAGTGGTCGAATGAAACTGCGATAAATCCCGCAACGCGCCACAGCGGGACTAGCGTGCCCGGCGGCGATTCTTAATCCGCGACTGCCGAAGCTTGCGCGGATTACGTTTGGGTTTGGAAATTGCAAATGTGGTGCTGCCCACCCGGCGAACTTTCCATTCCTTCACCGGCGGGGGAGTGGCTTCATTCTCCATCCGGCCTCCTCAGCTTTTCCGATACACGGAATAGAGAGGATTATACAAGAAAAAACAACGGCACGGAGCGTCCAGGTGTTCAATTGAATTATGGGTGCGGGTCCTGCATTCCTGACCGGAAATATCCAAAGAAAGTGCTTGGGCATTTCCTCCCAAACCGGGGAGGACCAATTCGTCGATGCCAGGCCGCAACTATTTAGCTGCTTCGATAGATGTCTCGGTGATAACCTTGCCCTTCAGCGTCCCAGTTACCGTAACTTTTTCCCCGGCAAATTCCGCCGGCTTTTTCTGGTCGCTCAGCTCGTAAACCTTGCCGCTGGCAGGATCCGCAAGCACGTACTTGGATCCACCTTTCACGCATTCGACCGTACAGGCCTTGTCGCCTCCGGGCATCATGTGCTTGAGCCCGCACATGCTGTCACTGATGTTGCCCACAAACGTCTTACCTGCATCCTTGGGCGCGGCCATGGTGATTCCGGCAGCGAGGAAGATGAACAAGCCTAATACCGTTATCCTTTTCATCCGATACCCCCCACGGGTTGAATTTAAAACCCTTGCTTGTATCGTTTCGACTGAACTTGCAACCAAATGCCTTGCCTGCATACATATCCTGATGTGTTGGATGCACGTCAAATGGACAGGTTACCTGAAAACATTCAAGAAGAAATGTTTTGCCGGTTTGTGAACTATCCGACACTTTCCACGGGAACGACGCGATGGGACGCTGCTTGATGATGGGGAACGGTGCCAACCCCGGGCGGGAAAAAACAAAGGCCGTCCCGCAATGGCGAGACGGCCTGTGTTCAGCAAGTCTTATGCAAAGTGCAGTCAACCACTACATCTTTGTACCTGCACCTTTGGCGGCAACCATGGAAACGTCGGTGACGGTGATGGTGTCACCGCTAAGGGTACCGGTAACTTTCACGCTGTGGCCGGCATGATCCGCGAATTTGTCTTGCGCATCGAGCTGGTAGACTTTCCCTTTGGATACCAATACATACTTGGCCCCACCCGAGGCGCACTTCTTCACACATTCAGTCGCGGCGTCACCTGCTGTGGCGTGCTTGGCCCCGCAATGCTCGTCGCTGACGGTTCCTGTCCACGATTTCGCCGGTGCGGCCAGCGCCCAAGAACTGAGCGAAAGTGCCAGGACTAATAACATGATGCTTTTCTTTGTCATCGAGTTTTTCTCCTTTAATTGATCTGCGAATCACTAATTTGCGGGGCTTTGCCAAGAGCTAGCCCCCTTAGCCCTATAAGTGAGTCGAGTCAGCCTCTCCCTTCTATCTCCAAGACCAAAGAAGAGCGAAACAGAGTTCTTCCCCCGCTCGCGTCGCCTTCCCCGAGAAGTTAACCCTTCGTAAGAGATTCTACCCAAAAGAGGGCCAGGAATTCAAGGGGCAAGAGTTTTCGGAGGGTCCCCGCCCCTGGATCTACCCTGCCCGCCAGAGTCTATTCAATGTGGATATTGCCTGACCCGGTTTCGAGGTTCAGACGCACCCCGCCGCCACGCGCCTTCCCTTGCATGCGGCCGCGGCCAATCGTACCTTGCACGGTGATCGGTTGATCCGTGATAATTTGCCCGGAACTTGTGTGCGCGTCTAGATCAAAACCAACCTGGGTGGCAAAATGCACCTTAAGTGTACCGGATCCCGAATGCATGCTCCACCCGCCGGTAGGGCTCCCGGAGGCCGAGATATTCCCGCTGCCGGAGCGCGCTTCCAGACTGCCACTGACTCCGGTTAATTCAGTCGTGCCGGAACCAGTCTCCACCCTCACATCTCCGGGGGCGGTTTGCTCCAGTCGAATGTCCCCGCTGCCCGTCCCGGCGACTATGGCCCCGGCGATGCCGCTGGCGTGGATCCACCCGCTGCCGGTGTGAACGCGCGCATGGCCCTTAATGGAATCGGCTTCGATGTCGCCCGAGCCGCTATTCGCATCAAGCTCATCGCCAATGTTTGAAATCTTCAGGCTTCCGGACCCGGTATTGGCCCGCAACGGTCCTTGAATTCCGGAAATCGTTTCATTGCCCGAGCCTGTGTTGGCCGCCAGCCGCGTCTCTGCCGGCACTTCGAGTTCGTAGCTGATGGATATGTTGCGGCGCAGTTCGGGGTCTTCAATATGACCGATGCGGATGGAGTTCCCGTTTTGTTCAATGGGAGGATTGGTTTCGAGTTCATGAACTTTCTTTTCCGCGTCGGCGGAATCACCATGCCAGTTATTTGAGGCGCGAATTTTGGCGCGGACGTGAACACTCCCGGAGTCGCCGGTTCGGACATCAATATTGCCGGAGCCCGTGGCCACATCCAGGTCCACTGCGCCGGTTACTTTCAAAGTGCGGTCAAACGAGCCTTCAGCGACAAATCCATGGGCTGGAATTGCTGCCACCGCCAATAAAATTACGGTGGTCAAAATTGATGCAAGCTTGGTCATGCGGACTTTCATTTCCAAAATCCTCCATCTCTGTGAATTAATTTCCCGGACATTTTCTTCAAATATGGGCTGTTCCTGCCGTGGGTCCGTTCCATCCGGTCGATGGTGAGACGTTGCGGAATTGGATTACGTTAGCACTTAATATTACCGTGGCCGGTTGTAAGATTACTCGTATCGCAGGGCCTCGACCGGATTGAATCGGGAGGCGCGGATGGCCGGCACCAGGCCGCTGATCAACCCGACCAGAACCAGAATTCCCGACGAGATCAGGACGGTGGAGAAAGAAATGATCAAATGGATATCGCGCTTGCCGGAAGTGTCCTCAAATCCCTCACCCATCAAAGGCAGGGTGCCAATCATATAGCTAAGGATATAAGAGAGGGCAATCCCGATGGCGCCTCCAATCAGGGTGAGGACCAGGGCCTCGGCCAAGAACTGGGCCTTAACATGGCGGCGCCGGGCGCCGAGGGCGCGCCGCAGGCCAATTTCGCGGATGCGCTCATCCACGCTCACCAGCATGATGTTCATCACGCCTACGCCGCCGATGCCCAGCGTCAGCGTGCCGATGAAGGTCAACAAGACCTGGAGCCCGATGGTCAAGGCGTCGATGACGGGACGAAATTCCTGACGGCCAAACATTTGAATGGATCGTTCATCGGTGGGCGAGAAATGCTGGCGCTTGGCCACGGTGGCGCGGACCTGGGCCATGGCCTCCTTCTCAAACCGTGGCGATATCGGTGCAAAAACCAGCACGCTGGCGTAACGAGTGTTCCAAATGTCGCTTGCCGCCGTGTAAGGGATCCAGGCGGAATCATCGTCATCCGTGAAGTAGGCGCTAAAATTCAGCTTGCGAGCCATCACCCCCACCACTGTATAGCGAACGCCGGCGATGGTCACCGGTTCGCCAGTGGCCGGACGCCCGCCAAAAAGCTTTTCACGCAGCTTGCCTCCCAGAAAAACCAGCCGGCGGCGCTCCAAAATATCTTCGGGACTGATCCAGCGCCCTTCCAGTGCAACCTCATCGCGCATCTCGCCATACTCCGGATAGACACCGCGGATGGCGGTGGATACCAGAACGTCTCCGGAAGTGATGGGAAGCCAGTGAACCGTTTCCGGGCTCAATTGCTTTACCAGCGGACATTCGGAGCGGATGAGGTTTACGTCTTCCTGCTCAAACACAACTCGTTTGCCCGCCCGCTCGCCTCCGGCGTGTTCGCTAGTTTGCCCGGGCCAGCAAACCACGGCATCTCTTCCAAAAGACTCGAATCCATCCACCAAGACGGCGCGAAAACTTCCGCCGTAGGCAATCAGCATGGTCACCGCAACGATCCCCCACACAATGCCCAGCATGGTGAGAAAACTGCGCGTAGGTTGGCGTTTGAGGGCGTCCCAGGCTTGTATCAGTATTTCGCGGAGCATCTTCAGCACGTCCTGTTTTCAGTTCTCAGTTATCAGTTTTCAGTAAAAGTTCTAACTCCTTAATTTATCAATGAAGGAATAAAGCATTCTCTTTAACTCAACTGTGCGGCTTTCAAGAGATTTGTACTCAGCATCTTCGATTAAACCAAGGTCATGGCCAAGAAGCAGGTGATATTGCAGCTCACTGGCAGAGCCGGCCGCAACTTGAAGATACCGCCCAAGTTCAGCTTTTCCGCTCTTGCCACAACCCTCGGCGATGTTGGCCGGAATTGATGCGCACGCACGCCTGATTTGACTCGTCAACCCATAAAGTTCTTCCTTGGGAAATCGAGTAGTCGTCTTGTACACCGCCAGTGTCAACTCGTGCCCATTTCCCCACACCTTGAGTGTTTTAAAGTCCTGCATGATTATGTTCCTGCGACGGTTCTTCCGCCCTTGCTGACAACTGAAAACTGACTACTGAAAACTTTTTAACTTCCAGGTTCATATCGCAACGCTTCGATGGGATCAACCGACGCCGCGCGGCGCGCCGGGTAAAGAGCCGAGAGCATCGCTACGGTTCCCAACAGACCAAAAGACAGGCTAGCCGATTGCCAACTGGGGATGAGCCCGGCAAAATACATGGGCATGGGCAGCGAGTTCACCAGCGCGCACAATCCATAAGCAATGCCCATGCCAATGCCGCCGCTCAGGAAGACCACAATCAGCGTTTCCAGGAAAAACTGGCGCATGACCACGCGCGTGCTGGCCCCCACGGCTTTGCGAACCCCAATTTCCTTGGTCCTTTCTTTCACCGCCACCAGCATCACGTTCATCACACCGATGCCTCCCAGGAACAGGCTGACCAGGCCAACCGCACCCAGAAAGTATTTCATCCCGTCGGTCATGGCCCGGAAGGCCCTGGTCTCCTCGTAGGTGTCCCAAATACTTGCGGCCTGTTTATCGTGTGGATCGAAGTCGTGCAGGTTCCCCAGGGCGCGCTGCACTTCCCATTTGCAGGCGTCGTGGTCCTCGTCCGACTTCGGCTGAACCAGCAACCGGTCGATAGTGTGGGGCGGGGCGGGCGGTTTTTCGGGGAAATCCTGAATCATGGCGGCAAAGGGAATGAAAACTTTCTGAACATCGAATCCGTCGTAACTCGAGTCCTGGTCTTTGGACTTCATCACGCCGATTACGGTGTAGGGAAAATCGCCAATTTGAATGGTTTCCCCCACAGCCGGGCGGGTGGCAAAAAGTTGTTTCTTGGCGTCGGTCCCGAGAACCGCCACGCGGCGCACGCTGGCCTGATCGTCCCAGCTATAAAATCGCCCTTGGGAGATAGGGATGGTACGGATATCGGCGAAGGGAGGCAGGGAGCCGGCGACAGTTAATGATGCGCTGTTAAAGGAACTGCGCACCGATTTGGTGTTGCCCAGTTCCGGAATGACATAGCGGCAGGAGGGGGATTGTTCACCCACGAAAACATGGTCGGTGTCTTCCCACCGGATCGCCCGCCCAGCGCGGACTCCTCCCGCTTGCAGGCTGGTGCGCCCGGCAAAGATAATCATGATGTCCTTGCCGAAGTTTGCGGATACGCGTTGCTGTCCCAGGCGCAAACCCTCGCCCGCGGCCACCATCAGGATGATGGAAATAATCCCCCAGGCAATTCCAAACATGGTCAGAAAGGTGCGCAGCTTGTGCGTCCACAGCGTTCGAATCGTATCGTAAATGAGGTCGCGTAGGATCATGGCGGAGAAAAGGTTAAAGGGTAACAAAACACTTTCGAATTCTTATGAGTCAGCGATGCTCCTTCACTCTGCATACTTCTTAATTCAGACTTCAGCCTTAAACCTTTACCCTTACCTTCTAAACTTTGGAACTCTCACTGTAGAATAACTTTCTCCCCTTCCTTCATGCCTCCCAGTAATTCTGTTTTTACTCCATTCGAGATCCCAAGCTTGACGGAGAGTTTGCGCCGCCCGGTTTTTTCTTTGGGATCGGGAGTTTCGAGTGAGGTGGCGCGATCTTTGTCATAGACCACGGCAGCTTCGGGAACCAGCAGCACGTTGTGTTTTTCCTCCAGGATAATTTCCGCGTTGGCGCTCATGTTGGCTTTCAATTCCCCGCCCGGATTCTGGATGGAAACTCTCACTTCAAAAGTGGTCACATTTTCTTTCTCCACGCCCATGGGAGAAATTTTGGTGACTTTACCCTGGAACTTTTTGTCTTTGAAAGATTCCACTACGATGCGGGCAGCCTGGCCGAGATAGACCTTGCCGATGTCCGCCTGATCGACTTTACCCAGCACATAAACACTGGAAACATCACCAAGGGTCATGATCAGCGTGGCTTGCGAACCGAGCACCAGGATGGAGCTCACGGCCGAGCCCACTTCCACATCGCGGGAAAGAACCAGCCCATCCATGGGGCTCACGATGGTTGAATTGCGCAAATCCTGTTCAGCGCTCGAAAGGGCCGCCTCAAACTGCGCCGCCTGAGCTTTGGCTTTGGCCACTTCCGCCTTGCTTACGGCAACGTTGCGCTGGGCGGAGAGTTGCTTGTTCAAGGCAAGTTGATAAGCTTTCTCCCCATCGTCCACCACCGAGGCCGCGATCAGTCCGTCCGCTGCCCCCTTGCGATTGCGCTCAACGGTGGCTTTCAAGTAAGGCAGGTCAGGACCCATGGCATCAACTACGTTTCGTTCGTAAGTGGCCTCGGCGGATTGCAGCCCTGCCTGGGACGCCAGCAGGTTGGCGCGCGCTCCCTCCACTGCCGACTGCAACTGCTCCTTGTCGAGCTCGGCCAGCACCTGGCCCGTCTTCACGGTATCGCCGTAATCGACGTAGATGTTTTTGACGATTCCGCTGGCTTTCGACTTTACTTCCACCTTCGCCAGCGGCTCAATCTTTCCCGTGGCCACCACGGACCGGGCCAAATCGCCTTTCTCCACGGCAACCAACTTGGAGGGGTCAATCTGGTTGTTGGGCCGAAGGGCCGCGCCGATCCCAAAGACTCCTCCGCCCAGCAACAACACCGCCGTAATCACAATGATCCAGCGTTTGCGCTTTCGACTTTTCTTTTGGATTTCTGTCATGAGTTTGCACCAATCCCCGCCATGCTCGTGTTCGTACTGTCTTGGATTACGAGACGGGCATACAAAATGTTCCGCAAATATTTGGACGGGCGAAATGAGGGGAAAGGTAGGAAGGAGCGAAAAGAAAGGTAAAAGGTAAAAGGGTAAAGGTTAAAAGCTAAATCGATCGGCGGTCACTTCGCTTCAGGAATTGATTACTCCTGATCTTTTAACATTTACCCTGAAGTATTACGGTTTGATTTCCACCTTGTATTTGCCAAGGTCCAGGGCGGCAGGGCCGCCTTTGGCCACGTTAATTTGCAGTGGTTTCGGTACTTTCAAGGCTGAATCGAGAGGTGCGGCGCACGACGCCACTTCCGACCCCGCTTGATTGTAAAGGTGGAATTTCGCGTCGTCTTTACTGGTGGCGGCGGGTCTGTCGAGACCAAATCCGTAGCTCCCCACATCCACGCTCGTCCCGCATACCGAGATCTTCCCTTCGGTGATGACCATTCCAATGTATTTCTGCTTGATTTGTGAGCTATACCCGGTTGTGTCAATGAGGGCCAAGAGCACCCGCGCCCCCGCCGGAGTCTTTAGCATCGCTGCGTTGCGTTTCTCGGTTGGAATGGCATTGCCCTCCAGGTAAAAGTCCTTCGGCATGGCCGAGTCAAACGCCTTCCCCGAGACCGGTTCAAACGATCCTTGGGCGCGGGCAGAGTTGGGCGAAGCTACCACCGCTCCCAGGATGACCAAAAGAGTTGTAATGATTGTTGCTTTCTTCATGGATCTAATCTCCTCAAGAATTACCGCGGGAATTTGAATTACTCACCAAGCGGCGACTTTTAGTGACTGGAGTTTATCACAAACCCGCCGCGACTTAGTGAGCATTCGCAATTGCCCATTAAGGTAAATCGATGAGGAGAAGTTCCGCTGGCTTTTGCGCTTCGAAGTTGAGGCCTGATTCCTCCGATATCTTGGCCACGTCGCCCTTCGCCAATGTGTTCCCATTGAAGTTCACCTGGCCGTCAATCAGGAAGGCGTAGGCACGCCGGCCCTTTTTCAACTCCTGCCCAACCTTTTCTTTCGCGGGCAGGGAGGAGAGATAAAATGTGACGTCCTGGTGAATCTCCACCGCGCCCTGCTGCGCTTTCTGGATCCCCTTCTGGCCGCTTGCCACCGGCAGCAGGACGCCACAGCGCGCTTCGGGTGAAAAACTCTTCTGTTCCCAACTCGGCTTCACGCCGCGCACAGCGGGCTGCACCCAGATTTGCAGGAAATGTACCGGCTCATTCCTGGAAGGATTAGATTCGGAGTGCGTGATGCCGGTCCCCGCGCTCATGCGCTGGATTTCATTGGGCCCCACCACGCCGCGATTGCCTTCGCTGTCGCGATGCTCCAGCCGGCCCGAAATCGGAATGGTCACAATTTCCATCTCCCGGTGCGGATGCATGGGGAAGCCGCCGGCAGGCTGTACCACGTCGTCATTGAATACGCGCAATGGCCCGAATGAGACGTTGGCCGGGTCGTAGTAATGGTCAAAACTGAAATGCCAAAAAGTGGAAAGCCAGTCGGTTTCAAAATGGTATCGCTGGTCTGACTTGGTGATCTGAATCATGGGTTTACCTCATTTAGCGATGACTTATTGCTAATCGCTGCGGGATTAGATGACTGAAGAGGTATCGAAGTTACTTTTCGAGTGGAGACGGCACTCTCCATTGAAGGGAAAGCCCTCGCGACGGCTCGTCCCACAAAGATGTAGCAACAAACCAATTGGGTCATTAGAATGTTCTATAGATCGACCTAAAAATTCGGGGGGGCTTATGAGAGCATTAATGCAACGCCGGCAATTTCTTCAAACTGCCGGAGCCGCAGCCTTGGTCGGTGCGGGCAAGTCGATATCCAAAGAGTCCAAGCCAGATCCTGCTGCGCCGCTTCCGGCCAGCGCGCCCCGGCTTTTGTCCGGCTGTTGCGCCTATTCCTTTCGCAAAGCGTTGGCAAGCAAGCAAATGACCATGGAAGATTTCATCCTGAAAGGAGTAGAGATGGGGCTGGAAGGCGTGGACATGACGGTGTACTGGCTGAAATCCACCGACCCCGGTTACCTTGCCGGTCTGCGGCATCTGGCCTTAAAGAACGGCATCCCGTTTTCAGGCGCGGCCTGCGGCTCCAGCATGGTGCAGGCGGACAAGGCGAAGCGCGACAAGGTGCTGGATGACATCAAGAAATGGATTGACGTGACGGATGCGTTGGGGGCCTCACACTTGCGCGTTTTTGGCGGCGATCTCCCAAGTGGAGCCACCGAAGAGCAGGCCATCGGTTGGATTGTCGAGACCATGAAAACCGCCTGCGAGTATTCCGGAAAGAAAGGCATCACGCTGGGCATTGAAGACCACAGCGGAATTACTCAGACCGCAAAAGTTTGCCTTGAAATCATGCGCCGGGTGGATTCACCTTACGCCGGCATCAACTTGGACATCACGCACTTTGTACCCAGTCCCGGCGAGGATGGCTACGCGCAAATCGAAGCCTGCGTCCCTTATGCCACCCACACTCACATCCGCGAGGTCTTTGACGACCAGCAGCCCATCGACCTTGACCGCGTTTGGCGGATGTTTGCCTCGGCCGGATATAAGGGTTATATGTCGGCGGAGTTTGAGGGCAAGGAAGACCCCGCGACCGGAGTCCCGAAATTGGTCGACAAGATCAAAACATTGTGCAGAAAATACTCAACGGTTTAATTCCAGATTTCATCCGCGCCACAACCTCCGGGGGGGTGGGCGGGAACGGCATCAATTCCAGAAGGAGGAAGTCTTATTATGTCCAATCGTAGAGAATTTATCACTGGGGTTTTGGGGAGTACGGCGGCGTTTGCGGCGGGAAGTGTTCTTCCATCCAGCCGAGTGCTGGGCGCGAATGACCGCGTCCGCTTCGGCTTGATTGGCTGCGGTGGGCGCGGTCTTCAGGATTTCCACTCGGCGCTGCGGGCAACGAATGTGGAGGCGGTGGCCGTCTCCGACGTTTATACCCGCCGCCTTGACGAAGCAAAAAAAATCGCGCCCAATGCAAGAACCTACGCTGACTTTCGACAACTGCTCGATGACAAATCAATTGACGCCGTAGTGATTGCCACCCCGCAGCATCAGCACGCCCTCCAATTTGTTCCCGCCATCCAGGCCGGCAAGGACGTATATCAGGAAAAGACGATGGCCTTCAATCCCGATCACGCACGTCGAATGCGTCGGGCCTTCGAAGGCTCGAATCGAATTGTGCAGATCGGCAGCCAGGCCACCAGTGGGCCCGCGGCGGCGGCATCACGCCCTTACCTGAATGACGAACACATGGGCGCCATCACGCAGGTTCACACCCACCACTATCGCAACGCGCCCTACGGCGGGTGGAAGCGCGAAATTCCGGCCGACTGCGATACTCAACACCTGAACTGGGATGTCTTCCAGGGCGAGGCGCCGCCTCACGAATTCGATCCCAATCGCTATATGAACTGGCGTTTTTATTGGGACTACTCGGGTGGCAACGTGTTTGAGAATATGGTTCACCAGGTCATCTTCTGGTACAAGATGCTGGACTTGAAAGTTCCGCATAGCGTCACCATGGGCGGCGGCAACTACAGGAACGCGGAAATGGAAGTGCCGGACACCTATGACATTTCCATGGATCAGGGCAATCTGCTTTTCACCTGGAATTCCATGTTCGGCAATCGCTACTACGGCGAGGGCAATGACGTTGTCTTGGGGACAAAAGGAACGATCCTGCGTGATGAGTCTGAGCGCATCCACTACATTCCCGAAGCACGAAGGCGCCGCGGCGACGTGGCTGAAGCGGCGGCAGCGCCCGGTAAAGCCACGCCTGACATTGTGGGCGACTCAGATATGACCGACCTCCACTTCCAAAACTTTTTTGACTGCGTGCGCAGCCGCAAAGAGCCCAACTGTCCCTTCGAGCTCGGATTCCGCTCCGCCATCGCCTGCCGGATGGCGTTGGTTTCGTTTCGCGCAGGAAGGCGCGTCACCTGGGATGCGGAACGCGAAGAAATTGTGTGACTAAGAAATCAGGGCTTGCCTTGAGCGAAGAATTTAATCCCGCGGGTGCGTTCATCAGCACCCAGGGCTGCGGACCCTGAGTTAAAGTTCGGCAGGGAGGGATGTTGGGCGGGCTTCGCGCCTTAGTACGGGACCGAGTTCGGCGGTAATGCGCTCCAAGCTCATCGGAGAAAGGCAGAGCAGGAAGGCGCGGAATGCCATCAGAGCTTCCTTGTTCACCAAATCGAAATCATGGGAGTAAATATCCAGGCGTTGCCAAAGCTCGGCAGGACGGTCGCCCGTGCGCTCGGCGTATTCATAAGTGCGGATGAACTCCTTGGTCAAAGCAGCCGACGCCTTTCGGAGCATATGGACTTGCAGGTGAAAGCGGGTCTTGGAGTGAAACAAGAGCTGATCCAGAAATTCGTACATGCGAAGTAAATCAGCCATGGCCCGGGATTTGAATCGCCTCGTCACCACGCCCCGGTAAGGGATCACAGCTTGCGCCTTGGGCATATGCCTCTGGATGGCGTCCAACAAGGCGGAAAGGATGTCCGCCACCCGCTTCCACTCCCCTGCCGAGATTTTTACCAAATGCCACGCAATTTCCTCCCGGCCGGAATCGCGCTCTTCAAAGGCGTCATTCAGCGAGACGCTGATAATCGCCACCTGAGTTTCCATCTCATTAGATAATGAAGTGTAGAGAGCAAGCTGCCCGGGATCTAGGTCAATGAAGTTACGGGTGCGAGCGCCGCGCCCTGAGCCCATATGGAGCAAGCGGCGAAGACCAAAACCTACGATTAAGAGGATTATTCCACCGCCGAGAGCGGCCACGAACGCTAATATAAAGAAACGGAGTGAAAGACACAAGCAAGAAATGAGGGGTGACTCAGTTTGAAGTAAAGTGGCCGGAGGCATAGCAAGCGTGCCCCCTTAACCCCGCTCGCCAAACCTGGGGCGTCCCCCCTTAGTCGCCGCGGCGGCACCGGGCAGCGCATATAAAAATCCTAGCCTTCTCCCAGGGGAGAAGGTCGGGGCCCCAGGTTCTGCAATGGCGGCCGTCAGCCGACGGACGGATGAGGGGTTAGAACTCACCGTCGATCTCCATATCTCAGGCCCTCGAAAGTCGACGGGTTTTGACCAAAAACCAAACGATCTCTCTACTCGCCGGCTAGCGTTCCTTGACACGCTTTTCAAGCCGCCCATATAATGACGCCTTCATCTGCCATCTCAATCTTCCGGCAGGGCGAGGGGGTTTAGATTTTTGTCCGAGCCAAATCAAGAACCGCAAGACCTGATTCAGCAGCGCCACAAGAAGCTGCGCGCCATTGGCGAACTGGGCTTTGAACTTTACCCGCGCAAGATTGATTTCACCCACACCCTGCCGCAAATCATCGCGGAGTTTTCACCGCGCACGGCGGAAGAGCTGGCCGCGCAGAAAATTTCCGTGCGCGTAGCCGGCCGCGTGATGAGCTTGCGTCCGCACGGCAAGGCGGGCTTTGCCCATCTGGCCGGCGACGGCGTAAGGCTCCAAATCTACGTTCGCCTGGACGCGGTGGGCGAGCGCGACTGGGAACTTTACAAATTGCTCGACCTCGGCGACCTGGTAGGCGTGGACGGCTATCTTTTCCGCACCCGGACGGGCGAGCTTTCCGTTCATGCCGAGCGGCTTCACTTTCTGGCCAAAGCTCTTCTCCCCTTGCCGGAAAAGTGGCACGGCCTCGCGGACGTGGAGATTCGCTACCGCCAACGTTATCTTGACCTGATGGTGAACGAAGGCGTGCGCGAAGTTTTTGTGAAACGTTTCCGCATGATTCGCTCCATCCGGGAATTCCTGGAATCCCAGGGGTTCCTCGAAGTCGAGACTCCCATGATGCAGCCCCTGGCGGGCGGCGCCATGGCGCGGCCCTTTGTCACCCATCACAACGCGCTCGACATCAATCTTTACCTGCGCATCGCTCCCGAGCTTTATCTCAAGCGACTGACCGTGGGCGGCCTCGACCGGGTGTATGAGATCAACCGCAATTTCCGCAACGAAGGAATCTCCACCCAGCACAATCCGGAATTCACCATGCTCGAGTTTTATCAGGCCTACGCCGAGTACCACGACCTGATGAATCTTACCGAACGCCTTTTGCAGCACGCGGCGCAGGCCGTGCTCGGGTCGCTCGAATTTGATTACGGCGAGCACCACGTTTCCTTTGCCCGGTTCGAGCGCCTGACCATGAAAGAGGCGGTGGTGAAATATTGGCCCGCCGAAGCGGCGCCCGCGCCCAAGGTGGAAGACTTCGCGGACATGAAGAACGCCTTCCGCTGGGTGGAGAGTTACAACCAATGGTCGGCGCGTTCGGGCAGCGGCCACGAGGCCATTGCTTTGGATCCCGGCGCGGCTCCGGGTCTCGCCCTGCAAGAACTCTTTGAAGTTGTCTGCGAGCGCCATCTGATTCAGCCCACGTTCATCATGGACTTTCCACTCGAGGTCTCTCCCCTCTCCAAACAGAAAGCGGATGATCCCAATTTTGTCGAACGCTTCGAGCTCTATGTCGGCGGCATGGAAATCGCCAACGCCTTCAGCGAGCTGAACGATCCCGCCGAGCAGCGCGACCGCTTTGAATATCAGCAAATGCTGCGCGAGAAAGGCGACCTCTCCGCCCACGCCATCGACGAGGATTACATCCGCGCCTTGAGTTACGGTATGCCTCCCACCGGCGGCGAAGGCATTGGCATTGACCGCCTGGCCATGCTGCTCACCAATTCCAAGTCCATCCGCGACGTGATTTTGTTTCCCTTGCTCCGCCCTGAAAAAACGAGCTCTTGATTCTCGATTTTCCCGAGCCCCTGTTCAACTAAGTCGATGGAGCGATATCAAAGCGGCGGCTGCAGTAGGCGGCGTCCGCAGTAACATAGTTGGCCTCCTGCGCGCCTTACACTCCGCCTTAAAGAGGCGCCAGAATGTTAACAATAAGAGTATTATATTAGTTGATATTTATAAGTGATAAATAGAAAGGCTAAGTCTGACGGTCGTGCAGTCCCCCTGCCGTCGGCTGGTCATTTCACCATTGTCTTTTGCGCCTTTCCCGATGCTTCCGCTTTATTGATCTCCGCCTCCAAGATCTTTACCTGGTCTCGCCAGTATTCACGCTTGGGAGTCACGAGGTCTCTTCTGAAGGTTCCGCTGGTTGGCCCTGAGGTTGCTTCTGCATACGCAAGTTTAGCCCTCTTGCGTTTAAGTTCCCGCTTCAGCGCCCCCAAATCCGCAGCCCGTTTTTGTCGTTCGGTAGCCATGGATCGCTCCTCACTTTTTTCAGAGATTTTGGCCGGTACGACCCGCCCCAGGTGGTGGATACTCTCCGTCCCGTCGAATATATGCGATGCCGGAGAACGAATTCAAGGGAATACCGTCTTTGAATAAATTTGTTTGCGCCGGGATTGTAACCCCATATATCGCAAGAACAATGATGTATGGGCCACCCGAGTTAAGCTGACCCGCGTTCCGGATCGTCGCCGGATCGTCGCGCGCGGATCGTCGCGCGCGTTGACATTCTCCGGCCTCGCGGATAAAATGCTCTTTAAAAGTGGCCAACGATATCTCATCTAAAAAAGTGGTTTCGCATTACCGCCTCTTGGAGAAGCTCGGCGGCGGGGGCATGGGCGTGGTGTATAAGGCCGAAGACACAAAGCTGGGCCGGTTCGTCGCGCTCAAATTTCTGCCGGAAACCACCGCGCTGGGGCTTGCCCAGCCTGGCAGCTCACCGCAAGGGGCTGCGACGGACCGTCAGGCGCTGGAACGGTTCAAGCGTGAAGCGCAGGCCGCCTCGGCGCTCAACCACCCCAACATTTGCACCATCCACGACATTGATGAGGAAGACGGCCAGCCCTTCATTGCCATGGAACTGCTCGAAGGGCAAACGCTGAAGCACCGGATCGCCAGTAAGGCATTTAAGGTGGATGAGCTGCTGGATCTGGCCATCCAAATCTCCGACGCGCTCGAGGCGGCGCACAGCAAAGGGATCGTTCACCGGGACATTAAGCCGGCCAACATTTTTATCACCCAGCGCGGGCAGGCTAAAATCTTGGATTTTGGCTTGGCGAAATTAACAAACCTCCCCCTAACCCCCTCCTCAATGAGGAGGGGAGCTGAAAGTGGCTCCCCTCCAGGTTCAGGAGGGGATCAAGGGGTGGTCGATGATCACCCGACCGCGGCCCTGGACGCCGCAAACCTGACCAGTCCCGGCGTGGCCATGGGGACGGTGGCTTACATGTCCCCCGAGCAGGCGCGCGGCGAGCAACTGGACGCGCGCACGGACTTGTTTTCATTCGGCCTGGTTCTCTACGAAATGGCCACCGGCAAGCCCGCATTTTCCGGAAATACTTCGGCGGCGATTTTCGATGCCCTGCTCCGCCAAGCCGCGGTTTCGCCACTTCGAATAAATCCCAACTTACCTCCCGAGCTCGAACAGATTATCAACAAGGCGCTCGAAAAAGACCGCCGGATGCGCTATCAGACAGCTTCCGGGCCACACGCCGACTTGCAACGATTGAAACGCGATTTGGATTCCGGCCGAAGCGTGGCCACCGCCGCGGCCCCGGCAGAGAAATCTCTGGCCGTGCTTTACTTCGAAAATCTAAGTGGCGCCAAAGAAGACGAGTATTTCCGCGACGGCATGACGGAAGACGTGATTACCGAGCTTTCCAAGGTGAAGGATCTCAAGATATTTCCCCGTGCTTCAGTGCGCGCCTTCCGCGACCTGGAGGTGACCGCATCGGATGTGGGCGCGCAATTAAACGCCACCCACGTTCTGGGCGGCAGCTTGCGGCGGGCCGGCAATCGCCTGCGCATCACTGCCCAGTTGGTGGAAGCGCGCACCGGCCACTCGGTTTGGGCGGAACGCTATGACCGCGAGTTGAAAGACGTTTTCGAGGTCCAGGACGAAATTGCCCGCAACATCACCCAGGCTCTGCGCGTGGCTCTTTCGCCCCAGGAAGAAAAAGCCATTGCCGTAAAGCCCACGGAAAATACCGAGGCCTATGACGCCTATCTGCGCGGGCGCAGTTACACGCGCCGCCTCACGGCCCAGGATTTGCACTTCGCGCTCCAGATGTATGAGAGGGCTGTCTCCATCGATCCGGGCTTTGCCCTGGCGTATGCCGGGATCGCGACCGTTTGCGGGCATTTCTTTGAGTGGCATGGCAAAGCCGCGGAATGGATTTCAAAAGGTCTGGCTGCTTGCGACCGCGCTCTCTCCTTCGATCCGTTGCTGCCGGAGGCGCTGGCCGCGCGTGCGCGACTATTTTGGGCCCAGGAAAACTATCCTGAGGCCATCACCTACGCCCGCCAGGCAATTGAGCGCAAACCCGATTGTGAAGGCGCGTATTGGGTGCTGGGGCAGGCCTACTTTGCTTCCGACCGATGGCAGGACGCTGCGGCAGTTGCCGCGCGCGCCATCGAAGTGAGCGGCGACGATTACAATGTTTACATTCCATTTCAACTGGCGTTCCACAATCTGGGCCAGGCGGAAGCATCTGCCCGTCTTCGCGACCAGCAGATTGGCGTGCTCGAAAAACATTTGGAGTGGGTTCCGGATGACGTTCGCGCCCGCGTGCTGCTGGCCTGCGATTATGCGGAAAAAGGAATGGCGGATAACGCCGTCCGCGAATTGCAGCGAGCCATTGTTTTGCGGCCCGACGATTTCAATATCCTCTACAACGCCGCCTGCACTTATGCCGTCCTGGGGAAAAAAGCCGAAGCCATGGAGTTGCTGAAGAAAGCGCAGACGGTGGGCTTCCTCACCATGGATTGGGTGGCCCGCGACCCCGACCTCGCCTCCCTCCACGACGAACCCGAATTCCAGCGCATGCTCGAAGCTGGAAAGAAAAAAAGCTGATCAGCGCCTTCTCGCGCCGAGTGTTTGTCGATTGAGTAAAATCAAGCCACCAGAGGATTGATAACTTTGAGTCGGGGAAAGCGGCCGAAATCCCGATCGGCGCTCCACAATTCCTTGACTTCATGCAAACGGCAGAGGGCCGCGACCCGGGCGTCGTGTATTTGGGGGCCGGCAACACGACCTGCCGCCAATGTGGTGCGCAGATCCGGCCAGTAGCCTGGCGTCTCACTTAACAAAACAAGGCTTGGAGATTCCATCCATGATTCCACTTGATCGAGTGCAATTTCCACCGGCGTCGGAGGTTTGTAAATCTGCGGGTGAGTGACGATGGCCAGGAATTCGTGAAGACAAGGCCAGGGAATTGCCCATGCGACCCGGCTCTCCGCGAGCTCGCGGACTCGGGCCAACGCAGTTTGGTGCCAGGGCGAGTCCTCGCGGTGGGCATAAACCAGGATGTTTGTATCAACCGCGATCATGCGCCCCGTCCCTGGTAAATGGTGTCACGAATTTCGGTCCACGTAGATCCCGCCATGCGTGGCTGCATGCCTTTGCCCCGGAAGGATGCCTTGCGCAACTTGAAAGGCCTTGCGCGTTTACGGTCGACGACAATTCGCCGCAACCCCTCTTCAACCACCGCCCGCACCGTAGTATGTTCTTTCAAGGCAAGGTTCTTTACCTCCTTCAGGAGCGAATCTGGAATCTCTATGGTTGTCTTCATACATCTAGATGTATCATAGGATACATCGATATGGCAAGATCATTGACAATGGGAGGTAGGCGCACAAGCCTCGATGCTTGCGAGGCATAAGTTCGACCTGCGCGCAGGGGGAAAGGCAATATTAGCAGCTGACCGCATTCGCTTGATTTGGACCAATAAACCGCCTACATTCCATACGGCGAGAATAGCCGCAACCCGCGCTCCCGAGCATGCATGAAGTTGGGCGCTTGCCGTCCGACGCGAGAAATCTTAATGAAACGCTGGGCTGTAATCGTAGTCATTCTTTACCTGTGCGCACTGTTGGCGCTCACCATGCCCCTGCTGTTCGCAGCTTTTTATCCTTCAATGAGCGTAGCCAACATGGCCGGAATTTTTCTTGCCTGGCCGTATTGGATGGCGGTGGCGGTCATGACCTTTGGGCAAGCAGTGATGCTGCTGGTGCCGGTGGACACAACCTTCCGGCGCCTCAACGTCCAGCGCTCCATCATTTGGCCGGTGCTGGCTTCAGGTCTAATGATCGGACTGCTGGCAGGGGGCGCGGCAGTATCGATTCTCGAATTCATTTATCGCGACAGTGCCATTGACTCGGGCAGGCTCCTGATAGGCCTCGCGATTGTGCCGGTGGTTTGGCTGGCCTGGACGCTCATTTTCCACCGGCTCAACCGTGATTCTCAGCCCATGGACGTGATCACGCGCCAGTGCCGGATCTTGCTGAAGGGCAGCATCCTCGAGCTTTTGGTTGCGGTCCCAACTCATGTCGTTGCCCGCCACCGCGATTATTGCTGCGCCGGGTACCTCACCTTCCTCGGAATCGCTTTCGGTGTAGCCACCATGATCTTTTCCTTTGGCCCGGGTGTATTTTTGCTCTATGTGAGGCGCTGGAACCAAATTCATCCAAATTTGGAAAGCCGGCGGACAAGACCTGGCCAGCGTGGGTGGAATCGTCCACGCCGGGACCTCGGTGATTGAAGTTCCCGCTTGGATAACTAATCTTGTGATACAATGTAAATACGAAACGGTAGCTACAAAGAATGCGCTTTGGGTGGGATGAGGTCAAGAATCGGCTTAATTAGGGAAAACACAAGATCAGCTTTGAAAACGCAAAGTTGGTTTTCGACGACTCTCATGCGCTGAGCTACTGCGAACGTGAAATGGAGGGTGAGGAGCGATGGCAAACGCTGGGAGTAATAAGCGGTTCGCTGACCGTCCTGGTTGCTCACACCTTCCGGGAGGAGAACGGCGAAGAAGTGATTCGCATCGTGTCGGCTCGAAAAGCGACTGCCTCGGAAAGGAGAGCCTATGAGGAAGGCATCTGGCCGCCTAGCTAAAGAGATCGAAAATCTCAAAAAAATGAAGGACGAGAATATCGACCTGACCGATATTCCGGCAACGGCGGACTGGAGCAACGCTTCGGTCGGAAAGTTCTACCGGCCCATCAAGAAATCCCTGACCATTCGCATAGACGCTGATGTTCTGGCATGGCTCAGAGCGCAAGGGAAGGGATACCAAACGCGAATTAACGCCATGCTGCGAGCGGCAATGTTCGGCCGGAACCCCAGTAGCCGAAGAAAATCCCCTCCGTCGGGAGGGCGCTGACCACGGCCGACGCCTGGTTGATCAATTCCAAAGGTCAACACATTCATGTTAAAGAACCCAACTCGGGTAAAGTAATAGGGCCCCTTAAACCTCAAACAACCCGAAGCGTTCGATCCTGGGCCGAAGGGTTAGGTTAATCAACGAAGGAGATTTTTCTGATGCGGAAATTTAGTCCAACGACTGGCGCGATTTTGATCGTGACCTCTTTGATTTTTGGCGCGTCCGTTCTGCGCGCTCAGGTCGACGATGCCACCCGGCAAATGTCGCGCGACATTTTCAAGCAACTGATCGAGATCAATACCACCGACTCGGTGGGCAGCACCACGGTAGCCGCGCAAGCGATGGCGCAGCGCCTGCTCGACGCGGGATTCCCCGCCGCCGACGTTCAGGTGCTGGGCCCGAACGACCGCAAGGGAAACCTGGTGGCGCGGCTGCACGGCACGGGCGCTCACCGGCCCGTGTTGATGATTGGCCATCTGGACGTTGTGGAGGCGCGGCGCGAAGACTGGACCACCGACCCGTTCCAATTTGTGGAGAAGGGCGGTTACTACTACGGACGCGGAACGCAGGATATGAAGTGTGGTGACGCCATTTACATCACCACATTTATTCGGCTCTGGAAGGAGGGCTACAAGCCCGACCGCGACATTATTCTCGCTTTGACGGCGGATGAGGAAGGCGGGAAATCCAATGGCGTTGATTGGCTCATTAAAAATCATCGCGACCTGGTGGATGCCGAATTCGTAATCAACCAGGATGGGGGTGGAATCGATTCCGATAACGACAAACCGGTTTTCATGTCCATGGATGCGACGGAAAAACTTTACGCCGACTACCAACTGATGGTGACCAATCCGGGAGGGCACAGCTCCCTGCCGGTGCCGGACAATGCCATCTACCATCTGGTGGACGCGCTGAAGCGGCTGGAAGATTATAAATTTCCTTTCGAGCTCAACGACGTGACTCGCGCCTACTTCGAGCGCATGGCCGCGATGAACACTGGCGCTACTTCCTCCGACATGCGGGGTATTTTAAAAACTCCTCCCGACCCGGAGGCCATGGCGCGCTTGTCATCCAACGCACTGTACAATTCAACCATGCGCACCACCTGTGTGGCCACGCGTCTGGACGCCGGCCACGCCAACAACGCGCTGCCCCAGAGAGCAATGGCCAATGTCAACTGCCGCATCCTGCCCGGGCATTCGCGTGAGGACATCCGGCAGACCCTCATTCGTGTTTTCGACGATCCAAAAGTTGGAGTGCGGTTTGTGACCAACCAATACGAGGCGCTTGACCGTGCTCCCGACGAGAAAGGGCTTCCACCCGTGACGCTGCGGCCCGACGTCATGAAACCGCTCGAACAAACAACCAAAGCCTTGTGGCCCGGTATACCGGTGATCCCCACCATGGCCACCGGAGCCTCGGACGGCGTTTACACCAATGCGGCGGGCATGCCGACTTTTGGAATTACCGGCGTTGCCGTTGACTTGGGAGATGTGCGCGCCCACGGAAAGGACGAACGGCTCCGGGTTGAGTCGTACGATCAGGGCGTGGATTTCTTTTATCGCTTTGTGAAGGCGCTCACGGCGGGGCGGTGAACGGAGATTTGCAAGGTGTGGAGTCTGAAGGCCCCCTCACCCCCGCCCCTCTCCCGCAAGGGGCGAGGGGAGATAGGCTTATGCGTTTTAGCCCTCTGTCGCCGCGGCGACAGAGGGTGTCCGTCAGCTGACGGACGGGCGAGGGGTACCTATCCTTTCATCTGAGCGTTGAACCAACCGGTGGCGCCGGGTATTCGGGGAGCTTTTCCTTTCCCGCTTCGGCTCGCTTGATTTCCAGCTCATCAAAAAGCAGTGAAGGGGTGATGATGGAGACCGGAGTTGCCGTGGTGGAGTTGCTCGCCTGCGCGTCATTGCCCACGGCAATCAAGTCATTGCGAAGTGCCCGGACGTCGAGTCCCTCAAAGACGCCGCCGCGCACCATCTCTTCGTGCCCGTCCTGCACGTAAACCCGGTAGAGCATCAGCGGATAAAGGTTTGAGCTGATGACCGTGCGCAGAATATAGCCATAGGGCTTGCTTTGCTGGCGGCAGAGCTCGATCATTTTCTGTTTCAACTCGGCGCGCGAAAACGACTGCGACCCGGTAAGGAAGAGATTACTGAGGCTCGGAGTTGGCCCGCGTCCCGGGACGGCGCGGCCGTGCCCATTTGAACTCGAAAAATCGCGAATAGGTTGCCGCCCCAGCAGGTAGTGGGTGAGGACACCGTTCTCGACCACGTGCACCGGTTCCGCCTTCACGCCCTCGTCGTCAAACTCATAACTTCCCAGCAGCGAGTGCCCGTTGAATGAGGTTTGGGTGGGATCATCGGTGATGGAAACGAATTCGGGCAGGACGCGGCTCTTAAAGCTGCTGGCGTATTCCCCGGTCGTGCGCGCGTCGGCTCCCGGGCGCGGCCGGTGGCCGAGGATGTTTTTGCCGATCAGGGCAGCCACCACGTCGTTGGCTGCGTCCGGCTCTATCATCACCGGACCGCGATAATCCTCTTCCACAATTGGAGCACCCCGCAGATTTTTCAGGGCCTCGAGCGCCTGTTTCGCATTGGCGATAAATTGTTCCGGGGAAGGCATGTCCGCAGTGCGGCTGGATGAGTAATCGGGTGACCGCAGCAAAAACATTCCGTCCGGCGCCTGAGTGAAACCGCTGATCGACGCCTGGTAGAGATTTCTGCCCTGCCTGATCACCGTGCCCTCGGAATTCATAAAATACTCGTTGATGGCCAGAAAATCCGCAGATCCAGTGAGGGACTGAACTTCCGGGTCCTGGCGATAAAGGGCGGTGGCATCGATGAGAGACTTTCGCCAGGCACCCACGTCCATATCCAAATTAACCAGAGGGCCGATGGATTGGACGGCGGGCGTGTGCGAAAAATCGTCCACGGGCTGATCGACTTTGAATTTTTCCAGGGCGGCGCGTTTGGCCGCCAGGGATTCAATGGCAGTTTTATAAGCGCGGTCGGTCAAGAGCCAGAGTTGATGGCGCAGGGCGAGCAGATCGCCGTCGAGACCCAAAAAATCCGATGTTCCCTGCCCCGCTCCGTAAAAGCTGTCCTGTTTGTAGTCGCCCACTCGAACCACCACGCGCAGGAACCGGACGTGAATCTGGTTGTCGCCCAGCGCGGCTCCGAACTCCGCCCGGCTGGAAATCTCCTGGAGATCCGTCACTCGATACTCCAGGTAGTAAGGCGCCGCCGATCCATCCATTTTGATTTGTGATTTCGATCGGTCAAGCTCCGCCTGCATGGCTTGGAGAAGCACGTCGCCCTTAATGGAGTCGGCGGGAACGGATTCGCCGCAGATCAATTGACCAGGAACCAGCAGCATGAGGGCAAACAGGAGGCCAACAACGCGGCAGGGCTCAAAACCTAACGCTTTCTCTATTTGATTAATCACGCTTGACCTCAGGCGTCCCCGCGATTTTCGCCGCCGCGCCGGCAGATTCAAACCCGGGTGGAGGAAGAAGCGGTGGGCGGCTGTGCGTGTTTGCCCGTTTTTGAATTTCCATTTCCGAGAACAAAATGGCGGGAGCGGCCGCGGACACGGGAACGCTTCCGGATTCTGCGCCACACACGCCGTTAAAGACGTCGGTTTTGTCGCCGGTCAGAATAATGCTGTCCAGGGCGGCGAGGGGCGTGCCCACAATGTCCACGCCGCGCACCAGTTCGTCCGGGCGGCCATCGGGATAGACGCGCCAAACCATCACAGGGAGTATTTGAAACGCCTGAGGCGCTTCGCGCCCGGTCAGGGTGAAGCCGCCCTGGACGTCCTGAAAGTAGAGACCGTAGGGCTTGCCTTGTTTCTTGATTTCTTCAATAAATCTCTGCCGCAACTCCGAGTCCTTCACTGTATTCTTGGAAATCACAATGAAATTGCCTTGCCGGCCCGTTGGCATCAGTCCGGGCTGGCGGCGTCCATGGCCGTTCGATTGGTCAAAACCCTTCACCGGCATGCGCGACATCAAGAATGACTTGAGTACCCCATCCGTAACCACTTCGACCCTCCGCGCCGGCACGCCTTCATCGTCGAATTTGTAAGATCCGGCGAGTTTGGTTCCGCTCAATTCTGGCAGAGTGGGGTCATCCACGATGCTCAGGAACTTGGGCAGAATCTGCTCGCCCACTTTCTTGGTGAAAGTCTGTCCCTCATCTTCGCTTTTCTGGCGATGGCCCTCGAGGCGGTGGCCCAGCACCTCGTGGAAAAAGACCGCTGCTGACCTGCCGGACAACAGGGCGGGACCGTTGAAGGCCTCCTGCACCGGCGCTTTGCGCAAGGCAGCCAAGTCGCCGGCCATCTTATCCACTAACTGTATGATTTCCTTTTCACGAGGCAGGTCGCTGGCCGAGGGCGCTTCAAAACTTTCCGCGCGCAGAAGGTCCATGCCATCGTCGGCCCGCGTGGAAGCCTGAATCACCAGCCGGGCGATTGCGCTCGGCACCACAATTTGGGCTCCTTCGGTTGAAGCCAGAAACCAGCGCGTGCGTTCGGCCTGAAGAAAAACGGTGGAAGAATAAACCACGGGATATTTTCGGAAGTTCGCTGAGTACCGCCGCACCTCGTCCTCCCAGGCTTTTTGATCGGAGGGAAGAATGGCGGAAGAATTATCAAAATGGACCTGGGGTGTCTCCTGCGAAAAGTCCGGCGACTTGTCTTCTTCCTCGGCCCGCACCGCCGTCGCCGCCGTAACTTTCAAGAAGGCAGGCTCCGCCTGCCGGAATTCGCGGTTGGTCAATCCCCAAAGGGCATGGTCCAAAGCCTCGGCGTTATCACCCAAAGGGATTAAACCGGAGGTAATGGCCGAAGGCAGGCCCTCCTTGTGAGTGTTATCCAACGCCGCTGTGCCCACCCGCATCATGACGTCGCCCATGCGCTGATGAATTCTGGTGGAGGTGAGGATGCTTCCGAGCGAGCCCGCCACGCCCAGCAATTCCTGATCATAAATTGCGTAGCTGATGAAATAGGGCGCGGGGTCGGATTTGGCGAGGCCGGACTTTGCCCGCTCGAGCTCTTGTTCCATGGCTTTTGAAACCGGGTCGGCAGTGGCGGCGGACGTGGGATCTTTACACCATGCGAGGTTCGATCCCGAAAGAATCAAAGGCAAAGACAATCGCAGAAGAAAGTGAATGCGTTTTTTCATTAAGGTGGTTGCTCAAGAGGGTTCATCTGCCAACCCTCGCATCACGAAGGCTCGCGGGGAATGGAATTGCAAGGAATCAGTGACCCTGAACAGGAATGAGAGTTTACCAGAAAGCAAAAGAGGCGACAATCCCTGGACATTATCAAAAAGTGCGAGCATGAGCCGATGAGTAGCGGGGTCATTTTCCAGATGCCGGCGCTCCGATGTGCTGTCATTCCCGCGAAAGCGGGAATCCATTCCTCTAAATTATCGGAGATGCGCCACTGAAAAACTGGATTTCCGCGTTCGCGGGAATGACATGCTGCCGCGGGCCTCGAAAGCAATCCAATTCCAAATGACCACCACTTCCAGTCGATGAGCCCAGCTAACCAACTTCACTTGCCCACGTCCAAAGGAGTGACCAAGGAACGGACTCGCGACGAACTGCGAAGCTCCAAGGGCAGGGATCAATTTAATTGCAACCTGCCGCAGCTTTACGCCGTAATGAAATCAGGAGGCTGGTAATGCAGAACCCGTTTGGAAATCTTCGCTACGCCCTGCGGCAGTTCCGGCGGTCTCCTGTTTTTACCGCTACGGCTGTACTCACCATGGCATTGGGGATTGGCGGGACCACGGCCATTTTCACTTTGATTCATGCGGTCATGCTGCGTTCCCTGCCCGTCACCGATCCTGGAAAACTCTACCGCGTCGGAGAAGGTGACGATTGCTGCGTCGAAAGCGGGCCCCAGGATCGTTGGGGATTCTTTTCCTTCCCTCTATACGAACGACTGAAAGCACAATCGTCTGAATTTGAAGAGGTCGCAGCGTTCCAGGCCGGCATTTGGGCTCGAAGCATACGTCGCGAAGGCGAGTCGGCTGCCCGGCCCCTGGGCGCCGAGTTCGTTACGGGAAGCTATTTTTCAATGCTGGGCGTACGCGCTTTCGGCGGTCGAGTGTTTACTCCCGATGACGACAAGCCGGGCGCGCCGCCGGTTATCGTTCTCAGCCATCGCGTGTGGCAAACCACCTATGGAGGCGATCCATCGGTAGTGGGCTCAACCTTCGTCATCGAAGGCCATCCGTTTACCGCGATTGGCGTGGCTCCTCCCGGATTTTTTGGCGAGACGATGCGCAGTGACCCGCCTGATGTTTGGATTCCCGTACAGCAGGAACCTTTGATCTCCGGTGAAGGCAATCTCCTGCACCAGTCTCAAGGAGCATGGCTGCGCATGATGGGCCGCCTGCGCCCGGGAGCTTCGATTAATGGAATGTCGTCGCGCCTTACCGGGGTTCTTAGGCAATGGATGCAGTACGATTCCGGCTATCCGGCTAACTGGATGCCGGATGTAATCCGAATGCTCCCCAAGCAAGTGGTTAACGTTGTCCCCGCAGGCGCTGGCGTGGCCGAGATGAAGGAAGAGTACGGCAGGAGCCTCCAGATCCTGCTTTCGGTCTGCGGTCTGGTGCTGCTGATTGCCTGCGCCAACGTGGCAAACCTTCTGCTGGCGCGGGCGGCGTCACGGCGCGGGCAAACCGCCGTCAGGCTGGCCATCGGTGCCACGCGAGCGCAGATTATCACTCAGGCCCTCACCGAAAGCATTCTGCTCGCGACTGCCGGGGGCGTGGCCGGGCTTCTGGTGGCCATTGCCGCCGCGCGACTGCTGCTGAGGCTGGCGTTCCATAGCGCCCACTTCCTGCCCATCAGCCCCGTGCCATCGCCCACGGTCATTGCGCTCGCCTTCGGTCTGGCGCTTGTGACGGGCATCATCTTTGGCGCGGCTCCGGCATGGTTTGCCACGCGCACCGATCCCGCCGAAGCCCTGCATGGATTGGGCCGCAGTACGGGGGATCGTTCCTCCATCGCCCGCCAGGGATTGCTGATTGTGCAGGCGGCGCTCTCTGTGGTGCTGGTCGCCGGAGCGACCATGCTGGCGCGAAGCCTCAACAAGCTCGAGCACCAGGATTTTGGTTATCAGGTTCAAGGGCGCGTCCTGGTGGAGCTGCACAATCCACCCGCCACTTACACTCAAGCCAGGTTGACCGCGCTATACCGTGAGCTTGGAGATCACCTCAATCGGCTTCCGGGAGTAAAAGGTAGCGGACTGGCGCTCTATAATCCGCTCACCAACAACTGGGGCGAATTGATTTATGTGGCCGGACATCCTGCTCCCAAAATGGATGAGGAATCAGGCTCATCATGGGATCGCGTGAGCGCCAACTATCTCCAAAACTTTGGCATCCCCCTTTTGCGCGGGCGGGCATTTAACGAAGCCGACAATGAGAATTCGGAGCTGGTCGCCGTGGTGAACGAAGCCTTCGTCAAACGCTTTTTCAAAAAGGGGGAAAATCCGCTTGATCAGCACTTCGGCCTCGACTTTCCCGAGAATGCCGGCCACTTCCGTATCGTGGGCGTGATCCACGATGCCAGATTCGCAGGCTGGGGCTTAAACCGGCCGGCGTTCCCCATGTTCTTCGTCCCTCTGGCCCAGACTGTCGATTACAAGCAGGAGTTGATGAAGCGAGTTGAGCTGCAATCGCATTACATTGGCGGAATCATGTTGGTGACCAATACTCCTACGGGCGCGCTTGAGCCGCTCCTGACAAAGATGCTTTCGGATATGGACCCCAACCTGACCATCACCGGCGTGAGAACGATGCAGGACCAAATCGATCTTCGCTTCGACCAGCAGCGCGCCGTAGCCAGCCTGGCCGGACTTTTCGGACTCGTCGCCCTCCTGTTGGCCGCGGTTGGGCTCTATGGTGTAACGGCCTACACTGTGGCGCGCCGAACCAACGAAATCGGCATTCGCATGGCGCTGGGCGCGGGCCGCGTCAGGGTGGTTCAAATGGTGCTGCACGGCGCGTTCAAGCGTGTCGGGATCGGCCTTGTCCTTGGGTTGCCGCTGGCCGTCGGAGCAGGTCGCCTGATCTCCGCTCAACTCTATGGCGTTTCCTTCTGGGACCCATGGGCGTTGGCCCTGGCCGCGGGCGCTCTTGCAATCTGTGCGTTTTTTGCCGCATTCATTCCCGCCATTCGAGCGGCAGGTATTTCACCCATGACCGCCCTGCGGGCGGAGTAGTGAGCCTCGCGGCCGATAAGCTTCACGATTCGCTCGCGACAACCTCTCAGGTTTAGCCGCAACGTACATGGTAGCTGGTCAGTTTGATTCTTTTGTAGCGGCGGCTTTATGCCGCCACATGGCGAGGTAAACTCGCCTCTACAAAAGCAAACCCATGCACTTCCATCCCTTGACGCCCGCCGAACGCCTCCCTTATCATAGTAGGTTGGCTTACTGCCAAAATTCATCGCTGTAGGCTCATGGGGACCCATGATCGACCGGATCACAGTTCGGGGCGCGCGCCAGCACAATCTGAAGAACATCAACGTGGAGATTCCGCGCCACACCTTGAGCGTGGTGACGGGACTGAGCGGCTCCGGCAAATCGAGCCTGGCGTTCGACATTATTTATGCCGAAGGCCAGCGGCGCTACGTTCAAACCCTTTCCGCTTACGCGCGCCAATTCCTCGACCAGATGGAGCGGCCGGACGTGGACTCCATTGAGGGCCTCAGCCCAGCCATTTCCATAGAGCAGAAGACCACCAGCCGCAGCGCCCGATCCACCGTGGGCACCATCACGGAGATTTACGATTACCTCCGCCTGCTTTATGCGTCCATCGGAATTCCTCACTGCCATAAATGCGGCCGACTAATTTCGCGGCAGACGACGGAGCAGATTGTGGCGTCGATCATGGCGCTGGCAGGTGCGGAGTCTGGAGTCCGGAGTCCGGAGTCGGGGGAAGACAAGGCAGAAGGCAGAAAGCAGAAGGCAGAAGTTAGAGAGCAAGGGAAAGTTCCCGGGTCCATTGATTCAAAATTGAAAATCCAAGAACGCGAATCCCGAACCCCGAATCCCGGCGCCCGACATCCGACGCCCGACTCCCCTTCAAGCGACGGCGGCGCGCGGGTGATGATCCTTGCCCCCGTCGTTCGCGGACGCAAGGGAGAATTCGCCAGCTTGTTTGAACAGTTGTCACGGGAGGGCTTTGTTCGCGCCCGGGTCGATGGGCAACTGCGCCAACTGGATGAAGAAATCCCGCTGCAAAGGCGCGCCAACCACACCATTGAAGTGGTGGTGGACCGCTTGCTTGTGAAGCCCGGAATCGAAAGCCGGCTCGCCGCCAGCATTGAGACGGCCATCAAGCTGGCGAAGGGGATCGTGCAGGTGGCCGTGGTGGGCGGCGCGGAACATCTTTATTCCCAGGAATGGGCTTGTGTGGATTGCGGCATCAGCATTGCGGCCCTGGAGCCGCGGTCGTTTTCGTTCAACAGCGTTTACGGCGCCTGCTCCGCTTGCCGCGGCCTGGGCAGTCAGTATTCTTTCGATCCGGCCAAGCTCATTGTCGATTGGTCCCGCCCGCTGCTGGAAGGAGGCCTGGGGCCGGGCGCCGGATCAAGTTACATGCAGCGCAGCCTGGCGCGGGCGGCGGAACAGTTCCAATTCGATTTGAAAACTCCATTCAATAAATTTCCGCGCAAGGTGCAGAACCTGATCCTCTATGGAAAGGGCCCGGAAGGCTCGCGGTCCGCTCCGTCATTCCGCGGCATCGTTCCTCTGCTCGATCAGTGGTATTCGGAATCAACCTCAGAAAGTTATCGCGAATGGTTCACCCGCTACATGTCCGCGGTTACCTGTCCGCAGTGCGAGGGCAAACGGCTGAAACCCGAAAGCCTGGCCGCCACTGTCGCCGGCCTGTCCATAGCCGACTTCACGGCGCTGCCCATTGGACGCGCTCAAGGCATTGCGCAGGATATTCAACTGAACCCGCGCGAGGAAATATTGGCAAGACGGATTCTCAGCGAAATCTCGGAGCGGTTGAAATTTCTGCGTGATGTCGGATTGGAATACCTGAGCCTCAACCGTTCAGCCGCCACACTCTCGAGCGGCGAAAGCCAGCGCATTCGACTGGCCACGCAAATTGGGTCGAAGTTGCGCGGCGTCCTTTATGTGCTGGACGAGCCCAGCATCGGTTTGCATCCGCGCGATAACGAGCGCCTGCTGCAAACTCTCGAGCACCTGCGCGACCTGGGCAACACCGTTCTGGTGGTCGAGCATGACGAAGAAACCATTCGCCGCGCCAACCATGTGGTCGACCTCGGCCCGGGCGCGGGCAAGCAGGGCGGCTTCTTGGTGGCGGAGGGAACTCCAGAACACGTGGCGGAGACTGCCGCGTCACTCACCGGCCGTTATCTGTCGGGGACCTTGTCCATCCCCGTGCCTGAAACGCGGCGGCGCCCCAATGGAAAATTCCTGCGTGTGCTGGGCGCGCGCGCTCACAATTTGAAAAACATTGATGTGAATATCCCTCTCGGCGTCATTACCGTGGTCACCGGAGTTTCCGGCTCGGGGAAATCCACCCTGGTCAACGATATTATCTACCGCGCCATCGCCAAAAAAATCTATCGCGCCCTCGAAGAGCCCGGAGATCATCGCGCCTTGCAGGGGCTCGAGCACATCGACAAAGTGATTGAGATCGACCAGGCGCCCATTGGCCGCACGCCGCGCTCAAATCCCGCCACCTATACCGGCCTGTTTTCGCCCATCCGCGATTTGTTCGCCATGCTTCCCGAGTCGCGCCAGCGAGGCTACCGTGCCGGACGATTTAGCTTTAATGTGAAGGGCGGCCGGTGCGAAGCGTGCCAGGGCGATGGTTTGCGGCGCATCGAAATGAGCTTCCTCCCCGACGTTTTCGTCACTTGCGAAGTGTGCCGCGGACGCCGTTACAATTCGGAAACTCTGGCCGTGAAGTACAAAGGCGCGAGCGTGGCTGACTTGCTCGACTCCACGGTGAAAGACGCCCTGCCCATTCTGGAAAATATTCCAGTGATCAAACTGAAACTTCAGACACTTCTTGATGTTGGCTTGGGATACATTCACCTGGGTCAATCCTCCACCACGCTTTCGGGAGGCGAGGCGCAGCGCATCAAGCTGGCCAAAGAACTCAGCAAGCGCCAGACCGGGCGCACTTTGTACATTTTGGACGAACCCACCACCGGCCTGCACTTTGACGATGTGAAGCAGCTCATGGAGGTTCTCAATCGCTTGACGGACCTGGGCAACACCATCATCATCATCGAGCACAACCTCGATGTGGTGAAACAAGCGGATTGGCTCATCGATTTGGGGCCCGAAGGCGGTGAAGCCGGCGGACGCGTGGTGGCCGAAGGCACGCCGGAAGATATCGCCGCCAACAAGAAGTCGTATACCGGGCAGGCACTGGCAAAGGTGCTTAAAATCGGTAAGTAAGTCCTTCGTCCGACTGCATCTAGTGTGCGCTTCCATTGAGAACTCTTGACTTACTTCACAAAACTGTCTTATGCTTCCATTATGGTTCCATTTTGGAAGATGAGGTGACCTATGGCGACATTGACCATTAAAAACGTCCCGGAGAAATTGCGCAAGCGGCTTAAAGAAAGCGCGACACAACACCGCCGCAGTATGAATAGCGAGGCGATTATCTGCCTCGAGAGTATCCTGGTTAGCAGCCGAGTGGACCCTCAAGAATTTCTTGCCCAGGTGCGCGCACTGCGAGAACGGATGCCGCGCGTGTCTATTACTGACGAAGATTTGCGCGCTATGAAAAATGAAGGACGCCTTTGATCGTCGCCGACACCAATCTAATCGTATATTTCTTGGTTAAGTGCGAATTTACTCGCGACGCAGAGGCCGTTTATAAAAAGGACCCACAATGGGCGGCTCCGCGGTTTTGGCAGTCGGAATTTCGCAACGTCCTGGCCGGCCACCTACGCCGAGGGCTACTCGAGTTGGAGCAATCCCTCGCCATAATGGGGCAGGCAGAGCGGATGATGAAAGGCCGGGAATTCGACATGAAGTCTACACACGTTCTTCGACTGGCCGCCGAATCGGGCTGCTCTGCGTACGATTGCGAGTTCGCGGCACTGGCGCTTGAGTTAGGCATACCTCTGGTCACGTCGGACGCTGCCTTGCTGGTGAACTTCAAGTCCGTTGCTGTTTCTATGCGGTCCTTCGGCTCCCACCGCATCGCATGACCATGACCATCTACCGCACCCAGCCCCTCAAACTCGACCGTGCTAAGACCTATGCGCTGAAGTCGCGCCCCAGCAAAAAATCGGTTGCAGGATTTACTCGCGCGGAAAAGGACGACTGTCTTGATTCAGGTTGATGTTCTCATCTACGGAGGCGGGATTGCCGGTTTATGGACGTTGGCAGTGCTCCGCCATGCCGGGTACAGCGCGTTGCTGCTTGAAAACAGCGCTCTGGGAGCGGGCCAGACGATTCAATCTCAGGGCATTATTCACGGGGGCTTTAAGTATGCCATTCCAGGGGCTGCCGACCTGGCGTCGGCGAAGGCGATTCGTGAGATGCCTGCCCGCTGGAAACGAAATCTCGAGGGCCTCGACGTACCCGACCTTTCAACTGCCACATTAAATTCCAAGGAATGCCTCTTCTGGATTCCCTCCGGATCTCATTTGCGTATAACAGAGAAGATTGGGGTTCGCATGCTTCATGCGACACCTCGAAAGCTCCCCAAGGCCGAATGGCCGGACATTCTTTCTTCCTCTGCCTCGGTTTATGCTGCGCCTGAGCCGGTTCTAGACACCGGGTCATTGCTCAAAGCGCTTGCGAGGGCGAACTCCGGGTGGGTCAGGTTGTCGGAGAGAGATCGGCCCAACGTGGACGCAAAGGTCACAGTCCTCACCGCCGGCAAGGGCAACGCGGATCTTATGCGACGATTCGGACACGACCCCGACATCATGCAGGTTCGCCCGCTTTGCATGATATTGCTCAAGGGCGATCTGCCCCGCATCTATGGACATTGCGTGGAAGGGAGCAAGGCAGCGCTGACCATCACCAGCCATCCCTGGCAGGGCCAAATCGTCTGGCAGATTGGCGGCGAAATCGCCGAGAGATTTGCAAACGAAACTGACTATGTTACAGTTCGAAAGGAAGCCGCGGAGATTCTTAAATCCCATTTCCCCGGCCTGGATTTGCGCGGGACTCAAATCGCGACCTATGCTGCGGCGCGGGCCGAGGCGCGAACGAGCCAGGGGCGCCGCCCGAGTGGCGCGCATGTGATGGTGCTGGCGCCAAACCTGTTTGTGGCATGGCCCACAAAACTTGCGCTGGCGCCCGCGCTGGCCGGCGAAATCTTGAGTGAAGTGTCGAAGAGCACCAGACCATCAGGATCCGGAGACGTGAACCTGCCCGATCTGCCGGTTCCTCCCGTTGCGCCATATCCATGGGAGCACGCACAATGGTTCTCCGCCCCTTAGGAAAAACTGACATCTTGATTTCGCGCATCGGTCTGGGCACGGTCAAGGTGGGCCGAAATCTGGCAGTAAAATATCCGGCGCCGTTCGATCTGCCGTCCGATCAGAAATTACAGGAATTGCTGGACGAAGCTCTGACTCTGGGATTGAACCTTATTGACACGGCGCCGGCCTATGGCGAGAGCGAGAAACGTCTCGCCCCTTTCGTCGGGAAACACCGGGAGCGGATAGTCCTATGCACGAAGGCAGGAGAAACGTTTGCGCTGGGTCAATCTACTTACGATTTTTCTCCCGCCGCCATCATGGAGTCGGCTCAATCAAGCTTGCGGCGATTAAATGTGGACGCCCTGGATATTCTCCTGCTTCATTCTGACGGCAAGGATTGCCAGAACATACTTTCCGCCCTGCCCGCTCTTTCGAAATTAAAAGCCGATGGAAAAGTTCGAGCCATAGGCATTTCGGCCAAAACCGAGGAAGGAGTACTCTCCGCGGTTCAGGGGAAACTCGATGTCGTCATGGCGCCCTTTAGCCTGGCGAACCAGTCCTTGGGTCCGGCGCTGGCGAATGCACACCGGGCCGGATTAGGTGTGATCGCCATCAAGGGATTACAGAGCGGATTCTTATCGGCCGGATTTGAAAAGGCTGTCCAATTCGTCTTGGATCAGGCGTTCGTCGATTCGCTGGTGATTGGAACAATCAATCCGGATCACCTGGAAAGTATTGTTCGACTGGGAGAACCACTCCCGACCGCGTATTCCGGTTGAGCTGTGGCTGATACTTTGCCGGCAAGGCAAAATCGTTTTTCTGCGCCTGCTGAAATTAAATCATGGGACCCTTCAATGTTCATCAGTCACAGTGAACCGCAGTGATCTACCACAATATGACCACCGGCAACATGGATTTCACCCAGCGCTATCGGCCCCGGCAAAGCGTTTTGACCAGGCCGGCAGCCGCGGATGGTCGTAGCAAAAAATCCGCCAGCCGTGGCTTTGCCCAGGGCCGCCACGAATTGGCGATTCCGCTCCCTGCACCGGCTTTCAGCTACAACGGGCGGCGCCCATGACACCCGCCGACACCCATGAACCCAACGATCCTTCCGAGAGCGTTGCTCCCCTTCAACCTGCCCATGGGACTTCTCCCGCTCCCCCCGAATCGAGCCTGTGGAGTTGGGCTGATCTCCTGTTTTTCTTGTTCCTCATCGCACTTTCGTTTTTGACTTCCTACTTCGTAGTATTTCTTGGTTACTATGGCGTTCAGAGCCTTGGAGGTTCGCACAGTGCGCCCCAAGGCGGTCAGGAAAACCCACTCTTATCTTTGGCGCTCCAATTCTTTTTCTACGGTCTGCTTTTCGGTTCCGTCTATCTACTAGTGGTGGCCTATCACCGAAGGCCCTTCTGGTCATCCATCGCGTGGCGAAATCCCAGCCGGCTCCAGGCGCTCGGCTATCTGGTGGGTGGCTTCCTGCTGGCAATATTCGTTCAACTCGCGCCCACCCTCCTGCCCGACAAACAGGACTTTCCGCTGCAACAAATGTTTTCCTCGCCGCTCGCCGCTTATGCCGTGGCGGCATTTGCGGTTTTGGTCGCGCCCTTCATGGAAGAACTGATTTTCAGAGGGGTTCTGTTCGCCATCTTCGAACGGCGGGTCAATATGGTTTTTGCCATCACGGCCACCGCAGTGCTGTTCGCGGCGCTTCATGTCCCCGAATACCGCGGCGCCTGGAACCACTTGCTGCTCATCTTATTCGTAGGCGGAGTTTTTTCGATTACCCGCGGGCTCACGCGCTCGCTGGCCCCGAGCGTGATCCTTCATTTTGCCTACAACCTCAGCCTGATCAGCGGGCTATACTTCGAGACCCAGCACTTCCGTACGCTTGGGTTTCTATAGAAGCTGCTCTTCACGCCAAAAGTTCCGGCGGGTATTCACCCGCAGTGGCTTGCCCGCCATGCAAAGCGTGGGAAGCCCGAGTCCAGCGCAACAGCAGATAACAAATCTCACGCCTAATTATCGCGGCGGTGCTTGACGTCGATTTGCAGGCGCTTGATTTTTTGATTGAGGGTTGAGAGGGGGATCTTAAATCTTTCGGCGGCTTCCGTCTGGCTCCACTCGCTGCGCGCAAGCATATCCAGTATGATGCGCCGCTCGCAGGTTTCCATAATTTCAAATAGCGAGTGGCCGTCCATATCGGGCGGTGTGAAACCATGGGCCTCGTGCGAACCGTTGTGGGAGAGTTGTTCGGGAAGAAGCTCCGGTGTAATTTCCTGGCCTGAGGAAAGGACGACGGCGCGCTCCACGGCATTTTCCAACTCCCGGACATTGCCCGGCCAATTGTAATCCACCAACATCTTGATGGCGGCGGGATTGAAATGCAGTCCGGTCCGTCCATTTTCTTCCGAAAACTTTTTAAGGAAATGTTCGAGCAGCAAAGGGATATCTTCCTTGCGCTCGCGCAGGGCCGGAAGGGGCACGGTGATCACATTGAGCCGGTAGTAGAGGTCTTCGCGAAATTTATTTTCCTGCACCAGCCGCCTCAAGTCCACATTGGTGGCCGTCAGGATGCGAACATCCACTTTGATATTTTCGGTGCCGCCCAGGCGCATAAACTCGCGCTCTTGAATCACCCGCAAAAGTTTGGTCTGGGTCTCAACCCCAATGGTGCCAATTTCATCAAAAAATATCGTTCCCTGGTCGGCGACTTCGAAGAGGCCGCGCTTGGTGGCGATGGCGGATGTGAAAGCCCCCTTGACGTGACCGAAGAGCGTGCTCTCCAGCAGGTCCACCGGCATGGAGCCGGTGTTGACGGGCACAAAGGGCCGGTCCGCCCGCGGGCTGGTGGCATGAATGGTCTTGGCCACCAACTCCTTCCCGGTTCCGCTTTCCCCGGCAATCAGCACCGTGGCGCGGCTGGGAGCGACCTGGGTGATCAGGTCGAAAACCTTTTGCATGCAATCACTCTTGCCCACGATGTTGGGCAGGCTAAATCGCTTCAGGGCGCGCCGAAGCTGCACGTTTTCCACTTGCAGCTTGGATTTGGTCAGCGCGTTGCGAACCTCGAGCAGGAGCTTGTCATTGTCCCAGGGCTTGGTGACGTAGCTCTCCGCGCCCTCTTTCGATGCTTGGAAGGCGAGCTGGCTGGAATCAAAGGCGGTAATCATGATGACGGCAGTATCCGCGTCGTCGCGTTTGATGACCCTCAGGAGGTCCAGGCCATTGCGGTCGGGCAGGGTAATATCCAACAGGGCCAGGTCAAAAAGACCCTCGTCCAGTTTTCGCAGCCCCTCTTCGCCGGTGGAGGCAATCGCGATGGTATATCCTTCGTTGCTCAGAAGCTCGCGAAGACTCTCGCGGATCTCCTGCTCATCATCGATGATGAGAATTGAACCTTTAGCTGACATGGACGGCTTTCCTTGCCGTGGGGAACTCCAAGCGGAATGAGGTGCCCTGGCCCACCGTGCTTTCAACCCGAATTTTCCCTGCGTGCTCGCGGATGATTCCGTAAGTCACGGCAAGGCCCAAGCCCGTTCCGCGGCTGGTGGATTTCGTGGTGAAGAATGGATCGAAGATTTTGTCCAGATGATCGGCGGCGATACCCACGCCATTATCCGAAACCTCAACATGGATGGTGGAATTTTCGGACTCGGTGGCCAGCGTCAATTCCCCCCCGCGCGGCATGGCGTCGCGGGCGTTCATAATCAGATTCATAAACACCTGTTGCAGTTTGCCGCTGTTCCCGTAAACCAGGGGCAGGGTCGAATCCAATTGGGCGTTTAAGGAAATCTTGGAAGCCTTGAGCATGGGCTCCACCAGGGACAAGGTTTCACGAATCAGTTTGTTCAAATCCAGCTCGGAATGTTCGCTGCCGCTGACCCGTGAGAATTTCAAAAGATTGTTGACAATCTCCGAGGCGCGGAAAGATTGCTTGATGATCTTATCCAGGGTGCGGCTGCGGGGATCCTCCAGGGGAATCTGCTTCATCAGCATCTGCGCCTGGGAGGTAATCACCGCCAGGGGCGTGTTGACTTCGTGGGCCACTCCCGCCGCCAACAACCCGATGGAAGAAAGCTTTTCCGCCTGCGCCAACTGGCTCTCCAGGCTGACGCGTTCGGTCAAATCGTTCATGATCAACAAGCGGCCCATCACCCGGTCGTCCTTGCCAAGCAGGGGCGCGGCAGAAAGGTTCACAATCAGCTGGCGCCCGTCGGCAGTTCGCATCGGGAATTTATACAAACTCATCACCCGGTGGGGCTCGTGCGCGGGCGGAAGCTCGGTCAGGAGTTCCGGAGGAAAAACCTCCGCCAGCTTTTTGCCTTCCACCTCGGAGCGTTTCAACCCGTACATGGGTTCCATGGACGAATTCCACATTTCGATGCGCTCTTCCAAATCGCAGGCCAGCACGCCCACGCTGATGGACTCAATCACGTTCTCGCTGAATTCGCGCAAGGTTTGATACTGGACCGCTCTTTCCTCCAGGGACTCGTAAAGCCGGGCGTTTTCCAATCCGATCGTCACCGTGCTGGCGACGGTGCGCAATAAATCCACGTCTTCGCTGGATAGGAAGTCGCCTTCGCGGGTTTTGCCCAGGCCCAGGTACCCGAGCGTCCTGTCTTTAACTTTGAAGGGGATGTAGTAGTGCAGGTCCAGGCGTTCAATCGTTTCCTGCACGCTCACCAGAAGGCCAAAGGGCCGCTTGACGCTTTCAAAAAAGAGGTAACCTTTTTGCAATTCGGGGCGCTGTGGGTCAAGGAAACTCAAGTCAAGCGGTCCGCTAAAATCAAGGCCGCGTGATTTGGTAAGCTTGAAACCGCCGGACTCCGTAACCGTGAACACGGCCAGGCGGTCGACGCCCAGGACTTCCGACAGGTGGCCTGCAACGCGGTCCAGCAAATGGTCCACGTGAAGTTCCGAGGTCAGTTCGCGTGCGAAGTCGAGGAGCGTGGTTCGGTAGTCATATCGTTCCCGGTTGAAAAACTTGTCCAAGCGCGCCTGAATCCAGTTCACCAGCGGCTGAAAGACGATCGCCGTCACCACGATGGCCAGGATCCATCCGCCGTGTCCGGTGATGGAAATCCAGTTGTGCAGCAAGTCGGCGGAAAGGGCTATCAGCGCCAGGTAAAGTCCCACAATGGTCGCGGTGGCGAGGGTGTACGCAATGCCCCGGCGGAAAATAATATCCACGTCCATCAAACGGTAGCGCATGATGGCGTAGCCGAAGGAAATGGGCAGGAATCCGAGAGACAGGACGGAGAGCTTCATCCAGGGCGTGGGAACAAATCCCAGAAAATAAGGGACGGCATAGATGACCGCAAATGGAATGATGGAAAGCAGCGTTCCACGGGTCACCCATTTCAACTGTTGCTTAATCAAGGGAACGCGTACCTTGGCGTAGGCGCGCTCAAGAAAAACCGCTCCCAGAGCAAAGTAGCCCGCCATGTAAATCATTTCCGCGCGGTCGATCAGCCATCGCGATTGAAGTACCGAAACGGGAAGGATAACTATTTGTGTGGTGACCGCCGCGTGCAGAGCCAACAGGATGGCTCCGGGAAGGTACACGGCCAGGCGGACCACAGCCCGATCTCGAAGAGAAAACTGACGCTGCGGGAATCGCATGCAGAAGTCAAGAAAGAGGGCAGGCTGTAAGCACCAGGCCACCACGTTCAACCAATAAATGGTGGAATCAAACCCATTAAGCTTTCCCGTGTATGAAAACGTGTAAAGGACAAAGGACGCGAGGCAAAACGCATAAAAGTGCAGTGACTTGGGCGCCGACCACCGGCGCATCAGGATGAAGGCGCCAATAAAGAGGTAAAACAAGCCGGTTAGCTCAAGGTATTGATGGGCCGATTTGGAATTGTCTTGCGGGGTGGTAACCAGCGTGGTTTCAAATTTCCCGCCCTGGCGCTCCAGATTGTAAGTCACTTGAGTCCAGACGCCGCTCGAGTAAACAATCCGGTAGGCGTCCGCCGCGCGCGCAATGGGTATGCCGTTGATACCGGAGAGCATGTCGCCTTCGTGAATGCCGGCGCGCTCGCCCGGCCCACTTGGGTCCACGATCCATGCCTGCACGCCCCCGTTGGCATCAATCCAGGACACGCCATCGCCAGGCAACTGGAACAGGGTGCGCTGGCGAAAATTCAAGGCGCTCAGGATTACCAGCGCCAAGCTTAGCAATGCCAGCAGGACCGTCGCAAACCGCGCTTTAAGGATTCCTGTCATCAGTCGACTACCTTACATTGAGTCGCGAACACACCTACTCGACTAAACTCTGTGCATGTCGAATTCCATTTCTTGTTTCTTTTTCGACTTTTAATCAGCTTGTTTACAATTACTTGCGTAACATTCTCCATTAGTCTCAAATTTGATATGAAATCATGAATTAAATCTCCGAAATATTATAACCGGTAATCCGATTTTGGAAACGTGTAGTGTCATGGTCTCCCAGGCAGGGCGGGAGTCTCGCCCGCGGTCGGATATTCGGGAAAGGCCGGGCGAGACGCCCGCGCTCCCAGCGAAGCAAACCCGGTCACTTCCTGGAACCGTACTACACTTGACTCAAAGGCAACCCTCCCCGCACTCAGTTTGGGAAGTGCCTTGGGAACCCTTCGCATATGAATGAAATGCGCGGCGCAATTAGAACTGAACTGAGAAACCGCCCCGGAAGCTGCGGTAAGCTGGTGTGAGGATCAACTGCTGGCCCCCTTGGGAGACCGGAGTATAGCCTTGGGCAAGCAAGTTGCGGAAATCCGCCAGTGCTTCTATGTGGGCAGGAAGAAATGCCAGCGTAGGAAGGGGTTGGCGTAACTCTACTCCAAGGTAAGGCTCCATTTGAAGACTGGCTTGCCCGGCGGGGTCAAGGCCCGTCACGCGCCCGCGCTGAATCCACTGGTAGGAGGTGGTGATTTGAGTCTTGCAGATAGGGATCCGAGCCGTGACTTTACCCGCCACAGACTGGCTGCTTTTCACGGAGAGCGCATCGCGAAGTTTCTCATTTGCAGTCGCGGGTAGTGGTTGCGAAGATCTCACCACCAAGGCGTCGCCCGAAGTGTAAACCACTGCAACCTCCAATCGCTTGCCGAATTCGCGAACGTAGGCGGCGCGAACTCCGGACGACTGGTACTGGCCGGCGTTAAGCGTCACACCATCAACATGGGCATTGGGAAGGAAACTTCCGGCCAGAGAAGCCAGCGCCAGCGGCCCGCCTATTCCCCAAACGGCGGCATTTTCATTATTGTCGTGGTAGGCGGCGAACTCGGCTCTTGATGTTTTCCCCAATTTGCGATCAAAGCTGACTTCGGCATGATTCAATTTCTCAAGTTCCGTGCGATTCCCGCGCAAAGTCACCCGTGGGAAAGCGTTGAGATCGCCCACTCGTTCGAGCAAGGTGCTGCCGTTTTCGTCAGGGGAAATTCCATAACGAAACGCAAACGTGTTGGCCGAGCTTTCTTGGTATTCCAATTGAACGTGGGGATTGGCAGTCATGGCATCCGACGCGGCGTTCAAATAATCGAGTTCAACGCCCGTTGATACGGTGACGGCATCGGATATCCTTTGAGTGTGGGAGTAGCTGGCCGCCAGCGCCTGGGCCTGGTATTGACCTCCGTGGCTGTCGCCTCCCATGATCATCGGCACACCCACTCCAAAGTTCAGCTGGTGCACTGCCAGGGAGATTTCTTCCGGATTGCCTTTGAATATGTTCTTTCGAAGGGCCGTGGCGAGAGATGACGCCAGGGAGCCATCGGCCGACATTTCCCCGGCCACCAGCAGATCGGTGTCTTCAGAAAGAGGCCGGAGATAGGCCAAAATGCTTCCCATCCCCTGGTCATCCTCAAGGGCATCGCGCCGCGTGGAGCCCGGCGTCATTCCGATTAAATGCTGGCTGGCCGGCAGCGGCGGCTTAAAGTTATCAGCGGTGGTCTGCTGATCATCATCCACGAAGCGCATCACCGGGCGCGTGCTGGCGGAAGTCCGCAAAACCCACTTCCAGTCATCGCCCCAGGTGGTAAGATTGGCGGGAGGAAGCTGAATATGGATGGGCGCAAAAATGTCACTCAAGACAAATTTCTCCTGAGCGGTTTGCCCTGCCTCCACGTGGATCCTGTTTCGCTGGGCGGGAAGGCGCGTCGGTGAAGTGACCCGGAGCGAGTACCAACCGGGCACAAGGTGTTCCGCAAGAAACTTGCCGTGGGCGTCGGTTAGAATCCTATCGAGACCGGGTTCCAGGGAATTCGCGGTGTCAATCACAGGGCCGATGATGAGAACGGTGGCCCCCACCAGCGGATTGCCTTGCGTATCGAGGACGCTTCCCAAAACGCGGCCGTAATCCGCGGCTTGCGCCAACTTGGGAATCAGGCAAAAAGCGGCCAGCACAGCCGCTCCCATCAATTTCCCGCCAGCGATTCGCGAGTTAAGCCTTTTAATCATTCCAGCTTTCCCATCTCGCATCCAACTTTTTCGCTCGATGTTACGATGGCCGTTCGGCCATCTTAACCTGGCCCCAAGACCGCTACTTTACTTCAAACGTCTCGGTGGGAGAAATAGTTTGCTTCTTGATGTTATCCGTCACTTTGATTTGTACCACGTATTTCCCGGGCTGAAGCGGCTCCAGATTAAGCGTCTTTTCCAAAGTTGTTTGCGCCCCGGAGTTGGTCAATTTGGACGGGTCCTCGGACTGATCGAGGATTGTCTTTCCGTCTTTGGTGATGTCGTAAATCACATTCATGTTTGGCCGGTGCGTCTGAGGGTCGAGTGACAGGTTGTAAACCTGAAGGAAGATCCCCATCTTCTGATTGCGATTGAACGTCCGGTTCACGCTGGGGCGAACTTTGGTGCTGCCAATCACAAACGGGCCCGACCCTACCTGGGTGGTGGGCAACGGTTGGATCTGATCGGCAAGAATGAGCGAACTGTTATCCAGCTTCTCCTCACTATACTCGGGCACATGAATGCCCATGTCGATGGTTCCAATCCGGCCCGTGGTGTCATCCTTCACCACCACGCTGATTTTGTATTGTCCGTGGCGCAGAGGCAAGGCCTTCTGGTATATCGACCTTAGCTCAGAGTAATGTTGGAACTGGTCCTCGGGAACATCCAACACCATGCTTTCCTGGAACGAAGTGACAAATTTTCCGCTCAATTGGTTGAGCTGGCCATAAACGTCGAGTACAGCATGCATCACGCCGCTCTTATTGGTAAATTGCAGATCGCGGTTGGCCACTTGCACCGTAATGGGAGTCAGGACGGTATCATCTGTAATGCGAACGAAATCGGTGCGAACATCAAACGGCAATAAGTTGGATGACAGCTTGGCCAGCACGACGGCTTGCATGTCCTTAAACTTGACGGCGGGGGGCTTCCAGATTTTGGAATAGAGATCAAGGCGGGTAAATTCTTCCATGCTCTCGGGGGTGCCGCCCATTGCGGTCCCGGTCGTCATTCCATCCGTACGGGTGAACCGGTCGGTCTTAGAGGCCATACCCATTTCTTCCATCTGGGTCAGACCAGCTCCCGGGACGTGCAGCAAAGCGTCTTTTTCTCCGGGATCCATGGTCAGATGGTATTCCCCGGTCATGGTGGGATCCACAAACTCCAGTTCGACGTTGGTACCGATCCCGTCGATATAACGGTAGCGCCAGGTTTCGAATGGGTAGGTGGCTGTCTCTCCTCCACCTTCTTCCTGGGGCCGCTGATACGTCCCACCGCTCGGGTGGGAATCGGTTTCATCAGCCGGGCCGTACATAATGTAAATTCGGCCGCGGTCCGTTTTCCAGCCCGGGATTCCTGAGGCGTAATGCTCGTTGGCGTAGGCGATGCGCCGATAGTATTCTTCTTTGAATTCGTTTTCAGGGGCGCCGGGGTTGGGGTTGCGGCGCTCCCAAAATGCTTCGATGAACTGCTCCCTTTCATCATCCGTGCTCAAATTCTTGAACGATTTCCTTTCCTCATCGGTGATGATGTAAGGTACTTCCTCCTGAATCCACTTCTTGTAGGCGCTTTCATTTTCTTGCGCGGCCTTCTTCTTCCTTTGCTCCTCGGCTTTGTCGGATTTATCCTTCTTGACGGGAATCGCTTGGATGGGATGACTGAGCAAGCCCCCAAAGACCGCGGCGATGATAAGAAGAGTTATCCTTCCGATTTGATTAGATCGAGATGACATGTATGACCGCCCCGCCCTACACTTCTCCAGGAAGAAATGCATGGCTGATAATTGAGATTCTATGTTTCACGTTCTGGAATGTCAAGCTCGTTCGCCCAGGGCGATCATGGAACCGCCCAAAAGCGATTCTTAACCTTATAGGAAGACCTTACACCCGACATCCATTCCGATGCCGCAAGTCGAAAAAAGGTGGCTCGCCTTTTCGCCCGATTCCAAGCGGCCCACGCTCATTAACATTTCCGTGGACCCGGCCCACCGGCAAGGAATTGGCCCGACTAATTGTTAGCGGGCCAGTGCGCCGGAACGGCTGTCCCACAGGCGCGGGACCACCTAGGTTTGGTGAGTCAAGAGACGGCGGTCCCGGCGGCGCGGGACTGGGGCTACAAAACAATCAATCTATACCTCACCCTCTAATTCCCGCTTGAAACATCGCAAAAAACGAGTAGAATAATAACCAAAGCGGTTAACAAGGAGTCCAAGGTAATAGTGGGCCTGATCCGAGAGAGCCCGCGAATTATGTCCGGGAGGTTTGGTTTAGTATATTCGCTCGGCCCGCGCAGTCCGACCTCAGAAATCCCTGACATTTTTTAAGGAAACTTTTGGGGGGCGACCGCCGTATATCTTCTTGGATGGATATGGAGCGGGGGGCCGCGGATTGAATCACACCGACCTTCGCCGCTTTTGACCTAGGTTAAGGAACGCGGGCGGCCAATTCGGAAGCAACCCTTTGGCGGTTGCTCATATCGGAATACAAACGCCCGAGCGCCGAGAGGCAAGAGTTTTGGGACCAACCACAGAATTGGAATTGGGTAAACGGAGGAACATAGCATGACTACGGAAGTAATGTCGCCCGGTGGGACGTCAGCGGGCAACGGCAAGAAGAAGTCGCGGAAAAAAGTCATTCTGCTCGGCTTGGCTGCGGTGGTGCTGGTCGCGTTAGTCTTTTTCGCCATTTCCTGGAGCAAACGGGGAGTAGTTTCCGTCCAAACCTCCAAGGTCGGACGGCAGGATGTTGCTTCCATCGTGACGGCCTCCGGCCAAATCAAGCCTCCCCCCGAGGATCTCGCCAATGTGAACGCCAACTCTATGGGCAAGATCGTCGAGTTGCTGGTCCACGAAGGCGACCCGGTGAAGAAGGGCCAACTCTTGCTTAGGACCGAAGACGTGCAGCAGACCGCCGGCGTGCAAGGTCAGCAGGCCGCAATCTTGACAGATGAAGCAGATTTTGCGGCGAATCAGGCTAATGTCGATTCGACGAAAGCAGCCCTGAACACCGCCCAAGCGAATCTGGCCCAGGCCCAGGTGAAGCTCAAACAAGCCACCGACACTTACACGCGCGGCCAGCAACTCTTGAAAGACCAGTTGCTCGCACCTCAAGACTTTGAGACTCGCCTGAGCGATTACGAAGTGGCCAAAGCGACCGTTCAGTCTTCCGAGTCGCAGCTCGCCCAAGCCAGGGCCCAAGCCCAACAGGCCATCTCGAATCGCGACATGAGCAAAGCTCGCGTGTCGCAGGCCAACGCCCAATTGAGGAGCTATAGCAACCTGCTCGCCCAGACCATCTACTCGGCTCCCATGAACGGGGTCATTACTTCGCTCCCCGTCCATCTGGGCGAAAACGTTGTGCCCGGAATCCAGAACCAGGTGGGCAGCGTCCTTTTCCAGATCGCGGATATGTCAGTGGTCACCGCCGAGGTGATGGTGGATGAGACCGACGTCATCAATATCAAGCTGGATCAGCCGGCGGAAGTGACCATCGATGCAGTCCCCAACAAGACCTTCAAGGGTAAAGTGACCGAAATCGGCCAAAGCGCCGTAAGCCGTAGCACCGGTCAGACAGCCACCACCAGCACGACCAGCAATGAGGAAGCCAAGGATTTCAAAGTTGTTGTCACGCTGGATAGTCCGCCTCCGGGTCTGCGTCCCGGCCTATCAACCACGGCTAAAATTACTACGGCAACCCGCCAGAACGCCGTAACAGTTCCCATCCAGGCGTTGGCAATTCGTACCCGGCGTGAACTGGAGGAGAAGCCGAAGAACTCGGGAGGCACGGCGATGGCGGCCGAAAATCCCCAGGTCAGCGCCAAGGATAAAGAAAAAGAGAAAGAGGAGATCCAGGGATTATTCGTGGTGCAGGCCGGCATTGCGAAATTTGTCCCGGTGGAGACCGGTATCATGGGATCCACGGACGTCGAGATTACCAAGGGAATCCAAGCGGGCGACGAAATCGTAACCGGAAGTTACCAGGTGTTGCGGACGCTCAAGAGCAATACCAAGGTCAAAATCGAAAAAGCCCCCGCTCCCGGAGCAGCCCCCGGAGCGTCATCGTAGGGTCTTAATTGTTCAGGTATCAGAAGTGTCCCGTGGAAACAAATGGCGGTCGGAGCGCGTGGCCGCCTTGCAGTTCGGAGTAAGTTACCGCGAGGCCTTTGCTCCAAGACGCCTCCCGGGAAGGATTACAAAACGCCGATGGGATCACAAGTTGCTCCAACCATGAACGAGACCTACGCCCCCGCCGAAGGGGTGATGATCCGAACCGACAATCTCTGGAAGACTTATGAAATGGGCGCCATCCAGGTCAACGCCTTATGTGGAGTCTCTTTCCAGATTAACCGGGGCGAATACGTGGCCATCATGGGTCCATCGGGCTCGGGTAAATCCACCCTGATGAATTTGATTGGTTGTCTTGACACGCCTACGCGCGGCCAATATTGGCTTAATGGCCGCCTGGTGAGCGAACTCTCCGACGATGAGCTGGCTTACATCCGCAACAAGGAAATCGGATTCGTCTTTCAAACATTCAACCTGCTGGCTCGCGCCACCGCCTTGCACAATGTCGAGCTTCCTCTTATTTACAATGGGACGCCGGCACTCGACCGCAAAGAGAAGGCGGAGGATGCGTTACGCAAGGTGGATCTTGCCGACCGCATGCATCACAAGCCCAATGAGCTTTCCGGCGGACAGCGGCAGCGTGTCGCGGTGGCCAGGGCCCTGGTCAACAGTCCATCCATCATCCTGGCCGACGAGCCCACCGGAAACCTGGATACCGCCACCGGGGATGAAATTATGAGCCTCTTCGACCGCTTGCAACAAGCCGGCAATACGATTGTGCTCGTGACCCACGAGCACGACATCGCCGCCCGCGCCCATCGCATCATCCATGTTCGCGATGGCAAGGTGTTTCAGGACGAGCGGGTGAAATAGCGCTCCGCGGGAGTCTCAATGGCAGTCTTCAGCCAGGCACAACCCTTGATCCAAAGACGCGCGGCCCGTCGCCGCGAATTCGTAGGCGTATGGGTTACCGTTCGCGAAGCCTTTTGGCTCGCTGTCGACGCGCTGAGCACCCACAAATTGCGCTCCTTCCTGACTCTGCTTGGCTTGGTGATCTCTACTTTTACTCTGATCCTGGTGATGTCCGTCGTGAACGGCATGAACCTTTATATTGCCACCCACATCGCCAATCTGGGGGCCAATGTCTTTATCGTCCACCAATTCCAGTGGGCTCAAGGCGATGAGGAATGGTTGAAAGCGCGGAGGCGCAATCAGCCGATTCGCATGGACGATTATGAATTCCTGAAGGAAAACGTTCACGATTACAAAATGATCGGCGCCGACTCCTGGATGCACAATCCCCCCGATATTCGATACAACGGTCACAACATCCAGGACACAAGCATGAACGGCGTCACCCCAAGCATGATCAACGTTGGGCAGGCTGAGGTCGAGTCCGGCCGATTCATCAGCGAGTCCGACTACGTGCACAGCTCCCTGGTTTGTTTCATTGGCCAGGACCTGGTGAACGAGTTTTTCCCGACCGTCGATCCCATCGGGAAGGAGATTACGGTCGGTGGCCAGCCTTTTCTGGTGGTCGGCGTGGCGAAGAAAATCGGCACCACCCTCGGGCAGAGTCAAGACAACTTTCTCCAGATTCCCCTGACGACCTTTGCCAAGGTTTTCGTGGCCAGACCGCAACTGGCGGTCAGCGTTCAAGCCTGGAATGGAACCCAGATGCCCGAACTTGAGGATGAAGTGCGCTCCCTGATGCGGGCCCGCCGCCATACCCCTTACAAGGAGAGCGACACATTCGGCATCAACGCCGCCGACACGATCATGTCCGCCTGGAACCAGCTCACGGGACAGATATTCTTCGGCACTATTGCCGTTGTGGCGATTTTCATGTTGGTGGGCGGAATTGTCATCATGAATATCATGCTGGCCAGTGTTACTGAGCGCACCCACGAAATTGGCATTCGGAAGTCATTGGGCGCGCGCCGCCGCGACATTTTGACCCAATTTGTGGTTGAGTCGGTCGTTATGGCGGCGCTCGGCGGACTCTTGGGTCTCATTCTCGCGGCCAGTATCAGTAAGATCGTGGATACGCTTTGGTGGCCATCCACCGTCCCCACCAGCGCGGTAGTAGTCGGCCTTGGACTCTCGAGCATCGTTGGGCTGTTCTTTGGCATTTATCCCGCCAACAAGGCGTCCAGGCTGGATCCCATCGAGGCCCTGCGCACGGAGAATTAAGGATGATCACTGCTCGCCATAACGTTCGTGAGAATCTCCTCCTGGCCCTCGATACCATTCGCAGCCACAAAGTCCGTTCTTTTCTCACCGTCCTTGGAGTGCTGATCGGCACCTTTTGTGTCATCGTGGTGGCTTCGGTATTCGCCGGCCTCGATCAGCAATTTGTGGATTTGGCGCAAGGGTTCGGCAGCCGTACCCTTTACATCTTCAAATGGGAACCCGGCATTCACTTTGGGCGGCTCTCCAAAGAAGAACGGATGCGCAAGCCGCTGACTTATGAGGATGGAATGGCCATCAAGGCGGAATGCCCGTCGGTGGAGTCGACGGCAGTGGAGATCTTTGTCTGGGGGCCGAACCCCATCGTCAAATACAAGGACAAAGAAATCTTGGACGCGAATTTTCTCGGCGCCACGGCCAGTGACTTCGCTGTTATCAACGATGAGTTGGTGGATGGGCGGCTATTTACCGATGTGGATGATTTGCACCGGCGCAACGTCGCGGTGATCGGGGCGGACGTCGTCCAACGCTTCTTTGACCACGTGGATCCCATCGGCAAGTCCATCACCGTGAACGGAGATCCCTATGAAGTAATCGGGACTCTGGCCAAACGGAAAGCGTTCCTCGGCGACAACGGCAACGACCGGGTGGTGAAGATCCCTTATTTTACCTTTAAGAAAATGTACCCGAACCAGAAAGAGCACTTCTTGCTCGCACAAGCCTACGAGGGAAGAGTGGATCAGGCCAAAGAAGAAATCGGCAACGTTTTGCGCCGCCAGCGCCACGTGAAGCCGACAGATAAGGACAATTTCGGAATCGCCTCAGCCGATTCCATCATTCAACAGTTTCGGCAGTTTATGTTCATGGTGGTGCTGGTGATGGTGGTGATTTCATCCATCGGCCTGCTGGTGGGTGGCATCGGCGTGATGAATATCATGCTGGTCTCTGTGACCGAAAGGACGCGTGAAATCGGCGTGCGCAAAGCCGTCGGTGCGCGTCGTAGTGATATCAGTTGGCAGTTCCTTCTGGAGGCGATGACCCTGACCGGAATTGGCGGAACCATGGGGATATTGGGGGGATACTTGGTGAGTTTCGCCCTTCACGCCATCGACTGGCCCTCCAGCGTGCCGCTCTGGGCAGTCGTGTCTGGATTTACCGTTGCCGTCGGCATTGGGTTGTTCTTCGGAATGTGGCCCGCCATGAAAGCCGCGCGCTTGGATCCCATCGTAGCCTTGCGTTACGAATAAAATCAGCCTAAAGTAGGCTCCTTGAGAAAAGGCTGGTCCGTATTGTCAGTTCCATCCGATTCCCCGGTGGTAAAATGAATCAGCTGGCATCGTTTGATTAAAGCGAAGGATTGTCTAACCGCCGGGATCTTCTCGCCCCACCCGGAGCATGGCAATTGCGCTTTCGCCGAGCGGACTCTCATTGCGCCTTGAACATAGGGAGAGAAATTCGTGGCAGTTTTTACTCAGGCTCAGGCCGCCGTTCAAAGGGCAGTGGTCCAAAAGCCCCACTACGTGGGCGCTTGGGTGACGGCGCGGGAAGCATTTTGGATTGCACTTGAGGCGCTGCGTGCCCACAAAATGCGGTCATTCCTGACGCTGCTGGGCGTAGTGATTGCCACTACCACCTTGATTGTAGTGATGTCGATCGTCAACGGCATGAACGTTTATATCGCCACCAAAGTCGCCAACCTTGGAACCAACACGTTCGTCCTGTTCCAATTCAAATGGGCCCAAGGCTTCGAGGCCATGCTGAAAGCCCAGCGCCGGAACAAGCCCATCCGTCTCGATGACTACGAATTCCTGCGGGAAAACTTGCCTGACTATGAAGCGATCAGCGCCATCGCGCAATTGCAGCCCGGTCCTGAGGCTCGCTCCAAGGGACGGAGCATCGATGAAGTCAATTTGATTGGCGTGACCCCTAGCCACGTGGATATAGGCCGAGAGAAGGTGATTGAAGGCCGCTATATCACCGAACAGGACTACAACCATAATTCTCATGTCTGCTTTGTCGGACAGGATCTGGTAGATAAGTTTTTTCCCGGAACTGATCCCCTCGATCAGGAGGTTACCGTGGCCGGCCAGCCTTTCCGCGTGATCGGTGTGGCAGACAGGGTAGGCACCACATTTGGAATAAGCCAGGATAATTTTGTGATGATACCTCTCACCGCTTTCCGAAATGCATTCATGGCCCGCCCGGAACTTCTTGTCTTCATTAAAGCGCCGGATTCGAAACATATGATGGAGCTCGAAGACGAAGTCCGGGCCATGATGCGGGCTCGGCGGCATGATCCTTATCACGAGGACGATTCGTTTGGCATAAACGCTTCCGACACTTTGATGGACGCCTGGAAAAATCTTACCGGCACAATTTTTGCCGTAACCATCGGAGTAGTGGCCGTATTCATGGTGGTAGGCGGGATCGTCATCATGAACATCATGCTGGCCAGCGTGACCGAGCGCACCCATGAAATCGGAATCCGCAAGTCTTTGGGCGCGCGGCGCAGCGACATCCTGTGGCAGTTTGTGATTGAGGCGGGAGTGATGTCCGCCACTGGAGGAGTTCTGGGCGTCTTGCTGGCATTGCTCATTGCGCGCTTGATCGCGATGGTCTTCACCGCCTCCGTTCCTTTTAGCGCCGTGATTGTAGGCGTCACATTATCCACTGCGGTTGGACTTTTTTTCGGCATCTATCCCGCCAGCCAGGCTGCCCGCCTCGATCCCATAGAGGCTCTGCGGACGGAGAAGTAATATGCCCATCTACCGGCACAGCGTTCGTGAAAATCTCTGGCTCGCTTTCGATACACTCAGGACGCACAAATTTCGCTCCTTCCTCACTGTCCTGGGGGTGTTGATTGGCACTACCACCGTGATTGCAGTTGCCTCCATCATTGCCGGACTTGATCAGCAGTTGGTGCAAACGGCCGAACAATTTGGAACCCGAACATTATGGATTTACAAGTTACAGCTTGGCGCGCCGCATCGCCTCACTCGCGAGGAGCGCCTGCGAAAGCCCCTTTCCTTCGAAGACGGCATGGCCATCTTGGCTCAATGTCCCTCCGTGGAAGCAGTCTCGGTGGCCATCTTTAGGGAAATCGGACCCTTTGGGTTGCCACCCTCTTCCGTTCACTATAAGGGACGGGACATGCAGGATGCTCAGTTCCTGGGCGTCACGGCAAATCACCTTCGCATTGCCAACGTCCCGCTTGCCGATGGACGATTCTTTACTGATGCCGATGATCAGCACAAGCGCGACGTGGTCGTGATCGCGGCCGACGTGGTGGAAAGGATTTTTCCCACCGGCGATCCCGTGGGCAAAAGCATTCAGGTGGATGGCCACTCATTCGAGGTCGTTGGTACCACGGCAAAGTTCAAGGGCTTGGTGGGTGATAATCCTGACGATCGGGACGTATTCATTCCCTATAACACCTACAAGAAAATCTATCCGCTGGCTCGCGACAACTTTCTGAACGTGATGGCCCGCCCGGGCATGGTGGATCAAGCCGTCGATGAAGTCACCGGACTGCTGCGCCGGCGCCGCCACGTGAAACCATCCGAGCCCGACAACTTCGGCATCTCAACTGCCGAATCTCTCATCACCCAGTTCCGCGAAATCATCGGAACCGTAGCCCTGGTGATGGTGGTGATTTCCTCCATCGGTCTTCTGGTGGGCGGCATCGGAGTGATGAACATCATGCTGGTCTCCGTCACCGAGAGGACACGGGAGATTGGCGTCCGCAAAGCCATTGGCGCGCGCCGCAGCGACATCAGTTGGCAATTCCTTCTGGAGGCCATGACGCTCACCGGCTCCGGCGGCGTAATCGGCATCCTGGTGGGCTGGCTCTTGAGCCTGACCATCCGCACCTTGGTTCCTTCCCTTCCTTCCCGAGTCCCTCTATGGTCCGTCATCGCCGGCTTCGTGGTGGCCACCGGCATCGGACTCTTCTTCGGCTTGTGGCCCGCCCTAAAAGCCTCTCGACTTGATCCCATTGTGGCGCTGCGGTACGAGTAGGGGCGCGAGTTGATTGACCCGGCGCGCTGATGCAAGAAGGGGCAGATCTGGTGGACTGGAAAACAATCGACCAAAGATGCGATCCGCAAACTCTCTGTCATCATAAGCATGGGAGGATGTGTTTCTCATGTTGCCCATGTGACCCTGATGACATTATTCGGGCGGGGCCTCGAAGTTATATATTAATAAACCGTCCGGACGGTATATTTATAATAAGCAACCAAGTTTGTGTATGATGAAGTCGGCATTCCTCTATATTTCCACGGTGCGTGCGCCGACGAGCGGGTAGCCTTCAATCGTTCGCCTCCTCCGCGGGCGGGACCACATCACCGAGCTTGGCTCTAAGCATACTGCGGATTACTTCCCACGCTCGGTTTGTATAGGTACTTCTGGAACCCAGCGAAGACAAGCCCAATCTCTTCCGGTTTTCCCAAGTCGGCCACGGCATCGGCAATCGCATTGTTGTACTTGAGCCGAAGCAGCGGGGCCAGCTTTTCCTGATCCAACTCCTGCACGCCGACCTTGACGTATTGGGAGAGCACAAAATCGAGGAATACTTGTTGCTTGGTGTTGAAGCGTGTGCTGATTTCCACCTTCGCCGTTTCCGCCCTTTCCTCCCGGGTAAGTGTGGGCAAGGCGTAGGCAATATGCGCCAGCACATCGAAAAGGTCACTCTTCTCGGCGTCAATGATCTTCTGCATTTCCGCCATCTGCTCCCTGCCAAAACCCGCCTCCGCCAGGCCGCGCAGAAGTTTGGCGCGCGTGTCGGGAGCGCTCCATAAGGCGCGCAGTTCGTCTTCGTCCTTAAAGAATTCCGGTAGCTTGCCAAACAGCATCGCCATGAATTGCTGCGCGGACATCGGCGTGCCGTCAGGGTGCCAGAAGCTCGTTACCATCATGTGTTGAATCGTCCGAGCCTTGCCATCGGCCAGTTTCACTTTGATTTTTTTGAGGCGTTGCGGCGGCTCAAGTTCCGTGTCGGGTGGTTCTGGCGGTTCCAGTTCCACTCGGGGTTTAGGCTCAGGCTTTGGCTCCGGTTCCATAGGCTCGCCGTCCCACTCGGGATCGCTAAAGTGGTGGTGCGCCTTCACAAAATCGTAGATGGTGAAGTAATCCTTTCCGTCATACAGCCGCGTGCCGCGCCCGATAATCTGTTTGAACTCAATCATGGTGTTGATGGGCCGCACCAGCACGATGTTGCGGATATTGCGCGCATCCACGCCGGTGGAAAGCTTCTGTGACGTGGTCAGGATGGCGGGAACGCTTTTCTCGTTGTCTTGAAACTCCCGCAGGTACTGTTCGCCCAGCTCTCCGTCGTTCGCAGTCACGCGCTGGCAGTAGTTCGGGTCCTTATTGGTTTTGATCTGGTTGACCAGGTCGCGCACCGCCAGCGCGTGATCCTGAGTGGCGCAGAAGACCAAAGTCTTTTCGCTCTGGTTGATCTGTTCCATAAACAGCTTTACACGGTGCGCCTCGCGTTCTTTGATCTCGATGATCTTGTTGAAGTCGGGTTCTGTGTAACGCTTCCCGATTTCGATTTCCCCCTCGATCAACTGATCGTCGGGAGTATAGACATATTCATCGAGAGTGGTGGAAATCTGCTTCACCTTGAAGGGCGTGAGAAAGCCATCGTTGATGCCCTCCTTGAGCGAGTAGATGTAAACCGGGTCGCCGAAATAGGCGTAGGTATCCACGTTTTCGTCCCGCTTGGGTGTCGCCGTGAGGCCAAGCTGCACGGCAGGCTTAAAGTATTCGAGGATGTCGCGCCAGTTGCTCTCATCGTTCGCGCCGCCGCGATGGCACTCGTCGATGACGATAAAGTCGAAAAACTCCCGTGGGTATTCGCCAAAGTAGGGCGAAGGCTTGCCGTCTTTGGGCGGGCCGCTCATGAACGTCTGGAAGATGGTGAAGAACAGGCTGGCGTTGGTCGGCACGCGGCCCTTCTTACGGATGTCTTCCGGTCTTACGCGCACCAGTGCGTCGTCTGAAAATGCTGCAAACGAAGTGAAATCGTTGAATGCCTGCGTGGCTAGGTTATTTCGATCCGCCAAAAACAAAATACGAGGTCGGCGAGACGGTTCGACTGCATTTCGGTCGGTCAGATTCCACCGTGCCTGGAAAAGCTTCCATGCGATTTGAAAGGCAATTGAAGTTTTGCCCGTACCCGTGGCCATCGTGAGCAGCACACGATCACGCCCTTTCCCAATGGCGTTCAATACATGGTTGACGGCGATCTCTTGATAATACCGGATCGTCCAGCTTCCACTTTTATCCGGAAAGGGTACGGTGGCAAAGCGGTCGCGCCAGGCATCGACCTCGGCGAAAGTCAGGTTCCAGAGTTCTTCGGGAGTGGGATACTGCGGCACTTCGCCTTCCGTGCCCCCCTCCATGTCAATGCCGTAGATGCCCTGGCCGTTGGTTGAATAGGTGTAGCGGATGGCCAGCTTTTCGGCGTAGCTCTTCGCCTGGGCCACGCCTTCGGTGAGAGGTTTGTCCCACGCCTTGGCTTCCACCACGGCCAGCTTGTGGTTGCGATATTCCAGAACGTAATCGGCTACGTCGGCCTTGGCGCGCCTGCCGTGGCCTTCGATGCGGCCGAGCGTGATGGGATACTCGCGCGAAATGCGGCTGCCTTCCACCACGCCCCAGCCCGCGGCCTTCAGTGCGGGATCGATATGTTCGGCTCTGGTTTCTGCTTCGTTCATGCTCGGTTACCTGATCCCCACCACCCCGGCGCTCAAAGCGCCACCCCTCCTCATCTGAGGAGGGGGGATCTTTAAGCAACCACACCGGGCAGTAGCTCCCCTCCTGAGTCAGGAAGGGAGCCCCGCGAACTGCTTGTGGGGGTGCCCGAAGGGCTTAGTGGTTCTTCTAACTCCCATCCTCAAGCTCTTGCTTGATTGCATGCAGCACGCCCTCCAGATTCTCAAACACCAGGCGGTTCTCAAATCGCAGCACGCGGATTTTCAGTTTTTTCAGGTATTCCGCCCGGCGGTAATCATACTCCGACATCATGGAATTGAAATGTCCCTGGCCGTCCAGTTCCAATGCCAGCCGGCACTCCGGGCAATAGAAATCAAGGATGAAGGGCCCCACGCTGTGCTGGCGGCGAAACTTCTTGCCACCCACCTGGGACCTTTGCAGGTTCTTCCACAGCGACGCTTCCGCCGGAGTTAAGGAGTTTCTTAGTTCTTTGCGGCGGGTTTTCAGCGCCGACCGGTTGTGGATTTGCGGCATGGGTTTCCTGGTGGTAACCACCCCTGTATCCCCTCCTCATCGGAGGAGGGGAGCTCTTGAATCAGCTACCCCGGTAAAAACTCCCCTCCTGATTCAGGAGGGGTGTCCCGCGCTTGCGGGACGGGGTGGTCGCGGTTTGGTTTTCATTTTACAATTCTCCACTAAACGCCCGGTGCAACAGCGACCTCTTCAATTCCTCCAGCGCGGCCAGCTTTTGCCGGTAGATGGATTCCAGGCGCTGGGTCACTATCTCCACCGGTTTATCCTGCTCACTACCACCCCGGCGCTCGGCGCGCCACCCCTCCTCATCGGAGGAGGGGAGCTCTTGAATCAGCTACCCCGGTAAAAACTCCCCTCCTGATTCAGGAGGGGTGTCCCGCGCCCGCGGGACGGGGTGGTCGCAGTTTGGTTTTCATTTTACAATTCTCCGCTAAAGGCTTGGTGCAACAGCGACTTTTTCAATTCCTCCAGCGCGGCCAGCTTTTGCTGGTAGATGGATTCTAGATGTTGGGTTTCTTCGCAAATGGCTTCCAATTTCTTAGCAATGCGCTTTTGGTCTTCGATCTTCTGTGGAAGCGTCACAATCAATGCGCTCCATTTTGACTTATTGATGATCGGCAAGGTGGCCTGCCCAGAACTCAGCAAGACGCGCCGCTGAAAATTCTCCGTTATCATCTGATAGTAAATGAACTTGTAGAATACGCCGTCGAACGGCGTGAGTGCATTGATTTGCTGGTTTGTCACTATTTCCCGGTCGCAATAGCCGCACTTTCCGATGGTCGCACCTATGCAAACCATCAGAACCGATCTGGCAGCCACGTTGCGGGCTCTTGCCAGTCCCTTCTTGGAAAGGCCATCTTTATCGTAATCCAGAGAGCCGTCTTTATTGAAGTCTGCCGGTTTTACAAAAGGAATAAAGTCGCCATAGTTGTCTCTTTCAGCAGTCTTCGGCGTCGAACCTGTCTGCGTGGTTCCAATCTGCTCAAGTCGCTTTTCGACCCAGCCCTTGCCGCGCTGGGTGAAGACGGAATTCAGGTGGCTTTCAAACAGGGCGCGGGCGTTTTGGAGGTTCTTTTCGGCGTTGGCTTTGGCGGTGGCAATGCCCTCAAACGCTTCGTCTAGGATGCCAACGATTCGCTGCTGTTCGGGGAGTGGGGGGACTACGAGTCTCAAATCTGCAAGCGTAGCTCCTGACACATTTGGGAAAGTTGCGCCCGTGCCTTTGCCATGAATCTCATCGCGTTTCGCGCTGATGAAGTGATTGATCCACGGCTGATACTGCTTTGCCCGGATCGCAGCTACGCCGCGACCGACGCAGGCATCAAAGCCAGCGATATTCATTCTCCCGGTTGTCGAACCGCGGACGCAAAGAATGAGGTCACCCTCTTTACAAAACTTCGTGGGTCGAGTGGTGAACTTCGAACGAATAGTTTTGCCGAAGGAGTGTTCGCTAAATTCGACAGGACCATTTATTAGCGGCACGCCTTCTCCGGTCGTGTTATAGCTATCGCCATTGGGACTCTGCCCCATGAAGATTTCGCAGACATCGCCGAGCCTCTTTGTTTCCCATCCCATCTTCATAATAGTGCTTTGATATTCCCCAACACCTCCGCGCTTTCAGCATCGAGCGCGGCGATCTCATCCATGATCTTTTCCGGGGTGCGGTGTTTCACTTCCTCGCCGCCGTTAGGGTTCTTCACCGAGAGGTCGAATGTTGCTGAATCAATGCTCTTGGCGTCCACGCTCCAACTTTTGGGCGAGTCGGCAAAAGTCTTTTGCAGTTTCACGAACTCGGCCAGGTCGTCGTCATTTAGCGGATTCGTTTTGCCCAGGTTGCGGCCGGGGTCAAGCTGGTAATACCAGATATTGCGCGTCTTCGTGCCTTTCTCAAAGAACAGCACCACTGTCTTTACGCCCGCGCCCTGGAACGTGCCGCCTGGGCAATCGAGCACGGTGTGTAAATTACAGCCTTCCAGCAGCAGCTTGCGCAGGCTCACCGAGGCGTTATCCGTGTTGGATAGGAAAGTGTTTTTGATCACCACGCCGCCGCGCCCTCCCGCCCTCAACATCTTGATGAAGTGCTGGAGGAACAGGAATGCGGTTTCGCCCGTGCGGATTGGGAAGTTCTGCTGTACCTCTTTCCGTTCTTTTCCACCAAAAGGCGGATTGGCCAGCACCACCTCGCAGCGGTCCTTCTCCTGAATGTCGGCAAGGTTTTCGGTGAGCGTGTTGGTGTGGATCACGTTCGGCGCCTCGATGCCGTGCAGGATCATGTTCATAATGGCAATCACGTAGGCGAGCGACTTCTTTTCCTTGCCGTAGAATGTTCGGTCCTGAAGATTCGTGGCATCCTTGGTGGTCAGTTTGTTGTTCGCCTGGAGGTAGACGAAGGACTCGCACAAGAATCCCGCCGAGCCGCACGCGCCGTCATAGATGCGCTCGCCGATCTTGGGCTTCACTACCTGCACGATGGCGCGAATCAGCGGGCGCGGGGTGTAATACTCGCCGCCATTGCGCCCGGCGTTGCCCATGTTCCTGATTTTGGCTTCGTAGAGATGGCTCAACTCGTGCTTCTCGGTCTGTGAGCGGAATTTCAACTCGTCGATGTGATTGATGATCTCGCACAGGTTATAGCCACTGTGGATCTTGTTTTTAATCTCCCCAAAAATCTCACCAATCTTGTATTCAATCGTGTTTGGCCCGCTGGCCCTCTGCTTGAATCCGTGCAGGTATGGAAAGAGCTTGCCTGTAACGAAATCGCGGAGGTCGTCGCCCACCTTCACTTTGTTGTGATCAATCTGCCCGTCCTTACCTTTGGGCGCAGCCCATTCTTCCCAGCGGTAAGGTTTGTCGAGGATGAAGGCGTATTTCTTTCCTTCGAGAGCAGCTTCATCGGCGCGGTCATGCTCCAATGCGTCCAGATATCGCAGGAAGAGGAGCCATGAGGTTTGCTCGATGTAATCCAACTCAGTGGCACAACCCGCTTCTTTGCGCAAAACGTCGTCAATGTTTTTGAAGGCTTGTTCAAACATGGTGGTCAGCTAATCCGCGCGTTGCCATCCTGGCAGCTGGCAACTTAGCGCGAGCGACAACGCGTTTGCATCCAAGGGAATCTGCCTGTCGGCCTGCGATCTAACCTCCCGAATGCCGGACCCTTTGATTTTGAACCAAAGCATTCCTGCTCAATTAGATGAATCCAAACGCTTCGGGTAATTGTAACTCTGGTTACTGCCGATTGCCAAATATTCGAGGTGCATGGCGCCAGGCGCGTCACCGAAACAGTGCTTTCAAGCTTTCCACATACGGCGGGCGATGCCGGACCTCCACTTGTAGGCAAGTTCTTCAGGCTCCCCTCCTGTTGGCACGTTCTTCCAGCCCCCCTCCTGGTTGAGGAGGGGGCAAGGGGGTGGTCTGCTTTCCTTCACCACCCCTTTATCCCCTCTCGCCGCGGCGGGGAGCTATCTAGTGAACAGCGCTTTCAAACTGGCACGTTCTTCCGGCTCCCCTCCTGGTTCAGGAGGGGGCAAGGGGGTGGTCTGCTTTCCTTCACCACCCCTTTATCCCCTCTCGCTGCGGCGAGCGGGGAGCTATCTAGTGAACAGCGCTTTCAAACTGGCATGTTCTTCCGGCTCCCCTCCTGGTTCAGGAGGGGGCAAGGGGGCGGTCTGCTTTCCTTCACCACCCCGGCGCTCAGCGCGCCACCCCTCCTCACCGAGGAGGGGAGTTTATTGAATAAACAGCGCTTTCAAAGTTTCAACGTACGGCGGGCGGGCGATGCCGCGTTCGGTGATTATGGCGGTGACGTAGCGATTCGGGGTGACGTCGAAGGCGGGGTGGCGGGCTTCAACATCCTGGGGGGCGATGGAGACGCCCGCTACGTGGGTTACTTCGTTCGACGAGCGCTCTTCGATGGGAATTTGCTCGCCGGAGGCCAGGCTCATGTCAATGGTGGAGAGCGGGGCGGCCACGTAAAACGGAATCTTGTTTTCGTGGGCGAGCACGGCTACCGAGTAAGTCCCGATTTTGTTGGCCACGTCGCCGTTCGAAGCGATGCGGTCGGCGCCCACAATGGCGGCCTGGATTTTGCCCAGGTGCATGAAGTGTCCAGCCATGTTGTCCGTAATGAGCGTGACGGGGATGCCGTCTTTGGCCAATTCCCATGCGGTCAGGCGCGCGCCTTGAAGGAATGGACGAGTCTCATCGGCAAAGACGCGAATGTTTTTTCCTGCCGCCACTGCGGCGCGAATCACCCCGAGAGCGGTGCCGTAGCCGCCGGTGGCCAGCGCGCCCGCGTTGCAATGAGTGAGAACGGTCGAGGCGTCCTGCAAGAGTACGGCGCCGTGACGGCCCATGGCCTCGTTGGCGGCAATGTCCTCCACCAGCACGCGTTGAGCTTCTTCCGCCAGACGGGATTTGACATGGAAGATCCGCGCAGCAATTTTAGCGCCAGCTTCCCGCTCGGCGAGTATTGCATTAAGTCCAGGCGCGACGGTGACAACGGGGACAGGAAAGTTCTCCTCAAGCGCACTCTCAAAAACCGCGCGCATGCGGCTGACCGCCCAGAAAAGATTGACGGCGGTGGGGCGCGTTTTGGAAATTGTTTCCGCGATGGCCTCAAATTCCTGTCGCAGGGCGGGCACGCTCGCGGCCGACGACTTCTTGACACCCAGGGCCACGCCCATGGCGGCGGCCACTCCGATGGCGGGCGCGCCGCGAATCACCATGGAGCGGATGCAGTCCGCCACTTCGCGATAATCGCGGCAGGTCCGGTAAACTTCCTCGGAGGGCAGGCGCGTTTGGTCGATCATGCGCACGCCGTCTTCCGTCCATTCGATGGTTTTGACCATGCCCGGGATTATAACAGTGACGAGTGATGAGTGACGAGTGACGAGCGGGAAAAGAAAGTGGCAAGTGATTAGTCGAGTATTTCAGTTCGTCAGTAAGTCAGTTTGTCAGTTACGGAAGGACTGAAGTACTGAGAAACTGAAAAACTAATTTGCGCTTCCCTCCTACAACCTGCCACCTACTTTTTCTTAAGCTCGTTCTGGATGACGCGCGCTTTCACCAGCTTTTTCAGGAGGGCAGTGGGCAGGGGTTTGTCCACGGGAAAGCGGATGGTGCCTTTGGACGTCTGGTAGCCCTGAAGATCTTTCTTGTAGGTGGCAATCAAAGTCGCATTGCCGGGGAAGAAACTGCAATGATTTGAAAAGGCGGCGAACCACACCAGCGGTCCCTTGTACCTGAATGCGGCCATGCCGTAGCTGATGCACTCGGTGGCCTCCGCGGGCGCCACGGAGCGAATCACGGCGCGCATTTTGTTCAAGGTGGTGCGCGCCGGCTCGGGGACTCCGGCCAGATATTCGTCCACGGTCTTGGGTGCAGCCTTGCGCTTTCCCGACGAACTACTAGATTTGGATTTAGTCTTCTTCATCGTCGTGACCTACAAACGTGAATTCAAAGGAAAGCCGCTGACCTCAAAGACGGAGGCCATCACGGCCTGCTGGTGGATAGCATCACGCAACATCAAACCTTGCCTTCCGGCAGGTTCACCATTTTCGCGATCTTGGGCCAGCGAGCGCTGGCCCGTAACTGCTTGCAGACCACAAAGCGCAAATAAAACATCATGGACAGATCGCGCTGCTCGATCGCTTTTTCCGTCCAATCCGCGCCCAGCTCCACCTCGCCGCACAACAAGTGGAAAACCGCATGGGCCCGGCTTTCCCCAACTCCGTCTCCTGAACCCAACCCCTTTAGAAGTTCCTGCGCTTCAGTCTCAGCCCCACTCCGGCGCCAAAAGGCAGCCAGCGTCGCCTTCGCATCGAGATACCAGGGACCAACCGCATAGGCTCTGCGCGCTTCCTCGAGCGCATGAGGGAGCGAACCCCGGTCGGCATGAAACATCGCGAGCGACACGCGCGCCACCACAAGATTCGGGTTGAGTTCAAGGACTCTGTTCACTTGCTCGCGCGCTTCAGCGTACCGGCCCGCCGCTTGCAAGTACGCGTGCAAATTCATGCGTGGCCAGACTTCGAGGGGGTCATCCTGAATCAGTTGCTCAGCAATCTTGATGGCGTGCTGAGACTCGCCCCGCAGAAACTGAAAGTATCCATAAAACTCCCGAACGAAGGCAGACACAGGTTGACGCCCACGCGCCCGATCGAAGTGGCGGGCCGCCTCCTGCCAATCCAAATCGTTGTAGGCGGCCATAACGCCGAGAATCGCGTGCGCTTCTGGAATGGAAGAATCAAGCTGCAAGGCTCGTTCAGCCGCACGCCGCGCCGATTGCACCGCTTCCTGCGCGGGGCACAAGCTCCAATTCGCAAGCATGAGGTAATAATGGCTTAGTCCCACATGCGCCAAGGCAAAACCCGAATCAAGGGCTATGGCCTGCTCGTAATATTGTTTGCTGAGCTTAAACGACTCGGGCGTGGTCTTGGCCTCTTGATATTTAGCTTTTAGATAAGCCTCATACGCATCCAGTTTGGGCGTGTAGCGTTCGCGCACGCCCGCCTCCGGTGCAAGCCTGATGCGAAGAGCCGCAGTGATCGCGGCGGCGATCTCATCCTGCAACGCGAATACACCGGTCATCTCGCGGTCGTAGCTTTCCGACCAAACATGAGCTCCGTCGGCCGCATTGATCAACTGGGCCGTAACGCGAATGCGATTTCCCGCCCGGCGCAAACTGCCTTCCAAGACCGTCCCCACTCCCAGCGCGCTGGCAATCCCGCGGATGTCCTGTTCCTTGCCGCGGAAGGCAAACGCCGAGGTGCGCGCGATGACTTTCAGCCCGGGAACGCGGGCCAGCAGGTTGATGATCTCCTCCGCCAAGCCGTCGGCAAAATATTCCTGGTCAGGATCGGGACTCATATTCTTGAAGGGCAGCACGGCAATGGAAGGCGCAATAGATGCAGGTGAGGTGGCAGCCGGTTGGGGCTCGTCTTTCATGTTGAGCCCGGCCTTGCGCAAACCCTGCAAAAGCTTTTCCACCTCGCCTTTCTCCAAGTGCCACTTGTCTAAATCCTCGCGGACCTGGTCAAGGTCGAGAAACATCGCGTTGTATTTGCGCAGAAGCTCGATGGCCGCGCGAGCTTCCTCCGGCCGGCCCAGCATGCCGCAGGTGGCCGCGGTAAACAGTTGGGCCCAATGGAACTCCGGCATATTAATTTTCTTGGCCACTTGCAGCGCGGCATCGTACTCACCCTTGCGGTAGTGGTTGTGAAATGCGGTGAGGTGATACCAGCCGGGATGATGGCCATTCAATTCAGTAATTCTTTGCGCCAGCGCCGTGCCGCGCTCCCAATCGCCGGAGAATGCAATCATGATGGCCATGAAGGCCCAGGTGGTGCCGTCCCGCGGATTGAGTGACATGGCCCGCTCCGCAGTCTCGCGAAACGCGCCGAAATCGCCGCTAAAAAATTGCACTTGCGCCAGTTGTGCCAAACCCATCTGGCAGGCTGGGTCAATCTTAACCGACCGCCAGGCGGCCTCACGCGCGCGCTCCAGCGGGTTCTCCCGCGGATTAAACCGATCGAAATATTCCAGTAGGTAGAGATTGCAAAGACAGGCCCAGGCGGTGGCGTGATTGGGCTCGCGTTCGAGCGCCCGTTCCAATCCGTCTCGGAGCATGGCATGTTCAGGCGGATTGACCTGTTGCATGAAAGAGTAATAGCGCAGCACGAGTTCGGACGCGCTCAAATCGCCCACATTCTTGTCGCGGGTGGGGGCGGCCATGGAGCGCACCAGGACTCCATACCCATCCGCGACCGTGGTTACGATGTGGTCGGTCAAGTCGTCCTGGATCTGGAATGTGCCGGTCTCGCCCACTTCCCTGTCATACGCATCCGCCCAAAGCTGCGTGCCGGTGGCGGCGTCCAGCAGTTGCGCGCTGGTTCGAAGGGCGCGGCCACGCTTGCGTACGCTTCCCTCCACCACGTAGCGCGCGCCCAGCTCGCGGCCGACGGTACGGATATCGGCAGGGCGGCCCTTGTAAGTCATGGCCGAGTTGTAAGCGACTACCTTGAGATAGGGAAAACGCGAAAGCCCTGAGGTGATATCTTCCGTTAGGCCGTCGGCCATTGCTTCGAGTTCCGCGTCTCCGCCCTGCACCCTGAAGGGCAGGACCGCCACCCAAAAGCCTTCCTGGGCGCCAATCTCGCCCGACCCACCTTTCGTCGAGGGACGGACGGGGGCAAGTGGATGTTCTGCTGAGCCCGACTGCGTCGGGGCACGCGAGGCGGAGGGTTTAGGCATACGAATGGTTGCCGAGTCGGAGGTCCAGCCGCGCAGTTCGTTCCAAACACTCTGCGCGGATGGGAAACGGTCGTCGGCGCGCTTTTCCATGCAGAGTCTGATGAGGTTTGCCAAATGGGCGGGCAAATCGGCTCTCAGGTCAGTGACAAGCGCCGGGGTATCCCGCATGATCGCTGAGATCAGTTCGGCCGAAGATTGTCCCTCGAAAGGCCGCTGACCGGTGGCCATTTCGTAAATCACCACGCCCAGGGAAAAGATGTCCGTGCGATGGTCCAAGGCGCGGCCCGAAATCTGTTCCGGAGACATATAGGCCGGCGTGCCCATCACGACGCCCGCTTTGGTGTTGCTCGCCGAGGTCAGAGTGGCATCCGCATGACTGGCGGGGCGAGTCTCCTTCGCCAAACCGAAATCCAGCACCTTCACGCGGCCATCGCCAGTCACCATCACGTTGGCGGGCTTCAGGTCGCGGTGAATAATTCCTTTTTCGTGCGCTGCCGCCAGCGCCTCCGCCAGCGCGCTGGCGATAGCGACGATCTGGTCAGCAGGAAGGCCGCCTGCCGGGATGAGATGGTCGAGGGACTTCCCTTCCACCAGTTCCATGGTGATGAAATGAATTCCATCCGCTTCCTCGACGGAGTGGATCGTAACAATGGACGGGTGGTTGAGGGCGGCGACGGAGCGGGCTTCGCGCTGGAATCGCGCCAAGCGCTCGGGATCGCGCGCCACATCGGCGGGCAAGACTTTTAGAGCAACGTCGCGGCCGAGTTTGGTGTCCCTGGCACGATACACTTCACCCATGCCGCCGGCGCCCAGCGTGGACACAATTTCGAAAGCCCTGAGTTTGGTGCCTGGATTCAGCAATTGATCCCTCGCTGCACTCGGGATTTCGCCTGCGGGTTCACTCTCCGCTTGCACCCGCAGACCGGCTCAATATCATAAGGTCCGAGTCTTATTCCGGCCTCCGGACTCAATGCGAATACAATTCGCGCCAGACCTAATTCCCCTGAGGAGTGAATTTCCAAATCGCCGCACTCCAACCGTCGGCCACCGCCATAATTTTCCCGTCGGGAGTCCAGCCCATATGGTGGAAGTCGCTGGTGTAATCGAGCGGGATGCGCGCGGACTTCCCCGAGGCCAAATCGAAAATTCCCGGAGGCCAATACCACGTCGCCGCGCTCATCGGCGCCACCAGCTTTCCGTTCCGGATGCTGCCCGCATCGACATCGTAACCCAGGTGAAATTGACCATGGATTTCCTGCTCCGGCCCGCCGCTCAAGGGAACACGGATCAGGCGAGTTGCTGGCGACTCACGCACTTCAATGACCAGGCTCTGGGTGGCGGAGTCGACAGCGAAGCCATCGCCAGTATGGATCTTGCGGGCCGCGCCCCCCGAAAGAGGTACGGACCAGAGGGCGCCACTGGCCAGGCAGAAAAGGGTTTGATGATCCGGCGATATGCCCATTTCGTCGACTTCCCCTTCATTGAAGCTCAAGCGGCTCGTAATGCGGCCATTGGAAAGCGCGGCCAGTGCGATGGTGTGGCCCGGACGCGGCCCGATCATAAAAGCCACCTGGTCAGAGCCGACGGGCGCCATGGGCCCTCCCGTTTCCTCGGCGGTGTTGACCAGCGGAGAAGGTTCCTTTCCGGCTTCGACCAGAATTAACCGAGAGTGGGAAGCCGTTCGCTCCGCCCACACCGCGCGGCCGTCCGGCAACACCGTGAAGTCCTCGTAGTATTCTTCAGAGTTGGCGAGCGTGGTGATCCTTTCCACATGCCCGCCCTCAGCCGAAAAGCGCACCAGGTCCGACGCGCGGTCATTCTGGTCAAGGTAGATGCTGCCATCAGGGCCCATATCGAGCGAGGAGATAAAACGGGTCATGTCGAAAAGCTTACGCGTGGGTCCACGGCCATCCAGAGGAATGGCAGACACCTGATACGTGTCCCCATTGAGCGTCGAGGTGATCGCGTACTTGCCGTCGCGGCTGGCCGCAACAGTGACATTATGGGCGCCAAATTCACCCGGAATTTCTTCCGGGAGCTGCCGCATGCTCCCCGATGCCAGTTCCACGTCATATAAATGAGGGACGGCATCCGCACCCTGCCCGACTTTGGTTCCTATCACCAGAGCATCGTGACCCCCGGGAACTGCCCGAATGTAATCGAAGGGGAATCCGAGGCGCACCTCCACGGGCAGGGCCTTGGATTGGCCGGTTTCGGGCGAGTAGTGGAATACCTGGAAGTGGTTTTCGCTGTTGAGCCGAAAGATTAGAAGGCTGCCGTCGGGCAGCGCCTCGGGCGTCATCGCGCCCTCCAGGACAAGTTGTTCCTCGCCGCCTAGCGCCGGTACGGCAAAAATTCCTTTCGGCTGGTCAGACCAACGATCGTAATAAATGCGGCTGCCATCCGGTGACCACGAGCAGTAAAGAACGAAGCCTCTTTCGCGGCTGTGGGTGAGCATCACACGATTTCCGGAATCGGGTTGCATAACCCAAAGTTGAAAAACCCCGTCAGGATCAGCGGCTGTAAACGCCAACAAGCGGCCATCCGGGGAAAGACGCGGGCTAATGGAGATGGAGGGACCGCCCAGCATGATGCCCGTCCAGGTCGGCGGCGCCGGCCGGCGCCAAAGGAAGTGGCCGGCCGCCAATGCGACGGCGACTGCCGCGGCGGCAGCCATGGCGAGAATCCCGCGCCGCAACATTCGACTTTCACCGTGTGCGGTGACGCCCGGTTCTAGGGCGGGGGCGAAGCCTTCCTCTGCCTCGCCCCCCGACGTTTCTTCAATCGTGATACGCGCATCGCCGATGGCTTGCAAGCGCCGCCTGGGTTCTTTCTGTAGGCAGCGGCGCAGCAACTTCTGGATGCCCGCAGGAGTGTCCGCCGGGACTACCTTCCAGTCAGGATCTTTCATGATGACGGCGGCGAGAATGTCCGAGCTGGTTTCACCGTCGAAGGTCCGCTTCCCTGTCAGCATCTCATAGAGCACGCAGCCGAAGGCCCAGATATCCGCGCGACGGTCCACCGCGCGCCCGCGCGCTTGCTCGGGGCTCATGTAGGCTGCGGTTCCGAGGATCATTCCCGCCTGCGTGGCCGCGGTGATCATGGTTGGTGAGTTTGAAATGTCGACAACCGAATCTTGAGCGTCGAGCGCCTTGGCCAGGCCGAAATCAAGCACCTTCACCACGCCTTCGGGCGTAATCTTTATATTCGCCGGCTTCAAGTCGCGATGGACTACACTCTTCTCATGGGCGAACTCAAGGGCGTCGGCGATTTGTTTGGCGATGGGCAGCGCCTCTTCGACCGTCAAAGGTCCCTTGGCTAGCCGCTCGGCAAGCGTCGGGCCTTCCACCAGTTCCATCACCAGCGCGGGTGCCGTGCCTGATTCTTCCAGACCGTAGATCGAGGCGATGTTGGGATGGTTCAACGAGGCCAACACCTGCGCTTCGCGTTGGAAGCGCGCCATTCGCTGGCTATCATTGGCGAAGGCAGCCGGCAAAACTTTCAGCGCCACATCGCGCCCCAGTTTCGTGTCCGTCGCACGATAGACTTCGCCCATGCCGCCGGCCCCAATTGCGCCGGCGATTTTATAGTGGGCGATGGTGCGGCCAATCATGGACATTACCAGCCGAACGCCTCAAAGAGCATTCGATTAATCTCGGGATCGGTTCGGAACGCTTCCAGGAACTTGCTGCCGGTCACCAGGAGGGTGAATGGGGGCGTGGTTTCCTCGATCGCTTTGGCCAGTGTCCGCCTGATCTCGGGGAGGTCTCCCAGTCCAATATAGATGGACAAGGGCGCGAATGCAGGTAAGAATTCACCGCGACCTCCCCGGTCCTCCAACTCGCGCAACAGCCGGGTGGCATCGTCAAAACGCCCGGCGCGTCCGTAAACCTGGCCCAGATTCCCCACGTAAATCGGAGCACGCGACAAAGTAACAGCGCGCTCGAGCGATTGGATCGCCTCCTCATGGCGTCCCAGGCCGCTGAGCGCCATGCCTCGGATCCACAGTCCGAGAATGTAATCAGGTTGTAGCTCGAGTGCCTTTTGTGCAGCGCGCTCTGCCGCTTCGAAACGCCCCAAGCTTTGGTCTGTGACTGCGGCAATCCCGAAAACGAACGAAGAGAGGGGGTCCAATCGGCACGCCAGGTCCGTATACTTAACTGAATCCTCCCCACGCCCGGCCATCGCCAGAAACATGCCGTAATACACCTGCGCAAGGGAAGATCGGGGATTAATGGCGATGGCTTTCAGAAAATGTGGCTCGGCCTCTCGCCACGCTCGCTCGAAATATAAGGCGTAGAAGCCGCGCGAGAAGTTTACTTCCCACAGAGTAGGCGCCAAGGCAGTGGCGCGCGTCATGGCGGCATGAGCGGCCGGTTTGCCCGCCTCGGCAGACACCAAGCCGTAAACGCGAAAGATTCCGTGGCAATCCGCCAGCCCGGCGTAAGCCAGACCGTACTCGGGATCGAGCTTGATGGCCTGCTCGAAACTCTGAAGGGCCATGCGGATGGACGTCGGGGATCGCTGGTGCCAGAAGTGGCGCCCCTTGAGATAGAGCTCGTAGGCTTCAAGATTTTCCGTCGCGCGCTTGGCGCCGCCGGTGAGCGTCACCTTGAGCCGCTCGGCGATGGCGCGGGCGATTTCGTCCTGAACGTCGAAAATGTCCTCCATCTTGCGGTCGTATCGTTCTGACCAGAGTTGGAAGCCGTTCTTGACGTCAATGAGCTGAACTGTGACGCGCACTCGATTGCCGGCGCGGCGGACACTGCCTTCCAGCACATTCGCCACGTGCAGTTTGCTTGCAATTTCACTTATTTCGGTAGCCTTGCCCTTGAACGAGAATGATGAGGTGCGGGCGGCCACGCTCAGGCCTTGGACCTGGCTCAACGCATTCAGAATTTCCTCGGCCAGGCCGTCGCTGAAAAATTCGTTTTCAGGATCGGCGCTCAGGTTTTGAAAAGGCAACACCGCCACGGAAGGTCCGGAATCCGTCACGCCGGCGGCCGCTTGGGTGCCCGACGAAGGCCGCGCCGCCTCCGCCACCATGTCCGCAAATTCGTTGGCGATGTCGCGCGCCGTCTGCACGCGTTGGCGGGGATCCTTCTCCAGGCAGCGCCGGATGATGCGCGCCAGGTCGGCGGGCAGATCGGTGCGGGCATCCGTGACCGGCGACGGTGTATCTCGAAGGATTGACGAAGTGAGTTCAGCCGAAGATTGGCCCTGGAATGGACGCCGCCCGGTAGCCATTTGATAAAGGATAATGCCCAGCGAAAAAATGTCGGAGCGATGGTCCAGCGAGCGGCCCGCAATCTGTTCGGGAGACATGTAAGCCGGCGTCCCCATCACCATGCCCGCTTGCGTATGGTGCGCAGCAGTCTGGGTGGCGTCGGCGTGGCTGGCCGCGCGAGTCTCCTTGGCCAGGCCGAAGTCCAGCACCTTCACCCGGCCGTCGTCGGTCACCATCACGTTGGCGGGTTTCAGGTCACGATGAACGATGCCCTTTTCGTGCGCCGCGGCCAGGGCTTCAGCCATGGCAATGGCGATCTTGGCCAGGCGCCCGACCGGAAAACCGCCCTCAGGAATGCGACGATCGAGCGACTGCCCTTCCACCAATTCCATGGTAAGGAAGTGGATGCCCTCTGTCTCTTCTACTGAAAATATTGTGACAATGTGCGGATGGTTGAGCGCAGCGAGGGCTTTCGCTTCGCGCTGGAAGCGCGCCAGGCGTTCGGGATCGAGCGCCATCTCGGCGGGCAATACTTTTAGGGCTACATCGCGCCCGAGTTTGGTGTCAGTGGCACGGTAGACCTCACCCATGCCGCCCGCGCCAATGGGAGCAGTAATACGATAGTGGGAAAGAGAACGGCCGATCAGATCGAGCCTCCGGGAAGTTGGGCAGATGTCAGGTGCAGTGTTGTTTCTGGACGAAGTACGCGATGATTCTACAACAAAGGAGCCGAAGCTGGGAAGTTGAGTTGAAGGAGTCGGGAAAGAGCGGTTCCATTTGGCGAGATTATACTTTGGCAAGAAGGACGACGCCGCGATTCAAATCCTGAAAGCAAGATGCTAATGGAAATGGTCCAGTCAGCTTATGCGTCGACTTTTTCGCGGCCCAGGGTGCGGATATCCAAAATGCGTGAGGTGATGATGGTGCGAAATACCGGGTGGCGGAATTCCAGGTGCATTCCGCGGCCGATGAAGCGAACCTTCAGCATGGAGCCGCCCCAGGTGGAGCCCGCGATTCTCACCGGAACGGGTTCGGGACAGTACTGCGGGTGGCCCCAAATCAATTCATCCCCGTGACCGCGCACCTCAATCGTGTACCAACGATTTTGCGTCTCTACTTCCAATTTTACGCCCTCGCCTAAATCATCCAGGCAAACGCCACCTTCAATCTCCGACTGTACAATGTTGTGGTTGACCTCGTCGCCAAAGTTGGGATGAGGCATGAAGGGTCTGGGATCAGGGACCGCCGCCTGAGTAGCCATACTTATTCACCCCGCCGGTTCAAGGTTCAAGCATACAACGCTCCACCGGTCACTTGCAAATGTATCTTTCCTTTACGGCATATCCAAGTCGAGGGCATAGATTTTCTGCATGTCAATTTCGCGCAAAGCCAGCAGCCAGTCATCCGGCGCCTGGCAATCGCACGCGATCCCTCTCAGGTGTTATACTCCGCCCATGGTCTACATCATCAGTCTATTGTCTGTGGCCGCGTTCCCCCTGGCGGTGGCGGCGTATGGGGGACACCTGGCGGCCAAGGTTCTCGATCGCGGTGAACGCCGGAAAGCGCTTTCCATTGTCTGGGTGCTGGCGATCGTGGGATTTCTATTGTCAGTCTGGCAACAGGTGCTCGTTTACCGCTCCGACCGCGCGCATGACCTTCAACAGGCGGCAGTGGAAGCCAAGGCCGACGCCGACCAGAAGCAACTGCGGGAGAAATTGGATAGCAGCTTGAAACGCCAGGAAGACGTGCAGAAAGAACTGGGCAGCATTGTGCAATTCCTGCATACGCCCCAACCCCGGATGGACTCGAAGCAACTTGCCGTGGCTACGTCCAAGATGGTTGAGGACGCCATGCACCATTAAGCTCGCGGCCACCCGCAGACCCCGCAAAAAAAACGCAAGCCGCGAAACCAAACATCCCGGTGTTTCATCTCTTAAAACATGGCCACGGCTACGCTCAGCGTTCAGGCTCCTCCCAAGGCAAATTGGATTATTTCCAACAAGACCGACCTCCTATGGTTCTCACTGGGCGGCGCCGCTAGCGCCTACGCGTTCTGGGCGCTATGGCGATTCGCACACGCGCCGCTCCTTTTGTTGGTCGCCATTTGGGCCATCGTGTTTGATGAGACGCACGGCTTCGCCACCATTTCGCGTACTTATCTTGACGCCGAGGAGCGCGCCCGCCGCGGACGCTGGCTGTGGAGAAGCCTGGGGTTCTTCCTCCTCATCGGGCCGGTGATGATCCTGCTGCACCTGGGCGACTGGCTGGAGCTGGCCACGGAATTATGGGGCTACTATCATATTTTTAAGCAACACTACGGCTTCATGATGATGTACAAGAAGAAGAATCGCGACTTCGACCCCGCGGACATGCGACTGGACCAGGTATTTTTCGCCGTGGCGTTTTACTATCCCTTCCTGACTTACCCGCTGCATAACGCGGAAGCGGCCGAGCTGCTGCCCTTCCCCATTCCGCCCCGCGCCGGACTGGTTTACGAAGATGTTCTGCTGTTTCTGCTCATCTTGATTTCGTTGGTTTACGTGGCGCGGCAAGTTATCAAGTGGCGCCAGGGACTGTCGCTGAATTGGCCCAAGCAGATTTTGTTCGCCGCCGCCATTCCCGTCAATTACCTTCTCTTCCGCAGCGCCATGCCGCTCCTCGGCGTTTATGCGGCGGTGACGATCTACCACAACGTCCAGTACCACCGCCTGGTCTGGTACTACAACCAGAACAAGTACGGCGGAGAAAGCAAAAAGCCCCGGGACTTCGGGCTCGCCACCTTGATCAACAGCCGCTGGCTGATCTATGTTGCCTGCGCCGGATTCTACGCCATTGTGTTCGACTTCATCCCCCGTTTCATCATGAAAGCCAACTTCGGCATGATGGACGTGGGCACACGCAACCAAATCCTGTTTTCATTCTTCGCCGCGCCCGGCTTGCTCCATTACTGGATCGACGGCCACATCTGGAAAGTCCGCTCCGACCCCGACGTGAAAACTTACTTGAAACTTTGACGCTCGATTCCTACCCGGCGTCCTGTCCAACGCCAAGCGCGGCGAATTGTCCTCACCGTTAATTCTTGGATCCATTCCTGGTGTAAACCAAAACGTGAAACGTTCCGGGCACAGGCGGACGTTGGGGACGAGGCCGATCCGCGGTGGGCGCCGAAGGAGGGCCGAATTCCACCGTATCCACAAAGAGGTTGTGGGTCTTGGTATCGAGCCCCATGGTCTTGGCCCCGTATTCGGTGGTGACGGTTTCAACCTCGCTGTATTTGTCCGGCGAATCTTCGTGGAATATATGGATCTTTCCTTCGCGCGTCGAGGCGAAGATCAGGCCGGTCTCCGGCTCGAAGGCGGCGGCATCCACCCCGGCAGAAATGGGGAACGACTGGACAACTTTTCCATTTTCGGCATTCATCACCACCAGCATCTGTGGATTCCGGCCGGCGCTGAACAACCGCTCATGCTTGATGTCCATGGCCAAAGCGGTGGGCCCGCCCGCCGGGGCAACCGGCCAGGTGGACTTGATGGCGAGGGTCCGTGAGTTAATGGCAACGAGTTCATTCTTGTCTTCGATGTTGACGTAGACCGTGCCCTTCCCATCGGCAACGGCGAATTCTGGCCCGCCGTCCAACTTGATGGTTCCTACCACGCTTCCCGTCTTGGCATCAATCACGGTCGCGCTGTGCGGGTCTCCTTCCATGACGAACACGCGCTTGGAGGCTGGATCGTAAACAATGGAGTCAGCGTCCTTGTCGGCATTCACTTCGCCAATCACCTTGAGGCTCTTCAGGTCGAAAATAATCACTTTGCCTTGCGCCCCGTCGGTGATAAATCCCCGGTCAAACTCGTGGGCAACGGCAACTCCGTGGTCCTGCTTCAACCCGGTAATGTTGCCGATGAGAGTCCCATCGTCGGCGTCGAGCACTTTGATCTCCGTGCCATGCGACACGTAGACGCGGCGCGCGGCAGAGTCCACCGCAATATAGTCAAAGTATTCCCGAGTCGCGCCCTCGGCTGGTCCGAAACCGTATTTTGTGAGCAGGTGGTATCCGCCCGTCGCCGCCATAGTGAAAGATATGGCGCCAAGAAAGGCGAAAAACATTCCTATTGCAAGACGTCCAAGTCTGGATGATGTTTTCATGTGAATTCTCCCTTAATTTAGAAATCACTGCTAAGTAAGAATCGATCAGTTTTAAATGGGGCTGCATTATAACGTTTTGGGAGATTTCTGCAATATCGGGAAATTGAAGAAACAGATTCTGGGCGAATCGGAGACTTGGTGCGATTGCAATCATCCGAATCTGTGATAGCATTGATGGCATGGCAAGCATCACCATCCGTCGACTGGAGGCATCCACGAAAACACGTTTGCGCATTCGCGCCGCAAGCCGTGGCCGATCGATGGAGCAGGAAGCCCGTGAAATACTAAGAGCGGCACTCACGGCAGAGAAAACCGGCCCGTCCAATCTGACTGATTCCATTCGGCGCCGGTTCAAGGCAGTGGGAGGAGTGGAGCTCCCCGACCTGCCTCGCGAACCCATGCGTCAGGCGATTCGATTCGGTAAATGATTATTCTGGATACGAACGTCCTTTCCGAATTGATGAAACCAGCCCCGTCGGTCCGGGTGCTCGGTTGGTTGGGTCAATATCCCCCCTCGCGCCTTTTCATAACAGCCATTACCCAGGCTGAAATTCTGTATGGATTGGAACTTCTTCCCAAGGGAAAGAGGCGGACCACATTGCAATCGGCTGTGGAAGGGATGTTTACGGAAGATTTCGCCGGACGAATCCTTCCTTTCGACAGCGATGCGGCACGAGTGTTTCCACAAATTGCATACGCACGCCGCACTCTGGGGCGTCCAGTAACTCAATTTGACACCCAAATCGCAGCTATTGCCCGTGCGCGTGGCGCCGCCATCGCAACACGCAATACGTCTGACTTCGACAACTGTGGGATCGCGCTGCTCAATCCATGGAGTGATGCGTGACCTCTTCTCGCGACCCATGTTTGAAAACACCTTTCCCCTCGACGCCCGCAAATTTTCCGGATAAGCTTTGCGGTCTGAGGAGGCAGGCACCCGAAACAATTCCGCTTTCATGGCCTGCCGAACTCGCGCCACGATGATCCTCGACAAACTGAAGCAACGCGCCAGGGAAAATCCCCAACACATCGTTCTTTTCGAGGGAGAAGAAGATCGCACCCTGGTGGCGGCGGAGAAATTGGAGAAGGAAAATCTGGCGCGTATTACGCTGCTGGGAAAAGTGGAAAAAATTCAGGCGCGCCTGAAGACGCTTGGGATGTCCCCTTTGCGCGCCACGCTGATCGATCCCGCCGCCAGCGAAAAATTGAAAAAATATGCCCGGCATCTGCACGAGCGACGTCGTGCCAAGGGCATGACGGAATCAGAAGCGCTCGAAACAGCGGCCGTTTCCCGCTATTTTGCCGGCCTGATGGTGGCCACCGGAGATGCGGACGGCTCCGTGGGCGGCGCGCTTTCCACCACCGCCGATGTGGTGCGAGCGGCGCTGTGGACCTTTGGCCCCGCGCCGGGGATTGCGCGGGTGTCGAGTTTCTTCCTGATGATTTCACCCAACAAAAAGTTGGGGGCGGAAGGCGCGTGCCTGTTCGCCGATTGCGCCGTGGTGCCCGACCCAACACCCGCTCAACTCGCCGATATCGCCACCGCCACCGCGCATAATGCGCGCGCGCTGCTGGGGGTGGAACCGCGAGTCGCACTCCTTTCATTCTCCACCAAAGGCAGCGCCGCGCACGCCAGAGTGAAGGACGTGCAGGAGGCGGTGAGAACTTTACGCGCGCGCGCCGCACACGAGCCACAATTCCATTTCGACGGCGAACTCCAGTTGGACGCAGCCGTGGTGCCGGAAATCGCGGCGCGCAAGGCGCCCGGATCGAGCGTGGCCGGCCGGGCCAATGTTTTCATTTTCCCCGACCTGAATTCGGGCAACATCGCCTATAAGCTCGCCGAGCGCTTTGGGAATTGCGCCGCCATCGGTCCCATCCTTCAAGGCCTGGCGCGGCCCGCCAACGATTTGTCGCGCGGTTGCTCGGCGGAGGATATTGTGAACGTGGCCGCCATCACCGCCGTCCAATCCATCAGCGCAAGAAAAATTCATTCATAAATCGCAACTCATGTAAAATTGGAACAGGCGGAGCAGAGCAAATCGCGGGCCATAGACATTTTTCGCGGGCATGAAATGTTACAAAATCAATCGAAAGAAACTTCGGTGATGGAAACTAACTCCATTCGGCGAAGCGATCGGCTTGCGCTGGAGCTTCCGCTCCAACTCTCGGGCACAGATTGCACGGGCCAGGGCTACATCGAGCAGGGCAGCACGCAGCTCCTCAGCCGCCATGGGGCCAAAGTCGTCCTGAATCGGAAACTTCTGCCCAACCAGGAACTTTCACTGCGATGCCTATCCACCGGCTTGGCCGCGGAAGCAAGGGTGGTCGGACAGGTGGGCCGTGGTCCGCAAGGCTACTTTTACGGAGTTGAATTTCTGGATTTTTACGCCAACCCCTGGAAGATAGATTTTCCTCCCCCGGCCGAATTCCGCCAATCCGTGGCGCGCGCCTTCCTGGAGTGCGCAAGGTGCAAATCGCGCGCGGTGACCTACTTGTCAGAAATCGAGGCGGAGATTTTTGAGGCGAACCGGTGCCTTTCGCGGAACTGCAAGACCTGCAACGCCATGGGACTTTGGACAGAACCGGATAGCCTGCCCGCCCACAAACCGGTATCCGAACGCAATTCGCCGGAGGAACACTTGCAGGCCACTCTGGCCAGGTGGATGAATTCCATGAATGAGCGCAAGGAGGCCAAGCCGAATTTGCGCATGGCAGCGTGTGTACGCTCGCCTGAATTTGGCGAGGATGTAATGACTACCGAAGAGGTTTCTCCCACCGGCTTTCGTTTTAAGAGTCCCAAGCGGTATACCAGGAACTCCATCATCGAAATTGCTGTCCCATACTCACGCAAGCCGGGAAATGTTTTCGTGCTGGCCCAAATCGAGTGGGACCGCGCCCTTCCCAATGAGGGCGTAACACTTTACGGGGCGTGCTACGTCCAGATGCAGGGCAGCACCATCCAGCGCATCGAAGCGAAGCCCTGACGCGCAAATCCTGCCTTAACCTGACCCGTCAATCGCTGTAAGAAAAGATATACTGTGCGGGATTATCTGAAGCTATTATAAAAATATATGATGTAACGGAATGGGCAGCTTATGAGTTTGAATACCATCCGCCGCACCAATCCAGTTTTTGGTTTTGTGATGTGGATAGACTAAATTGGCGCCCAATCAAGCTGCAGGCGGGACTTATGCATCGCAATCTCCGCGCGTCCTTGATGATTCCCTTCGAGACAACAGTAAACCTCCGCCTCATATGGCCGAATCCTTTGGGCCATCTGCTTCCTGTAATCCTTTTCTGCTTGCTCTCATGCTCTTGCGGTGGGGGTGGGAGCACGACTCAAAATTTGCCGCCAGGGCCGATCCCCGACTTCAGTTTATCTGTCGTGCCATCGAGCGTTTCAATGGAGGCCGGAAGCTCGGCGTCGGCCTCTGTATTGGTCACCGCGTTAAACGGCTTTGCGTCCCAGGTCAGCATACAAACCAGCGGCCCGACGACCGGCATTACCATTTCACCTTCAGTCGCGACGCTTGCGCCAGGCACGCCTCAGCAATTGACTCTTTCGGCGAGCTCATCGATTGTAATTTCAAATGCCATCGTCAGCATTACGGGAACATCCGGCTCGCTGACACACACCGCGCAGTTGACGTTGTCGGTTACCCCCATCGTGACCTCCAACGTGCCGCCTTTCCGAATGCGATACGTACGGACAGACGCCACCACTTCCTATTCTCAGTGGTTAAATTCAAGCTGGATCATTTATAACCCCCCCACGTCCCGATTTTTCGTGACTGACCCCGATTCAAACCACATATTTGTTCTCGATGCCGGCACGGAAACGGTGGTGGGAGCCATCAAAATTCCCGGCGCCTTTGGCATCGACGATACTCCCGACCATCTGACTCTTTACGTGGGCACCCAGATTGGCGACATTTATGCAATTGATCCGGTCGGTATGACTGTTACAAAGAGATATTTGGCCGCGCGGATCGGCCCTAACGGCTTTAACGCGTATTCCGTGCGCGTGATGGCGGACGGACGTTTAGCGCTGCTGGGGGGGCAGGGGGGAATCCCCAGTGTCGACGGCTATGGAGAATTCGCATTCTGGAATCCGGCTGACAATTCGCTCTCAGCGTATTACTCCTCCCAGCTTTGTGGCTCAATGATGGGCAGCATAGGGGTTTTCACCCGCACGCCCGACCGTGCGAAGGTGGTTGTGGCCAGCATCGACAGCGACCGCACTTTGTGTGAAGTCGACGAAGGTACTGCCACAGGTAATTACGCGACCGTGGCCTCGATTGATAGCTTCATATGGCATCTTGCCTTCTCTCCGGACGGAAAATGGATTGCACTTCCAGTATCTTACACTCAGGCGGGTGTGCTTGACGCTCACACGCTGGCTGAAGTTGCTCGGTTTAATGTGGCCGGTGATACCTCGTCCGCTTCAGGATTTTTCGTGAGCTCGGACTCGAAGACGCTCTATACTCCCTCCAGTAGCATTGTGTACGCGTACGACCTAAGTACAGGCCTGCAGACCGCATGGCTTCCCAATGTTGTCGTCCAACCCCACGCCGGCGGTGGCGCGGTAGGCCCAATCTCCGGACCAAACATCCAGGCCTTGGATGGAACCGGGCTGGTCGCCGGCCCGATGGAAGAAGGCGTAGGGTTCCTCGACACGACATCCTTGCACACAGGTTCTGTTGGAACGCAATTCTTGAACGGCTATCTCAATCCCGATACCGGGCCAACCGTAGGCGGGACTCCTACGACTTGGTCTGTTCCAAACTCTTTCGGTCCAATTACGGATATTTATTTCGGAAGCCAGAAAGCCTTTTCTGTATCGGGTGTTTCGGCATCAATCTCGGCAACAACACCTCCCGGCGCCTCCGGACCCGCTGATGTCTATACGCTTGTTTCGGATGGTGGCATCCAACTTCTACCCGAGGCTTTCAGTTATGGACCTTCGGTTCTGCAAATCACGCCGGACGCAGCCTCTGCTGAAGGCGGCACGGGCTTCATTTACGGATACGGGCTGGGGCCAAACGCCTCAACGGCGATCCCATCTGATTTGCAGGTGATGGTGGGCGGTAAAGCGGCAACAGTCGCCGCATTCAATTGGAATGCGTATAGCTCAGGCGCTGCGCCCTTTCCTCTTCAGAGTGTGATGTTTAACATCCCGGCAGGCGTTGCCGGCTCTGCTGTAGATATCACTATTTCCACCAGTTCGGGGTCGGTGACGGTTCACGGTGCGATGACTTATCGTTCGGCGGTCCTTCAATTCTCTATTGCAGGATCAGTTCTCGCCCAAGGAATTTACGATTCCACCCGGGACGTTTACTATTTTACTGATGCAGGCAAGATCCAAGTCTTTTCGAAAACCAGTGGGACATGGCTGGTACCCATCAGCGTCTCAGGAGCACAACGCCTGTGGGGCATCGCGCTTTCGGCGGATGGAAGCAAGCTCGCCATTGCAGATGTAGTAGGCAATTCCATTTATGTTCTCAATCCGGACAACCCTGCGACGGCACAGGAATTTCCGGTCCCTCAGGCCGGGTCCGGGACTATCCGATCCCCTGTCGGCGTCGCCGTTAGCAACACTGGAATCGTATATTTCTCAGCCTCGACTACGGGGGGGACGGGATATGACGTCTACTTTAAGCTAAACACAAGTTCCGGCCAAGTGACAGCCTACTCCGTCGGCACCAACTCGTTCCAGACGGACAAATACCTGCGAACTATCCTGAGGGACGATAACAGTATGGTTTACGCGAATGATGATGGCGCGGTTTTTACCATTGATACCGCCACTGACAAGATCTCTTATGCTAAGGACAATCCGGGATGCTGCTATGGCGACTACGAGTTGTCCATCTCTGGCAACCAAGCTCGTATCGCGGCGACCGGGTACCTCTATGATTCCAACCTTAACGCGGAGTCTTATGTGGGCTTGAATCTGAGAGAGAGAGCAAACACTTCATATCTTTATGGCGAAAAGTTAAGCGCAGACGGCAGACTGCTGTTCCAACCCACCACAACTGGCATCGACGTGCTTGATGGCAGATTGGGAACTCTGTTAACACGGATTGCGCTCCCCATCACACTCACACCGACCTACGATACGTTAGTGTCGGATGGCAAAGACAACACCCTGATCGCCATTACTGGGCCCTTTGGAGGTGGCATCGCGGTGATCGATTTGAATTCCATTACCGAACCTTCTCCGCTCCCATATGAGCCCAATGTTGAAGTTGCAGGGCCTCTCGCGACGGCACGTTTTACTTCCACAATCGGACGGAGCAACCCGTCACTTCCTAGCGGCGCGATTCCTTTCACGGGCCCCATCCTATACACGATTCCGCACGTGAAAACCAATCCGATTATACAATAATTGGAATTGAAGGCAAACTTTCTGTTAGGGGCCATTGCGTCGGACCTGATCGCCCCCCCGACTCGTGCCGATGGATCCGGCCAAGGAAAATTCCGTTCATTGAGATTGCTTGCAGGATATTGCGAGTTAATTAAAAAGGAACCTCCTTCTTACACTTGGAATTCGCGTTTCACTTTTTCGGATTTTTCCGCCACTGACCGGGCGAGGTCTTCCTTGTGGGTGGCGAGTTTTTGGGCGAGGTCCGCATCCGCGGTGGCGATGATTTCGACGGCGAAAATGGCGGCGTTGATGGCACCCGGCTTGCCAATGGCCGTGCAGGCTACGGGAACTCCGCCCGGCATTTGCACGGTGCTCAACAAGGCGTCAAGGCCCGCCAAGGTGGTGGTGGCCATGGGGACGCCGATCACAGGCAAAGTTGTCTCCGCCGCGACCACGCCCGCCAGGTGGGAGGCGCCACCTGCCCCCACGATAATCACTTTCAATCCGCGGCTAATGGCGCTGCGCGCGTACTCGGAAGTCCGCGCGGGCGAGCGGTGGGCAGAAGTGATATCCAATTCGAATGGCACCCCGAATTTTTTCAAGGTTAAAGCGGTTTCTGTCATCACCGGCAGGTCTGTGTCGCTACCCATGATGATCCCCACGAGGGGACGCTGCTTTTCCGTCACTGTTGGTCTCCTTTTGTCTCCATCGGGAGGAGGGCGCCCGACGGGCGCGCCGTTTTCCCGATCATAATTTTGCCGGACCCCGAAGGGCCTGGCCCGGTCGCGGAAGGGGCGTGCTCTCCGGAGTGACCGGCAATCGCGTGAGGCCTTTGGCCCCGATGTCGCGGCGGCAGTGCATGCCCTCGAACCGTATTTTGTCCACGGCGGCGTAGGCGCGCTCGATGGCCGCAGGCAAGTCTTCCGCCGTCGCCGTCACGCCCAGAACCCGCCCGCCATTGGTAACCAGTTGATGGTCGCGAACGGTGGTGGCGGCAAAAAATACTTTCACCCCACCCAGCGATTCCGCCACATCAACCCCTGTGATCACGTGCCCTGTTTCCGGGGTGCCGGGATATCCTTTGGCCGCCAGCACCACGCACACGGCGGGGTTCGGACTCCAATGCGCTTCCTGGACGCTCAGTTGGCCCTCGCGCAACGCGAGCAGTAGTTCTACCAAGTCCACGCGCAGCCGCATCATAATGGGCTGGGTTTCCGGATCGCCCAGGCGGACGTTGTACTCAAGAACTTTGGGCCCGGCGACTGTCATCATCAAACCGCAATAGAGAAAGCCGCGGTAAGGCGCGCCCTCGGCCGCCATGCCCGCAAGCGTGGGCGCCACAATATGGCGGACGATGCTCTCGCGCTGGCGGTCGCTGAGAATCGAACTGTCGCTATAGGCCCCCATGCCGCCGGTGTTGGGCCCTTGATCGTTGTCGAACACCGCCTTGTGATCCTGGGTGGGCGCGAGAGGCAGAATACACTTGCCATCGGTAAGAACGATGAAGGACATCTCTTCGCCGCTCAGGCACTCCTCAATGACCACGGTCTCCCCGGCCGCACCCAGTGTCGCCCGGCGCATGAAGTCGTCGAGCGCGCGCTCGGCCTCCTCGCGACTGTGCGCCACCACTACACCTTTGCCGGCCGCCAATCCATCCGCCTTAATCACCACCGGCGTTGCAAATCCATCGAGGCTTTTCACCGCATCCTCAAAATTCTTCGCCACCGCGAATCGCGCCGTGGGAATGTTGTGCCGTTGCATAAATAATTTGGAATAGGTCTTGCTGCCTTCGAGGCTGGCCGCGGCTTTGGTGGGGCCGATGATGTGAAGGCCGGCGTGTTCAAACTCGTCCACTACTCCGGCGACCAGCGGCGCCTCAGGACCCACTACGGTCAAGTCGGCTTTCACCGACTGGGCCAAGGCAAGAATCTCCAGCGGACTGGAAACGTTCACCGGGAGGCACTCCGCCTCGCGCGCGATGCCAGGATTGCCTGGAGCGCAGTAGATCTCCTCCATCCGCTGGCTCTCGCGCAGTTTCCACATCAATGCGTGCTCGCGGCCGCCAGAACCCACAATTAGTATTTTCATAACGCGCCGTTACACTATCGGCAGAGGGTGCCTGTTGTCAATCCTCTCTTTACCTGGATGGTGCACTTTATATTTCGGCTGTTTTCTGAATAACCTTTTTCAGATGGAGAGAGACCGGATCCCGAATTCGAGTTTATTTCCCGGATCGGGTCTCCCCGCGCGCAAGCAGCGAGTATCGAAACCGTTTGTGGATGGGTGTATAATGCGTTTCATGGGCATCGATGTAATTCCCAAGCTGACTTACGAAGAGTTTCGGCAGCTCCCCGATGATGGCAAGCGGTATGAGCTGATTCACGGGGAGGTCCATGTGACTCCGTCTCCTACCACAAGACATCAATGGGTACTGCACCACCTTGACTACAGCCTCACTACCTACGTCCAGCGGCAAAATGTGGGCGAAGTCTGGGTGGCGCCGCTTGATGTCCGGCTAAGCGATAACACCGCCGTGCAGCCCGACCTCATTTACGTCTCCAATGCGCGGGCGGAAATCATCCAGGAGAACTTTATCGCAGGCTCGCCCGACCTGGTGGTGGAAATCCTATCCCCCTCGACCGCCGCCCATGATCGGGCGACGAAATTGCGCATTTATGCAGATGCGGGGGTGCCACAGGTTTGGTACATCGATCCCAAGGCAAAAACGGTTGAAATACTAAAGCTCGAAGGCCGGAAGTATTTTGTGGACGCCGCTCTGGCCGGAGACCAATTGCTCACTTCCGATCTTTTCCCCGGTTGGGAATTGCCTCTCGATAAACTCTTCGATTTTCGGGGCCGCTTTTAATTTGGCCGCATTCCCTTCATAATAGTCTGGGCTGAAACCGAATCCATGAATCAAGGATTTACGGAACAATACGATGTAGTAGTTGTAGGTGCGGGCCATGCCGGCTGCGAGGCGGCAATGGCCGCGGCGCGTATGGGCCTGAAGACCGCCCTTTACACCATGAATCTCGACCTCATCGCGCAGATGTCCTGCAATCCTGCGGTGGGGGGCATCGCCAAAGGCCACCTGGTGCGCGAGGTGGACGCACTCGGCGGCATCATGGGAGAAGTGATCGACGCGGTGGGCATCCAGTTTCGCCTGCTCAACACCAGTCGCGGGCCGGCGGTTTGGTCGCCGCGCGCCCAAGCCGACAAAAAACAGTATCGCGTGAAAATGCGCCAGGTGCTTGAAGCCGAGCCCAACTTGCGCATCAAGCAAGCCGAGGTGGTGGACCTCGTGTTCGACGTAGGTGCGGTTCGCGAACCGCCCGTACAGGGAAAGGGAGGGCGCGTGCTCGGCATCCGTCTGCGCGACGGCCGGACCGTGGAAGCAGGCGCAGTGGTCGTTACCACCGGGACATTCTTGAACGGACTCATTCATTGCGGCGAACAATCCTACCCCGCCGGACGTTCGGGGGAAGCGGCAGCGGTAATGCTGGGTGAGGCGTTGCGCGGACTCGGATTTGAAATCGGGCGGCTGAAAACCGGAACTCCGCCCCGGCTCGACGCGCGCACCATCGACTTCTCCAAATTCCAGGTACAGGCCGGCGACGCGGTCCCCACTCCATTCAGCTTCCGTACCCGCGCCATCACCCAACCGCAAACGGTTTGCTGGATTACATACTCGAACGCCGAAACGCACCGCGTGCTCCGGGAAAACTTGCACCGCTCGCCACTCTATTCGGGGCAGATCAAAAGCCTTGGGCCGCGCTATTGCCCGTCCATCGAAGACAAAATCGTAAAATTTCCCGACAAGGCCCAACATCAGATTTTTCTCGAACCCGAGGGCCTGGATACTAATGAAATTTACGTGAACGGCATGTCCACATCCATGCCCATTGACGTGCAAGTGGCGATGGTGAAGTCCATTCCTGGGCTCGAAAACGCGGACATGATTCGCCCCGGCTACGCCATTGAATACGACATGGTGCAGCCCACCGAACTTTATCCCTGGCTTGAAACCAAGAAAATCTCCAATCTATTTCTGGCCGGACAAATTAACGGCACCACCGGCTACGAAGAGGCGGCCTGCCAGGGCATCATGGCGGGCATTAACGCCGGACTGAGGGTTCAGGAAAAAGAACCGGTGACCATCGAGCGCACGCGCGGCTACACCGGTATCTTGATCGACGACCTGGTGAGCAAAGGCGCCGACGAGCCTTACCGGATGTTCACTTCGCGCGCCGAATTCCGCCTTCACCTGCGCATTGACAATGCGGATGAGAGGTTGACGCCCATCGGATACCAGGCGGGCACCTTCAAGCAAAAAGATTACGATGCATTCCTCGCCAAACAAGCGCGAATTTCCGCCGCCACCAAATTCCTGGTTGAAAACCGGCTGGACCCCGCTTCGCGTGCGGGGCGCGAAGTTTATTCCAAGCTCGGATTGTTTAGTGACGGCCGCTTCACCGGGGCATCAACGTTGACCGGCGCGCAACTCCTAAAGAGGAATGAAGTGACGGCCGAAGATTTGATGGAGTGGGTCAGCGAGGGCTTAAGCAAACTAAGAATGACATCTAACCCTCGCCCCCATGGGGGAGAGGGTGTCCCGCAGAGCGGGACGGGTGAGGGGGTTGCTGGGTCCAGCGGACCAAATTCACTAACCCGCGAAGAAGCCCGCCGGATTGAAACCGATTTCAAATACGAGGGCTATCTGGTTCAGCAGGAAAAACAGATTGAACGCATGAAGCGCGCCGAAGCCCGTCATATCCCCGATTGGTTCGACTACAAAAAAGTCTCCGGACTCTCCCGCGAGGTCGTGGAAAAGCTGACCAAGGTCCGCCCGCTAACTCTTGCCCAGGCCGGCCGTATTCCGGGCATCACCCCCGCCGCGGTGTCATTGGTGAACGTGTATATTGAAATCTTCCAGCACCGCGCGGCAGGATAAGAACCTTGCCGCGCACGCGGCGCTCTTGCCATCCGCCTCTTTGCTTTTAGCACCCCGCGTTGCTAGAATCAGAGCCAAGGAGTTGCCATGAACGGAACGGAGATCATTTTTGAGGTCGAAGAATCGCCCGAGGGGGGCTTCGAGGCGCGCGCTTTAGGGCATTCGATATTTACCGAAGCGGAGACAATGGAGAAACTTCGGGAAATGATCCGCGACGCCGTGCGCTGCCACTTTGACCCTGAGTCTGCTCCGCGGCTCATTCGCCTTCACCTGGTGAAAGACGAGGTTATTCCAGCTTGAAGCTCCCGCGCGATCAGGACGGGCAGAAACTTGCCGCCCTGCTTGGCTCCTACGGCTACCAGATAACCCGCCAAACCGGGAGCCACATGCGCCTTACCTCCACGCTCAAGGGAAGGGAGCACCACATCACAGTCCCCACGCACAAGGCCCTCAGCGTGGGCACGTTGCACGGCATCCTACGCGAAATTGCAATCTACCTGGAGATGGAACTCCCCAGATTCGCAGATGAACTTTTCCGGCATTAGCGCCGCGCGGGGCTTGAGATCAATAGGGGAGGTCGCGCCTTGGCGCCGTGCTTTACGGAACCACCCTCATGGTGATCGTGTTTGATTTCACCCAGGTCTTGGTTTGGTCGTCGAATCGTGAGGCTTGGATCGTGTACGTGCCGGGCCTGCTCAAATCGTAGAGCATGTCCAGATGTGCGGCGAGCCGAGCCTCGGTCCCATGAGGGCCGACTCCGCAAGGGTGGCCGTTGCCAGTCTCGATGACCTTTCGAAGTCCAGGGCCGCCGATCCACGGCAGGGGATTACCACCCGCGTCGTACGCCTGTTCGTCGTACCTCGCGCAATCGAACGCTAGCTCGAGGCCGGTTAGGTTCGTGGTGTACATTCGCAACGGGATATCCGAACCAGATTTGACAGTGTCCTCGGGGATTGTAATGGTTAGGAGGAATGGCGCAGTCGCCCCGGCGAAGCGCCGGTCGTATTCAGAAGGCTCCTTGATGGTCACGGTGATTATGTTCGATTCCACGACCAAGTTGCTCGTGACGCGCTGTCCAATCTGGATTGTATAGTCCCCAGCCTTGCTCATGTCGTGCTCGCCGTCAATGTAGAGCGTGTCTTCCCATACCTCGCCGGGCTTGAACTCGGGTCCGCCGACGATTGTTCTGGGTGGCGTGGCGTCAGCTCTCCGGCTGAACTGCTGGGCGAACTCCGTGCGCGGCGGTAACGCGCCAGTCCGATCGCGAACCTCGACGTTCAGCCCTGGTGTGCGTAGGTTGCCGAACCCGCGGTACTCAGGAATTCCATGATCGGATACGTTCTTGGCGACTAGCTCTATGATCACCGGTGACCCGGCCCGAACCACAGGCTGGACAGCGCGTATGGTGACTGAAATTGGAGCCTGCGCGGGTGTGCCAAATGCGCTCGCCCACTGTCCGCCAAGCGCCCAGCTCGCAGCGAGAGCAGACCGGATATGTCCAGCGCTCAGACCCATGGCGAACACAACAAGAATAGCGAAAGTTTGTCGGCTCTTCATTTGTCGTTCTCCTTGCGATGGGTACTCCGGCGAGCTCGCTAAAAGCTTTGGGGCTACTTCTTCGGCTTGCACCTTTCAAAGAAGGCCTTGAAATCTTCAAACTTCATCCGCCGGGCGCCTTCAAACTCACCGCGTTCCTGGGAATAAAGAAGCTTACCGTGGCTGTCGAGCACGGCCAGGGCGGGAACTCCCATTTTCAAAGGCACGTGATATTTCTCCGCGAGATCGAGGTTCTTGTCGAATCGTCCCACATCGATGTCCACTACAACGTAATTGGCCTTGATGAGCCGCGAGAGTTCCGGCTTCTCCATCTGCGCGTCAAGGACGTGGCAGTCTTCGCACCATTTGGCGCCGAAATCCAGCACGACGTTTTTGTGCGCGCGAGTGGCTTGCGTGATGGCCGCTTGTATTTCCTTGTTGGCGTCTGCTTTCTCGTCGAACAGCGGGTCCTTGTAGGCTGCGAAAATAAGTGCGGGCCCGAGGAAAACGAAGCAAGCCGCAAGGTGCAATCTCAATTTCATTATCCTCTCCAATGTCGCCTTCATCCACTATAGTCTTCGATTGTGCTGCAATCAATGCGTCTGCAACTACCTTTTAACGGAATTGCTGTGATAGCATCGTCGCCCGGCAAAATATTCGGCCACATCCCATGAGAGACGTTTTTATTTTAAGCGCGGCGCGCACGGCCATAGGTAAATATGGCGGGTCGCTGCGTGATTTCAGCGCGCCCGATTTGGGCGTGGAAGCGGCGCGGGTTGCCGTGGAACGCGCCGGGGTTGTCCCGCTAGAAATTGAGGAGGTTATCTTTGGGCACGCGCGGCAGGCGGGGAACGGACCAAATCCGGCTCGTCAAATCGCGGTGCGATCGGGAATTCCGGTCGAAATTCCCGCTTATACGGTCAACAAAGCGTGCGCGTCAGGTTTGAAGGCCGTCGTGCTGGGCTACCAGGAAATTGTGCTGGGCAACGCCAACGTGGTGCTGGTGGGCGGAACGGAGGCGATGAGCCGCGTTCCCTACTACCTGGAATCGGCGCGCTGGGGCGCACGCTTGGGGCACAAGGAACTTACAGATGGCATGTATCAGGACGGTTTTTTGTGCCCGCTTTCCAAAATGATCATGGGGGAAACGGCGGAATTGCTGGCGGAACAATACAAAATTACGCGTGACGAGCAGGACGCTTACGCCCTCGCCAGCCAGCAACGGGCGCAGCGCGCCATGGAGTCCGGCCGGTTTGCCGACGAAATTGCGGCCTTGACCATCAAAGAAAAAAAAGGCGAGCGCTCATTTTCCGTGGATGAACATGCGCGGCTTGAAACTACCGCCGCCAGCCTGGCGAGATTATCTCCGGTGTTTTCGAAAGATGGAACGATAACGGCGGGCAATTCTTCCGGCATCACCGACGGCGCCGCCGCGCTGGTGTTGGCCTCCGAAGATCGCGCCAAGCAACCGGGAGCGAGGCCGCTGGCGCGAATTGTGGACTGCTCAACCGCGGGCGTGGAACCGCGCTTGATGGGCATCGGGCCCGTGCCGGCGGTGGCGAAGCTGTTGAAGAAAACGGGACGGCGGCTGGAGGATTTCGATCTGATTGAGTTAAACGAAGCCTTTGCCGCCCAAGTGCTGGCGTGCGACCGGGAATTGCACTTCGACCCTGAACGCCTGAACGTCAACGGCGGAGCCATCGCCCTCGGGCATCCGATCGGAGCAACCGGCGCACGCATTACCGTAACGCTGATTCACGAAATGCAAAAGCGCAAGGCTCGGCACGGCCTGGCCACGCTCTGTGTGTCGGGAGGACTGGGCATGGCATTGGAGCTCGAATCAGTTTAGAATTTAACGCAAAAGCAAACGATTGGAGTAAACTGAAGCCACGCGAAAACAAATCGTCCGGTTCTTACCCTGTAGGGCCGGCGAAACGCCTTGGAGGAACACATGCCGGATGAACCCGTGGAAATAGTGGAAGGACAAGTCCCGGAGGAAAAACAAAAGAAAGAGTACAAGTACATCCGCTGGGACGATTCCGGGACCATGGCGCGCCTCACCATGAATCGGCCCAAGCAAAACATCATGAATATGGAGATGCTGAAGGAAATGGCGCACGCCATCCAGAGCCTGAACAGCCGTGATGACGTGCGCGTGATCCTGCTGGACGCGTCGCCGGAATGTGAGGGTTACTTTTCCGCGGGAGTGGGCGCGGAAGGTTATACCACCCAAATGGTTTTTCAGATGCTCGACGCCTTCCACCACGTTTTCCGATCCATGATTGAAATATCGAAGCCGGTGCTGGCTGTGGTTGACGGCATCGCCTCCGCCGGTGGATGCGAACTGGCCGCGTTTTGCGACCTCGTGATCGCCACGGAAAACGCGCGATTCCTGCAACCCGAAATCAAGCTGGGCGTCTTCCCTCCCCTCGGCGCCGTGGTCTACCCGCGCGTGATTGGGCCCAAACGCGCCATGGAATTGCTCCTGACCGGCGACACTTTGAACGCTCAGCAGGCTTTGCAAATAGGCCTCGTGAACCGCGTGGTGCCCCGGACTGCACTCAAGGAGACCGTGGACGCGCTGGTGAAAAGACTTTCCGACCAGAGCGGCCCCGTGCTCCAGTTGCTCAAGCGGGTGATTTTCGAAGGGACCTGGCTGCCCTTCAATGAAGCGCTCAAGAAATCGCAGGACATTTACTTGAACCAATTGTTCGAGCTGGAAGATTCACAGGAAGGCTTGCGCGCGCTGGTGGAAAAGCGCAAGCCGGTTTGGAAGAACAAGTAGAAAAAAAAAGTTAAAAGTTAAGAGTCGAAATTAAAAGGTGGATGATCAGGACAAATCTTACCCGAAGAAAGTTCCTCCAGAGTTCGGCGGCGGGTGGGATTGCCGCGCTGACCGACCTCGGCGTTGCGGCCCCCGTCCAGGCAGTCCCCACGCCAACAGAAGCGTCCGACTGGTTTGACCGGGTTTTTTCACTATCCTGCTAAGGTAATCCCAAGCCCTCCGCACTTGGCTACTGAATCCCGTATTTCTTCTTATAGAATTCGTAAAGCTCCGTCTGGCGGTTTGACAGGTCCATGACTTTCCCATTGATGAGTTCCGTCACCACATGTGTTTTGACGTGAAAAGGCATTCCGTCGAGGACCACCAGATTTGCCTGTTTGCCTTCATCCAAGCTTCCTAGCCGGTCTTCGAAACCAAAAAACCGAGCCGGATTTAATGTGACCGCGGCAAGGGCAGCATCCTCCGGCAGGCCATTGGCGATGGCGTATTCGATGTCAAAAGGCAGGTCGCGAACTTCATTAGAAGAGTTAGTCTGGATGGCGATGGGCACGCCGGCGCGGTGGAGGATGGCGGCGTTTTCCAGCCGCACGTCCAAAGTTTCCATGCTGGCAGGCTCTTCCAGAATCGGCCCCACAATGACAGGAATTTTCTTTTCCGCAAGCTGGCCGGCCAGGCGCCACGCGGCGGCTGCGTCCGCAAGAATGATTCGAAGATGGAACTCGTCAGCCAGGCGCAAGGCCATTTCAATGTCGCTGACCCGGTTAGCGCGAATCACCACCGGCAGTTTTCCATCCAGCGCCGCAGCGAGCGCCTCAAACTTAAGGTTCTTCGCCGGCGGCGCAGCGGGTTTCGATCCTTCTCCGTCCTTTGTTTCAGTTTCCGAATTTTTGTCCGACCGTCTATTAGCGTAAGCCTTGAGTTCCGCCCGATAGTGCTGTGCGTTCAGGAATTCCTGGCGCAGCATCGCCATTTGTCCCATGCGCGTTTCCGGGGGCTTGCCTTTGGGACCATAGGTCATCTTGCTCGCTTCTCCCAGATTGATTACCAGCGCCGCGGGAGATTCCACCACCAATTGCTGAACCGTCTCGCCCCCGAGCGTAATAACAGCGCCCTGACCGGCAATCAAATTCCCGTTGGCGGGCGTGGAGACGGCGTTGGTGATGCCCTGGGCGCGGGTAACGCGAAACAACTCGCTGCCCGGGTTCAGGGCATCGAGCACGCGAAGTTCGGGATGGATAGGGTCATCGTATTCGGTGGCATCGTCGGTAATTTGCTCGGCAGGAATTTCCACGAGGCCGAGGCGGTCTCCGGCATCAATCATTCCCGGGATCACCACCTTTCCGGCGGCGTCGATTACTTGGGCGCCGGGCGGTATGCTGACGCTCGCGCCTACCGCTTTGATCTTGCCGTCAACAACCAGCACCGTCCCATTTTCAATTACGCCGTGGGAGACAGTGAGTAATCTTCCACCGCGAATGGCGATGGCTTCTTGCGCCCACACTGAGGGAGTCGCGGCAATTATCAGCGCCGTAATGAACAATGTTTTTCGGATCATGTAAGACCTCCAGGCCTGGCGCGAAAGAATATTGGGGACATCATCCCTTAACGGGAAAAGCTCACTCCAGCGGGCCGCCCATTCCAGGGCAGGAATCCCTCTTTCATGGTGAATACCAATTTCCCATCGATAAAAACTTTTTCGGCTTTCGAAGTGAGTTCAAGCGGATTCCCCGTCCAGAGGGTGAAGTCGGCGTCCTTGCCGGGGTCGATGGATCCCACTCGATTGTCGATGCCCAAAATTTTGGCCGGGTTGATGGTGACCATCTGGAGCGCGGCCTCATCCGGCATGCCGTAGTGGCTTATAATCGCCGCCTGCTCGATGTAGTTGCACTCTTCGATTACCGGACTATCCGTGTGCAGGCTGACCAGCACTCCGCTCTTCCACAACAGATAGGCGTTCTGCGGGATGGCGTCAATCCCCTCCACCTTGAATCCCCAGGCATCGGCGAAAGTAACCACGCCGATGTGCCGGCGCGCAATTTCGGGCGCGATCATGTATGCGTCCAGCGCGTGGTGCAACGCGGCGATCTGGAAATGGAATTCGTCGGCAATGCGAAACAGAGCTTCAAAGTGATTCACCTGATAGGAATGGATGTTCAGCCGCACCTTTCCGGCTAAAACGTCCGCCAGCGCCTCCAACTGAAGATTGCGCTCGGGCGGCGCGCCTTTCTTGCCTCCGTCCTCCCAGGCCTTCCACTTGGCCGTGTAATTTTGCGCGTCGTAAAGCCTCTGGCGAACCACCGCGGCTTCTCCCATCAGCGTGGATGGGGCCTGCCCTTTACTGCCGTAAACTCGTTTTGGATTTTCTCCCCAAGCCCACTTCATGCTGGGGGGCGCGCCGGCTAATTTGATCTCATCAAGCGTTTGCCCGCCATTCAGCTTGACGATGGTGGCCCATCCACCGATGTTGTTGCCACTGCCGGGCAACACTTGAACCGTGGTTACGCCGCCCGAAACGGCGCGGGCAATTTCCGGGTCATCGGTGTTGATGGAATCTTCCGAGCGCACTTGCGCTTCAATGTCGCCGGTCATTTCGTTCCCGTCCGAATTCGCCGCGACGCCCGGCATTGAATACACGCCCAAATGCGAATGAGGATCGACCAGGCCGGGCAAAATGAACTCGCCGCGGGCGTCAATCACTTCCGCATCTTTCGGCGCCGTGACTTCTTTCCCGACCGCGGCGATCTTTCCATTTTCGACCACCACTATGCCGTCTTCGATGGTCCCGTGAGTCATGGTGAGGATGGTTGCTCCCCTGATCACCACCGGCCGGGTTTGCTGAGCGAATTCTTTTTGCGAGAGCAGGCCCAAGGCGAGGATGACCGAGGAAGCTAGAATTCTTGAACTTCGAAACATGGTTGACCCCCGGAATGTTGTTTCAATTTATCTTTTCAGTTCCTCGAACCCATCGAAACTTTTAAAGTGGGGGGATCTATCGTTGATGTGGGCAATAACCCCTCATCCGTGCGTCGGCTGACGGACACCTTCTCCCCTGGGAGAAGGCTAGGCTTTAAACGGCTTACCCTCTGTCGCCGCGGGACCAATTCCAAACCAACAGCCCACTGAACTGCATCAGGCCGGGCGGCCGAAAAACGGCTCGCCTTGTTTTCGATATTTGTAGGCTACGTCTTCGTCCAATTCGATCCCAAGTCCCGGCTTCTCGGTCACTGTAATGTACCCGTCGCGGATGAGGGGCGCGCGCCTGCCTTCGACCAAATCATCAAAGAAAGGGACCGAAGCCGCGTGCCACTCCAGCGCCAGGAAATTCGGGATGGCGGCGCAAAGATGAACCGACGCCATGGTGCCGATGGGGCTGGAAATATTGTGGGGCGCAACCGCCAGGTAATGCACCTCCGCCATATCGGCGATGCGCCGCCCTTCGAGGAGACCGCCCACTTTTTGGAAATCCGGCGCCAGAATATCCACGGCTTCGCGTTCCAAAAGCTCGCGGAAATGATGCCGCTGGTAATGGTTTTCACCCGTGGCGATGGGCGTGGTGGTTGAAGATGTCACCCGGCGCAAGGCATCGGTGTTCTCCGGAGGAATCGGGTCTTCCAGCCACAAGAGATCATAAGGCTCGCAGGCCTGGGCAAGCTTGATGGCATCATTCACGCCATAATTCCAATGGCAGTCAATGGCCAAATCCACCTCTTTGCCGAGGGCTTTGCGAAGTGTAGCCACCAATCCCACCATCTTGTCGATCTCGCGGCGGGTGAGCGTTCGGTTGAAATCATCCAGAGAATATTCGGTGGGCACGTCCACATCGAACTTCAGCGCGGTGAATCCGCGGCGCTTCATTTCGCGGGCGCGAGTTGCATAATCGCGGGCGTTAGTTTTCTTGGCGTCAACTTTTTGTCCGCCGTGATATTTGGGGCTCAGCTCGGTCTTGCGCGTGGCGGCAGTTTTCCGTTTTGACATCCAAGAGGGCGTGCGCGGCAGGAGGACGGGCGACAAGCTGTCGAGTCCTTTGCCGGCGTGGCAGTCGGCGTAAATGCGAACGCGTTCACGGTATTTCCCTCCCAGAAACTGGTAAATGGGAAGATTCGCGTCTTTGCCAACCAGGTCCCACAAGGCCGTCTCAATCCCGCTGATGGCGTGATAACCCATGCCCGCGGTCCCGGTGGCGCCAAAGGCGGTGCGCATGAGCCGGCAGAGGCGGTCGACGTCGCGCGGGTCTTCGCCCACAAGAACTTCATTGAATTCGTTTATGGTCGCTGTCAGGCCGGGGGCAAAAAAGGCTTCGCCCCAGCCGACCAGTCCGGCGTCGGTCGCGACTTTGACGATGGTCCAATCGTAATTCGCTTCAATGACCGCAGTTTGAATTCGTGAAATGCGCAATGTGGGCCGTCCGTTGTTCGCAGCCCGTTGGCGGAGGCCAAAGGCCAGCGCCAACGCGCCACATGATGGAAATTGCCTGGAAAGCGGGGAGACTATATCAACGCGCGGGGAAATAATCCATCAGAACTGTCAGAGTCAAGTAGGACGTCAAAGCACCCAGAATAAGAACGCGACCCCTCACCCGTCTCGCCGTGGCGAGCCACCCTCTCCCCTTTGAGAGGGCTAGGATTCGGGGAACTTCACACCCCGTCCCCACTCTGTCCCACTCTGGTCAGATTCCGCTCAAAGTTTTCTCGATGGAATCGAGCGCGGTTTTGGAGAGCTCGGAAGGCGCGACATCGGTGGAACGGCGTGCATAAATGTGGTCGCCAACTTTCGCTGCCTCGCCCACCTCTTTTTTGCTGCCCCACTGGGCCTCAAAACGATAGGCAGGCTTGGTCAAACCGAAAGCGGCCAGGCCGGTGGGATGGTTTTGCGGAAACGACTCAGCGCGCAGGTCCCCCACCTGCTGAAGCAACGAATCAACTTTGTCCTTGGAAACGTCCTTGGCCGCCGGAACCGTTTCCCTCCATTTGTCTTTCTGCTTCTCAAAAGTCCAATGGCCCTTGGGAGTGACAACTTCAAAGTGAGAAACCTCGAAAGGCGAGAATGAAAAGAGCTGCTTGTCGCGCAAATCTTCCACATTTTTCTGGAACTGGGTCAGGACGTTTGAACTCAGTGTGAATATGGGTGGGAGACCCGAATTCGCGGCATCGTATTTGTCGCCGTCTTTCTTCCCAATGATGACCGTCTGGCTGCCGGAAGGGCTGGCGAGCTTCAAAGTTAGCGCGGGCGCCGCCAATCCATATTCGCTCGACTTCTTTTTATCCTCGGCGACGATGCTGGCCATGGAAAGAGTGCGCAAATCACTGACCAACGAATCCACGCTGGAACGGTCCGCGCGCACGGAGGGAGGCAGCACGAGGTCCCAAACGCCCTCCGGATTTTTCTGGAGCGTATAACTTTTGCCTTTTTCTTTCGATTCAACTTCGATTTTCTGAATCTGGTCGGCGTCGAGGGTGACGGCTCGTTTGTCGCGCAGGTCAAATAGGGATTTTGTTAACGACGTTTTCAAATAAACCGGCAGAGTAAATACGCGGGGATTGCCGCTCACTTGGGCATACATGCCATTTCCAGTCGGGGTTTCGTCCCCCAGCATCATGGTGAATTGGGCGGGCTTGGCGTCGGTTGAGAGGTCGAGCGTTTCAGTAGGCGGATCAAGTCCGAAATCTTTCAGATTGGCCGGGTGGGGATCCACCACCTGGTCTATGGTGGCGCTTGTCAGGGTGTTCAATAAAGTGTCGACGCCCGATTGGTCCGCCAAAAGTTTCTCCGGTGCGACAATCACCCATTTCCCGGACTCCCGTTGGCAGGCTATGGGGAGAACATCTTTTGTCTTAAGCGTGATGGCCTGGACGTGCACACCATCCAAGCCAAAAAGCTTTTCCGCGGGCTTCGACTCGCTGGTCGCATTTGCGGTAGTGCTCCCGCTCTTTCGTTTGTCGAAGTAGGTAAACGATGCCCAGAGGGCGGCCAGAAACACCACGGCCAGAAGTGTGTTGACGTATTGCTTCTTCATCGCCGCTGCCACCACACGGTTGTGCCCACCACGATGATCATGAGCGGAAGTCCGAGGACGCCCATGTACAGAATTTTATTCATCGCGCTGGCGGTAATGTCCAGATGTTGGGAATCGGGAGGTTTGGGGCGGACTGAAATGAGGTCTTCCTCCTGCGCCAGCCAGCTCACCATATTCATAAACAGGTCTTTGTTGCCCTGAAATCCCAGATAGACGTTGGCTGCAATTGAGGAAGTGCCCAGTGCCACAAATCGTCCCTCGGTTTTCTGATTGGCGCCGCCCGCGACCGTTCCGGACACGGCGACCGGGAGCGGGCCTTTAAAATCCTTGCCTTCGCGGAACCCAACGGTGATGGTGCGAACTTTGGGATCAAAGTTGGCAATGCCGTAGCTGTCGGCGGAAGTCTCGCAGAGGTTGTCCGTGGTGACCCCAGGCTTGGAATCCTTGCCCACCAAAAAAGACCGGGTGATGGGGAAGAGCGAAGCCGTGCGCGCCAGAGGTTGAGTGATGGGGCTCGACCCATACTTGATGATGAGCGGCATGGTGGGCTCGGTGCCGAAGATTTGGGCCACCGGATTCAAATCAATCACCAGGTCATTTTGGGGCGCGACGTTCCAATCAGAAAGCAGCCCGCCGAGGTTGGGCAGGTCGACACCCGGATCGAGCAGAAACATGGCGCGGCCTCCCCCGATCACAAACTTGCGAATCACATCCACTTCCTGCGGGAGGTAGTCATTGCGCGGCCCGGCAATTACAACCAGGGCGCAATCCGAGGGGATTTCCATTTTCTGAAGGAGCACCAGGGGCTTGGCTTGAAAGTTTTCATTTTCGAACTGCTTCTTGAGGTTGTCATAGCCGCCCCGTTCTGTGCTCTCCAGGTCGCGCTCGCCATGGCCTTGGATGAAGTAAATGGCCTTCTCCCCTTTCAGCACGCGGACCAGTGAGTTGGTCACACCCTCTTCGTCCGCGCTCTTGGCTTCAAAGTGGCGGTCGCCCGACACCACAACGATCGTGCCATCACTGATGGTCCCGCCGGGCCGATCCGAGTATTGCCGGGCAAGGGAGGGCTGCCGGTCAGGATCGACAAAGTGAAGCGAAACGTGGTTGGTCTGTACCGCGTAATTGTCGAGCAGGTCGTGATGCCCGCGCATGGCGCGTTCCTGGTCAAACACGTAGATGGCAACGTCCTGCTTCAACCCCTTCAGAAATTTCACCGTTTGTGGAGAAAGGCTGAATTTCTGATTCGGAGAGAAGTCCCATCGCTGGTCGTGGCGGGACACAAACCAATTGGCGAGGACCAGAATGGCTATTCCCACAATGGTGTAAACGAGAAGATTGGCGCCAGCTAGAAGCTTGCGACTGCCTCGCGACTTCAAGATTTCAAGATCAGCCATAGAGTTTTTACCTTTGCATTATGATTGCCACTATCTGGGCAAGCCCATCAAAGTTGCAAAACTAATTTCAAAACGCTCCCCGCGAGTAATCAGTAGCCTTCTGCCTTCTGCCTTCCCTAGTTCCTTCCCTTCAGCGCGTCCACCGATCTTGCGGTCATAAATATTCCAAGCGAAATAACCGAAAGGTAATAGACGACATCGGTGAGATCGATGACCCCTTTGGCGAAATTGTCGAGATGTTTTGAAAACGCCAGGTAAGCCATGACCTGCGCCACCGTCCCGGTGGAATAGGATTCGGGCCAGTCGAGCACGTATATCAGGAGGAAGGCGACCAGGGACACCGTTCCCGCGATGATCTGATTTTTCGTAAACGTTGAAATCCACATGCCCAGGGCGAGCAGGCCCGCTCCGTACAGGTAAAGTCCCAGGGCAGTCACCAGCACCGGCTTGAAATTCGGATTTCCGTAAATAAACAGGACACCGATATAGGTGAATGTCAGAAGCACCAGCACGCTGAATAGAGCGAGCGCGCCGAGAAACTTGCCCAGAATAATCTCCATGTCCGTTAAGGGTGAAGTGAGCAGCAGTTCGATGGTGCCCGAGCGTTTTTCCTCCGCGTAGAGGCGCATCGTAACGAGGGGCAGCAACAACAGCAAGACGATGGTGAGAACCCCTTCCACGAGAGGACGAATAATGTAGTCATTCAGGCTCAATGGCGGCGCTCCGGCGCCTCCCATCATCTGCATGCGAAGCAATTGCGACGCGACGAAGCCGGTTTGATTGTAAAAGAAGAATCCGCAGAGCAGAGCGTAGACGCTCATCACCAGGTAGGCGATGGGGGAATGAAAATAAGAGCGAAGTTCCTTGCCGGCGATGGAGAGAATGTTGCGCATCATTGCACCTCAAGGCAAAAAAAATCAGAAATCAGAATTTAGAAATCAGAAAAAATCAAAATGCAAACATCGAGTGGACGTTCCCTATCACTTCTTTTCGTCATCGTTGTCCAGGGCGAGATCGACTTTGGCCACAACTTCCTGAGGGCTGCTTTCTGATTTCCGGTTCTCGTCGCCCTCACTCAAATCCTTGGTGGTAAGTTTCAAAAAGATATCTTCCAGGCTCATACCGCTGGTTTTGAGTTCAAGCAGCTTCCACTGCGATTCCACCACGTTGCGCGCGAGCTCGGCGCGCACGTCGTGACCTTTTTCGGCCTGCACCTCAAACGTGGTTAAAGGGCCAATGACTTCGTGGGGCTCCACCATGTTCACGCCACTCACCCGCATCAGCTTATCCATGACTTCGGGCGCCGGCCCATCCACCGTAATCAGCACGGTCTCGAACCCCGTCAAACGGCGGGTTAGCTCGTCCGGAGTGCCCATGGCCACAATCTTCCCCGAGTTGATCACCACCACGCGCTGGCAGGTTTTTGAAACTTCGGGCAGGATGTGCGTGCTCAACACCACGGTATGCTGCCCCGCCAATCCCTTGATCAGTTCCCGGGTCTCGATAATCTGCTTCGGATCCAGTCCCGACGTGGGCTCGTCAAGAACAAGAACGTCAGGATTGTGGATGAGCGCCTGCGCCAGACCCACGCGCTGGCGGTAGCCCTTGGAAAGTTTTCCAATCTGCCGGTCGCGAACGTCTGAGACCGCACATTTTTCGGCCACTTCGTCCACTCGCTTCTTTACCTCCCGGCTGGCTACGCCCTTGATGCGCGCCACAAAAGAGAGATATTCCCGCACCGTCATGTCCGGATACACGGGAGGGGTTTCCGGGAGATAGCCGGTGTGCCTTTTGGCCTCCAGCGGATGCTCCTGAACGTCAAATCCCGCCACGCGAACCTGGCCCTCGGTGGGGGGAAGATACCCGGTAATCACGCGCATGGTAGTGGTCTTGCCGGCGCCGTTAGGGCCGAGAAAGCCGAGCACCTCGCCCTGCTGCACTACAAAGTTAACATCCGATACCGCCAGCGTGGGACCGTAGCGTTTGGTCAGGTTACTGACTTCAATCATCCGAGTTCTCCTCCTGCCGGGGGTTCGAGTCCCGTAAATGTAATCACAGCTTCGTCGGATTGCTACAGGCAATCGTCAACTGAAGAATGCCGATGTTCCGGGACCTTCGACATCAGCTCTAGATAACTATGAATATCAAAAATTGTGGGTGGTTGCCAAGAGATAAGATGAGATCGTGGTTTTGGATCGTGACATTCGAGCGCAAATTTAAGCGCGCGAGTAATGATATAATTGCGCCATGCCGGTTGATATCCGCCTGACTTACGACGACTTTTGCCTCCTTCCCAGCGACGGGAAACGCTACGAGATCATCGAGGGGGAGCTGTTTGTGACACCTGCGCCCAACTACTATCATCAGATTATTGTCACGCGCTTAACGCGCCACCTATCCGCTTTTGTGGAAGATAATCGACTGGGTCTTGTTTTTGTTTCACCTTTCGACGTCGTGTTCTCTCAATTCGATGTGGTTGAGCCTGACATTCTTTATATTTCAAAGGCCCGCTCCTCTGTGCTGACCGAAAAGAATGTTCAGGGTTCGCCCGACCTGGTCATTGAAGTCTTGTCCCCCAGTACCGCGAAAATCGATCGGACGATAAAGCTGAAACTTTATGCGCGCTTCGGCGGGCAGGAATATTGGATCATTGACCCTGAAGGTCCTTCGGCAGAGATTTACCGGCGCGAGAATGACAGCCTGGAGTTGGTGGCGAAGGACACTTTAACTTCTCCACTTTTCCCTGGATTCAGTCTGCCCCTGCAAAGACTTGTCGAATAGATTCGTCCTGGTTTTGAAACGATTGATGAATGAAGTTTGTTGCCGAAGCTAAGTCCGCTATTGCAGTGTTATAATCCATCTATGCCGGTTGATATCCGCCTGACTTACGACGACTTTTGCCTCCTTCCCAGCGACGGGAAACGCTACGAGGTCATTGATGGGGAGCTTCTTGTGACACCATCGCCTAATTTCTTACATCAGTCCGTCGTAACTAACCTGACCTATCATTTATCGGCTTATTTGATAAACCATCCATTTGGACGCGTCCTGGTCTCGCCCTTTGACGTCGTGTTCTCTCAATTCGATGTGGTTGAGCCGGACATTCTTTATGTTTCAAAGGCCCGCTCCTCGGTGTTGACCGATAAGAATGTTCAGGGCGCGCCAGACCTTGTCATTGAAGTCTTGTCACCCAGCACCGCGAAAATCGACCGGACCATAAAACTAAAACTCTACGCCCGCTTCGGCGTTGAGGAATATTGGATCATCGACCCCGAGGGTCCTGCGGCGGAGATTTACCGGCGCGACAAGGAAGGCTTGGAACTCGCCGCCACGCTCGACGGCCAGGGCTTGCTGACCTCTCCTCTCTTTCCGGGATTCAATCTCCCCCTCCAGAAACTTGTCGAATAAATTCCGCTCCCTAAAATATTAAATTCCGGGCCGACCTTTCCCTTCCCTTTCCGCACATCAATCAGGCATTATGTTGGGCGTCGAATAAATCAATACATTCCTGGAATCGGAGGGTAATGTGTTTTTAAAAGATCAAGTGGCACTGGTAACCGGCGCGTCCAGTGGCATTGGCCGGGCCACGGCGGAGGCGCTGGCGCGCCACGGGGCGCGAGTGGGCGTGAACTATTTGAAAAACCGCTCCGGCGCCGATCAGGCCGTGGAAGCGATCCGGAAAGCCGGCGGTGAAGCGCTGGCGATTCACGCTGATGTCACTTCATCCGCCGACGTTAAGGCCATGGTGGGCGCGGTGCAAAAGCAATGGGGCCGCATCGACATCCTGGTGAACAACGCGGGAGACTTGTTGGCCCGTCGGACCCTCGCGGACATGACGGAAGAATATTGGGACCAGATCATGGCGCTCAATTTGAAGAGCGCATTCCTGTGCGTCAAAGCGGTTTGGGAGGAAATGGCAGGCCGCAAGAGCGGGTGCATTGTGAACGTCACCTCAATTGCCGGCCGCAACGGCGGAGGGCCCGGCGCCGCGGCGTACGCAGCAGCGAAGGGCGGGTTGTTGACTTACACCAAGGGTCTGGCCAAGGAACTCGCGCGGCACGGGATTCGAGTGAATGCCATCGCCCCAGGCGTAATTGCCACGCCCTATCATGAACGCTACAGCCCGCCCGATCTTTTCCAGAAATATCTATTGGGAATCCCCATGGGACGGGCCGGAACCTCGGAAGAAATCGGCGATGTCATTGTCTTTCTTGCCTCGCCCGCTTCACGCTACATGACGGGAGAAACCGTTGAAGTGAATGGCGGGGCGTGGATGGACTGAAAAAAGCAAGTATGAAGTATGAATTAAGAGGTATAAGGTCTGAGACTTTATTCAACTCGGAGCCAGGATGCGAAAACTGAACAGCGATCTAAGGAAGCCACCACGCCGGTTCTTGTTTCATACTTCATACTTCATAATTCCGACTTTGGTCATATTCTTCGCAGCATTCCTATCCATTCGCCACCAGGCATCTGAGCCGACCCCAACCAGGAGCGTAGATGACTGGCCGTATTATGGCCATGATGCGGGCGGCATGCGCTATTCTCCGCTGACTCAGATCAACAAAGAAAGCGTTGGGCAATTGAAAGTTGCCTGGACGTTTCATACCGGTGATATTTCGGATGGAAGCCACGGCCGGCGCCGGAGCGGGTTTGAGAGCACCCCAATTGTGGTGGACGGCACGCTCTATCTCACCACGCCGTTCAATCGCGTGATCGCGCTCGACCCTGAAACGGGAGCGCAGCGCTGGGCCTACGATCCCAAAATCGATTTGACGTGGGAGTCTGGCGACGGCCTCATCAACCGGGGCGCTGCCACCTGGCTTGATCCCACCCGGCCGGGTGGGAAACCGTGCCACCGGCGGATTTACGAATCTACTATTGACGCGCGCCTGATCTCGCTGGACGCCGCGACAGGCAAGCCCTGCGAAGATTTCGGTAAAGACGGTCAAGTCAGTTTGCGGGATGTTCCCGCCTTCCACCCGGGCTGGTATCACATGACCTCACCGCCCGCCGTGATCGATGATCTCGTAGTAGTGGGTTCAGCCATTGATGACAACGGCCGGGCGGACATGCCGGGCGGCGTAGTGCGAGCCTTTGATGCGCGCACGGGCGCTCTGCGCTGGACTTGGGATCCTATTCCTCCCAATACGGCAAAACCGCCGGCGAACGGTTCGGCGAAAGAATGGCACACCGGAGCCGCCAATGCCTGGTCCATTATGTCGGTTGACCGGGAGCGAGATCTCGTGTTCATTCCCACCGGCAGCGCCAGTCCGGACTATTACGGAGGGCTGCGCCCGGGTGATGACACTTGGGCGGACTCAGTGGTGGCTTTAAACGCCAAATCCGGCAAGGTCGTGTGGGCCTATCAATTGGTTCATCACAATCTTTGGGACTATGACACGGCATCGCCGCCGCTCCTCACCATGTTGCGCCACAATGGCCATGACGTGCCCGTGGTCATTCAAGGAAACAAGTCCGGATTCCTCTACGTGTTCAATCGCGAAACCGGTGCGCCCGAGTTCCCCATTGAGGAGCGCCCCGTGCCCCAAAGCGACGTGCCCGGCGAATTGACATCGCCCACCCAACCGTTCTCGACGGAGCTTCCGACGCTGGCGCCGCAAAAAGTTTCGGCGGATGATGCCTGGGGTATTACTCCCGAGGACCGCGAAGCGTGCCGCGGTTGGATCGCTGGGCTTCGCAATGAAGGCGTCTTCACGCCGCCCAGTTTAAAGGGCACGCTGGCCATCCCCGGAAATGTGGGCGGCATGAATTGGAGTGGCTCCGCTTTTGATCCGGAGAACAATCTGCTGGTGGTCAACACCAACAATTTAGTTTTCAAGGTAAAGCTGATCCCGCGCGACGAGTACGGAAAACCTGAGGGCCATTCGGAGCAGGGTGAGTACTCGCCGCAAACTGGAACGCCGTATGGCATGTTTCGTCGTCCTCTCCTCTCGCCAGCGGCCCACCTGCCGTGCACTCCGCCACCCTGGGGCACGCTGACGGCGGTGGACATGATGGAAGGAAAGATTCGGTGGCAAGTTCCGCTTGGCTCTTTTGCGCCCGACAAACCCGGCGTCCCCGCGGGAACTCTTAGCCTGGGCGGCCCCATCGTGACCGCGGGCGGACTGATATTCATCGCCGGAACCGTGGACCCATTCCTGCGCGCCTTCGATGTTGAAACAGGAAAGGAGCTTTGGAAGGCGCAACTTCCGGCCAGCGGGCACGCCACTCCCATAACCTACCAGGTAAGTCCAAATGGAAAACAGTTTGTGGTGATTGCCGCTGGCGGCCACTCCAAGATTACGGAAGAGCCGCAGAGCGATGCGTTGGTGGCGTACACGCTGCCGTGAGAACGAAGCAGAATGGCGCCCAAGCAGGTCAGGGGATGTTGGGGCAAAGGGCTTACGACCCGAGATGTCAGGCCTTGATGGCCAGGACAGCGTCCACAGCCGCGCCAGTCATCTTGCCTTCGACTTCGGCAAATCCCGCAGCGCGAAGGAGCGCGGCGTATTCTGCCACGGTGCGCTCCTTGCCTTCCGTACAAACAAGCATATTGAGCGATTGGAGGAGTGCGGGCAGGGGACCGGTCTTTTGCTCGTTCAAGAGTTTCTCCGCAATTAATAGCCCGCCGCCGCTGGGCAACTTGGCGTAAATCTTGGCCAGCAGTTTGCAAATCTTTTCTTCAGACCAGTCGTGCAGAATTCGGCCTAACGCGTACAGGTCTCCATCAGGAAGCGGGTCGCGGAAAAAATCGCCAGGGGTAAGCTTGAGACGTTCAAGCAGCGGTGAGCCCGCCATAAATTCACGGGTGAATTCGATTGCCGGGGAGAGATCGAAAACCGTGGCCTGAAGCTGGGGATATTTTTCACAGGCCGCTGAGGCCAGGTGGCCGGTGGCGCCTCCCAGGTCCACAAAATGGCGAAAACGGCTGAGGTCAAATGCAGACACCACGGGCGGCGAACTCATCAGGCCAAAGCCGTGCATGCCGCGCAGGAATTCGCGCTTATTATCTTCGGTTCGAAAGAAGTGGTCGAATATCGGACCCTCCACGCGGAAGACCTGCGTCCACCTGTGCGTTCCTTCATGTACCGCATCCTCGAGCCGCCCCCACAAACCGTAGAGCGCGTAGTTCGAATAGAGAATGTAGCCGGTTAATGATTGCGGGCTGGCGCGGCGCAGATAAGTATCGGAGACCGGAAGGTTCGAGTACTTTGCGCCTTCTTTCTTCAAGAGTTCCAGGCCCACGCAGGCGTCGAGAAGACGCTCGAGCGCGTCGGGATCAGCATCCAGGCGTTCGGCCAAGCCAGGGATGGCGGCAGGGCCATCTCCAAACGCGTCAAACACGCCGAGGGCCACGGCCGCGAACATCACCTTAGTGCGACGAAAGGCATCGAGCAAATCAGTAACAGGTGCAGCGCTGGGATTGTTCATATTTGGCAGTAGACAGTAAACAGTAGGCGGTAGGCCGGAGTCAAGCGTCAATCATTGTTTGTCGAGTGCAGTGACCGGGTTTTGCATCGCTGGGACCCCGGGCCGGGGCCCCACGTAATGCTCTGGGGCTCGCCCGCTGGTAGTGTCTCAGTTTCAATTTGAGACCGCTTGACTTGCCCTGAATCCATGGGATACTCGCTGCATGGCGAAGCGTCCACGCGACCCAAACCAATTAGCCAAACTGATTGTGGATATTGCTACCGGGCAAGCTGAAGATACCATTAGCGAATCCAAGAGAGGGCGAACCATCGTCAAGGGGCGCGCTGGTGGCCTTGTTGGTGGAATAGCTAGGGCGCGGTCCATTCCAGCAAAGAAACGAACTGCTATTGCAGAAAAAGCAGCTAAAGCACGATGGTCGAGACGTTAACTATCTGCTTCCGGTGTTTCAGGTTCTGATGGTAGGGGAAGTCCAAAGAAATCCATCTCTTTATCTTTGGCTCCGGTAAAAGCCAATACCATTGATCTGTGCTGCTTTAAATCTTCGACCTGCACGCTTCGAAGCGAATCAATGATTTCTAATACATTTTTATTCTTTTTTAGGAATTCTTTACTTTCTAGTCCGATATCCGCAGCATCTATCAATACTTCTCCCACGTAACGGTCTGCCATCTTTAAGCATTCGGTCATTGCCTCGACGTGTTTCCAGTCAGAAACCCCACTAACCCCTTCTTCGCGCAGAACCGCGATATGGTTATCTCCGCCGCATTCCTCCACATGCTCTTTTGCCTGGAAAAGAATATAGGCAGCCAAAATGGCGCATTGACGAAGATTCAGATGATGGGCGTACATTCGACTGGCCAAGAAATCCGCCATGTAATATCCAGTTCCAAATGAGTCATATTCACTCTTTTCATTCACAACAGGCCCTCTTGCGCTAAAAAGTCGGCAAGCCCCAAGCATTTTTACACCGTAGATCAAGTCTGCATTTGGACAGTATCCGACCTGATAAATCTGTCCAAACTCTTTGTAGGTTCTCTTAATGCTCTTTTCAATTTCCTCGCACGCTTCATCAAGGCTCGTTCCGAGCTGGCCGTCTTCCCAAGCAGTTTGCACGAGCTTATCAATGAATGCGCCATTGTCTCCAGCTCCACAAAATGCTACTGCCAACCCGTCCCCTTCGTGCGGGCCTCTAGCTGGTTCAAAGCGAAGTTTTGGGACGCTGCGCTTTGAAGTTCCAGCAGTTTCCTGTGTATCCGCACAGATCACGATACCCTCGTAACATTTGAATCCAGCAATAATGCTCACGGTTTTTTTCCTTGGAATCCGTTGGGGATCGAATTTTACTTGCGGCATTGGTGCCTCCCGGTGTAGATTGGATTTGGAGACACCTATACGGCTCTGCGTCAGGCTGATGCCAGTCAGTCCTCCGCGTGCCACAAAAAGATTCGAGCCGTCACTCGCATCCTACCCTATTCGTGTTCCTTTCGCCCAAAAATAATCTTCCCCAAACTGCATTTTATGCTTGACACGCTAATTTTAGTCAAGCATAATGTTCAGTATGAACAGACTACCTATTCAAGAGCGGGCAAGAATTATCGGGATGCTGATTGAGGGTCTAAGTCTCAGGGCCACCAGTCGGCTTGCGGACGTGTCCATCAACACAGTCACAAAATTGCTGGTGGATGTTGGTTCCGCTTCGGCTGAGTACCAGGACAGGACTCTACGCAACCTGAAATGCAAAAGAATTCAGTGTGATGAAATATGGGCCTTCGTTTATTCCAAACAGAAAAATGTCCCCGCTGACAAAAAAGGGAAATTTGGTTTCGGTGATGTCTGGACATGGACGGCCATCGATGCGGATACAAAACTCGTGCCCTCGTTTATGATCGGCAATCGTGATGCGCGCACCGCGAAAATTTTCATTGATGATCTGGCCTCTCGCCTTGCAAGCCGCGTTCAACTGACTACGGACGGTCTCAAGGCTTACTTGGAAGCTGTAGAGGGGGCATTTGGAGCGGATGTTGATTATGCCCAATTGGTGAAGATTTACGGAGCATCGCAAGAGGAAACGCGCTATAGCCCTGCGGAATGTCTTGGATGTGAACGGAAGGCTGTCACTGGCAAGCCTGACCCGGCTCATGTTTCCACAAGTTACGTGGAACGTCAAAATCTCACAATGCGAATGGGAATCCGCCGATTCACGCGACTCACAAACGCTTTCAGTAAAAAAGTTGAAAACCACGCCTACCAAGTCGCACTTCATTTCATGCACTATAATTTCTGCCGTATTCACACCACGCTTCGTTGCACCCCCGCGATGGAAGCTCAAGTCACAGATCATGTCTGGACAATCGAGGAAATGCTTGCTAAGATTGTCAAGACATAAATCTTCTTTAATTTCTTACACTTAATGATGCAGCCATTCATCTTTAAATTTCATCATATATGATTGGCAGAACATCTCCGCTGAGGGGACGGAAATGAGCAACTCGCCAACTTTTACTTTCGATGAAATCGAAGGGTACACTGGTCGTGCGTATGCCTTCGCCGTTTTCGTAACATATGCGAAACATGGTGCCCGTATAATATTTGGCATCATCGCTGCGATTTTGCTCGCACGTAAGCTGGACCGCCTAGTCCGGATGTTTTCCTGCCAGAGGATTGAGAAGTTTTCTAAGGACCAAGCCGACCAGCTTATGGCGTTGTTGCAGCCCCTACATTCACAGCTGATAAAACTTTTTCCAGTCAACGTGCAAGAGCGAGAAGAAATGAAAAAATTTCCCATATTGGGAAGAATTGTCACAAGTATAGAAAGCGACACAGAGGGCATAGAGGATATTTTAGAAGACATCGCACTTTTGCACGATAAAGAATTTCAAGGGCTAATTGCCGGAGCGATTAAAGATGTAAGGATGAAACGCGAAAACCTTGAAACCGTGCATAATTGAACGCGAGGCAAGCCCTCAATTTCGTCTGCAAGTGAGCCACTGGAAAAAGAAGGATTTTCCCCACATCGAAGAAGACCTTGCCGAAGCTTTTGAATCCATCCAAGAAAATTATAGAGGGGCAAACCATGCAAGGTCAAAACCAGGGTTTAATGACACCGTTTGGAAATATCGGCAGAACAGTTCTGACTTAAAAAGGGGAGCCAGTTACGGTTTTCGAATCTATGCGTATTATGACAAAGATTCAAACAAACTTTACCCGATAGTGGTCTATCCGAAGAAGATGATGGAGGAATTCGATATAGACAAGCTGAAAGAAGCCGTTAAAGAAATCCAACGAGTCATTCAACAGGGAAATTTAAACTTACAATCTCCAGATCAGCCAGCCGAAAACCCCTAAGATTTCAAACTGAGACACTACCCGCCCGCTCCTTCCCTTTCATTTAATTGCGGGCGGGACGCCCGCGCTCCCGGATAAATCGGGATACTACCCCGTCGAGAGATAACAGCGGACGTCGGAGAGAACTTTTCGCATCATTTGCGGCGTTAGTTTCCCGGTTTGGGTATTTTGTTGGCTGGGATGGTAGGACGCGAACAACCTGGGAAGCCCCGCGGGCAGCGCGTAGCTTGCGCCGTGGGTAAAATGAAGAGCCGAACGAGGCGGGAATCTCGCGGTCGTTTGGTTCTCTTCAGAGACCGTTTTGCCATGCTGAAGCCCGGAGCTTTTCGTCACCAAACGAAAATAGGTATCAAACGCAATCTTCCCGAGCGCCAAGACGGCTCGCACGCGACGCAAGAGTTTCAATTCGCGTTCCAGGTAGGGCTGACAATTGCGCAATTCGCCCGGAGTCGGTTTGTTGGCGGGCGGAGCGCAGCGCAGGGCAGCCGTAATGTAACAGCCTTGCAGCTCGAGCCCGTCTGCTCGATGCCGGGAATCGGGTTGGTTGGCAAATCCGGCCTCAAACAGGGCCCGAAACAGAAAATCCCCCGACCGGTCGCCAGTAAACATCCTTCCGGTGCGATTGGCGCCGTGCGCTCCGGGGGCCAACCCCAGAATCAAAAGTTCTGCCGCGGGGTCGCCAAAGCCGGGCACGGGTTTTCCCCAATAATCCTGGTCAAGATACATCCGGCGCTTTTCTTTGGCTACCTTCCGGCAGTAATGAATGAGGCTAGGGCAGTGCTCGCAGGCAATGATTTTCTGTTGGAGGACTTTGAAGGAGCGATTGGAAGCGGTCAAATGTCAGTGATCCAAAGTGAATAGTCCAAACTGAGTAGTCCGTTGTCCGGGGTCCGGAGTCCGTCTTGAAAAATTGCCTCATTTAATCATCGCGCCATCGAGTCATTCAACGAGCAAGAAACTTTTTATCGCGGCAATTCCTGTGCCAACTCGTTCTTTCAATGGCGCAATGCATCAATGAGCCAATGGTTCAATTCCATCAACCGACCACTGACAGCTTCTGTTACGCCCCCGGCCGCGCCCCAAGCACGTTGGGGGTGTTGGCGAAAAATCCTTTGGGCGCGCTGATGTAGCCGCTGATGGAATCTTTCCCCAACTTGTTCACCACCATTTCGAGCGAACTTGAGGCTCCTTGAACATAAAAAACCAGCGGCTCGTTGGTGGTGCGATCTTTGTGCGGGTGCGCCTTGTCGTCAAATACCAGGTTCACCGCGTAGAGGTTTTTCTTGGGGTCTGTCCTGGTCAGTAAAATAGTCACTGTGCCCACTTTTTGCTGCCCTTTCTTGCCTTGCACATTAAATTCAAAGTAATCGCGGTCCGAGCGGTGAGCGAGTTCCACCAGTTCATCGTGAGTGCGCGCGATGGCGCCGGTCAGTTCGCCTTTGGTACCGGTGAGCGCGCTATTGAAAGAATTCTTGGTGTCTTCCAAATCCTTCTTGGTTCCCGCCAGGTCGCCGGAAAGGCCTCCAATCTTCGCATTGGAGTCCTCCTGGAGTTTGTTCAATTCATCCGCGCTGGCCTTCTTGGCGATAGCATCAGTCAACTGCTGCGCGGTTACTTTTTGCTGTTGCTGAATTTGTGCCGCCAGGGCCCGGGCGCGCTGGGCTTCCGCCTGGGATAGTCCGAGCTTCACCTGAAACTGGCTGCTTAGTTCCGCGTATTTGGATTCACTGGTGTCCATGCGACGGGCCAGGAGATTCAATTGATCGTTTTGCAGCGACATTTGGTCGCTGAACTGCCGTCGGGTGGAATACGCCATGTAAAGATTGACACCGGTCAGAACCACAAGCAATCCCACCAACACCGGGATAACTATTCCCCGCCCTGCGGAGGATGCAACCGCCGGCGGAGGCGGCGCCTGGACGTATACGTATTGAGGTTGGGGGGGCGCGGCCTGCGTGGCATCTTGCGGCGCCGCCGGGCGCGGCTCCGGATCATTCAAGCCAAACATCGCGTGGCCGGCGCCACGACCTTCACTTTGGTTTGCCATAATTATTCTTCACTCCTCTGTGGATCTTGGACTTAACCGCTGCCCTTGCTGCAAAAGGTGACCCTGACGGGGCGCTAATTATGATGCAAGATTTAAGGCTAAAGTTTTAAGCCTATAGAAAACTTTGACCAAGGTTGACAATTGTCATTATGCCATCAGTCGTTATGTCATTCAAGGTTTGAAGTCGGATGGAGAGGGCAATAGCCTCCTTCCCGGTTCTCAAAGTTATCTCAAGAGTTAAATGATCGGGTGGATACGATCGTCTTTTCGCGATGTTTGCCCAGCAACAAGTGCTGGCGTAATTGCCCAAAATGGTGTATTCTATTCACCAGCTTGATCAGTTTTTGTGACCCGGTACCAGGGAAGAGGCCGCAAAATCATTGGTTTTGCGGTTTTTTTTGTGGCTTTTGTGTGGTTGCGAGAGCGGAACAAGAAATTTCAATAAAAAAGGATTTGAACACCAATATGGAAAAGGAACAAGGCAAGGTCAAGTGGTTTAATGATGCGAAAGGGTATGGATTCATCCAGCGCGCTGCGGGCGCGGACGTTTTCGTTCACCACTCAGCCATTCAAGATACCGGCTTCAAGTCACTGGCGGAGGGCCAGTCTGTGGAATTCACCGTGACCCAGGGCCCCAAAGGACTGCAAGCTGAGAACGTAGTCAAATTGTAAGATTCCGGGAATGGTTCCCGTCCGTTGAATCGCGATTCGAAAGTCCAGTCCTTCAACGGATGGGAGCACCCGAGATTAACGCAGCCAGATCGGAGACGCGAATGGTCATCCAATACGTTGGTTTCCAATTGAAGGCTCGCGGCCGGGAGTATTCCTACCGGGTCGTGGACATGAAAAATGAAGCGCGTGAGTTTACCCTGACCATCTCTAACCAGGCATTCGTGGACCAGCACGTGCCCTATCAGGACGCCGCCGCCATCTGCTACCAAAAACTACAAAGAGCTCTGGCCGAGGAAAAAGCGGAAGAGCCAGTCAAAAAACACTATACGATTTCGCCCGAAGAACTCGAAGACTACCGCCAGAAATACCGGCCCGGCAAGAAACGAAGCTGAGTTTTGGCAGGGGAGGCCTCCGGCCTCCCGTCGTTTTGAGTAGCCAGCATCAACACTTTCCCGCGTTCAAAACAATTTGCCGTTCCGTCCCTCCTTGGTCTAAGCTAAACGCTGAAATAAAATGCTAAAATATATTCTTGCCCTCGATCAGGGCACCACGAGTTCGCGTGCCATCCTTTTTGACCATGACGGGATCGTCCGCGCCTCGGCCCACCAGGAATTCAAGCAGTATTATCCGCAACCCGGATGGGTGGAGCACGACGCCAAAGAAATCTGGGACTCCCAACTTGCCGTGGCCCGGAGAATCCTGGCCGAAGCTAAAGTTGGCCCTGAAGAAATTGCCGCCATCGGGATCACCAATCAGCGCGAGACCGTGCTGCTTTGGGACCGGAAGACCGGAGAGCCGATTCATCACGCCATTGTCTGGCAGTGCCGCCGCACCGCGGCGATGTGCGACCGGATTCGCGCGGAAGGATTCGACCGCACGCTGCAAGTCAAGACGGGTCTGGTGACCGACGCCTATTTTTCCGGCACCAAAATCGCATGGCTACTGGAAAATGTTTCCGGCGCGCGCCAACGCGCGGAGCGCGGCGAGCTCGCTTGCGGCACCATCGATACCTGGCTGATCTGGAAACTGACGGAGGGACGCACGCATGTCTCCGACGTCTCCAACGCCTCCCGGACCCTGCTCTTCAACATCAACTCGCTCGCCTGGGACAGCGATATCCTGCGCTATTTCCGCATACCCGCTTCCCTGCTGCCGAAGGTGAAGTCCTCCAGCGAAGAGCTGGGCGAGACCAGCCTGTTTGGAGGCACGCTCCCCATCGCGGGCGTGGCGGGCGATCAACAAGCATCCCTCTTCGGGCATCAATGCTGGAACAGGGGGAACGTGAAGAACACTTACGGGACGGGCTGCTTCCTTTTAATGAATACGGGGCCCGCCGTACCTCACTCCGAGTCCGGACTGGTCGCCACTGTCGGGTGGAAGCGAAACAGCACAACTACATACGCCCTTGAGGGCAGCGTCTTTATCGCCGGGGCCGCCATCCAATGGCTCCGCGATGAACTTAAAATCATCCAGCACGCCTCGGAAAGTGAAGCGATGGCGCAAGCGGTTCCCGATACGGGCGGTGTTTATTTCGTTCCCGCCTTTGTTGGACTGGGTGCGCCACATTGGGATGCCTACGCGCGAGGCGCCATCTTCGGCCTTACGCGCGGTTCCAACCGCAACCATATTGTGCGGGCAGTGATTGAGTCCATCGCCTATCAAACGCGCGCCGTGGTGGACTGCATGGCCAAGGATTCTGGAATTCGCGCCGAAGTGCTGCGAGTGGATGGGGGTGCGGCGCGAAACGATTTCCTCTGCCAGTTCCAGGCCGATATTCTCGGCATCCCCGTGGAGCGTCCGGCCTCGACGGAATCCACCGCGCTGGGGGCTGCATACCTGGCCGGTTTGGCGGTCGGCTTTTGGAAAAGCGATCGCGACCTGGCCGCGCAACTCAAAGTGGATCGCCGCTTCGAACCAGTGATGACCAGCGCCCGCCGCGACGAACTCTACGCCGGTTGGCAGCGCGCCGTGGAGCGTTCCAAAGGCTGGGCAAAATAGCGCCGCACATTTCCTTCTTACTGTTTTTCATCATCGCCTTCTCTTTTGAAGGGAAAGTGTATCCCGAGGGCAGGTATGCTAATGTTAGGGCATGAGTGTTGGTGAACTACTGAAAGTTAAACGGGAGAATATATTGGAGGTGGCCTCTACCTACGGGGCGAAAAACGTACGTGTGTTTGGCTCCGCCGCGCGCAATGAAGCCAGACCATCCAGCGACATAGATTTCCTTGTGGAATTTGAGGAAGGGCGCAGCCTTCTGGATCTTGTCGGATTGGGGCAGGATCTTGAAAAGCTTCTGGGCAGGCCAGTTGACGTGGTCGAGCCGGAGGGAGTTCACCGGTACATTCGCGAGAGAGTATTGCAGGAAGCCGTGCCCCTATGAAGGATAATCGCCTCTATGTCGTGCATATACTGGAATGCATCTCTCGCATTGAACAATATACCGTTGATGGGAAAGAACTCTTCATTAAGGATTCCAAGACTCAAGATCCCGTCTTGAGAAACCTGCAAACTCTCGCCGAGGCTACGCAGCGAATTTCACCCACCACTAAGACCACTCATCCGGAGATTGATTGGGGAAGAATCGCTGGCTTTCGCAATGTTCTGGTACATGACTATTTGGGCGTGAATCTTATTCGCGTCTGGGAAGTTGTTGAACATCACCTGCCCATAATGAAGCAAAACTTCGCTGTGATTCTGCAGCAGCTTGAAAAGGGTTAGTAGCTTGGCGCCGTCCATGCCGCCCCCTGCCTAAATCACCCAACCTGCGACCCAACTATTCCCCAGCAAATAAACGTGTCACAATTTCCCTTCGGCGGACGTAATACCTATTGAAAGCAGGGAGGCCGCCGATGATGGGTGAGCGCGCGGAAGGTTGGGGCGGGATGGCGGCACTCGATTATCAAAAGGAGTCGGGCAAGACGGCGTGGGACCTATCTGCCTTCGAGCGTTTTTTCTTCGAGCATTTTGTTCGCGTGGTTTCCGTCCTCAACCGGATGGTCGGCGATCGTTCCCGCGCAGAAGAGTTGGCCAACGAAGCGTTTTGGAAAATTTATCGCCAACCCCTCCTCCCTTCTCCCGAAGGTAACGTTTCCGGCCTGTTGTATCGCACCGCGGCCAACCTGGGGATTGACGAGCTTCGAGCGCGGAACAAACGCAAACAATATGAGGAAACGTCCAACCGCCTCGCGCCAATACCCAGTGACACGGCCAATCCGCTCAGTGAGATTCTGCGTGAAGAGACCAGGCGCAATGTGCGCGCCGTGCTGGCGGAATTGAAACCGGCGCAGGCGCAGATTCTCGTCTTGCGGCATAGCGGATTTTCTTACAACGAACTTGCGGAGTGTCTGGGCGTAAGCCGCGGCTCCGTGGGAACAATGTTGATACGCGCGGAAGAAGAGTTCCAAAAGCGTTACCTTCGCGCAGAGGCGCGAAGCGCCGGTCGATCGACAGGCCACGAACAACAACCCTAGTTGGCCCGGGCGTCTGGGATGCGCCAAACCATATTTATGGATCTAAGCATGGAGGAATTATGAACTGCCTTACCGACGAGATTCTGAGAGCGAAGATAGACGGCGAGCTTAATACGGCTGACGCGAAAGAGGCGGACATCCATCTTGCCGCGTGCCCCACCTGCCGCGAACGCGCGGAGAAAATCGCGCGCCAAGCCGAAGACGTTCGCGGAATGATTACAGCGCTCGCACCTCCTCCCGTCGAACTCGCACCTGATCCTTCGTTTGCTTTTGCGCGGTTCAAAGCCCGTGAAAAGGCGGACCGGCAGGCGGCTCCCTCGCTTCTGGGCCGGCTTTTCGCCCAAAAATTGCGGCCAGCCTGGGGCGCTGCCGCTCTAGCCGCCGCAATATCAATTCTGGTGAGCTTCGCTCCCGCTCGCACCTGGGCGCAAAAAGTTCTCGCCATGTTCCGCGTGGAGAGAATCACCGTGGTGCCGGTCGACTTGAATACACTTCGCGGGGCGAATGGCGATGCCACAGCCGGCAAAATGCTGGGCCAGATGATCTCGGACAATGTCGTGGTCACCGTTCATGGCGAGCCCACGGCGGTAGCAAACCAGGATGAAGCCAGTCAGAAGGCAGGCTACAAAGTTCGGCTGCTCAGCACGCGTACGGATTCGCCCCAACTTACCGTGGAGGGCGAGCAGGCTTTCCACATGACGGTTAACCGCGACCGGGTTCAATCTATTTTGGATGAAGCCGGGCGCTCGGACTTGATCCTGCCCGATTCACTCGATGGCGCAACCCTCGCGGTTCAGATTCCCCCCGCCGTCGTGGCTCGCTATGGCCACTGCCCAAGCGAGAAGCCGAAATCTTCGGGGGATAGTCCGGCCCCGGCAACCAACCAGAACGCGGAAGTTAGTGATTGTGTGGTGGTCGGGCAAGTCCCCAGTCCCACCGTAAGCGTTCCGCCCAATCTAGACATCGGCCAGATCGTCGAGTTGGGCCTCCAGGCCGGTGGGATGAGCGCCCAGCAGGCGCACGATTTCTGCCAAAAAGTCGATTGGACTTCGACTCTCGTTCTCCCCCTCCCGCGCTTTGTGAATTCCTATCAAACGGTAACCGTGGATGGAGTTGATGGCACGCTGATTAATTTGCCTCGCATGGGTCCGCGACGTTCGGCGGGTTATATGCTGGTGTGGGTTAAAGGCGGATACATCTATACCTTGATGGGATTTGGCGATTCATCAAACGCCGTGGCGCTGGCCGAGACATTGAATTGAGTGATTGGGTGATACGGTGATTGCGTGATTGCAAAACCTGGATCGTGGAACTTTAAGTCGGTCCGCTGTTGAGCGATTTGAATAAGACTTTGACGCGGAATTGATTCAATAGCAAAATGCCGGAGTCAATGCAATCGCTCAATCACCCGATCACACATTCGCCAGACGTTTTCGCCATCCAGACCCACAACCTGCGCAAGGATTTCGGGGCCAAAGTAGCGGTGCGCGATCTGACCCTTGAGGTACCGCGCGGCGAGGTTTTCGGGTTCCTCGGCCCCAACGGCGCCGGCAAAAGCACTTCCATCAAGATGTTAATTGGCCTCGTCTCGCCCACTGAGGGCCACGCCACGGTGCTGGGCGCGCCCGCCGGAAACGTGGAGGCACGCCGCAAGATCGGTTTTCTTCCCGAACATTTTCGTTTTTACGATTGGCTGACTCCTGCTGAACTTTTGCGCCTGCACGGGCGCTTGTACGGAATGTCTCCGTCACAACTGCGCGAGCGCATTCCTGCCTTCCTCGATCTGGTCGGTCTTACGCCGCACAGGGACAAACAATTGCGCGACTTCTCCAAAGGCATGCTGCAACGCATCGGCCTGGCCCAGGCGCTGATGAATGAACCCGACCTGATTTTTCTTGACGAGCCTACGTCCGGGCTCGATCCCATCGGGCGCCGCTTGGTCCGCGACATTATCAAAACGCAGCGCGAACGGGGGGCCGCTATCTTTCTCAATTCCCATTTGTTGAGCGAAGTGGAAATCACTTGCGACCGCGTGGCGTTTATCAAACACGGCGAGGTGCTGCAAACCCACAACCTGAAAGATCTCGCCCAAGGCAGCACTCAAGTAACGGTGCGGGCGCGCCATCTCACCTCTGAAATTTCACAGGGCCTGGATCGTTGGGCCGCCGGCATTCGCGCCGAAGGCGAGATATTAACCCTGAGCGTCTCAAGCGCCGAGATGATTCCGGAAATCGTCCGCCACCTGGTGGCCGGGGGCGCCGACGTTTACGAAGTAACGCCCCAAAAACTTTCGCTGGAGGATATGTTTCTCAACATCGTGGGAGAAGACGGAGGCCTTTGATGGGCGCCTGGATCATGGCAGGCGTGACGTTTCGCGAGGCGGCGCGCAAAAAATTCCTTTGGATGGCCCTGCTGGCCGGCGCCGGATTAATTCTTTTTTACAGCACCGGCCTTTACTTTCAACTGAAAGATCACGCTGCCACCACGCCTCCGCTGATCCTGCGCCAAATTGTGAATGGGGTTTTAATGGTCGGGCTTTACGCCGTCGACGGCCTGGCCGTAGTGATGACCGTCCTAACTTCCGTCGATACGCTATCCGGCGAGATCGCCTCCGGCACCATCCACGCCATCGCCACCAAGCCCCTGCCGCGCTGGCAAATCCTGATGGGCAAGTGGCTGGGCTATGTAGCCATGCTATCCGTCTATCTTTTCCTTATGGTGGGAGGCATTACTCTTTCGACTTATACCCTCAGCTCGCATTTTGCCACCGGCGTCACGCCTCACCATTTTGTGGGCGGCATTAGCTTGATGTGGACCGAGTGCGTTCTTCTGCTCACCCTCAGCTTTTATTTCGGGACCAAATTTTCCACGCTCACCAATGGCGTGCTGGCGCTGGGCTTGCACGGCTTGGCGTTTATCGGCGGGTGGATCGAGCAGTTCGGCGCGCTTACCGGTAGTCCACGCGCAGTGAGCGTAGGGATTGTAGCCAGCCTCATCATGCCGAGCGAATCGTTGTGGCGGCGGGCGGAATTTGAAATGCAATCACCCGTAATCGGCTCCCTCCAATTTTCACCCTTCAGCAATGCCTCCCTGCCCAGTCCCGCCATGGTCGCCTACGCTGCCATTTACATTTCCGTTGTTCTTGGCCTCGCTATCCTCCGCTTTAGCCGGCGGGACTTGTAGCGGCTACCGCCAAAGAAAAGCGAAGAGGGGAGCAGTTAATACCCAACCACCTCGCACAACCCCAAAGAGGAGTTGAGAATCCCATTTTAGAGGAGTACTCTTGGAATGAAGACCTAAACAGGAGCAGGCGGGCTAAGAACCGATTTTGTCAGGAAAAGTGCATTCCCGGGGGAGGCAGAACCATGGCGCGTAAGGCAACTGGATTAATCGTGATTATCTGTATCGCATTTATTGTTCAAGCTTCGGCCCAAATCCCTGATGAGAAGCCGGTGGCCATTCCCGCCGGGACGTCGTTGCGCGTCAAGCTTGGAACCCTCCTCTCCGACAAAACCAACAAGGCCGGCGATCCTTTTACGGCCGAACTTGCTGACCCCATCATCGTGGATGGTAGACAGGCGGTTCCCGCCCACAGCACCTTGCAAGGGCACATCGCGTTCATTCTGCCCTCGGGCCGCTTCACCCGCAAAGCGGAAATGCGGCTGGTGGTGGACAAGCTCACCACGCCGGATGAAGTGGTGTATCCCCTGTCGAGCACGCTGCAAGAGGCCCACGATGTGAATTGTGAGAATTCAACCGTCGGCTCCAAGGCAAATGGCAAACCCAGCGAAGAAGGCACCATCACCGGCTGCGGAAAAAGTGTGAAGTCGGCGGCCAAGGATGCGGCCATCCTGGGGGGCGTGGGCGCCATGGGAGGCCTCACCGTGGGAGAGTTGAGCCGTGGCGGGTGCGACTATTACGGGAATTGCTACCCGAGCAGCGGCCCCGGCATCGGGGCAGACGTCGGCATTGGCGCCGGAGTTGGCGCGGGCACCGCTCTGGTCTACCATCTGCTCCAGCATGAAAAACATATCATCCTGATCTACGGAACCCCGCTGACGTTCGTGGTCAGCCGGACCACTTCGGCGGACGCAATTCCTGTAACCCCTGTTTCCGAGGACGCGACACCAGCCAAATAATTCGGGCTTAAATTCTCGCCCCCCCATTCTGCATTGATTCCGAAATCGCATTCGAGGATTTCATGTCAATGGAGGCATTCCAATGTCAAATACCTCTGGCCCGCCCGCTTCGGATCGTGACGGTCGCGGGGCTGAACCCCTGCTGGGACTGCTCGACTGCGGAAAAGACGTGTGGGCCGATGAGCACGCCGATGAGTACGTGAACCGCCTCCGCGATAATTGGGAATTAATCGCGACTTGAGGCCCATCTTGTGGAAAGCATCCAGCTTATCGTCCATTTGGATCGCGGGGTGTTCTGGTCCATATGTGTGGATTTGTCCTGCCCGGCAGGGACTTAAACCGCTTAGGGCGGATATTTTGTGATAGGATTAACGCATGGTTGCGATCCGATTCAGCACACCTGATGAAGCGGCGGAAGGCTACATGATCCTGGCTCGGGCGGGAACGGTGCGCACGTTCCGGGGCGAGATTTACGTATGCAAAGAAAGCGCCCTTTCTTCCCTCGATTCTCAAAACCTGCATTACGAAAAAGTACCACTTCCTGCGAGCTTAAATGACGTGGACGCGCTACGAGATACTCCTACCACTGCGCTATAACGACGGGCGACAGGTTGAAAGCCAGAAATTCCGGCAAACTAATCTCGAACCATGGAGAAGTTTTCCGCTGTCACCACCGATATGATCACCGCCGTCGGTGCATGGAGATATCAGGGGACACTCTTTGAAGATCAGCTCCTGAGGCTGATCGTCGACATCCCGACTTCGGCTCAAGGCGACAGTTTCTTCCGCGAATACAAGGAAGTCCTCAAAGCGCGCTTCGACCAAATCGACATTTGGATCAGCGGCCACGAAATTCGAATACTCTAGGATGTCGCTTCCTCCGGCGGACGGAAAGCGGTCCGCCCACCGCATTTTTTGACATGCCTTCCGGCCTGTGTGAAGATATCGGCGGAGATTCCATATGAAATCTGAGCGTATTGCCCGGGTGCTGGTGGGTGTTTTCCTGCTGCTCCTGGTTGTCGGTCCCCTTCTAACCAACGGTATCGACTTACTGGTGGATTGGTTGTGGTTCAACCAGGAAGGCTTTCGCGCAATTTACGTCAACACTTTGAAATTACAAATCACCTTCAGCAGTTACGTGGGGCTGGGGTTTATAGTGGCGGTGAGCTTGAATCTTCTGATTGCCCGCAGCCTGGCTCATCGTTCCGGTTTCCGCGTCTACCATGAGGTAATTGAGTTCCCTTCCCTGGACAAATTCGCCTCGGTATTCCGCTGGGTGATTTGGGTGGGCGTTCTGGTGATCGGTCTGTTCGTCAGTGAGTGGGCTTCGGGAGACTGGCTGGAATACGCGCTGGCGCAGCGGGTGGTGCCCATGGGGCAGGCCGACCCGCTTTTCGGAAACGACCTGAGTTATTATCTTTTTCGTCTTCCCTTTATTTGGGATGTCTACCATCTCATATTTTTCACCTTCATCATTTGTATTCTGAGCGCTGTCCTACTTTATTTGGTTGAAGGCGGAGTCACAGTGTCACCCCGCGGCCCCGTGGTTTCAAGGTACGCGCGCGCCCACCTGATGGCGCTGGGCGCGCTGACTTTTCTAATGATCGCCTACCGATGCCGCCTGGCGATGTACGGACTGCTCTACTCCGCGCGCGGAATTATTTATGGCGCTGGATACACGGACATCGCAGCCTCGTTGCCGGTGCTGAAACTCCTGCTCCTCCTCTGCGTCATCACCGCCGTCATGTTTGTGGCGGGGGCGCTGCGCGGCAGCCTGAGGCCCGCCATATTTTCCATCATCGCGCTGGTTGCGGTGTGGCTGGTCGGCGGCTCGGTTTACCCGGACATTATTCAGCGCTTCGTGGTGGCGCCCAATGAAATCGAGAAGGAACAGCCCTACATCGCCAGCGCCATCAAGTTCACCCGCCAGGCCTACGCCCTGGATCGCTTTGAAGAGCGCGAGTTTTCCGCCGTTGAGGATTTGAGTCTGGAGAATATCCGCAAGAATGACGCCACCATGCGCAACGTGCGACTGTGGGACCACGGTCCGCTGAAAACCACCTACCGCCAGCTCCAGGAAATTCGCACCTATTACGATTTTGAAAACGTGGATAACGATCGTTACATGATCAACGGCGTCTATCGCCAGTTGTCGCTCTCGGCGCGCGAACTCAATGTGGCCAGCCTGCCCAGCCGCGGCTGGATCAATGAGCACCTGAGCTACACCCACGGCTATGGCCTTTGCCTGAGCCCGGTCAATGAATCCACCAGCGAAGGCTTGCCGGAATTCTTCATCAAGAATCTCCCCCCGGTTTCCACCACCTCGCTGCGCATCACGCGGCCGGAGATTTACTACGGCGAAATGGCCAACGATTATTGCTTCGTGAAAACGCACGCCAAGGAGTTTGACTATCCCTCCGGTTCCGATGACGTTTACACGACTTACCAGGGATCGGGAGGAATTCCCGTGGACGGCTTCTGGCGAAGGCTGCTTTTCGCCTTGAAGTTTGGTGAGAAGAATATTCTTTTTTCCAGTGACATCACCGGTGAGAGCCGGCTGATGATCTACCGCAAAATCCTCCAGCGGGCCAACCGTCTTACTCCCTTCCTGACCTATGACCCCGACCCCTACATGGTGATCGCGGACGACGGATCGCTCTACTGGATGCTGGATGGTTTCACCACCTCCGATCAGTACCCCTACTCAGAGCCCACCGAGGATCTGGGCAACTACATGCGTAACGCCGTGAAGGCCACCGTGAATGCTTACACCGGCCAGGTCCATTTTTATATCAGTGATCCCACCGATCCCCTGATTCAGGCTTACTCCGGCCTTTTCCCCGGAGTCTTTGAGCCGCTGGACTCCATGCCCGCCGATCTGCGGGCGCACATCCGTTATCCCGAAGCGTTTTTCTCCATTCAGGCGGCCAAGTACGCCGAGTATCACATGACCGACCCGCGGGTGTTCTACAACAAAGAAGACTTGTGGCGCGTGGCGCAAAGCGCGGCGCGCGGCACGAACGAGCCCATGACGCCTTACTACACCATCATGAAATTGGCGGAGGTGGGCCAAAAGGAAGAGTTCATTCTGATGGTCCCCTTCACTCCCTCGCGAAAAGACAACATGATTGCGTGGATGGCGGCGCGCTGCGACCAGCCCAATTACGGCAAAGTCCTGGTGTTTACTTTCCCCAAGCAAAAACTGATTTACGGACCTCAGCAAATCGAAGCGCGGGTGGATCAGGACCCCACTATCTCGCAACAACTCACCCTGTGGGACCAGCATGGGTCGAGCGTGATTCGGGGAACGCTGCTCGTGATTCCGGTTCTGAATTCGGTGCTGTATGTGGAGCCCATCTACCTCGCCGCCCAAACCGGCGGCGGGTTGCCCCAGATGCAGCGCGTGATCGTTTCCTACTCGGACCACGTTGTGATGGAAACGTCGCTTGACGCCGCGCTCACCAAAATCTTTGGCGGCGCGGTGCAATCGGCGGGCTCGGTGGCCGTCCCGGCCACTCCCGGCCCTGGCGCCCCTGCTGCTGCGGTCGTGGAAGGCAATACAGACCTTCCGTCGTTGATTCGCGATGCGAACCAACATTATGAACGCGCTCAGCAACTGCTGCGCCAAGGCGATTGGAATGGTTACGGTGAAGAGATCAAAAAATTGGGCGAAGTTTTAAAGCAAATGCCGGCGCCGAAATAAGAAACCTGGTTAATCGTACAGTTTGTCGTAGCTGCGCTCGGCGCCCGCTCGCCGCGGCGAGAGCGCCGGAAATCATGACCAATCAAGGACGGCGGTTATAGACCGCTGCTATAAAGTTCTAAACTGTACCGCTACCAAAAATCTGTCGACCATGTCTCTCGCCCCTGGAAATAAACTCGGCCCTTATGAGATCCTCTCGCCCCTCGGCGCGGGGGGCATGGGAGAAGTCTATCGCGCCCGCGACAGCAAACTGAACCGCGAAGTGGCGCTGAAAGTTCTCCCGGGTGCCGTGGCGAACGACGCCGAGCGCATGGCGCGATTCCAGCGCGAAGCGCAAGTGCTCGCCTCACTCAATCATCCGAACATCGCTTCGATCTACGGTCTGGAAGATTCCGGCGGCGTGCGTGCGCTGGTGATGGAATTGGTGGAAGGTCCGACTCTGGCCGAACGGATTTCTATGGCGGCGGCCTCTGACCACCGTTCAGGAGTCGGCGGTCAGAGACCACCCCTACAACTCGACGAAGCGCTGCACATCGCCAGGCAAATCGCCGAGGCGCTGGAAGCCGCCCATGAGCGCGGAATCATTCATCGCGATTTGAAACCAGCCAACATCAAAATCACCGACGAAGGCGTGGTGAAGGTTTTGGACTTCGGCCTGGCCAAGGCGCTCACTTCCGAAGATTCTTCGAGTGGCATCTCAAATTCTCCCACCATCAGCATCGCCGCCACGCAGGCAGGCATGATTCTGGGTACGGCCGCGTACATGAGTCCGGAGCAGGCCAAAGGCAAGAAAGTGGATCGCCGCGCCGACATCTGGGCGTTCGGATGTGTGCTGTTTGAAATGCTAACAGGTAAAAAGACATTCGAGGGCGAAACCACTTCCGACGTTCTGGCCGCGGTAATACGCGCCGAGCCGGAGTGGAATGCGTTGCCTGTCGATACGCCGCCTTCAATCCGAAAACTCCTCCAGCGCTGCCTGCAAAAAGACGCGAAGCAGCGCCTGCGCGACATTGGCGAAGCGCGCATCACGATCGAAGAAACGTTGAGCGGTGCCGAAGCTGAACCACCCCTTACTCCCCTCCTCACTGAGGAGGGGAAGCGCGAAGCGCGGGGTGGTGAACCCTGGCGGGCTGGTAAGGTTTGGCGTCGCGTGTTGCCCTGGGCGCTTGTGGTAGTTCTCTCCATCGTAGCCGTGGTAACTACGGTTCTGCTCGAGCAGTCCAAACATCGGGCCGCCCGAGTGCAATTTGCCATCCCAGTTTCCGGCGAAGTCAGTCACCTGGCATTATCGGCGGACGGGAGCATGTTGGCCTATGTTGCCAACGACGAAAGCTCAGGTGAGAACATGTTGTTTGTTCAAAAGGTGGGATCTCCCACTCAGGTTGAATTGCCGGGCACCGAGGGCGCATATTATCCCTTTTGGTCGCCTGACGGCGCCTGGGTGGCGTTCTTCGCCAGCGGCAAGTTGAAGAAAACCCCGGTTGCCGGTGGGCCGCCGCAATTTCTTGCCAACAGCACTTTCGGCCGGGGCGGTTCCTGGGGGAGCCGGGGAGTGATTGTCTACACTCCCGATTCGGGCGGCGGGATGTGGCGCGTGAACGCTGACGGTACGAACGCGGCCCCACTCCCTGCTGCACTCATGGAGGCCGGCGATTACTCGCAACGCTGGCCACTTTTTCTCCCCGATGGCGAACACTTTCTTTTCCTATCTTTAAATTTCCGCGCGAAAAATGAAGGCGTCAAGATGGGGCTTTTTGTCAGTTCATTAACAGGGCAGCATAAGACCTTCCTGGTATCAACCCAGTCGAGCGCCGGATACTTAGATGGACAGTTGTTTTACCTGGATGACAAGCAGGAGTTGATGGCCGTTCGAGCGGATGCGGTAGCAGGCAAAGTCCTCGGCGAACCTTACGTGGTTGCAAATACGGTCGATTATCGCCCGTCGACCTACTATGCCTCGTTCAGCGTGGCGAATAATGGCACCATCGTCTACAACCCCATCCGAAGCTCGTCACTTTCCGCCCTGACTTGGTTCGACCGGAACGGAAAAGAAATGGGCCGGGTTGGGGAGCCGGGTGTGCTGGCCAATCCTGCGGTGTCGCCGGATGGGAAGCGAATCACGGTGGATATCACGGACCAGAAGGCAAGTATTGTGAATATTTGGACGGAGGATTTTGACCGGAAAACCCGTTCGCGCTTTACCTTTGACCAAGTGGAAACTGTAGTGGGCGCATGGTCGCGTGACGGAAGCAATGTGGCCTATCGGGCAGTAGACGTTGCCAGTGAAGTTAGGCTCAAGAAGTCCACGGGACTCGAGCAATGGAAGACACTCTTCACCGCTAATGGGGGAGATGATTACATTCCGAACTCCTGGTCACTCGACGACCGCCAGATTCTTTGCACCGCCCAGCCTGCCGCAGGCGGGTCACACCTCGTGTTGATTGATGCGGCAAGCGGCAAGGAGACCCCGTTTCTGACGGGCAAGGCCATGGAAACGAACGGCCAAATCTCCCCCGACGGGAAGTGGGTGGCCTATGCCTCTAATGAATCGGGCGATTGGGATATTTATGTGACAACGTTTCCGAATCCGGTGGGCAAGTGGCAGATCTCTCGCGATGGAGGCACTGAGCCGCGTTGGCGCCCCGATGGCAAAGAGATTTTCTATATCAATTTGAAGGGCGAGCTGACTGCCGTTGAGGTGAGCGCTGAATCAACTTTTTCAACCGGAACTCCAGTCACGCTCTTTCCGATTCGGGCTCGCGCCCAGATTTCATCCACCGATCTCTATTCCTATGACGTCTCGAAGGACGGAAAGCGCTTCCTGGTGAACCGATACATCAAGCCGGACCACGTCGAACCGCTCACCGTCGTCCTCAACGCCGCGGAAGGAATGAAGCAGTAGTCCCGCCGGCATGTCTTTCCTGGCTGGTGAAAGATCCCACTACGCCGGAAAGCATTGTGCACGGCCGGCGGAGAACAACTACTTGGCTGCCGCTTTCTTGTGTTCCAACAGGTCACACGCGGCGCCGGCGCCACTAGGGTCAATGGCGTCCTTATCCACGTCAATGTGTTGGATGATTCCTTCCTTGTCGATCACGAAGGTGGTTCGGTTGGCAACCGGATACTTGGGATTCAAAATGCCATAGTTGGTACTGACTTCACGGGTGAAATCGCTTAACAAAGGAAAGTTAACGCCGATCTGTTCGGCAAAGGCTTTGTTGGCGGGAGAACTATCGACGCTGACGCCCAGGACTTGCGTGCCGTTTGCTTCGAATTTGGCGATATCAGCCTGATACGCCTTAAGTTCCTTCGTTCAACCACCGGTGAAAGCCAAAACGTAGAAAGCTAAAACCACATTCTTTTTCCCCTGGAAATCGCTGAGCTTCACTTTTTTTCCATTCTGGTCGGGCAAGGTGAAGTCAGGAGCCTTGTCACCAACTTTAAGTGATGCGGCTACAGATGCCATGGGAACTGCAAGCATGAGAACCAGCAGGATTGCGGCCGCTCGAAATTTTTGGTTCACGTTGAACCTCCTGAATGAGTTTGTAGAGCCCTGTCAACCAAGGCGCATTATAACGCGGTTTTGGGATCCGGGCGTTTTTCGTTGATCGGAAAAAGTAAAATTATTGTCAATTCAATCGGAGGGTTGATGGCGTCCGGGTTTGCATCGGTGGGAGCGCGGGCGTCCCGTCCGCGTTCCCAGTGAAATTGAAACGCGACTCAAGCCGGCAGCTACTTCTTCTTATAACTCAGAGTACTGCATGCCTGCTGTACGTTTTCCGGGTCAATCGCTTCCCCGCCCTTTTGAATGCTCTCAATCATTCCCTCCTTGTCGATCACAAAGGTCGTGCGGCTGGCCAGCCTGATGAGAGGAATCAGAACACCGTAACTCCGCGACACGGTTTTCTTCTCATCACTCAGAATGGGGAACTTCACTCCAAGATCGTGGGCGAAGGCTTGATTCTTTTTCTGGCTGTCCACACTGATGCCGATCACCTGGGTTCCGGCTTGTTCGAATTTGGCAATATCAGACTGATATGCCTTCATCTCCTTGGTTCATCCCGGCGTGAACGCCTTGATGTAGAAGGCCAGGACGACACTTTTCTTGCCCAGAAAATCGCTGAGCTTAACCGGGGCGCCATTCTGGTCGCTGAGTGAGAAATCAGGGGCCCGGTCACCCACTTTGAGAGAGTTCCCTCGCGTAGAAAAAAACATTCCACCCCCTACCAGTAAGACTGCCCCTGCGATGACAAGAACTTTTCGCATCCTTCCTCGTCCCCTCTTAAGATTCCCGTTCCAAATGAGGCCCACCGAATTATAGCCTCAAGCCATTTGCCAAAGGCAAACTAATCTGCAAAGGCCGGCAAGGAGAATTCCTGATACTGTGCCAATATTCGCCGCTAGGCCATAACCAGCTTTCCGTGTAGAAATGCTTCAATTCTTGGTGCAAGATGGGTTTAAATGGCAATTTATGAATCGCCATATAGTCGTAAACAATTGAAATATAACGCAAAATAGTGCTTGACAATAATAGACTAAGATTTTATGATGTCAATGAACTAAGCAAGATAAATTCAACGATGGAGGAACGATGCAATGGCGATAGTACGATGGGAACCATTCCGGGATCTACTGACCACGCAGGACCGGTTCAACCGGCTGTTCAACCATACCTTCTCGAATGTGTTTGGCGATGGGGATGGCAAGCTGGGGGCATGGTCGCCTGCCGTGGACATTTTCGAGACCGAGCAGAGCTTGGTGCTCAAGGCCGAACTGCCGGGCATCGACCCCAAGGACGTCGAAGTGCGGGTCGAGAACAACACTTTGTTCCTGAAAGGACAGCGCAAGTTTGAGAACGAAGTAAAGGAAGAGAACTACCACCGGATCGAGAGATCATACGGGTCCTTTACGCGCACGTTCGCGCTGCCTGGCACTGTCAACGCCGAGAACGTCTCCGCTGATTACAAGGGCGGAATCCTGACGCTGACCCTGCCCAAGCGCGAAGAGGCAAAGCCAAAGTCGATCAAGATCAACGTCAGTAACAACTAAGGCAAACTGAAATAGCTGAGCCCCGGCAGGCATCATGGCGCTTGGCTTACTGACTAACAACCGCGCCGGTGGCGTCCCGGAGCATTCAAGCTCACGATGCCATTTGGCGCGGTTAATTTTTTGGACTAAAATTACAAAGTTGAGATTCCAACATGGCTACACGATTTGACAAATTTACCGTCAAGGCTCAGGAAGCCTTGCAAGCGACGCAGGACGTTGCCGGACGCTTCGGCAACCAGCAGATGGAGCCCGTCCATCTTCTATTCGCGCTGGCCGAGCAACCGGAGGGAATTGTTCCTGCGATTCTCGCTCGCCTGGGCGTTACTCCTTCCAGCGTCATTCAGGAAGTTGAGCGAGCCATTGAAAGTCTTCCCAAGGTAGGCGGATCAACGGACCATTTCCTCTCCCCCGCCCTGAAGGAAATATTCGAGCAGGCGTTCAAAGAGACAGGCCAATTTAAGGATGAGTTCGTTTCCACCGAACATTTGCTGCTAGCTCTGGCGCGCAAGCCGCGCGAAGCCGCCGGCAAGATACTCGCAAAGCTCGGCGTGACGCATGACGCCATCCTGAAAGCCCTCAAGGACGTCCGCGGCACGCAGCGCGTGACCGACCAGAATCCAGAAGCGAAATTCCAGGCGCTGGAGAAATACGCGCGCGACCTCACCGATCTCGCCCGCCGCGGCAAACTCGATCCGGTAATAGGACGTGACGAAGAAGTTCGGCGCGTGATTCAGGTTCTCTCGCGAAGGACCAAGAATAATCCCGTCCTGATTGGCGAACCCGGCGTGGGAAAGACGGCCATTGTTGAAGGCATTGCCCAACGAATTGTGGCTGGCGATGTTCCTGAGTCCTTGAAATCCAAGCGCATCGTCGCATTGGATCTCGGCGCAATGGTGGCGGGCTCCAAGTATCGCGGCGAATTCGAGGACCGTCTCAAAGCCGTTTTGAAGGAAATCGAGGAGTCGAGCGGGGAAATCATTCTTTTCATCGACGAACTGCACACCCTGGTGGGCGCCGGAGCCGCCGAAGGTTCCATGGACGCCTCCAACATGCTCAAGCCGGCTCTTGCCCGCGGAGACTTGCGTTGCATCGGCGCCACTACTCTCAACGAATACAAAAAGCATATTGAAAAAGATGCGGCTCTCGAGCGGCGCTTTCAGCCCGTCCTGGTGGGCCAGCCGACGGTCGAGGACACCATCGCCATCCTGCGCGGATTAAAGGAAAAGTACGAAGTGCATCACGGCGTGCGCATCAAGGATTCGGCAATCGTCGCCGCCGCCGTGCTCTCCAATCGATATATCGCCGACCGCTTTTTGCCCGACAAGGCCATTGATTTGATTGATGAGGCCGCCTCCAGCCTGCGCATTGAAATCGACTCAATGCCCGCGGAGGTCGATCAGATCGAGCGCCGCATCACTCAGCTTGAGATCGAACGTCAGGCTTTGAAAAAAGAGGACGATCCCGCCTCAGTCGAGCGCCTGAAGAAACTCGAGCGGGAACTCGCCGGGCTTAAAGAAAAGTCCAGCCAGTTGAAGCTGCGTTGGAATGCGGAAAAGGAAATCATCACCAGCATCCGGCAGCTCAAGAGCGAAATCGAGCAAGCCAAGGGTGAAGAACAACGTGTGACTCGCGAGGGCGACTTGAACAAAGCCGCCGAGATCCGCTACGGGAAACTGGTGGAACTGGAAAAACGGCTCGTGGCCGCCAACGCCAAGCTCGAACAGGCGCAGCAGGCCGGCCGCATGCTCAAAGAAGAGGTGGACGAGGAAGACGTGGCGCGCGTGGTTTCCAAATGGACGGGCATTCCGGTTTCCAAAATGCTTGAAGGCGAAATGGCCAAGCTGGTCAAGATGGAAGACCGCTTGCGCATGCGCGTAGTGGGCCAGGACGACGCTCTGCGCCTGGTGGCCAACGCGGTGCGCCGGAGCAGGGCAGGGCTTTCCGATCTCAACCGCCCAATAGGCTCATTCCTTTTCCTCGGGCCAACGGGCGTGGGCAAGACGGAATTGGCGCGCGCTCTGGCCGAATTCCTTTTTGATGACGAGCACGCCATGCTGCGCATCGACATGTCCGAATACATGGAGAAGCACGCCGTGGCCCGCCTGATCGGCGCGCCTCCGGGCTATGTTGGTTATGAGGAAGGCGGGCAGCTTACCGAGCTCGTGCGCCGCCGTCCCTACGCGGTGATCCTGTTTGACGAAATCGAAAAGGCGCACCCGGACGTTTTCAATATCCTGCTGCAAATTCTCGACGACGGCCGGCTGACCGACGGGAAAGGCCGCACCATTGATTTCAAAAACGCGGTGGTCATCATGACGTCGAACATCGCCAGCCACGAAATTCATGAGGCCATGGGCGGTAGCGCCGGTAGCGCCGGGCTTCAGCCCGGCAACGGCAAGGTCTCTGAAGACCTGCGGAAGAAAATTCATTCGACGCTGCTTCAGCACTTCCGCCCCGAATTCATCAACCGGATTGATGAAATTGTAATTTTCAATTCCCTGGGCAAAGACCAGATCTCCCGGATCGTGGAACTACAGCTTGCTCACCTCAAGAAACTCCTGGCGGAACGTAAGATCGAAATTCAATTGACCGACAAGGCGCGTGAGTTGTTGTTCCGCGAAGGCTACGACCCGCAATTCGGCGCACGGCCCCTCAAGCGCGCCATCCAGCGCCTGATTCAGGACCCCCTGGCGCTCAAGCTTCTCGATGGCGACGTGCAAGCAGGAGATTCGCTGGCCGTGGACGCCGACTTGAAAAAGGGCGAAATGAAATTCGAGCATCAAGGGGCGAAAGTTGCGCGTAAATGACTGCTTGGCTCGGCGTGACCGCGCACCCTTGCAAATTCCGTCGCATCTAGTTTTAGAGTAGATGATTCAGGCTGGGCAACTATGTGGAATAACCTGAAGACGACTTTCCTAATGGCAGCGATGACCGGGCTTCTTCTTGCTGTGGGCGAGCTCTGGGGCGGGCAATCGGGCCTGATTTTCGCCTTCGTCGTGGCGGCGGTCATGAATATGGTCAGTTATTTTTATTCGGACAAGATTGCCATTGCCACCAGCGGAGCGCAGCCTATCGGTCGCGATGAAGGACCGCGCATTTACCAGATTGTGGAGCGGCTGGCGGCCAAGGCGAATGTCCCCGTGCCCAAGATTTACATGATCCCCACCGAATCGCCCAATGCCTTTGCCACCGGCCGCAATCCCAGCCACGCCTCGGTGGCGGTCACGCACGGCATCCTGGAGTTGTGCACGGACGAAGAGATTGAAGGCGTGTTGGCGCACGAGCTCGGTCACGTCAAGAACCGCGACATTCTCACCAGCGCCGTGGTGGCCACCATGGCGGGCGCCATCACTTTGATCGCCCGAATGATTTATTGGGGAGAATTGTTTGGAGGATTCGGCGGAAGCGGCAATGACGAAAATCGTGGCGGGGTGTTTTCCGCCCTGGCCATGATAATTCTGGCGCCGCTGGCCGCCACACTGATCCAACTGGCCATTTCGCGCTCGCGCGAATACGAAGCCGACCACACCGGCGCGGAAATCACCGGCAACCCGCAGGGACTGGCGAGCGCGCTCAACAAAATCGACCAGTGGTCCAAGCGCGTGCCCATGCAGGTTTCGCCCTCCATGGCGCACCTCTACTGCGCCCAACCCCTGACGGGCGGCGAATTCATGACCAGCCTTTTTTCCACTCACCCGCCCATCTCGAAGCGTATCGAACGGCTGATCGGACGCGATTTCGTTTAACGTAAAAGCGTTCGTGCTCAATAGCGTTGAATGACTGCCCCACCGCCCTGCCTTATTTCCTGCTGGTTCCACATGACTCGCTTCCCTTTAACCAAGTGGATTAAATTTAAAATGCCGATCCCAAATTGCGGCTTCGGCGTTGCATAAAAGCCAAACGGGACCACCGCGGGAAACCCAAGGAAATGTCCTAATTTTGCTGGGAGCGCGGGCGTCTCGCCCGCAATCAAATGCCCAAGAAAAAGCGGGCGAGACGCCCGCGCTCCCAGCGGCGCAAATTAGGACACTACCAATTCCGAACTGGGCTTGCCTCAGGACAAGGTGTGATAGTATCAAACCGATCGCAGTTCCCACACAATCGGGTCCATGGAGACGGCCATTAACGACATTCCTTCCTTGAACCACGCAAAACCGCGCGCCGGCGCCATGACTTACTTCGGCGTATTTATCGTGACCATGGTCACGCTGATGTACGAAATCCTTTTGACGCGCATTTTCAGCGTGACCATGTGGTATCACTTCGCCTTCATGGCGATTTCCATCGCCATGTTTGGAATGACCCTGGGCGGGCTGGTGGTTTGCTTGCACCCCGCTTATTCAGGGCATGACCAAGTCAACCAGCAAATGGGGCGCAGCTCCTTCCTCTTCGCAGTTTGGATGGTCCTCGGGATTTTGACCCACGTTTTCGTCCCTTTCCATACGGGAACCACAATCCTGGGCCTTGCGTCGATGTCGATCACGTTTGCGTCCCTTTCCGTGGCATTCATTTACTCCGGAATATTCGTCTGCCTGGCGCTCACCAGGTTTCCGCAACAGGTCAGCCGGATTTACGCGGCCGATCTCGCCGGTGCGGCCACGGGATGCGTTCTGCTTTGGTTGGTCTTTAAAGTGACCGACGGCCTGAGCGCGGTTTTTTTTGCCGCCCTGCTTGCCGCCCTGGCTTCCCTGTTGTTTTCTTGGGCGGGCCAGCAAGGGAAAACCCGCCGACAGGCGCTCACCTTCAGCGCGCTTATGGCCGCAGTGGTGATTGCCAACACAGTCTCCGCGCGCCGGGGCAGTCCTTTCCTCGACCTGATTTGGGTGAAGGGACAAACGGAAGGGACGCCCATTTATGAAAAGTGGAATTCATTTTCGCGTTTAACAGTTTATGGCGATCTCGATTTGCCGATGAGTCCCATCACCGAGGGCATCAGCCCCGCTTATCCCACTGACACGGCGGTCTGGGCCCTCCATCTGAAGATTGACGCGGCGGCGGAAACCACTTTGACGTCTTTTGCCGGAGACTACAAAGTGGTGGATTACTTGAAATATGACGTCAAAGAGATTGTTTACCACTTGGCGCAAAAATCAAAGGTTCTCATTGTGGGGGCGGGAGGGGGAAGGGACATCCTCTCCGCCCTGTCCATGGGAGAGCAATCCGTCCGGGCCGTGGAAATCAACGCGGATATCCTTGCCACGGTGAATGGAAAGTTCGGTGAATATACCGGCCACCTCGACCGCGACTCCCGGGTTACTTTCGTGAATGATGAAGCCCGAAGCTACCTCGCCCGATTGCAAGATAAGTTCGATGTCATTCAAATCTCGTTCATTGATACCTGGGCGGCGACCGCGGCGGGGGCATTCTCCCTTTCTGAAAACGGCTTGTACACCATCGAAGCGTGGAAGCTATTCCTCTCGCGACTCACGGATCGCGGTGTGCTTTCAATTTCGCGATGGTTTACTCCGGGAAGGCCGGAGGAAGTGTACCGGCTAATTTCCCTGGGATCAGCCACGCTCCAGAACGTGGGCATTACCGACCCGCGCCAACACATGATCCTGGTGCGAAATGCCTGGGGGCAGACCGAATGGGGAGACACGGGCGGGGCTGCCACGTTGTTGATCAGCCGGGCCCCATTCACCGCCGCCGATCTTGACCAAATCGAGAAAGTGGCCAAGCAATTAAGATTCACTATTGTTGTGAGCCCGCGTGTTGCCGGGGACGCCGTATTCTCAGCTCTTGCCTCAGGGAATGATTTCGAGAAAGCTAATCACGAAATCCAGTTGGATATGAGCCCACCCACCGACAACCGTCCGTTCTTTTTCCAAATGGGGAGATGGCGCGATATGTTTCGCGCCCCTTGGACCCCAAGGGTTATCAACCGGGGCACAGACGCATCGCGCCTGCTGGGGAGCATGCTAGTGATCATTACCAGTCTGACCGTACTCTGTATTTTGCTGCCTCTCAAGCGATCGGCGAAAAAGCTGGAGCTTCAAGGCACATGGCCTCATGTGATCTACTTCAGCGCCATCGGGCTGGGCTTTATGCTGATTGAAGTTTCACAAATGCAACGCCTGATTATCTTCCTGGGTCATCCCACCTATGCACTCTCCGTGGTGCTTTTTACCTTGCTCCTCTCCAGCGGAATGGGGAGCTTCACCACACATCGAATCGGCGGGACCAGCCTGAGACGGGATGGATTGGTCCGTTTGGGGTTGTTGCTGGTGACGCTTTGGGTAGCCGGCATGCTGACCATTCGCTTGCTGGTGGCTTTTCAGGACGCAGAAACGCCGAAGCGAATTTTGGTCGGAGTGGGAATTCTTTTTCCTCTTGGATTCTTGATGGGCATGGCTTTCCCTTTGGGAATGAACTCCGCCTCCGGCGCCGGACCGGCCTTGACGCCGTGGCTCTGGGGAATCAATGGCGCCACTTCCGTGTGCGCTTCAGTGCTGGCCGTGGTCATATCCATGTATGCGGGAATTTCCTCGGCGTATTGGACCGGCACGGCATGCTATGCTGTGGCCCTGATTGCTTTTTTCCCATGCAGCCGGTGGGGGCATGGATTGACCGCCAAAGCCCCGGAAGAATTGAAAACAGTAACGACTGAAGCCCGGTAGTCTTTTTCCGAACTTACCTGGATCTTTTTTTCTCGCGTCGATGGCATACTTGGGCGCCATCCAAGCTCATGCGTTGCGCCGATGGCGCCGATAGATGTATAGGCGTGGTATAAGTTACGCAAACCAGCCTGCGACCTTGGCCAGGCGCCTCACGGGGGGGTTGGAAGCTATGAAAATTATGGTGGTTGACGATCAGCCGGAAGTTCTGGGCTCAATCAAGACGATGCTCGAGCCGCTCCAGTGCGAGGTGCTGGCATTTGCAGACAGCCGTGAGGCGGCGAGGTTGATCAAGACCCAAAGCTTTGACGCGGTTTTTCTGGACGCAGTCATGCCTCATATGGATGGATTCGAGCTGACCGAAATTGTCCGATCCTCGACACAAAACAGCAAGGTCCCCATTGTATTGCTGACCTGCTCTGACGACATTCACTCCATGCGGCGCGGTTTTAAGGCGGGAGCCAATTACTTTCTAGGAAAGCCGGTTACCCCGGAGCGTGTCTGCACCTTATTCAATGCCGTGCTTGGCCCCATGTTGAGCCAAAGAAGAAAGTACGCGCGGCTGCCTTTCCAGACCACGGTCACATGTTCTTACGGTCCGCATGGCGAAAATTCGTTCCTTGCCAGGAGCTTAAATATTGGCGAGGGCGGGATGTCCCTGCAATCCGCTGCCGGACTGAAAATCGGCAAGTCCGTGAACCTCGTTTTTTCATTGCCCTCGACAGACCGGCAGCTTCGGTTGGTGGCTAAAGTTCACCGCTTTACCCAGCCCGATCGCTACGGGGTGGAATTTGTCCAGCCTTCAGAAGCCGACCAGGAAGCTATTCGCGGCTACATTGCGGGGGAAGTCCTGGCCTAAGAACGGCGCCAAGTCTGAACCCCGACCCTGCTATCGTCGCTTCCTTTTTTTAAGCTCTGCAATGGATTTGGGGCGCGTTGCGATCAATCCGATCTCGCTCCGCTGGCACCAGCTTGACTTCGCGTCATCCAGAATGACAAAGTGTGGTTGGAACGAGTTTAAGCGAGCCAACCTCGTAACCAACCGGGAGAATACCGCCGAGCACCATGGCAGGCATGGCGTTTGAAGAATTTTTCGCTGCAAATCGCCGCCAGCTTGATGAACTTTATCAAGCCTCCGGAGCGTCGCACTGGTCCGTTTCAATCGAGGACTTCGCTGAAGCCGCATGGAAAGGCATCGCCGCGGCTGCGGCCGACGAACCCGCCGAGATCCCCAAACTCCTTTCCGGTCTTCGCTCGGACGACCTTGCGCTGGCGCTCGGCTGTGCGCGGGGGAATGAGAAGGCGTGGGATACATTCTGCTCGAAGTTTCGCTCCATCCTTTACGACGCCGCTTATGCCATCGCCCATGAGGAATCGCAAGCGCGCGAGCTGGCCGATTCCCTCCTGGCGGAGCTTTACGGTATCGATTCCACCTCTCCCGACAGGCGTTCCCGCTTTGCTTATTTTCACGGTCGCAGCAGTTTGAAAACGTGGCTGCGCGCCGTCATCCAGCAGAGATTCGTGGACGAATACCGGCGCGGCAGCCGCCTTGTCCCAATGCCCGAAGACCCTCCCGAGGTGGCTGAAACCAAAACCTCGGTTTCGGAGGAGGACGATCGCCGTTATGCCGAGTGCCTTGGCGATGCCGTGGAAGCTTCACTGAAGGAGGTCCCTCCCGATGAAAAGCTCTTGCTTGGGTATTACTACGTCCAGGAATTGACCCTTAAGCAGATTGGGCGGCTTACCAGCGAGCATGAGGCTACGATTTCCCGCCACCTGGAGGCAATCAGGAAGAAACTGCGCAAGCGCATTGAAGCCTACCTGCGAAATGTCCGGAAATTGAGCGCCTTCGAACTGGACCGCTGCCTTGATTTTGCTTCACGCGGTGTCATTATGAACATGGAGAGGGTTTTGAAACCAAAATAATATTTGCAATGGAAGGTGAATTGGTCGTTCTAATCATTGGATAGGTTTTTGGGACAAGAAGGCTGGAATAAAATTCGCGATGGCCGCGCGAATGAGTAGTCCCGGTTGGTTAGACGAGAGCTTGCCATGAAGAACAATTCGGCACGCAACAATGCGGTGGACAAATTTGTGGAGGCCAAGCTTCGCTCCGGACTCAACCCAGGCGGCACGAGCTGCCTGGAGCCGGAAATCCTGGCCGCCTACGTTGAGCGCACCCTTACCTCGCGCGAGCGCGCCAACTGTGAGCTCCACGTTGCTTCTTGCGCGCGCTGCCAGGAGCAAGTGGCCACCTTGGTCCGGTTGAGCGAAGCCGATGAGGCCTCGGTTATTCAAACCAAAACCGCGAGGAGCGCACCAGCCGCAGGATTCAATTGGTTCCGCTGGGCCTGGGCCGGGCCCGCTTTGGCAGCCATGCTGGTGATGGCAATTTATTTCCGCGGTCCATTCCGCAACGATATTAAACAGATGCCCGGGCCCGAAATCAAAATTCAAAATCCCGTGGCGCCCAAATCGGCCAATTCCCCCGCCGCGCCTGAGGTGACAACAAACGGAGAGCGACAACCCGTCGCATCCGGATCTGCCCATGGTCCAAAGGGTCAACGGGCAGAGAATAAGACGCTTGATATGGAACGGCGCGCTGGCGCCACAGCCGGTAGGCCTGGAGGCCCACAGACTGAATCGCCACGCGCAACCGTTCAAGACTGGATTACGGCCCCCAAGGAACCTGCCATTAGAGTGCAGAACCAGGTGGTGGAACAGGCGCAACAGTCCACGACTCCGGCCGCGCCGGCACCGCCGGCCTCGGCAGCTAATCAAGTTGCCCCTGCCCGGCAGGGCGACATGGCCACGCCGTCGGTGCGAGCAGACCTGGCGAAAAAGGACGAGCGCCGGCAGAGCGCGGGCGGGGGCGGCAGTACGCCCTCGGGCGCTGTCGGAGGGATCATTTCCAGAACGCCTTCCAACAATTCATCTGCCAGCGGATCGTCAGGCAATCTCGCGGCAGTCGGCCGAAACGGCAAAGCAGTCTCTCCCCAGCCCGCCACAAATACCTCGAACGAAAAAACCCGTCCCAGTAAAGCTGCACTGTATGACGATGGCAAAGCAAAGAAAGAAGAGCAGAAAAGTGATACAGACAGCGCCGTGCTCCGCGAAAATGAGCGCGACAAACAGCAGACCACACAAAGCGTGTCAGTTAGTTCGGCCCCTGAGCAATTGATGGTCACGTCGGAAGTGGCAGCGCCCCAGTGGCGAGTAGGCCGTCACGGGCGGATCCAGAAACTCGACGCCAAGGGAAAATGGAAGAAGCAGAGGAGCGGCGTGCACGCCGACCTTTTTGCTGTCGCATTCTCCAGCCCTGATGCCGGCTGGGCGGTCGGCCAAGGTGGCGCCATTCTACGAACCACAGACGGCGGGGCCACTTGGAACCAACTCCCCAGCCCCACCACGGAAGACCTTGTCCAAATCAAAGCAGCCAGCGAGCAAGCGGCAACCATGGTGACCCGCGGCGGCCAGTCCTTCACCACCACCAACGGCGGCGCCACTTGGAACTCCGTCGGACGTTGAATCCGGACATAGGGATTCAGTTACCTCTGGCCTCTCTCTTTGAAGAATTCTACCGTGTACGTACAATTATATTGACAACAATCGGTTCAAGAATATACTCTGAAAAGGTCGGAGCGTATGCGCTTCGAATGGGAAGAGGACAAAAATCGGAAGAACTTGCGGAAACACGATGTTCGTTTCGAAACCACAGTTCTTGCGTTCGACGATCGCTTTGCCGTGACGCAGCGTGACACTGCCTCAGACGATGAAGAACGATGGATTACGGTTGGAGCCATCGGCCCCGGTTCGATACTTCTAATCGTACATACGTACCATGAAAAAGAAAACGAAGAGATTATTCGGATTATCTCGGCTCGGGCCGCCGAGTCCCACGAAAGGAGGGCCTAAGCGCAAACTCACCCGGGAGCAGAAGCGGGACATCGCCGCCATCGCCAGAAAAAGGGACGAGGAAATTGATTTTTCCGACGCTCCCCCGGTGCTCGATTGGACCGGTGCTGAAATCGGCAAATTCTATCGGCCGATGAAGAAGCCGGTCACCATGCGCCTCGATTCCGACATCATCGATTGGCTCAAATCCGGCGGCCGGGGTTATCAAACCAGAGCCAATTGGCTATTGCGGCACGCCATGCTTCACCATGCCAAGCAAAAGCGCGCTGCCAGGCGGGAAATGATTTCCCGCCTGAGTGCGGGCAGGCAGAGGAAGGGAAGCATTTCTTAGCAGGGGCAGTGAAGGCCGCCGGCATTCCGGCCATCGGCTATACCTCTCCGATGTGGTATGGGTCTGGATCGTCAATGGAACGCGACGACCAATGTTAGAATAAACGTGGATAGGTCCACGTCATGCCGCGTCGTCCCGACCTTTACTCCCGATGGTTGACAGAGGTGCGAAAAAACCGCTATTTCCACGCCGGGGAGCGCGTGGGGGTGGCAGTTTCGGGCGGGCCCGATTCCATCCTCCTATTCAACTTCATGCATCAATCGGCTGGTGCGCTGGGGCTGACTATTGCCGCCGTTCATTTCAATCACCATCTTCGAGGGGCGGAATCAGACGCCGACGAGCAATTTGTGCGCGAGCGAGCCCACGAGTTTGGAGTGGCTTGGCTGCGCGGCGAAGCGGATGTTGCCCGCGCGGCGCGCGAGAGCCGGCGCAATCTCGAAGCCACCGCGCGCGATCTCCGCTACCGGTTTTTCAATTCTTTGGTCAGCCAGGGAAAACTGGACAAGGTGGTGACCGCGCACACCGCGAACGACCAGGCGGAAACGGTGCTGCTCAGGCTAATGCGCGGAACGGGCGCCAGGGGTCTGGGGGGAATATATCCCGTGCTTGATGGGAAGATTTTCCGGCCCTTCCTGGGTGTGACGCGAAACGAAGTAGAGATGGAGATTGAGAAGCGAAAGCTGGAGTTCCGCGTCGATTCCTCCAACCTCAATCCAAAGCTCCGCCGGAATAAAGTGCGAAGGGAACTTCTTCCACTCCTTCAAAAGGAATACAACCCGGAAATCATCAAACTGCTCAAGGAGCTTTCAGACCGCTCCCGAGACGACGAAGAAGCCCTGGAACTCTTGGCCTACGAACGCGGGCATCCATGGCGGGTTCGCGAGGGGCGCGAAGAAAGAATTCCCTCGCGTGCGCTCACTGAGTTCCCAGTCGCAGTGGGGCGGCGCGTTCTGCGCCAAATGATTTTGTCGGCGCGCGGCCATCTGAAAGGGATCACATTTCAACACATTGAAGCGCTTCGCCGATTTGCACTCGATGCCCAGGGCAGCAGGAAGCTGGTGATGCCGGGCGGCTGGGAGGCCCGCAAGGAATTTGACTGGTTTATTTTCGGCCCCGCTCCCGCTGGCCGGATTCACGAGGATTATTCCTTCCCAGTGAACGTGCCGGGGGAGATTGCGGTCCCCCAGCTTGGCCTGAATTTCCGTTTTGAAATTATTGAACCCGCGAGGCCCCCAAAGGCGTATAATGATTCGGAGCGGGTGGGTTTGGACCCACGCAAAATTTCAGGGCCTCTGGTCTTACGCAACTGGCGGGCGGGCGACAAGTTTTGGAATTCGGGAGGCCGGCGCCCCCGCAATGTGAAGACTTATTTTTCCCGGCACAAAGTTCCTCCTGGCCAGAGGAAGTCGTGGCCGGTGCTGGCTTGCGGAAATGAGATCATCTGGATTAAGGATTTCCCTCCGGCAAACGGCCTGGGGGCTTCAACGGGCGAGAGTCAAGTTTTGATCCGGGTGGACAAAACCAGTTCCGAAAGATTAGGATGCGGGTCGAAATGAAAAAGCTCCAGCGACGGGCCGTAAGAAAATCCCGAACCCCCAAGCTCACTCCCAAAGCAGCCGCCACCAAGGCCCGGGTGACTCCCGACGGGAATCACCTGCGCGTTATCTTCACCGAGAAACAAATCAGGAAGCGTGTAAGTGAGTTGGCCGCTCAGGTCAATCGGGACTCGCAGGGGAAAACCCTGCATGTGATCGGAATCCTGGAGAACTGCTTCCTGTTCATGGCCGATCTGGTACGCGACCTCACCGTACCCGTGATCTGCCATTTTCTGAAAGCCGAAACCACCGATTCATCTTCGGGCGGGGTATCGGTGCGCGAAATTGTATACACTCCCAGGGTGGAAGTGGGCGGCAAAGACGTCCTGCTGGTGGATGGCATTCTTCAGTCGGGCGTGACCATTGACCATCTGGTTCGGGTCATGCAATCGCAGCAAGCCAATTCTGTGCGTATTGCCGAGTTGATTGAAAAGACCGACGAAAAAAAAGTAGATGTGGCGACGGCTTATGTCGGTTTTAAGACTCAGGAGAAGTTCCTGGTGGGCTATGGGCTGGGGTTCCAGGACAAATACCGGAACCTCCCGCATATCTCCACCCTGACTTAGCGGAAAATAATGGAGGGACGAAATAGGACTTGGCAGCATCTAATCGAGTGAAGCCCGAGGAAGCCAGGCAAGGGCCTGATGGGCGTATTTGGGCCGGGGAGAAAATTCGGTGAACTCAGCAGTCAAAAATATTATCTTCTGGGTGTTGATGGTGGCTCTCACCGTGCTGGTTTGGGCGGTGGTGAAGAGCAACACCGTTGACCACGTTGCGGACCTTACTTTTACCGGCTTCATGACTGAAGTCAACAATGGCAACGTCAAAGACGTGACTATTGTTGGGACAGACGCCACCGGAACGCTCAAGAAAGACAACGGCAAATTTAAGACAACCATTCCCGCCAATTATCCCGACCTCTATAAGACTTTGCAGGACAAAAGCGTTAACACCACGCTCAAAGACAATAGCGGAAGCAACTGGATCACCTGGGTAGTCAACGGACTTCCCATGATCGTGCTGTTGGGCCTCTGGATTTTCTTCATGCGCCAGATGCAGAGCGGGGGCAATAAGGCGCTCTCATTCGGAAAGAGCCGGGCTAAATTGCTTTCCAGCCAGCAGAAGAAGGTCACCTTTAAAGACGTTGCGGGCGTGGATGAAGCCAAGGAAGAGCTGCACGAAATCATCGAATTTCTGCGTGAGCCTCAAAAATTTCAAAAGCTGGGCGGACGCATCCCCAAAGGTGTCCTGCTGGTGGGACCTCCGGGTACGGGGAAAACGCTTCTGGCACGGGCGATTGCCGGCGAAGCCAATGTGCCCTTCTTTTCCATCTCGGGCTCGGACTTTGTGGAAATGTTTGTTGGGGTGGGCGCCTCCCGGGTTCGCGACTTGTTTGAGCAAGGCAAGAAGAACGCGCCATGCATCGTATTTATCGACGAAATTGACGCTGTGGGCCGCCACCGCGGCGCAGGACTCGGCGGCGGGCACGACGAGCGCGAACAGACCCTGAATCAATTGCTGGTGGAAATGGACGGTTTCGAATCCAACGAGGGTGTCATCCTGATTGCCGCCAGCAACCGCCCTGACGTGCTCGATCCCGCGCTGCTTCGGCCCGGACGGTTTGACCGCCGCGTGGTGGTGCCTCTCCCCGATGTGGGCGGGCGCGAAGGCATCTTAAAAGTTCACAGCAAGAAGATTCCGCTTTCCGAAGATGTTGACCTATCCGTCCTGGCGCGGGGCACCCCCGGATTTTCCGGCGCCGATCTTGCCAACCTCGTCAACGAGGCGGCGTTGCTGGCCGCGGGCCAGGGCCGAAAGCAAGTGGTGATGGCGGACTTTGAGTCTTCCAAAGACAAAGTGATGATGGGCAAGGAACGCCGGTCGCTCATCCTTTCCGAGGACGAGAAGAAAACCACTGCTTATCACGAGGCCGGGCACGCGCTGGTGGCCGCCAAGGTTCCCTTTGCCGACCCGCTCCACAAAGTAACCATCATCCCCCGAGGCATGGCCCTGGGTGTGACCATGCAATTGCCCCTCGACGACAAACATAACTACTCCAAAGACTATCTCGAGTCGCGCCTGGCGATTTCAATGGGTGGGCGCGTGGCGGAAGAAATTTTCTTGAATCAAATTACCACCGGGGCCAGCAATGACATCGAGCGCGCCACGGAAATTGCGCGGCGTATGGTGTGCGAATTCGGCATGTCCGATCTCGGACCTCTGGCTTTCGGCAAGAACGAGCAGGAGATTTTCCTCGGACGCGACCTGGCCACCCACCGCGATTTCAGCGAAGATACCGCCATCAAGATCGACCAGGAAGTAAAAAAATTCATGATGACGGCTTATCAGCGCGCCAAGGATGCGATTGAATCAAACCGCGAGGCGTTGATCCGAATTGCGGAAGCGCTGCTGGTGCGCGAAGTCCTTGATGCCATCGAAGTCAATCTGTTGATCGAAGGTCGGGCCCTGCCCGAAAAGGTCCGCCCCGAACCGCCCGGCGAAACCACCCAGGTGCTTAAACCCCAACCCTCTCCCAAAGTCCCCGGACGCGAGCGCCCCCAACCGGCGTAGCGCGCCTTTGCGACTTCCAATTCATATGTAGCTCGGGTGTCCCCACCCGAGCTTGATTTTCGGAAACGCGGGTATCGCCACCCGCGTTCTTGTGAATTAATCGCGGGCGAGGACGCCCATACTTGGGGCCCCGCCCCGCGCTACAACTGGGCAATTTGAGTCTGCGGGGTACGACGACGCGACAATTCAAATCACGGACGCGTCCAGCACCTCGCGCACTTTCCGGGCCAGCACGTCAGGCGTGAAAGGTTTTTGGAGGAATGGGGTTCCGGGCTGCAAGACGCCGTGATAGAGGATGGCGCCATCGGTATAGCCCGACATGTAGAGAACTTTGGTATTCGGACGTAACACCTTCAGTTTCTCCGCCAAATCCGGGCCGTTCATTTGCGGCATTACCACGTCGGTCAGGAGTAAATGGATGGGTCCGTCAAATTGCTGGCAAGTGGCCCATGCCTTGAGGGGGCGATTCGAATCCAGCACCTTGTACCCGCCCGCTTCCAGGATCCCGCGCACCAATGACCGCACCCCGTCCTCGTCTTCAACCAACAGGACCGTTTCTGAACCGTGAGGCGTTGCAGCGTGTACTTCAACGGAATGCGCCGCCTCTTTAATTTCCTCCGCCCGAGGCAGGTATACCTTGAATGAAGTCCCGTGGCCGGGCTCGCTGTAAACCCATATGTATCCTTCGCACTGTTTAACAATCCCATAAACCGTGGCCAGTCCAAGGCCCGTTCCCTTGCCTTTCTCCTTGGTGGTAAAAAAGGGCTCGAAAATGTGAGCCATGGTCCGGGTATCCATGCCGGTTCCCGTGTCACTCACGGCCAGCATCACATAGTGGCCCGGTTTGACCGCCGCGTGGATTTGAGCGTAGGCCTGGTCCAGATAGATATCTGATGTTTCGATGAGGAGCTTGCCGCCCTGGGGCATCGCGTCGCGCGAGTTGACGGCAAGATTGATGATCACTTGCTCGATCTGGCTGGCATCGACTTTAACGGGGCTGAGGCCGGCGGGGAGCAGAGTGACCAATTCAATGTCCTCGCCGATCAGCCGGCGCAACATCTTCTCCGTGTTGGCCACAATGGCGTTCAAGTCCAGTACTTCAAGCACCAGCGCCTGCCGCCGGCTGAAAGCCAGCAGCCGCCGGGTAAGCGCGGCAGCACGCTCTCCCGCGCTCTGAATCTGGCCCACGAATTCCCGATGCGGGTCCCCGGGGGCCAGACTTTCCAGCAGTAACTGGGTATAGCCCGTGATGATGGTCAGAAGGTTGTTAAAATCATGGGCCACGCCCCCGGCCAGCCGCCCCACCGCTTCCATCTTTTGCGCCTGCCGAAATTCCTCTTCCAATTGTTTCTTTTCTGTAATGTCAACAATCACCCCGCGAAGCTGGCGCGCCTTGCCGCTGGGGTCGCGCACCACGCGGATGATGTCCCGCAGCCACACCACGCGATTTTCCGCTGCCAGCGCCCGGTATTCGATGTCGTAATCCTTATTCTCCGCTACAGCCGTTTGCCACTGCCCGATGACGCGGTCGCGATCCTCCGCAAAAATGTGATCCTTCCAGAAATCGGCGCTGCTCAGCCAATCTTCCACCGGGAAACCAAGGACGCGCTCCGCCTGCTGACTCACAAATGTGATTCGAAACGAAGGGACGTCCATCTCCCACACGATCGCCTTCAGATCCTGCACGAGGTCGCGAAACCGCATGGCCAATTCCTGCGCGGCATAGCGCAAGTCCTCGCTCCGCGACAGGTCTTTGAATGTGCTTTCAATTCTCGCTTCCAAGTCCCCTTGAATTTCGTGGAGATGGCTGATCTTCTGCTTGTGTCGCCGGACTTCCTGAGCGAGATAGCCGCATAATATCGCGGTAATAAAAAAGAGCGGGACGCGCAGCAAGGCGTCAGCGCCCCCCAACAATTCTTCGCCGCGGGTGAGCCGCAGCCAGAAATAAAGGGCTGAGGATGCAATGGCAATGCCCACACTCTTGGCCACGGTTTCTCCGAGCGTCGCCATCAAGACAGTGAGATAGAGAATCAGGAGGGATTCGGTTCGAAATCCTGACACAAAATAGAGGACGATGGAGAGGCCCCCAAGGTCGAGAAAGAAAACCGCATAGACCAGGCGTGGGTCTTCAAACCAGGACGCGGGCAGGACCACAATGATGAGATTGGAAACAAGATAAGCGGTGCCCAGCGCCCACAACGAGGGAGAAACCAGCTCGTGGTGAAAAATCAGAAGGGACAGAATGACAAGGGAAAAGGCGCCTCGCAATTTGAAGAAGACCGAGCGCACTGGTTGAGTTTCTGCCATGGTCCTTCGGTCAAATCGCGAGGAGAGGATAGCTTTAATGGCCCGGCTGTGTAAAGTTCACAATTCGCCGCCTCAGATTCAAAATAGGACCCGCGCGAAAATACTTCCAGCCGCAATAAAGATATCAAGCTTTCGTCCGTTCCACTCAGTCAATTTAATGGCGCCGTTTGATGATGGATAAGGGTCGGGGACAAGGTGCCGTGGGCGTAACCGCACGCCGCACGAGGCACAGCCATCTCAAGTGGCTGGAGTTATTGGGTACACAGCGATTTGATATAGCCCTTCAATGCTGGATGGTGATGCCGGCAAGATCCGCCTCGTAGCCTTCATCCTGGGCAACAGTTTGGGCCGCTTGACGGAGCGTCTGCTCGTCGGCGTTGGCAGGCATATCTTGATGGCGGCGAATTACTTCTTCTCCAGATTGAATCCGAATCACCCAGTTGTTTTTGGTTTTATCGAAAGACACTTCAATACTGTCCGCGCGCATAAATCCCTCCTTGCTCAATATACCCCTCAAGCCTTCAAGAGTCCATTTGGTCATGCAAAAAAAACGAGGTCAAGCAGATCGACAGCCGAGGGCAAAAACCCGCTTGGAAGGTCCGGCACTCATCCTTCATAATCTCAACACCTAATGACCGGGGGTCATCCGAATGATTCACGAGGGGGCTGCTCATGAAACTGTTTGTAGCTGAGTTGGTGGGGACCATGCTTCTGATTCTGCTCGGAGACGGAGTGGTGGCGGGCGTGCTTTTGAAAAAGTCGAAGGCGGAAAACTCCGGCTGGATCGTGATCACCACAGGTTGGGCGCTGGCGGTGGCCATGGCGGTATACGCCGTGGGACGCATCAGTGGCGCGCACATCAATCCCGCCGTTACTCTGGGTCTGGCGGTAACCGGAAGGCTTGCCTGGGCCGACGTGCCGCAATACATCGGCGGCCAGATGATTGGCGCTTTTCTTGGGGCTGTGCTGGTATGGCTGGCCTACCTGCCGCACTGGCGCGAGACTCCGGAACAGGACCTGAAGCTCGCGGTCTTTTCCAACGCGCCCGCCATTCGAAATCTGCCGTCAAACTTTCTTACCGAAGCGATTGGAACTTTCGTCCTGGTGTTCGGCGTGCTCGCGCTTGGCGCCAACAAACCTCCTAACGATTCCGGATTGACGCCATTGCTGGTGGGATTTCTGGTTTGGTCTATCGGACTCTCGCTCGGCGGGCCCACCGGTTATGCCATCAACCCGGCGCGCGATCTCGCGCCGCGCATTGCGCATGCGCTTCTGCCCATTCCCAACAAAGGTGGTTCAGATTGGAGCTATTCGTGGATCCCAATTGTTGGCCCGATCATCGGCGGGGTCATCGGCGCGGTCGCGTACGGCTGGATATTCCCCACTTAAGCCAGGGTGTTGTCATTTTTAGGACGAACGATGCATGGCTCGAGTTCAGTTAGCTCAAGAAGATGACTCTGCGCCAAAAGTTTGAAATCAGGATCGGCCAGCGCAAAGTGCGCGTGGGAGAGCGAACGCTCGTCATGGGAGTGCTCAACGTGACCCCCGATTCGTTTTCTGATGGTGGCCGTTATTTCCCGTCTCAGAAGGCCGTCCAGCATGGCATCGAATTGGTAAGGGCGGGAGCCGATTGGATCGACGTAGGCGGGGAATCCACGCGGCCAGGATCCGCTGCTGTTCGGGTGGAGGAGGAATTGCGCCGGGTCGTTCCTGTTATTCAAGCGCTACACCGAAAGCTGCCCTCGGTCCACATTTCAGTCGACACTACCAAAGCTGAAGTGGCGGAAGCGGCGGTCCGCGCCGGGGCCACGATCCTGAATGACATTAGCGGCTTGCGGTTTGACCCACGACTTGCCGACGTGGCGCGCCGCCATCGGACCGCGCTGATCCTGATGCACCTCCGCGGACGCCCCGAAACTATGCAACAAAAGCCCTTCGCCCGATCGGTTTGGCGATCGGTAAATGAAGGGCTGGCATGGTCCATACAAACGGCGCTCAATTCCGGGGTTCATCGCTCCCAACTGATCGTTGATCCTGGCCTCGGCTTTGGCAAAACCCGGCGCCAGAATTACGAAATACTCGCTCAACTCGGCCGCCTGAATAGGTTTGGTTTGCCGGTCATGGTAGGGACATCGCGAAAATCATTTGTCCAGGCGGTCGTAGGCGGTAAAGGATTGTCGGTTTCGAAAAAGTCTGCGGGGGCAAAAAGTGCGTTGAAATCTGCCCCCACCCAATACTGGAAGCTAATTGCGAACAAAGCGGGCAAGGGTTTGACGTGGGAGCGAGAAGCCCTCCAAGTGATGAACCTGGGTGATGCAGCAGCAGTGACGGCGAGCATTCTGGCGGGCGCTCACATCATCAGGGTGCATGACGTCGAGTCCATGATCCCGGCGTTGCGAATAGCGGACGCCGTTTTGAGCGCCGGAAATTTAATCTGATTGATGTCTAAATGACTACAGAAGCTTGTAACCGAGGAATAGAAGCGTCGTTCCGAGGACAGGCCGTAATATTTTCTCCGGGAAATGCGCGCTCATTTTGCTCCCGATCCACACGCCGGGAACCGAGCCAATTAGGAGGCCCGCCAGCAAGCGAACATTAATGCTCCCGATTCCCATGTGGCCCAAAGCGGAGACGCCCACCAGAAAAAGCGCATGAACAATGTCGGAGCCGACAATTCGCTTCAATGGCGTTCCAGGATAAATTACCACGAGGCACGCGATGATCAGGCTACCGCTTCCGACTGAGGTCAGGCTCACCAGAAATCCAACCACAGCGCCGAGCACGGAGGTTATCCACCAGGGACCATTGAAAACAGCAATCCCTGTCCCAGGATTGGCGGATGATCCCCGGAAGCTGCGAAACAACAAAGTTAAGGCGACGCACATCAGCGCGATTCCCAGCATTCGAATCACGACTTTGTCCATTGCATCCCCGCCCTGAGTTCGCAGATACGCCAGAAGCGCCAATCCCACCAGGGCGCCGGGAATGCTTCCGAGGGCAAGGCGTTTGACGATCCTGAAGTCAACAGTTTGCTGGCGATAGTGAACGAAGGCGCCAAACGCTTTGGTGATCGAGCCCCAAACGAGGTCGGTGCCCACAGCGATAACGGGCTTGGCCCATCCCAGCAATATGAGCATCGGAGTCATCACGGCTCCGCCGCCCATCCCGGTGAGGCCCACCAGAACTCCGACCACAAAACCCAACACTGAGACTCTAAAATCCATTGCAAATCTCCACGCGCATAAAATGATCCCAGGCTCTAATCAAGTTAACTTCACCTGTGGCCTTTGCCACTATTTTGGGCGAGGTCCGCCAGGGATGTGTGGTCCAGGATGCCGGCGGCGGCATTGCGAACGTCCAGGAGAACCTGGTAGAGGGCGCTGTGCCGCTTGTCGCGCTTGACCAACCTTCGCAGCGTTTCCGCATCGCCCATGGGAGCAAGGGGACCATCAATGGTTCGAATGATCTCCCCCAGAAAGACTTTGGATGGCGCACGCCGCAGCAGATAACCTCCGTGCGCGCCCCTCAGGCTATCCACCAATCGCGCCGTCTTGAGGTCCAACAGGATCGCCTCCAGAAATTTTTCCGGAATTCGATCTGACACCGCAATCTCGTGGATCTTGGTCGTCCGGTCGGGGTAGTTCTTCGCCAAAGCGATCATGGCTTCCAAAGCGTAGAGCCCCTTCTTCGAGATCCTCATAAATTTACAATTAACCCTATCAGGTTACTAGACTACACAATGGAAGGACGACCCGTCAAGGGAAATTCCTGGTTCGTTTGAAAACCGCAGCGAGGTCAAGGGGGGGCCTGCTGCAATGCGCGCCTGGCTGTTTTTTGCGAGCCGCCCAACTTTATCGCAGGCGAATGCTGTACTATGAACGCTATGGCCGGTAAGCCCCAACTCTTCGGAACCGACGGCGTGCGCGGCGTCGCGGGTCAATTTCCCCTGGACCGGGAAACGATCTTCAAAATAGGCCGGGCTTTGGGAGTTGTTTTGCAAAGGCATGTTGCGGCGCGTCCGCTGCGCGTCGCCTTGGGGGAAGACACGCGTGAGTCCAGCGCATGGATATCCCAAACCGTGGCCGCCGGCCTGCGTTCAAGTTTAGTGGAAGTGGCTTACGCCGGAGTAATCACCACTCCCGGCGTGGCTTTTCTCACCCTGCGGCATGGATTTGCCGGCGGCGTGATGGTGTCGGCTTCCCATAACCCCTACCAGGATAATGGGATCAAAATTCTTTCGAGTTCAGGGATGAAGCTTTCAGAATCGCTGGAACTGGAGATCGAGGCGTTGCTGGAGGAATCCCCTGCCCTGATTTCAGGGCGCGCAACCGAGGCCGGAATCGAGCCTGAACCCCACTTAGTTGATGATTACTTGGACTTCCTGATTGGCCTGATTCCATCAGCGGAGCGATTGACAAAGTTTCGTCTGGTGGTGGATTGCGCCAACGGATCCGCCTCGCGCGTCGTGCCGCAACTGTTGCGGCGTTTGGGCATCGAAACTCGCATCCTCAACTCAGCCCCCAACGGCCATAATATCAACCTGGAATGCGGGTCCCTCCATCCCCATCAGATGGCGGAGGCGACCAGGGAATTCGGCGCCGACCTCGGCGTGGCCTTTGACGGCGATGCCGACCGCGCGATTTTTTCAACGCGTGAAGGGCGGATTGCGGATGGGGACTACGTTCTTTATGCAGCTGCCACATTTTTTCAGGAGCGTGGAATGCTCACGGGGGGCGCGGTGGTGGGCACGCTGATGACGAATCTTGGCCTGGAGCTTGCGCTTGGCCGCCACAGCATCGCCCTCAAGCGGACTCCCGTGGGCGATAAATATGTACTCGAGGAAATGCGGCGGTCGGGGATAAATCTGGGCGGCGAGCCTTCCGGCCATATCATTTTTTCAGATATTTCGCTGGCAGGCGATGGAATAATCACTCTCCTGCAAATTCTGCGCGTCCTCGCGGAAACCGAAAAATCTTTGGGCGGGTTGGTGAGTCAGCTCCGTCAATTTCCCCAGATCATTCGCAACGTCCGCGTTCGCGAAAGGCGGCCGCTCGAATCCATACCTGAAGTGAACCATGCTGTCTCCGAGTTTCAGCGCGAAGTGGGCAATCGCGGGCGGGTGGTGGTCCGTTATTCTGGGACCGAACCCTTGGCGCGAGTGATGGTTGAAGCTGAGGAGGACGGAATCGTCCAGCACCACGCGGGTGCGATTGCCGGGGCCATTGAGTGCGCGTTGGGCTTGACGCGGTCTTGAGAAGTTTGTGATAGCGCAGTAAAAGTGTTACCCGGGCTCGGCGGCGAGATAAACCATCTTGGGCTCGCGCTGCCCTTTATAGTTGAAGAGTATTGAGTGAGATTGCGCGAGGTGTCCAATGAGAATCTCCCGATATAATCCATGGATCATAGGCGCTTTTGTTCTCGCCTCGTGCGCGCACGCCCAGGGGCAGGCCAACAGCACGAATCAAGCGCAATCCAAAATAGTCGTGCCCGTGGACACTACCATTCCTCTGGTGCTCAAGAACACCATCAGTTCGCGTACCGCCGCAGTCGGCCAAGCCATTTATTGCGAAACGATTTACCCCATTACCGTGGGTAATCGCATCGTGATTCCGGTGGGAAGTTACGTTAAGGGCTCGGTCACCCAAGTGATCCGTCCGGGCCATGTGAAGGGGAAAGCTCAAATTGGTTTGCGCTTTGAATCTATCACCCTGGCCAGCGGGTTGACGCGGCCCCTGCGCGCCACCCTCTCAGGATTTGCTGGGAACGGGAAAGAAGGCTTTCATCCCAGGGAATCAAAAATCGAAGGCGAGTCCTCAAAAGGCCAGGACGCCGGCAGGGTGGCGGAAACCACCATCACTGGAACCGAAATTGGCGCCATCGCAGGCGCGGGAAGTCACAACATCGGAAAAGGCTTGGGGATTGGCAGCGCCGCGGGCGCGGCAGGAGGTCTAATCTGGGTCCTTGCTTCGCGCGGCAAGGAAATCATGTTGCCATCCGGGACTAACCTGGAGCTTCAATTGTCCGCCCCGCTCACATTTGAGAATAACGAAGTCGATCCACCCTCGGCATACCAAAACGGCCCGGCGCTCCCGCGGCGCGAACATGGCCCGGATATTTGATCGTCAGGGCAGTGCGCAAATACTTCAAGCTTGAAGGAAGACGACTGATTGGAGTCCCGAAATCTCGAATCGCTTCCGGCAGCGTACATTCTTACACTGCACAAAATCGTCGCGCCGTAACATGTACGACTGGGCCTTGGCGAAGCGCGCCCGATCCCGTTCATCGGCTCGGCCGGGCAGTGAATTCTTCTTAGTGCGCACGAGCCAGCGAATATCGTAGGTGTCGGATTGATGACAATAAAAGCATGAGAGATTGGCAGGTTTTGAGCTTTCGGCTTCGGTAAAGAAGTCTCTCTCTTCCATAGTTCCTATTTTATCCCGGAATCATTAAGAACGCCAACCCCATTCTGGGATTTGGGGAAGCTCGTGTAATTTCCTGTTTTGAGGTATCGAAAATCGCCCCGGTGACCACGCCCGGGAGGAGTATAATAAGAGTTCAAAACTTTACTCCAGGCAATGGAGGGTCATATTTTATGGCACGCAGTTTTACCGAACAAGAGTTGGCAAATTTCTTGATTGACCGGCTGATTGTCCACGGCCCATCCGGTCCGGACACCGATTGGCTGCAACCGGCGTGCCAAGTAGTGGCCTCTGACTTACTGGAAGAAGCCGAAATCCTTCACAAGACCGAACCCGTATCCGATGGGGGAGCTTAGACGGAAAAGTCGGGCGCGGCGTCATCAGTTCACTGAATGAATCTGTGTAACCAGCATTTGACGCCCGCCCGGCATCGTCATTTGGAATCGATTCCAACCTCTTCCCCGCCTTTCATCACAAATTTTACCCGCTCGAGTTCGGTGATGTCGGCAAGCGGGTCCCCAGAGACCGCGATCAAGTCCGCAAGCTTCCCCTTTTCGATGGAACCCACACGGTCCTGCCAGCCCATCAATTCTGCGCCGCCAATCGTTGCGGCCTGAATGGCCCGCATGTTGGTCATGCCGAACCGGGTCATAAACTCAAACTCTTTTGCCTGGGTACCGTGCGGAAACGGGCCAACGTCGGTGCCAAAGGCAATCTTCACTCCGCGCGCCAGCGCATTTCGAAAGCTCACTTCATGAATCCGCGCCCGACTGGTTTTCCCACCGGTTGCCGCCAGGTCTTCTTCCGGTTCGAATTCGTAAACGTAAAGAGTGGGCACGAAGAAAATGCCCTTCTCCAACATTTTGTTGATGGACTCATCGTCCAGGTCCAGCCCGTGCTCGATGGAATCAACTCCCGCATTAATGCAATTGTGAAGGCCCTCGCCGCCATAGGCATGACATGCCACTTTCACCCTTTCGCGGTGCGCCTCATCTACGATCGCCTGCAATTCCGGCAACGTGAAGGTAGGGATGGCGTCAAGCCTGCCCTCGGGAGTGAAACGAAAACGGTGCGTGCCATATACCTTAATCAAGTCGGCGCCGTACTTAATCTGCTCGCGCACAGCCTGGCGCGCGGCCTCGGGCGTATCCACAATCTGTGCGCCAAACGGCACCGTCACTTCAGGCGAGTACCCTTCCAGCGGATAACCGCCGGTGGTGGAGAGGGCGCGCGTCACCACCTGGAGCCGGGGGCCGGGAATCAGACCTCGGTTGATGGCATTTCTGACGTCCACATCAGAGTACATGGCGCCCTCGGTTTCCAAGTCGCGCATGGTGGTAAACCCGGCTTCCAAATCCTTTTTGGCATTCACCACCGCCTCGATGGTGCGATATTGCCAGCTCTCCTTCAGAAGTTGTTCTTCATAACGACCGTGCGATTCGCCGGTAAGGAAAAGGTGCGTATGAGCGTCGATCAATCCGGGGAGAACGGTGGAATTATCAAGATCAATAACCCTCGCCCCGCTCGGAATTTTCACCTCCGAGGCGGCACCCACTTCGTCAATCTGTTCCCCTCGAATCAGAATGATTTGATGGACGGTTACCCGGCCTGTCGCCGTGTTAATGAGTCGCCCTGCCCTGACCGCGATAATCCTGTTGGATTTCCCGGCGGCAGCCGCGGGCCGATCGGCTCCAAATTGGGCAAAAACTATTCGCGTGGCTGAAACGACACATAAAAGAACAATCACTTCGAGGAAAGCATTTCTGATTTTTAACGGTTGGCGCATGTTTTGGCCTCCAAGAAGACGTTTATATTACAAACTAATACCGCGGATTAATGCCCGCCTTTCCCCAGCATCTTCGGCCCCAACCAGACGAGCGCCACGGCATCAATCAAGAAGTGCGCTGCTGCGGAGGGAAGGATCGATCCCAAACGAACAACCGGCAACCCGAGAAGCGCTCCCAGCAACGCCGCTCGAACGACTCCGCTGGCTCCCTGATACGTGTGGGCCAGCCCAAACGCCACCGATGAAATGGCAACGGCCCAGGCCACCGAAGGAGTCCATTGGGAAAGCAGCGCCAGAAGAACACCGCGGTACAAGAACTCTTCACAAATTCCGGCCGTGGGCGCAATCAGAAACATGGCCCATATCATTTCCTTCCGGGTTTCGGGAATGAGCGCGCGCACCAGCTCGGGTTCCGGAGGAAGCCATCCCTGCCCTTCGAGCACCACCACCAAACCCAGGGCAGCGAGTGACGCTCCGGCAAGCGCGAAGGTCCAGAACAGAAAAGGCGCAGCCGAAACGGAGTGAAGTCCCGCCTGGACGAAAGTCACGGGGGTGGCAAGCACCACAAGTACGCCCATCAAGGTCAAGAGCCATTGCGAAAATGCGGCGGATAAATAAAGACTGAGGCGTGGAATGGCGAGGAGTTCGAGCCTTTTGGAAGTCCTGTACGAAAGCGCAGGAACAACGACGAAGAGAATCACTACAAATCCGGCTTGAGCGAATTTGGAAAGAAAGAGAAAGAACATGGCGGGAAAGGACAAAAATGTGCAAGCCGGCCATCAATGCAGATTTCTTCAACTCGAAAAATCAATTTTTCTGACCACAGTTAGTGAAGCAAATAAGCTCCCAGAACCGCGCGGCATCGGTCCCGGTAGACTTCGATCGGAACAGTCTCCGACGCCATCAGCCACTGAAGGCAATATCCGTCCACAAGAGCGCGGATGGTGATGGCCGCGTCCTCCGCCTTGACGCGCCGAAATTGCTTTTGCCTGATTCCCTCCTCCACAATGGCCCGATCTCGCTCCCTGCACCTCACAAAAAACATTTCAAATAGGGATCGAAATCTTTCCTCGCGCGCTCCCAGGGCGGCGAGGTCGAAAAAGACCAGATAGAGTTTGCGGTTCACCTCCGCGCTGTGGAACAAGACCTCCAATTCCGCTCCCAACTTGGCGCGCGGAGTCGCATCTCCATCGGTCACATCGTCCAGAGTACGGTTCACCTGAGCCAGCAGCCACTCAAAAACGGCATACAACAGATCGGCCTTGGTTGGGAAGTAGTGAAGGGCTCCCCCTTTGCTCGACTGGGCGCGCGCCACCACTCCATCAATTGTGACTCCTTGAATGCCCTTCTCCAAAATTTCGGCGTACCCCGCCTTGATGATGGCTTCGCGCGCGCGGTCGCGTCGAACGGGATCTATTTGGCGTGCGCACATAGGCAGTATTCGCTCCTCAAAAACGTCTGGGGGGATTTTGATTGTTCCTGAACTTTTGTCAACATGTTTCGCGGGGAGGTAGTGACCGAAATTAGCTGGGAGCGCGGGCCGGACAATACCCAAGTCCGCGTCGCCGCCCTTTATCTGTGATAAAATATTGAACCCAGAAACTCATCTCACATGGATGAACGGAAAGGAATTATTTCGGCCATGGAAAAATCCACTGTCGTTTCCCTTTATATTGCTCCGGGGGCGAGGCAACCCACGGTTTCCGTGAATGAAGTTCACGCGGTTCCCGGGAAGGGTCTTGAAGGCGACCGCTATTTCAATCTGACCGGTACTTTTTGCGATAACCCCGGCCCGTCCTACGAAGTAACCTTGATTGAAATTGAAGCCGTGGACGCCCTGAAGCGCGACTGTAAAGTGGAATTGAGCGCCGGCGAAATTCGCCGCAACATCGTGACCCGCGGCGTGGCTCTCAATCACCTGGTGGGACGTGAATTCAAGGTGGGATCAGTTTCTCTCCGCGGGATTCGACTCTGTGAACCCTGCGCGCATTTGGAAAAGCTGACTCGGGATGGAGTTATATCCGGCCTGACTCACCGGGGCGGGCTGCGCGCCCAAGTCCTTACCGAGGGAGCCATTCGAGTGGGAGATCCTGTTTGCGAGGCATAATCCCCAGAGAAATCCGAAACCCTGTTTTGAATCACCGAAATCTTCGAATAGCCGCAGGGCCCTGCCTGCCGAAGGGAATGGCAGGATGCCGCCCATGATTCATCCGGAACCTTCCAGAACTACAGCAAGCGGCGAGCGCCGGCTGAGTGGCGCAATCATGCTGGGCGTTCCAATAGCACTAATCCTGGTCACGTTTTTATTCTGGTATCAGACGTGGTTCGGCCGCCGTCTTTCGAATTCCGAGCTCCGTCAGTATTTGCAGGACACTTCCATCCCCCATAAGACCCAGCACGCGCTCACCCAGGTGGCTACGGAAATACTTCGGCATAACCAAGCGGTGGTTGGAGTTTATCCCCAGGTTGTGGCGCTGGCGGGGAACAAGGAAGCGGGTTTGCGCTCCATGGCAGCGTGGGTGATGGGCCAGGACAATACGTCAGCGGAATTCCACCAAGCTTTGCTGAAACTCGTGAGTGACGCGGACCCCATGGTGCGCTGGAACGCGGCGCTGGCTCTGGCGAGATTCGGAGATGCGGCGGGCGATACCCAACTTAGGCAAATGCTGGTTCCGTACGAACTTCGGTCGCCGTATGCGGGAACCGTAACTTTCAGCGTGAAGGCAACAGATTCGGTAAAGAGTCAAAGCGTTGTCGCTCGGGTTGAAGGCCAGGGGCCGGAGCCCGAGGAAATCCGTTCCCCTCTCTCAGGCCAGGTCGTGCGTTTGCCGCCGTCAAATGGAACCACCGTCGCGGCTGGCGATTTAGTTGCCGTCATTTCGCCGGACGATCAACAGCTTTGGGAAGCGTTGCAGGCTCTCTACCTCGTAGGGAGTTCGGATGACCTGGAAACCATCGACCACCTGGCTCGGCCAACCGCCGGGACCTCCAGCCGGGTGCGGGAGCAGGCAGCTCTGACCGAAAAGGCGATTCGCAAGCGCGCTGCGATTCCAGTTGAACCATCTAAAGTGGAGAGTGAGAAATCGAAAATCGAGAGCTCAAAAGCAAATAGCCCTTAAGCATCCCATTCTCGATTTGGTTTTTGACGGCTCTTCAGATCTGATATTTTATGCCGAGGGTTTGTTCCACCATTTCGATGGGAACCATTTCGATGGCGTCCCACGGACAACCGTCCAGGAAGGCGCCATCCGGCCCTTTGCTGGTGCATTTCTTGCAGCCAATGCACAGGGCGGGATCAACTTCAATGCGGCCAAAGGGAGGGTGGTCCTCGTCCTCAACCCAATACATGCAGTCCTGGACGGGACAATAGGGCACGCACGCCGGAGACCCGGCACAACCGGTGCAACACTCAGTGATGACGGCAAGCTCTTTCGGTTTTTTCTTGCGCGGCGTGTCAATGCCTTCAGACTTGGGATCGGACTTGACGACTTCTCCTGCGGGTATAAAGTATTGTGGCAACGGTCGCTCCCTTCGTCTTGGTTTTTTAATTCTCCCAGACGCGCTGGGTTAAAGTCAAGAAATTGCAGATGGCAGTAGTGGGTCAGTTTGACGTAGAGGCGGCATTACGCCGCCACGTGGGGAGGAAATCTCGACGCTACGACCTCATACTGACATACTACTCAGATGCGGCACGACTATAAAATGACGGGTTAAGGTTCTTGAGATTGCCCGTTCAAACAAATCATGGAGGTGCTTTCGAGTGACTAATCCAATCGCGTGGGCTCTGGTTTTCCACGTATTCGGCATTGTATTCTGGATGGCGGGATTGTTGGTTGTAACCCAAGTGCTCGGCGTCCATACCAACGAACAGTCGCCCGAAGCCCGAAAAGTCTTGGAGCGTCTGGAATTAAAACTATTGAACGGGCTGGCCCATCCAGGGGCGGCGATTACAATCTTGGCCGGCATCGCAATTGTTTTCCTCGTACCCTCTGCAATTCACCAGGCCTGGCTGCATGCAAAACTAACACTGGTGGCCGTTTTAATCGGGCTGGATCTATTGGTGTATTGGCGCACCAAGGGATTTCATAAGGGCGAGGTCGATTTGAAGCGCAAAGAGTGCATGATGCTGCACGGCGCAATTTCGCTGGTTTTTCTGGGCATCCTGGTACTGGTCATGATGAAGCCATTCTCTGGATGAAAAGTATGTCTTCCCAAGTTGTGGAAACCGGCGCTGAATCCTTTCACATGCATTATGAATCAAATTTGTTGAGTCATTCATCCAAAATCCAATCAAGCTTCGACAGGAGATCACTTTGGCTGGAACAAAAGTAACGGTAAACAACAATGGCTCTTTGCGTATCGAGGGCGATTTTGAGATTTGCGACGTGCAGGGCGGTATATTTGGATTGGCGGGCCGCACGGTGATCAGCCTGTGCCGGTGCGGACATTCGGAGAACAAACCTTTCTGTGACGGCAGCCACAAGAAGACTGGATTCCAGTCCGAAGTTAAGGCGCGCGAGCTTCCTCCTCCGGCGCCCAAGCCACCCGTGGCGTAAAACCAGCAGCTCCACGGATCAAGCTTCGATGTGTTTCTGCCTAATTGAGAATATGAGCGCGGCGCCCATCAAGCCGGCGATGGTCACAATCCCCCACGCCCAATTGTAGCTGTGAGTCTTCTCAAATATCCGTCCTGCCATCACCGGCCCCAGCCATTGCCCCAGCGAATCCGCCATGATGATGATGGCTAGAAGTTTGCCGAGAGCCTGAAGCCCGAAGCACTCCGCGGTAACCAGCGGAATCAGCATGTAATCGGCACCCATGGCAAAACCGAAAATGATGCTGAATGTCCACACCGCGCCGCGAAAGTGCACAAGAAAGAGGAGCGGAATGGACGCGGCCATCAGAAGGTAAAAGAGCGCCATCACATTTTTCTTTCGGAAACGGTCGGCAAGATAACCCACAATCACTCGCCCCGCCAGGCCCGAAAAAAGCAGCCCGCTGGAAACCCAGGATGCCTGTCCGGTCGAATAGCCCTGGTCGCGGAGGAAAAGGACGAATTGCTGAATCACGGTGCCGATGGCGCCAATTACCAGAGTGGTCCCGGCCAGAATAAGCCAAAAATTAGTTGTGCGGAGAGAGGCGCGGAATATTTTCCTCTGGTCAGGCGATTCACCTGATGGAACCGCGAGCGAGGTCGATCTGTCCGGATGAAGTCCCAAATCGGCCGGATAAGACCGCGTCACCAATTGCGCGATGGGAAAAAGGGCGACAAAAATCATGATGCCAATGAATTCAAAGGCGCCCCGCCATCCAAAGCGGTCAATTAGAAAATGGACGAGAATGGGTGAAACCGCCCCGCCCACTCCCAGTCCCAGGTAGGCGTATCCCATCGCCCGACCGCGCTTGGCGCGAAACCAATTGGCGATCAGCACCTGGTTGGCAATGGGCCCAGCCAGGATGTAGCCTACGACTTCAACAAGGCAAAGCGCGTAATACTGCCACAGGGTGGACATCCAACCCATAAAGAAAAGCGCCAATCCAACCAGGCATACACCAAGGCGAATGACGGAGCGGGGACCAAGGCGGTCAATCAAAGCGCCCAGGAACACCACGAAAGGAGCGACCATCAAGAACCCGAGGAAGATGCCTTCGGTCACCTGGCCGCGCCGGAGGCCCAAAGAATCGACCAGGGAAGGATAAAAAACAGGAAAGCCGTAGAAAACAATGCCCACGGCGAAGAAGAGATTCAAAAAACCGGAGAGGACAATCCACCAACCGTAAAATAAACGGCCCTCTGGAGTGCCTGTCGCGTTCGTATTTTCCATGGCTGAGTTTTCTACGCTCCGTTCGGGATTTTCCAGCCAGACGTCAATCCTTTAGCGATCCAACCACTTCATCCCAATGATCGCGGCACCACGCAGCCATGTCACTTACGGTCCATTCGCTTTTCCACTGAAATCGGTGGCGTAAATCCAAAACCCAGGCGAGGAATCCGTTTTCAGGATCGAAAATCAGCCCGTGTAATGCCTTTTCCGTTTTGGCCGCCGCATGCATGGCATATTCCGAATCCGGCAATTGAAAGATCGTATGCATCTGGAAGGTGGACGCCCCGCGCAAAAGGTACTCGGCGGCCACACGGCCGGAGCAAATGTCCCCTGTGGCGCTCATGGGCATTACACGATGGCGACCGGGCACAGCAGGCCTTGAGTCAAGAAAGTTTTCCAGCACGGCGAGATTGCGCTGGCTCAAATCCGGTCCTCCATAAGCAACTCCAGCTTTGCCCTCAAATTCCTTGGCCGGATCGAAAAGTCGATTGGCGTAAATCATAAAGTCGGCGCCGCCGTCCGAGCCGTGCGGGTTATGGATTTCCTCCAGCATCTCGAGCTGAAACTTATCTTCAAAGAGAGCGTTGAATATCTTCAGGCCCACATGGACTTTGCCCGGTACGCGCCCGTGGATCAGGCCCGGCACCTTGCGCAGCCACTCCAATATTTTTGCTTGTTGCGTTGCGCGCTCCGAGCCCGCCAGGGTGGGGCTGAAATCCTTCTCCAAGGGCATCGGCGTTTCGGCGCGATGCTTGTTCCAAGCGACGAGAAGCGCGTTAGTGGTGAATGTGTACTCATCTTCTTTCCAAGCGTTTTCTCCCGGGGTGGGCAGGTGATATTTCACCGAGGGTACTATCAGCATTTCCAACGACTCACCCAACCTCAACGCATCGTCGAACAGAGATAGATACGCCTCGAAAGTGTCGAACCATCCCCGGCCTTTCCATGTAACCGTCCATCCCGCTTCCCCGCCCCGGCCTTGAATACGCTCAACCAACATCCGAGTCTCAGGGATAGCCCATTCCCGCATGGATTGTTCACCGGCGTTGTCTTTGGCAATCACAGTCTTGAGCACCACGAAACCAAGCCCTGCCTCCGCGTCTTTTTCCACCTGGTGCCGCGCCAGCGAAAGTTGTCCGGAAGCCTTGCCAAAAGGGTTTTTCACTTTCAGGCCGCCATAGGAACTGGTGAGGTCAATGCCGTAGATAGACAGTATGTACGCTTCGAGCGGTCGGGGCAGGCCGGCGCGAAATCTTTCAAAGTCCGTGCGCAGTTGTTGCGCTTCCCAGCCGCCAGGCCGTGGCGACCCAAGCAGCCGGACCCGCGACGGAAGAAATTCCCACATAGAGGATGGCCACCCAGATTTCGCAACAGGATAGTCGTCACGCCGGCCTACGGCGTGTGAAGTTCACCGAGCGCGCGCAAAGTTTCCTTCAATTGGATGAATTCACTCTCATCGAGTTCAGGTCCCCACGGATCGTGCGCGGACTCGCGGCTCAGCGCGCCTTGATGAACCATCACCCACAGCACACGGCGGATGTAACCCTCCATGGGAGCCACGAAGAGCGCCCGGCCCAGTTGGTCGACTTTGGACGAGAGGTCCAGAAACTCCTTGGGCTTCCCGGCGAACCATGCCGCCATCATGTTGTGCTGCAAAGTGGTGCATACGGAGCCCATCCCCACCAGGGCTGCCTGTGCTCCGCACATCAGGCTATAACCGAAGAATCGATCTTCACCCGTGATTAAAAGCTTTAAAGGAAATTCACGGGCGAGAAGATTGGCAATATCCTGGTAGGTCATCACGCTGTCAAGGGTGGCGAGCTTAATTCCCACAACCTCGGGGAGCGCGAGTAGCCAGCGCAAGAGATCGGGCGAGTAGTCCATGCCACCCGCGGCTTCGTAAAGATAAAAAAGGATTATTGGAATTCCCAAGGCCGCCAGTTGATGATGATATTCGAATGCCAGACGATCCCTGTGGGCCGCATCGCCAAAGCTCCTGGGCGGATAAACCAGAAATGCATCGGCGCCGTTCGTGGCAGCGTCGCGAGCCATCCCGAGTGCGGAAGCCGCGAAGGTGGATGCATCCTGAGAATCGGGCGCGCCCCCCACTCCGGCAATCACCAATTTCCCAGGCTTCAAACCCCCCGTCCAGTTTTCGAGGATTTGCAGGCGCTGTTCCCGGCTCATGCGCAATCCCCTGCCCGTATGCGCCCACACGGCCACGCCCGCGATAGGTTGCCGCGACATGAATTCAACGTACCGCTCCTGCGCTGCCCGGTCGATTTCACCGCTGGCGTTGAACATGACTGGTACGGCAGGAATCAATCCATGTAGCAATCGTGAATGGCACTCTTCCACGGAAATTCGCTTCATGCGCAAAACTCCGCCTGCCGGATTCGGTAACGCGACACTTTCGCGGCGTCCACCTGGTATCCCATTCCGGGCCCATCGGGCAGAGAAATGTATCCGTCCTTCGAAACTTCAATCAAGGGCGTGATGATATCATCCGCGTACCACCTCGAAGAAGCCTCCACATCGGAGGGAAAACTGAAGTTGGGCAAGGTCGCGAGATGCAATCCCTGGGCGGAGGCGATACCAAGCTCGGGCATGGTACCGAGCCAACACGGAATGCCGACGGCCTTCGCCGCGTCGTGAGCCTGGCCGGCAAGCCATAGCCCACCCATGCGCTGTACCTTGATGTTCAAAATGCGCGCGCTGCCCAGTTGAATAATCTCCGAAATTGATTTGAGGTTGTCCGCCGATTCATCGAGGCAAATGGGCGTCCGCAAGCGGCTCTGGAGTTCCGCGTGCTCCGAGATAGCGTCACGAGCCAGCGGCTGCTCGATCATCATCAATCCCAACCGGTCCAGCTCTTCGAATACCAGCGCGTCTTTCAGGTGATAGGCTGCGTTGGCATCCACCATCAAGGGAATGTCGCCAAAGCGCTGGCGAACGGCTCTTACCAATGCGACATCGTGCCCGGGCGCGATCTTAATTTTGATGCGGCGGTAACCAAGGCGCAGGAATTTCTCAACTCGATCGAGCAAATCCTCGAGTGTGGCCATCAATCCGATGGCGGCCCCGGATGGGATGGGGCGTTTTCTGCCTCCCAGTATGGCCCAGAGTGGTTTTGAAATTTTCTGGCAGTGAAGATCCCAAACCGCCCCCTCCAAGCCGGCCTTGGCGAAAGGCTCGCCGGGAATCTCAGCCAACCACACTGCAAATTCTTCAGCGCTGCGTTCCGGCTGGGCAAGCATCTCGAGTGCAAGACGCTTGCAAAGGAAATCCCAAGTGCTCTCCGGAGTTTCCGCTGAATAAAAAGCTCCCGCCATGGGCGAGGCTTCACCCCAACCTGTTACCTTTTCCCCCGCGCGCCGGCCATCCGCCTGAAGCTCGATCAAAACCGCATCTTTAAGAGACACTTCGCCGCTTGAAATTCGGAATGGCTCATGAAACGGAATTCTTACCCAGTGCAGTCGAAGCGAGGAAATCCTCATTGTCCGATCCCCATTTCAAAAAACCAGTTTTGAGCCGAAAGCATTATAATCTTTCACGGGCCGACGCCATCGATATCATCGCGTCTGGATGCAAATATTGGCGCCCCACAGGCTAATCGAAAGAGGAATCCAAACCATGAATTCATCGACAGGAAATGGTGGTCCGAAACTTCGCAGCCGGGATTGGTTCGGCAAGAATGACCGATGGGGAATGGCTCACCGGGCGTGGCTGCGCGCCGAAGGGTTTAGTCAGCGCGTGTTTGACGGCAAACCTGTGATCGGAATTTGCAACTCCTGGAGCGAGCTCAACAACTGCAACGCGCACTTGCGGCTGGTGGCTGAAGCAGTGAAGCGCGGCGTTTGGGAGGCAGGAGGCTTCCCGCTGGAGTTCCCCACCATCTCGCTGGGTGAAATGCTGATGAAGCCCACCACCATGCTCTACCGCAACCTGATGGCAATGGACGTGGAGGAATCCATCCGCGCCCATCCTCTGGACGGCGTAGTGCTGCTCTGTGGTTGCGATAAAACCACGCCCGCCCAACTGATGGGGGCCGCCAGCGCGGACATTCCCGCTATTATGGTTCCGGGCGGGCCCATGTTGCGGGGCATGTGGCGGGGCGGCGAACTCGGCTCCGGCACGGATACGCGCCGTCTGTGGGAAGAGGTTCGCGCCGGGAGATTGAGTGAAGAAGCATGGTGCGAAGTGGAAAGCTGCATCTCACGCAGCGCCGGCCATTGCACGGTGATGGGTACTGCCTCCACAATGGCCAGCGTAGCCGAAGCTCTGGGCATGACGTTGAGCGGTTCCGCGCACATTCCTGCCGCGGATTCGCGCCGCATGGCCATCGCCGAAGAAAGCGGGCGGCGCATTGTGGGGTTGGTGAATGAAGACGTGCGCCCCAGCCGCGTGCTGACTTCGGAGGCGTTTGAAAATGCCATCAAAGTCCTGATGGCCATCGGAGGCTCCACTAACGCGGTGATCCATTTGGTGGCCATCGCCGGTCGACTGGGGATGGATCTGCCTTTAGGAAAATTCGACGAGTTGTCTCGCACAACTCCTGTTGTCGCAAACGTCAAGCCCTCGGGAAAATATCTGATGGAAGACCTTTTCTTTGCCGGAGGCCTGCCGGCAGTAATGAAGGAAATTGGTCCCTTGCTTCATCTCAACGCGCCGACAGTGACGGGAAAAACGCTGGGCGAGGATATCGCCAAAGCCGCTTGCTACAATCGCGAGGTTATCAAGACGCAACAGCATCCCCTCCAGCCCGAAGGAGGAACGGCCATCCTCCAAGGCAATCTTGCCCCCAGCGGCGCGGTGATCAAGCAATCGGCGACTTCCCCGGAATTATTCAAGCATAAGGGACGGGCCGTGGTGTTTGAGAATAATGAGGATCTGCTGGCTCGCCTGGACGATCCCAACCTGAAAGTGGATGAGTCGAGCATTCTGGTGCTCAAGAACGCCGGTCCCAAAGGCGCCCCCGGAATGCCGGAGTGGGGACACTTGCCCATCCCAGCCAAGTTGCTGAAGGCGGGCGTAAAAGATATGGTGCGCCTGAGTGACGCCAGAATCAGCGGAACAAGTTTCGGAACCATTGTCGTCCACATCTCTCCGGAATCGGCGGTGGGCGGTCCCTTGGGGATCGTCCGCGAAGGCGATGAAATTGAGTTGGATATTTCAGGCCGCCGCCTGGAACTTCACGTCGCTGATGCGGAAATTAAGAAGCGCCAAAATGACTGGCGGCCTTCTGCGCCTCATTACGAGCGCGGCTATGGCAAAATGTTCCTGGAACACATCCTTCAGGCGGACCAGGGTTGTGACTTTGACTTTCTTCGCGGTCGTGAGAGTGAAACTACCCGTGATCCGCTCAAGCGATTTCGGAATCCGGGCTTGTAGTCGTCTTGGGAATGCGTTCTACTGTATACTGCGTAAGTTCAGGAATGAGTTGTTCAAGTTATCGGAGTGTAGAAACCATGCGATCCCTTAAGTGTCCATTTTGCGGCTCCACGGATTCGAAACAGTCGCCCAGCGGCCACCATTTTCTCTGCGCAAAATGCAATCGGCTGTTGATGCAACCCCGGCCGCATAAGCGCGCCTGGGCGGGTTCAACCAAAAAACGCTCCCGCTCTAAAATGGGCTCCCACCAGCCTTCAAGTAAATAATTGGGAGAGGACGGATGCTCGCGTGGGACCGGCTTCAGGCGGAAGACCCGCGATACCATTCAAATTGAATAGTCTTCTTCCGTGTTTGATTTCTCCCCTCTACCCAATGGGGGGAGAGGCGCCGGGGGTGCGGGGGTTGCAAACACTATCCATACGCCTCGGTTCTACCGCGCATGAGTTCTTACCTACGAATCCACGTCGCTCAGGTAAGATACTCCGCACTTTTCTTCTGATCTGTCTTTTCGCGCCGCCTGCTTCGCCCCGCCAAAAACTTCAGCCCATTGTGGATTCCACGATGCGCGGACATCATGGCGCGGTAATCGTCTCCAATCCGACAACTGGCGAGATCCTGGCTGTTTGGAACCTCAGTCAAGGATTCGAGAGAGCTTACCCACCCGGCTCCACGGCCAAATTGGTGACCAGCGCCGCCGCACTGGAGGAAGGAGTTATCTCCGCCGACGAGCGCGATTCCTGCCATCGCATTCCGGAGTTGCTGGGCGAAGCGTACCATTGCACACATCCCCCGCACGATGGGCCGTTTACTTTGGCGTCGGCAATTTCCAATTCCTGCAATTATTTTTTTTCCGCCCTGAGCTTGCGCCTCACCTCTACGCAGCTTGCCCACTGGTATTCTGTCTTCGGCTTCGGCAGCCCCGTGGATGGAGCTGGCCACGGGGTGGCAGGCGAAGTCCGGGTTGGGAACACCGCTCGCGAAAAGGCATTGGCCTCCTTGGGCGAACAAACCGTCATGGTAACGCCAGCGCAATTGTTGTTGGCTTATTCGGCCGTTGCCACTCGCGGCCCGGTTTTTCAACTACGGCAATCCAATTTCGGTTCGAAAAGACACCCCCAGATGACTCGGCAGATCAAGTTGAAACCGGAGACCTATGAACTTTTGAACGCCGCCCTGATCGATTGCGTTCAAACGGGGACGGGTCACGAGGCTGCCGTTCCCAATGTTGCTGTGGCCGGCAAGACCGGAACGGCGACAGCGTTAGACGGAACGCGAACGACGCACGCCTGGTTTGTGGGTTATGCCCCCGCGGATAAGCCGGAAATTGCGATGGTGATTTTTCTAGAACGCGGGACTGGCGCCCTGGACGCGGCTCCGCTGGCGGGAAGAATCCTGCGAAATTATTTCGCCGCTAATGTACAAATAAAGTGAAAAGCCCATTCATACTAACAGCGCTTTGGCTGATGGCGGGCGGGCTGTCGCCGCTTCGCGCGGATGACTTTCGCGTTGAATGGCTTTCCGGAACATCCGTCAGAACTCTGAAATTTGCGGCCGGCTCAACCCCGCTCCGGCTCTGTTCGGTGACTAAACCGGAGGGTTGCCTCGTGGCGCCGCCGGGTCAGTCGGCGGACTGCACGCGGCAAGAGGGATTCTTTCAATGCAAAGCTTCCACCAAAACCAGGAAGTTAAGGAATTTCACGGCCATATCTGAGTCTCCTTTTGGTTTGGCCGCTGCCTATACAAAACCCACTCGTGCGATGAACAATAAATCGGTCCATGTTCTCGCTGCGGAAATCAAGGTCACGCCGAGGGGTACGCGCGTCGTTCTCACGGTTGACCTCGAAACCTACGTGACCGGAGTGCTTCAGGGCGAAGCGGAAACTATGAAAAGCCCGGCTGCCCTCCAGGCTATGGCCGTGGTCGCCCGCACCTGGGCAATGCGATGGCGTGGCAGGCACCGGCGCGATGGATTTGATTTCTGTTCCTTGACCCACTGCCAGGTTTTTGACCCGCCCCCGGCTTCTTCAAACCAGGTTGTGGACGGGCTGTCGCGCGCCGTTCAAGAGACGCGGGGAAAAGTTTTGAAATTCAACGGGCAATTGATTGACGTGTACTTCAGCGCCGACTGCGGAGGAATGACGGAGGCCGCGCAAAACATTTGGCCGGACAGCGCCGCACCCTACCTCACCGGAATGAAGGACCCCTATTGCGCGGGTGGCGAACATTCTTCCTGGCAAAAAACCATCCCGCTCGCCACCGTAGGAAAGATTTTGCACCAAAGCATGGGAGTTCCCCTTCACGGCCCAATCCTTGATGTGAAAATTGAAACCAAGGACAGCTCAGGCCGGGCGCTCAACTTGCGCCTCGAAGGAGGTTCGGCGCGACGGGTGGACGCCAACGAATTTCGCTATGCCGTGGATCGAAAACTCGGGTGGAATACCTTGAAGAGCAATCTTTACACGATAGAGCGCCACGGGAGCGTCCTGGTTTTTAACGGACGTGGACTGGGCCACGGAGTTGGTCTGTGCCAGGCAGGGGCGGAACGAATGGGCCGGTTGGGAATCAGTAGCGAGAAAATCCTGACGACTTATTTTCCAGGAACCGCCTCGGTGGATATTTCTCCCGTCGCGGAGAATGATCCAATCCTTTCAAGTGAGCATTTCACCCTTGCTTTCCCGGATAGCCAGCAGCCTTGGGCAGACGAGACACTCCATTCGCTCGAAGCCGCACGCGTGGAACTCAAGAGCCGCGCAGGCGAGCTACCCTCCGAAGTGAAGGTTGAAACATTTGCGACCACCACGGACTTTGTCCGTGCTTCAAGACTGCCGGGTTGGGCGGCGGCATCCACCGACGGCAAGTCGATATTGCTTCAACCTCTGAGTACGCTGAAGCGGAAGGGAATTCTGGATTCCACGTTGCGCCACGAACTTGCCCATCTTGCGATCCATCGCCGGCGCTCCGCTAAAGTTCCACGGTGGTATGAGGAAGGATTGGTGCTGTTCTTAACTGGTGAACGGATTGAATCCAGCCCGCCGCCTGATCTGGGCGAAAGAAGCCTGGAGCAATGTGTCTCACAACCTCACAATGAAGCTGAAATGAAGGCGGCTTATGCCCTCGCTCTCAAGCGAGTGTCCGCGCTCGCGAAAGAGCGCGGGCAGGCAGCTCTTTGGAATATTCTCGAAAGTCCTTCCGAGAATGATCTTGAATGGCTCAGGGATCAAAAATGAGGGGAGATAAACTTCAAGTCTGGGTACTGCTCTCCTGCCTCGGATTCAGCCTCGCCAGCGAGAGCAAGGTGAAAAGCCAACCCGCCACCAACAGCAGGAATCCAATTCCCAAACGGGCGGCCGCCTGAGTGTAATCCCAAAATCCGGGGGGAGGGTGGGGATGCCATTGAACCAATAAGTAGGAAAGGCCGCCAAAAACCGCGCTGCCGGCGAGTACGGTGAAGAACGAAGCTCGCCCAACACTCCCGCGGAGTATCCGCTTGGTTTGGCGCAACGATTCGCTCCAGCCCGATCGCAGCAAGTTGATGAGAAACGTAAGCAGGAACGCCCAGATCACGATCCAAAGAGCCGATTCGATCCACCAAAAGATTTTTTCGATTAGTATGTAGCTGGTGGGGTTCTCGGAGTGGAAGGTGAGGAAGGAAGCAACTTCCACCGAGTGCCCATCCATCCACCCGAAGATTTGACTGATGACAAATACGATCAGGCCCGCCCACAAAGCGAACAAGGCAGTCCGCGCCAGCAGCCTTCGATTGAAAGTCGCGAAAGTCAGCCCGATTCGCGGCGCCCCACCAAAGGCGGCAGACTCCGCGGCGCTGGCGGCCGAGCCGGCCAGCACACTGACGGCAATCAGCATTTGAACCAGCGCCCACAGGAAGCTGACCAGCAGCATCAGGCCGGATGATTCCTGCAGGCCCAACCATTGATCCGCGGCCAGCGCCCAAAGCGCGGAGAGCACCCCGAGGGCGAGAATCGACACGGGACTGCGGGCGATCAAACCCAGGCTCCACATCCAAGCTTCAAAAGTCTTCTTCATTTTTGAATCGTCCGGCGACACCAACCCCTCATTGCGGCCTCACGGTCACGGTGGCGCTCCGCGTTGAACCCTGCCGCGCCGGCTCGTACATGGGCAAAACCCTTGCCGGGTTGGCTTGGAAGGTTCCGGGTGTCACCGCCTTCAAAAGATAATGTAACTGCGCCTGCCCGCGTTGGAATGTGGTGGAAAACATGGCGGCGCGGTCATCGTGAAATTCACGCTGGGTATAAATATAATCCCACCAGGACGGCTTGGCTTTAAGTTCGTACAGGTTTTCCTGCTCGATGAAATCGAACCCGGCAGGGATAGGGTCTTCGATGAGCACATATTGTTCGTCCGATGTTGCGCTCACCGTCAGCCGCACAACCAAAATGTCCCCGCTCTGGACGTCGCCCGCCAAGGGCTGCTCGGAATAAACAAAACGGTCATTCAAGCGCTCGGGAACGAGTTTGAAATATTCGCGGACAATGTTCAGCGCTGTGCTTCCCGTGGGCGCGGGTTTGGGTTCCTTCGAATAGTAGGTGGCAAAAGCGGACCAGTAGAGAACTCCCGGCCCATTTTTCACCACGCGAACTTCATTAGGTCCGGCGTGGAAGTCCGGCGGGTTGATGGTGACCACCAGTGGCAAAGGATTGTTTACGTCTTTTTCCGCCATCTTGTGCTCAGCCACTTGTTTTCCGTTCACAAAAACGGTGAGTGAATAATTCGGCTTCAACTCTCCCGAAACTTTCAAGTAATCAATCAAACCATACACGGCCGTCGCGGTCTGCTCGGTGGAGCTCCAATAAAAACCGTCGGAGCGATGATCGATCAGCCAGCGCGCCGCCTTGGGCAGCAACTCGCTCTTGGGATCAAGATTGGCAAGCGCCTTTAACGCATACGCCGTGGTCTCAAAAGAATTGTCGGATGAAAAGTCAATCATCGCGTCGCGTTCCGACTTCCACCAGGCGTAAGGGTCTTTCACGGTCGCCGACTTCTCAAGCTTCTGGACGAACTCCTGGGCGCGGCCGTCTTTCAAGTGGGCGAGCAGAAGGGCCATCAGCGCGTCCCCGTGGGCTGAAAGTTTTTGGCGGGTCTCATAAAGACCACTGACCAGTTCCGGGTCCACTGGGCCGCTGATTCCGAGCGCATAGACCATATAGGCGCGAATGTCCGCGATGGCGCGCGGGTTTTCATTAATCTGTTTTAGGAGGGACTCCCGCCCGCTCGTCAACCGCTTTTCATCCACCGGGTAACCAGCTTCCCTGGCCTGCGCCAGCCCCGCCACCACGTAGGCGGTCATGAAGGGATGCGTCTCATCCGTCTCCCACCAGCCCCAACCACCATCGTCGTGCTGGAAACGATAGAGCCGGTCCAGGCCGGCAGCTATCTTCTGGTCGAGCTCCACCGAGGCGGCGGGCGGCGTGAGCCCCAAATCTTTTGTCGCTTTGGTCACAATAATGTTGGGCAGGAAGCTGGACATCGTTTGCTCCACGCACCCGTAGGGATAGTCGGACAGGAAATCGAGGGCGGAGAAAATTGTTCCTGCCACCGAGGGCGCCAAATCGATTCGCAGCGACGAAGCATCCGGGTTGATCTCCGCCGGCAGCACGATTTGAGTTTTAGACTCCGAGGAATCCTGCAACAGGGTGGCGGAATACGCGCCATTCAATTGCAGGCCCCACGGGCGGACGGGCGCGCTCAGTTCTAGCGCATCGGATTCCTCATCGGTCAGGGCCTTGGCCACGAACTTTGCCTGGCCGATTTTGGTGGTGTGAATCGTCCAGGTGACCACCGCCTCTCCATTCTTGGGCACGGCGACTGAACTTTCCGCCGCGCCAGTCAACTCCGCCCCCGTCGCATCAAGGGAGACACGCGCGGTTTTATCATCGGGGAGGTAATTGTGCAAAATGCCAGTCACCGTCACCGTATCGCCCTGGGTAAAGAAACGGGGAATCTCCAGCCGCAAAATCAGGTCCTTGCGCGTAATCACTTTCTGCGTTACCTGGCCCACCAGCGTGTTGCGGCTTACGGCGCGGGCGGTGGCCCGCCAGGTGGTAAGCGAATCAGGGAAATTGAAAGTGGCGCGCGCTTTGCCCGAGCCGTCAGTGATCACGGAAGGCATCCAAAAGATGGTGTCGGGGAAAAACTTCCGCACCTTGGGCTGTACCGGCTGGCCCGCATTCTTGAAGTCGGCAAGCTGGGTCGGCGGCCGGAGGTGGGTCAACTCCATTTTGTGATTGCCGGAGTAGCCGTTGAACCAGTAGGTGGTGGAGAACTCCGTGTACACCTGGTTGTAGCTCTTGGCGTAAAAAACTTTTTCCGGCGGCCGCACGAGATCGGGCTGAATGGCATAAATGGCTTCGTCCACAACTCCCAGGCTGACTTCGGCGCTCACCGGCTTGCCCTTGGAATCCACCGTCTTCACGGTGTAACTCACTTTGTCATTGGGCCTGTACTTTTGCTTGTCAGTCTCTACCGTCACATTCAATATTTTCTCACTGGCAGGCACGGGAACGTCTTTGCTGGATTCGGAAAGCGCCTCATTCCTCACATAAGCCACACACACAAAGAAATTCGGCTCGTAGCGATCCTCGATGGGAATATCCACTGTGAAGGAAGGGGCCTTCACGGAATGCACCGACCAGGTGTAAACCTGCTGGCCTTCCGTGGTGACCAGCACGTTCGCATCCGGTTGGTTGGTAACAATCAACACGTGAGCGGTGTCGCCGGGCTGGTAGGTGTGTTTGTCCAAATAAATCTCGGGCCGGTTGTTCTCAAGCGATTCCCCGCTGTACGAAATCCCTGAAATCCAGAACCCGGTTTCGAATTTTGCTTCGCGGTGGTTCGAGTCAACCGAGGTGGCTCGAACTGTGATTGCTGAAATGGAGGGAACTTTGTAGGAAAAATGAGCAACGCCGTTTGAATCGGTCTTGATGTTTTCCTGGGCCAGGACGCTGACCGACTTTTCCTGGTTCAAATAGCTGCTCTGCTCGAAGTCTAAATGAACGGGCGCCGATATGGGCTGAGAATCATAATCGTAGGTTCGGATGGTAACGCTCGCCATGTCACCGGGCTTGTACACATAACGCTCCGTATCCACCATCACCACGATGGTGGAATACGTCGCCACGGCGGCGCGCCCGCCTGTAATTTCATGGTTGCTCGCGTCCGTCACGTGTGCCTCCACGTGATAGGTATAGTCCATTTGACGTTCATCGGTCTCCGTGGGCACGGTTACTGTCAACAACCCGTTCGCATCCAACTGGCCCGTGCCCTGGCTGATTTCTTCACCCATGTAACCGCCATTCTCAGACCCTCCGGCGCCGCCCTCTTCGTCCCCCTCTCCTTCATAATCGGAATAGCCCCACAAGATCTGCCAGTAGGGAAAATAGTAACCCGACCTGTAAACGGAATACTTCACCTTGCCGTTGGCCACCGGCGCGCCAAAGTAATACTGTCCGCTGATGGTGGCCTGAATTTTATCCCCTTCCAGGTACCGCTTCTTATTGGTCGAGACGGTCACCTCAAACTCCGGCTTCTGGTATTCCTTCACCTCAAACGAACCGTAGACGCTTTTGCTTCCGATGTGCGCGTTGATCGAATATGTTCCGAGCGATGCCAGCGGACCCAGCGTCAGTTTGGCATTAAATGACCCAAACTGGGAAAGCGCCAGCTTCTGCTGATAAATGGTCTTCTGGTTGGCGTCAGTAATTTCCACAGTCACAGGACCGGGAACATCCATGCTGTATTGGCCGGCGCGGCGCGCCCTCAAAATCCCTTTGAAGTTCACCTCATGGGTGGGACGATAGACAGGCCGGTCTGTGTAAATGTATCCCACGTACTCGGTGGCTGAAGTATCGTAAAAGAAAAAAGGCTCAACGCTGCCAGCGGCAAAGTCCTGGTCCGTCTTCGCCACCATGATGGCGTTTTCAACTTTGATATCTTTGAGCGTCGCCACCGAAATTCCCTGCCCGTCCGTGACTCCGCGAGCGACTTCTTCATGATTGTTCAAAACGACGGTTTCTGCGCCATCCACCGGAGCGCCGGAGTCCCGGTGGGCGACGAAGAGCAGGATCTGGCCGGGCGAACTCTTGGATACCAGGGCCAGGTCCGTAATCATGAGCAGGGTGTAAGCGCGAAGGCCGGCGTTCGTGACCTCGACGAGGTAGAGACCTTTTGCGTGGAGATCGACGGAAATATCCTGCCACTCTGTATCGCGCGTGCGGGGCAAGAGTTCACGCCAGGAAAGCACAAGCTGCTGCCGATTCAGGAGGGGGACCTGGGCGTAGGATGTGATGTCGAGCGGAATCCGGGTGACTTTCTTGGCCACTTGTGCCGAGTGCCGTTGCGTTCGAGTTTCCCAGCTGATCTGACTGCGCAAAAATTCGCGGATGGTTTCCTGCCAGGTCCGCTTCCAATCGTGCAGGCGCTCCAGCCACGTTTTCTCGCGCGCTAGTTCCTCCTTCATGCTTCCGAATGAGTGCGCGTCCTTGAGCTTGGCAAAAAACTGGACAGGATCGTTCACCCGGTAAATCCGGAAATCCAAGTGATCCACCTGGCGGAATTCGATGGAGACATTCGGATTTTGGGAGGGTGCGTAGGTTTGGCGGGAAGAGACGGAAAAAAACGGCTCGGTGGACGGGGTGGTATTTCCCTCGTCCTGGCCGCGTGCAGGCTGAGGAATGGCCAAGTGACCGAAAATGAGGAGAAGGCCGAATGCAAAGGGGAGCCTTGGCGCCCACGAACGACCGGCCTTTGCTTTCGCCCTCATGATGTCCATTGCACGCTACCGCAAAATATCAAATCGATACACGCCCAGGAACCGCGGATTCGCCTCAACCGGGCGCCAATGCGGGTCGGGATGCCGCATCAACAAGCTCGTGTCCACTTCACGAATTTCCCCCCGGTGACCGTTCAGATCGCCGGTGTGATACACAATCCACTTCTGGCCGTGGGGCTGAAAATATGACGGCCCCACGAACAGCATGGTGTGGTAAGGCTGCTGCTGGCCGGGCTGATGAAAGAAAAGCAGATCACCCGGACGCGCCGCATCAATTTGCCTGGAAACGAAAAATGAATTGTAGTGGAGGAGCGCGGCGCTATCGGCAAACTCCGCAAAGGCGGCGCCCGCTTGACTTCGCGCTTCCAGCGGCCCGGGTTGAGTACGAAACAATCCGCGCCCAAGAGGCCAGTCCGGATAAGCAAATTTCGCTACGTCTTCAAAGCCGGGGTCGAAGGGCAAACCCATCGAGCGGCGCCACGCTGCGGTATGCGAAACCAGCGCATTGCGGAAGGCAAAACGGACCAGCGCCGAGCAGTCATCAATTTCGATCTGCGCCGCCGGGGCAGGATGGTAGAACTGCGCTTCAGCCAATAACGTGATCCAGCGTACAAAATTCTCGCGGTCCTGTTTAACGTCCAGCCGGACTGCGTCGGGGAATCCGTCGCCCCACCGGTCCGTCCAGGTTCCGGGCTGTGCGGTAGAAGTGGAAATGCGATTGGGCTGCAAAGTGGAAGCAGAGATACTGCGCCCCATCCGGCTTAAGGTCATGCCCCCCGCTATCAGTGAAACGAGGAATGCGACACTGAGAAAAACCGGGGAGCGTGGATTCAAATCGTGCCGCACGTTGAAGTCTCAGTTTAAATTGAAATCAATCTCAGACTTGATGGGGGATTTTAAGGCCAACAATGTTGGAGCGCAAGCGTATTTTCGAATAGCTGTTTTGCCGCCACTGGATTGCCCTGCCCTAAACGAAAATTGAACTTCACACCTTAAGTGGAAGTGTGGGTAAAAACTTGGGCGCCTGGCGCATCTTGGTGGCCTGCTCGAATGCATAGGCGAGTCTGATCAACGTTGGCTCGGTGTATGCCCTGCCGAAAAAGGAAATCCCAATGGGGAGCCCAAAAACAAAGCCAGCCGGGACACAGATATTCGGGTAGCCGGCGACCGCGGCGGGGCCTGAACTTCCGCCCGTATCGTGGTCTCCGTTCACCAGGTCCGTGGTCCAGGCAGGCCCACCCGCCGGCGCCACAATGGCATCCAGATGAAATTTGTCCATGAGCGCGTCAATCCCTTCCGTGCGCCACCGACGATGGTTCTGGTCCAGTGCGTCCAAATAAGCTTTTTCCGTGAGCGGCCCCTTGGCTTCCGCCTTGATAAACAAATCCTGGCCGAAAAAGGGCATCTCCCGGTCCTGGTTCTTTTCATTGAAATCGATAATTTCTTTGAGTGTCCGAATTGGCGCGCCTGCTCCAAGCTTCGCGAGATATGAATTCATGTCAGCCTTCAATTCATAGAGAAGAACGTCAAGCTCCGAATCACCCGTCCTCTCCTTGCTCTCGAAATCGGCCGGGTCGATGATTTCAGCGCCCTCGCGTTTCATCGCGTCGAGCGCCGTTTCCATCAGCTTGACCACGGCGTGATTGGATCCGAAATATTTGCGCGCCACTCCGATGCGCGCGCCTTTCAGACCGGCACGGTCCAAAAACTGGGTATAGTTCGCCTGCCCGTGTCCGCGGCTCTCGGACGTGGCGCTGTCTTCCCCATCAATGCCCGCCAGCACTCCCAGCAAAATCGCGGCGTCAGTCACAGAACGCGCCATGGGTCCGGCGGTATCCTGGCTGTGCGCGATGGGAATGATTCCAGTGCGGCTTACCAGACCCAACGTGGGCTTGATCCCCACAATCCCGTTAATCGATGACGGGCAAACAATCGATCCATCGGTCTCGGTGCCGATGGAAATGGCGACAAGGTTCGCGGAAGTGGCCGCGCCGGAACCGGAGCTTGACCCGCAAGGATTGCGATCGAGCGCGTAAGGATTTTTCGTGAGGCCGCCGCGACCGCTCCAGCCGCTGGTGGAATGGCTTGAGCGGATGTTGGCCCACTCGCTGAGGTTGGTCTTGCCAAGAATGATCGCTCCTGCCGCGCGAAGCCGTTGGGCCACAAAAGAATCGTGAGGTGGGACAGATCCCATTAGCGCCAGCGAACCCGCTGTCGTCATCATGCGATCATGGGTTCCGATATTATCCTTGATCAGGACCGGGATGCCGTGCATCGGCCCGCGCGGTCCTTTGGCTTTGCGCTCCCGATCCATCTCCTCAGCAATGGAGATTGCGTCCGGATTGATTTCAATTACTGAATTGATGGCGGGCCCTTCCTTGTCAATCTCCCTGATCCGGGCCAAATACTTTTCCGTGATGGAACGTGCTGTGAATTTACCGGATTTCATTCCGTCTTGCAGCACGCTGATGGTGACTTCGTCCAGCTCAAAGCGCTTCACAGAGGGATTTGTAGAAGCGGCCGCTGCACCCTCCGCTCCACTTAGTGAGGGCAACGCGGCAGCCCCTGTGGCAGCCACCACGCTGGCCGCTATGCTGGAGCTCAAGAATTTCCGCCTACTCAGATCAGCATTCATGCGATTGCGATCTTTGGATTGTTTCAAGGGATCACCTCATTTGGTAGTGTCCGGATTTGCATGGCTGGGAGCGCGGGCGTCTCGCCCGCAATATAATGATACGGAAATAGCGGGCGAGACGCCCGCGCTCCCATGAGAGCTAGGACACCATCTCTCATCCATTCAGTTTCGACGCTTGCCGGCTCCGGCTTTCGGCACTTTGGCGTCCGGGGTCGTTCGCGCAATTCCAGTCCGATTTAAAATCTGCCGCTTAAATTCAGGTTGAACTCCTGGGCGCTACCAAGAATAATGGATGGCATCTCGGCAGGCAATGGAGACAAAATGACACGGTACAAGGTTTCGAGCGTCACCGCGCTCGGCTTTTTCATTTTCACCTCTCAGATCTGCATGGCGAGCCCCCTGTCCATTGAAGGCGCTCCGGCGGACACGGGCTACAACGTCGGCACCCTGGCTTTGATTCGCGCCATCATCAAAGGCGTTGCCGGCGATCCGTCACGTTACGCCGTATTCGCCAACATTCAATACGTCGGCACCACGGCGGAGACCAGCGTGGAGATGGACCGCAAATCCCAGAGCGCAGGCGGAGAGTGGCACTACGAAGCCGAGTGGCCGATCCCTGCCGACGCTCCCACCGGGCTTTACTCAGTCAACGTGAAGGTGGAAGACCGCAAAGCGCACAGCGTGGTGGCGACGAAAATGTTGCCGGGCTTTGCCGCCTACAAGAAGCTGGTGCGCATTTCGCGCGTGACCCTGGACAAAACTTTTTACGCGCCCGGTGAGACTATTGAGTGTGAAATGGCGCTGGAGAATCTGACCACCACTGACTTGAAGAATCTGCGCATTGAGTTCTCCAACGCCAACTATCCCTGGATTTCCACCTTTTCGGGAACGGCCAAACTTTCCGGGCAGAAAGTGGAGAACCCGGAGTTGGGCTTGAAAGTCATGCGCGAACATCTGAATCTCGCAGCGCGCAGCCAAGCCACGCTCCCCATAATGCCCGCCGGAACTGCGGCATTCTTGCAGGGCACGCAGGTGGCGGTGCTCGGCGCGGGCGGCCCGGCGAGAAGCTTCAAGCTGCCGCCTCCTGAAGTCGATACTTACACCATCGCGGTGTGGAATGCCGACCGCACCGTGCTTTACGACATGCAATTCTCGCCCCAGGTCATTGTGCGCGATCCCTCCCGCACGGTTCCCAAGCCCTACAGCAGCCACAACTATACGCACGCTTACAACGACGAAATCGACTACAAGAAATATCGCGAGTTTTACGGCCCGGGCGAATCGCCACAAACTGCAACCACAAAGGAAGCAGCAACCAATAAACTTCCCGCCTCGTTAATGGTTTTCTGCCCTCACGAAGATGACGAATACCCTTATGCCGGCCTCATTCACGCCGCGGTGGGGGCGGGCGTTCCCGTGCGCGTGGTTTTTTTCACTGGCGGCGACGTGGGTGAATGCGAGCGATACTTCAACAAGCCCTGCGGGCCCAACGAAGCTCGCGAATTCGGCACCGTGCGCATGGAAGAGTCCATGGAAGCGCTCGAACACATCGGCCTGGCGCGCAGCAACGTCATGTTTCTCGGCTTGCCGGACGGCGGCTCCGGCGCTATCTGGAACGAGAACATCAAGGTGTCGAATCCTTTCCTGGACATTTATCTGGCAACGAATCACGCGCCTTATGACAACCTGGTGAAGCCGAACTTGCCCTACGCGCGCGACGCCGTGATCAACGTGGTGAAACAAATCATCACAGACTTCCATCCCGCCATGATTGCGACGTCGCATCCCGACGAGCGCCATGTGGATCATCGCACATCAAATTGGTTTGTAGTGAAAGCTTGCCAGGAACTATTACGCGACAAGCAGATTGACCCGCAGACCATTATCCTGGCCGACCAGGTTTACGGGGCGGGCGGCGCGCATCCGGCGCCCTACAAGTACGAAAAATTTGCCGTAAATCTCAGCGGAGAGACTGCCGTGGTCAAAGAAGAGATGAGCTGGATTTACCAGTCGCAGGACGGCAACCTGGCCGAGGGCGCCCGGAAAACTTTCTCCGAATTGCCGAAGGAGGAAATTCACTACCGCATCGTGGACTGGCAGGAGCACGCTGGTTGGAATGAGTGAGATGCTACAAGCGTAGATCCGGCGGGTAATATTTGTCCTGAGCACGGACCACGCGCTCGCGAGCGAACAAGAGGCTTACCTCTTGCTCTTTCAAAATCTTAGCCGCACGGCAATGCTCCTCTCGCAGCAAACCAACCAGCAAGTGCTCAGTACCGATGTATTTGTGTCCGGCACCGTCCGCCTCCTCAGCGGCATAATTCAATACGCGCTTGGATTCCTCGCTGAGCGGAAGCGTCTTCACATGCAATGCTGAAGGTCTCGTTGTCTTCCCTTCTTTCAGGCTTGCCCGGGTGGAATCAATTGAAGAGTTGTGAGCGCCTAGGATTCGTTCAGCGAGCTCTTTGTCAGCGCGCAGCAGGCCAAGCAATAAATGTTCGGTTCCAATGGACGGACTTCCGAACCCGGCGCCTTCATAAAGGGCGAAAAAGACGACGCGACGCGCTTGAATGGTATATCTTTGAAACACAAAAGTTGAAACTCCTCAGTCGCCATAGCCTCGTGCAATCGCAAGCACTTCTTGCCGCGCGGCGCGAAGTTGTGCAACCGGATCGCCGGTGGGAAGGAATTCCATGGCGGCATAACGGTTGTATTTAAGCTGTGCGAGTTTCCTATAAATGTTGGCGTAGTTAATTTCTCCCGTTCCGGGCTCGTGGCGGCCGGGAACATCGGCGATGTGGACCAGGCCCACGTGATCGATATTCTTTTCCAGCTTCGCAATCAGGTTGCCCTCGGAAATCTGTTCGTGGAAGAAATCGTAGAGGAATTGCACCTGAGGATGTTGGACCGCTTCCACTACCTCAAATCCCTCCGCCACCGACTGAAGATAATATTTTGGATTTTCTTCCGGATCGATATTCTCCAAAAGCAGGCGAACGGGATGTCCGGCAATTTTTTTCCCCTCCACGAGTGCCGACGCCCGCTTTAAACCTTCAATGCAACTCTCGTGCTGCTGTGCGCGAGGCATGCCGGCGACAACGTTTCCGGACATGATGATCACCGCCGGACACTCCAGCCTCTCCATGATGGGCAATTCATTGCGGACATCGGCCATAAGAGCGTCGCGAGCGCCCGGGTCTCCAACTCCATGTCCGAGGCCGGCAGTCACATCAAAGTTCAAGCCTAATTCGTTTTTCTTGGCCAGCGCCTTCTTGAAGTCATTTTCTGACCATTTTTTATACTCGCCGACCAATTCCACATTCTTGTATCCGGCTTCCGCCACCTTCGCCAGACGCTCTTCAAAAGGAAGATCTCCGAACACCGTCCAAAGCATCACCGAGAGCTTGAACGGCACTCCGGGACCTTCGCCCTCGGCCAGCGGACCTCCGCCGCTAAAGGGATAGGACTTGCCCAGCGCGGCAGCTCCCAGGGCAACGCCGGCAAGGTTTCGGGAGAATTGGCGTCGGTTCATGATAGTGACCTCAAAGTGGGACTCGAATTTAATTCAGTGTGATGCCGCTGATGTTCGCACCATCCGGGGAGGGGTGCAAGGCAAATTGCAAGTTCGGCGAGACCCAGGACGCGGCGAACAAAAACTCCCACACCGCAACAGAATTACATTAAGATTTGGCGGGACGAATTGGCAGGTGTGCCACGACCTTCCTGTAAACGTTTTTGCGGGTCACTCTATGCCGAAGAAAAAAATGACAGCGATCGTTCATTACGCACTGCAAGAAGGCGCGGTGGAATTGCGCGAAGTAAAATCTCCTCCCGAACCTGGAGACGACGAAGTTCTGCTCCAATCGCGCGCCGTGGGAGTTTGCGGGAGCGAGGTTCACCAATTTCATAATTCGCAGAGCTGGCCCGTGCGCGTGCCCGTGATCCTGGGCCACGAATTTTGCGGAGTAATTGCCCGCGCCGGCAAGGCCGTGCGAGGGTTTAAGGCTGGAGACCGTGTGGCATCGGAAACGGCCGCGCGCATCTGCGGCGAGTGCGCCTACTGCCGCAGCGGGGAGTACAATCTCTGCCCCTCTCGCCGCGGTTTTGGAGCGGGAATCGACGGCGCCATGGCGGATTTTGTGAACGTGCCTGCGCGCTGCCTTCACCACTTGCCGGATGCCGTCACTTGGGAACGCGCCGCGCTAACCGAACCGTGCTGCGTGGCGTATAACGCTGCGTGCATTAAAACTCAAATTCGGGCGGGAGATTCAGTTTTGGTCTTGGGGCCCGGTCCGGTGGGCCTGTTGTGTCTCGCTCTGGCCAAGCTCTCCGGCGCGGGATGGCTGGGCGTGGTGGGCTTGGAAAAAGATCATAAGCGCTTGGCCATCGCGAAATCTCTGGGCGCGGACGCAATCCTAGTGGCGGGAAAAAAGAAGAAGGATGAAAAAGGTAAAAGTTCGATTGCGGACGAACCCATTGCCGCCGTTCGCTCGCTCGGGGACGGACTGGGTGTGGACGTTGTCATCGACGCATCGGGCGCTTCGCAACCTCTTGAGTTCGCGTTGGCCGCCGTCCGGCCGGGAGGGCAGATCACCAAGGTCGGTTGGGGGCCGCAGCCGCTGGGATTCTCTCTGGACCCGATGGTGCAAAAGGCGGTGCGCATCCAGGGAAGCTTCAGCCACAATTTTAAAATCTGGGAAAGAGTGATCGCGTTGTTGGCATCCGGGCGACTCGACCCGCTTCCCCTGGTGGGGCGCGTCGCGCCTTTGGAAGATTGGAAAACCTGTTTTGATGAAATGGCAGGCGGACAAATTGTGAAAGGCGTGTTGATGCCGAGCGCGATATAGCTTGTTGTCGCAGTGAGCATCCATCATGTCATCCCGAGCGAGGGATCTCGCCCTGGACTTACTGTAGTTCTGCCGCGTCGAGTAGCGGCCCTACACTTAGCGGGCTAAGAATCAATGAAAAAGCGAATCCATCCAGGACACGAATTGGCGGGCCAAGTCGCTCTGGTGACCGGATCCGCCCAGGGAATTGGCGCCGGTATCGCCCGGAAATTTGCCGAGCATGGCGCCCGCGTGATAATCCATGGCTTGGAAAGGCGACAAGGTGAAAAGACTGCGGCGGCGATGCGCGCCTCGGGTTTTGATGTGGAACTCGAAATCGGCGACTTGAAAGAGGAGACCGTGTGCAGAAGACTCGTTCGGCAGGCGGTTGAACATTTCGGGCGCATCGACTTGCTGGTGAACAACGCGGCCGCGACTCATCGTGGCAACGTTGAGAATACTTCGGTCGCGCTTTGGGATGAGATTTTGGACACGAATGTCCGCGCGCCCTTCATCCTCTGCCAGGAAACGGTGAAATACATGAAAGGCCGCGGCGTGCGCCCTGCCAGTTGCAAATGCATTATCAACATTGGGTCGGTGAACGCGTATGTGGGCCAGTCAAAGTTGCTGGCATACTCCGCTTCCAAGGGCGCGCTGATGACGTTTACCAAAAACCTGGCGAGTTATCTGACTCGGTACCGGATTCGGGTGAATCAAATTAATCCTGGGTGGGTGCTGACTGAAGGCGAGCGACACGTCGCATCCGTGGCGGAGGGCAAAGGGCCGGGGTGGCTCAAAACCGCTTTAAAAACGCGCCCTTTCGGACGCATGCTCTATCCGGAGGACATTGCCCGCGCCGCGCTTTTCCTGGCCACCAACGAATTGCTTACCGGCGCAGTGTTCGATTACGAACAGCTCCCCATCGGAACTCTGCCGGAATTGTTGTGATGTCTTGCGAGGATTTAATGAGCCGCACTGACTGAAGGCAACTAAACCAAAGGCTCGGGGCTACCCATTAATAAGCCTAGCCTTCTCCCAGGAGAGAAGGTGTCCGTCAGCCGACGGACGGATGAGGGGTGAGTGTCCACATTCGCCCTCAATCCTCAGATTTTCGACCGTAAACAGGTCTTGATCAGGTGAAGAACCAAACCAAGACTTCAACGTCTAATCGAAGCTTCGGACCCCAGGTAGTCGCTGACCATCTTGGTGAAGCCCCTTACTTTGCCAGGCAGTTCGTGGACGGCAACTTGAGAACATGTTTTAATCTCATCGACCGCCCCTAACAACTCCGTGATCGCATCGAGCGCCGCAGCGAGCGGGAAATTGACCCCCACTAGGTTGGAAGGATTAAACTTTATCAGGCCTTTAAGCTCGCGTTCGATTTTATCCGCCGTCGTCAAAACGCCCCGTTGCTTTTCGAGGAAGGCATCCCAAGCCGGGCCTGATTGGGGAAAGCCCTGCTGAGCGTGCTTCTTTCCGTAAAATTCGAGCTCGCACCCCAGCCATTCCAGGTCCTGCGCGAGATGGAGTAAAGTCGATTCGGCCATGGCGTTCACCACAATGGATGCCCGTTGCGGAGAAAAGGATGTTGAATCTTACTTTCGTGCGTTCAAATCATACTTCAAGCGATGATGCCGAACTACGAACAGTGCATTTTCGCTCCCTGAAACTCAACTCTGTTCCAGAAGTGGTAGTGGCTCAGTTTCCGGTAAGACCCATCTTGATTTGGCGCGAAGTAGCATATTCTACGATAAAGACGTAAGTAGAAGTCAGCGAGAATATTAGGCTTGACTATTATGTGGCACGCTCCTAGAATTCACTTACCCACCGACCCATAACTGCCAGCGGTTGGCAGTGGGTTTGCGGGAATTCAAATAGGCGGCGGGTCTTTTTTCCTTTCGCCTGGAGACAATATGAACACTTCAGCTAAAGTAAGTACGATCCCGCACGTTTCCTTGCCTTTCACTTTTACCATCCCATCGGACGACTACCGAAGCCTCCCTATCGCTGGGCTTGGTGGAACGAAGGTTGGAGATTGCTTCGTAAAAGTTACGGACTTGCCAGAAGAGTTGGACTATTTCATGGAGGTCAATCCACGGGTTCCGCGCCGCAATCAGAAAAACGTACTCACGGGCCCCGTGATTAAGGGCATTACGGAGACTCTCACTGATAATCCCGAAGACATGGCGATTAAGAATCAGGGAATCTATCTTCTTGTTGAGGATGCCTCCTTCGTCAAGGCGCCCGGAGGTGCTGGAAAGCTTACGATCACGCTCCGTGACGCTTCCCGGCATGGCATCGTGAACGGTGGCCACACCTACGCGGCCATTCGCGACGCGATCGAGGGCGCAGCGGGCGACGAGGAACTGGACACGATCAGCCGTGCTTACGTTCGGCTCCATATCTTACAAGGTATACAGGAGTCTAAAGTCGCGGAGATAGCCGAGGGCCTCAATCGTAGCAAGCAGGTGGACGATCCTTCGTTAGCAAACCTCCGAGGTGACTTCGGTCGTATCAAGGAAATTATGCACGGTAGGCCGGGGGCAACGGCGATCGCTTACAGCCAGGGAGACGAAGGAGATGTCTACATCACCGAAATTCTGGTTTTCCTGGAACTGTTTAATTGCGAAAGATTCAGCCGCAGAAAGCACCCGCACAACCTATACAGCCGTATCAAGAGCGGTCTGGAATTCTTTGAAACGGATTCCAAGGCTGTGCCATCACCAGTGCACTTACTCATACCGCAACTCCCCGAGATACTGGAACTTTCCGACATGATCCGTCAAGCAACTCCTGACGCGGCAAAGCGGGGCGGGTTTGAATTCGGTCGGATGAAGGATGATAAGAAGAAAAAGTCTCGCGCCGGTTCAGCGCCGAACAAGAAGAACGTTCCATTGCTTTTTCTAAACCAGAGGATGAGTCACCGTGTACCAAATGGGTGGCTGTTCCCGATGCTGGCAGCATTCAGGGCTAACGTTGATTGGGATCTTCAGCAAGGGAGGTTCGAGTGGAAGGTGCCGTTGGCGAAGCTAGTCCCGGCCGTCATAGACGACCTCGTCGGGATTTGCGTCACAGAACATCGGGATAATAACCAGGCACCCGACAAAATTGGCAAGCGTGAATCAAACTATGTACAGTGCTATGACAAGATTCAGCTTTACCTCCTTGAAAATGGGCTGGACAAGACGAACTAAGCACCATCCAAGGGGCGGTACGCTCTTCGTGTCGCCCCCTTGATCTGAAATTGCTAACTTAACTTAAGTGGGTGCGGCCCGGATGGGTACTCCGGGCTAACTCCCTTTATCGGAAACTGAGTCACTGCCCCAGAAGTAGCGGGAGGGCTTGCCCTCCCCCTTTTAAATGAGCAGAATAACGAACAAAGAGGTGACGGCAAGCCGTTCCCCTACATTGGGAGTACGATGGATTCTGCTGTCCACATCAAGTAGAAATCCTCGGGCGTAAATTCGGTTGTCCCTGCGTTACAATATTCCTTCAAATTCAGATTGAGGTCGAAATGGAATATCGCCAACTTGCCCACACGGAATTGAACGTCTCCAGGCTATCTTTCGGCACCATGCCCTTCGGCTCGCAGGCCGACCAGGTAACCTCCACCCGGATGGTAGACCAGTGCCTGGACGCCGGGATCAATTTCTTCGACACCGCCAACATGTACAACATGGGGAAAGCGGAAACGGTGCTGGGCAATACCCTGAAAGGCCGCCGCGACCGCGTGATTGTGGCCACCAAGGTTCGAAACAAGATGGGTGACGGTCCCGACGATGCCGGGCTCTCGCGCAACGCCATTCACAAAGCTCTGCACGCCAGTTTGGAACGCCTGCAAACCGATTATGTGGATGTTTATTACGCGCACTGGCCGGACAACGACATTCCCATTGAAGAAACGCTGGCGACCATGGACGACCTGATTCGCGGCGGCAAGGTGCGTTACTTCGCCATCTCAAACTACGCTGCCTGGCAGATTGTTGAAATTCACTGGGCCTGCGAGAGGAATGGGTACAAGGCGCCCCATATTTCGCAGCCCATGTATAACCTGGTGGCGCGTGGCATCGAGGATGAGTACCTTCCTTTTTGCAAACGTTTTGGCGTGGCGGTGCTTCCCTACAATCCCCTGGCGGGAGGACTGCTGACGGGCAAACATGCCCACCACAATGGGCCCATTGCAGGCACTCGCTTCGACAAGAATGATTTGTATTTGCGCCGCTACTGGCACGAGGACTATTTTGACTCCGTGGAAGAGCTCAAGGGGATTGCCAGCGACTGCGGCATGACCCTCATCGAGCTTTCGCTACGGTGGCTCCTGAGCCAGCCGATTGTGGATTCGGTGATTTTGGGCGCGTCGCGGCCGGAGCAATTGGCGGAGAACCTCAAATCCTGTGAAGGCGGCTCGCTCGATCAGGGCATACTCGACAAGTGTGACGCAGTATGGAAAAAGCTGCGCGGCATCACGCCAAAATATAATCGTTAATTGTTTCTTCCTGCCTATTCGCCGGCAGCGAATTGTTGAATGTTTCCTAAGAAACCTGTAGCGCCGGGCTTTAGCCCGGCAGCTTGAATTCTCCTCAATCTTAAAAACGTGCCGCTCTGAAGTGCGGCGCTACGTTGTCTCTCAAGAAAGATTCATATCCACCGGCCCGCGATCGCCCGTAAGTTTGAAATTCTGCGCGTCCCAAAAAACGCGCTGTTTTTCGCGATAGGAAATGTTGGCCATATGGCAGGCCACTGCTGTGCCGCAGCCAAACTCCACGTTTTCGATCGGTTGTTGGCGGGACTTGATGCTGGCAAAGAAATTGCGGAAGTGATCTTCCGTCCCTTCGGCGTGCTGCATTAGATCCTGCTTCTTCCGATGAGGCTGCTTGCCGTAGGCGCCGACGTCGGCCAGCGGATCGCTCTTGTGAGCGGCGATAAATGGGCCTTTGGTATCTTTGGGCCAGCTTTCCAGCGGGTACTCGAAACTCCACTCTTCATCGTAGGGAATCAGGTGGGCGGATTCCTCGGTGAGCACGATGGTCCCCCGGTCGCCCATAAAGCGGACAATCTCGCCACCGTCGAAATTAGAAACGAGATTCGCCAGCACCACCACCTGGAATTTCCCGTAGTCATACAGCGTGTTGTGAATGTCAGGAACATCGCGGTCGCCGGTCCACTTGTAAATCCCGCCGTTGGCGACAGCGCTCAGCGGATATTGAATGCCCATCAAGTAATGGACCCGAGAGAGCAGGTGGACATACTCATCGCCGGCAATTCCCGTTCCGTAGTCCCACCAATTGCGAAATTGAAAGAAGCGCGCGGCGTCAAATGGGCGCTTGGGCGCGGTGCCGAGGAAACGCTCCCAGTCAATGGTTGCCGGGGATGCGTCGGGCGGCACGGGATACTTCCACGCACCCACGGGATCGGGTCGATAGATTTCGCACTGCACGTTGAAGACCGTTCCAATCTCGCCCGCGTCCAGCCATTCTTTGCCCTTGTGGGTGGATTGCATGCTTAAACTTTGGCTGCCCACTTGCACCAGGCGTCCGGTTTCCTTGGACACTTTGCACATCTCGAGCGCCTCGGGGATGGTGTGGGTCATCGGCTTTTCGCAGTAAACGTCTTTGCCCGCGCGCATGGCATCCATGGCGATGGGCGCGTGCCAATGGTCGGAAGCTCCGATGGAAACCGCTTGTACATCTTTGCGGCTGAGCACCTCGCGATAATCCCGAGTGACCGCTACGCCCGGCTGCATCTCCTGAGCGCGGCGCAGATGACCGTCGTAGAGGTCGCAGACCATCACCACGTTGGCGCCCTCCACGTTGTGCAGGTATCCTAAATGTTCGAGGCCGCGAATTCCGGCTCCGATGATGGCAATATTTACTTTATCGTTTGGCGATACTTCGGCCCGCGCCGGTTTGGGACTGAGCGCCATGCCCGTGGCCGCCGCGCCCGCTACGGTTTGTCCCATGAATTGACGCCTTGTTATGCGTTTCTGCGACATATGATCCCCCCTTTAGTTCGAGATGATTTATGCCAGGATTATACGCAACTCCATGAAGGATGGGTGAGATTTTTGTTCGCGTTGAGGTGATGAATCAGTGTCAAGGAAAGACTTTCGTCAACGGAGCAGCCATTTCACGGGCCGGGCCCCATCGAGCCGGCGAACCTTGCCCCGGTCTTCCAGCCTGTCCATGTGACCCTTGACGGGAAACATGGCGAGCCCCCAGGTGGTCTGAGGCCAATCGCCCACGGCGTTGGCTACGGCGTCGATGAGTTCCTTCAGGGTCAGGCCCGCTGAATTCTTGTCGAGGCTGGAAAGTATCACACGGTCAAGAAGGTCCACGGTTTGGCGCGACTCCGCAATAAAATCCCGGACCGCGTCTCCCTGCATCACCGGCCAATGCCCGGAATAAAGAACTTCAATGTCGAGCGCTTCAAAGTACCGCAAGGTGGAAAGATAAATGTCCACGTAGTAGTAAGTGACCGGAATGCCCATGCCTCCAGCGGCTTTTGGGCAGCCCCGCCCGTGGATGGCGTCGCTCACAAACGCAGCTTTGTGGGCGCGATCGTAAAGCGCCAGGTGCCCGCGGGAATGCCCGGGCACGTGGAGGACGTCGAGCGACCAGTCGTCATCCAATCGAATGATTTCCCCGCCGCTAAACGTCACATCCACCTTGCGAGGCTGGCCGGCCTCCGGCCAGGGATTGGGATCAAGCCCAACACCATACTCGTCCATCAAATGGTTGTAGCGCGTGTCGAAAAGCGTCCGCGGATCTTCCATCATCGCGCGGTCGGCCGAGCCGCAGGCCAACCAGGCGCTCGGCGCCGCGCCCATCACTGCGGCATTGCCTCCCTGATGGTCGAGGTCGGGATGGGTGGTCACCACTATGTTGATGCTATCGGGCTTGAGTTTCAATCGGTCGAGGTAGGGGAAAATTGCTTTTTCCGGAGTGTCGGCTATGCCACTGTCTACCAGAAGAGTTTTGTGACCGAGGAACAAATATTGAAAAAGATTTCGTTCGCCGAAAAGAGATTGAATCTGATAAACATTTTTATAGAGTTCCATTAACCATCCCGTGGAAGAGGAAGATCCGACCGAGCCATTGAACTTGTACACCAGCAACGCGACGCGGTCAATTCAAATTGGCTTAGTTCTATCAATCGCATGAGTTCCATCAATCGCTTGACAGACATAGGCGGTTCCATTAAGGTAAGCGCTTTCAGGCGGGGGCAACACCTTCTTACCTATCCTCATGCCCAGAATAAATCGGCGACGGGAAAGGGAATGTGGCACTTCGCCCACCCGTGAATAAGGACACCCTATGAGCCATGCTCTGACGTTTTCCGCAAGCCACCTGGCCATGCTTTTTCAGGCGGGGACGGATACCTCGCGCCTGATGTCGCTGCATTCGGTGGATTACGCCATCATTGTCATCTACTTCATAATGGTAATCGGAATCGGATTCTACCTGAAGAAGTACACCCAAAGCGGCGAGGACTTTTTCCTGGCGGGGCGCGAGATGACGGCGTGGGTTGCCGGCCTGAGCTTTGTCTCCGCCAACCTCGGCACCCTGGAGCTTCTGGGCTGGGCGGGCAACGCCTACCAATACGGCCTCCTGGCGGCACACTGGTACTGGGTGGGAGCGATTCCCGCCATGATCTTCCTGGGCATCGTCATGATGCCGTTCTACTACATTTCCAAAACCCACTCCGTACCCGGCTACCTACAACTGCGTTACGGCCAGGGCGCCAGCGGCTTGAGCGCCATCTCATTCGCTGTGATGACCATTCTGATGTCCGGCGTCAACATGTACGCCATGGCCAAAGTTTTGCAGGTCATGCTCGGATGGGACCTGAACTTCAGCATATGGGTTTCATCGCTCACCGTAGGCGTTTACGTGGCCCTGGGTGGACTCTTCTCCGCCATTTTCAATGAAGTCGTGCAATTTTTCCTGATCTGGTTTGGCGCTCTGCTCATTCCCATATTGGGCTTGATAGAAACCGGGGGATGGTCCGGCATGGTGGCGCGGATCCAAAAGAATTTCCCGGGCCAGGATTACACCCACATGTGGAGAACGATGGGCCATTTTCAGGACAACCCCATGGGAGTTCAGTGGGTGGGCATTGTCTTTGGACTCGGCGCCATTCTCTCAATGGGATATTGGACCACGGACTTCCTGGTGGTTCAGCGCGTGCTCGCGGCCAAAGACCTGCGCGCCGCGAAACTCGCTCCCATCATCGGATCGTTCTTCAAAATGGCGGTGCCGTTTATCGTGATTCTCCCCGGCTTGCTGGGCTTGGCCGTCCTGTCAGATCATGCCGGCAATCTGATTCACCTTGTGCCGCAGAGCCCGCATCTCGCGCCCGGCCAGCACAGTTATGATGAGGTCTTACCGCTGATGCTGGCGCGGTATTGTGGTCCCGGTCTTTTGGGACTTGGCATCACCGCCCTGATTGCCGGCTTCATGTCGGGCATGGCTGGTAACGTGAGCGCCTTCGCCACCGTGTGGACCTACGACATCTACCGATCCTTTATACGCAAGGATGCGACGGACGCGCACTACGTTTCCATGGGCCGGTGGTGCACGATTATCGGCCTCATCATCAGCATTGGCGCGGCTTATATCGTCACCCATTTCGGGAGCCTGATGGATTATGTCCAGGCGCTCTTTAGTTTCTTTATCGCGCCGCTCTTCGGCACGGTGCTCATCGGAATGTTGTGGAAGCGCGCCACCGGCCCGGGCGGATTCTGGGGCCTGCTCGCAGGTACGGGTTCCTCCATCGTGATGTTTACCATGGTGGAGCTTGATCCCAGCAAGCTGGCGCTGATCGCGCTCTCACCTTACGCCAAACCCCTCGCCGCTGATATGTGGCGCGCGCTTTGGTCGGGGATCATTTGCGTCGTGGTCACCGTCGTCGTCAGTCTGTTGACCAAACCCAAGACCGACCTTCAATTGGAGGGTTTGGTTTACGGCGCCACGAATATTCCGAGCGAGGGTCACCTGCCCTTGATCAAGCGGCCCATATTCTGGGCCGGCGTTTCGCTGGCGGTGTTCCTGGTCTTGCAGTATATATTCTGGTAGGAAGAAACTGTGGATACCAAGACTCAATCTTTACGCGAAGGAGGCGATGGCGGTTCCGGTCGTCGAATTGCCGTCGATCTAATGGATCAACCCGAAAAGCATCACATGCTTCCCGTCTGGTTTTTTATAGGCGCAATTCTCCTTGTTTATGGGGTGATGATCTTTGGCCAGGGCCTGTTGGAATATTCCGATCCCCCCGTGGCGAATTATCACGCCTCCGTCTGGTGGGGCATCGTGCTCGCCATCGTGGGTGCGATCTTCTTCCAAAGATTTTACCCGCGCAAGAAGTAACCCATTAACCGTAACGCTGAACTCCGCCTTTGAGAGCAGCGGCTCTTCTTAAGAAAACACGGCCTTCGAGTTATGACGGGCAATGGTGTCATTTGCCCGACTCGGGTCCTTCCGCGCCCGTCATTCCCGCGAAGGCGGGAATCCAATTCCCTAAATCATTTGAAATGCGCGGACGAAAGACTGGATTCCCGCTTCCGCGGGAATGACTGATGCCTCAAAATGAATCCAATTCCAAATGACCCCACAACCCGTGACGGGCCTCGCTACACTCCTCCCCGGTTTGTAATACAATGCAGCCATGCAAAAAATCACACCATTCTTGTGGTTCGATGGCAAAGCTGAAGAGGCCATGAATTTTTATGTCTCCATTTTCAAGAACTCAAAAGTCCTGAGCGTGACCCGCTTCGGCGAGGCTGGGCCCGGCCCCAAAGGATCGGTGATGACCGCTTCCTTCCAGCTCGAAGGTCAAAATTTTACCGCCCTCAATGGCGGACCCATGTTCACCTTCACACCCGCCATCTCGTTTTTCGTGAGTTGCGAAATCCAGGAAGAAGTTGACGAATTGTGGGAAAAGCTATCCGCAGGCGGTGAAAAAGGAAGATGCGCCTGGCTCAAAGACAAATATGGCGTGTCCTGGCAAATCGTTCCGACGGCTCTCATGAAGTTGTTGGGCGATCCGGACCCGGTGAAATCGAAGCGGGTTATGCAGGCTATGCTTCAAATGGACAAAATTGACATCGCGCGATTAAAGAACGCCTACGAAGGAAAATAATAAGTTTCCGGTGCGAGCGCAACCTCGTCCGCCTGTAGAACCGCAATCCGGGTTTGCGCAACCTTTTCCCCAGCCACAGCCAGTCGCTGGTTGCATTCCGCCCCCATTCCATTACAATGCCCTATTGCCTCTGGCGATAACCCTCAAAAACAGGGAGCGAGTCGGCGATGGAATTGCGCCCGTTGAGTATCGGAGAGCTTCTGGACCGGACGTTCAGTTACTACCGCAACAATTTTTGGCTTTTTGCGGGGATTGTGGCGGCGCCTCAAGTCGCAATGGTGGCTGTGTCAATATTCATGCAGAGTTTGCGGCTCACCGGCACTCCGCCGCCCCCCTCGAAGGATCCGACGGATATAATCGCCCGGTTTCCCGCCATGATGGCGGGATTCGCCATCACCATGGTGGTGCTGATGCTGGCCGCCATCATCATCTACTCGCTGGTTCAGGGTGCCGTCGCCTACGCGCTGTCGGAAGTCCACCTGGGTCGCCTTACAACCGTCAAGGCCGCTTTTCGAAATCTTAAGGGGAAAGCCTGGAGACTAATTGACGTGGTGGTGTCCATCGGCATCCGGGTAATGGGCATTTTTATTTTAATGTGGTTGGGACTGGTACTCATCGTGGCGGTTCCCGCGGGATTGATTACAGGATTGGGCAAGCCTGGCCCTGTTTTCATTACCATTGTTGTGATCCTGCTCATCCTGGGTATGTTGGCCGCCATCGTGCTTGCCCCAGTTCTCATGATGCGCTATGCCCTAGCCGTGCCGGCGCTGGTGCTGGAGAATCTGACTGCCCGTCAGGCCATCAAACGCAGCGTGAAATTGGCCAAGGGCAACATCTGGAAGATTTTCCTGATTTTTCTTCTCATGTATATGATTACCACCGTCGTCATCAGCGTTTTCCAGGGGCCCTTCATCGTGGCCTCCATCGTGATCGCTGCCCGCCACGGCGTCCCGCCCTTGTGGCTCCAGATCCCGTCAGCGATTTCGGGCGGCATCGGTGGGACCCTTAGCGGACCCTTGATCGCAATCGCGCTCACTTTACTTTATTTTGATGCTCGGGTTCGCAAGGAGGGCTTTGACTTGCAGTTAATGATGGACAGCCTCGGCACTCAGGCGTCCGCCTTGGAGCCTCCGTCCATCACGGCGCCTGGAGCAACCGCAGAGCCCTGAGGACACTGGCCGTGGTTCGAAATTTGCATCGGCGGGAGCGTGGGCGTCTCGCTCGCTCTTTCATTATCAATTAATTGCGGGCGAGACGCCCGCGCTCCCGGGAAAACTAGGACACTACTTGATTTTGCATTCCTTATGAAACATTGCCTGATCGCGATTATATTTTTCCTTCCCCTCTGCCCCGCGAAAGGCAATCCGGAGCAAACGAACTCGCCCGCGAATGCACCTTTGAGCCTCCAGAATTATCTTGCCGAGCTGGACCGATGGTCCGCTGCAGCCGGCGATTTAAAGGAGCATCCCGAGCACGCGGAAGCTTTGCGCAAGTCCTTGCCCGATGCCTGGCAAGTGGACGTCCGCGGCCAGCACTTTGCTGTTCCCACGGCATGGCTGCGCATGACACTTGACTCCCTTAAAGCGAACCATTGGCTGGCTGGCGATTACTCCTTGGAAATACAAAAACATCTGGCCATGATGCGGGCCGAGGCAGAAGCGTTTGGCCAGCCTGCTGCAATCAGTCCCGGCAGCGCCCGGGCCAGGCTGGATGATATTTTGCGCCAGCGGGAATTTGCGACGGTCCAGGGTCCGACGTGGTTTGAACAGCTTCAAGCACGGGTGCAGAATTGGATTCTCGATTTTCTCAAGAAGATTTTCGGCGGGCTGGGACGGCATCCCATGGCGGGCAACATCCTTTTGTGGCTGGCCGTGGGAGCGGCGGTGGTTTTATCAGTGCTCTTGCTGGTGCGCTTTCTTGTAAGCACCAGGGAAAGGGAGAGCCTGAAATTGGAGGCGGTCGGACCCGCGTCACCCACCTGGAAAGAATGGGGGAGAGACGCGCTTGCCGCGGCCGGGCGCGGAGATTATCGGGAAGCGATTCGTTTGGCTTATTGGGCTGGAATTTTCCGTATGGAAGAATTGGGCGCGTGGCAGGCGGACCGCGCCCGCACTCATCGCGAGTACCTGCGCTTGCTTGCCGCGGATGACGCCCACCGCGCTCCCCTGGCCCGCGTGACGTCGCAATTCGAGTTGACATGGTATGGAGGCAATCCTGCCTCGGCCCAGGATTTTGAAAGCGTAATTGAACAGTTGGAGGCACTCGGATGCAACCTCGGCTGGCGCCCGGCGACCGCAAACTCCTGATCATCGCCGGACTATTGATTGCAACCATCAGCACGGTGGCACTGCTGGTCTCCCCGCCCCGCAGCATGCCTTCTCCCGGCTTTCCGTCCACGTATTCCTCGGATAGCGGCGGCGCCAAAGCCGCCTACCTTCTGCTGGGAGAGATGGGATACAGGGTGGAACGGTGGGCGCGCCCTCCACAGGAGCTGCCCGAAGCGTCCGCAACGGGCGAAAATAATGAAATTGTTGAAAGTCCCGCCCGAACGATGCTGGTGCTCGCCGATCCCATCATCCCGGCTTCAGCAGAAGAGAAATCGATCCTGCTTAGATTTGTCCATCAAGGTGGACAGGTGTTGGTGACGGGCGCTCAGGGTAATATGCTCGCGCCACAGTCTGCTTTGACCAACTCGAGGCACTTTGCAATGGAGGAAAAAACCTATGCGGCCGAACTCCCCGCGCCGTTCACCCGGGGCGCGCCCGAAATCAGCATGAAGGCAAACACGCGATGGTCGGCGCGGTCCGGCTATGACATGCGATACTATGGCGATCAGGAAGGTGCCACGGTGGTGGTCTTCCAGATGGGGAAGGGACGCGTGGTGTGGTGGGCGGATTCAGGGCCGCTGACCAACTATGGTCTTTCCGAGGCGTCCAACCTGACGCTCTTCTTGAATTCCATCGGCGAGCCCGCGGGCAGACACATTCTATGGGACGAGTACTACCACGGCGAGCGGATGGGCTTCTGGTCCTATTTGGGGCGGACCCCCATTCCCTGGTCCATGTTTCAGTTGGGTCTGGTAATGACGGCGGCGCTTTTTACTTTTGGACGGCGAAACGGCCCCCTACGTCCGCTCGGAAAAGAATCCCGTCTCTCGCCGCTCGAATTTGTGGAGACGCTCGGCGATCTCTACCAGCGTAAGGGGGGCGCGTCCGAAGCTCTTGGAGTTGCTTACCAGCGCTTCCGCTATCTGCTGTTGAGGCGCATTGGATTGCAGCCTGCGGCCTCGCCCCAGGAAATCCAGCGGGCAGTGCGCGAACGATTGGGATGGACCACCCCCGGTTTTTCGGAGGCGCTCCAACGCTGCGAGCTGGGCGTGAAAGACAGTTCCATGACCGGACAGCGGTCACTTCAATTGATCCAGGAACTGCATGATTACTCGAGAAGGTTTGGATTGGGGAAGGCGGAAGCTGGAAATTAGAAAATGGAAAATAGAAACTTGAAAATCGAAATTGGAAAATCGAAACTCGTGATACAACATTATCGAATTGATGGACACTGATTCGGCTGGTGTATTCCATTTTCCATTTTCGGATTTCTAGTTTCGATCTTCGAGTTTCCAGTTTCTGATTTCCATTTTCCAATTTCTGATATTCCCAGGATAACCATGCCGGAACAGACTGCACGCTTTGCCGCCCATGGCCGCGCCGAATTGGCCAAGGCGATTGTTGGACAAGAGGCCGTCATCAATCAGTTGTTGGTGGTGCTCTTGTGCGGAGGTCACGCGTTGCTGGAAGGCGTGCCCGGGACCGCGAAAACATTGATAGTGAAAGCAATGGCGCGCGTCTGCCGGCTGGATTTTCAGCGCGTGCAGTGCACGCCGGACCTGATGCCGGCCGACATTCTGGGCACCAGCTTGTATAACCAGGCCACCAGCGCCTTTGCCTTGCATCGGGGCCCGGTGTTTGCCGATTTCCTGCTGGTGGATGAGGTCAACCGAATGCCTCCGCGCAGCCAGGCGGCACTGCTGGAATGTATGGAGGAGCGCCAGGTAACCATCGACGGCACGCGCTATCCGCTCACCAGTTTCTTTACCGTGTTTGCCACCCAGAATCCGGTGGAGTTCGAAGGCACTTATCCATTGCCCGAAGCGGAGCTCGACCGCTTCTGGTTTAAAATCCGCATTCAATATCCCGACGCCGCCCACGAAGAGGAAATCCTGAATCGCTATCAGAATGGGTTTGACGCGCGCGACCTGGACCGTCTGGGCCTGGCGCCCGTTGACCCGGAGTTGCTGAGTGCGGCGCGCCAGGAGGTGGCAACTGTTCGCGTAGGTGCGGAACTGCTTCATTACGTGAGCACCATCGTTCGGCGCACTCGCGAATGGCCGTCGCTGAGCCTGGGCGGTAGCCCGCGCGCCACTGTGGTCCTGATGCTGGCGGCTAAGGCGCTGGCGGCAATGGATGGCCGCGAATACCTGATTCCTGATGACGTGAAGGCGGCCGCTCATCCCGTCCTGCGCCATCGCCTGGTGGTGAAACCCGAAGCGGACATTGAAGGTGTCACGCCGGACCGCGTGGTGGATGAGGTTTTGTCCGTGGTGGAAGTGCCGAAATGAAAAGAATGGCAAGTGACAAATTTGAAAGGGCAAATGGCAAATTCAAAACGGGATGATTTGAAAGAATCGCTCGCATATTTTCCCCGACATCTCGCCAGGGACGGATCAATCTTGAAAAAGTTCCATTTGCCATTTAACATTTGCCATTTGAAATCCTTCAAATCGAGCTCGGTCACGGCACGTTTGATAAGGTATGGACCCAATCTCCGAAAAACCACGCCTCGTCCCCGCCACGGTAAGTGCTGCGGCACAAGCGCGCGGGCGCTGGCCGGGCGCGTTTGGGCCTCGGTTCTTCATCGTCCTCATTCTAGGCCTGGTGTGGGCGGGGCCCGCGTGGTGGAACCTGCGCTTCCTCTATGCCATTGCCATCTGGGACGCGCTCCTGCTTCTTGCCTGGTTCGCTGATTTGCGCCGCTTGCCGCTTCCCGCCCAACTTGAAGTTTCCCGAACTTGGAACAGCACGCTCTCCCAAGGCGGTGCATCTGAAATCACCCTGAGATTACACTGCTTAATCAAGACCATGCTTTACGTCCGGCTGGAAGATGATGTCCCGCCGCCCCTTCTTGTGAATTCGACCCTGGAGCGCGGGCCGTCTGCACACTCCTTCACCTCGGATGACATCACGCCTTCAGCCCACTGGTCGGAACCGCCGCGCCTTCAATTGACGGTGGGCCGAACAGGTAGAGCGAGCGGGGTATATTCCGTCCGCCCATCCGAACGCGGAGATTTTTCCGTGGGCGGTGTTTTCCTGCGCTATCAGAGTCCGCTTCGCCTTGCCGAGCGCTGGGCCTTCGCGGACTTGAGGCAGACTGTCCGCGTCTATCCCAACATGGACGAGGCCAGGCGGCACACTTTTTACCTGATGCGCAGCCGTCAGATCGAGCAGGAAAAGCGATTGAAACGGCAGCGAGGCGTGGGCCGGGATTTTGAGAGCCTGCGCGATTACCGTGACGGGGATGAGCTGCGCGACGTTTGCTGGACCGCCAGCGCGCGCCGGGGAAAGCTGATCACCAAAGTCTATCGAGTGGAACGCAGCCAGACCGTGCAGGTGGTGGTGGACGCGGGACGGCTGATGCAAGCCCGGGTGAGACCTCTCGCGCAGTCCGGAAACATAACCAACCCGCCCGTTCAATCCGCCGATTCTCAATGGCCTGACCACAATGCATATCGAAAATCCCCAATCGTTCAATCTAAATTGGATTACGCCATCAGCGCCGCATTGGGGCTGGCGCAGGTGGCGCTATACTCGGGGGACAAAGTAGGCCTGCTCGCCTATGGCCGCAGGCAGCAAACTCGGTTGGCGGCAGCGCGAGGCACTGCTCACCTGAGAGCGATGCTGGAGGGCTTCGCGCGAGTGCGCGGCGAGCTGGTGGAAGCCAACCACTCGCGCGCCGCGGACGACTTACTCTCGCGGCATCGGAGCCGGAGCCTGGTGATCTGGCTGACTGACCTCGCGGAGACCGCCGCCACGCCGGAAGTGATCGAGGCCGCGTCGCGTCTTTTGCGCCAACACTTGGTCCTTTTTGTTGCCATTACGCAGCCCGAACTGGGAGAGTTGGCCGCCCGCCGGCCCGCTTCGGAGAGCGAAATGTACCGTTACGTGGCCGCCCAGGAAGTGATCCAGCGGCGCGACTTGCTGCTGCGGCGATTGCGCGAGAACGGCGCATTGGCTCTCGAACTTGAGCCGGGCCGGCTGGCCACCGGGATCATCAATCAGTACCTGGAAGTGAAAGAAAGGAGTCTGCTGTGAGCGTTAATGACTGGCAGGATTCCGTCCGGCCTGAGTGAGATATAGGGTGAACAGGCCGGCCACGGCGGCGGCGAACGTGAATTTGGCCAATCCGGGCAAATGCGAAGGGGAGAAAAAGCCTTCAATGATGCCAGCCACTATCAGGATGGGCACGATGCCCAGAGCCAGGCGTACTCCCAGCCCACCATAAAGAACCAGGGCGTCGCGGCGTGGGATGGGACCGGGAAATAGGAGGGCGCGCGCAATCAACAATCCTCCGCCGCCGGCAATGAAGATGGAGGGAAGTTCCAGCACGCCGTGAGGCATTACGAACTCCGCCAAGCTGCGCCCCATTCCTGCCTGCCAACAGGCCGCGCTAATCACGCCCAGCATCAGGCCGTTCATCAGCATCATGTAGACGGTTCCAAGGCCGGCGGTGATGCCGAGGGCGAAAGTGGAAAAGGAGACGGAGATATTGTTGGTCATGATGGCGCTCGAAGCCAGCGGCTTGATGGTGACAATCGATTCCGTCCACATTTTCTTCCGTTCAATGGTGTCGCTCATCGGGCCGCCCAGGAAAAAACGCTGAAATGACGGGTCGCCCAGGCAGGCGAGAAAGCCGGCCACGGCGGCGGCCATAAAGACCACAAAGGCGGCCAGGGTGTAGTTGAAAGTGGAGCGAAATACCTGGGGGAAGACTGTTGTATAAAATCGCCCGATGCCGGAAGGCTTTGCGCGGCGTCCCATATAGATGAGATTGTGGGCGCGCCCCATGATCTGATTCAAATAACCGGCCAGGCGCTCGCCCGAGGAGTCTTCGCGCACGGTGGCAAGGTCCGCAGCCACCTGGCGATAGAGAAGGCCGAATTCCTGAAGCTCGCGATAAGTGAGCGCGCGCAGGCCTCCTGTTCCTGATTGCCCGATGATTTTTTCCAGGCGATCCCAGTGCGGTTTGCGTTTTTCGACCCAGCGTGCGCTAATCATGGATAAGGCGGAAACTGGAAAATGGAAATTTGAAACCCGAAAATCGAAATTCGCTGCAAAATCTTAGAAGGCAGATACTGAATAACGGAGTTAGCGCCTTCCATTTTCGATTTTCCATATTCTGATTTCGAGTTTCCAGTTTCTAATTTCTGTTTTCCGATTTCCATGGACAATCTTACCATCGAAACGCCGGAACAGATTCACCTGGAATTTCCCCTGGCGGGGGTGGGCAGCAGGTTTCTGGCCCTGGCCCTGGACATGCTTATTCAGGCCTCGATCATCTCCGTGATGGTCATCATAGCCGTGGTCCTATCATCTCTCTTTCTTATCAATTTTGGGAGTCAGGGCACCTGGGTTTTGGCGCTCTTGATCCTCGGAGGATTTCTGGTTCAACTCGGGTATTTCGCCATATTTGAAGCCGTTTGGAATGGACAAACACCCGGCAAGCGTCTCACCCACTTGCGCGTGATCGAAGATACCGGGCGACCGATCACAGTTTATGCGTCGGTGGCGCGGAACCTCTTGCGCATTGTCGACAGCATACCTGGCATGTACGCCGTGGGAATTTTCTCCGTCCTGATCAGCCGTCAAAACAAGCGCCTGGGGGACTATGTTGCCGGGACAGTCGTGGTTCACGAAAGACCTCTCGAGCCAAAGTCCGCCACGGGTTGGCAAACTGCCCCAGCCAAGCTTCCCGCGAAGCCTAGCTTCGCCATCGGAAGCGTGCTGGGCATCAACCCTGCGCCAGTACCTTCGGCGCCGGAAGTGGAGAGCCAGGCGGCTTCAGGTTACGACGCAGGACTCCTTTCTCCCGGAGAATTCGGGCTGATTGAAGCTTTTCTGATGCGGCGCGAGCACCTTGAGGGCGCAGTCCGAACCCAAATGGCGCGCCAAATTTTGGAAAAAATCGCCCCTCGCATGCAAATCCGCCCGGAAGACTTAGCCCGCTCTGAATCTCTCTTGGAAAAACTTGCCATCGAGTATCGGAATCAAGCTTCCTATAAATAACAGGGACAATCTACGTGAGCCCCAGGTGATAAGTGAACTCGACACATAGGACGATGGGCTCACACCCTCCATTTAAATTGACGACTGCCTCAGGGGGGCGTACACTTTTCCAAAGATTGGAATTGCCAGGGAAGTTGCCTGGCGGGGCTTGCCGGATTCCGGGCGACTCAAAAAGAACGAATGGAGACGAGCTCTATGCGGTCTGCCATTTCTCGACGAAGTTTTCTCACCAAAATCGGGATGGGAACTGGAGCAGCGGCTCTTGGCCCCACCATACTTCACGCCGCCAACAAGTCGGGAAGTAAAGTGGTGCTGGGCAGTGGCGCGCACACCTACGAACTGGTTCCCGATTGGGGACGGCTTCCTGCCGGAATTGCTTACGGCTACACCCACGGCGTGCAGATTGACGCCCACAACCGGGTGATTGTCCACAACCAGAGCAAGGACTCGGTGATCATCTTTGATCACAAAGGAAAGTACGTAAAGTCCTGGGGGACGGATTTCCAAAAAGGCGCTCACGGCTGTTTGCTGCGAAAAGAAGGCGGCACGGAATATCTCTATTTGTCCGACTATGAGCGCCATGTGGTGGTGAAGACCACTTTGGACGGCGAGACAGTGTGGACACTGAACTGGCCGCAAGATTCCGGAGTTTACCAGAGCGAAGCTCAGTTCAAACCCACCAACACCGTGGTGGCGCCGAGCGGCGATATTTATGTGACTGATGGGTACGGGTTGAGCTACATCCATCAATACAGTCCAAAGCTCGAGCGCATCCGCACCTGGGGCGGCAAGGGTAGTGAGCCCGGCAAGCTCGATTGCCCGCACGGCATCTGGGTGGACACGCGCGCCAAGGACCCCATCCTGGTGGTGGCTGATCGCTCCAACGCCCGCTTGCAGACTTTCACCTTGGATGGTCAGCACATTGGATTTTATTCGGAGGACATGCGGCGGCCATGCCACTTCGATCAGGCCGCGAATGGCGACTTGCTGATTCCCGATTTGTGGGGCGTGGTTACGATTTACGACAAGGACAATAAAGCGGTGACGCAGCTCGGTGACAATCAGGGCGTGTGGGAAAAGAAAGGCTGGCCCAACTTGCCGCATGACACTTGGCAGCCGGGAAAGTTTATCTCTCCCCACGCCGCCTGCTGGGACAAGCGCGGCGACATCTATGTGGTGGAGTGGGTTGCCGTGGGGCGCGTGACCAAGCTCAGAAAGGTTTAGGTTGGGTTGGCCGCACGGTCAGACCAACGAAATGATGTGCTGCATAACAGGGGGCATTCCCGCACGCTATTTCGTGGTCAGTGAACGGTCCGGCCATTACGATTCAACCCGCCAATTCGCCCCCGTACCACGGCCTGTCCTGACCACGGAGGGTACAAGGTAATGTTCAGACTTGACGCGGACAAGAAAGTCCACTTCTGTGACGGCGTAACGCGCCGCGATTTTCTCCACGCCGGCGCCCTGGGCCTGACGGGCCTGACGATGCCGGAGTTTTTCGCCCTCAAAGCCGCGGGCGGCGTGGATCCCAAGAAAGATGTGAACTGCATTCAGTTGATGCTGGTGGGCGCGCCTAGCCAGCTCGACACCTGGGACATGAAGCCGGACGCGCCAGCCTCTATCCGCGGGCCTTACAAACCAATTAAGACCAACGTGTCCGGCATCGAAATCTCCGAAATCTTTCCGCGCATGGCGAAGCACGCGGACAAGTTTGCTCTGGTGCGATCGATGTATCACACCGCAGCTGCTGTGCACGACACGGGCTGCCAGATGATGCAGACCGGGCGATTGTTTCAGGGCGGACTCGAATCACCGAATTTCGGTTCGGTGCTGAGATATGAAAAAGGACCGCGCGGTGACATGCCGCCCAACGTCCTGATCCCTTACACAATTGGCCAGCTTGGCGGAAACCTGCCTCACGGCGATACAGCGGGGTTCCTTGGCAAAGCGTACGACCCGTTTGTGCTGAATGCCAACCCGGCCGAAGAGAATTTCAAAGTGCCGGATATGCTTCCTCCCGATTACATTTCCGCCGTGCGTGTGGACCGCCGGCGAAGCTGGCGGCAGGTAATAGACAATTCGGTGAAGTATTTTGAAGACGCCAATCAAGACGCCAAATTAATGGATTCGACTTTCAACCAGGCTTACACCTTGATGACCTCCGCCAAGGCGCGTGAGGCATTCGAGCTGACCCAGGAGACTGAGGACACGCGCAAACGTTACGGCATGAATCGCTTCGGACAGGGCTGCTTGCTCGCCCGCCGACTGGTGGAACGGGGCGTCCGCTTTGTCACCGTCAATATGTTTGAGACCGTGTTCAACGACATTACCTGGGACATCCACGGCTCCGCGCCTTTCAGCCCTATCAGTTGCTATGGTGAATTGGTGGGCCCGATGTTCGACAATGCGTACAGTTCCCTGCTGGAGGATCTAGGCCAAACCGGCATGCTGGACAACACTCTAGTCGTCGCATCAGGCGAATTCGGCCGAACGCCGCGCATCAATCCCGCCGGAGGCCGGGATCACTGGCCGCAATGCTGGACCATGATCATGGCGGGTGGAGGCGTGAAGGGCGGACAAGTGGTGGGCGCATCGGATTCAATTGCCAGCGCACCCAAGGATCGCCCGTTAATGCCGGCCCACGTGGCGGCTACGGTTTACAAGTGCCTGGGTATTTCCATCGAAACGGAACTGAAGACTCCTCAAGGGCGGGTGGTCCGTTTGGTGGACCACGGCTTTGATCCGATTGATGAATTGCTGGTGTAGAGGTCTCTTGTGGGCGGTCGCGGTACAACCCCCTCACCCGTCCGTCGGCTGACGGCCGCCACCGCAGAACCTGGGGCCCCGACCCTCTCCCGAAGGGGGGAGAGGGGATAAAGTCGAATCTAAAATAGCGAATCCTAACCCTCGCCCCCTTGCGCGAGAGGGTGGACCCGCAGCGGGGGGACGGGTGAGGGGGTTCTTAAGAATAGAAGTATGAAATTCCGTTTTCATTTGATCATTCCCGTACTACTGACCGCCTTCATTGTCCCTTGGCTCATTCAAGGCATACAAACTTCGGCGCAGGGCCGCAATGACGCTCCGTACCACCAGGACTTGCCTAAGCCGGATAGCACCAAGACGAAGAAAATCCTCGATCCGGTGGCGGCTCACAACAGTTTTCCCAAAGTCCCGCTGACTAAAATCGAAATCCTGCCTGCTTCAATTTCAATCGAAGGCCCGCGCTACAATCAACAGTTGGTGGTGGAAGGAACATTTGCCGACGGGCATCAAGAAGATTTAACCTCGCAAGCTACGATATCGTCGTCCAGCTCAAAAGTTGTTTTGGTGGACAAGGAGCATTTCGCTCTCCCCCAGAATGATGGCCAAGCCACCATCACGGCCATCGTCGCGGGCCACCGAACAAGCGCTTCGGTGGCCGTGCGCGATTTCTCTGCCGCCACTACGTGGAGCTTTCGCAATGATGTGCTGCCTGTGATGACCAAGGTGGGTTGCAACTCCGGCCCATGCCATGGCGCGGCGGCTGGCAAGAACGGCTTCAAGCTCACGCTGCGCGGCTACGATCCGCAAACCGATTATTTCACTCTTACCCACCAGGCCCTGGCCCGCCGCACCGAGCGCATGGAACCCGCCCAAAGCCTTATCCTGCTGAAACCGACGCTCACCATCCCGCATGGCGGAGGCCGCCGGTTCGCCGTGGGCTCGCCGGAATACCAGGTGATTTCCGGATGGATCGCTCAAGGCATGCCGCCGCCGAAGGATTCAGACGCACGAGTGACGGAGATTCAAGTGCTCCCGCGTGAGGCGTCGCTCAGGCCGGGCGCTGAACAGCAATTGGTCGTGGCAGCAAACTTTTCCGACGGCCACACCGAAGACGTTACGCGCTGGGCCAAATTTGACAGCGGAGACGAAGGCGTGGCGAGCGTAGATAACAATGGCCACGTGACGATGCACAGTTACGGCGAGGCTCCCGTGACCGTTTGGTACCAGAGCCACGTCACGTTTTCCCGCGTGCGAATTCCCTTCCCTTACAAGCTGGACGAAGCGGTATTCAAGAAAGCGCCGCGCCACAACTACATTGATGATGCTGTATTGAGTCATCTCCAGGTGCTGCATATTCCGCCCTCCCATCCGGCAACTGACAGTGAATTCATTCGCAGGGCATATCTCGATGCCGCGGGCATTCTCCCCACTCCCGCCGAAGTGGAAAAATTCCTGAAGGATAGTTCGCCCAACAAAAGGGAAGCGTTGATTGACGCCCTGATGAAGAGGCCGGAATTCGTGGATTATTGGGCCTACAAGTTGTCTGACCTCCTGCTGGTGTCAAGCAACCGTCTCTCCAACGAAGAAATGTGGAGCTACTACAAGTGGATCCGCCAAAGCGTGGCTGAAGACAAACCTTGGAACAAAATGGTTTCCGAAATTGTGATTGCCACCGGCAGAACGGCGGAAAACGGGGCGGCCAACTATTGGGTGATTCACCGCGACCCTTTGGACACTTCGGAGAACATGGCGCAGGCGTTCCTGGGCATCACCATTACCTGCGCGCATTGCCACAATCATCCGCTGGCCAAATGGACACAGAAAGATTATTACGGCATGGCCAACCTGTTTGCGCGGGTGCGGCTGAAGACGTTTGCGCCCGGCGGATTCCGCGCCGGCGTGGGCGCGCTCTTTAATGACGTGACAGTGTACTCCGCCCCCACCGGCGAATTCACCGACGACCGCTTTATGATGGTCCTTCCGCCCAAACCGCTGGACGCGAAGGCGCTTCCCGAAAATGTGCCGGGGGATACGCGCGCGTATTTTGCCCGGTGGCTCACCGCTCCGGAAAATCCTTTTTTTGCCCGCAACATGGTGAACCGCATCTGGCGCAATTTCCTGGGACGTGGATTGGTAGAGCCGGTGGACGATTTGCGGGATACCAATCCCGCCACCAACGACGAATTGTTGAACGCATTGGTTAAAGATTTTGTGGCGCACAATTTTGATATCGACCACATGATTCGCACCATCATGCAGTCGGCTACATATCAGACCTCCTCGGTGCCGCTCAAGGAAAACGCGGATGATGACAAGTACGGCTCGCATTACCCCATCAAACGCCTGCCCGCCGAAGTTTTGCTCGACGCTTATTCGGCGGTCACCCAGGTACCGGAAGCATTTGACGGCTATCCCGCCGGCATGCGGGCGCTGCAATTGCCTGACTCGGCGGTTAAATCCTACTTCCTCGATGCCTTCGGGCGGCCCGCCCGCTTGCAGACTCGAGAGAGCGAGCGCACTTCCGTCCCGACCATCACCCAGGCGCTTCACATCATCAATGGGGATACGCTCAACAACAAGCTGCGGGCCCCAGGGAGCTCGGTTGAAATGTTGCTGAAACTCGGCTTCTCCGACGAGCAGATCGTGGACTATCTCTACCTCGCTTCATTCAGCCGCCACCCAACGGAGGCGGAGCGCTCCGCTTTGGTGAGTGCCCTCTCTTCCGCCGAGCAACAAAAAACGCAAAGCGCCGACCCGCGCCACGCCGCGCTGGTGGACATGGGATGGGCGATGTTGACCAGTGAAGAATTTATGTTTAATCATTAAGAAAAAAGACGTCATTTGTTATTCGTCTTTTGTCCTATGCCAAAACCGGAAGATGTATGAATTGCGATCCCCGGAAATTTCGCAACGTCCTTCAAGTAATTGCCGTGGGGATGGTTTGCCTGTTTGTGGCTGCTGGCTGGTTTGAGTCAAACCACAACTTCGCTTTGGGTCGCCCCGCCGACACAGCGCCAAGTTTTGGCTCGCAAGTCGCCCCCATCCTGCAAAGGAATTGCCTGGCATGCCACTCCAGCGAGGCCAAGATGGGCGGCCTGATTATGGAGAACTACGACCTGCTGATGAAGGGAGGAGGGCACGGCAAAGTCATCATTCCCGGCAAGGCGGATGAAAGCCGCATGATTCTGATGCTCGAAGGTAAGATTCAGCCGCGCATGCCTTTTAACGCCGACCCTCTCTCCACCATGGATATCGCGGCGATCAAAGCATGGATTAATTCCGGAGCCGTCGGCCCAGCCGCTGGCGAGGCGACAAGCACCCTCACAACGCCGGCGATTCCGGATATCAAACCCCAAGTTGCAGTAGTGTCTCCCCTATCGTCATTGCAATTCTCGCCCGACGGAAAATTGCTCGCTGTGGGTGGGTATCGGGAAGTTCGGTTGGTGGAACCCGGTACCGGCAAGACGCTTGGCACTCTTGCCGGCCACGCGGACTATGTGCGCTCCATCGCCTTCAGCCCCGACGGCGCGTATCTCGCCGCCGCCGGCGGACTCCCCCAGCGCGAAGGCGAAATTAAAATTTGGGATCTGGCGTCGCGCCAGCCAATAATGACGTTGCGCGGCCACAAGGATTGCATCTATTCGGTAGCATGGAGCCGGGATGGAAAGTTGATTGCCTCCGGCAGCTACGACCGGATGGTGAAATTGTGGGACGCCTCCACCGGCCAGGAACTGCGCAATCTTCAGGACCATATTGACGCTGTGTTCGCCGTGGCCTTCAGTCCGGATGGAAAACATCTGGCCTCCGGTTCCCAGGATCGCACGGTGAAAATCTGGGACATCGACTCCGGCCAGCGCCTGTTTACGCTCAGCGATGCATTGGACGGATTAACCGGCATCGCCTACTCGCCTTCCGGCAACGAGCTGGCCGCTGCAGGTTATGACAAGACCATTTATATATGGCATTTGAAAAGTGACGAAGGAAGCCTCACCCAATCCCTGATCGCCGACGAGGATAGTATTCTGACACTGATCTGGTCACCGGACAGCAAGACGATCATCACCAGCTCCTCCGACGGCTCCATTCGTTTTCGCGATGCGGCAACTTTGAATCCTGTGGGTGTGATCGATCACCAGCCCGATTGGGTGGAGGCGCTGGGCATGAGTCCGGATGGAAATTTATTGGCGGCGGGGCGCTACAACGGCAGCTTGAGCCTGTATGACCCGAAAACGTTCAAGCAACTCGAGGGGCCATCCATGGCCTACGTGCCCCGGGAATCGGCAGTGAAGAGCAGTTTCTAATTGCATGTGGCAAGTGGCACGCAAAAAGAAAATCAGGTAGTGTCCGGATTTGGATGGCCGGGAGCGCGGGCGTCTCGCCCGCTCTTTGATGATCAAGCGATTGCGGGCGAGACGCCCGCGCTCCCAGAGGAACCAGGACGCCACTGAAATTCAGAAATCTTGCTCGCGCATGCGAGGTGCACTTATGAAAACAAGAATAATTCTAATTGCTGCGTCCTTCGCTTTGGGATTGGCCATCGCTTTGCCGCTTATCGCTGAGGAGCCGATCATTCCGCCTACCGTTTCCAAGATCTGGCCCGTCGGCATGCAGCGCGGCGCCACAGCCACCTTCACCCTGGACGGCAGAAACATTGCCGGCGCAAAGGAGGTAATTTTTGACGCGACCGGCATCACTGGAAAGGTGGTGCAGATTACCGACGTCGCTGAAAAAATCACCGGACCGCGGGCGGGCGTGGATCTCGGTGCTCAGGTGCCCCAGGGCAAAAAGCAGACTGCCCAGATGGAAATCACCGTGGCGAAGGATGTTGAACCCGGACTCCACTGGTTTCGCATTCAAACCCCGCTTGGAACTTCAAACATGTCGGTGATCGCCATCGATTCGTTACCCGAAGTTACCAAAAGTCCAAAGCCTTCAGCGGATTCCGCGGCTCAGCCGGAAACCGTGAAACTTCCCGCTACCCTGATCGGAGCCTTGACGGCATTAGGAGAAACTGACAGCTATCAATTCGAAGGCAAGGCAGGCGAGGAATTGGTTTTTCAAGTGATGGCATCTGAACTGGGATCACGGCTTGAGTCAGTGCTCGTCTTGAGGGATGCCGACGGGAAAGTGGTAGCCAGCGCGGGCGAAAACGACAACAAGCCCGATGCCGTGCTCACTTGCAAGCTGCCCCAGGACGGGCAATACACGTTGTCAATCTCCGACCGCGAACACGGCGGAGGCATGGACCATTACTATCGGGTGAACGCCGGCCCCCTGCCCTACATTACAAACGTTTTCCCCCTGGGCGTTCAAGCCGGCAAAGAGGTAACCGTAGCCGTGAAAGGCGTAAACCTGGGCGGGCTGAAAGAAACCAAAGTGGATCCCCCCAAATCGGCCGATGGTTGGGCCACGATGCCGCTCGAAATCAAAACTGGCGGCGGCGTCGCGCTCAACAAAGTAAAACTGGCAGTGGGCAATGACCCGGAATTTCTCGAGCAGGAACCCAACAGCACTCCTGCCGAGGCGCAAACGATCTCACTGCCTGTCACCATCAACGGGCTCATTGACGGCGGCGCCAAGGCAGGTGGTGCGCCGGACGAAGATTTTTTCCGCTTTCATGCCCGACGCGGCGAGCAGACGACCATTGAGGTGGCGGCCGCGCGCCTAGGCTCGCACCTCGATTCCTTGATCGAAGTTCTGGACGCGAAAGGCAATCCCATTCCCCGTGCCACCGTTCGCTGCCTGAATCAGACCACCACGACGCTATCAGACCGCGACTCAAGATCGGAAGGCGTTCGGCTGACTTCCACTTCCGGTTTGCGTGAAGGCGATTATCTGATGATCGGCGATGAACTCGATCAAGTGGCCGTCATTCCGGATCAACCCGACGCCGACGCGATCTTGAAGGGCATTAATGGATTGCGGTTGGCATTCCTCGGAACTTCTCCCGACGTCCACGCCGTCAACACCACGGTTTACAAAGCTCAAATCCTTCCACCCGACGCGGAATTCCCTCCCAACGGGTTGCCGGTGTTTCACCTGACCTGGCGCAATGATGACGGCGGTCCTGGTTACGGCGCGGATTCCAGACTGGATTTTGTCGCGCCCATTGACGCCGATTACATTTTGCACTTGAAGGACGTGCGCGGCCTGGAAGGTCCGGACTTTGCTTATCGACTCACCCTGCGCGATGCCAGTCCGGATTTTCAGTTGCGGGCAAGCCCTGAAAACCCCAACATCCCCAAGGGCGGCGAAATTCCGGTAACGGTTTCCGTCAACCGGCTTCAGGGACATGAAGGCCCCATCGATGTGGAAGTTCTGGGCCTGCCTCAAGGCGTTACCGCCAGCCGCGCCACCATTCCCGCAGGACAGGATTCCACCGTCGTCATACTCGCCGCCGCCGCGGATGCGCCCGTTGAGTCGCGCCCCACTTCTATGAAAATTGTGGGCCACGCTCAGGTGAATGGCCACCAAATTGAAAGAGAAGCAAACAATGGCGCGCCACTTCAGTTGGCTTCAGTGATCCCTCCGCCCGACGTGGTGGTGGCGACTGATCAGCAGGACGTTTCCATTGAACCGGGAAAAGAGGTCATCGTCACTCTGCGCGTAAATCGCCAAAATGGTTTTAAGGGCCGCGTGCCCTGCAACGTTGAGAATCTTCCCCCCGGCGTGCGTATTGTGAATGTGGGATTGAATGGTGTGCTGGTGACGGAAGCGCAAACCAGCCGCACTTTCACCATCCGCGCCGAGGATTGGGCCAAGCCCATCACCCAGCCGATTTACGTGGTGGCAGAAGTCGAATCGAACTCCTCCACCCGCCATTCGTCCCCTCCTTTGCTTTTGAAAGTCGTGGATTCGAAGCAGGCGGCAAGCGCCATGGCCAGCCATGTGGACGAGAGCCAGCAAGCTGGTGGCAACGCGCGCCCTCCGAATCATTAAATGATCTCCGTGGGACACTCGGCTGGTGAAAGCACCGGGCGCGGTCCCCAGGGCAGAAAGTGGGTCCCCCTTGCTCTGCCGCCGCGGCGGCAGAGGGCAAGCCACCAAGAGTCTAGACTTCTCCCAAGGGAGAAGGTGTCTCGCCGCGGCGAGACGGATGAGGGGTTACGGCCCACAATCGAGATCTCTCCTCAGATCTTCGAAAGTAGAAGAGTTATGATCAGATGATAGACCAAACTGAGTCACTACCCGGGCAAGAATATCCTTGACGAAGCGGGGACACAGGCTAGAATTAGGTACCGCGCGCCAAGACATCCTTCCGCCAGCCAGTCAAAAGGCGACCATATAATTCGGAGGTATTGAACATCATGAATTCTTCCAAGAATGAAGCGACAACCCGCCGTGAATTCATCAAGACCACGGGCAAATTCGCCGCGGTTTCGGCCCTGGCCAACGTTGCCATTCCCGCCGTCCACGCTGCCGGCAGCGACATGATCCAGGTGGCGCTTGTCGGTTGTGGTGGGCGCGGCGGAGGCGCGGCGGCAAACGCGCTGTCCGTCAAGCGTGGTCCCACCAAGCTGGTCGCCATGGCGGACGTTTTCCCGGAGCGCCTGTCAACCGATCTGCACACTTTGCAGCAAAAGCATGCGAGCCAGGTGGACGTGCCGCAAGACCGCCAATTCATCGGCTTTGACGCTTATCAGAAAGCGATGGATTGCTTGCGGCCGGGCGACATCGTGATCCTTGCCACGCCCCCGGCATTTCGCTGGGTGCACTTTACCTACGCTATTTCCAAGAATCTCAACGTCTTCATGGAGAAGCCGGTCACGGTGGACGGCCCCACCAGCAAACGGATGTTCAAGCTGGGGCAAGACGCCTCTGACAAGAACCTCAAGGTGGGCGTGGGATTGATGTCTCGTCACAGCCGCGCCCTCCAGGAACTGGCCAAGCGCGTCCATGACGGCGAGATCGGCCAAATCGTTCTCCAACGCGGATACCGCGTGGCGGGGCCCGTAGGATTCTTCAACTCCCTGCCCACGCCGGCGGGAATCAGCGATCTGCTCTACCAGATTCAGCGCTTCCACAGCTTTATCTGGGCCAGCGGCGGCTGCTTCAGCGACTTCAACATCCACATTATCGACCATCTCGGGTGGATGAAAAACGAATGGCCGGTGAAGGCGCAGGCGCTGGGTGGCCGCCATTACCGGGTGAGTCCTGAGGGGGTCACTTATGTGGACCAGAATTTCGATACCTATTCGGTTGAATACACTTACTCGGATGGCACCAAGTTCTTCCTGGAAGGACGCTGCATTAACGGCTGCCAGAATTTCTATGCCAGCTACCTCCACGGCACCAAAGGAGTGGGGGTCGCTTCAAAGGCTGGTGATTGCGGACCGCCTTCCAGTCTCTATAAGGGCTCAATGATGACAGCCGCAAACTTGATTTGGGAATCCAAAGTGGGCCCCGACGAGAAGGATCCTTATCAGAACGAATGGAACGACTTGATGGATGCCATTCGCGATGACAAGCCCTACAACGAAGTGAAACGCGGGGTGGAAGCCAGCCTGGTCACCAGCATGGGCCGCATGGCTGCCCACACTGGCCGGGAAATTACCTTTGACGAGATGCTGAACTGCGAGCACGAAATGGCTCCGGGCCTCGACAAGTTGACCATGGATTCTCCGGCCCCGCTGATCGCTGACGCGAGTGGCAGATACCCTGTGCCGCAGCCTGGCGTTGTTACGACGCGCGAATACTGAGCTGCCGACTGACGCGATCACGATTTTGGTTTAGGGTCGAGGAATGCCCGACTCCGTCAACGTACAGATTGTTCACCCTCGCAAGTTGGCCGCCGTGCGGCGCGAGGTCGCTCCCGGTGCGGTAGGCTCGGCGAGGGGGCCTGCGGTGGGCAAGGTCTGGGAGTTCATTCGCAGCCACCCGGGGCTGTGGACTGACGGCCACAACATCTTCCTCTACCACCACCCGAAGCGCGCGGGAACGCCGATACTGTGCGATTTCGGCGTCGAGGTCACACGCACATTTGAAACTGCGGGTGAGGTGTACGCCACCGAAACGCCAGAGGGCGAAGCTGCTCTGGCCGTCCACCGCGGGCCGTACAACCGCATGAACGAAGCGTACACCGCGATCGAGAAGTGGATGGCGGCTAACCGGAGGGAGTCTGCCGGGCACTCGTGGGAGATCTACGGGGATCCGACGCCGGATCCGGCCAACACTGAGACGACGCTCGTGCACCTCTTAAAGTAGCGTTCGGAGCATGACTCGCCGCCCGTCCCGCAAAGCGGTACGGTTTGATCTACCCACTAGGAGTTGATGATTAAAGTATGCGGCATGAGTATCAGACAATAGACATGGATCCAGCTTTTCGTAATACCCGATTTGATATGGCATTAACCCACTTGGATGAGGACCATGTCGAATATGCACTGGTCCATTAGAATCGCCCTCTCCATCGCGCTTTGCAGCGCAACGCTCCAGGGCCAAACCGCCAACTTGCAGATTGCCGCCGGGTCCTCGCATGGCGTACTCCTGAAAACCGACGGAAGCGTTTGGACGTGGGGCGGCAACTCCTTCGGCCAACTTGGCAGGAAGAGCGAAGATGACTGGGGCCTTGCCCAAGTGACGCGTTTGAGCGGGATCGTCAGCATAGCAGCCGGCCAGGAGTTCACCTTGGCCCTCGACTCCCATGGCGCGGTGTGGGCATGGGGCCAGAACAAAGATGGCCAGCTCGGAACCCGTGGCGCCAAGGACCCGCGAGAGCCGGCTGCCGTCCGCGGCCTTCCTCGCATTGTCGCCCTCGCGGCCGCCGGGACCCATTCACTTGCTCTGGACATAAATGGAAACGTGTGGGAGTGGGGAGCCTTTCCGGCTCGCCACCCCGGCCCCGCGCCCGAACAGACATCGAACCTTCCCCGGATCACGGCGATTGCCGCCGGAGATCGCCACAGTATCGCTCTCGATTCGAGCCGTCACGTCTGGGTGTGGGGAGATCACGGCGCGGAAGTCTCGTTCTCTCCGGGGCAATTGCCCGGACTATCGGACGTCGTGGCGGTGGCTGGCGCATACCAGCTCACCGTCGCGCTGAAGAAAGACGGGACGGTATGGTCGGTGGGATATGGAGCGGCAGGACAACGTGGCAACGGCGCAGCCGAGTCTTCCAGCGAGCCCGTGATGGTGATCGGGCTTTCCGACGTGAAAGCGATTACCGCCCGCTACATGGACGTCATGGCCTTGAAGAACGACGGCACGGTTTGGAATTGGGGCGACAATCATTACCGGCAGCTTGGCAATCCCGCTTTCAACCAGGAAGAAGAAAACAAGCCTGTCCGCGCCGGCACTCTCACCGGCATTGCCGCTATCGCCGCCGGCGGCAGTCACTCCGTAGCTATCAACAGTAACGGGACCGTTTGGACCTGGGGACAGAACGATCGGGGCGCGCTGGGCGCAGACCCTGAGTCTCTCAACCAATCCGACGTTCCCATGCATCCCGGACAGGATATCCCCCCACCCTGCAGAGAACTCTTCTCCTGCCTGACGGGGTCGGGAAAGCTAATCAGCATCTGCGGTGACCAGGATGAGTCGAACGTCGGGAAGTGGAGCGCCATTCACTATCGGTTCGGCCCTGTAAATGGCCCGCCAGACTTGATGTTTCCGGCGGATCCCGCCAGCGCGCCACCTTCATTGTTCTTTTCCGAGGAGAAGCGTGGCCGCGACCCAATTCGGTCGATTCGGTTTTCGAACGGCGCCTACACCTACACCGTCACCTACGCGCTGTCAGGGGACGGAGCCGGAGTAGACGTGAAGGACGCCAAGGGCAGGAAGGTCACCAGCATCTCTTGCGCGGAAAGGCCGGAAATCTATGACGATTATCTGCGCGAGAACCTGCCCTGCGACCCTAAAAGTCCCGACGGTTGCAAAACGCCCAAATGAAGCGCGGCCCATAACGCGGATTTCGCGCCCTTCGAAGCTTGCGGACCTCCCCATCCCGGCGCACCGTCACCCGGCCTGACCTTCGAAATGGCCGTGGGGATTCGTCGATAAATAGCTGGCGACTACCGCGGAGTCAACTTTTTCGAGCTCCGTTTCGGGGAATCTGAATGTAAACGGCCATTTATCCGGCTTGCCGACTAATCAGGCTTTGAGAAAGGCCGAGAAATAGTGACCCGGCTCGCGATACTCAGAATAAGACATGACGACAGGGACTGGAATCTCATAACGTCCGCGATGGGCTGAATTATTGATGTTTCACCTCGCGAGGTTTGCTAAAATACGCCGCCTGAAGAGGCAAACATAGTTTCGCGCTGCGCGCCTGTTCACGTTCCTAACGGCTGGCATAGCGGAGGCAATGGAGCGGGCGTTACTACAAACCCCAATCGGGACTCCGAATGCGAAGGAGAAACGCCAAGGTGACGTGATGACAGGACCAGCGAAGGTCTATGAATTGCGTATTTATCACGTGGTCCCCGGAAAGCTGGATAGCCTTGTGGCCCGCTTCCGAGACTATACGGATAAGCTCTTTGCAAAACATGGAATGAAGAGTATTGCCTACTGGACAGCGCTGGAGGAGCCCGCGAAAAGCAACACGATCTTTTACATTCTGGAGCATCCGAGCCGCGAGGCGGCGGCCGCGAACTGGAAAGCCTTCCAGGACGATCCGGAATGGAAGACCGTGAAAGCCAAGTCCGAAGAGAATGGCAAACTTGTGGAGAAAATTGATTCAACCTTCTGGTCACTTGCCGATTTTTCCAGGCTGCCACGTGTCTGAGATCAGGCAACCGGTTCATTTCGATCTATCAAGAAGCCCTCGACCGCTCGCCCCGCCCTTGGTCTTGCGCTCTCGAAACAACAGACTGGAAGTCGGCGGAATGCATTCCTTCGACGTGAATCTTGCCGCTCATATTCAAACTTGGATTTAGTATCCGCACCCATTTTCCCCCGTTGATCAACTTCGTGCGTGCGTGCCTGCCATTTCTGCTCGCCAACTTCTGATTGACGGGCCTACCTTGCTTTTGGCTCGTCGCCGCCAAACTACGGATCAAAAGTTTGGTTTGCCGGCTATACGTGAGTTGGGTCAGACTCGGTTCAAATGAGGCCTGGGCTGAGGTAAAATCTTGTCAGATATATGCGTGGAGACCTGCGGGTGGGAGGTGCGCGATGAAGGCAGTGGTGCTGCATGAGTATGGTGGTCCCGAGAAGCTGAAGTTTGAAGAAAACGTTCCCGAGCCGCAGATCAGCGGAGGCACGATACTGATCGAGGCAGCCGCGGCGAGCGTCAATCCGATTGACTGGAAGTTGCGTTCAGGGATACGGCAGAAGGATCTTCCGTTGTCGTTTCCGGCCATTCTGGGCCGCGACGTGAGTGGCGTCGTCCGGGCGGTGGGCTCAGATGTGAAGCACTTCAAGGCCGGCGACCGCGTTTTGGCGCTATCCAACGCGACCTATGCCGAATTGGTTGCCGTGGACGCTTCGGACGTAACCCATCTTCCGGATGGCGTGGACTTGGCGGACGCGGCGGCGATCCCGCTGATTGCGCTCACGGGAGACCAGCTTGTGCGCCTTGCGACAAAAGTAAAGAAGGGACAGGTTGTGCTGATCACGGGAGCGTTGGGCAGTGTTTGGCGCGCGGCGGTACATACGGCGAAAAAAATTGGCGCCCAGGTGATTGCAGGTGTTCGCGGGAAAGACCTGAATGACGCGCGCTCCCTCAGTGTCTCTGACGTGCTGCCGATTGATGACGATAAAGCGATTGAGAAACTCCGCCTGGTAGATGCAATTGCCGACACCGTGGGAGGGAACGTGGCAGCGAAGCTGATCGCGAAGGTAAGGCAGAGCGGCTCCTTTGGATACGCCGGTGTCTTGCCGGAAAGCGCGGCGGCTCAAAATCCGACAGTGAAGATTACGCGCGTCCAGGCGCACCCTGATCCATCCAAGGTGCGTGAGTTTGCCGATGACGTGCGGGACGGCAAGTTCGTTCTGCCTATTGGCCGCCGGATGCCCTTGCGTGATGCAGCAGAAGCACATGTGCTGGGGGAGAAAGGCGGCATTGGGAAGATCCTCCTGCTGGCGCCGGATTCAAAACACTGATTTCTTCACGACGACCTCAGTGGACGGACGACGGCCTACCCATGCCTATCGCCCATCGCGTCTAACCTCCACGTCAGAAGATCGGGTTGCAAACTTTACCTCCACCTGTTAACCGATGGCGGCCGGGAATGCGCGCGGGGGGGAAATAATTTCTAAGCCGCCGACGATGCGCTCAGAGCCTTTCAATGAGTCGCTTGGCCTGCTGGTAGCAGCGGAGATTTCCAAGCAGTGCAATGCCGCCCGAATCGAGACGATGACATCTTCGATTGGAGCGATGGCGGTTTGACTACCTTTCCTGTTTTATTTAACATCGGAGGCAACCGTGGGGTTCGGTGACCCCGAATCGGACACTAACTGTGAGGGCACTGGTGAAACGCATGGCGAACAATGCCAAGATCATCGCTTTAGCATTCTTTGTTCAGGTTCTCTTGCCCGGCGCAATCTGTCGGGCGCGAGCGCAGGGGGAGAAAACTCCCTATCCGGCCATGGCTCCTCTCGATCAGTACTTGATAAAGGACAAGAATAGTGAAATCGCACTGGCTCGCACCGCTGCTCCAGCATCCATTTCGGACGGGGCCGAAGTGATGGTGCTCGGATCGAAGGGATATACAACCGCGGTGAAGGGCACGAATGGCTTTCTCTGCCTGGTGGAACGTTCGTGGGGCGCCGCCACCGATAACCCGGGCTTCTGGAATCCCAAGGTGCGCGCGCCGCATTGCTTCAATCCGCCGGCGGCAAGGACCTTTGCGCCCATCTTCCTGATGAAGACCAAACTGGTATTGGCAGGAAAATCCAAGACCGAGATCGCCGAGGCAACCGCATCGGCATTGGATAAAAAGGAACTGCCCGCACTCGAACCGGGAGCGATGTGTTACATGCTGTCGAAGCAGCAATACCTGAACGATTCCGCCACGAGCTGGCATCCTCACCTGATGTTTTTTGTTCCGGGCGACGCAGCGAAGAGTTGGGGAGCCGATCTGCCGGGCTCGCCGGTTATCGCGGCGAATGACCCTGAAGAACGGGCGACGATTTTCATGGTCTGGGTTGGCGAATGGTCCGATGGGACGCCGGCTCCGCCGGTTGCGCACTGATCAGCAATAAGATGCTGTGGCGCGATACTTTTGCTCTTGAGGCATTCCGGCCGAATCGCGGGCCACTCGCAGAGGAGTTTTCGCTCATGCTTTTGGGCCACCCTCCCATGCCGACACGCGCCCTGATCGTGGATCGCCGACCAAGCCCGCAACATCGTGCCGGGCTTCGTTCCATCGCCGGAAATCACAGCCCAATTTTGAACGCATGGTATCACCGTCAACAATATTGCCGGCGAAAGAAAAGCGACTCCGGCGTGGCAGCCAGCACATTAAGAACGAAGCCGCAATGTTCTTTGCTTTCTATGAAATTCGGGTTGCCGTTCATGCCCCTATTCCCGAATTGGATGACGGGACGTGCCCACCTGCGGGGCACAGCCAAGAGCGGGCGTGATGAGAAAACCAGATTAGGATACTGGGCAGGGAAAATTCTGAGTTTGGGCCTGGTACTGTTCGTCCTCTTGTTTTCACCTCCTCTGCGCGCTCAGTTAAGCCTTCCCGTTTTCAATGTAAGACAATACGGCGCAACCGGGAAGAAAGAAGACAACGCCCAGGCCGCCTTCCAGAAGGCGGTTGATGCGTGCGCCCAAGCGGGCGGCGGCACGGTCTATTTGCCGCCGGGAGAGTACACTTCCGGAACTATTCACCTGCACAGCCATGTGAGGTTCCGCGTGGAGGCGGGCGCCACGTTGTTCGCGTCCCCGGATACAGCTCTGTATGACAAGGCTTCCCTGCTTTACGGTGAAGACCTCCAGAACATTTCAATTGAAGGGCGCGGCACGATTGACGGACAGGGCGAATACGACTGGCGCATGAACGATCTTGATGACGCCTACATTCGCGACAACCAAATGGCGGCGCAGGCGGCGGGCGCATCGATGATGCGGTCGTTTCCGCGCGGGTATCCCAGGCGCACCCTCTACCCTCACATGATCCTGCTGCTGCGATGCAAGGACGTCTTCATCACCGGCCTTTCATTCTTGCGCTCGCCCAGTTGGACCATCAACCCCTACGCTTGCGAGCGGCTTACCATTGACGGCATCTACATTCACACCAGCCTGAAGGACGGCGTGTGGGCGGACGGCATTGACCCCGACGGCTGCAAGGACGTTCGCATCTCCAATTCCACCATCGAGACGGGAGACGACGCCATTGTGTTTTACTCCTCAACCATTTGGGGACCCGCGCTGCCCTGCGAAAACATCACCATCACCAATTGCCGGCTCTCCTCCGCTTCGAGCGCGCTGAAATTTTGCGATGGCAATTCGAACTCAGTCCGCAACGTGACCGTGGACAATTGCGTGATCACCGGATCCAATCGCGGCATCGCGTTTATGGTTTACGACGGCGGGTACGTGGAAAACGTGGTGCTCTCCAACCTGATTGTGAATTGCGAGCGCTTTGACTGGTTCTGGTGGGGCAATGGCGATCCCATCTATTTTACCATCCAGCGGCGCAGCGAAAGCCTGGGGCAGCCGTTGAACCCGGGCGAACCGGCGGCAGGATCCATTCGAAACGTTATCATTCGCAACGTCATCGCCCACGGAAAAGGAAGTTGCCTGATCAGCGGGCATCGCGAGAGCTGGCTGGATCACGTCAGCCTTGAAAATATCAAGTTCTATCTCTCTACCGATCCTTCCGCCGCTTACGACAGGTCGGTGAACGCCGTGCAATTTCGCTACGCGAAAAACCTCACCCTGAGCGGAGTTGAAGTGATTTGGGAAAAGCCCGAGTTGGCCAATTGGCAAAGCGCCCTCTATTTCGAAGAGGTCAAGGGGCTGCGAGTGAGTGGATTCTCGGGAGGGCCGGCGAAACCGGGAACTGATACTCCTGCCATCGTCGTCAACCAAGTGCGAGACGCAACAATCAGCAGCTCGAAGGCATCGCCGGGAACAAGAGTGTATCTTTCCGTTCGGGGAGCGAACAGTGATGAGATCAATCTGACCGGCAACGATTTGCACGGAGTGGCAATTCCCTTCCGGGTGGATGAGGGCGCAAAGGAAGGCGCGGTCAAAGCTCTCAATAATTTTTGACGCAATTTGCATTCTGATTCGTGCGGTCCCTCATGCGCCGCACAACAAAAAGCGGAGAAGGAGAATTTGATGGAACGCGTCTGTTTTTTGTTAAAAGTTAAAAAAGTGCGGTTGAAGGAATACAAAAAACGCCACAAGGCGGTGTGGCCCGACATGCTGGAGGCACTGAGGGAAACCGGCTGGCACAATTACTCGCTCTTTCTGAGAAAGGACGGGTTGCTGGTGGGCTATTTTGAAACCCCCAGCCTGGCGCGGGCGCTGAAGGGGATGGCGAAACGCGAGGTCAATGAACGTTGGCAACGCGATATGTCCAGCTTCTTCGAGTCGCTCGATGGCCGGCGTCCCGATGAAGCTTTCCAGCGGCTGGAAGAAATTTTCTTTCTGGCCTGATCGGTCTCCCTTCCAACTTTCGGGCCGGAGCGCGCGCCAATTCCGGCCGGCCCGTTGCGCGCCGAAATGAGTGGGAGTATGTTAGACGAGTGCCGGGAAATGAAAATGCAAATCGCGGATGGGTGGAGGCAACTCAATGAAGGCAATAACAGCGGGAACCTGCGCTCTGGCGGCGTGCCTGGCCGCCATTCTGCTGGGAGCCAGTGCGCCTCCTAAAACCAATCCAGCCCCCTCTTGGAATCAGAAAGCGGCCGCTGCCTACCTTGATTACAGGGAGGGCTGGTGGAATGCATGGCCCACCGCCGCGCGCGATCACGATACGTTCTGCGTCTCGTGCCACACCGCCGTGCCTTACGCTCTTTCGCGATCTTCGCTTCGAGCGGGACTGGGCGAAGCTACTGCTTCCCCCCAGGAACGCGCTCTTATCGAAAATGTGGCCAAGCGTGTTCGCCTGTGGAATGAAGTCCAGCCTTTCTATAGCGACGAGAAACGCGGCATCTACAAATCCTCTGAATCCCGTGGCACGGAGAGCGTCCTGAATGCGTTGATCCTCTCGAGCCATGACGCGCCCGGCGGAAAGCTTGGCGCCGACACGCGCACCGCCTTGCACAACATGTGGGCGCTTCAGTTAAATGGCGGCGACGCGAAGGGAGCGTGGCCATGGCTCCGGTTTGATAACGAGCCTTGGGAAGCAAATGACTCGCAGTATTATGGTGCATGTCTGGCGGCGGTCGCCGTGGGGACGGCGCCGGAAAACTACAATGCCAGTCCCGATGCCCAGACCAACTTCGGCCCGCTTCGCGAATACCTCAACCGGGGCGCTGCCAGCCAATCCCCCATCAATCGGGTCGTGCTGCTGTGGGCATCGGCGAAATGGCCGGGCCTGCTGGCCCCGGAACTGCAAGAAGACATCATCAAGGAGATTCAGGAAAAGCAGCAGGCTGACGGAGGGTGGAGCCTCTCATCAATGGTCGGCTCGTGGAAGCGAAAAGACGGAACTCCTTTGGAAGCCGCCAGCGATGGCTACGCCACCGGCTTGGTCGTCTATGCACTCGAACAGTCGGGCCTCAAGCGCGAGGACGTCCATCTGACGCGTGGCCTTGACTGGCTGGTGAACAATCAGAATAAAACAGAAGGCATTTGGCTGGGCTATTCTTTGAACAAACGGCGCGACCAAACCTCCGAGACGGGCCGGTTTATGAGCGACGCGGCAACCGCTTATGCCGTGCTGGCTTTGTCGCAAAAATAGCTCCAAACCGGCGTCTCCGAATTGCTCCTGCCGCCACTGTTTTGCGCCTATTCATATCGCAAGGCAACCATGGGATCCAGGCGGCTGGCGCGGAGGGCCGGAAGATATCCCGCTGCGCAGGCCACCATCGTCAAACCAATTGTCGCCATGACTAGGGTCAGTGGGTCGTGCGCCGTCAGGCCATAGAGTTGGCTTTGCACCATGCGGGTCAGCGCGAGCGCGGCGGGCACGCCCACGCCCACGCCAATCGCCACCAGCCACAGCACGTCGCGCATGACCAGCCAAATCACATTTTTGCGCTCCGCCCCCAGCGCCATGCGGATGCCAATCTCCCGCCGCCGCTGCGCAACCGTGTAGGTCATTACACCATAGAGACCTATCGTAGCCAGCAGGGTGGCGAGAAATCCGAAGACCGTGGAAAGGCTGGCGATCATCCTTTCGGTTGTGAGCGAATTGTCAATTTGCGTTTCGGTGGATCGCATCCCATAGACCGGCAAAGTCGAATCGAGTGCGCGCACGTTCGCACGCAGGGTGGGCATCAGTTGGTTGGGATCGGCGGAGGTCCTTGCATACACTGTCATATTACCCACTTGGTTGCTGCCCAAATAGGAGATATACGCCTGCACTGGAATTTCGTCGCGCAGGCTCGTGTATTTGATGTCCTTCACAACTCCTATAACCTCCATGGGCGTCTTCGTTCCCGGGTCACTTCCAAAACCAATGTGACGCCCAATTGGGTTTTGGCCCTTGAAATAGCGCTTGGCGAACGACTCGTTGATCATCACGGCGGTCGGGGACATGTCGTCAGGCTTCGGTCCGTTCTGAACCTGCCCGTTGTCCTTGGTGGTAAAGTCCCGCCCCGCGATGATGGGTACGCCGAGAGTGGCGAAATAATTGGGGCTGATCTGGTTCATGAACGGCTCTGGCTGATCGCCGGGAGTGGCGGCCGTGTAGCCCTCCACCGTCATGCTGCTGTCCCACTCGTTGTCTTCGAGAATCCGGACAGCGGCCATGCCCACCGATTGCACCCCGGGGATTGAGTTCACCCTATCCGTCAATTGTTGCAGAAAAATCTTCTCCCGTTCGGGCTTGTATCCGTCTATGGAAGGATCAATGTCAAAACCAATCAGCCGCTGGGCTGGGAAACCCGGCCCCAGATTGCTCAGATTTCTGAGGCTGCGCAAAAAAAGACCGGCGCCCACCAGGAGCAGGAGCGAGAGCGACACTTGGGCCACCACCAGGGACTTGCGCAGTCCGGCGTGGCCGCCGCCCACCACTGCGCCAGCCTGGTCTTTCAGCGTGCGCCCGACGTCAGGCTTTGTTGCCTTAAGGGCCGGGACGAGGCCAAACAAAATTCCTGTGACCAGCGTGACGGCCAGAGTAAAAAGGAGAATTCGCAAGTCAGGTGCGGTGGAAATGCTGATGCCCCCGGAATCCGACGGCATGTAGATGGCCATCAATGCGCGGTCGGCCCAGAAAGCGAAGGCAAGGCCGGCAAGCCCGCCAACGGCAAACAGGCATAACGTTTCCACCAGAAGCTGGCAGACGATTCTCCCCCGGCTGGCGCCCACCGCCAGCCTTACTGCGATCTCTTTCTGCCGGCCCGCGGCCTTGGCCAGCAGAAGATTAGCAAGATTCGAGCATGCGATGATCAGCACCACTCCGGTGATGGACATCAAAACCCAAAGCGGTGTGGAAAGCTCGCGCCTTAAGTATGACCGGCCTTGCGAGCCCGGCAGGACATCGATGGTCATTTTGAGAAATTCATCCCGATCGTATTTTGAGGCGTGGGCGAAGGCCGCCTCCTGCACTTCCATTTCGATCATGGAATGCATGTAGGGTTGCAGTGATGCCTTTGCCTTCGCTTGGGTAATGCCCGGCTTCAATCTCCCAAAAGCGTTCACCCAGCGGTTCCGCCGATTCGTCAACATTTCCGGATTACCCACGCCAAGGTCCGGCTGCTCCACGATGGGGATAAACAATTTGGACTGAAATCCAAGCTCGACGTCGTCAAAACCCGGCTGGGCAACTCCAATCACTGTCATCGTGTGATTGTTAATCGACAGGTTTTTACCCAGGACCCCCGGGTTGGCGGCAAACCGCTGCCTCCAATAAGCGTAGCTCAAAACCACCTGCGGTGCGCCGTTGGCGACGCGGTCCACCTCCGGCGTGAAAGTGCGGCCTAGGACGGTTCCAACTCCGAGGACGCTGAAGTAAGTCCCCGAAACCAGTGAAGCGTGCACGAGTTCGGCCTGACCACCCTCAACCATGTTGACACTGATGGGAAAGCGGCAGAACATACCCGTAAAGACCTCATTGTGATCTTTAAAATCTTTGTACATGGGATAGGAAATGGCGTTGCCACCCCAATTACTTCCGTAATGACGGCCATTTTCGGTAAGCAACACCAGTTGCAGCGGGTCTTTCACCGGCAGGAGGCGAAGCAATATCTGGTCAAGCAGGGAGAAAATGGCTGTGTTGGCGCCGATACCGAGCGCCAAGGTGAGAACAGCAATGGCAGTGAATAATGGATTTTTGGCCAGGACGCGGACAGCGTAGCGAATATCTCCTGCAATGTTACCCATCGAATCTATCCTCCGTAAGGGTCTTTCTTCTTAGACGGAGACTTGGCGTATAAGTTTGGTGGATATTTTAGAATTAAGCGCGGTCCGGCAATCTACAGTGCTCAATTGAAATCCACTCCTAGGTGAGAAAAATAATTATCCCCGGCGTCCCCAACGGCGTAAATTGCCCTGTGAAAGTAAGCGCGCCCGTGGCACGGTTGACCCGGAAAGTCGTGATCGCGTCCGCTCTCTGGTTACAGGAATAGAGATAATTCCCTGTCGGCTCGATATTGAAGCTGCGGGGATAATCGCCCCGAGTCCATTCCTCGCCCATGAGCGTCAGCGTCCCCTCGGCGCCAATAGAAAACCAGGCGATGCTGTCATGCAGGCGGTTGGCGGCGTAAACAAATCTTGCGTCTGGCGAGACCATTATTTCCGAGGTGAAGTTCGTGCCGGCGAATCCCTTGGGCAGGCTGGAAATAGTCTGCCTGGCCTTCAGCCTTCCGCTGGCTCCGTCATAGTCATAAGTCACCACAGTGGAGCCTTCTTCTTGCAATGCATAAAACCAGAGGCCGCTGGGATGGAAGGTGAAGTGGCGCGGCCCGTCCCCCGGCGGTAGTGAAATCGAAGCAGGATTACCGGGATTCAGCTTGCCGTTTTGGACGTCAAATTTGTAAATAAAGACTTGATCCAGTCCCAGGTCACTGGCAATTACAAACTTTCCCGCCGGATCGGCCTGGATCATGTGGGCGTGAGGCCTGTCGTGGCCGCTGATGGCAAAACTTCCAGCTGGCGCGCTGGCCGCGTGCGGAGATCCTATGGCGCCGGCATCGTGGATGATGTCAGTCGGCGCGCCAAGCTCTCCTTTGGGCATGACAGGAAGAACGGCCACTATTCCGCCCTGGTAATTGGCCACCAGTACGTATTTGCCGGAAGGGTGAACGCTCAGGTGGGCCGGGCCCGCGCCTTCCGAGCTTACCGTGTTCAACAGCGTCAGGCCGCCGTTCGAGCGGTCAATGGAATAGGCGCTCACTGAACCGTTGGCCGTGCCTTGATAGTTCGAGATTTCATTGGCCGAGTACAAGTGGGTTCGCGATGGATCAAGAGCCAGCCAGGCCGGGTTCGAGTCATTCGGAAAGAGCTCGCGTTGCTTCAGATTGCCTGTGGCAGGGTCCATTTCAAAAAGGTAAATACCCTGCCCACGACCCTGGGCGCCTTCCGGACCTTGGGGTGAACTGTAGGTGCCCACATAAGCGAAAACCGGTTTCGTAGCACGACTTGCCCGGCCATCCTGGGCCGCAAACACGGACGGGGCCATGGCGAAAGTCGCGGCAGCCCTCAGGAACTCGCGGCGCGAGGTATTGCAGTGCCGGTTACATTGCAGCTCTGTTTCATCGGGTAACATTACGTTTCTCCTTTTTCATCTCGAGCTGGCCAATAATCACGTCAGCAAACTGCGCTCAACCCCCCGCCGTCCGAATGGTATACCTTTCGGCGTTAGCTGAAGTGAAAGAAATAATCCGGATTGAATAGCGTCCGCCCGAATAGTAGTCTGAAGCCGAAAACAGGACGATGGAACAATAGGTTAGGAGTCCTTCAAAAAATCCTTATGCTGAACTTTCGGTTGAATTTCATTCTGTTGTTCGCCGCGGGCCTGTTGACCGCGGCCACGGCCTCTGCGCAAGCACCGCTCACCGGAGTGATTGACATCCACGCGCATTGCGACCCCGACAGCTTACCGCGCTCCATCGACGCCATCGACTTGGCGCGTTTGGCGAGGGCCCGCGGAATGCGCGGTCTGGTTTTGAAAAACCATTTTGAGTCCACAGCCATGCTGGCCTACATCGTGCGCAAGGAAGTGCCTGGTATCGAAATTTTTGGCGGCATCGACCTCAACCGCACCGTGGGCGGCATCAACCCGGACGCAGTCGAACAAATGGTTCACGTCAAAGGCGGCTGGGGCCGCGTGGTGTGGATGCCGACGTTTGACGCCGAGCACGATAAGTTGGCGGCAGACCACCCTCGGGCGCGTGTTCCCGTTGCACGTAACGGCGAGTTGCTGCCCGAGGTGAAACTCGTCATCGCGCTCGTCGCCAAATATCAACTGACACTCGAAACAGGACATTCCTCGCCGGAAGAAGGATTACTTATTGTCCGCGAGGCGCGCCGCCAAGGCGTTCAGCATATCGTCGTAACGCATGCGATGGTGGTGGGCATGACCATCCCGCAGATGCAGGAGGCGGCCAAGGAGGGCGCCTACCTTGAATTCGTTTATAACGCTCTTATCGGCCCGGGAAAGAAATTCGAAATGCGCGACTACGCACAAGCCATTCGAGCCATTGGCGCAAAGTCCTGCATCCTGGCCAGCGACTTGGGTCAGGGGGGAAATCCGCTGCATCCTGATGGATTGTCCGCCTTTTTCGACGGACTTATGAAAGAGGGGTTTTCAGAAGCGGACATCGAACTGATGTCCAGCACCAATCCGGCGCGGGCATTGGGGCTGGAGTGATAATTTCCTCTGAACTTGCGGTCTAAACGTGGTGATAAACATCCCAGCCTTTGTAATTGCCCAGGGCTTCGGCGATGGCCGCGCCGTAATTGCTTCGATTGACGGCCACATGATGCTCGTAGCCGTTCTTGCAAACGAACTGAAGTAAATCCTGAAGACCCTTCACCTTCAGCACGCCATAACCGCCAAAACTCTTGGGACGGTCATCGGTGGTTTCGCCCTCGCCCACATAGGCGCGCATCTTGCCGTGCAAGTCGTCGGTGGAGGCGCGGCAGTATGTGATGGGGCCGCTCTTCAACTGGCCCACCACGGTGCCAAAGGTATTGTCCTTCCCCACCGAGCCGGCGATGATTTCCTGGAAATCCATCTTAAGAGTTTCAAAGAACTCTTTGGGCAGGTTCGAGCAGTGAAAGATCACGCATTTATCGGGATCCTCGCCATAATTATTGTTCCAATCCACAATGGCGCTCGGTGTGCCCGAAGCGAGCTGAAGGATGTACATGCCGATCATGCCGATCATGTCTGTCTCGCAGGCGCTGGGCATGAGGCTGTTGGACATCATGCTCATCAGCGTGCAAGGCACGACGCCGAAGAATTCCTCCATGGCCGTCCAGCATTGAATGGACGTGCCCGCAAGTTCGTTGGCCTTCATCCAATCATCCACCACCACGCCGAACTTGGCCATCTTGATGAGCGAGGGCGACGGGATGCCACCGGTGGCCACATAGCCCTGGATGCCCCCCAGCTTCGCTTTTACTGTTGCGTCGTCGTCCTTCAACCGGTTGATGCGCCCGAAGACCTCAGAAAGGTCCAGGGTTTCCACCGTAATGCCGGCGTTCTCCATCAGTTTTTCGCTGAAGCGGACGGTATTGAAAGCCGCCGGTCGAGCTCCCAGCACGCCCACACGGACGTTGTGCATCCCTCTTACAATGCGGCAAGTGGCCGCGAAAGCGCTCAGGTCGCTCTTAAATGAATCGGAAGATGGGGCGACGGTATGTAATCTCGTAAGGGTATACTTGATGCCATATTGCCAAAGATTGTTACAGGCGGAAATTTTGCCGCAAAAGCTGTCGCGCCGCCCGCCCATCAGCATCTTGTCGGTGGCGTCGGGGAATGCCTGGAGAAGCACGGGGACGTTCAACCCGCTCATGCGAATGCTGTTGGCCACGCCGCGCTCGTCGCCAAAATTGGGCAGGCTCACCAGAATGCCGTCAATTTTGTCGGCATGGCGCCTGAATAGGTCCGCGCACTTGCGCGCGTCCTGCAAGGATTCCACCGCGCCGAACTTGGTCTCTTCCGGCGTGAGGCAGACGGTGTTGTAGCCTTGCGCCGCCAGCACGCGCAGGATTTCCTCGCGCCCATCGCGAGCCAAAATGTCGGGGAAAAATCCCCGGTTCCCGATAATCACACCCAATGTTGTTTTTTCCATGTTGGTTTGCCTATTCGAGCCGGTATTATAACCTGTCCCTCAAAGATCAATGCGCTGTTAATCCTTAAACCTTCTTATCCTGTCCATAGGTCGAGTGATAACGCCCGTACCACTTCTTGACTTCTTTCGCCGGGAGCGCGTTGGGCTTGCCCAGGAGCAGCGCCAGATGGCAAGTCTTGGCAACGTCCTCCAGCATCACCGCTGCCTTGAATGCCGCCGCAGGTGTTGGGCCGAACGCAAATGCGCCGTGCTGGGCCAGCAAAACTGCCGGGGCATGGCCCGAGCATTTCAGAATCGCCTCGCCGATGTGGTCGCCCGCGTTGTCCGCGTAGGGCGCGCAAGGAATCTCATTACCAAACTCATCGGCAATCGCCGTTAGGTACGCCGGAACCGACCGTCCCAACAGAGCAAAACTTGTGGCGTAATTCGAATGGGTGTGGACGATCCCCCCAATATCGGGCCTGTGCTTGTAGAGGTATAGATGGTGTGGCAGGTCCACTGAGGGCTTCCATCGCCCCCGAATTTTTCGGCCCTCGAGATCGGTTACGGCGAGGTCCGCGGGGCGAAGTTTTTCATAATCCATGCCGCTCGGCTTGATCACCACCCACCCGCGTTCCCGGTCAATGCCGCTGGCGTTGCCGCTGTGCATGGTCACCAGGCCGGCGCGGTAAATTCCCAGGTTTGCTTCCCAAACTTCGCGCCGCAATTTCTCAAACGATGGCATCCTCAAAGTTGACCAACCGGGTGAATTGACTCGATCACCCTTTCGCTGCGGTTTCTCCACGTAACGCCTTCAGGCGCTTGATCACATCGTTCGTCCCTCGGCCAAAGTAATCATGCAGCGTCTGGTATTCCTTAAAGATCCTCGTATAAATCTCGTGATGTTCACGCCGGGGGCGGTAAACAAGTTTCTGCGTGTGCGCCATGTGTTGGGCCGCGTCAAAGATGGAATCGTATCCACCCGCGGCGCTTCCGGCGGCGACGGCCCCGTGCATGGCCGAGCCCAGAGCCGGGCAAGTCTGGAGTTGCCGGGCCAGTTTTATTTCGCGCCCGGTTACATCCGCATAAATTTGCATCAACAGGTGATTGCGCTCCGGCAGGCCGCCGCAGGCAAAAAGGTTTTCCACTTTGACGCCCCGCGATTCAAAGGCTTCAATAATCTGGCGCGTGCCAAAAGCAGTCGCTTCCATAAGGGCGCGGTAAATTTCCTCCGCCGCCGTCGCCAGCCTCATCCCGAGCAAGACGCCGGTAAGGTCGGCATCCACCAAAATCGATCGGTTGCCGTTCCACCAATCGAGCGCCAATAAACCCGATTGGCCGGGCTTCAGTGCCGCAGCGCTGCGCTCCAGCCAAGCGACGGTTTCCATCTTGCGCTTGCGCGCTTCACGCGTCACATGTTCCGGGACGCCGTTCTCAAAGAACCAGGCAAAGATGTCGCCGACGGCGGACTGCCCCGCCTCAAAGCCCCACAATCCGGGAACAACGCCGTCTTCCACTGTCCCGCACATGCCCTCAACCATCTGGCGTTCGTTGCCAAGCAGAAGATGGCAGATGGACGTCCCCATGATCATCACCATGGAGCCCGGCGTGGTCACGGTGCAGGCGGGGACGGCCACGTGCGCATCCACATTGCCGATGGAAACAGGCGTCCCGGCGCGCAGCCCGGTCTTCCTCGCCCAATACGGGGTGACACCCCCGGCGAGCTGGCCGAGGGGGTAATATTTTTCAGGGACCTTGGCGCCGATCACGTTTTTCATGCGCGGGTTCAAAGCGGCAAAAAAATCCGGCGAGGGAAATCCTTTCCCCTTTACCCACATCGCCTTATAGCCCGCCGTGCACGAATTGCGTTTTTCTTCGCCCGTCAGTTGCCAAACAATCCAGTCCGCCGCTTCGATGAAGCCGTCGGCGGCGTCATAGAGGGCGCCATCCTCGTTGGCGATTTGCAGGAGCTTGGAAAAAAACCACTCGGAAGAATACTTGCCGCCGTAGAGGTGAATGAACTCCTCGTCGCGCTCGCGGCCGACTTCGTTGATGCGATTGGCTTCCGGTTGAGCGGCATGATGTTTCCAGAGCTTCACCCAGGCGTGCGGGTTTTTCTTGTATTGAGGAAGAAAGCTTAAGGGCGTGCCGTCGCGCTTAACGGGTAGCGGAGAGGAAGCGGTAAAGTCCGTGCCCATACCGATCACATCATCGGATTTGATGCCCGCGCTCTTTAGAGCTTTGGGCACTCCGCGCTCGACCACTGTCAAATAGTCCCGGGGATTTTGCAGAGCCCAATCGGGTTCCAGGCGCGGGCCGCCGGGAAGTTTTTCATCAATCACCCCATCCGCGTAAGGAACGATGGCGCTGGCCAGTTCGTCTCCGTCGCGCGTCCGCACCACCACAACGCGGCCCGATTCCGTGCCGTAATCGATGCCCAACGCAAACTTTTCTTTGGCCATGACAGACCGTTGGCGGAAGTCAAGTCCCAGATCGATCCAAGACGCTCCGCGTTCCCGTGTGGACCATCAGAAAGACTACTTTTCTAGCATGGTTAAGCCACTTCTGCCAGTGGTTTCAGATCGCACGAAAATGATTTGTAACTTTATCATGAGCGCAGCCCAAGAGCGGCGGGCAGGGCTGCGTCCCCCAAAGATTCTGAAATTCCAGTTTTGATATTCCAGTTTCCAGTTTCCATTTTCAGCTTCCTACTTTCATTCGTAACCTCTCGATTGTCGGGTCAACCACTTCGCCGCCGCTCAAGCCGAATCTCTTCCATGAGCTTTTCTTTCCGCGAGGGGTCCAGCCAATAGGTGAGCCACAAGTGGAAGGTGGCGTGGCTTCGCCAGCCCGCCCACGCTTTTGCCATGTGGGCCACTTTCTTCTCCGAAGGCATTTTGCGCAGCCCGTAGAAACGTTGGATCGCTTTTTGCAAGCCAACATCCGCCGCCGGAAGGCAATCGAGGTGGCCGAGCGCGCGCATGCCTACATATTGCGCCGTCCACGGCCCAACGCCCTTTTGCTCAATCAGCCGCGCGTGGGCGATGCTCGGAGAAAGAGTGCGCAGACTTTCGAGGTCCAAACTACCGTCCAGCACAGCACGCGAAATGGCGATGATGTAGCGCGCCTTGGGCCCCGAGATTTGAATGCGGCGCAGTTCGCGCGGCGTGGTAATGGCCAGCGCCGCGGGCAGCGGAAATGCGTTGTAACGCCGGCCCTCAAATTCAATCGTGTGGCCGTACTTTTCAATCAGCGCCAGCTTGACCTGATGCGCAAAACTGAGGTTGATCTGCTGTTCCAGAATGGCGGAGATTAAAGTCTCGTAAACATCGGCGGCCTGCGGAATTCTCATGCCGCGAAAGTGGGCGGTGAGCTTGGATAGAGCGGGATCCGAATCGGCAAGCAGATAAAAAGGGGTCAGGTCCAGGTCCGTGGCGAACTGGCGGATGACAAGTGAGCGAATCGCGCCCGCAGTTCTTTCGTCATCGGGCCCGGCCAGGATTCGTATTCGCAGGCGCGACTTCTGCCCGCGCAGCTCCTCCGAGACTCCATAGAGGACCAAAGTTTCCCCTAGTTCGATCGCTCGTCGATATTCACCCTCCTCGAAATAATCCAGCAGGGGGGCGAACGCGCGCCCATTCAAGAGCGCGGGCGGGCTCAGGATAAAACGGAGTGTGTGCTCGAAACTAAAGGGTTGGCGCGGCTCGATAAGCATCGTAGTCTCGAAATTCGTTGGGCGGATTATTGTGCACCTTCCCGCTGTTGCGTGGCAAGAATTCTGCTCAATGGAAAAAGCCCGAACAATACCTTGATGAATCAGCGCTCCCAGACCCTCCCTCAACAACCCGTTGGACTGCGCTGCGCGTCGAACCACCTCATTTTCATGTTGTGCGTCCCCGCCCTTAGATGTAACTTTACTTGGGGCCGAATCATCCAAAATGTAGCCTGCTTCAGCGGGCGGACATCGGTCGTCAGCCGCGATTGCCGAAACAGGTGGGGATGAATCGGTTCGTGCAAGCCTGAAGAATCTAAGCTAAAATCATCAGGTTTTGGATTTGGATCGAAGCGAACCTATGACCGATTCCCCACAAGCGGCAATTGCGAAAGACGATACCGTTCTGGTGTCCGAGGCCAAGGCTGGAAGTTACCCGGCCTTTGAAGAACTGGTGAACCGGTATGAGAAAAAAATCTACCGGCTGGGCTTGAATATCACCGGCCTTCCTGAAGACGCGGAGGATGTTCTTCAGGAAACTTTTTTGAAGGCCTTCCAGCACCTGTCCGAATTCCGGGAGGATTCAAGATTCTATACCTGGCTGGTGCGCATTGGTGTTAATGAAGGCCTGATGAAGTTGCGCCGTCGCCGCGCTGACAAGACGGTGCCCATTGAAGATCATGTGGATGAGGAAGGCGTCACGGTGCCAAGGGAGTTCGCGGATTGGAGCCCGAATCCGGAGCAACTCCTGGCGCAAAGCGAATTGCAATCGATCCTGGACAATGCGGCGCGATCTCTCCCGCCTACGTTCCGCACCGTCTTTCATTTGCGCGACGTGGAGGGACTCTCCACGGCTGAGACGGCCGAGCTACTCGACTTGACCGAAAGCGCGGTGAAGGCGCGCCTTTTCCGGGCGCGATTGCAACTGCGCGAAGATCTGGCGAAAGTATTCAAACGGGGGTGACCTTGATAGGCTGCAAAGAAGTAATGCAAGAGCTTTCCAACTTTCTCGAAGGCGACGTGGACGACGATTTTAAGCGTGAACTGCGTTCGCATCTGAATAAATGTAGCCACTGCCAGGTCGTGGTGGACACCACCCGCAAAACCATTGAGCTCTATTGCGACGGCGAGATCTTCCCCCTCCCTGAACCCGTGCGCACTCGCCTCCACCAAGTGATCCGCCAAAAATGGTTCGAAAAATGTAAGTAGCCTCTTTTCTTGATTGGGCTCTCACTGTCCTCGCTCGCCAGCCTTAATGCCCTGTCCCATCCCACTTCCCGGAAAACCCTCCTCCCCAAGCATTGCTACGACCGTTCATTGATTTGGGTAAAGTCCCCATAATTCGAAATTTGACCGAGTCTTGTTCGCCCTGAAGGGCAAAGTTTTTTCACCGGTAGAGATGAATTGAAATTTCCTTTGCTGCGGAGCAATTCCGGACTCCGGTTTCTATTGACAGCTTTGGAGAGACTTCGTAAAATTTTTAATACACCAATGAGTGCAATCAGTACAAGGAAGGGCATGGATAAGCGAAAGTCCGAAGCGTTCAAGAAACGTTTGATTGCCAAGCAGAGCGAGTTGTTGCGCCTGGTTTCGAAATCCGAACAGGATGGAAGAGAAGCGGACGAAGAGGCGACGCAAGACATCGCCGACAAGGCCGCGAATTCCTACACCAAAGAATTCCTCTTTCATCAAAGTGATGACAATCGGCGCATGCTCAACATGGTGAACGAAGCGCTAGAGCGCATCAAGACTTCCTCCTATGGGCTTTGTGTGGCCTGCCAGGAAGAGGTCCAACCCAAGCGGCTGGATGCAGTGCCCTGGGCGCGCCATTGTATTGACTGTCAGGAGAAGCAGGAACAGGGCCTTCTCTAAGCCGGCTCGCACCATCGAAAGCGAGGCCATTCTTCCCCACTGCACCCGATCGACGCTCCCGAATTCTTCCTTCGGTTTTCCTTGAGATGGCGGACAGCCTGTTCGCCGTCGTTTTTCCCACATCATGTTCGCTGTGCCATCAGGAAATGGTCCACGCCGGGAGCATTGATATCTGCCCCGATTGCTGGGGCCGAATCGAGCCCTGGATGGGGGCCGCCTGCTCCCAGTGCGGACTTCCCTTCCCTTCCGAACGCGCCACCGATTCCGTGGTGGCGCTTTGTCCTCAGTGCCGCGAAGGCGAGTTTGAATTCGATACGGCGCGAAGCTACGGCCTTTACTCCGGCAGTTTGCGCGCACTCATCCTGCAACTCAAGTTCCGCCGCCGGGAACGTCTGGGCAAGAGGCTCGGCGGTTTCCTTCTGTCGCCATGGAATTCACTCCCCGGTGCCACGAATGATTTGCCCATTCTCATTCCGGTTCCGCTGCACACATCAAGAAAACGCGAGCGTGGATTCAACCAGGCGGAATTGTTGGCTCTCGGATTAAGCCGTGAGGTGGCAAAGAATAGTGGCGCGGGCAGACCGCGAGTGGAAACGCATTGCCTTATCCGCACCCGACCCACCTCCCCACAAACCGGCCTCAGCCTTCAATCGCGAAAGGAAAATGTTCGCAACGTTTTCGCCGTCATGACTCCCGAAAGGATTCGGGGCCGTGTGCTGGTTCTGGTCGACGACGTGATGACCACCGGGGCCACGCTCTCCGCTTGTGCCGAAGCTTTGAAAAAAGCGGGGGCTCTGAGCGTCCTGGGATTGACCCTTGCCCGCGCCACTCCCCATTTTCCGGACCATGGCGACGCCGAGCATAGCCAGACTATTGACGACACTGGCCGCGAATGGACATAATAGGAACATCGGCCGGGCAAGCGACCTTTTTCAGGGGAAAACAGTATGCCGGAGGCGGACAAACGAATCTTACAGACACCCGTGCTGGTGTTGAACGCCACCTATGAGCCGATCAATATCACTGCCGTCCGCCGCGCCGTCGTCCTGATTCTCAAAGGCGTGGCGACCACGGAAGAGGAAAACGGCGGCTTTGTTCATTCCTCCCGCAACGCCATGCGCGTGCCCAGCGTGATCCGGCTGACCGAGTTTCGCCGAATCCCTTACCAGAGCCGCGCCCTTTCACGCAAAAACATTCTCTTGAGGGATCGTTACACCTGCCAGTTCTGCGGACGCGTTTTGCCCGCCAGCGAACTGACTCTGGACCACGTGATCCCTCGCTCGCGCGGCGGCCATACGGACTGGGACAACCTGGTGGCCTGCTGCCATTCCTGCAACAACAAAAAGGGTGACCGCATGCCCGATGAGTCGGGATTGAAATTGCGCCGCCCTCCGCGTCCCTTCACCCTGCACACCAGCCGACAGTTGATGCGCATGATGGGCCGATCGGACGACCGCTGGCGGAAGTATCTTTTTTATTAATGTCGGCCTCCCGCCCTCAGCCCGCGACATTAGTGCGTGCTCTTGTTTTGCTGATGCCTGGCCGCTGAAGGCTGAACGCTCCAGTGGAAAACAAAAGCTGGCAGAATTCCCGGGAGTTGGTTAAACTGTAAATCGTTCGGAATGCTTTAGCAATCACGCCGCTCGTTCCCTAAGCCGCAATCTCGCGGAGAGGTGGCCGAGTGGCTTAAGGCGGCGGTTTGCTAAACCGTTGTACGGTCAAAAGCTGTACCCAGGGTTCGAATCCCTGCCTCTCCGCCAATTCTCAGAGACGCAATTTATTCCCAGTAACTTAATCAGCTGATTTCAAGAGCTTAAGAAAGAGGGGTGGCCGTCTGATATTTGATACGGCCGCTCTTGTTACTGCGGGACCTTCAGGATTTCCACCAGCGCGTCGACGACTTGGGGATCATATCGCCCCAGGTCAGCTCCTTTGCGAATCTCGCCCAGGGCCACGCGCATGTCCCAAGCGTCCCGATATGGGCGCCAGGATGTGAGCGCAGAATAAGCCTCGCAAACGCCTGTAATACGAGCTCCGATGGGAATGGCGTCGCCCCTCAGCTCGTCGGGAAAACCGCTTCCATTCCAAGCTTCGTGATGGTGTTTCACGATCTCGTGCAGGCGAGGGTCTACGTACCCGTGACGCCTCAGCAGGGAAACACTTTCTGTAACGTACTTCTGAAGCAATTTACTTTCCTGGTCCGTCAAACGCCCGGCGCGGTTCCAGATGTGATGGGGCACGGCTTCTTTGCCAATGTCTTGAACATATCCAGCTTGCAGGATGATCCTCTTCAGGTCGTCGCTCAACTTCAAGGAGTCTGCGACCGCAAACGAAAGAAGCGCTACAACGCGAGCGTTGCCCACCGACCCGTCCAGGGCCTCGACGGCCAAAACCAAATCTTCCGGCACATCGATCAGCGACTCGGCGTGGTGAAATTTATCCGCCAGCGGAAGAGGGATAATCGACGGATCATTCCAACGGTCAATAATCCCGTTAACCTCATATACGGAGATGCGATGCGATTTGCCTTTGACCTGGATTTTTTCATACTCATCTTTCTTGATGCTGGCGTCTGCATAAGCGAGCTTGATTTCGTTCGAGTCCGGATCGAGCGCCAAAGCGCGTTCGAATTGGCTGATTGCGGCGGATGCGTCGTGCAATTGAAAACTGATGCGTCCCATTTCGAATAGGGTCTCGGGCGATTCCCCTTCTCTCGCGATTTTTTCTTCAAGGATTCCCAGGCGCTCGACAAGCTGGACGTCCGCCTGACGGCCCAAACCCATGTTGCGAAGCTTGGTCGCCCGTATGCAATGCTCCACTCCCCGGTATGTCGGCTCATCAATATAGACCTTGTCGGGCTGGCATATTTCTTCCAGGCGTTTGGCCACGTTCACGCGATCACCTAAAGCGCTGTAGGCCTGGCGGCGCACGCCCAGCATCCCCACGATCGAGCTGCCCGTGGCGATGCCCACCCGCAGGCGCCAGGGCAATTTCAGAGTCCGCACTTTCTGTTGCATCTTCAAACCGGCCAGAACGGCCAGTAATGCGTGACGGTCATAATCCACGGGCGCTCCGAACTCAATCATCATTCCATCGCCCATGTATTTGTCGATGTGCCCGCGAAACAATTCAATCACCGGTTCCATCTGGCCCAAAAACTGGTTTAATTCCTCCAGCACCACGTCAGGACGATTCTGGTCGGAATAGGCGGTGAAACTGGTGAGGTCGGTAAACATGATGCTGATGTCGCGCTTCTCGAACCGCAATTTTCCCTGGGTGGCCAGCCTGGCCACCACCGGGTCCATGGTGGTGTAAAGGGTTTTCTCCACCTTCTCTTTCATTTCCTCCATCACCCGGCTGCGCTTGAGCTCGTCCAAAAGCTGGCGAGTCTCCTCAAACCCTTTGGCCAACCGCTCCTGAAGAGATCCCACCGAGGCGCTCGCCAGAATCAGAAAGCCGCCCCAAATGGCAATCAGCAGGAGCGCGTTCATCCGCGTGCCTTCCACTGCGAACCAGGGCGGATAGAAATAGGCGAACAACGTGACAATTAAAATGCACATCGCCGCGCCCAGCACGGCTTTGCGCTTGCCCATGAAATAGCCGGCGGCCAGCACGGGGAGATAGAAGAAATTGAGAAATGCAATTTTGTATTCAGGAATGTAATAGAAAATCGCCGCTACCATAATGAGAATGAATGAAACAAAGAGGAATTCCAGATGGCGAGTGACGAAATCACGAAACTTGAGAGGCCAGCCGCCGGTCAGAATAGGAGGGATATTCGCTCCTGAGCCGCCGTCGGGCTGGGGATCGGTTGGGTTCATGGAAGATCTAATTATAAACTGTGCTGTGCCGTGTCGGTTAAACGAAGGTACTATAGCCCGGAAGAAAACGAGGAGCAATAGACGACTTTCACCTGTCAATCGTCATTTCGTTTAATATAATCCATAAATATAATTTAGCTTCCCGATTAACCGCCAATAGATTTTGAGGTCTCGAGGCTTGCAACCTTAAATTCGTACATACCGTAAATATATCCTTGAACTTTTTCGTTTTATTTTTGAATCGGATTTGACTTGAATATTGAAATCCGCCAGAAACTTGTATTCCGGCTACTTCAGCTTCTCGTACTCAGCTTTGGCTTCTTTCAAGATGGGGATGTCAGGATCGGCGTCTTTCCAGATGGCGAAAAAATCCTGGTAAGCAGTGCGGGCTTTGTCCTTATCGCCCTGGAGGGCATAGGCGCGGCCCAAGTCCAGATGGGCAAGTGTGTAGAGCGGACTCACGGGATCAATGCCGCGGTGGTCGATAATTTTCTGATATTCGGCGGCTGCATTTACTCCATCATGGTTTGACAGGTAAGCTTGCCCACGAACGTACATTGATCCGAAATCGGCTGAGCCAGGCCCCGCGCCGAGATCGTAGGGACGTGCCGCCTCCAGTAGCGAGATGGCTTGGGCAGGATTATTCCTCTGGATTTCGATAAGGGCATGCGCCATGGGAATCGTAACGCTATTGAGTATTGTGTCGGTAGGAGAGTCCTTAGCGACATCCCCGATCAATTTCTCCGCCTGGGCTGAGTCTCCAATCAACGCGAGGACTGAAAACACTTCAGTCTTCGTCGCCTGATCCTGCGACGAATTGAGAGCCTTTGAAGCATGGTCGCGCGCTTGCTGCGTGTAGCCCAACGTCGCCTCACTGGAAGCCTCCGCCGCTTGCACGATGGCGGCAAACTCCTTGCGGTCAAATTGGAGGGCGCTTTTGACGGCTTGGATATTGGTTTCGTTTGCGAGTTTAATTTTTCCCAGCGCGAATTCAGACTGGCCGCGGATTAGGAGCAGAATTGACTCATCAGGCTTTCCGCCGCCCCACGCTATTTCGTGTTGTATTCCAGCTTCGTCACCACGAATAAAATTCAATTCCAAGAGAAGGAGATGAATTGGAAAGGCATCCAGTTTCTGTGCCAGAGCCTTCTCCGCAATGCTCCTGGCTTCATCGTAGCGATTTAGGGCTAAGTATGCACTGGCGAGATTCTGGTGGGCGTAGACGTCTTTGGGATCCAGCCGCAAGGCATCGCTGGCGTTGGCCAGGGCTTTCTCATGCTGTCCCTCAGTCTGGTAGCGTAACGCGAGATTATTAAATGGGACGGTGTCTCGCGGATAGGTCAGCTTCCACGATTCGTAAACATCACCGGCTTTGTCCAACTGTCCCGTGACGGTGTCGTAGTAATGTGACGAAATATATAAACGCTCCCGTTCGCTGGCCCTCTCCTTAAGTTCAAACGCCTTTTTCAGAAAATCCGACGCGCGCTGTTTCTGCGTTAAATTGTTATAAACCACTCCAAGCGTGGCATAAGCCATGGCGAAATTGGGATCGAGTTGAATGGCGCGATCAAGGTGAGGTGCCGCATTAACCTCGTCCAGTTTCATGTGGGCCGCTTCTCCCAGACTGAATTCTTTTAAGGCGTCAAGGGAAGAGGTGGTAGCCTGCTCGAGGGGTGTGGCGAACTTCTGTACGGAGGCGAGCGACTCGCCCAATTTTTGACGGAGCTGGGTGGCGGCGCTGTCCAATGACTTCAGCACCTGCTCTTTGCTGTCGGCCTCAACCTGTTCCTGAGCCAGCGTGTCGCCCGTCTGCGCGTTGATCGCTCCCAGATTGATGACGTAATGGCTGCCCAAACTCGTGATGGAACCCGTCATCAGGGCCTTCACACCCTGGCGCTGGCAGATCTCACGCGCCACATCGTTGGTGATTCGTTCGTCCCCGGAACGGCCCATCAGACGTAACGCCTGCCGCACGCGCGATTCGGGAAGAATATTCAGATAGGGTGATTGATTGAGCTGTACGGTCAGAGCCTCTTTCAAGGTGCCGTCAAAAACCGCTTCGCCGGTGGTATTAACGAAATCCGCCACCACGATCGAATCCTTCTCGGTAAGGGCAGGTGCGCGGCGCAATCGGAGGAATGCCCCGACCGCTGCGATCAAGAGCAGTACGCCCACAGCGGGAATCACCCATCGGCGTGAACGTGGGGTGGGAGTTGGTCCCTCGGCCAGACCGCTTGGCGGAGCGATTGAACTTGCGCGGGCGCTTTTTGCTCCCGACGAAACACGGTTCGGCAAATCAGGTTGAAGGCGGGCGGCGCCCGCCCCTCCGGAGGGCGAGGGCGGAGCAAGCCCCGCCCCCACGGCCGAGGCCACACTCGCGCTGCGCCCGGAATCCGTATCGCGCTTCAAGCGCCTGAGATCCGTTCGGATTTCGGAGGCGTTCTGGTAACGCATCTCGCGATCTTTTTCCAAGGCCTTGTTGATGATGCGTTCCATATCGTCGGGCAGGTCGGGATTCAGGCGCAGGAGAGACGGCGGAGTTTTGTGGAGAATGCTGTCAAATATCGCCGCGGTCGTGGTTCCCGAAAATGCGGGACGCCCGGTGGCCATTTCATAAAGAACGAGCCCGAAGGAAAAGAGGTCAGTGCGCGCGTCGAGTTCTTCGCCCATTGCCTGCTCGGGGGACATGTAGGCTACAGTCCCCATCGAAGTGCCGGGGCTGGTCAAGTGCTCCTCGGCGGTTGCCACGGTGGGCATGGCGGAATCTGCCGCGGGCGTGTCGTACCGGCCGGACTGGATAACTTTTGCCAGCCCGAAATCCAGCACCTTGGCTTGTCCGCGTTTGGTGATGAAAATGTTCGCCGGCTTGATGTCTCGATGGACAATTCCTTTGGCGTGCGCGGCGTCCAGGGCGTCGGCAATCTGGATGGAAAGTTCCAAAAGCTCTTCGGGCTTAAACGGTTTCCCGGCAATGCGATGCTTCAGGGTCTGCCCTTCAAGCAATTGCATGGCGATAAAGGGCTGCCCGTCGGCTTCATCAATTTCGTGGATGGTGCAAATGTTCGGATGGTCCAGTGCAGAGGCGGCGCGGGCTTCACGCTTAAAGCGTTCAAGGGCCTGCGCGTCACCGGCCAGCGCATCGGGAAGAAACTTGAGGGCCACGAAGCGGCCGAGTTTCAGGTCCTCGGCCTTATAGACCACACCCATCCCGCCGCCGCCAAGTTTTTCAATGATTCGATAATGGGAAATCGTTTCGCCGATCAATGTTCAGTATCCAGTTAAGCGGAGTCAACCGAAACCGGAGTGTGATTTGTATTCTTTCCCGGAAACCCTCCGGGCAGGTGAGAGTTTACACTGAGTCTGGGGGTGAGGGCTAGGGTGAAAGACCAGGGAGGTCTGGGCGAAGCAAAGAAGCCCGGCATTTAAGCATTAGGCGCTTCTGGGATTCTTCGTCGGTCGCCGCGGCTGAAAGTCCGCCGATATTTATGGCGGGCGATCTCCTCAGAATGACATTTTTCGTCAGCCTGCAAAGCACTGGCGCGCTTACTTGCCGCGGCCAGCGCTTTGCCCCGATCGCGCCTTCGAGGCTTTCCGTTTCTTGGAGGTCGACTTCCAACTTGCGGCTCGCAATTTCTTTTTGGCGCGCTTGTAGAGCTTTTGAGTCGCAGCCAGCGTGCTTTTGCTCACCGAGTGGGTAATCGTTTCAATTTCTTTGGCTGCGCCCTCCGCCCTGGCCACAGCCGTACCAAATGTAGAACCGACTGTGCGGGCCACTCCCACCAACGTAATGTCACCCTGCCCGGGACTCTCTGTCGATTTCCCAATTGCTTTCGTTCTTTTTTTGGCGGACACTCCGACTCCTCTAGATCCTTTTGCAAAGACCTACGCTCGAAGCACTCACGTCGAGACGGGACATCACTTTTGGTGAGTAGTTCAAAGTCCTACTGCTTTTTCCACTTGCCCCAGGACTTGTTGAGCCTTCCCCACTCTCTTTTCACGCCTGCCTTTGGCTTCCAATTTAGTATTCTTGGCAAGCTTCCCCGCTTTTTCTTTCACGCTACCCTTCAACTCGCGCATCTTACCTTTCACTTTGTTCTTAGTGCTGCGTTTCATATTCCCTCCTATCCTCGTGCTTGCCACCCTTCAAGTTGGGCCCTGATGGCAGGTGATACGGGTGCCAAGCCAGCCCTGCCCTACCGCGACAGAGGATACCAAGTTAAATCCCGTCTGTCTGTCAAAATCTTCAGGCCCTCAAGAACACTTCTATGGGGCAAACCCGTGAAGAACCAAAAGCCCATGATGATCGGACCAACCGCGACTTACCGTCGGCACAAGGGTAGTGTTGTCATTTGCCCGCCGCGGGAACTCCCGCGCGCCGTCATTCCCGCGAAAGCGGTAATCTAGTGCCGCCAGGGCGGCCGCGTTTCCAATGATTCAGGAAAATGGCTTCCCGCTTTCGCGGGAATGACTGCCTGTCGGAGCGTCTGCGCTTGGCAAATGACACCAATACCCGGCTCATGGATGCACCGGCTCATGGATGCACTTGTCAACGAATGCGTGAAAGTATAAACTAGGCACCATGTCCTCGTAGTACCCACAGGCATTATCGCGCGGAGAGGACATCAATTCCGGGCCGTTTAGATTAGTTCAGGATCGACAAACTTCTTTAAGGCCGTGCCGCCGGATCGGAGATATTGTGCCTGCCAAGCGATCTATAATGTTCACTCCCCGGGCCTTCCTCGCCGTATTGGAGACGGGAAAATCCGTCAAGGCGTACCGAAACGGGCAATCCATTTTCAAGCAAGGAGACCCGGCGGATGCGGTTTTTTATCTTGAAAGCGGCAAGGTAAAACTAACCGTTTTATCCGGCAGCGGAAAAGGGGCTGTGATCGCCATAATGGAGCCAGGCAGTTTCTTTGGTGAAGGCTGCCTGGCCGGCCAGCCACTCCGCATGGCTACGGCAACCGCCATCGACCGCGTGACTGCGGTTCGCGTTCAGAAGAAAACCATGTTGCGCCTTCTCCACGAAAAACCCGACTTCGCTGAATCATTTACCACCCACCTGCTTTTGCGCAATATTCGGATTGAGGAGGATTTGGTGGATCAACTGTTCAACTCCAGCGAGAAACGGCTGGCTCGGATCCTTCTGCTGCTGGCCCACTTTGGCAAGGAATCGAAGCCGGAGCCGGTGGTCACGCAGCTCAGCCAGGAGACCCTGGCCGGAATGATCGGCACCACGCGCTCCCGGGTGAGTTACTTCATGAACAAATTCCGGAAGCTCGGCTTTATAAAATACAATGGCGGCCTCTGTGTGCACAGCTCGCTACTCAACGTGGTTCTCCACGACTAATCCCTGCCGGAAGACCCTCTAGAATTTATTTTCGTGTGTGTTCAATTTTGAACATACACGCCTTTCACACCCTGTCATCTTGGACTCAGGCGGAGTACGGGAGGCTCGTGTAATGGTAGGTGAGGGCCGCTGAATCGTGAATTCCTCCTGTCAATCTGCGGGAGCAATTCCTGGGAAGTTTCTCAGCGCCGCATGAAGAAAGTCCTGAGACCCGCGCACCGAACAGTTGAAGTATTCGGGGTGGCGTAAAGGGATGGGTGCAAATGGGTATTAGCTTAGCCAATGAGGATTTTGTATTAGCTCAAGCCCGGGCTGGCAGTGGGAAGGCGTTTGAGACGCTTATCGGACCCTACCATCACAGCCTCTATCGTCGCGCCTTGAAAATGACCAACAATGAGGAGGATGCGGAAGACATCGTTCAAGACGCGGAATGGAAAGCCTTCTGCAGACTCAACCAGTTTCAGGGCAGTTCCAGCTTTTGTACGTGGATGATGCGAATCGTCATCAACGAGTCCCTGATGAAGTTGCGGAAGCGCCGATTCAACATGGAAACCGAGTCTTTGGACTCAGTCCTTTGGAGCGGAAAGCATATGGATTTCCATTGGGACCGGCATCCGGGAGATCAGCCCGACCTTTCATATACGAGGATCGAGTTAAATAGCATTTTAGATCGTGCCCTCTCGGGTCTAAGCCCGTCACTAAGTTCGACGTTCAAGCTGTGCTACGTGGAGGGCTATACCCCTCGTGAAGTTGCCGCGATGCTCGACCTTAGTGTAGCCGCCATTAAATCACGACTCCTCCGAGCTCGCCGAAGAGTAAGTAGACGCCTACGAGCAATCCTGCAACCTTCCGCCAATACTCCTCGCCGCACGACGAAGCTGGAGCCGGAGGGTAATCCGACAGGGCCGGCAAATTGAGCCGGCAGCTCCAACCCCACTTGGAGGCTTGTTTAAATCACGTCTGAGGTTTGAACCAAAACCGAATCATCTAACAGCCGCACTCCTAGCCGAACCTTGACACTTTCTACAGTTTTCCGTATAATTTCCTCTGCGCTTTAATTAAGCCGACTCTCTTGGCCGTCTCCTAGTATTAGCGAACCTCCGGCGACCGAAAGGGTTTGATTCCAAATGGAGGTTAGATGAGAAACCTGGTAATGGGATGTACTGTTGCATTTCTCGTTGCGATTTCAGCTCACACAGAAGCTTCAACTTCAACCTGTCTAAACTTTGCTTCACATAATCTTCCTCCCAAGTTCTCGAAACAACCTGCAAGCGATTTTGGCCTGGCAAGTTGGTATGGAAATGAGTGCCAGGGCAGCCCCACCGCTAGCGGGGAAATATATGATATGAATGAGCTTACAGCTGCTCACCGAACCCTTCCCTTGGGAACTAAGCTTAGGGTAACTAACCTTAGAAACCATCGGTCTTTGGTGGTCAGGGTTAATGACCGAGGCCCGTTCATCCATAACCGCCTCCTTGATGTCTCAAGGGAAGCGGCTTGGAGGCTTGGCTTCATGGGATCGGGGTTGGCACGCGTCCGAACAGAAGTCGTGAGCTACCCCAAAGAGTCCAATCGCAATTAATTCTCCAGAAGTTCTGCTTCTGGTGGACTTTCACTTTCAATCACGCTAACTCGAGGAACCCAGGCCGGCACCTTGCCAGCCTGGGTTTTTGGTTTAAGAGGCCCAACTTCCCTTGCCGCCAGCAGCATTTGGGTCATTACTACTTTCTCTTCGCCACATAGGTCCCATCGGGCTGGTAAAAAATAGCCTCGGTGACCTTTCCCGTGGCATCCTTCTTGAACTCAATGCTAAAGGCAGAGAGCCCTTTGATGTCGAACGTCGTTCCACGACGGGGAATCAACTCATATTTCGGCTGGCCAGGGACAATTAGGAAAAGCGTCCTGTCACCTTCAAGTGAAACCGTATCGGTGACGCCACCAAGCAGGTACTGACCTGCAAGGGGCTCCAGAAAGCCCTTCGTGGTCATTTCGCGTTCTGCTATTCTATTGAAAACAATATCCTTAACGTGCGGTTCAAGAGGGATTGAGAGGCTTGCGATGTCACCTTTTGCGTCCGTAACGAACATAACCTTCATTTTCTCCAGTTGGTCGATCGGGTTTGGCGGAACCTCAAAGACGTCGTAATGAAAGTGGCGAAGGTGCGAGGTCAAAAGATTTATGCTGAACTTAAAACCTTCCCCATCAGATTCAATCTTGACGATTCCGTACCCGGGGTTCTCGTACTCCCCCACATACTCTTTCAAGTCGTGCGAAGGGTGAGTGTTCGGCTTGCGCTCGGTGAATCCTTCCGTCTTGGCCTCTTCCTCTGACTGTTTGGTTTTCTGTTCATCGTCAAGGAACCGCTGGTTCCACGGCGTCGATTCGAGACCTAGAAGGCGATCGTAGGCGCCATAGGTAACGATAATTGGTACCGGATCTTTATTGGAATCCAGGTTGGCGAGGACGATCACTCCAATATTGTCCTGCGGCATAAATGAGAGTTGGGCGGTGAAACCGTCGATGGCGCCTCCATGGGATACAAACTTGTGGCCTCGATAGTCCGACGCCCCAAGACCCATCCCGTAGGTCGCCAAGCCAATTTCCTTCCATCGCTCCGAGCTGGGCACCACCATTTGGGGGCTCTGCATCTGATTTTCATTGTTCTCGGAAAGCAGCCTCGTTTGCCCGCGCATTCCTTTGCTGAGGTGGAACAACAGATACTGCGCCATCTCATCGACATTGGAGTTGATCGAACCCGCAGGGGCAATTTGGTCGATGTTGTGGAACGGCATGTCCTTGACCACGCCGTCCGCGTTCTGGTAAGGCATGGCAAAGTCCGCGCTTTTCTGGGAAGCATCCACCGAGTAGTTTGTGTTCTTCATCCCCAGCGGGTCCAGAACCCGCCGGCGAACAAAGTCTTCCCACGTGGTTCCGGCCACCTTCCCTACCAGATATCCTGCCGTCATAAACATCAGATTGTTGTACTGATAGGTGCTGCGGAAATCTTTGTTGGGCTCCAGGTATCGCAGCCGGCGCACCATATCCGCGCGGCTGAAGTCCGAGCTGTACCAAAGCACGTCGTGGCGGGGCAGGCCGGAACGGTGAGTCACCAGGTCGCGTGGGGTCATGTGCTCGCTGGCGACGGGATCGTACATCTTGAATTCGGGCAGATACTCGCGCACAGGTTTGTCCCAGTCGAGCTTGCCCTCGTCCACCAACATCCCCATGGCCGAGACGGTAAAGGATTTCGTGATAGATCCAATCGCAAAAAGGGTCTGAGACGTCACCGGCAGGTGTTGGTGCGTGTCCCGCTCGCCGTATCCTTTGGCCAGAATCACTTTTCCGTCCTTCACGATGGCCACGGCTACTCCCGGAACTTTCCAGTCCTTCATCACTTGGGCCACAAACTCGTCAAAGCCGGCTAATGGCTCTGCCGCGACTTCGGCCGGAATTGTCGCGCGCGCGGCCCTGAGCGAAGGCGTCACGGCAAGCGATTCATGCGCCGGAGCCCGCCATGTTTGCGCCGCCGATGGCCGCAAGGTTGCCGTAGTCCCGGTAAAAGTCAAAACCGTGATGGATAGAATCAAAAAGGGCCGCAGATACTTCCGCATATCGCCTCCTGCATCAATTGATATGGTGTAATTCACTTCCCGGAGCCAGCGAAGCGTACCCGTCGAATGCCCTCCGGTCAAGAGTGAAACTCGATTCCGCTTGCCTCTTTTAGTGACGGGTAACAGGGCGTGGCTCGATACTGGCGCGAGTGATTCCCAAGGCAAGCTTTCATCTTCCAGTTTCCATTTTCCAATTCCTTATTTCGCAATCTTGAGGAAGGGTCCAGCAGTGGCACAGCTTACTTGACAATGTGACACACAATGTGTCACTTTTATCCTATGCCGACTGTCAACATTCGTCAACTCCGGGACACCAAGCGGCTGAAAGCCTGGCTGCGCTCCGGCAAGACGGTCAAACTCCGGGAGCGCGACCGGGTTATCGCCCGAATCATTCCGGAACCTTCGCCTCAAAAGTCAGGCAAGGTTCCAGACTTCGCTGCCATGCGGCGTGAGATTTTTGGGGAACGTGTCCTTCCCGGAGCCGATCTCCTCATTGAGGAGCGCGGGCGCTATTGAGCATCTACGCCGATACCAGTTTTCTGGTTTCACTCTACATTCCCGACAAGCATTCACCCATGGCAGAGCGGCAAATGGCCTCGAACCCCGCTCTGTGGTTCACGCCTCTTCATTTAGCCGAGTGGACGCATGCCGTTGAGCAGCAGGTATTCAGGGGCGTTGCCACCCGGGCAGAGGCCGATATAGTACTTGCGCGATTTCAACAACACAGGGAAAGCGGTTTGTGGAGGGAAGTGGCCTTGCCCGATTCAGTTTTCGAGCTCTGCGCCGATCTGGCTCGACGCCACACAGCCCGGCTGGGCGTCCGTACGCTCGACACGTTACACGTGACGTGCGCGCTCGAGCTGAAGGCACAACGCTTCTGGACCTTTGACGAGCGGCAAAAGAAGCTGGCCAGGGCCGCAGGTCTCAAGACCTCGTGAAGAGCCTCAATGTTTGGTTTTTCAATCCTCCCTTGACTTTCATCGGTCCTGAGCCGCGCCAATCCCCGGGAGCGCGCGTCACAATTCCCATATACGCGGACGCCCTCGTGTGATATGAACGTGGGCCGAGAAGTGTTTCTCCGGTAATGAGAACATTCTGGTCGGCAAGAACCTAAAGATTTTTCTGGAGGATCTTTCAATATGCGTTTTAAGCATTTGCGCGGCTGGCTGTACGTTTGCCTTATTTTGGGCATGGTTCTGTTTATTCCGTCGGGGATTAGCCGGCCCTCCCCCGGGAATAAATCCTTTTCCATTTACGACCCTCAAGCCAAAGCGCTCCTGGCCAAGATGACGCTGGACGAAAAAATCGGACAAATGACCCAGGCCGATTTGGCCGGCCTCAAGGACATCAACGATATCCAAAAGTATTTTCTGGGCTCAGTGCTCAGTGGTGGCGACTCCGACCCGAAGTCCGGCAATACCCTCCAGGACTGGACGGACACTATCGACCAGATTACGGCCGAAGCACTCAAAACACGTCTGGCCATCCCGCTTCTATATGGGGTTGACGCGGTGCATGGGCACAACAACATTTTGGGCGCGACCGTCTTTCCCCAGAATATCGGTGAAGGCTGCGCGCACAATCCGGAACTGGTGAAGAAGGCCGCCCGAATTACCGCCGAAGAGGTTCGCGCCACCGGCATCAACTGGGCGTTCGGGCCGTGCGTCACCGTCCCGCAGGATATCCGCTGGGGCCGCACTTATGAAGGCTATGGGGAAATCCCCAAAATGCCCGCCTTGCTCGGTGAAGCGGCCGTGGAAGGTTTCCAGGGAGACGATCTGGCTAATCCGCTCTCCGTCCTGGCCTGCGCCAAGCATTATGTGGGCGATGGCGGGACCACCATGGGCACGGGCCTGAATGGCGGCGTCGACCAGGGAGACACGCGCGTGGATGAGGCAACCTTGCGCAAGATTCATCTTCAAGGCTACATCTCCACAGTTCGCGCCGGTGTGGGCACCATCATGCCCTCCTACAACAGTTGGAACGGCGTGAGGTGTTCTGCCAGCAAAAAGCTGATGACCGATATCCTGAAAAATGAATTGGGATTTGAAGGCTTTCTCATCTCAGACTACAACGCGCTCGACGAGTTGCCGGGCGACCGCAAGCAACAGGTCGAAACTTCCATCAACGCCGGAATGGACATGGTGATGGCGCCGACCTCTTACCGGGAGTTCTACGATACCCTGAAAGAATTGGTGAATGAAGGCAAGGTTCCGATGTCGCGAATCGACGACGCCGTCCTGCGCATTCTGCGCGTAAAATTCGCCATGGGCCTGATGAAGAAAGATTATTCGCCCCTCGCCGACCGAAGATTGTGGAAGAGTTTTGGGTCGCCTGAACACCGCGAAGTGGCGCGCGATTTGGTGCGCCAATCAGTTGTTCTCCTCAAGAACGATCACAAGACCCTGCCCATCTCAAAAACCGTGGCGCGAATCCACGTGGGTGGCAAAAGCGCCGATGATATCGGAAACCAGTGCGGAGGGTGGACCATTACCTGGCAGGGATCGAGCGGCAACGTGACCCCGGGAGGGACCACAATTCTAGCCGCGATCAAGAATACCGTCTCAAAAAATACCCAGGTGACCTATTCCAAGGACGGGACGGGAGCGGAAGGCGCCACTCTCGGAGTGGTGGTGGTGGGCGAAACCCCTTACGCTGAAATGCAAGGCGACCGCAAAGACCTCACTCTGGCGCCGGAAGATGTTGCGGCCATCAATAATATGAAGAGCGCGGGGATTCCGGTGGTGGTGATTCTTTTTTCAGGACGTCCCATGATCATTGAAAGCGTGCTGGGAAAGGCCGATGCATTTCTGGCCGCGTGGCTGCCCGGAACCGAAGGGCAAGGCGTGGCCGACGTGCTCTTTGGTGATTACAAACCCACCGGCAAACTCACTTTCTCCTGGCCGCGCACCATGGCGCAGGTTCCCATTCACGTGGGAAGCCCCAATTACGACCCGCTCTTTAAGTATGGATATGGGTTGAAGTATTAGCGCCTAGAAAAGTAGCGCAACACTCGCTCTCCAGTGTTGCGGCTTTTCCAGCGCGGGGCGATTTTGGCCACGCGCCTTGCTTGGCCCTTCCCTAGTGTGGCCCCGCGCATAGACCCGCGCGGCTTGGATTAGCCGCAGGTGAAAGCAGCGCAACACTCGCTCTCCAGTGTTGCGGCCCTTCCAGCGCGAGGCGACCTAGGCCTCGCGCCTTGCTTGGCCCTTCCCTAATGTGGCCGCGCGCATGGACCAGCGCGGCTTGGATTAGCCGCAGGTGAAAGCAGCGCAACACTCGCTCTCCAGTGTTGCGGCCCTTCCAGCGCGAGGCGATCTTGGCCCCGCGCTTTGTGGAACTATCCCCAATTTGGCCGCGCGCATAGACCCGCGCGGCCTGGAATTGCCGCAGGGCCGCAGGGCGGGTCCTGGGCTACAATCGATTATTTTCATCGGCGGGCATGTCAAGCAGATCGACATTCATCTTAATCTCCCCATTGCCACCAAAGCTCCTAAAGCTCGACCACGCCCAATCTTCAGGTTTCAATACGAGCCCTTTGGCTACGGGATTTAAATGCATGTAATCCAGCGTGTCCCGATATTGCTTCACAGTAAGGATAATTTCGTCAAAAAAACGCGGTTCCCAAAGCGATCCTCTCTTCCCACGTCGAGCGTTCACGCGCCGCATCGCGCCAACTTTCAGCGCTCCCATCAGGTTGGGTAAGGTGTCGCCTTCGCCCGGAATTATCAGCGCGTGCCAGTGGTCCGGCATGAAGACGTACCCTGCCAACAAAAAACGGCGCCGCTCACGAACACCTTGGAATGCCGTAACCAGGCAGGAAGAATCGAGGTCCGTAAACGCGAGGCGCGAGCGCAGCAAATTGCAGGTAATAAAGAATATTTCTCCCGATACTAACAACCGCCGCAGCCGCGACATGGTTAAACATTGTAGCGCAAGGTTCGCTCGTCAACCTTGCGGCTTTTCCATGCCGTTCCGGGTTCAGGCACGGCTCTTGGTCATATCTCTTCAGAATTCCGAAGGGAAAAAATACCCCCGCGTTCTTCAAACAAACCACCCCCAGTGTGGCCGCGCGGCCTGCAATAGCCGTAGGAGAAGGTAGCGCAAGGTTCGCTCGTCAACCTTGCGGCCTTTCCAAGCCGTGCCGGGTTCAGGCACGGCTCTTGGTCATATCTCTTCAGACTTCCGAAGGACAAAAATACCCCCGCGTTCTTCAATCAAACCATCCGCAATGTGGCCGCGCGGCCTGGAATTACATTAAAAGAAAGCAGCGCAACACTCGCTCTCCAGTGTTGCGGCAATTCAATAGCGGGGCGATCTTGGCCCCGCGCTTTGTGAAACTATTCCCCAATGTGGCCGCGCGACAGGCCCGCGCGGCCTGGAATAGCCGCAGGACCGCAGGGCGGGTCCTGCGCTACGTTCGGTAACTCCCCCCGCCCAGGAATTCCACCAGGCCCAAATCCCTTAGAACCTGAAGTTGCTGCCGGATTTTGTCGCGGACGTGGAGGTTGCCGGGATGCAGACGCGCCAGCGCCGCCTCATGGGCGTAAACCTCAGCCAGCGTGAATTCACGCCGCCCAATACCTCGCACTACATTGAGCACGTCGAGCGTCCACCCGCGCGCCTTTTGATTTAGTTTTCCAAGCGGGCGCAACCGCGCGTATTGCTCCCGGACTTTCGACGCCGGGACCGGTACGCCTTCGACCAAGATTTGAATTCTTGCGTCCAGAGGGATGCTTGTCAGGAGGATGTTGCATCCTACCCACCCCTTGCGCCTCGCCAACGGACTGAGGGGCTTTCGCTTCTCAAGGCACGAAAGAGGAAAGGCAAAGCGAGGAACGAGAAAAAGATTTCGCACTTGCCATCGAGCGAGATCGTAGTGGAGTGCCAAAAGGTTGGGCGTCCTGCCTTCAACAATCGCCCGCCGCATGGCTTCATACCCTGCATCAACAATTCGTTCGGAAAAGGCCTTGGACTGGCTTTTAAGTTGGAAAGGTGATTGGCATTCCGGGCAGACGTAATCTACTACTTGCATGCCATGTACTGAACGGTTGAGCTTTGGTGAGGCGCAATTCGCGCAATATAGATTTTCCTCGCCCCATGATTCGGTGACTACTCGAGCGCGTTGGGCTGGATTCTTGTAATTGTCGGCTAGCTTCCCTGGCATGCGCAAATTCATGCGCAGATTAGATCATGCTTTATTGCGCCAGGTAAATCTCAGTTTCGGTTTTAATGACGGAGATGATTTGCTCCTGCGTGGAGAAATCAGTATGGAAGGCTTTCCAAGCTTCTTCGAGCGAAGGTGCGATGACGGAATAAATAACTTCGCGGCGGCAGGAACCGACGAAGAAATATTTCCGTTCGCGGTGAACCAGCTTCGAGGATGGCGACATGTTCTCCAAATTCACCTGCCCTACTGATCGATCCATAAAAAGGGCTTGGAGATCAAGCTTGCCTTCGAAGTGGTTGGCAGTAAGGTTAACGCGGATAAGGACGGCGCAAATTCGGCGCACTGACAAGTCGACAAACGAGCCGTCTAATTCAACGCCAAGGGCCGCTCGCCGCACTCGCAGCGCCGCAAGTAAAGTGGTGCCGCCTCCCATGAATGGATCTAGAACCAAATCGTTCTTGCTCGACGCGGCAAGGATGATCCGTTCGAGCAACGCAACCGGCTTTTGCGTGGGATGCTTGCCAAAACGCTTCTCCGCCCGTTCAGGCGCGGGAATCTGCCAGACGCTCTTCATCTGCTTGCCGCCTGCCAATTCCTTCATGAGCTTGTAATTGAATGTGTGCTTGCTCTTCTTATTCTTCGCGGCCCAGATCAAGGTTTCCGTGGCGTGGGTGAAATAGCGGCAGGAAAGGTTGGGCGGCGGGTTGGGATTGACCCAGGAAATATCGTTCAAGAGCTTGAAGCCCAGTTGCTGCATGGCGAAGCCGACCGAATGGATGATGTGCGCGGTGCCGCTCACCCAAATGCTTCCGTTCGGCTTCAGCACGCGCTGGCAGGCTGCCAGCCAGGCGCGGTTGAATTCATGATTGGCGTCAGCGCCGCGCGAGCGGTCCCACTCGCCCTTGTTCACTGAAACCATTTTGCCCGCGTGGCAAGTAATACCGTCATTGGAAAGGAAATAGGGAGGGTCGGCAAAAATCAGGTCAACGCAATCGTCGGGAACCCGGGCCAGAATCTCCAGGCAGTCGCCTTGAAAGATCTTGATGCGATGCTTCAGGTCTTGAAAAACGGGAGACGGCAGCTTGGCCAGTCCGTCCCCGAATATGTTGGCAGACTTCTGCTCACTGCCGTTGCTCTTCTGTGGCACTCGAAATTCCCTTCGATCTTGGCGTCTCTGGGATCCTTGATCGAGGGAGGTTATATGTCAAGTTGATCAACGATTGATGGACGATCAATCCGTTAGGGTTGATCATTCAGTTGATCAAGGGGATGGGCGTAGCGGCGGGTTTACCCCGCCATCTTATTCCCTTCATTCCACGCCGCAACGTTTAAACACTGCTTTGCGAAAACCAAAATGGCGGGGTAAACCCGCCGCTACAAGCCAAATTGGTCCATATCAGCGTTCACATATCTTTCAAGCTCAACTTCGTGTCCGCGGATTTCCAGGCTTTCTCGAACTCGGATTGAACCCAGGCGGCGTCGGACCCGGAACATTTCGCATCGCTTCAATTGGTCTTACATAACTTTTTATAGTCGCCAAACACGGTCCACTCCGGGTCAGACGCAATGTAATACTGAACTTCATGGGTGTTGGTTGCAGCGCGGACTTGTTTGGCAAATTCGTGCGCCAGTTGGACCGACGCAACGTAGCTCACGAATTCTCGCATTCCGCCGTGAGTAATAATGATCACCTTCTGTCCCGCTGTGCCCAGTGCCGCATCGAGGCGATCTTCGATAGCATAGAGTTCTTGCCCTTCAGGCTTGTCAGGCAGTCCTGCCTCGTTTGGAGAATGCAGCGGTATGGCAATCCCCAAACGGAAAGGGAGCATGGGGTAGATATCGGCACCCCTCGCCACCGTGTTCATACGTATTACTATGGGTTTCCCGCCCTCCTCTATCTGCAATAATGCCCAGTTATCCTCTCCGGCTGCCTTTTTGATTTCAGTAGACTTCTTCTTACCGAATGGCCACATAAGCAGTCCAATCCAGCAGACTTAGTCCGTGTCACGGTTACATATCTTTCATACTCAACTTCGTGTCGGCGGATTTCCAGGCTTTCTCGAACTCGGACTCGACCCAGGCGGCGTCGGACTCCTTTTGCTCAGCCTTTAATGTCTCGTGCAGGCCGAAGAGCGAGCGCGGGTTGCGGGGATTTTGCGCGAGGTCTTCGCGAAAGACTTTTTCCGCTTCCGTGTAATCGCCTTTCGCAGCCAGCGCCGCGCCCAACGATTCGCGCACGGGATAATACCAATCGGGAGGCTCGTCATAGGCCAGCGAATCCTGGGTGGCCACGGCGTGGCGCCAGTGCTCGATGCTCGCTGCGTAATCGCCTTGCGCGCCGGCGATGCGAGCGTCAAGGACATCGAGCGCCAGGCCGAGCACCGAACGCGCGGGGTTGAATCCAAACATGGCGTCGGCGGGCTGCTTCTCAATGGCGGCCGTAAGTTCCTTGCGCTCGGATTGCGCTTTCGCGATGTCGCCTTTGGCCGAAAAAGTTACGCCGCGCGCGTAGTGCCAAATGGCGGTGGAGAGCGCGAGCGATGAATCAGGCGCGGGCAGTCTGGGGATATCGTCCCATCGATTAAAGCGAACCAAGATGTAAGTCTGCATAGGCAGGAACCACTCAAGCATGGGCATGCCTTTCAAGCCCGGAGTCACGTTGGCCACCAGTCGGTCTGCGGCTGATTTGGCCTCGGCGTAGCGGCCCTCCATGCTCGCGGCCAGCGCCAGGAAATGGAGGTTGTGGCTGTAATACATCATGCCGTACACGCCAGGATCGCCACCTTTCGCTTTCAGATAGGCGCGGTCGTCCGTGATGGCCGCTCGATTGGCCTGCGCGGCCTCGCTGTAAAATCCCGAGCGCTCGTAAATGTGCGCGGGCATGTGAACCAGGTGGCCAGCGGCGGGGACCAGCGTCTCCAGGCGCTGCGCGCTGGTAATTCCCTGCTCGGGATGGGGCGAGGCTTCCAAGGCATGCACATAATAATGGTTGGCGCCCACGTGTTGCGGAGCGCGACGCAAAACGGAACGCAGAGTAGCCAGAATTTCTTCCGTGTCTTCGGTGGGCTTGCCGTCCAAAGTCCACAACTGCCAGGGATGAAGGTCCATCATGCTTTCGGCATAGATGGTGGCGGCGTCGAGGTCATCCGGAAAGCGCGCGGCGAGTTCGCGCATGGCATTCTTGTAATCGACAACCAGCGCCTTCAAGTCCGCCTTGGGATCGTTTGAGTAGCGCTTGGCCAGAGCTTCCACGTAAGCGCGCTCGTTCTCGGGGGCGTTATCGGCCAGCGTTCTTGCCTTCTGAATCGCATCGTAGGCTTCTTTTTCCCGCTCAGGGTCAACATCCATGTTGTAGTTCGGGCCCACGGCCAATGATATACCCCACCAGGGCATGGGCGAGTGCGGGTCAAGCTCGGCGGCACGTTTGAATGAGCGCGCGGCTTCATCGTGGTTGAAGGCATAAACCAGCGTGAGTCCTTGATCGAAAAAACGCTGGGCCTGCGCGCTCTTGGTGTTAATGGGATGATGAAGGTCTCCCATGCCGGAAAGAAGAACGGCAGGCTTGACCATTCCCATCGACGCGTGTTCCTGAGCGCACACCATTTGGGGAGCAAGGATCAACAAGAAGAAGCCGATCACGGGTTTCATTTGAATCCTCCCGGCTCGAATGTACTCGTGAATATAAATCAGCGCGTGTTGGTTGTGCAAGGGAGGGCAAGCTCAAGAAGTGGTGTCACTTGAAATTGGATTCATTTCAAGGCACCAGTCATTCCCGCGAAGGCGGGAATCCAATCCCCTAAATCAGTAGAAATGTGCGCGCGAAAGACTGGATTCCCGCTTTCGCGGGAATGACGGCGCGTGGGAGCACCTGCGTCGGGAAAATGACACAACTACCCAAGACCTCGAATTGCAATCGGCCGATGTGATAGAGTCGCGGGGCGGAGGGCGAGTATGACCAGTAGATCTCTTGGAATTGCCTCGCTATTCCTGGCGCCGGTTCTCCCGGCTTCGACTTTGACCCTCCGCGATGCAACCGCACGGCGTGTTGATGGAGGAGTGCAATGAGAGATCGCTTGAGCCGCGGATTCTTCTGGATTTCGATGATTCTCTTTGTCGGAGTTGTTCCGTCGCCGGCCCAGCAACCCGCGGCGCGTGAAGGCGACTTTGTGGTTCACGATTTTCATTTCAAATCGGGCGAATCACTGCCCGAATTGAAGCTGCATTACAGGACCCTCGGCCAACCGGCGCGCGACGGGCAAGGCCGGGTGAACAACGCCGTACTGCTTCTTCACGGCACGGGCGGGACCGGGAAGCAATTCCTCCTGCCGCAATTCGCGGGCGTGTTATTTGGCCCCGGCCAATTGCTAGATACCAATCGCTACTTCATCATTCTGCCCGATGGCATCGGGCACGGTGAGTCGAGCAAGCCCAGCGACGGATTGCACGCGCGATTTCCCCAGTACGACTATGACGACATGGTGGCCGCGCACCATCGGCTGGTAACCGAAGGCTTGGGCGTGAATCATTTGAGACTGGTACTGGGCACTTCGATGGGATGTATGCATTCTTTTGTCTGGGGTGAAACTTATCCGGATTTTATGGACGCCCTGATGCCGCTGGCGTGCCTGCCGGTGCAAATCGCGGGACGAAACCGCGTGTGGCGAAAGATGGTGATGGACGCCATCCGCAAAGATCCCGAGTGGAAGGGCGGCGAATATACGACGGAGCCGACCGAGGGACTGCGGACCGCTCTCGACATGCTGGTGATTGCGGGCAGCGCGCCCCTGGTCATGCAAAAGAACTTGCCCACGCGCGACGCCGCCGACAAATACCTGGACGATTACTTTGCCCAGCACCTGCCCGCGCTCGATGCGAACGACCTTCTGTACCAGGTGAATGCCTCCCGCAACTACGATCCTTCCCCGCAGCTCGAAAAGATCAAAGCCCCGGTGATGTACATTAATTCCGCCGACGATTTCATCAATCCGCCGGAATTGGGAATCGCCGAGCGCGAAATCAAAAAAGTAAAAAACGGCCGCTTCGTTTTGTTGCCTGTTAGCGAGCAGACGCACGGGCACGGAACCCATACGTGGGCCGCCGTGTGGCAGGAATACATGGGCGAACTGCTAAAATCGTCGGCGCATTAATCCCAAGAAACCAATCGATTCGCCCCTGCACTGGCGCGGGCAACCTGCCATAATTTGAATTGAATCAAACAATCCTGATTTGCGTTGACGAAGCTTGTATAATTGCTTTTCCTTGGCCGATTGCAATCGCATGATTGTCCACAACTTTGCTTCCAGATTCTTATGTTCTTGCGCGCAGGAAGAGACGGACAAAGCGCAAAAAATGGTAATGGGTGATTTTGACGTAAAGGCGGCTTCACGCCGGCACATGGCGAGGTAAAATCGCCGCTACAAAATCAGACTGGCCCATTACGCAAGAGATTTACGCCGCGCATAATGCAAGCATCCGAGTGACTCAATAATGAGGAGCGGGCCACGCCTCGACGTTTGGATTGTCGGACTTATGGTAAGCGTGTGCCTGCTGGGTGCGGCTTTCCTGGTCCTGAAATTCAATATCGGCGGGATTCCTAGTTCGCCACCGGAAAACCTTGCCGCCACTTCGAGTCCAGCGACGGCAATTCCTCAATTCAAAGCCCGACACAAGTCGCGCGTTCCACGCCTGAAATCATCGAAGAGCGAATTTCGAGTGCCACAGGAGGGCGGCGCACGCGGGGCAAGCTCCTCGGGCGATCTAGACTCTCAATCCGCTTCGCCCGAAGAAGTTACGAGCACCGAGGCCGCCGCCAGCCCCGATGCCGAACTCAAAACTCTGAAGCCGCTGGGCTATGTTCAAAAGTCGAGCGGCGCGGTTGAGGCGATTGTCGGCGATGAGGACGGCGTCCAAGTGGTCCATGTGGGGGACGCCTATCAGGGAAAATACACCGTAGCGCAGATTGCTCCGGAAGGCGTCAAGGTGGCTGGCTCTGCGGTCGCAGCTCCACATGCTGATGATCACCAAATAATGGTGGCTGAATCAGATTTAACTCCTGCCAAATCCTTGGGGTACGCGGAAAGGCGCGATGGAACTCGCATTGATATAGTCGCTGAAAACGGGCTTGTCTCGCTGACCCAGGTTGGAAAGACCCAAGCCGCCTCCTCCGCACCTCAAGAGTCTGCAAGTCCTGTAGCTACCTCACGGAATTCTAATCCTCCCGCGTCCGAGCCGAAGCAGGTAGCCTCTAACCGCAATCAAGTTACGACCATAGTCGACAAGTCTAATCGGCGGCTGGAACCCGCCAGGAACATCAAGGACGACATCTCAAACCAGGAACTTCCTAACCATAGCGCACTCGCTACCACCGAATCAGATCCCAGCCCCAGCGGAAGAGCCGCCGGTCAGTCTTTTATTCCTTCAGGAGCAATCGGCTTCGTGGAAAAGGCTGATGGGAAGGTCCAGGCATTCGTCGATGCAGGGGACGGAATTCGACTTAATGACGTGCCCAAAGACCAGGTAGCCATAATGGTTGCACGCATGGAATTGTTGGACACGAGCCGGGAGGCTGGAAGTGGCCTATCCCTACCGGAAGAGGCGCAAGCCGAGAGACTCGCCAACTTAGGGGCTCATAGCGCACCGCCTCCCGGGCTCTCTATGAGAGTCAGCCGCGCGCCTGTGAATGATCTGGGAAATCCCGCAAACATTATGCAGCCCCGGGCCGGGTCTACTCCAGGGGAGCCTCAATCTTCAGGGCGATCTGACAAGCCCGCCCCTAAACCCGAAGAGGCGATAGCCGATGATAGAGTGATCCCTGAGAAGCCTCCTCCCGATGCGGCAACAATTACGGCTTCTTTTGGCGAGGGGACAGAGGTTGGCGAGTCGGCGAAACGCGAAGATGCCGTCCTTGAATCCTTGGGGTTGGCAAACCTACAGAATGGTCGAGCCTCGCCTGAAAATCGGCCATTTGAACCTGCGGCACCGGCCACTGGCCCTCCGGAAACCGAATCGGCGCCAAGTTCATTCGGTTACCAGGATTGGTCGTACGGTCGCGCCTCGCCAATAGCGGCGGACTTGAGGCCAAAGGTGGGAGCAGCCGAATCCACCGCTCGCCAAGCAACCGTCCTGAAGTCCATAGGCTACATTCTGTGGCAGGATGGACGCATTTTTGCTGTCATTGATGACGGCAACGGTGGAGTGCGCCTTGTTGCCGCAGGGGAAACTCTCGACGGCAGATATCGAGTGGTCAGAGTAGGCCCGGATGGAGTTGAGATTGAAGATCTGGGCGCCAAACCAATCAGTTGGGTGGCGCCGGTTGCACCAATTGGCTCAGAGAGCAAACTCAGCTCTGACTTCGTGAAGACTCACCCTCAAGGTAGTGGACCAAATACGAAGTTCGTTGCGCGCGCGCATGAATTTTTTACACGGTCGCACGACATCGCAGGAAACCCGCTAAGCTTAATCGACGGGGATGGTCAAAAACTTCCACCTTTCTGCGCAATGCTAGGAGGCGTTTCGAAGGGTCCTGGACTAAAACCTCCAAACACAATCCCAAGTCCCCAGGCCCTGGTCCCCAGCCCCTAACACCCGGCACCTGCCTTTCCTTTTCTACGATTGTTGGCTTGGGGCTTCTGGGATGGGGTAGATTCCCAGAGCTCGCGCCGCCGCAATATCAACCATCAGCACGCGGGCAGAGGGTGTTTTCTTCATCCATTGCTGGGCGCGGGCAACGGCCTGCTCGAAGGTTCCATCCGGCAGGACGGTCAGATCGACATACAGAATCTCCGGTGAGCCGGGCGCCAGCCGCACCCCCACAAATGCGTGGCCGGGAACAATCACGATTACCGGATGCATACCCAGATTTTCCATGGCCGAGGCATAAGCCACTGAAATATCAATACAATTGGCGCTTTCCAAGTGAAGTGTTTCCCAGGGCAGGCGCACGCGCTCGGACGCAGAGGTGAAGTTCCCAAGGGTTGAGATGCTGTCCACGTAGCTGATGCCCAGATTAGCCATGGCATCAAAAACCGCTCGGGCTTCGCTCTGTACCTGGGCGGCAACCCGGCTGGTGGAGTCCCCGGCAGGTAAATGATACCCCGCTAATCGGCCGCGCGGAACGTACTTCCGGGCTGAGGAGACCAACTGAACCACGGCCGGATCGTGAGGAGTCACCCATCGGGCGATGAACTGCGAGTTGGCGAACTTTTTGCCCCAATAGATGTCTGCCACCGGATGCAGGTAAACCGAATGAGTCTCCTCAAAAGTGGATTGGTTACCCGGAGTGCTGGCGCGGACCTCCAGATTCGCCTCCCGCATTTCGATGTTTTCAAACGCCCCCGGCATCAAATTCGGATTGATGCGCACGGCGCGTGTTTCTCTGGGCGCCAGGATCACGGTTTGGGTAGTGGTCTGGCTGACTTCCGGGATCTCAGCGGTCACGGTTTCGAGCAAATGCTGGTCAGACAGATTGGCAATGGTGAGTATGGCCACAGGCCAGTAGTCCGTGGGATTGCCCGAGACGAGCGCCGGATAGATCTCTCCCCGCCCCGGCACGTCCAGTTGATACCGTACCTGAAGAGGCGAGATGGGAGCAGTGAGTTGCGAGACCGAAGGAGGGCGTTTAACATTCGCCGTCAGAAGCTGGTAGGTGTAGACCCAGGTCGCCGCCAGCGCCACGGCCAATACCAAAGTGGTAGCCCCGAATAGCCCCGCCAATACCCGCGCTCGGTGTTCGGAAATCCGTCCAAGGCTCATAATTGGTTAGATGATGGGTTGAGCCGCCGAGTTTACAGATTCTAAGAATTTGCAATACGAGCCGCAGTTCCTTCGAACTGCAAAGCGATGGCAAATTGTAACACATGGCGAAAGCCATGGGACCAGAAGCAAACAAGAAACCACCCACTTAACTTAAGGGCAAGTAAGCGCCGTCAAGACCATGGCGCCCGTATTGTCGATGGTAAGCCGTCGGCAAGTGGAGCCGTCAGGGCTCTTGAGGATAACTCCGTTGCCCGGATTGGAGAGATAAACGTCGCCCGAGGCGACATGCAGGGCCGCTGCGGGAGTTGGCGTCCCAATGCCGACATTGACATTCGAGGTCGCGCCGTTCACTCCACTAATACTGCCCAGCACCAGGGCGTTGCTCGCGCCCACCACGGCGTTTGCCCCGATCGCGGTCGCATTGCTCATGTTAGTCGAGGTTACATCTGCGTTAGCTCCGATTGCAGTATTATGATCACCCGTGGAGTTGTGAACGAGCGCCCAGTAACCGACGCCGGTGTTGTTCAAAGCCGTACATGGCTCAGGCACGCTATTACAGTTCGCAACGAGCGCGGAGACTCCGACGGCCGTGTTGTTGCCTCCCGCGGTGTTCGAAGAGAGTGCCGATTGGCCGATGGCGGTATTGTTACCACCCGTCGTATTTGACCACAATGCAGAATAGCCAATGGCGGTGTTGTAATTTCCTGTTGAAATGGAGTGGAGAGCGCTGCTCCCGAAGGCGGTGCTGCCCTCACCACTTGTATAAAAATTTCCTGCACCTTGTCCGATAAAGGTGTTGATGGTGCTGTTGCAACAAGTATGGATAAATGGAAAGCCGTCCTGGGTGATTACGCCTACGGTGCCCGTATAATTGGTATACGGCAGGTTGAGGTTACCGTTGAGAGTCACGTCGCCGCTGGTATCTACTTTGAACTCGACAGCGCCGTTACTCTGCCCGATCAATATGTATCCGCTCCCCCAGTTGTCTATCTCCGCCGCTGTGCCTGCACCGCTTTGATTCGTGACGAGCGGGTAGCGCAGAGTCTGTGGGGTTCAGACTCTGCGGCTTTTCCATGTCATGAGGGGTATACTGCGGTGGGTGTCCCGCCTTCGTCGTTTTGTTTTATCGGACCGATATTTTTTCATAACCGGTCGCGTGATACCTTACCGTCGGATGCTCGATGAATCTGAATTTGAGTGCCTGGCCCGGGTGGTCCGCGATCGCCGCAGAAAACACGGATTTCTCCTGACGGCTTGGGTATTTCTTCCTGATCATTGGCACGCCATTTTCTACCCGCCCTTTCCGCTTACCATCTCGCGGGCGATGGAGTCCATCAAGGTGGGGTCGACCTTGCGAATCAATGGCAGGCGAAGGGAGAAGGGGCATCTGTGGCAACCGCGCTTTTTCGACCGCGCCTTACGCACGGTAAAGGAATATCATGAAAAGGTGAAATATATTCATCAGAACCCGGTGGAGGCGGGGTTGGTAAGTCGCCCGGAGGATTGGCTCTGGTCCAGCGCGCGTGAGTATTCAGGAACGGTAAGTGCGCCGGTAAACGCCCATCCCATATTGTCAATTGACCGCGAGTTGCTACCCGGTGACGACCGTACCCCAATTTGAATTGAAAGAAGTTGAAAAGCCGCAGAGTCTCAGAGGCAGAGACTCTGCGCTACCCGCTCTCCTTTTTGACCCGAACCCCTCGAGCATCACGAAGATCGTCGGCTGGAAATTGAGTCTTGCCTTCGTCTCTCCGAGTGATATTGTTGAGGAGCGTGAGTCCAATTAATGAGGCCGATAGCGCTGGAAACCAATCCCAATACCCGAAACAGACCTGGACAATGCCCGCGACGGCCACATTGAATGCCCAAAAAACTGGCACAGCCAGCGAGAGGTAATTTATTATTTTAGACGACCCCACTAACATCCCTCGGGCTTTTCCCCAGAGCAAGCACGCCACCAAAAGCATCGCAGCGGCAAGGAGGTGTCCATCTTCCCGTTCCAGCCCAAGTAACAACGCACCGTTCCCAATTATCCATACAGGGACATGGAGCCAGCCCCCTATCCGACCTTTACTTCCTGCACCTAAAGTCATTGTCCGGCCTTGGTTTTCGCAAAAACGATAAAGGTCATTGGCAGCATTTGAGGCATTTCTCCTTGAATTCTCTCAACCAAAACGTTGTCTCTCCTGCAGCCTCTGGAGCGAGAGGGGTCATGAGCACGTAATAATCTGGGAGTACTGAAGTGAAATAATGAATCACGACCGAGGCTCGACCCAGTTCGTTACTTAAATGGGCATACCCGTTTTGCATGGTATGCAACGCAGTCCCTAGACTGTGGAGCGGGTAGCGCAGAGTCTTTGGGGTTCAGACTCTGCGGCTTTTCCATGTCATGAGGGGTATAGTGCGGTGGATGTCCCGCCTACGGCGTTTTGTTTTGTCGGACCGATATTTTTTCATAACCGGTCGCG